>JGI20225J20221_1000046_pt1 | contig 392786 bp, 368 predicted proteins | sample BioMet4_FD_20221 | JGI IMG/M metagenome (IMG submission 20221)
AGGTTGCTGCCCGTGTGGAGTTGGGTCACTGGGAAGCTGACACAGTTGTTGGTCTCCGGAACGGCAAAGAAGCGGTCGTGTTCTCCCTTGTTGAGAGAGTGACTGACAACTACATTGCCATGCGTATTCCCAGCAAGACCAGCGAGGCAGTACAAGCCGCCATGCAGGCTCTCCGTGCCGAATATGGTGACCGCTTTTCCGATGTTTTCAGGAGTATTACCGCCGACAACGGCTCCGAGTTTGAGGACTTTGCTCAGGCTGAACAGTGGGGCGCGCTGGTCTACTTTGCGCATCCGTACTCGTCATGGGAGCGGCCCGTAAACGAGCGCCATAACGGCCTGCTGCGAGGTTTTATTCCAAAGGGCATCTCCATGGAGAAGTTCTCTGCGGAGCAGATTCTGGCCTTTGCCGATGAACTGAATGGCCGCCCACGCAGGCGCCTCGGCTACCAGACGCCGGAGGAGCTGTTCGAAGCATTCCTCGACAGCGTCTACGCTGCCTGAACCCCCGCTGCCGTTTTACCGCGGTGTCCAACTTGCACTTGCAATTTGCGCTTGAGTTTCATTGTTTTTCTTGAATTATACAAAATATTACAGGTATTGTCAAATTATTCCTTCTGGTGACCCGCAGATGATGCACATCAGTAACCAATAGCAGGAGCACGGGTTTGTCCGTGCTCCTGCTATTTCATGATCTCCTCGATTGTCTTTTTGCTGATTCTCCAGTCCCGCCCAATCTTTACCGCTGGGATCTCTCCGGACTGCAGCATTCGGTATGCTTTCTCTTTCCCAATGAACAGGATCTGCCGGACTTCTTTTACGGTTAGGATTTCTGGATACTCTTCAAACATTATTATCTCTCCTTTGAATGATATATCGTTATAGTCTTGTTCTTTCCGGTTAAGTCCGGTTGCGCATTGTTTGGTCTTGTATCGATATATGATTTTTATGATGCAATCCTGTAAACGCCCTAGTTGACGGAGCTAACGGGTTTCTCCTGCCGTTCCGCCGAGAGAGAGTAATCCGCCGCGATATAATCTTTTTCAGACATTGGGGCGATGTTTAACAGGATTACAACACAAATTGAAAGGAGAACGAAACCCATGTTCAAACGCTTCCTGTTGGCAATTCGCGGGGTATTGACGATGTTTATCGCCAGCTTCCTTGCCAAACATTCTGTCATCTAAGCATCAACCAGTCTAAATCAGGAGGGATCCGACTCATGCGACACTAAATCAGAACCGCGGCGATCTGCTGGGTATCATCCTGGCCGGACTTGCCGCGGTCATTTGCGTTCTTATCGACGAACTCATCAAGGAGGATACTCCATGAACCGCTATCTCACCCATGGAGTGAATGCCAACATTCCTCTGGCCGTTCAGCTATCCCTGTGGCAACTTTATGATTCCATTCCCAGGGGGCAGCGGGACTGGCTCCAGATCTTCCAGATTACCCCGGAGGAAGACCATCTGAAGATCCTCCATGAACAGGAAGTCCCGGAATATAAGAGGGTACACCGAATCTGCGGTGTGCCCTCTTTTTCTGCCAAAGTCTACATCATTGAAGACGACGATCACGTCACCATGCTGCTCGCCGACGAATACTGAAAAAGGAGATTGAATATGTCTGATACCTTTATCTGCTCCGGCTGCGGTGCCGAGCATCCGATGGAAAACTGTACCCTCTTTGACGGCCAGGAGTTGTGCCCGTCCTGTCTGGATGAGAAAACCACCCTCTGTGATCACTGCGGAGACCGGATCTGGCGGGACGAGGCGGAGGGAAATGACAGCATCATCCTCTGCCATTACTGCTATGAAAACGAGTATGTGACCTGTACGGAATGCGGTGTGCTTCTTCCCAACCGGGATGCCTATTACCTGGAGGACGACGAGGAAACCCCCTATTGCTGCCACTGCTACACCGAACATCCCCGCCACAAGGCTATCCACGAGTACTACTACAAGCCGGAGCCTGTTTTCTATGGAGATGGTCCCCGGTATTTCGGAATCGAGTTGGAGATCGATGAAGGCGGCGAACTTTCGGCAAATGCGGAAAAGCTCCTGGCCATTGCCAACGAAAACCATGAGCTGCTCTATGCTAAGCATGACGGCTCTCTGGACGACGGCTTTGAGCTGGTTTCCGAGCCCTGCTCCATGACGTATCATCACGCGGAAGTTCCCTGGCTGCCGGTTCTGCAGAAGGCGGCCTCTTTGGGCTATACCAGTCATAAGGCCGGCACTTGCGGACTTCATATCCACGTCAGCCGCGCAGCATTCGGAGAGACCGAAGAACAGCAGGATCTTTCCATCGCCCGGATTCTCTACTTCGTGGAAAAGCACTGGGAAGAGCTGCTGAAATTCAGCCGCCGGACGGAGGCACAGTTGAACCGCTGGGCCGCCCGGTACGGTTATAAGGATCAGCCGAAGGAGATTCTGTATCATGCCAAGAAAGGCTATGGCGGCGGACGGTATACCTGCGTCAACCTCACCAATACCGAGACCATTGAATTCCGGATGTTCCGGGGTACTCTAAAATACAATACCTTCCTTGCCACATTGCAGCTGGTCAACCGGATCTGCGATGTGGCTTTCTCTTATTCTGATGAGGAAGTAAAGGCCCTCTCCTGGACAAGCTTTGTCTCCGGTATCGATGGGAGCCGGTATCCGGAGCTGATCACCTATCTGAAAGAACGCAGGCTCTATACCAATGAACCCGTTCTCGCGGCGGAGGAGGTGTGAAGATGTGCTGTTTATTTGGAATCATCGACTATGGAAAAACCCTGTCTCCCAGACAGAGAACCGCCATGCTGTCCATCCTGGCTACGGAATGTGAGGTCAGAGGAACAGACGCAACCGGCATCGCCTACCACAGTGGCGAAAAACTGCGGATCTACAAACGACCAAAAGCCGCCCACGAGATGCGGTTTCTTCTGCCGCAGGATGCCAATGTCATTATGGGACATACCCGGATGGCAACCCAGGGGCGAGCCGCCCATAATTGCAACAACCATCCGTTTACAGGCCGGGCAGATCATCAGCCCTTTGCCCTGGCCCACAACGGGGTATTGTACAACGATACAGCACTGCGGAAATCCCAACATCTGCCCAACACCCGAATTCAGACGGACAGCTTCATTGCTGTTCAGCTGATTGAGCGGAAACGGACACTCAACTTTGACAGCCTGCGCTCTATGGCGGAACAGGTGGAGGGCTCTTTTTCCTTTACCATACTGGACAGCAAAAATAACCTTTACTTTGTCCGGGGTGAAAACCCTCTCTGTATCTATCACTATCCCAGGATGGGGCTGTATCTCTATGCCTCCACCGAGGAGATTCTGCAGAAAGCAGTCCAGCGGATGCGTATTCTTCAGGAGAAGCCTGTACCAATTAAGGTTACTTGCGGAGATATTCTGTGCATTGACACAAACGGCCAGATCAGCAGTGCCAAATTTAACACAGACCATCTGTACTCAAACTGGCAGTTCACCGGGAGACAGTTCCGCTACCCCTCTCTCTACAGCTACGCGCTGGAGGATGATACGGATGAAACCTATGTGGAAGAACTCAGATCGGTTGCCGCCGCGTTTGGCTTCACCCCGGATGACATTACCACGCTCAGCCGGCAAGGCTTCTCCCCCGAGGAGATTGAAGAGTGGCTGTACTGCGGGGAGATCTAGCCCATTAGGGTGTACCCTATCGGCAGATGCGGAAAGTATCCCATTAAAGTTACTTTTCGCATTTTGGAATAGCCCATATCGGAAGGGGAACCTATTGGGAACCGGAAAGACGAGAACTGGGCGGATGGGCAGATGCGGAAGAAAACTAAAATCTTACGGGAAATACCCGCGCGATATGATCTATGGAGAAAAAGTTTTGTGAAGGATCTGCCCATCTGCCCGGGGTGAGACTTGGAGGTTTGAATGAAAATCGGATATGTACGGGTCAGCTCAGAAGATCAGAATACAATCCGCCAGGAAGTTCTGATGAAAGAACTTGGCGTGGATGAAATCTTTCTGGATCGAGCCAGCGGAAAGAACACAAATCGTCCGGAGCTGCAGCGAATGCTGAAGTATGTCCGGCAGGGGGATACCGTAATTGTGGAATCCATCAGCCGGATTGCCCGGAACACCCGGGATCTTCTGGAGCTGGTGGAGCGCCTGACGGAGAAGCATGTGGAGTTCATTTCAAAGAAGGAGGCCATTGACACCACCACACCCTCCGGGAAATTTATGCTGACCATCTTCGGCGCCGTGGCCGAGCTGGAGCGGGAGTACATCCTCCAGCGGCAGAGGGAGGGCATTGCCGTGGCAAAGCGGCAAGGCAAGTATCATGGTCGGAAGCCGATTTTCCCGCCTGATTTTGAACGTATGGTTTCCCTCTGGCGTGGCGGAGAGATTACCGCCGCCGAAGCCATGCGGCGGCTCAACATGAAACCCACCACGTTTTATCGCAAGGTGAAACGTGGTGGGTAGTTGATTCTTATAAATTTATAGTTCACCGGAACACTCATTTAATAATCTGATTATTAAATCAGATCAAAAAATTGAAGGAGTGTTTTACCATGAAAAACGATCCGATGCATGAGGAATTGAAACAGCGCAGGACTGGTTTCGCCAGCCTGGAGAACTATCGGAAAGGCTGGGAGAAAGAAGCCGTTCTGGAATTGAAGCGGCTGTTCTATGAGGGTTATGGCATTTCGGAAATTGCCTGTATTATGAACCGAACCGAGCGTGCCGTGTTTCAGAGAATGAATACTTCCCATCTGTTCCGCCGAACCAATCAGGAGAAAAAGAGTCCGCCCCGCTGCCTCTGTGAAAAATGTCCGCTGCGGGAACACTGCTCCGCATGCCCCCCATGCGAATGAATCATAATTATGATAAAGCTCCGTCGTTCCTGTTTGGTAACGACGGAGCGTCTTTATTTTTCAGGGGAGTCCAGAGCCAGCAGGTAGTTCTTCAGGATCGCTTCCGCATAATGCCGTTGGGCAGGAGTACATTGCTGCAGCATCCGGCTGATGGGCGTCGACTCCTCTTCCACCTGTGTCCCAGAGAGAATGTAGTCCGTGGATAACTTCAGCACAGATGCGATCCGGAGAAGAGTGGGAATGGACATTCCCTTGAGACCCAGCTCAATATCCGAACAGAACTTCGGCGTCACTCCGATCTGCTCCGCAAATTGCTCTCTGGTATAGCCGATAAACTCACGCTGGCGGCGGATTCGCAGCCCGATCGATGTCCAATCCATATGCGCCCTCCCCGTCGGTTTTTCTTAGTTTATCCCGGGGAGTTGGGTTTATAAATAAACTAACAGGGTTTACATGATAAAACTATTAGCGTATAATCGCTATATCTACCAGGGTGAAAACTACGAGAGAAAAGGAAGGAAGAAACTAACATGGATCTGATTATCCTATTGATCTACTTATGGGCCGGGTATTGGGCGGCGGGCATTGTTCTGTTCTACCGCAAAATTGTGATTGGCGGCGTTGGCGTGCTGTTTCTGCAGAAGCTTGCCTTTGGCGCATTTTTCGGTTGGGCGCTCATCCCCATCGCCCTGATCATGAAACTCTTCCGGGTGAGATAGCATTTTGCCGTAAACAGAACAGGGGTTTGAAAACAGATGAACGTGAACTATCAAAAGATGTATGCCATCCTTTGCGGTGCAATTTCCGATGCGCTGGACCAATTGCCGAAAGATGAGAGAACCGCAGCGGGACGAACCACTTTGAAGGAAGCTCTTCGAAAAACGGAGGAGCTTTATCTGGATGCCACAGGAGAAACGAAGGAAGATGTGTAATAAAGGAGGAATCATTGTGTTTAAAAAGATCATGTGTTTTGTGTTGGCGCTCTTGACCATCAGCTGCGGGAGCATTGCTTTTGCAGCCGGCGATCCAACCGGTATCCTTGCTCTGGCGGGTCAATATCGGGAAATCGGGCAAAGGAGCGATTCCCTGCAGCAGACGATCAGCACTTTAAAAGCCAGAATGAAAACAGAAAATCCTGACACGGTTACTGTGACCGGTACGGTCAGGAGCACCAACCCGTATATCGTGGATGGGCTGGGGCTCTCTGCGCAGACGCTGTTTGGCGGTGTGAATGTGTATCATATCAAAAACCCGGGCAATGGGATCGTGCTTGCGAATACTTATACGGGCAACCATGTCAATCTGGGCACATACTACGATAAAGTCCGCAAGGAGCAGTACATTCTGCTCGGTCCCTGCACGAATGCGTATTACAAAGCGCTCACGCAGAAGATTGCCGCCGAAAAGCAGGCCGATTCCCTTGAAACGCAAAAGGGAGACGATGAGACTCAAATATTGAACCTCGCTCAAAGTGTCATTGCGGATTTGAAGCAGTATCAGAATAATTCCACGAAGGACATGGTCTTTCAGGTAGGGAACCCCTACTACGTCGCCTATGGGCAGGGGAACATTGTTGATCGGGACAATTATTCTGCATGCCCCACTCTCTTAAGCGGGAATACAACCATGATTCCAATTCGCCCATTGATTGAGGGCATGGGAGGTGTGGTCAAGTATGACAGCCAGACAAGCACCGCAACGTGCAGCGTAGAGGATAAAACCATAGTGGTGACACTCGGCAGCAACACGGCCTATGTGGATGGAAAGGCGGTAAAGCTCTCTGTGGCTCCACGTATCATTTCTCAGAAGACGATGATCCCGCTGCGGTTTGTGTCGGAACAGTTAGGCGCAGAAGTCCAATGGATGGACGGCGGCTATATCCGTGTATCTCATCCCTTTGCTTGGAGCGACACGCAAGAAAATCAATCGCTGCTGGCGAATGAAACCGTCCCCGCAAATCATCACCGGGTCTATGACTATGCTGCAAATATTTCTTACATCGCCCCGGATTATTGGAAAATTAACATGAATACGCTGCAATCGGATCCTTCCATTCATGGGTGTTCAATTTCTCTCCGGCCTGTGACGGTGGACTGCACGGCATACAGCAGCGGAACCACGCAGCTGTGTAATCTGCAAATTGTAAGTGAGGCCACCGGAGAATTATATAATGGTCCTATGATATTGAAATCCACCGCGATTGATCAGGATGTTACCTCGGACACCAGCATTGCAACGCATGTCTGCGGAATTGTGGACTGGGATTCGGACCCGGATACACTCCCGTCTTTTAAGATCTATACAAACTGCGGAATCGTGATCCGAGTATCGCAGGAGGACGACGCCAGCGGTTTTGCATCCGTGATCAAGGATCCCGCGGTATCTCAGGGGCTCCAGAATGATTTCTTCATTATGATCAACAGCCTGCAGTATATTATTGGGGCGGTCGGATAAAAAGCGTGGGGAAGGTACCAATGTCCTGGTACCTTCCCCATAATAAGTTCCATGATGAGCCACCTTTCGACCAAAATTGTATAAATTGCCGCTTTTGCTTATTATACGTTGTCTATTTTGACATGGTTTTTCATATTGACCTGAATAAAGAATTAAGCTATACTAATCTGTACTAAGCTTTATGGCTTTGAACGTGATTCGTGGAGGTGGAAGGATGCTCTAGCCAGGACAATCTTAAATCGGTTTTATTTTTAATTTGGGTTTCACATTTTCGTGACGCCCTCCCTATATTTTAATCGGACTCCGCTTTGCGGCGTTCCTATCGTATGCGAATAAAGTTTCTCGAATTTTTCGGGAAGCAAAGCTCCCACCGGAGCTTTAATTAGCATTCAAAAGGAAGGCTGGCAGGCGGATTTTTTGTGCCTGCTGTCTGCTGATAGCAGGCATTTTTGCTGCTGCCTTCGTATCTCAAAACAAAAGGAGAATTTCCATGAAATACAAAAAGTTTAAGAAAAAGTTCGAAGAAGCAGCAAATCGTCGTCCGGATACCCCTATGGAAGATGAAGAGCTCTATGACCTTCATAGAGATGACGACATCGGAGAATCCGACGATTGGTTCATTCCGTTCAGCCAGAAAATCGTCGTAAGGGATTTCCCAGGAAGCAAAAAAAACTCGGAATTTTCGCGATTTATGGATGCGATAATTGCGAGCTGTGCACTTCTGGTCATCAACTCGGACCTGTATTTGTACGATTGCAATCTGGGTTTCTTCCGCAGGATCAGCAATCCTGAGGTCTTCGTGGAGCGGATGCTTCCGGAAAACGTGGTTTACAAATTAGGCTTGAAGGACATCAGAGAGATCATTTCCAAGATACTTCGAAAGCCGACTTTGCAAGCAGAACTAAGTTCGATTAACTCAGATCCCCTTCTGGTCAATTGTCTGAATGGTGTGGTGGATCTGTCTGGTGATACCATTCGGCTTCTCCCGCATTCAGAAAGCTACCGGTTCACCTATTGCATCAATGCAAGCTACACACCGGGTGATCGCTTTGTTGTGCCCTTAGCTTTCGACAATTTTTGTAAGACCTCGCTGGATGATTCTCCGGAAAAACGGCAACTTCTTTTGGAGATTATCGGGTATTGCTGCTCTGACTCCATTGACGGAAAATGCGCCTTCTTCCTAAAGGGTCAGCCAGATTCCGGGAAAAGCGTCATGGGGCACGTCCTGACCCATCTTATTGGCGAGGACTTGGTATCCAGCGTACAGCTGGACAGCCTTTCAGGCCGCTTCAATCGGGCTCAGCTCGCCAATAAAAAGTTGAACTACTGCGGTGAAATCAAAGCGACGAAGCTTCACGACATCGCAGTTTTCAAAATGATCACCGGCGGTGATCGGATTGAAGGAGAGTTGAAGGGTAAGGACGCATTTTTCTTTACGCCAAGTTGCAAGCTGGTGTTTTCAGGAAACGCATTGCCTGGTACCACGGAAGCAGATGCAACTAAGGCGTTTACCAACCGCCTGGTCGTCTTGCTTTTCAATCAGAGCATCCCCAAGGAAAAGCAGGACAAGTCTCTGCTAGAGAAAATGCTTGGGGAAAAGGATTCCATTTTCACTCTCGCTATATATTCTTTGCACGACTTGAAGCGGAGAAACTACCAATTTACTCTGCCTCAAGAGAGCGTGGAATACATCGAGGGCTTCTCCCATTCGGAAAACTCTGTTCTATCCTTTATAGAAGAATGCTGCGAGATCGGAAACGATCAGAGAGCATTCAACGTGGATTTGGTTTCTGCCTATTCTAAGTTCTGTAAAGAAAATGGGCTGGAGCAGTACGACCGCGGCAAGTTCTTTTCCATGTTGGATGCAACGCCCGGAGTTAAGCCCAAACGTGTCAGAATCGGCTCTGAGAACCGCCATGGGCGCGTTGGAATAGGAGTAATCTCAGGTTCTGGAAAACCGGAACAGAACCTGCGCATCAACTGAGCCGCAACACATTTGAGCGTTCCATCACCACGGAACCGTTAGGAACGAACGGTTCATGGCGATTCCGTGTGGTGGGCATTTTACGGGAGGATTCATGTATGAAAAAAGCTACTATCAACACAACAGCGGCTTGGCCTCTCCTGAAGACGGCAGCCGAGATGAGCAGAATCTGCGGAATCGGAGAAAACCGCCTGCGCACAATGATGGACAACGGCGAGGTTGAGTTTCTCCAGGTTGGAAGCAAGCGTCTTTTGACCATTCGAGCGATTCAGGAGTATTACGAACGAAATAAAGTTCGCATTCATACACAGGACGCTTAATGTATAAAAAAACCGGGCAGGCAATTACGCCTGCCCGGGATCTTAAAACAGGAGGCACAAAGGGTTATGGCAGTATCTGAGAGAACCGTTAAGAATAAACGAAACACTGCAGGAGAACAGACAGGGCGTTCCGGCGTGGTTTATGATGTAAACATCAAATATAAACGCGGCGGTCAATTGAAGACCTATTCAAAAAAAGGATTTGTGACCAAAAAGGAAGCGCTGCAGCATGAGACCGATATGCGTAACAAACTGGAAAATGCCTGTTATACGCCCCCTACAGCTGTAGAAAGCAAGCAAACCGTGCAAAAATATCTAGACGATTGGATTGATCGGCATGGCAAGGCTAACCTGCGTGAAAGCACGATGGTAAGCTATAAGAGCATCATAAGACTGCATATCAATCCATACATAGGTGATGTACCGATCCGAAACATCACTCCCGCAATGCTGGATAATCTGTTTCAGACGCTTCAGACAAAAGGATTGTCTTCCAACACGGTACGATATGTGCAGCGTATTCTCAGCGTATCGTTTGAACACGCCAGAAAATACCACTATATTGAAACAAATCCTGCCCGGGATACAATAACAAAGTTTGGTAAGGCGAATAAGACACCGGCTCCATACACGGTGCAGCAGGTGAGTCTTCTAATGACTCTGGCAACCGGCACGTCGTGGGAAATCATCATCGCCCTTGGTGGATTGTACGGTCTAAGGATCAGTGAGATCCTGGGGCTTCGTTGGCGGAATGTCAATCTGGGAGATAGCAGCTTTGGCGTTGTTGAACAGCTGCCTTTCAAGCTATCTTCCAGTACGACCCTGCTGGATCAAATGGCTCCGGTAAAATCCGGTGAACGTATCTTGCCTATCACAGCAGTAATGCAGCCACTGTTTGAGCGGCAAAGACAGCTACAAGCCCAGCAGCGCACCTTGTTAAAAGAATCTGGCTCACCGTATTTTGAGAATGACCTCGTTGTCTCAAAATCTGATGGAGCACCACTGATTCGAGAGAACATCTCCGCGGGATTTGGGCAATTTCTGCGTCACAATAATATGCCACATATTCGATTTCATGATCTTCGACATTCTGCTGCAACCAATATTCATGAATTGACCGGGGATTTCTATACGGTCAGCCAGATTCTGGGGCATAGTTTAAAAGGGGTCGGAATTCAGCTGAATATGCAAGGGGGCATGGAATCCGTGACGGAACGATATGTATCAGTTCGCTTGGATCGGAAGCGGGAAGTCCTGACGCTTTATCACAACGCTGTATTCGGTGCCAAAGACTAGGCAAATGCCGCGAGATGGCATTTTTATTGTCATCTCGCGGCATGCTGTTTTATAAGTCCATTTAAAATCTTGGGCACCATTTTGGCACCACACTTGCACATGATGCACAATCAACCGGCTATTAATATGGATAAATGCACAACAAATACTAGGCATTTTCTTGTAAAAAAGTAAAACAAAAAACCCCTAGAACCATTGCGGTTCCAGGGGTTTCTATGGAGCAGCACACGAGTTTGATACAAAATGCACCGGGTAAGGCTGTTCCCGTTTGTCGGGTGCACACCCCGGGCGTTTCCGTTTGCTGGGTGCACACCCATGCTGTACTTTTGTCTGTTACGCGTGTCGTGACAAAAAAGTCTGTGGCATCTATGTCACATTATTGTTGAACGCCTTGTGCATTCATTCGTTAAATGTTAGAATTATGATATACAATGGGAAAGTGAGAACTGTAATGAGCGGTAAAACAACACGGGAACAGATCGTCGCCGCAGAGTGGAATATGTTTCAGGCCACTCATAACATGGGCGGCCGCGCCTCCTGTCAGGACGACGCCGTCACTTTTTTCAATATGCGCATGGCGCAGTTCGACGCATGGAGCGATGAGGCTGCGGAGAGCTATCTAAATGATCTCAGGGACGCCGGGGATGAAGGCCGAAACCTGATCGCGGAAAAGTATCTTCAAATGATGAAAAGCACCCACCCTGCGCAGTACGAGGCGCAAAAACGTTTTCTCCCTGAGGTGAGCCGCGAGAAAGCAGCGCTTGTCAACGAGATCTGCGATGAGATGATCGCGCAGACCGTTCCGCTGCGCGAGGCATTCCCCCGCGTGGGTGAGGCCGGTCGCCCGCTTTACAGCAGTGAGGATACGGAGGACTTCACCTCCGTACAGACTTACCAGTTGGGCGAGCTTCTGACCTACTCCGAAAAGACCCTGCAGCTTCTGAAAAAACATCTTCTTGCCCTCAAGGCGGAGGGCCGAAGCCTGGCAAAAGAAGTGATGACCCGCAGCGTCTGCGCCTGCGGCTTTTCCTCTCTCGAGGAGGCTGAGGCCTTATGAACACGCAGACGAATATCAATGCGATCGTCGCCGAGGTCAACGCTCTCGTAAAAGCGGGAGAAGACGCGAAGGCCGAGGAACGTCTTATTGCGTCCATCGCCGAACACACCGAGGCCGAACCAAATGATCCGGTCGGGCAAAGCGTTCTCTTAAATGAACTGGGCGGCTTTTACAGGAGCAGAGGAGCATTCGAAAAAGGCGAAAAGGCATATTTGAAGGCCGCGGCTCTTCTCAAGGAGAGCATGACGGCCAACTATGCGACCACACTCAACAATCTGGCAGGTCTGTACCGATTGAGCGGGCAATACCAAAAGGCAGCCGGCACATTCGATACGGCGATAAGCGCATATGAAAACTGCGAGGGTGACGCTGCCCCCGATATTCTCGCCAGCGTGTACAATAACAAGGGGCTGGTCTATCTCGATATGCGAAAGATCGCGCAGGCGCGCGCCATGTTTTTGGAAGCAAAGGCGCGTCTCATAAAAGGCGGGGATTTCCCGTTCGCACTTGGCACCACGATCTCCAACCTGGGCTTCGCCGCCGTGATCGAAGAAAAGTTTTCCGAAGCAGCGGCGCTCTTTCGGGAGGCTAAGGCTCTCTTTGAGAGGGCAGGAGACCGCGATATGGTCCAAAACTGCGAGGAATTTCTTTCCAAATTAGAGAGGTGCCTATGACGGGACTGGAGCTTTCCCGGCGATATTACAGCGAAGTCTTTCTGCCCGAGTGCCGAAGGCGATGCCCCTCCGCCGAGGGACATTTTGCCGCCGGGCTTGTGGGCGAGGGCTCCGAGTGTTTTGGCTATGACGACGACTTGTCTCAGGACCATGGCTTTGGGCTGCGGCTGTGCATATGGCTGACACAGGAGGATTACACCCGCTGCGGCCCGGCCCTGAACGCACTTTGGCACAGCCTTCCCGAACCGTTTCAGGGCTACACAAGACCAGAAGCCGATCCAAACGAGGGAAAGAGACACGGTGTTTTCACTGTGGAGGGCTTTTACGAGCGCATTTTGGGAATTCCCGACGCGCCGACCGATCCCTGCCGGTGGCTTGCCATACCTGAGCCGTGTCTGGCCGCCGCCACCAACGGAGAGGTCTTTTCCGACGCGCCGGGGCGTTTTACGGCCGTGCGGAAAAGTTTCCTCGACTACTTTCCCGGCGATATCGCCAGATACTACATGGCGCAGCATGCGGCGATCGCCGCACAGACGGGGCAGTACAACCTTCTCAGAGCCCACCGTCGCGGGGAGACATTGGCCGCAGGCAACTGCAAAGCCCGCTTCACGCTCAGCGCCATGGCTCTGGTTTTCCTGCTCAACAAGACTTATCGGCCCTTCTACAAATGGGCGCCAAGAGCCATGCGTTCCCTGCCTGTTCTGGGAGGGGAAGTACACGACAAGCTCCTGAGACTTACCGAGACCCGGGACAGCAAGGAGCAGTTCTCCCTGATCGAGGATGTCTGCGCCGGTGTTCTTGCGGAAATGCGCCGACAGGGTCACACCTCCGGACGAAGTGATTTTTTGATGGACCACCTTCCCGAGATCATGGGGAGAATAGAATCTCCGCAGATCAGAGGCCGGGGCATCAGCATGGTGTTTTGAGCGGATTGTTTTGACTTTCCCTGTGCGCGATGATAAAATATTCCCGGTGTCGAAAGGAGGTTGTATGTGCTACTTAAAGCAAAGCAGGACGGAACCGCTTCCGGCCTCCGTCATCCGGATCGTGGAACAATACCGACTTGTCACAGGGCTTCCCTGCGAAGCATACGTGGTGGATGACAGTGCGGCTTTTCTTTGCGCAGACACCCCCTCGGACGGTTATAACCCCTTCTGCAAGGAATGCTCGTATCAGGACGAAAAGTTTTATCCTTCCGAGACGCTCAAGTTTTTCAGTCTGCACAAGCGGCCCTACATCTTCTGCTGTCATGGTTTTTTTTATCACTGGCTGATCCTGAAGGAGACCCCCGAGGCGAATTATCTGTTCGTCTGCGGGCCGCTCCGCACAGAGAAGGACCCCCTGGAGATCATCCGCAAGGCCCGAAAACCGTCAGGGGAGAGCCTTTTTGTCTCGCCGGAGGCAATATACGAACTGCCATACATCCATAAAAACGCCATGTCCGCCTACTCGCGGCTCTTATTCGATCTGATAGAGATCCATTTGAGCGACCCAAATGACACGACGGAGGATGTTTCCGTCATCCCCATGGATGCCTTGTCAAAAATGCAGCCGGACAGAGAACAGGTGGCAACGCTGACGCTGCCGGTCACCAAGGCGGAAGAAAAGAAGATCAACGATTTTTTCAGGGACAATATTCGGAAAATACTAAAGCTGGCGCCCACCGGCGATAAAATGGGGGCTCTGGCCTGCCTGGACAATATTCTGCAGATGGTCCACGGGCTGCAGGACGTGCCGTCGGCCATCTCCTATGTCATCGGGATGCTTTCCCTGTTTGGACAGTCTGTTTCCGATTCTGAGCAATTCACCTATACGCCCAAAATGTTCTCTCTGTATACCAGCTTCCTGCAGACCATCAACGACCAGAAAAGCATGGATGAGGTCATTTTGTGTACCCGCCTTTACTTCATCGGGTTTTGGGACGAGATGCAGGCCGATACCGAAAAACACGGCCGGAACGGCATCAGCACCCAGATCACGGACTATATCCTGGCAAACTACCCGCGAGCAGAGCTGAGCATCCAGGATATATCGGACGCCCTGCACGTCAGTCAAAGCTATATGTGCCGCACTTTCAAGCGGGCCACCGGTCTGACGGTGAAGCATTATATTCTGGTTCACCGGGTCACCGTGGCCGCCGGGATGCTGTTCGGCACCAGCCATTCTGTCGCCCAGATCGCCGAGCAGACGGGATTTGCCACCGTGCAGGCCTTCCGCAAGGCCTTCCGGGAATACTACCATATGAGTCCCACACAGTATAAACGCATCTGCAAGGCCACCTGATCGCGATATATGACAGCAAAAATGCTTCCGCTTTCGTCGCATTCTCAGGATGGACGGACGCGGAAGCATTTTTACAGAGTCTTATTTTCTGTCCTTTGACCCGGCGATGGTGGGGATGCCTCTGTCATTGAGTCTCTTCGCAAAGCCGCGGATCTGATTTTCAAAGTCCTCATGGTTTTCCACCTGCATATTCATCATGCGTTCGGGAAGACCCAGCGTTTTTGCCTTTTCCACCCCCAGCGGCCGGTATTTCAGCAGCTGAACAAGCGTGGGTTTATTATCCAGCGAATTCTGAATGAAATCCCCGGTGCTGTCAATGTTCTCTATGGTGTCATTGAACCCGGGGACGATGGGTATGCGAATGAGCAGCGGCATTTCCCTGTCCGCGAGCTTTTTTATATTGCGGAGTATTAATTCGTTGCCCACGCCTGTGAACTTCTTATGGACGGCGCTGTCCATCTGTTTGATATCCGTGATAAAAAGGTCCGCATACGGGGCCACTTCGTCGATGGCTTTCGCTTCCACATGCAAGGCCGATTCCACACAGGTGTGGATGCCCTCCTCTTTGCAGCGTCTCAGCAGCTCCCGACAAAAGCGCCATTGCAGCAGTGCTTCTCCACCGGAGAGCGTTACGCCGCCGCCGGAGCGGTCGTAAAAATCCCGGTCCCGGCGAATGACATCCATGGCGTCGTCCACGGTCATTTTTCTGCCCCAAACAGTCAGCGTGCCCGACAGACATTCTTCCTCGCACAACAAACAGTTGTCGCAGGCGTCCCGATCAATGCCCACCACCCTGTCCCCGCCGATGATAATGGCGTTTTTCCCATGCGCCGCACAGGCCTTCAGGCAATAACCGCAGCCAATGCACTTGTCCGTAAACACGCCCACCTGGGGAAAGGGCTGGTAGGTCTCGGGGTTGCTGCACCACTGGCAGCGCAGCGAGCAGCCTTTCAGGAACAATTCCGTCCGGATGCCCGGCCCGTCGTGTACCGTGAAGCGCTGTACGTTTACCACATAGGCAAAGGGTTCGCCGCATCCTTCGCGCAAATCGTCCATGCTGCTTTTCGGTTTTTCGTCCATCTTACTACCTCGCCTCGCGAGCCCCGACGGTCCGATGATCGTCGGGGCTTGCGCCATTGTTTAGCGTCGTTTTGCCGGCTCAGTCAAAGGACTGCTCCGTTCTGTTGATCAGCTCGTTCTGGAAGCCCGCGCTCAGCGAGTGGAAGTAGGCGCTGAAGCCGGATACGCGGACCAGCAGATCACGGTACTCCTCGGGCTTCTGCTGCGCCTCGATGAGCGTCTCCCGGTTGGTGACCATGAACTGGATATGCATCGCGCCCTGAGCCAGATACCCATCCAGGAAGTCGATGAAGTCATTCCGGCCTTTTTCGCCCGAAATGGTATCCACGCCGAACTTCATGTTGATCAGCGTTCCGCTGCCGGCCTTCGCATGGTCCAGCTTGCCGATGGAGCGGGCCAGGGCGGTGGGGCCGCACTGGTCGCGGTTGGAGACAGCCGTACGGGCGGGGTCGATGTTGGCGGAGATGGCCTCGTGATGCTTGCGGCCGTCCGGCGTCGCGCCGCAGGCCATGCCGAAGATCAGGTTGATGACCTGGGAGAAAGCGCCGGTCTTGATCTTGCTGATGCCGCGGCTGGCGGGATAGGACTGGAGCAGCTCGCTATATGTATCGAATACATACTGCATCATCTCGTCGGCGTAATCCTCGTCATTGCCGTAATGGGGGATCTTCGCGCTGTTGACCAGCTGATACAGGCGCTCGTGGCCCTCCCAGTTCTTGGTCAGCGCATCAAAGAACTCCTCTGCGGTGTATTTCTTCTCCTCATACACCAGCTTCTTCAAGGCGGTGAGCGAATCGGCAACGGTGGCGGGCCCCAGGCACTGTAAGCCGATGACATTGTACTTTGCGCCGCCGTTCAGGAAGCCCTTGCCCTTTTCCGTGCAGCCGGAGATCAGTGTGGAGACAAAGGGATACTCGTCCCGCTCGGCATGGACGTCCTGCAGCACGTTGACTGTCAGAATGGCGCGATCCGCCCAGTATTTCAACTGCGCCTGGTAGGCTGCCAGCACCTCGTCAAAGGTCTTGAAGTCCTTGAGGAAGCCGGTCTCCAGGCCCATAGACTTGCCGACGCCACGACAGCAGGTTTTGTAGTTCGGGCAGTAATCGTAGGCGCAGTCCAGGCAGCGGCCGTTGTTCAGCGCCAACTCCAGGACCTTCGGAAGCGTCACATAGCAGGCATCCTGCCAGCCGCCGGTCTTGCCGGGGACGTCCAGTTCCACGCAGCCGATGTTGACATAGTCGCGGGCGTCCTCCTCCGATACGCCGATCCGCCGCAGCGCTTCCATGGCGGTCTTGTCGTTGAAGATCTTCGGGTGTCCGATGCCGATGCGGATGACCTCGGCGACCTTGACCTTCAGCTCGTAAGGCGTGCCGTCGTGATAGCGGACGGTGATATAGGGATTGGCCAATCTGACGTGCACCATGGCATCCAGGTACATAAAGGTCAGATCGTTGGTGGCGTCCTTGCCTTCGGCGTCCACGCCGCCCAGGACGACCGCGCTGCCGCTCCAGCCTCTGGCACCGCCGCGCCACATATCGTCGCCGGCGTCGGGCAGTAGCTGACCGTGGGTCTCCAGCTTCAGGTAGTAGCACTCGATGAGCTGCTGCACGAAATCCTTGGTAACGGCGCCTTTTTCCAGGTCCGCCTTATAGAAAGGATACAGATACTGATCCGCGCGCCCCATGGCGATGGCGTGACCGTTGCTCTCCATGAACGCGACCATATTGACTGCGAAAGCCAACTGCGCCGCCTCCCAGAAATTTCGGGGCGCGCCCTCGGCCAGATACTCGCACATCTCACTCATGCGCAGCAGCTCGTCCTTGGTCTGCTGGCTGGCATACTCGTTTACCTGCTCTTTGGCAAACGCCGCATATCTCCGGAAGAGGTTGGAGAAGGCCTCCAGTACGATGAGTTCCGCCTCGTACAGCTCATACGACTTGGTCTCCTGATCGTTCGCGGGCAATCCCAGCTTCTCCTTGCACGCCAGAACGTGGGCCTTCATGCCGCCCAGACCCTTCTCCAGCGCAAATGCGTAATCCGGCGTCAGGTGACCAACGCCGTATTCCACGTTTACGTTGGGGTTGATGACCAGCATGCCGCCGGCGGAAGCGCAGCCCTTTGCGGCGTCTCTCGGCAGCCGGACCCGGAAGGTATTGGCAATGTCCTTGCCCTTCCAGAAGTCCTCGGTGCTGAAGACCTCTTCCCTGGTCTTCTCATCATACATGATCGGGTCCCATGTGCGTGCATAAAAGGGTCTCTGCCGCATCTCATCGTAAAACCACTGGGAGTTTTCCGGATAAAGAGGGTTTGCCATGATCGGGGAGCCGTCATCCAGGAGCAGCAGCTCGCCCTCAACATAGGACAGCTTGCACTCCGCCATGTACTTTTGCAGGGCAAGGGCCTTTTTCAGCACGATGGGCTGACCCTCATTATTCTTGTATACCTCCGTAAAGGCCAGAATGCGCCCGGAGTCAAGGGTCAGGGGGGTCTCCTTATATTTTTTGCGGAGCTGTTCGATCCTCTCATAAGGAGAGAATCCGCCGTAGTCATAATGCTTTTTCTGCCCGACGCCAAAATTCTTGTCGTAAGGTTCAACGCCGCATGCAGTCGTGTGGATGATGGCCGTGTTTTCGCTCATGGTATCTGCCTCCCTAAAAAATATTTTTGGTCGCTGTATCAGATGTCATGGTTGGGGAGTGTCAATGCCGGTACTGCCATTCCTCCTTTACCTGCGGGACAATGCCTTTGTTATGTTGATAGTCTCCCGTCTCTTACGCCGGTTCATTTTTCTATTACCAATCTTAAGTCAGCGCCCCCGTTTTTTCATAGGGTGCAATTTTGGCGATTGCGATACTTTTTGTGCAACTTTGAGGTTTTACCAGGTCTGGAGCCATGTCGGCCTGTGGAAAAAGCCAGCTCGCATTTGCTGCGCAGCCGGCTTTTACAACCATAAAGAAGCCTGTTTTTTATCGTTATGTCAAAAACAGCATTCTACTTTCCCCACGAAACCGATGCTAAACTTTAGATGTTGATAGTTTCATAGGACCGCCGGATCCATTGATCACCATCTGGAGGGAGGATTGCTATGTTTCATATTTTGTCGATAAACCTGGGCGGTACATCCACCAAGCTGTATCTGTATGAGGATGAAAAGCTGCTTCACGAAGGCAGCATACGGCATACCGAGGATGAGATCGCAGCCTGCGCGGATAACCGGGCGCAGATCGCTTTCAGAAAGAAAGTCGCACTGGACTGGATCGATGCAAACCGCATCAGTCTGGATTCCATTGACGCCGTGGTCATTCGGCTGTCCAACACCGGCGGCGCGACGACCATCGGCGGCACCTATCGCATCGAGGGCAAGCTGAAAGACGCTGTGATGAAGATCTACGAGGAAAGCTTCCCCAAGGCGATGCACCCGTCCTTCATCGGATATCCGTTGGTGTTATCCATTCTGGACGGACGGGAGATCCCCGTATATGCCGTGGATCCCGACGACGTGGATGAGTTTTGCGATATCGCCCATATCACCGGTCATCCGGACTTTCCCCGACGCAGCGGCTGTCATATCCTCAACCAGAAAGCGGTGGCCCGCAAGGCCTCTGCGGACCTGGGGAAGGCGTATAAGGACACGAAGCTGGTGGTCGCCCATCTGGGCGGCGGCGTTTCCATCGCGTCCCATGACCACGGGCGTATCATAGACGGCACCAGCGGCGGCCCGGCCGGTGAGGGGCCGTTCTCCACGACCCGCTCCGGCCAGCTACCGCTGGATCTGGTGGCGCAGGCCTGCTGCAGCGGTAAGGTTGACATGCGTAAGATCATGGGCATCATCATGGCCAGAGGCGGCTTCGCCGCCCACACCGGCATGACGGATATGCGTCAGATCGAAGAGAAGGCTGCCGGCGGCGACGAAAATTGCGAACGGGTCATTCGCGCGTTCATCTTTCAGGTGTGCCGGTATATCGGCGCCCAGTTCGCCGCCCTGGGCTGCGAGGCCGACGCCATCGTCCTGACCGGCGGCATCGCCTATGATAAGCGTGTCGTGGACGAGGTGACAAAATGCGTCGGCAAACTGGCCCCGGTCATGGCCTACCCCGGCGAGGAGGAAGCGGAGGCGATGATCGCCGGCGTTCTGAGAGTCCTGCGCGGCGAAGAAGCCATAGTCCCGGTGTAAAGCGTTCTGAACGAACCACATATGAAAATTAGATAAGGAGAGTTATCATGGAAGCGACAAAAGAAAACATCCAGGCCTATATCAGCGATCTGGCGAAGAGGAGCCGTATTGCCCAGCGGAAATTCGAGCGTGAGTATACCACCCAGCGCAAGGTGGACGAAGTGGTGCGCGTCGTCGGCATGGCAGTTCTCAAACACATGGATGAGATTTCCCAGCTGGCTGTCGCCGAGAGCCATATGGGCACAGTGCCCGAGGAACAGTTTAAGTGCATGAGCGTTGCCTCCGCCAACTGGAACTTTTTGCGCGGGAAGCCCTCTGTGGGCGAGGTCGCAAACATCCGCCCCGACGAGCCCGGCGTCCGCGTCCTGGCCAAGCCCCTGGGTATCGTCGGCTGCGTCATGCCCAGCACCAATCCCACCGGCACGGTCATCGGCAACGGCATGATCGCCATCAAGGCCCGTAACTCCGTCATCATTGCGCCCCACCCCATGACGGCCAAGACCTCCTATACCATGACCAACTTCATCCGCGAGGGACTCAGGGAGATCGGCGCGCCGGAGGACCTGATCTTGTGCATCGAGCCGGAAATGTGCTCCATCGACGCTACCTCCGCCATGCTCAAGGCTTGCGACGCGAACATCGGCACCGGCGGTCCCGGTATGGTGAAAGCGGTCTATTCCTGCGGCAAGCCCGGCTTCGGCGTGGGGCAGGGCAACTGTCAGGTGCTGCTGGACGAGGACTTCCCTGCCTTCGGCAACGCCTGCACAGCCATCGTCGCCAACCGCAACTTCCAGCACGGCGTGCCCTGCACCAGCGAGCAGACCGTCCATGTTCCCGCCGCACGTGAGGAAGAATTCCTGCAGGCCATGGAGGCCGCCGGCGCTTACCTCATCACCGACCCCGATGAGATCGCCAAGCTGAAAGAGCTGATCTTCCCCCAGAACGGCCCCATCAACCGCAAGATCGTCGGCCGTCCCATCCAGATGATCGCCGGCATGGTGGGCATCACCGTGCCCGAGAAGTACCAGGCCATTCTCATCAAAAACCAGGTCACCGACGGCAGCGACGTCCTTGGCCAGGAGATTCTGGCTCCGTTCCTGCGCTATACCACCTATGAAAAGTTTGAGGACGCCATTGAGACGGCGGCCACCAATCTGGAGGTGCAGGGCGGCGCGGGTCACAGCAGCAGCATCTGGACCATTCATCCTGAACACATCGACCAGGCTGCCGTGCGCATCCCCGTGGGTCGTTTCCATGTGAACCAGCCCACCGTGGGCTACGAAAACGGCCTGCCCACCACTGTGACCATCGGCTGCGGCGCCTGGGGCGGCAACAGCGTCTGCGAGAACCTGCAGTATTATCACCTGATGGACTTCACCCGCGTGACGGTCTCCGTGCCCAACCTGCATCACTTCGATCCGTCCGACTGGGACAAGTTCGATATCTGCAAGGCGACCGACGACTGATCGTTCAGCGGAATCTAAGAAGTAAGGAGAAATATATCTTATGGAAAAGACAGATGTGATTCTCGATGTTTCCGCGCGCCATGTGCATATTCGACCCGAGGATGTGCAAGTGCTCTTCGGCAGCCCTGATGCGCTCACCCTGCGACAGAACCACAACAGCGCCTTTGCGGGCAAGGGTCAGGAGGTCTTCAACGAGCGTGTGGAGATCGTCGGGCCCAAGGGCAGCATCAGGAATGTCACCATTCTGGGGCCTCTGCGCAATTATGTACAGGTCGAGGTATCCAGAACGGATGCCCGCGCGCTGGGTGTGGACGGGGTCATCCGTCAGTCCGGCAAGCACGACGGCACGCCGGGTGTGGAGATCGTCGGACCCTGCGGCTCGATCAAGCTGGAGAAGGGCTGCATCGTTGCCAAACGCCATGTACATATGAGCGATAACCTGGCGGCAGAGCTGGGTCACAAGAACGGCGACGTCATCAGCGTTGAGGTGAAAGGCACAGAGCGCTCCCTGGTTTTTAACGACGTGATCATCGAATCCTATCCCGTGCCCAAGATGCCTACAGTCATGCATCTTGACACAGATGAGGCCAACGCGGCTGATGTTAAGTCCGGCTCCCTTGGCAAGTTGATCGTGTAACGAACTGCAAACCCACAATAGAGAGAGGATGTGGCGATTTCGTATGATAATCGCCACATCCTTTGTATGGAGGCGCCGACCCGCTGGGGCCGGACAATGACAGTATAGAAGCTTTATTGCTTAGTTTCTATCTCTTCTTATGAGTGATTTCGTTCCCATTCTTGAACCGAAACACAATACCGCCGTCCTGCCTGACCGTAGCGGTATCCAGCAGCGTGATCCACAGGCGTTCATCCCATTCGGATATCACCAAAGGTTGCTTTTTCAGCGTTGAAATGAAGGTGGACAGTCCCTTGCTCTTTCGGAGCCGGTCCTCCCGTTCAGCCTCCAGGGCATCGGAATGCTCCAAAGCCGAATTGTACCGCGCCTCAATGCGTTCGGTATCCTGTGCGTAGGCTTCCTGCGACAGGGCGACCGACGCATTCTTTTGTATGTGTGCCTTCATAAGCTCGGCGGCGACTGTCATCTCGTCGTTCTCTCGCTGTATTGCTATATTCAAAGCCGAGGTATCGCAAAGAGTCTGGCGGATGAGCTCGCAGTCGGCAAGGACTGTGGCGCGATTTCCCATCAGTTTGTTGTAAGCGATGAGGAACCGTTCCTTTATCTCTTCTTCCGATAGCGTAGGCGTTTGGCACTTGACCTCGTTTTTGAATTTGCGGTTGCATTGAAAAATAACCGTGCGGTATTCGTCAGTGGAGTGCCAAACCTTACGACCATAGAACCCACCGCAATCGCCACAGATAAGCTTGCTGTGAAAAGCTTTGTCGCTGTAAGCTCTTCCGAGTTCCTTGCGCCGTGCCATTTCGTCTTGTACCATATCAAATTCCTCTGGCGAAATAATTGCTTCATGGGAACCCTCCACATAATATTGTGGCACCTCGCCGTTGTTCTCCCGTAGTTCTTTTGTCAAGAAATCTACTGTGAAACGTTTTTGTAATAACGCATCTCCCTTATATTTTTCGTTGGTGAGAATGCTGGCAACCGTGGATGACCGCCATGTTTTCTTTCCGGCAGGGCTGAGAATGCCGTGTTCCATGAGGTAATTAGCAATGCCCTGTGTGGTTTTTCCCTCAAGGAACATCTTATAGATGAGCCGTACCGTTTCGGCTTGCTCCGGCACTACCTTGAGGTTTCCGTCCTCGCCCTTATTAAAACCGAGAAATTGGGAGTAGCCGACACTGACCTTGCCATCCGAGAAACGCTTGCGTTGTCCCCATGTGACATTCTCCGAAATGGAGCGGCTTTCTTCCTGTGCCAGAGAACTCATAATGGTAAGAAGCAGCTCTCCCTTGCCATCAAAGGTGAAAATATTTTCTTTCTCAAAATAGCACTCCACACCTTTTTCCTTCAGCTTGCGGATGGTAACAAGGCTGTCAACCGTGTTTCTCGCAAATCGGCTGACCGATTTTGTGACGATAAGGTCTATCTTGCCGTCCAGCGCATCCCGCACCATCTGTTGAAATCCCTCTCGGTGCTTAGTATCCAAAGCCGAAATGCCTTCATCCGTATAAACCGTGACGAACTCCCAGTCCTCTCGGGACTGAATATACTTGGTGTAATAATCGACCTGTGCCTCATAACTGGTGAACTGCTCGTCCTTATCCGTGGAAACACGGGCATACCCGGCAGTGCGTCGCTTTGCAATGGACGCTGTCGGTAGCGCCGTGAACTTGTTTTTTGTCGCTGGTATTGTCGTTACTCTTGGCATTGTTTTTCCCTCCTTTGAATGCGTGTTCGCTCGGCAGCAGCTTGTTTCATTTCCGATGTCCAGCTTTCCCGCCGTGAGCGATCTGCCCATGTGCGCTCGACCGTACTGCCATCTTTGAAAACGAAACGCAGACGGTTGTCTTCCGGCACTTCGATATGGTCAACCTGCATATCGAATACTGTCGAATTGTAGGTTTCCGTCCCAAGCACCTGAGCGCACACGGCTTGTAGCGTAGCTTCGGGTATTTTTTTGCCGTGGCAGTACGCTTTACCCTCAGTGAGAAAAGTGGAGCAGTTCCAGCCAACCGAACCGTTGCAGGTATTTCGTTTGTAGTTTTTTCCGCAGAATGGGCAGTAGATTTTACCAGTGAACTCGCNTTTTTGTGGGCAGGGTCTGTCTTGGGCGGCTTCCTTCATTCTCTGTAAAACTACCTGTGCAGCATTGAAGGTATCCATGTCGATAATGGCAGGATGCGTTTTCTCCGCGAAAAACATCGGCAGCTCACCAGTGTTGCGGCATTTCTTTTTTTCCAGATGATTATTTCGGTAGTGCTTTTGAAGCATGGCGTTACCCGTATATTTTTCATTGCCAACCGTTTCGCGGATACGCTGGGCGCACCATTTGCCGCCAAGCGCACCTGGCACGCTTCGACTGTTCAAATTCTTGCTAATTGCTCCGAAGGTTTCTCCGGCGATAACGCGGGCAAATATCTCACGAACAATCGGTGCAGTGGCGGTATCAATCTCAACACCGTCCTTCGATATGCTATATCCGAACAGAAACCGCCAGTTGAGCAGTTCACCGTTCTCAAAGCCCTTGCGGACACGCCACTTCTGATTCTCGCTTGCCGACAGGCTTTCCTCCTGTGCATAAGATGCGAGTATGGTAAGCATCAACTCACCCTCGGCGCTCATTGTGTAAATATTCTGTTGCTCGAAAAAAACATCCACCTCCAAAGCTTTCAGCTCACGGACTGTTTCCAGTAGTGTTACCGTGTTCCGAGCAAAACGGGAGATGGACTTGGTCAGTATCAAGTTCACTTTTCCGGCACGGCAGTCTGCAAGAAGGTTTTGAAATCCGCTTCGACTGTCCTTTGTGCCGGTTAGTGCTTCATCAGAATAAACTCCCACATAAAGCCACCCCGCGTGGTTTTGTATTAGGCTACTGTAATAGCTGACCTGTGAGGACAGCGAGTGGAGCATCGCATCCTTACCTGTGGAAACACGAGCATAAGCGGCGACCTTTTTTGGCTGTTCCAATCGTGGCTTCTGCGGCATTTTTCTTACTGTTTTCGGCATAATTTCACCTCCTCGCCTTACACCATGTTCGCTCTAAAAGCCACATTTATCAAGTCAATTTCGCGATATATACTGCCGATTTTAAGCCCATATTTCTCAGCTAACTTGTGCTCAATTGATACAATGTCATCCTTGCCGATGATGCCGTTTTTGAGCATAATTTGTGCCTGTGTCATAGCGGACTGGTAGGCTTGGACTTTCTGAAAATCAGTCATTCCCGCCACCATCCTTGTAACGAGCAGCGATGTAGCAGCGGTGAGAACAATACTTGCGCTCGTCCTTGCGGCGCATTTGTATTTCTTTACCGCAGCAGGCGCAGTTCGCCGTGTACGGCATATCGGCTTTCGGATGCTTGTTCCACCATTTCATTCGGCAGGTATTGGAGCAGAAGCGCCGACCGCCACGCGTGCTGATATCAATAGGTTTTCCGCACTCCGCACACCGGGCGGTTTCTTCCTTAGTGAAAACCCTTTTTTGCCTGCGACAATAAGACTTTACCGTATTTTCGGAAAGCCCAAGCTCCTGTGCAATCTTTATATATCCGATGCCACCCTGTCGCATGGTAGTGATTCGTTCTCTTTGCTCATTTGTCATGAGATTGTCCTCCAGTCCGAGAACTCTTGTCCTCACTACCCACTGGAAAAAAAGAAGCCCATCGTACAAAAAATGAGCAAAAAAAATAATGCCTACCAGAGAGATAATCTCCAGTAGGCATCACTAAGAATATATTTACTCGCTGTACTTGATGAAGGCATCCGTAAAGCCAGCCGCCTTAATCTTGGCAAGCATGACGTCTGCGTTTGACTTAACGGAATACGCACCGACCTGCACACGGTAATATTTTTTTGGTGTGGTCGGTGTGACGGGAACGGGTGCTTCCGTTGCAGCCAGTCCAACCTTTACAGCAGCACGGAAGGTATCCATCGACTTTCCATGTTTCGGAAACCAGTGCATGACGTCGCCGTGGTTGCTGGCGATGCCCAGCTTACAACCCTCACAGTGGCAGATGATATCCTTCTCCGTCAGCCAGTACTGCTTGCATAGATGGACGCAAAGCTCCACTGCCTCCTTGTAAACAGCAGAAAAATACGAGGCATCGGTCAGACCGTCCTCGCAAATTTCAAAACCGATATGTGTATCGTTCGCAGAACCCCCGGCGTGCCAACCTCTGTAATTCCACGGTAGAGTCTGATAGGTGGCTATGCTTCCGTCAGCCAACTTTCCTATGAAACCGTGAACGCAGACCTGCCTGCCATCGGGCGTGTCTTGATTCCAGTGGTTGTTGTACTGGTTCTTACCAAGCAGGCCGTCGTCGGGCCCTACGTAGCGTTTTAGGTTTGGGTTATTTGCCCCGGTGGAATGCACCATGATACCTTTCGGTGTGATGGTTTTGCCCGCTTTGTAGCAGGCATTGTTCGTCAAAATGAGTTTATGCAGGTTCATCTATTTATCCTCCGATCTGCTGTGAAGCTGTACTAAAATGTCCTTAAGCTTCGCCGGGATGGGCAGTCCAATCCTACCTGCGTTCTCAATAATGCTGATACCCTCGTTGGAGATGTAAAAGAAGATGACAGCAGTTCGAAGCACGCTGCCATCCCCTATGACCCTTGCATCGAGAATGTGTCCTATTCCGACGAGCATAAAAATGAGCACCTTCCTGAAGATGCCCTTAAAGCCAATCTCGCTGGATAGCTTTTTCTCCACAGCTGCCGCCATCAGCCCCGTCAGGTAATCCGTAAGCACAAAGGTGACTAGGGCATATAAAAAGCCATCCCAGCCACCCAGAACCCAACCTAACCAGCCGCCTATGGCGGTGATGGCAAGCTGGGATGCATTCCAAATATCTTTCATGAACTTCTCCCTTCCATCATCCTTGCTTTACTTCTTTCGCCAACACCTCAATATACATACCGCGGCCGGCGACATCTTCGATGGAGCTTATGACAAACCGGCTACCCTCGCAGACCAATATCATCGCGGTTGTGACGGTAACCCCCGGAATACAGCGAAAGCGGAAGAGATTTGTAGCCTCCGAGAACAAGGCTCTGTTCGCCCACCTCTTCGTGCCGCTGCGATATTCCCTGTACGCTCTTACAGAAGCCACCGTTACTTCTTCAATCGTTGAGTAGCCATCCTCGTCTTCAACCTCGTCCTCAATTTTAAGCTGTATAAAAGAATTCATTTTCCCGAAGCTCATGCTACACCTTCCAATCCCGATCCAGCCTCAAAAGCAGATTGATTGTGTTCCATACCTGTTGACCAGCCTGAATATTGTCTGCGTAGAAACCGGCTGTACTGCCGTCCCGGCTTTCATAGAAGTGAGACGACAGCATAATAACCGCCTGTTCAGTGGTAGGCGGCATGGGGTGGTCTGTATACCACCCCTCTTGAATATGCTGATAGCTCTCCGCATAAGAAACGGCGGCGGTGATGTACGCCTGCACAAGGCCATCATCTGCGTCATGCTCCAGGATCAGGTTTGCTTTTACCTTTGGAAGAAGATTATCTGTTGTCATGCCATTCGTCACCTTTCGGTCATTCTTCGTCTGCCGCCATCAGCCCTGCCGATTTTAGCTTGGCAAGCAGGGCGTTGAAGTCCGTGACCAGCCCAGCTATTGTCGTAGCTTCACTATCCGTTTGATTTGCCGCCACCGGCATCTCAGGCATAATGGGATATGCTGGCACATAGAGTTTTGCGTCTGTCCCGATTTTCACCTCAACGGTGTCGCCGACGCTTTTAGCTGTTGCTTTCACGCCACCCAGTGCCGTTTCGGAAGCGGGTGCGGCAGTGGAGGTAAGTCCCGTTACCGAGGCTCCCTCCTGGATTTCCAACGTTCCGCCGATGACGGTTTTCTCGCCGCCCTGTTCGGTGTAGTTCTTCGCGTTATATTCGCTCATATCGCTACCTCCTTAGGCGTGCTGCTTGAGTAGCTTGATGCCTTCAGGCAGTACTGTCTTAGCGTCAACACGCTGGAAAGCGTAGAAGCCGGTCTGAAGGTTGGCGATGTGGAGCTCATCTGCACGGCGAACGGTTCTGCCAGTACGGTCTGCAATCCAGTAGTTCTGGAAATCGCCGAAAGCGACTGTGTAGGCACCTGCCGCGATGGTAGGAGCATACTGAGAAACATATACAGGGAAACCGAGCAGACGGTCAGGCTGACCAGCCTGCAGAGAGGGTTGCCACATATATGCACCGTTACCGTCCTTGAGTTTGCGGACGATTGCGAGAGTGCCACTGCCAAGCACAAACACAGCATTTTTCTTGTAGCCGTCCTTGAGCGCGTAGGTCAGGTCGATAAGCTCGTCCGCCTTAATGTCTCCGGCAGTAGCGGTAGTCACGCCGAGATCGCCGCCGTTTGCGGTGAAGATGCCGGTAGGCTGACCGCTGCCGGTGCCGATGCAGAAAGCCTGTTCCTCTTTCGCCGCAAAAGCGCGAGCAAAGTTATCGATGAGGTAGGCCTGAAGGTCGAACATGGAGTCCTCAAGCAGTTCCTCGGAGACCAGTGCTGCCGCACGAAGCGTGAACGCATCGAGAGAGAGCTGGTTGAAGGTAGGAGTGGAGGGCGTAAACACGCCGGACTCAGCTACCCAATCGGCAGAAACATCAGTAAGCGCCACATTAATTCTGTGAGGTGCAGCAGTTGTGATGACCTTTGCCAGAGAACGGATTACGTTCTCGCGGGCAAGTGCCTTAACGAGAGTGTCGTCGAACTCCAGCGGAACGAGATAGCCACCGGTGGAAGAAGTGCCTTCCTCCATGACATTGTGGACAGGGCGCTTGCCGCGAATGAGATTATAGAAATCCTCGCGGTATTCGGCGGTCGCTCTGGGAGTGAGGAGCTTGCCGTTCTGTGCCACAGGCTTTTCGGTGATGGGAGAACTGGTCGGCTGCGCCATTGCAGCATCCCTTGCCACGCGGTCTTCCTCAATGGCAATCTGACGAGCCATTGCGTCAACGTCCGCGAGCATTTTATCATAGGTAGCATTGTCTTCTGCAGAAAGGACACCGTCCTTCGCACGAGTGTCCAGAAACGCCTTCGCAGCGTCCCATGCTTTTGCGCGTTTTTCACGCATTTCGAGTACTTTTTTCATTATCAAATACCTCCGTTAAATGTATTTACGGGCTTGCAGTTTCTGCATAGCCTCGGTGATGGAAACGCCAGTCGGCGCATCCGGCTTCTTTTGCTCCGCCTTCGGAGCGTGTTTCGTGATGATCTTGTTGAATAGTGCGTTGGTAACTGCTCTGCGGCTGAAAGCAAAGACCACATCGTCGCTATGGTCGCGCTTGGCGTCTTCCAAGATGCCGTCCGCAAAGCCAAGCTCCACTGCCTTGTTTGCGTTCATATAGGTTTCGCCGTCCATGAGATGAGAGATTTTTGCTCGGGACTGACCGGTCTTGATTTCATAGGCGTTGATAATGGATTCCTTGACTTCGTCCAGCATGGCAATGGCTTTTTGCATTTCCTCGGTATCACCGATTGCTACTGTGAGTGGATTGTGAATCATCATAAGCGCTGTAGGTGCCATGAGCACCTGCGTACCCGCCATTGCGATGACTGATGCCGCCGAAGCAGCGATACCATCAATCTTGACTGTGACTTCATGCGGGTAATCCATGAGCATAGCATAAATCTGAGACGCCGCTACGCAATCGCCGCCGGGTGAATTGATCCACACGACAATATCGCTGTCGCCGGACATCAGCTCGTCCTTGAACATTCGAGGTGTGATTTCATCATCCCACCAGCTTTCGTCCGCAATGGTGCCGTCGAGGTACAGGGTGCGGACGCCTGTATCCTCATCACTGTCCCAATTCCAGAAGTGCGTTTTTTCACGTGCCTTTGCGGGACTTCGTTTTGTTTTGTCCATCTGAGGTTCCCTCCGTTTCAGTTGTTGTATTTGCGAACGCGCCAGCGTCCTGTAGTTTGGTCATCGCACCGTTTATGAGATAAAGGTCGCCGCCGAGGTCGTCAGGGATGCGGTCGAGGTTTTCAAGCTCCCGTATGTCATTTGCCGACATCCAGCCGTTTTGTCGAGCGGTCGCGTAGCCTGTCATACGCGATGCGTAGTCGCCGCGAAGCAGTCCGTCCACATTGAACTTTGTGAACATCGAGCGTTTTTCGCTGTCGAGCAGGAGCGCCTTGTTCATCGCTTGTTCCCAGCGGATCACCCACGGGTCGAGCGTGTATTTCACGAACTCCAGCGACTGCTGCTCAATATTAGAAAAGCTCGACTTTTCGAGGTCAGCCAGCATATGTGGCGGCACTCTGAAAATTCGAGCGATTTCGTTGATTTGGAACTTGCGCGTTTCGAGGAACTGCGCCTGTTCCGGCGAGATGGCGATCGGCGTGTACTTGAGTCCTTCCTCCAGCACGGCAATTTTGTTGCTATTAGCACTGCCGCCAAAGGTGGACTGCCAGCTTTCCCGTATGCGCTCCGGGTCCTTAATCGTGCCCGGATGTTCGAGAACGCCGCCTGGCGCCGCACCATTGGCAAAAAACTTAGCTCCGTATTCCTCGGCGGCGATTGCCAAGCCCACAGCGTTTTTCGCCATCGCTATAGGTGAATAGCCGACCAGACCGTCGTAGCCAAGCCCCAGCACATGAAGAATGTCAGAGGGAGCGAAGATAATATCACTTTGCTTGTTTTTACCGACTTCCGGAGCATCATCGCTATTTTTCCGATAGCGGTAATACAGTCGTCCCTGCGAATCCCTGTCCACAGTCATGCGGTCTGGCATGAGCGGATAGAGTGCTATAACCTCGCCACGGGCGTTGCGGATAATCTGAGCATAGGCGTTGCCGGTGAGAAGCAGGTGGTTCATCATAGTTTCTCTGAATACGAAACTCGTCATTTCAGGATTTGGCTCATCATGCAGGACCCGCCATAGTGGATGTTCGAGGCACTTTTCCTTACTGCCGTCATCGCCGTACTTATAAACAAACAGCGGGAGCCCTGCGATTGCCTCCGAAAGGATACGGACACAGGAATATACCGCTGTCATCTGCATGGCGGTCTTTTCATTTACCACCTTGCCGGAGGTCGAGCCTCCCCATAAAAAGCTGTTGCCGCCGCCGAGGTTTTTAGGCTTGTCGCGGGGTTTGAATATGCCTTGAAAAATGCCCATAGGCTTTTACCTCCTTACCAAATGAGCAAGCCGCGTTTGTCATAAACACTCTCGCCCGAATCGTTACCGCACCGAATTGCACGGTCGAGCGCCATAATGGTAGCGACCGCGCCGTCTATCTTTTCGGTTGATTTCTCCTTGTCCGCCTTGATATTTCCTGCAGGGTCGGTGCGGATATATATGTTGTCCATCATCCAGCGTAAGATGGGGTGGCCGCCGTGAGCGATTTTTTCCTCCAGTGTTAGCTTCATGAGTTCCTTGGTCGGTGGAGACATATCTTTAAAGCCTTGTCCGAAAGGAACGACGGAGAAGCCGAGCGTTTCGAGGTTTTGCGTCATTTGCACAGCGCCCCAGCGGTCAAAAGCTATCTCACGGATGTTGTATTTCTCACCGAGGGATTCAATGAACTGCTCGATATAGCCGTAATGTACCACATTGCCCTCAGTAGTTTGCAGAAAGCCCTGTTTTTTCCAAACATCATAATTTACATGGTCGCGCCGAACACGCAGGTCGATATTATCCTCTGGTATCCAGAAGTACGGCAGAACGCAGTACTTGTCATCCTCGTCACCGGGTGGAAATACAAGCACAAAAGCCGTGATGTCGGTGCTGCTGGAAAGGTCAAGTCCGCCGTAACAGACACGACCTTCGAGAGCTTCCGCGTCGACGGCAAAAGCGCATTTATCCCATTTGTCCATCGGCATCCAGCGAACCGCTTGTTTTACCCACTGGTTGAGGCGAAGCTGCCGGAAACTGTTCTCCTCGGCGGGATTCTGCCGAGCTGATTCAAACGCCGCCTTAACCTTATCCATGCCGACTGTGATGCCGAGAGAGGGATTTGCCTTCTTCCACACCTTGGGGTCAGTCCAATCATCTTCTTGCGCTGCGCCGTAAATTACTGGGTAGAAGGTGGGGTCATGCTTTCTTCCATCAATAATATCCAGCGCCTTTTGATGAACCTCCCAGCAGATGCTGTTCTGGTTATCTCCGGCGGTAGTGATCAAAAAATACAGCGGCTGCATTCTCGCATCGCCGCTGCCTTTGGTCATTACGTCGTAGAGCTTGCGATTCGGTTGCGTATGCAGCTCGTCGAACACCACGCCGTGAGTATTGAAGCCGTGCTTGTTGCCAACATCGGCCGAAAGCACCTGATAGATACTGCCGGTCGGCTGGAAGATGAGCCGCTTGGTAGCGTCGAGAATTTTGACACGTTTCGACAAAGCTGGACACATCCGCACCATATCCGCCGCCACATTGAAAACGATGGAGGCTTGGTTTCGGTCAGCTGCACAGCCATAAACCTCGGCGCGCTCCTCATCGTCGCCGCAAGTCAGCAGCAGGGCGACAGCAGCCGCGAGCTCACTTTTGCCCATCTTCTTTGGTATCTCAACGTAGGCAGTATTAAACTGCCGGTAACCGTTTGGCTTGAGCGTTCCAAAGATGTCACGGATAATTTGTTCTTGCCAGTCGATAAGCTCGAATGGCTTTCCGGCCCATGTGCCTTTGGTGTGACAGAGCGATTCAATGAACGCCACAGCGTAGTCGGCGGCTTCTTTGTCATAGGTCGAATCATGCGCTATGAAGCGCGTCTGTTTATATTTTTTTAGTTTGCGCAATCGCACCGCCTCCTCTCAAATGGCATAAAAATAGACACCCTCCGGTGCCTTCATAATCTATCTGTACGAGATACAGCCCCACGCAGGGCTGACCTCGGCTATTTTATTTAGTGCGGGTTAGTGGCTTTCACCTTGAAGCAGTATCTCCAATGCAAGCTGCGTGTCCGGGTCGGCGGGCTCGATATCCCAACCTCTGTCATAGTTGCATACGATGGTGCCGTTCCGTTTGAGCGTCAGCTTGCTGATTCGCCCGCCTTCAATGCCGAACTGCGAACCCTCGTCGTACTGCTTCATCCAATAGTGAAAAATGCTATCATGAATTTTCAGGCTTCCTTCTCTCCACATGGTACCGTCCTCCTTAAAACCGTTCGATGCGAACATTGTCGTCAGCTTCGAAGTGTACTTTGTAGCGGGTTTCCGTGCCGTCGGCTTTCTTGGAAATCAGCCTGATGCCGCCTTCAAAGGCGCTGTAGGCTCGGTCGAAGCGCTCGCCCTGCGGGAGCTGGCTTTCTGCTTGTTTCAACTGCTTGTCTGTCATGGTGGGGTGTGCCTCCTTTGTTTTGTTATACACATGATCGCTCTAAAAGCACACTATAGCAAGGCAATTCTGCGATATATACCGGCATAAACTATGCGATCTTTACAGCGAATTTCGCCGCCGAAATTGTGTAGTTTACGCTTCGCCGGTGAGAATGAAATGCGCGTATTCGTATCGATGCTCCTCCAGATACACCACCAGCTCGTAGAATTCCATGTCGTTGGCGATGCGCTGCACCGTGCGGACATCGAACATATTCGTCAGCCCAGTGTCGCGGATGGCGAGAATCTGCTTCTTGACCGTTTCACTCATCGCCGCTCACCACCTTGCAGGCGTCCTCACCGTAAGCCACGGACAGGCCGCAGCCGTTGTCCCATGCCACCATGACCGAGCCGATGTCGTCCACGCCGCGCACGGTGCCTTTGGTGCCGACCGGCGGCGCTTGTGGGTCGTCCATTCGGACAAGCTCCACACGGCAGCCAACCGGGTAACGCTTGCGGAGGCTCTCAACAAGCTCCCGCGAAGGGAATCGGTTATTCATCGCTGCCCACCTCCTTGTCTTGCAGGCTCATCACGTCATCATAGAGACCGGCGTCTGCATTGATGCACTCGACCAGTTCCTGCACCTTCGGGTTGCCGCTCTTGAATGCGCCGCTTCCGGAAAGGTTGCGGAGCAGTATCTTTCGCGCCGCTTTGTACTCATCACCAATGAAGCCCAGACGGAGCAGGAAGCAGCGGAATGCGTACTTGTCATTGCCCGTATCTTTTTCCTTTGCAGTAACGCGCTTTTGAGTCTTTGCCATCTCGCAAAGCGCTGTGATGAAAAGTGTGTAAGCCTTGACCGCGTCCGGGTCGGTGCCGTCCTCAAACCACGGGAACCGTACCTTCTCATCGGCTATATCAAGGTTGATGTCTTTACGTCCGAGAGCCTTGTTTATGAGGCTTTTCTTGCTTTCCACCAACCGCTTGAGATTTTCGAGCGCAGTATCGGTAAAGGAGGAGCGGGGCATTTCGATGACCAGCCCAATATCCTCATCCGGCACATCACTTGCCTGCATACCATCTTCGCCATCCGGGTCGCGGTGCTGTCTGCCAAGCCCCAGTTCTTCTTCCTCGGTCATCTGCAAATCCTCGAAGCGCGGTTCCGCTTCAAAGCCCTGCTCGTGCAGCCGCTTGATGAGCTTTTCGATTTCCTCGCTGTCGGCGCGGTCGTCGAAGCTGATCGTGCCATTCTTGTCGATGGTGAAGTAGTCCACCTCATAGCCGAAGGAAGGAGCGCCTTTGTATTTCGCAGGGCTGTTCAAAATCCCCGCAATCGATGTTACGAGCCGCTTGCGGTCGCTGCCGGTCAGGTTGTACCTGAGTTCAAAATCCTTGTTTTCCATAGTGTCTGCCGCCTTTCTTTGAGCCGATGCTTCGGCTTTTGTACGTACATATATCACTCTAAAGCCTGTAAATAGCAAGGCAATTCAGCGATATATATGTACCAAATAGAAGCGGCGGCGCTTGTGTGATTCAGTCCGATTTTACAGCTACTTCAGCATATGAATAGGTCAGTCCATCACGCTGGACGTATACCTTATCCGCCGCACCGACCTGCTCGATATACCGCTTCACGATAACATCGCAGAACTTTTCGTCAAGCTCGATTGTGGCGCAGGAGCGGTCGGCCTGTTCACAGGCGATGAGCGTGGAGCCTGAGCCACCGAAGGGATCGAGCACCAGCGTATTTGTCATGCTGCTGTTCATAATAGGATAAGCCAGCAGCGGAATAGGCTTCATTGTCGGGTGGTCGCCATTCTTTTTTGGTTTGTCGAACTCCCAGATGGTCGTTTCCTTGCGCCCACTGTACCACTGATGCTTGCCGCTTTTCTTCCAGCCGTAGAGCACAGGCTCGTGCTGCCACTGATACGGAGAACGCCCCAGCACCAGCGATTGCTTTTTCCAGATACAGCAACCGGACAAATAAAAACCGGCATCCGAAAAGGCTCTTCTAAAATTCAGCCCTTCGGTGTCGGAATGAAAAATGTATATGCTTGCGTCATCCGCCATGACCGCCTCAGTGTTCTGAAAAGCTGCCAGCAGGAAATTATAAAAAGCTTCGTTTGCCATGTTGTCGTTCTTGATTTTTCCGGCGCTGCCTTCGTAGTTTACATTATAAGGCGGGTCTGTGATGACCAGATTAGCCTTGCGGTCATCCATAAGAACGGCGAAAGTTTCTGCTTTGGTGCTGTCTCCACAGACCAGCCGATGCCGACCGAGTGTCCAGAGGTCGCCGAGCTTAGTGACCGGCGGCTGTTTGAGCTCCTCATCAACATCAAAATTGTCATCGTGCAGACCATCCTTGATGCTGCTTTTGAATAGGTCATCCAGTTCGGATGGGTCGAAGCCCGTGAGCGAAACGTCGAAATCGGAACCTTGCAGGTCAGCAATGAGCAGCGCCAGCTTATCTTTATCCCAATCGCCGGATATTTTATTGAGCGCCACATTGAGCGCCTTTTCCTTTGTCTCCGTCAGCTCGACGACGACACATTCCACCTCGGTGATGCCCATATCGATGAGCACCTTTAAACGCTGATGTCCGCCAACGACACGCCCGGTGGTCTTATTCCAGATGACCGGCTCGACGTAACCGAATTGTTCAATGGAGCGCTTTAGCTTATCATATTCGGCATCACCGGGCTTCAGGTCTTTACGTGGATTATAGTCAGACGGGATAAGCTGCTCAATTTTCAATTTTTCTATCTGCATACGCTTCAGCCGCCTTTCTTAGTTCGTTGTATAGCCTCATGCTGGTATCCTCCCACGGGAACAAGCAGGAATTAAAGTGCCCGTAAGTCGCGGTGTCCTCGTAGATGGCGTTACGCAAGACCAGCTTTTCGATGATTGCCGCCGGACGCAGGTTGAACTCTGACATCACAATCTCACGCAGAGCCTCGTTGGAAAGAGCGCACGTGCCAAATGTGTCGATGTCCACAGCCACCGGATCAGCCTTTCCGATCGCATAAGAAAGAGCGACTCCGCATTTATCCGCGAGGCCGCTCCAGACGATATTCTTCGCGATGTACCGCGCCATATAAGCGCCGCTGCGGTCGACCTTTGTTGGGTCTTTGCCACTGAACGCGCCTCCGCCGTGGAGAGCAAGCCCTCCAAAGGTGTCCACCATCATTTTTCGACCAGTCAAGCCAGTGTCAGCAGCGGGACCACCCTCAACAAATCTGCCGGAGGGATTGACGAGTATTTCAGTATCATCATCAAACGGGAAGTCCTCAAAGCACTGCCAGAGCACATTCTGCTTGATATCCGAATAAAGCTGTTCCTGTGTCTTGCTGGCTTCATGCTGAACGGAAACTACGATTGTTTTCACACGCTTCGGCTTTTCATCCTCGTATTCGACCGTGACCTGCGCCTTGCCGTCCGGCAGAATGCCTTTCACGATTTTATCCTTGCGGACGGTATCTACGCGTTTACAAATACGATGCGCCAACACCAGAGGAAGCGGCAGCATCTCGCGGGTTTCGTTGGTGGCGTAACCGTAAACAGTGCCTTGATCGCCAGCGCCAATGGAAGCGTAACGTTCCTCGCTGCCATTTCTGGCTTCGAGCGCAGTGGTCACTCCTGCGCTGATGTCAGCGCTCTGCTTGTGTACGAACACAAAGACAGTAAACTTCCACGGATTGTAGCCGACCTTTCGGAGGACTTCGCGCACCTCCCAACGGATATCCACTTTGCCGTCACAGGTTATTTCGCCCGCAACGATGATTTTTCCCTTGGTCGCCATTACTTCGCAGGCGACGCGAGCGGATTTATCTTTTCTGAGACAGGCATCCAGAATGCTGTCGGCGATGAGGTCGCACAGCTTATCCGGGTGCCCCATGCATACACTTTCGGCGGTTTTGTAAGTAGTCATATCAGTTTTTCCTTTCTATTTTCACAGCGGTTTTTCCGGTGAAATTCTCCCAGCGTTTTATGATAACGTCGCAGTAGTGCGCGTCGAGCTCCATAATGTAGCAGGTGCCGAATCGGTATCATTGCGCTTTGCTGTCCAACACTGCCGCAGGTCAGCTTATCCCACACATTCCACGCCAGCAGCTTCAGACCAGCTTTCTTCGCCGTATCGATGTAGGCATTCCAATAGGGATAGATTTCACCGTCTTTACGCTGGATGCCAAGGTTGACTGCTTGTAGCGCCGTGAACGGTTCGTAGCAAGAAATAAACTGCGCGATACTTTCAACAGACAGGTCTTTACCGCCGTTGTACTCACGCATATCGCTGTATGGCGGTGAGGTGAACAGCAGCTTGCTGTGTTGACCATTCATGAGCAACGCTACATCTTTTCTATCCGTACTGCTGCCGCAGAGCAAGCGATGCCGACCGAGTTGCCATAGCTCACCCGGCTGGCATATTGTCGGAGCGTCAGCCTCGATCTCCGGCACTTCGTCCTGAACGATTTCATCATCGACGCCGAGCATGAGTCCGATCTCGCTGGTATCGAAGCCGGTCAGCGTCACATCGAAATCCTCTGCTTTCAAATCTGACAGCAGATTTTCGAGCTTCTTCGTGTCCCACTCGCCGGAGATCTTGTTCATGGCGATGTTGAGCGCCTTTTCGCGGGTGGCATCAAGACTCACCACGATGCACTCCATGCTGTCATAACCGAGTGCTTTCAAAACCGAAAGCCGCTGATGCCCAGAAATGACCGCGAAGCCCGTCGCCTCGTTTACGATGATGAGCTCGACGTATCCGAAGCTCTCGATGGAGCGCTTAAGCTTTTCAAACTCTGTGTCGCCCGGCTTTAGCTCTTTGCGAGGGTTATATTTTGCAGGATTCAAGTCCGACAGCTTTAATGTCCGTATGTCCACTATTTACCCCTCCTCGCAGTAAGCAGGCGCTCCATAACATCATCCTGCGGATTCGCGCCGCTGTATTCGCCGGTGCAGTTTTCCTTCACAATCTGGAATATTTCATACCACAGGCGGTTGGTCTGGCTCATGTAGTTTTGTCCCATCGCCACATACGGGCTTTGGATAGCATTGCCGGTGGTAGGGTGCCGCGCCAGAAAGCCGAAACTTGACACCGCTTCCTCGCATTGAATCCAACGCGCCACACTCATGGCGTAACGTTCCAGAAGCTGTGGGGAAACCAGCGCCGCGCAGCCACGCGCATTTAGCCATGTCCATGTGTTTTTATATATTTCACCAGCGGTAAGCGTCGTACCGTCCTTTTGCTCTGCCGACAGCATCTTGTTCGGCTCCGGCATTTCATAGCCTTCGAGCGCGGGCGCGTCAGTGAACTCCATCACCGTCAGTTTTCTGCCGCCCGGATTACCGGCGGATATTTTATCGGCGAGAGGCTTCTTTTTGGCGCCAGCACCGACTCTGGCACCGCCTCTACAGGTGCCATCCTTCGCCATATTCATCACACTCCTTTTTAACTTGGGCTATTCAACCCTTTGAAACTGCGTTTTTCAACACGAAGCCCCACGCCCGTTCCCCGGCGATATTCGCGCAGAGATTTCGACCGCCCCTACCGGTCAAGCGCGAAGTGATTATGTTTTCGCGATTTTTGTATTTGTTTTGGTCTGTAGCAAAATGTGATACAGACCTCGTGGAACTGCATTTTGGTCCCATTTTCAACGGTCATGCCAGCGGTCGCCCATCTCGGCAGTGATCTTCGAGTGGCACGGCGTGCAGAGCGCCTCAAGGTTGAACTCGACATGTGTGCCGCCGCGAGAGAGCGGGAGCCTGTGATGAACTTCAGTCGCGGGAGTATAAACGCCGTGCTTCAGGCACTCTTCGCAGAGAGGGTGGACGGCGATGTATCTGTCGCGGATGCGTTTCCACGCACGGCCGTACCGTTTCTTTTCCACGGGATTGCGGTCGTACTGTTCGTACTGCTTGTCGACCAGCTTCTGATGCTCCTCACAGTAGCGGCCGGACACCAGCTTCGGGCAGCCGGGATAGCGGCAGGGTGTCAAAGGTTTATGCGGCATGGCTGCCTCCTTTCCGGGCATAAAGAAAGCCCCGCGAGATTGTTCCCGCGAGGCTCTCCGGATTCAGTTTTCCTATTGTAATGATACCGCATTTGCTCTGTGCAAAACAGTGCGTTTTACTGCGCGGACAGGATTTTCTCTACTTTTTTCAAAGCGTCGTTGTGTACCTCATAAACGTGGCGCACCCGGAAACCCATATCCACAGCGATCTGTTCCCAGGACTTATAGCAGAGGTAGCGTCCTTCCAGCAGAAGCTGACAGTCTATATCGTCCACGGCTTTGATGGTCTTCACAAGGTCGCACTTGATATCCACCAGAGCGTCGATGTCGCGGTTGATCTCCGCTTCTAGGTCCACGATCTTTGCAACAGCGTCCGCCATCTGGGAGTTGCTAGGGCTGGGATTGCGGGGCATCCCGGTCATGTGCGAGGTACACTTAGTGGCGAGGTCGTTCAGCGAAGCGATCTGGTCAATTTTGCTGTTTATGCGGTTATCCAAGCGGAACGCCTGAGACAGATACTCTTTCGCCTTCATCTCACGCCACCTCCTCGCGCAGCATCCGTAGCAGCATTTCTCCATCGACGGAGGTCAGCAGCTTATACCATTCGGATCGGAAGAAGCGCTCCACCTCCGACTTATCCTGCAACGCAGGGGTGTATTTCGGATTTCGCTCCAGCGTGCGCAGTGCGGCGCGGTAGTCTTTTACCGCTTGAATAACAATGGCGTTCGCCAAATTCTCATAAGGGTCGTTCATAATCTGTACCTCCGAATTTTTGTAGTCCTCGGATTGGCACGGATTGTCGTTGGTTGTCTCAGATTTTCAGGTCGGCCTTCACGGCGTCGATCAGGGCCGACTGAGTGCGGTCCTTGGCAGAGAGGGCCTTCAGCATTCGGCCGTCGATGGTGCCCTTCGTGACGATGTGCTGTACCACAACGGTATCCGCCGTCTGGCCCTGTCTCCACAAGCGGGCGTTGGTTTGCTGGTAGAGCTCCAAAGACCAGGTCAACCCAAACCAGATGAGGGTGGAGCCGCCGCTCTGCAGGTTCAGCCCGTGCCCGGCAGAGGCGGGATGCACCAGCGCCACAGGCAGCTCGCCGGCGTTCCATCTGCGGATGCTGTCGGACGTGTCGAGACAGGAGAACGGGATATGGAGCTTGTGCAACCGCTCGGAGATCCTGGCGAGATCGTGCTTGAACCAATAGGCCACAAGCACGGACTTGCCGTTTGCCGCCTCAATCAAATCCTCCAGAGCGTCCAGTTTGCGGTCGTGAATATGGACTGTGCTGCCGACATCGTCATAGACAGCACCATTTGCCATCTGTGAGAGCTTGTTTGACAAGGCTGCAGCATTGGCCACAGTGATATCGCCGTCTGGGAGCTGCAGCACGAGGTCGTCCTTCAGATCATCGTAGCGTTCCTGTTCCTCCTTGGAGAGCTGCACCGCATATTCGCTTCTGACGAGCTCCGGCATCTGCAGGTGATCCGTCGACTTCATGCTGATCGTGATATCCTCAATTTTGCTGTAGATTGCCTTTTCCGCGCCGGGCAGCGGTTTATAGGAGTAGATGATCTGGCCGTTCCTCTTGTCCGGTATGAAGTAGTTGGTGCGATACTGCCCAATAAAGCGGCCGAGTCGCTGGCCCATGTCCAGAAGCCGGAATTCTGCCCATAAATCCATCAACCCGTTGCTGCTGGGCGTTCCCGTCAGCCCAACAATGCGTTTGACCTTTGGGCGGACTTTCATCAGTGCCCGGAAGCGTTTTGCCTGATAGCTCTTGAAGGAAGATAGCTCATCGACCACCACGGTATCGAAGTCAAAGGGCAAACCGCTCTCTTCAATCAGCCACTGGACATTTTCGCGGTTGATGATGTAGATGTCGGCGGACTTCATAAGGGCTGCGCGGCGTTCCGTCTCATTGCCGACAGCTACGGAACAGATGAGGTTCCGCAGGTGATCCCACTTATCCGCTTCGGCGGTCCATGTGTCCCGTGCCACTCTCAAGGGTGCTATCACAAGCACACGGTGTGCTTCGAAACTGTCAAACAGAAGATCGTTTATGGCTGTCAGCGTAATTGAAGTTTTTCCAAGACCCATATCAAGCAGGATTGCCGCAATGGGGTGTGTCTCGATATATTCGATGGCGTAGGTCTGATAGTTATGTGGTTCGTATTTCATCAAGAATGCCTCCAATCTGGCCGGTGTCGTCCAACACATAAACCTTGAAGCCGAGGCCCCGGAGCAGTCCATGTCTCGCCAACTGCTGGGGCCGGGGCCTTTCACCGGGAGCCTTGACTTCCACAAAGCCGATGTGACCACCCGGTAAAAGTACGATGCGGTCGGGCATCCCGTCAAAGCCTGGGCATACGAGCTTCGGCGCGATGCCTTCCATAGACTTCACCGCCAACATCAGTTTTCGTTCAATCTGTTTTTCTCTCATATGATATCCTCCACGGGACAGGTGGCCCACTTTTTCCTATACGCGCGCAAACACGCTCGGACAGGACACCTTTATCTATAATTTTTATATGTTTTTGTACTATATAGAAAATGTTATCCACCTGTCCGCAAAGCTCCGCTTTTTTCTTGATTTCTTGGCCTTTGGGCAATGGACAGTCTCCGGGACAGGGACAACTCTTACAACTTGTCCCGGAGGTTGTCCGATGATATGCTCATTCGCGCTTATACAAACGCTGCCTGCCGTAGATGGGTAGAATTTCCCGCTTGTCACTTCTTTGCCAGCCTTCGATGCGAAGCATGATCGCGGCAATTGCGTAAGAGTCGGAGGGCTTGATATCCTCTTTGCGTTTACCGAAGCATTCGCACCAGATCTCCAGATTGCTGACGCTGGTACGGGCCACGGTGCCTTTTGGCTGGGTTGGGCTGTCCGGATCGCTGACATATTCCTGTCGCGCATAAACGTCCATGCTGTCCCAGTTATCCGGCAGGGGCAGATTCAGATAGGTACTGACCAGTCCTTCGCGGTCATCCTGTTCCATCGCGGACGCCTGTTCAGCCTGAGAGCAGGCTTCAAGGTCGCTGTCTAGATAGAGTTTTTCACCGCCGTCGACGAGAACCAGCACCTCCGCCCATATCTGCTCCACATCCTCTTTGGTGAGTTGCCACGGCTTCATCCGACCCGTTCCGGGCGTTTCGACCGTCCAGAAGCGACGATTACCGGTAATATCGCGGAGATAGCCATTCTGTGAGTTAGTTGTGCCGAAAATGACGCACTGCCGCAGATGAGGAGTTACACGGCGGCCGAAGGAAGCACGGTACTTGTCATCCTGTCTAGAGATGAACGCCTTGACTTTGTCGATGTCGGCCTTTTTCATACCCGCCAGTTCGCCGATCTCAAGAATCCAATAACCCTGCAGTTTTTCAGCGGCAGTCTTGTCATTCATATCCGTGAGGGACACACTGTCCGAATACCATTCGCCGCCGAGCTTGGCTATGAGCGTTGATTTACCGATGCCCTGCGGACCGTTCAGCACGGGAATGTAGTCGAATTTGATGCCTGGGTGTTGTACCCGGCTAACGGCACCGCAGAGGGTTTTTCTTGTTACAGCCCGGACATAGTTGTTGTCATCAGCGCCGAGATAATCGATGAGGATGGTTTCGGCGCGCTTTATACCGTCCCACGGCGGCAGCGAAGCGAGATACTCGCGGATTGGGTGATAGGAGCGGTCATCAGCAACCTTGGAGACAGCGATCTGATAATTGCGTGCCGAGAATGTGCCATAGTTGGCGTCCACATAGCAGATGAGCTGTGCGTCGTCCGCGTCTCGCCAGAACCTCGCCGGGTGTTGCCACGGCACCTCGCCTTTGATTTCCATGCCGTCCGCCAGTTGATTGAAACAGATGCCCTTGAGGTTGTCGTCGTTTTCCATGATAAGTGTGATGTTGTGCAGGCTGTTCTGCAGTACGCCACCACGGTCGCGCTGGAGCGCCCGGGTCCAGTCCTCGAACTCCGCCGCCGCTGCCGCCTGCTTTTCCTGCAGGAGCAGGGCGCTCACACGCTCATCTTTGACCGCAAAATCCATCATTGCGGAGAAGGACTTTTTCTCATCGTCATCGCCGAATTTGTGAATGCGGACGAGGTCGAAAGCGTTGAGCAGTTTGCCGCAGGCTGGGTCGGTGGCGTGATGGCTGTAAGCAAATTTGTCATCATAGATCACGACACCAGCGCTGCTTTCACCCGGAATGTAATCGTAGCGGCCTTCCGTAACGGACGGCGCATAGATGTCAGTGAGGAACGTATCGATGACGGCGGTGATACTGTAGGCGCGGCAGAAAGCTCCAACCACACCAGTTTTTGCAAGCGGGTCCTCCTGTTTTTGCTGACTTGGCTTGCTAACCCTGCTTTCTCTCGATGTAGTAGGCAGCAAAGAACAATCCCGCCAGTTTGGATGTGCCTCCAGAATTGCATCCGGGTCGAGCAGTTCGCCGTCGAAAAATTCACAGAGGTATTCTCCGTTGGTCGGGCAGGTCGGCCAGTACATAAGTTGGTTCGGGATAAAGGAGCACTCGTCAAACATATCGATGCCGATGTTGGCGGCCATATAGCGAGAAATCGCAACGAACTCATCTGCGGAAACATCACGCGAAAATGGAGCCACAATACGGAGACGGGGCGCTTCCGGCGTATGGCTGTGCGTGGAGTACACCGCGCACTTGAAGGCCAGCTTTTCCTCCAGCGCCGCGATGAACTCCGGCGTAGCGTTATCGATGTCGGGTGTCCACATGGAGCGGCAAGCCACGTTTCCAACCTTGCGGAGGTTGTCTCGTAAATGCCCGCCGACGAAGCCGCCTTTGTCTTTTATCTCATCGCGCTTGGGTTTCGGGAGCTTGGCATATTCTTCAGCGGTTTCGATCGTGCGTATCGGTGTTTTCAGCCGTTCGCATATATCCTCAAAGGGCATGGTCTTGTTTGACCAGAACTTAGCCTGCCGGGAGTTTCCGAGGGCTATCTTTAATTCACGCATAACAATTACCTCCTCCTGTCTGCGAAATGCGGCGTTTCGCCGTGTTCAAACCGTGCCTGCCTTGCCAGCTTAAAGGCGTGAAGGGTCGCTGCGTCATCACGGTCATAAGTATAATTGCCGTCATCACCGAACAGCTCGAATCGACCTTTTTTGTTAATACCAGGGTGCGCTACAAAGTAGTCGCCGTCTATCGTTTCAAAGTTGAACGGGTACGGTCCGTGCTTGATACCCGGAAATCCATGATAGCCCAATTCCTGACAGAACTCTTCAATATCAGTAATATCGTTTCCGTCGGGAATCCCGGCTACAACGAGGATAGGGTTCTTGATTTCAAGAGAATCAAGGTTGCTGATTCCGCTAAACTGTCGAATCTTCTCCGCGTCCGATTCCGTCATTTTGCCTTTGACCTCGACATAAAGATCTTCCGGGCTTCTTCCATCACAGCCGTGGAGCAGAAAATCCGGGAGATAGAACTGACCGTTCGGGAGCGCGAATCCCTCCGGCTCATATTCCCATTTCACTCCGCAGGCGTCAAAGAAAACCGCCCATCTTGCTTCCAGCCTTGAGCGGAAGCGGTAGCCTTTATACTCTGTCGGTATAGCTGTAATTGCGTTCATTCGCGGACCTCCTCCAATTCTTTTGTGAAATAACGCAGACGGTAGTTTTTCCACCTGGCTCTTTTGATTTCCGCCTGCATGCCGGGAGAAATGAAGCTGCCGAACACCCATACCTCGGAGCATTTGCTCATGAGGGCGTTCCCGAAGAACAACCCAAGCTCCCGCTCCTGCGGGTCGGTGTCGTTCATGAACTGCGGAAACAGCAGATGCGGCGCGATGGGGATAAAACCCTTGTCCACAGCAAACCGGCTGTAATTCTGTGCGGCCTTAACGTTCCTGTCGATGTCACCGGCATACGGCGAGCAGATGTAGACGATTGGCCGGAAAGCGCGGAGCGCGTGTTCCTCTTTTTCAATCAGCGTAAGGGCTTCATAGGCAGTTGGGTCATTGTAGCCCTCAGCGTTGCGTTTATCGATACTCATTTATGAACCTCCTTTCCGGGCAGGCTTTTAGTCCACCTCTATTACCCAATGGAGCCGAAAACCCGCCGTGGCCGAAAATCACTCAGTCTTTTTCATAGAAATTTGTCTCATAGCCATCCGCGCGGAGCAGCAGACCCTTTGCCCAAGGAGGCGTTCTGCCCATCTGTTCGCAAACTGACTGCAGAGACATGCGGGGATCGGCCTCAATGACCAGTTCATCATGGATGTGCATAACAATGGAGCAATTCCGAAGCGTCTGCATGGCGTAGCAAAGGATGTCGCGTGAGGTGGCCTGCACGATATTTTCTACAAATTTCGGACCATAAGAGTCGAGACGTTCCCATTTCTTCGTGCCGCCGACACCCTCGTAGGTAATACACTGACCGCCGAATTTGTTTTCACCGATGCGCGGTTTCACATAAGCGAGTCTCCGGCCGGAGGGCAGCGTGATAAAGAGCATCCCGCTCTGGCAGGAGAACACGACGCCATGCGTACTGTTGGTGTGCTTGTTGCGGACAGCCTCAAGCGCCGCCCGGTCCACGTCCCACCAGAGCTTCACAATATTCGGGTTGGACTGCCGCCACGCATCAACCAGCGGAGGAAGCTCGTCCTCGGTCAGACCCATTTCAAGAGCGCCCATCGCTTTGAGCGCACCGACAGAACCGCCATAACCGAGCGCCAATTCCGCGATTTTGCCTTTTTGCCGCAGGTGACCGTTGATGCCATGCTTCTCGACCGGCACCTTGAACATCTGCGAAGCAGACGCGCAGTAAATATCTCCGCCGCTCTCAAACACTTCCTGTCTCCATTTTTCTCCGGCAAGCCATGCGATGACGCGGGCTTCGATAGCACTGAAGTCGGAAACGATAAACTTTGCACCATCTCTCGGAATAAAAGCAGTGCGTATAAGCTGAGAGAGGGTATCTGGTACATCCTCATAGAGCATTTCAAGAGCATCAAAGTCGCCAACACGAACGAGGCTGCGGGCTTCAGCTAAATCCTCCAGATGGTTTTGCGGTAGGTTTTGCATCTGGATGAGCCGACCTGCCCAGCGGCCTGTGCGATTCGCGCCGTAGAATTGAAACATCCCACGAGCACGACCGTCGACACATACTGCGTTTTCCATCGACTGATACTTTTTCACCGACGATTTTGCAAGCTGCTGCCTGAGCATAAGTACATCGGCGAGTACCGGCGGCGCGGTCTTGAGCAGATCCACGACCGCTTTTTTGCCAAGTGTGTCGGTCTCCATGCCGTTGTCGGCAAGCCACTGCTTCATCTGCTGTACTGAGTTAGGATTATCGAGCTCGGTAATGTGCTTCATAGCGGCAGTGAGCTCGGAGCGGGAGCGACCGTCTATTTCGATAGCTTCCTGTACCAGCGCCATATCCAACGCAACACCTCGGTCGTTTATCTCTTGGTCGAGGTGATATTCGTCCCATATGGACTCCGACACTGGAAACTTGGCAAGCCGCGCCTGTATCGACATTTCTGACTCAACATCGCGAATGTTATATTTTTTGAACGCCGACCACTTGTCCGGAGCGTGATACGGATAATTTCTGGTTCTTTCACCGTTAGCTTTTGTGGGCGCACATGGCTGACAGAAGTATTTGATGAGGTCTTTGCCCTCGGTAAGCTTCTGCTTATCCAGCTTAAGCACCGCGCCTACGCCCTCCAGCGAAAGTGGCAAGCCCATCGTCGCCGCCCAAACCATAGAGCAATGCCAGGAGGCCGGATCAATGTACTCGCCAGTCGGCAGCCCAATAAAGCGAGAGAGGCAGACCCTCTCGAAGCTGGCGTTGAACGCCCACTTTGTCACAGCCTCATCGGTGAGAGCGGCAATAACATCGGCAGGGATTTTTTCGCCGCAGGCAAGGTCAACGACTTGTGCAGCACCGCCGTCCAAGCTATAGCCGAAAAGCAGAATCTCGAAATCAGGAGACTCCACATATCGGTAACAACCTGATTTGGAAAGGTTGATCGATGAGAAAGACTCAATGTCGATGCTCAAATTACGCATTTCAACGCCTCCATTTCTGCATTTGCCCTTGCTTTTGCCGCAGATTCGAGGGTTTTATACCAACCAATATATCTTCCGTTGAGAGACACTTGATAACCACCTGACTGCTGGGATACACCCTTGATACCGGTTTTATTGTCTATTCTTATTTGTCTTCGAAAATCGGTTTTTCCATTTATATATGCATGGTGCATGTTACCTTCATTAGTAGTCCACTCCAAGTTTTCAACTCGATTGTCCTTCTTGTTGAGATTTTTGTGGTTGACGACGTATTCTTTTGCCGATGGAGCACCAAGGAAAGTTATTGCTACAAGTCTGTGAACATAGAATCGCTTTTTAGTGTGATTCTGGTCTGAGAGTTGCACAGCTCGATAACCGTGCCCACTCTGAACATCTTGTCGGAGCTGGCCAGTGCGAAGGCTCATTATTTGTCCAACGTTATTTATTTGATAAAGCCCCTCATAGTCGGGAATGTCTCTCCATACTACATTTTTCATATAATCATCCTTTCACCCCATAAAGGGTGGCAGATTTACTCCGCCACCCTTTAGGTTCTGAGTCTTAGGCAAGAAAGTCCTCGTCATCGTCAGTGGCGAAGTCGGACTCAGCACTTACCTTACCGCCGAGAGGCTCACCGTCGCGCACCTTCTGTAGGTTATTCAGACCGCAAGCGATGCCCTTGTTGCCGTTGCTGTTAAAGGCATAGAAGCTAATGCTGGCTCTACCGTACACGCCGGAATACACCTCGGAGCGGGTCAGGATAGGATTGCGGTCAGCATCCACGATGCCGGGTGCCGTAGCAGAGTTGGCATTGATGAAGTAGCTATCCGCATACGCTTCGTCGTCAGGACGCTCCGAATCACCATCACGAAGGGGCGTCTTTAGTGCAGCCATCGGAGGCACGGACTTTCCGTTGCCCTTGAGCTTGGATTCACCTTCATGGTAGGCGGCTTCAATTGCGGCCTTAACCTTTGCGACCGTCTTGGTATCGGACTTCGGTATGATGAGGCTGACTGAGAACTTCGGAGTGCCGCCGTTGATGGACTTTGCCTCCCAGACGTTGGCGTAAGACCAGCGGGTGTCAGGACCAGTGATAACCTTCATCGGGTTGTTTACCTTGTTTGTGTTGTTATTCATAATCGTTTTCCTCCATAAAATCATTTTTGGCTGTGTTCATCGCCGGACGCTTATCGCTCTCCGGGACGAGTGTGGGTTTACCCTGCGGTTTTTCGATATATGCCGCGAGGAGTTCTTCAAAGCGGGATTTGCCGAGCAGCTTCTGCATGGCGGTAACGCCAAGTACCTTGCGCTCGTAAGGGTCAAAGCCAGCGTCGGTGACAGCACCGGCGACCGCTGTTTCGTTTGTGTATTTGCGGTTGGAGCGACCTTCGACCAGTTTCCAGCCGTTCCATTCCTTACCGCTGATAGCCTGTTGCAGTGCGTAGTCCTTGATATCCGCAGCCCATGCGATGAAGTCATCAACGCGGGAGAGAATTTCTTCGACCTCCTCATCTGTCAGCAGAGGAGGCAGCTTGAAGTCATAGCGGGCAAGCTCCATGTTGGCATCGGCTCTGGCACGGCAGTCATGCTTTGCCTTACAGAAACCACACCACTCGCCGCAGAGGAAGTTACCATCACCGGCGAAAGCAAGGTCGGCTGTGGGCTTGAGCACTTCGTCCGCCCAGCGGTAGAGCTCGTCCTTTGAGATTTCGTAGGTTCTAACATTGTCGCGGCGCGGCTGGTAGATGGTCATGCGCACCGAATCGATGTCGTAGATGTCATCGAATAGTTCCAGAGCGCCAAGTGCGTAGCACTGCATCTGCGGGTTTTTCTCTGCGTTTACGAGCACGCCCAGACCATGCTTATAGTCGATGATTTGCAGGGTGCCGTCCGCGATGATGATGCTGTCGGCGGTGCCGTAGCCTGACTCAACCCAGCGGGAGAAGTCTACACGCTGCTCAATCAAGACTACGGGGTCAGCGCAGGTCTGCTTTGCGGCTTCCACCTGTTCGAGAACATAGGCGGCATAACCGTTGGCACAATCCGACATTTCTTCGTTGAACCATGTTAGGTTTTCGGTTGGGTCCTGCGCTTCCATACCCAGCGCTTTGCGTAGCTTATATTCACAAAGCTCGTGAGCATCGGTGCCTTCAGCGGCGTAGTCCGAGCCTTTATCCTCATAGCTCTCGCAGAGCCGAGCGGAGGGAGGACAGTGAAGCCAGCGCTCAGAAGATGATGCAGATAGTACTGCGTGTCCTTTAGGTGGCATTGTTCAGTTCCTCCGCATCGGCAAGCAGCGCCTTGTAATTAGCGGGGTCAACGCCCGACAGCTTGTCGGTACCGTACTTCTGGAGCAGAGAGCGTATCTGAGCGGTATAGCCCGCACGGGACTTGTTCGCAAGGACGGCTCTGACCGCTTCCAGCGTGAGCGGTGGTTCTTTCACAGGTGTGGGCGCTTCCGGCGCTTCATCGCCGCTGAACTGCTCCGCCAGCCAATTAGCCGCGTCGCTGATAACAGCAGCACACTTGCGCAGTTCTTCGATGGTCGATGCCATCTCGCTCGTTTTGCTCATTCGTTTTCTCTCCTTCCTTAGATTTGCTTTGTGCGGCGAGGATAGTGAGGTTTCTCGCCAGCCGCTTTGACACGACTGAAATTGCTGTCAAAATATCAATCAATTCCTCGTCCGTGTCGGTCGTTTGTCTTCTCTCGTTCATTAGGGCTTCCTCCAATCTGAGGACTTATTGTTTTTTCCTGTCCTCACTACCCACTGGAAAAAAAGAAGCCCATCGTACAAAAAAACAGAAAAATAAGTTTGCCCTCCGCCAACTTTCTGTGACAGAGGGCAAAACCATGTGATTACTTGAGACCTAATATACGTTTGCGAAGCTGGTCGAGCACCTGCTTTTCGCGGTAGACGGCTTTGGACTTGTACCAGTCGCCGCCAAACTCGCGCTGAAGGGTATCTGCGATTTCCGTCTTGGAACTTCCCGCCATGATGAGCTCACAGATACGTTTGCCTTCAGGGTCACGCTCCGCAAGCTCATCGAGAAGCTGTTCAAGCAGAAGCCTGTCCACAAGGACATCGGCAAAGCTGCCGTCCGGGTCCTCAATTGTATCTATGAGACTGAACTCCTCACCGGCTGCGTTTTCCATCGGCGCATCGAGCGAGACGGTGTTTCCGGCTGCACGATATTCGCAGGTGGCACAGTCGCCGTCGCAGACCCAGAGTTTGGACTTGGGACATACGCACTGACCGTTCTTTTGCGCTTCCTTCTGTAAGCGCCAGATGGGGCGGTAGTATTCACGGTAGACTTCTTCAGTTACGAGCACCCACTGTTTGGTGTTGCGGATGTAGATTTTGCGCTGATTGTTCAGATTTGGCATTTGATTTCCTCCATTGATTTGCCGCCGAGGGTGGGCGGTGGAGGAAAACAAATAAGGGTCTGCATCCGATGGACACAGACCCCGTTTCGCATAAAATGAGCGCACGAAACTAAGGTGGTGGCACATCGGAGCTTCGGAGGCGGTCTTTATCACCTCTCCCGAAACCTCTATGTAACCTCCACCGCCTCATGGCCACTCAGCGATGTGATATTTTTTCGATGCCGATTGGCATCTGCAAGTATGATTATATAGGTGAAGCCTTGTTTTACCCCGGACATGGGATGTCCGATTTTGGTCTCATAAAACGCAAAAAAGCCCCACAGACCTACAGAAAAATCTGTGTGTCTGCGGGGCTATCCGCTTGAAACAGCTTATATTACAGGAATTTAAAAACCGGACATTTTTTGTCCGGTAGCTCTAAAATTATTTTGAAATTTTTTCTTGTTTCACGCACAAGACCGTTAATTGGGACACATGGAATAATAGAATTAACTGCTTGTTTAATGCTGTATCTCATATTATTAGTGCAATAAAAATCATTCAAACCATACGAAACACTACGAAACACATTGTAAAATGGCAGATTATGTGATATAATATAATGGTATTATTATAAACTGTGTTTGAGGTGAGCCAAATGACTGAAAATTACACCGAAAATTGGATTGGGATTGAGGATGCCGCAAAGCATCTGGGTGTAACGAAAGATACAGTTCGTACCTGGATAAAGAAAACAGATATACCAGCACATAAAATCGGCAAGCTTTGGAAATTTAAACTCTCCGAATTGGACGAGTGGGTCAAGAGCGGAAAAAGCGCTATTGATTAATATGGATTTCAAGTAAGAGGATATTTTATAATGTAAAATTGAATGGAGTGATTGCGATGTCTACAGGTCGTTCCTTTACGGAATACGTAGCTAACAGATTCTATAACGACCTCTTTGCGGCCGTTGGCAGCTATGTCGAGGGAAATTATGCCTCTCTTGATTTGCGCTCGTATGCCGTGAAGTATATAGACTCCGCAGTCCTTTCTGATATCACTATAAAGCGGGCATATGTTGGTGACAGCGATGATATGCGTATAACTTTCGATGTCGCGCTTGAAGCAGAAATAGAAGTATATGAAGTTGACCGTCATCATGATAATTCTGATGTCTGCAATCGGTGGCTTCTTGTAAAATGCGAGGCTGACCTTAAACAGCATCTTGATGACTTTCGGATTCTTGGTGTGTATCCGTATAGCCAGAAAGCCTGTATGGAGCGGCCCTTAGATGACAATCTTGTTCCATGCATCAAGCCGGAGAAGCTGGATGAGGCCGCTGCAGATTTTCTGCGCAGGAATTACCCCAAGGCTCTACTTGAGCCAATGGCCATTGATGTCGCTGACCTGGCGCACGAAATGGGGCTTACCATTGAGCGACATCATATAACAAAAGATTTCTCGGTATTCGGGCAGATTTTTTTTGCCGACTGTGATGCAGAACTATACGATATCGAAACCGACACTACAGTACATCAGCTTATAAAAGCAAAAACCATTGTAGTCGATCCGAAGGCATTCTTTCTCCGCAATATCGGCTCGGTAAACAACACCATAGTCCACGAGTGCGTTCATTGGGACAGACACAGAAAGGTCTTCGAGCTGGAGCGGCTGTATAACAGCGAAGCCACGCAAATCAAGTGCATGGTTATCGGCGGAGTTAAGGACAGTAAGGCACGTACTGCAACCGATCACATGGAGTGGCAGGCAAACTCACTGGCTCCACGTATCCAGATGCCTATTGACCAGTTTAAGACAAAAGCGACGGCGTTCATCCAAAAATATCGAAGAGAGTTCAGTGATGTACCTCTTGTTAACATCATGGAACCGGTAATAGAGGAACTGGCGACATTCTTCTGCGTGTCAAGGCAAGCCGCCAAAATACGCATGGTGGATGCCGGATACCAGGAAGCCATCGGTGCGTTTACATATATTGATGGTCATTATGTCAGACCGCACGCCTTTAAGAAAGGTTCAGTAGAAAAGTGTCAGACATATAGCATTGGAGTAGATGACGCCGCATTTGTCGCTCTTTCTGATATGCGTTTGCGAGACCAGGCCGGTAAAGGCGCATACATTTATGTGGATTCGCATTTCTGTCTGAACGATCCGAAATACATCATCAATGATGAAACCGGCCGTGTCGTCATGACCGAATATGCGCTGCTCCATATCGATGAATGCTGTCTCGCTTTCGACCTCAAGGTCAAATCGAAAAATAAATACGGTGAACAGTATTATAAAGAATGTGTCCTCTACCGCGATGTCAATTCGGGCATTGAGTTCCAGGTTGCATTTTCCGGGGATGCCAATAAGGACATTATGGCGAAGGCCGATGCTATTCTGGGTCGTGAGGTGCATACGCAGAATATCATTAACTCCATGCCGCCGAAATTTGGGGAAGCTCTTGTTTATTTAATGAAGCTTTCAAACCAGTCCGTTGAAAGCTTGGCGGAAAACGCCAGGATGGATGTTAAGATGCTTCAGCGAATGCGAAACGATCCCGATTATCCAAAAACCATCGAAAGCGTCGTGGCAGTTTGCATTGGTATGCATCTGCAGCCGGAGGTCAGCGGTGAGCTGATGAAACGTTCCGGCTTCAGCCTTCGCTTGGCGCAAAGCGAATCCCATCTGTTTTATAAATTTTTTCTGGACAGTTTCTATACGCACACGGTGGACGAGTGCAACGAGATTCTTACTGCAAAAGGTTATGATTTGATGACCGGTACATACTAAGGGGATTTGATAATATGACGCAAGATGAGTTTTCTAAGAAGTTCCTGTCACATCTGAATAAGCAGCAAAGAGAAGCGGCTCAGACAGTCGACGGCGCAATACTTCTTCTTGCCGTTCCCGGAAGCGGAAAAACGACAGTGCTTGTGACGCGTCTTGGTTATATGGTCTGCTGCCGCGACATTGCCCCGGATAGTATTTTAACCATGACATACACAGTAGCCGCCACCAAGGAAATGCAGCAGCGCTTTGCCTCTATGTTCGGTCGTGAATACGCCGATGCTTTGGAGTTCCGTACCATCAACGGCCTGTCTTCAAAAATCATCGACTACTACAGCCGGAACCACGGAAAGCGGCAGCCATTTGAATTGTTAGATAATGACGGCGAACTGGCACGAATGGTCGGACAGATTTACCAAAAAATAAACAATGAGTACGCCACCGAGAGTACAATTAAGGATATCCGCACCGGTATCACCTACATCAAAAACATGATGATCACAAAAGAAGAAATAGACGCTCTCGATGTGGGTGTTCCACAGATGCCGGAGATATACAATCAATACTGTGCGGAACTTAAACGCAGAGGACTGATGGATTACGATGATCAGATGTCGTATGCGCTTACCATTCTCAATTCGTTCCCTGCAGTCCTTGAACATTTTCAAGAGAAGTATCGGTACATCTGCGTGGATGAGTCCCAGGACACATCGAAAATACAGCACGCCATTATCCGCCTGTTAGCGCAAAAATACGGGAACATCTTCATGGTGGGTGATGAGGATCAGAGCATTTACGGTTTCCGTGCTGCCTACCCTGATGCGCTAATGAATTTCAGCAATGACTACCCCAATGCAAAAGTTCTGCTGATTGAGCATAACTATCGCTCTACAAACGAAATCGTAGCTGTGGCGAATACGTTTGTGTCAAGAAACCGCTTTCGCTATAAAAAGGCCATCGTACCAACCCGTGGCAACGGACTCCCCATACAGGTGATCGACGCCGTTGATCGAGCAGCGCAATATAAATACCTTTTTACTGCGGCACGGACCTGTGAAACTGAAACCGCAGTCCTGTTCCGCAACAATGACAGTGCTCTGCCGCTCATCGATATGCTTGAGCGCAACGGCACTCCTTACAATTGCAGACAGTTTGATGGAGTTTTCTTCTCCCATCGAATCGTTGTCGATATTACTGATATTATAAACTTTGCATATGACCCGCATGATGCAGAAGCATTTATGCGAGTGTACTATAAATTCGGAAGTCCCTTGACCAAGAAAGCGGCTATCTATGCTTGTGAACAGAGCAAACGCACCGGCAAGCCGATTCTTGAGGAACTAATCAAGTACCCGGAACTGAGCAGCTATGCCAAAGAGGGTGTAATCAATCTGCTGACGCTGCTCCCGATGATAACGGAAGGCAACGGCACAAAAGCCGTCCAGCTTATATGGAACACGGCAGGCTATGGGCAGTATGTAATTTCCAACAAGCTGGATGCCGGAAAGTTTATAACCCTGTGTATGCTCGGCGAGAACGAGGCCAGTCCACGCGATTTGCTCCGTAGATTAAATGAGCTGCGAGACATCATTCAAAATCATACCAACAGCAACTCAGCCAAATTTATATTATCCACCATCCACTCAAGCAAGGGGCTGGAGTACGATAGAGTATTTCTACTTGATATCTTTGATGGAACGCTGCCGTCAAAGGCTAACCCGGACGTTTCATCCCGAGACGAGATCAAGCAGTACGAGGAAGACCGCAGACTGTACTATGTTGGCATGACCCGCGCAAAGAACGAGTTGTATCTGTTCAACTGCCGCAATACCGATTCTGCTTTTACAAGCGAAGTGCTGCGTTCTCTCCCGAAGGAGGTCATTGACGCAGACAGCGTTATGTCTATATTCAAACAAGGTTTATGTGATAGAACCTATACACACAAAGATGAAGGCAAAGGCATCGTCATTGCACAATGCGGATATTCCGTGCTGGTCGAGTATAAAAATGACAAGCTGCAATTGTTGGCCATCCCGCAGCTTTTTGAGCAGCGAGATACAACCGTCGCATACGAAGCCGCTCCAAAAAGCAAGTCCAAGAAGTCGCCGGAACGCATGGAGAAAAAGGAGAAGGGCCTCTCCACTCAAGAAAAAGAAAGCCTTCTCTCGAAGGTAACCGCTGGTAGGATTATATCGCATAACAAGTTCGGCAAAGGCGTTATTACAAAAAATGACGGTGCCTATGTTACCATCCGTTTTGATGGTAACGCCGGAGAGAAGAAATTCGACCTGATTATGGCGGTGCAGAATGGATTAATAGAGATATAAATATTCTGACCATGTCGCAGATATAGGCTAGGTAGCGGCAATGAAAGCCGGAGGTCAAGGTAACCGATACACGTTACAGAAAACATCATCGGGTATTATCTGTTCTCTGAGCGGAACGCTTCGTTGAACGGGATCAACACAGGGCATTTGTTCGTGGAACGGCACACAGCTCAAAAAGGAGGATAACATGGAGATAACGATTAGTTTTGGTGGCTCGTCAGGAAAGGCAGACAGAACAGGGAAAGGAAAAAGTCTTCTTGCACTACCGACTACATATACAGTTGTCGACCTTGAAACAACTGGCCTCGACCCCCAATGGAATGATATCATTGAGTTTGGTGCAATGCGCGTGGAGAACGGTATCGTTTTAGACAGGTATACGGCGCTTGTTAACCCAGGATATGAGATTGATGACTTCATTACAGAATTGACGGGGATTACAAACGAGATGCTTGCTTCATCCCCCGCCGTTGCAGACGTGCTTCCTGAGTTCTTGAATTTTGTGGGCGAAAGCGTGGTTGTCGGTCATAATGTGAATTTTGATATCAATTTCATCTATGACACCTGCATAAGCGTGTTTAACAAATCGTTTTCAAATGATTTTATTGACACCATGCGGTTGAGTCGACGTTTGTTTCCGCAAGAGCGTCATCATCGGTTATGCGATCTAATTGAACGATTCGCTATAGGTGATGTTGTCGAACACCGTGCCTTAGCTGATGTGGAGCAAACGAATCGGTGCTACCTCTACATGAAACGGCACATGGAGGAAAACTCTATAACCGTTGAATCTCTGTTGCCAACAAAAAACGGCTTTTCTGCGAAAGATATACAAGCATCAACAAACGATTTTGACGCAACTTCACCTCTTTATGAGAAGGTCTGTGTGTTCACCGGAACGTTGGAGCGTATGTCTCGTAAAGAAGCTATGCAGCTTGTTGTAGACCGTGGCGGATTGTGTGGCGACGGGGTCAACAAGAAAACAAACTTCCTTGTTCTCGGAAATAACGATTACTGTTCAACCATAAAGGATGGGAAAAGTACAAAGCAAAAGAAAGCTGAACAGCTTAAGCTGGCGGGTTTTGATATAGAAATTATCTCCGAAAATGTATTTTACGATATGATTAACTGATTTTGCAGTCATGAGTTGGTATATCCATACAGAAATATTACGACAAACTTTAAGGAGGAACAACATGGAGTTTTTATTGCAACCAAACGTATATTCTACCGGAAGCACAACCAATCTACTAAGTCTTTTAGACAAGATGTGGATTAAAGACCATGTTTCAGGAGATGGAACTCTTTACATAATCTCCGGATTTGCCAACTATAACGGCGGCGTCCGCTTTTGGCCTTATTTCACCAATCACATTCATAATGGCGGAAAAGTTAAAGTCATTATTGGTGGAAGTACCGCTCAGAGATTAAGCAGTTTTCAAGTGGTTGAGGCATTATTGCAGTGCGGGGCAGAGGTTTTCGTTGTAAACCGAAAACGGTTAGTTCATGCAAAATGTTATGGATATTCAGCCAACACGGATGAAGAATTGGTTGTTACATCAGGAAATTTTACCGGACCTGGTATGTCACAAAATGCAGAAGCAGCGATAAGGATCGACCCATCCGCGGTTAAAACCATGGGATTTAAATGGGAAGATTTAATTACTAATATGTTTGCCCAAGGCTGGGATATATATCAAATGGATATAGCTGACATAACCGCTAAGTCCAATCCTGGATGGAAACTTCTGTATGACGAGGTAAGCGGTACCGTTGCGTTAGAGGATGATCAACAGGTAACGATGATTGTTACACTTAGTCATTCCGACACTGCTCGCATACAAGCTAATCCAGGTACAAACGCATCAAAAGGCACGCAGTATTTTTGGCTTAGCAAAGGTACATTTGACTTTTTTCCAGCATTAACTGTGTTCGTCAAGTAGAAAGTGCATAAAAAGGGCCCCGAAAAGTACATAGTCTGGTCAGCACCAGCTTTGTTTGTTGTCGAGCCCCTTTTGGGGCCCAACTCTGTACTTTTGGCGAGCCTTTTGCGAGGCCCGGTTCTGCATTTTTGGAGACCTTTTAGGAGACCCCACTCTGCATTTCTGGAGACCTTTTGAGAGACCCAATACTGTACTTTTGGAGACCCTTGTCAAAGGCCAGCATCGTGTTGTCCTTTCAAATCAAGCATTTCTCGCCATGCGGTAATGAAATCCAGCGGCCTGCCATCTTCGCCGGCCATGAGCCACGGATTGTCGGCAGCATCGTTCCCATCTGCAATCCATTTGCGGAGACGGCGGCGTTCTTCGGCAGTCATCGTAGTGTTCATCGGGCAGCTCCTTTCGTAGCCTTCTGGCGGAGCATGGACTGCGTGAGCCGGTAGCTCTCGCCAGAGAAAATGCAAATATGAGAATGGTGGATGAGCCGGTCAATCAGAGCTGCTGTCAGGCGGTTGTCACCAAAGACCATGTTCCACTGCGAGAACTCCAGATTGGAAGTAATAATCAGGCTCTTGCGCTCGTAGCAGTCAGAAATCACTTGGAACAGCAGTTCCGCAGCGTCTTTGTGCAACGGCACGAAGCCAATCTCATCCAGCACAATCAGTTCCACCTTTTTCAGCGTACCCAAAAAGTTGTTCAGCGTGCCACGGCTGTTTTTCTCCAGCAGAATATTGGCGAGAGATGCAGCGGTAAAGAACCGCACACGCCGTCCTTCTTGGCAGGCTTTCAGAGCGAGGGCCGTTGCCAGATGCGTCTTGCCGGTACCAACGGCACCCATAAAAATGAGGTTTTCTTTGGGAACAAGGAATTTCAAATCTTCCATGTACTCCCGCGTCAGACCATTTGGAAGCTCAAGTTCAGGTTTCCATTCAAAGTCATCCAGTGTTTTCAGTACTTGGAAGCCGGCTGTTTTCACCATGCGGTTAATGCGGTTGGCCTCACGCTCACGCAATTCCACCATCAGCAGATCAGTCACATACTGCCCGTTGTCGGTGTACTCCACTGAGCGCCATTCCTTTGCCAGACCGCCCAGCTTCAGTGTCCGCATCATCTGCTCAATCTGTTCATCCATGAGCTTCACCTCCCGCCGTCAGGCCATCGTAGGCCGAGAGGTTGGGATTGTAGTTCAGCGCTGGAGCATTGGAAATCAGTCTCAACGGTTCGGGGCGGTATTCTTTCTTGGCAATCATGTAATAGCACTGCCGGATACTGTCAGCATCGGTGCGGCCGTTTTCCCCTGCAAGCTCCAAGACATCGTTGCAGAGGGAAGCGTTGCCATCCCGCACAATCTCATTCAGAAGCTGCAATGCGTTCTTCCGGTCTTTGCCCTGGCTCTGCATCAAGTGCTGCTGCCACGGCTGCGGCATCTGGTTGAAAAAACGAGTGTGTGGGGCGGCTCCCGGTTTTTTGCAGAGGGTGGCCACATACTGAGTCCAGTCATAGATTTCCTCATTGGAACCGTAGCAACGACGGTATGTACCGGCAGGCTGGTGGTCATGAAAGAACTCCACATGGTCATAGAAAATCTTTGCCTGCACAGTTTCCCCATATAGCGAAGGGGCAAGGCCATACTTGTTGGTATCAATCACAGCGAAGCCGTATTTGTTTACCACCATGCTTTCATAGCGGAACACAGGGAATGGATACTCTGGCAATGTCAGCAGGCTGTCCTGTTCTTCAAACCACAGATCCTGTATGGAAACCTTGTACTTGTAATGGAGACGCTCTGCATCCTTTTCACACCAGTCCCAAAGGCCTTCGTTGAAATCCTCGAAGGATGTAATGGTTGGCACCGGCACAAAGGCATTTCTCCGGCTGTACCCAACCTTGTTCTCAACATTGCCTTTCTCATTCCCGGCGCGAGGGTTGCAGAAATCAGCTTGAAATCGGTAATGCAGTTTGAAACGCATAAATCCATCGGTCAGAACACGCTCCGTACCCTCTAAAACCTGTGCCACTGCGGTCGTCATGTTGTCAAACCGCAGGCGAGGCGGAACACCGCCAATGTGTTCAAAGATCCGCTGCATCCCAGTGAGCAGGCACTCCTGGTTCTGAGATGGAAACGCCTGTGTGTAGCCCTTGTTGGAATTGGGAAACGAGATTGTAAGGGCGTAGCCGGTCTGCTCATCCTTCTTGGCGTCATGGTAAATAAACTCGCCAAAGTCCACCTGCCCACAGCCATTCGGATGTGCCAGAGGCAAGTATCCTTCGGTCGCTGCCTTCATCACAAACTTCTTTTTGCGGACATATTTCTTCACGCTGGAATAGCTGCCACGAAAACCCAACTCATCCCGCAGCCGGTCATAAATCCGCTTTACGGTATGTCGCTGCTTGCGTGGAACCTTCCGGTCAGCCTCCAGCCATGAATCAATTGTAGGAATAAAAGACTCCAGTACCGGATAGCTCGTTGGCTCGATATTCGGCAGGTTGTCCTTGCTCCAGTCCTCCTGATACGCGTATTTTTGGACTGTGCGGTAATTAAAGCCTGTGGCATTTGCGATTTCAAGCAAACTTTTCTCTTCCACTTCGTAGAGATGCTTGATATACTCTTTCTGAGCCATTTTCAACACCTTCCTGTTACCTCCTTAGTCGTGAACAAACTAAGGGTAACTACTTTTTGAGGTGCTGACAATGGCTTCTTTTATTGCCATTATCCGTTATGCACTTTTGGAGACCTTCTTCTGCATTTCTATTTTAGCGAAAACAGCATTAACAGAACCTAATAAAAGAGGAATAAAAAACACGTACTCCACCATTATTAATATGAACTACCTCGATATAGGAGTTAACGACAGAACAAGAGTAACTTTTGAGGCTGATAACAATCTCGATTTCCGCCTTGGAACCGGTGCTCTCAGAAATACAAAAATTGCCGATAAGGATGATTTAGCACTCATTTCACGAATAAGTGAATATGATTATGAGCTCAGAGTCTTGAAAAAAAGCGATACGAGGTATCCTGCGCTTCTAAGATATGCTGTTAGCTATATTGGAAACTACGGGAAACGCTTTGGATTTATTTCAAACTCGGACTTGCAAACAATTCTTGGAATATAAACAAGGCGGGCTCAACAACGCATTCATTGAGCCCGCTCAATTTATTTATGAAGAACGATTAGTGTTTCAGAATTGATTGCATTTTTACTGTTGATTCCATATCGTTTATAAGTTTGAAGTTGAAACAATTCATCGACGTTCCATCCGCAGTCTTTCGCTAGTATCGAAAGCAATTGTGGGGTATCAATTAGGTATTTTGTACCTCCAATTGTAGTTTTGTTATTTCCAACTATAAGACCGAACTTGCCACCCTTGTGAGTCACAGTTAGCGTATTAACAAACATGCTTTTCATATCAGCAAAATACCTGTAAAGTAAAATCGGGACTGCTTGTTTTCGGAATCCATCCGAAGTCTGCAACCCAGCAGAGAGTTCATCAATAAGATCGTTGATTTCTCTAGGTAGTGAAACTCTACCGTTTCTCATTTCAGTTAACCACTTTTTCTTTTCATTTGAAACAAATTCTCTGCTTCCAATCAAACTAGATTCTAATGACATAATTTCCTCTGGCGAGCAGTAATCAAGCCACACCAAGCTGATCCTCTGCGTATCGATATATGGCAATGCGGTGGCATAAGGAGGACTAGTTAATATAGCGTCAAAACCTGATTCGCTCAAGCCAAGACAAGAGCTTCTAACATCACATAATTTTGCACAACCAGAGTTTATGTCAAATCTCCTGATCGCTTGTGCTCCCTTGATAGATTCAAGGTATTTTTGTATGTTGTTTTTCCAAGCATCCAAAAATGGGGTTGTCGGGAATGGGCTTATTCGCTTTCGAATACGCAAGTCAAATGGTTCTTGGTAAGAATAATCTCTTATCAAATCACTAAGTGTTAATTTAAGAAAATTTGCAACATCTGGCTCCTCGTTTACGGACAACGTTTTGAGTCCTTCTAAAGTGTTCAAAGTCTCGATGGGAATCCATCTTTTTAAGTAATTAATTCTGGTTGATTCTCCTACAGATGTCTCTGGAATTATATTTTCTACTCCAGCATCTATTATCCCATCGACCAGTTTTTTTACATAATCCGTATTCAACCCAAGACTACGGATTTTTGTGTTAGAAATAAAAACTGCCATGGGGTTTATATCGATTCCTATTGAACGATATCCATGATGGACACACTCGACCATAGTCGTACCACTGCCACAAAAGGGATCAAGTATTAGTGATCCTTCTTGTACACCCATGAAGTCAAGAGCACCCTTTACAATCTGAGGATTGTACTTTCCTTTGTATTCATGGAGACCGTGCGTAGAATAACGCGTTCCTTGCCGCCTATCAGAAGCATTTGGACTTGAGAATTCCAACTCGCCCTGTAACGTCAAAAAATGTTTATCCCCGATTTCAACTTGACAGATGTACGAAATGTCTTTTAAAGCACACTCTTCTATAGGAGAATCAAGAAGCAACTCGTAGCCATTCGTGATAGGGCGTAATTGAGCTTGCGGGAACCTATCGCTTAGTTGTCGTTCCAATAGGACATTCTCATACTCCATATATTTGTATGGAAATTTAATCAGTTTAATTTGCATTGTTTTCACCCTTTCGGAAAATCAAAATGTTTTCCGTTTTAATTTTTCCATACTTTAAATTGAATGACTTCTTTGTTGGAGCAATAGTCCTTTCTATGTCGGCAACAATTTTAAAAGCTCGCTTTTCGGCCATATCACGAATTAGCAGTGCATTGTCGATTTCTTTTCCCCGAATAATTGAGCGTCCTATTACTATGCACACATGTCCGCTTGGAACTACCACTTGACCAAATAAATCAAAAACAGAAGCCATTTGATTGTAAAAATCTTCTTCCGTTTGACCGTTTTTCTTTTGAAAGTGCGGTCGTGCACCTATTTCGTGTTCTCTTACATCTATCGGATCATAGCCCAGCCACCACATTCTATATTTGTGGTAAAGCCAGTATTCGTACGCATTTGGGTATGGCGGTGAAGTGATTGCCAACCCAATATTATCTCCAATTTCATCGTGGTGTACTGACAAAATGTCCCTGTTTATGATTTTCGTGAAAGCATCTGGTTTATTATGTATTTGTGCTGACTGAAGCCTTTTTACAGCAATTTCAAAATTACGATAGACATCTGCTGCATTTGATTTCTTTTCAACTGCAGCATAACGAGTGTCACTATCTTGATTTGATACACGTACAATAATGCTCGACAAGCAGAAACGTAATGCATCTTGCAAGCATTTATTCGACAACACGTTTATTTCAGAAACCAATGTGAAAATGGCCTTTTGGATATCTTCTTTAAACCAATGATCAAGGTTTGGAATGCTTGGTATGGAAAGTTCTTCTTCCTGATATCTTATTCGGGCACGTGAAGAAAGCGCATATCCCTCTTCAATAATGTCGAATAAGGCCTTTTGCGTCTTAACCCTTGATATTAAGCATGCAATTGGGTTCAGATCTATACCTACTGATTCATAGCCTAACTTTTGAGCTTCTAATAGAGTAGTACCGCTTCCGCAAAATGGGTCTAATACTCTTTCATTTTCATTTAAACCTATTTCAGTAATAAGTTTATACGGTATGCTTTCTATAAATCTGGCAGGATATGGGTGAAGTAATGAAATTTCATCCTGCTGATTTTCTGTAAAGTCCCAATCAGTATGTCTCAAAAAAGAATACGCCTCGTCATAAAGAATCACATTTGCCATACTTATTTCTCCTTTTCTGTAAGCATAGCAATAATTTTTTCAATTGCCTCATGCTGTTGACTGTCAATTATCCCAGATAAAATCTCTCCTGGTGTATTTGGGGATCTGTGAATGTCTGTTAGCCCAAGTAGATAATCTGCTGATATTTTATAGTAAGTGCAAAGTCTAACAAGTACATCTTGATCTGGGAAGCGCTTATCAGTCTCATATTGAGATATAGCATTAACGGAAACAGAAATAGCCGTTGCGACAGACTTCTGCGACAGCCCTCTTTCAATACGCAGGGTTCTCAATCGACCACCAAACTTCATGCTAACACCTCCACTTGCAGTCTATTATAACATAATAATCAGTTTGAGTAAAGATAATATTCAAATTGATTAGTTTAATAATTTGTTACGTGGTTTCTTGTCTCCATTTATCGAGTGAACACCCTGTTCAAATCCACTTTCTTCCCGTTTGCCGAGTGCACACCCTATGCACACCCCCAAGTTTCCGTTTGCCGAGTGCAAGGCGTAATCTACCTATATGCTTCGTAGACGGGGCTTTTTCTTTGCACTCTACAAACGGCAGAAAACAAAAAAGCCGCCAGAAAGTCTTGCTACCAAGACCTTCTAACGACTACCGTGTGCAAAATAAAAACGCCAGCATTGTATCAATACTGACGTTCTTATATGGCGGAGAAGGAGGGATTCGAACCCTCGAGACCCTTTAGAGGTCTACATGATTTCCAATCATGCGCCCTCGACCAACTAGGCGACTTCTCCATAGCTGTTCAAGCACTATTCACTCGGCAATCCCGTCACGAGACAGCGTTATCATTATAACAGAGCGGCGAAAAAAGTCAAGAAAAATCGCTGCACTTTTTAGCAAAATTGAGAAAATACAGGCTAAGATTTGCATCCTGCAAAAGGCTGTGACATTTACAACATATTTGCAATCGTACTAATTGGAGCAAGAAACGCACCGCCGGCAGGAATTAAAAACGCTCCCAGCACCGCAAGCACAATTGATAAATGGCAGATTTTTGTTAACCCGGCAGCAATACTTCCGAGAATTGCTGCAAAGCCTAAAGCGCTTTCTGCCGCGCCGTAGTATTCTGCACTCAAGCCAAGAGCACGCACAATATAAAGCAATCCCGCCATAGCAGTACCTATTACAATAAAGCTGACCAACGCGATTAAAAGCAGCATTTAAGTATTCCTATTGTTCTTTGCAGATAAACTGCATACTCACGGCGAAATCATGTTTGACTATTGCAAAGACACTGTTTCAGTTGTCAGCGGGCATGAGATCCAACTTGATAAAATATTCAAACAATGCTGTAAGAAAAAAGCATATGATTCTTGCGGACATAACATGTCTTAGCCTAAAAGTCACATAGAGTACACTCCAAGTATGGGACAATGAGTGCGGATATCCCAGCAGATTAACAGCGGCATTCCCTCTGTAATCTTTTCCTTCAAAAAGATCGCGGAGCCGATCACTACCAAAGCCGGATATGTATACAACAGTACGGATACTACGCTGGACGAAGCATAATTCAGCGCCGTAAAATAGCAAAATAATTGACCCACGTACCCAATAGCACAGAGCAGAAGGAATATGAGCATTTCTTTTCGGGATGGCAGCTTCACCTTTTTGATAAACAGCAATAAAACACGAATGCTGCTGCTACCAAAAATCCGCAAATTGCAAGTGCAAGTTGGACATCCCGCGGTAAAACGGCAGCGGGGGTTCAGGCAGCGTAGACGCTGTCCAGGAAGGCTTCGAACAGCTCCTCCGGCGTCTGGTAGCCGAGCCGCCTGCGTGGGCGGCCATTCAGTTCATCGGCAAAGGCCAGGATCTGCTCTGAAGAGAACTTCTCTATGGAGACGCCCTTTGGAATAAAGCCCCGCAGCAGGCCGTTATGGCGCTCGTTTACGGGTCGCTCCCATGACGAGTACGGATGTGCAAAGTAGACCAGCGCGCCCCACTGTTCAGCCTGAGCAAAGTCCTCAAACTCGGAGCCGTTGTCGGCGGTAATACTCTTGAAAACATCAGAAAAGCGGTTACCATATTCGGCACGGAGGGCCTGCATGGCGGCTTGTACTGCCTCGCTGGTCTTGCTGGGAATACGCATGGCGATGTAGTTGTCAGTCACTCTCTCAACGAGGGAGAACACGACCGCTTCTTTGCCGTTCCGGAGACCAACAACTGTGTCAGCTTCCCAGTGACCCAGTTCCACACGGGCAGCAACCTCAGCGGGCCGTTCCTCAATGCTGCGGCCTTTGGGACGTTTGTTGACACGGCTCTTTCCATTGGAAACTCTACGTTTTAGAACATCGGGGACTTCAAAGACCGTGAGCGGCAGATTGCCTGCCTCCAGTTCATTGTAGAGCGTCTTGGTACACACCATCTCGTCATCCCGGAACAGTTTATGCACTCTTGCGTAGCCAACGCAGGCGTCCAGAGACCATCTGTGCTTTCGGACCATCTCAACCACGAACGCCACGAACTTGGAGCATTNGATAATGGAATGGCGCTTTCTGCATCGCTCTCTGTTGGCCTTGTAAACGGATTGACCTCGCTTGGCGCTGTATCNGGGAGCACGACCCTTCCGGATTTTGCGGGGCGGTGTGCCACATTTCAGTTCATTCTGGACCGTGCCATGAGCACAATTTACTTTGCGGGCAATGGCTCGATACGAAAGCCCCAATTTGCGCAGTTCCTGAATGGCACCGCGTTCCATGGGACCTAAGTGCTGTCCGCGCTTGCGTTCCAGTTCGGTTGTGATATAATCTTGGCAGTCCATAGTGATTGCCCCTCCTCGGTATTTGGTGTCTTTGTCGTTACCATTTTACCATGAGGAATCACTATGGATTTTCTGTTCAAGTATCCAACTTCTTCTTACAACCGGCCGCTACCAAAAATCCAAGAAAGAGTAACGAATATGTACTTAATGTCAACTGAACAAAGGCTGCTTTTTCAGCGGAGCCAAACATAACACCAAAAACGCAAGCAGCCGCAGCAGGGCGCACTGAATCTTTCTAAGATTCAGCACCAAAATGGACATGGCGACGCTGTGGGCAATCGTTTTCCGCAGCCTGGTCATAATCAGCCCCAAGCCGCACTTGCGCTTGGCCAGGCTGAATCGCCGTTCCACTTCCACACGCTCACATTCGTCCAGAAAATCCCGAGTTTTGTTTCGGGTCTCATCTTTCTTTGGCCTGCCTAGCGCGGGACCGGAGAGCCGGATGCCATGCTCCTTACAGAATCGCAGATTCTCCCGGTTGCGGTAGATCTTATCCGCCAGAATCCGGCTGGGATAATGCCCCTCCCGTTTCCAGAATCGCTCTGCCATCGCCGACAGGTTTCTCGCTTCATTGTAGGCATCAAAGGAGAAACACTCCAGTCTTGTCCAGCCGTTCACCACACTGATGTCCAGCTTCGCGCCGAACTCCACAGGTTTTCCAGCCTTGCCCCGCACAATGGGGCGTAGGAAAGGCTGGCTGACGCTGACGATTCTGTCTGGAACCGTGTGGCAGCAATGGTCATACATGTATTTCTGCTGTTCGTAGTGCGTGCGGATGGCTGCAAGACGGGCCGCTTTCCGCTCGGCAAGAGTCCTGCCCAGAGCGAGCTTTTCTTCAATGGCGGCAAGGTTTCGCGCCAGATGGCGCAGCTGTTTTCCGACCGCCTTGCGGATCTTCTTTGCCGTCTTCTTGCGACTGCGGCTGAACTGCAGGAAATCCCGATGCGCCTGGGTGCGGTAAGTGCGTGGCTTGCGGCCGTCGGCCGAATCATGCAGCTCGTCCAGGAGCTTTTCCGTGTTTTCCCGGGCTTCGTTGAGCAGAGATGCGTCCTGAGGGTAGCGAATATTGGAGGGTGCGCAGGTAGCGTCCACGATCATGGTACCGCGGTTGCCGCCGTTTCCATGGCCGTCGTCGTGACGGTTCTCCTCTTTTTGTGCTTCGGATAAAATCATCTCGTTGATTTCGCACAGGATCTCCGGCGTCAGACGCTTGCGGAAGTACACCATCAGCGACGGGTCAAAGGGCAGCTTGGAATCGTCATAGCCGGGGTAGCCACAGAAATACTGAAAATATGGATGCTCTTGTATCATTTGAGCAGTTTCTTCGTCCGAAAAACCGTACTCCGCCTGAATAATGCAGGCCCCCAGGGCCAGGCGCAGCGGCTTGGCCACGTTGCCCTTCCGGTTGGTAAACAGGGCGGCATAGCGCTTCTCGATTTCCAGCCAGGGGATGGTCTGCGCCTTCTTCACCCACCGGTTGTCCTCCTTCAGGTGCATTCCCACCGGCTGCCTGAAATCCGCAAGACTGATCTGCCCGTTGCTATATTTGTACATCCACATCACGACCTTGTGCAAGCTTTTGATCTTTTAAGGCTGTTTTCTTTGCACCTATTATACCATATATTGGGCGCTAAGTCTTGCGCTGCAAGGCACTTTGCATTATTCAGGAGACATTATGTATTCCTGCCGAATATGCAATTTTTGCAAAGATCGGCACAAGTCCGAAGGATGCAGCCGATCCAGCAATACCAGCTAATACTTTGTCAAGTTAATATTCAAAAATCTGTAATGGATAAAAGTGTATAAGAAATAGACCAGGCCTTATATTCAAAGCCCGGCAAGCTGAATCGCTTCCTTTACATTGTATAAGCTTCTAAAACTCTGGCGTAGTAGATTCGAAGGAACTAATTCATGGCAGCTACCTTTGCAACCATCTTTGGCTTTCCCTCGGCTTCCTTTTTTAGAACGTATTCGTTATCCCCTCTGGGTGGCTTCAGTTTGAGTGCCATCATCACCTCGAAGCATAGCTTTCGAAGCTGAGAAGATCCCCGTTCCGAAATGTGCCGTTTTGTCCCATTAAATGTACCGGGCTGAAACGGCGGGGCATCCAGGCCCGTGCACTTCCACTGTTAAAGCGACGCACATCTCCAATTTCTGCGATCAGCAAAACACCCAGCTGACTTCCAACGCCTTTCTTAGCATGTAACCGAATACCCCGGCAGTTCACTTGCTAATAGATGCATTTGTGATACAAATGGCTGCTCTCTTTATGTTCCATAAGCAGAACTCCGCCAATCCTTTCTTTATCTCTCATATAAGTCTCTATTTTGCAAATTGCGAATTAGGCACCTACGGGCGGACATTAGCCGACTCCGTGTCCTTTCTAATATTTATATGTTTCCTGTTCATTGCTAGCAGCCCGTCAAAACCCGATTTGTTAACCTCGCAGTTTGCCAAAGGCAACAACACATTTTCATCGAACTGGTAGGACATAGAAGTAACGACACTGTATAATTTTGGAGGTCCACCAGCGGCGGATAACGCTTTTGCAATTTGTTCAAGAAATCCAAAGGATAATTTAAGCTTTTCTTGTTATATTTGATCTAACCTCTCAGGCAAACAGGTCAAAACAGTATTGATTTGCGCTCATCAGATACGCAAAATCCCGTTCCGGTTTCGCGTCGAAGTTTCTTCTGCCTGCTCCATCATTTATAGAGATAGAGATTAAGGAAATCAGCGCAACGTATGTCAGAAGAAACAGCAAAATCAACACATCACGGCTGCCAAGCATAATGGCATAGGCCATAAGCGGCGCAGTCTGCTGAGCAGAGACCAGGGTAATTACAACGAAAATGCCAATCGCTCTCCCACTAACGAATCCCTGCCCGGTGGTAAAAATGATATCAGTCAGGATCATATTTTTTATCACACCATCACAGAATGGAGGAATATCCAACATGAAAAACCGACTCTTATCGATTTTTTTAGCACTGGCAATGGTATTTGCTCTTGCCGGTTGCGCGGCTAACTCAAACAGCGATGAGGCTTCCTCAGCCAATGCCGAATATGCCACGAAGCTTTTCGGTGAAGACGTTATCACGATCAATATTACCACCAGTGAGGAAGACTGGGATTATCTGATCGAGAACGCTACCTCCAAGCCTTATATCAGCGCGGATGTGGAAATTGACGGTGTTACCTATGATGACGTGGGCATCAAAACCAAGGGCAACACCTCGCTGACTCAGGTTGCCAACTCAGACAGTGACCGATATAGCTTAAAGATCAATTTTGACAAATACGTGGATGGGCAGAATTGCTACGGTCTCGATTCTCTTGCCCTGAACAATCTATACAGCGACAACTCTTATCTCAAGGAATACATGTCATATGCGCTGATGGATTACATGGATGTTCCTTCTTCGCTGTACACTTTTGCGGATATCTATGTAAACGGTGAGCACTACGGCTTTTTCCTTGCCCTTGAAGATGTGGATGAAAGCTTCCTTGAGCGCAATTATGGCGAGGATGATTCCGGGGAAGCATACAAGCCCGAAAGTATGGATATGGACGACAATGGCGGCGGTATGGGCGGCGGGGATAACGCCGGAGGTGGAAACTTCGGCAATATGAGCTTTGACATTACAAGTCTGTTCACGCTAACCGACTCCTCCGGAAAAGAAATTGAATGGTCTTCGGTGCTGCCCGAGGGCTTCGATTCTACTGCTGTTTCCACGGTAACCTACTCGGATGGAAGCAGCAAGGAATTTAATACGAGGGATTTCATGTCTGCTGATCTGTCAGGCATCACCGCTCTGACGGATGAAAACGACGTAACTGTCGATATCAGTGCGTACACGCTCAGCATTTCCACAGATATACCGCAGGCGGGCGGCGGTATGCAGGGGCCCGGAGGACAGGGAAGCAGTGATTCTCAGAGCAATGATGTCAGCGAAACTCCGCAAATTTCGGACAGTGAAAATACCGAAAGCGAATCCGGGCAGGGCGAAAAAAACGGAGGCATGCAAAATCCCGGCAATGGCGGAAATGGCATGGACGGCGGCTCTTTGGGCGTCGACCTTGTGTATAGCGATGATGAAATATCAAGCTATTCCAATATTTTCGATAACGCAATCACCGATGTGGACGAGGAGGACGAAGCTCGCCTGATTGAGACGCTGAAAGCTATCAGTGAGGGAGAGAATCTCGAAGATTATATTAATGTTGATGAGGTGCTCCGCTATGCGGCCGTCAATGTGTTCCTCGTCAATCTGGACAGCTATTTTTCCAACATGGGGCACAACTACTGCCTCTATGAAGATGATGGGCAGCTGTCAATGATTCCGTGGGATTACAACCTTTCCTTTGGCACCTACAATTCGTCCAGTGCGTCGGATGCCATTAATTACGCCATCGACACCGTTTTCAGCGGAGTCAGCGCGGAGGATCGTCCGATCATCGGTCTTCTGCTGGAAAACGAGGAATATCTGGAACGCTACCACGAATATCTCTCGGAGCTGGTCGAATACGTTACGTCGGGACAATTTGAAGAAAAGGTTGATACGATCAGCTCGGTTATTGACAGCTATGTACAGAACGACACGACTTCCTTTGAGGGCTACGACGCTTTCAAGACTGGTGTCGAGGCTATAAAAGCCTACGCTTCCCTTCGCGCGGAAAGCGTCTCCGGTCAGCTTGACGGCAGCATCCCTTCCACAGAGGCAGAACAGACCGACAGTGATGCGCTGATCGATGCTTCCGCGCTGAACCTCTCCGACCTGGGCACGATGGGAGGCGGAAATCGGCAGAATGAAAATGGAGGCCTTGACGGCGGCGCCATGCCGTCCCGCCAGAATTAGCAGGTTCTGCGGGACATCTAAACGAACAGCGAATATGCCGTCAGCATGCAGCAATACTTCGCCATTCAGAGTTTGGAGGATATGCTTTATCTGGAGCTGATAGAAATGGTCAAGCGCGGCATTCGCGTTAAGCACTGCGGCCTATGTGACCGATATTTTGCGCTGGCGGACAAGCGGAAACGAAACTGCTATGACCGCGTCTAAAAATGGTCGTACCTGCAAGCAGATCGGTCCGAAGCTGAACTTCAACAAGGAAGCTGCGGCGGGAGTACAAGCAGAAAGAAATAAGCGGTGAGGAGCTTGTACGACGTATTTCGGAAAACAGTAATGATGCCTCGTGATAAAACGCACTCCCGTTTCCAGCCGACAGCGCTGTAAGCTCCGCCGTGTCCTACGGCCTCACTTTACAAACAATGGGGAAAGTTTCGCTCACCGTCGGCGGACCGATGACCGGTCACACATTATCGTACGTGCCGCTCTGTGGCCACATTGCGGCGTACGGCGCCGCACACGCGGTAATCATGACGGCTATGGTCGCTTTTTTCATTTTCCGGCTTGCGATGCCGACGTTGAACGCCTATCGTTATAATAATTCAGTTCGTTTGCCATGTTCCACGCCAGCTTAAAGCCGCAGATGAAGCTGTCATAAGAACGCTCCAGCGCTATCATGCTCATTTCGCGACGGAGCTTTTGTTTGATCTAGGGAACCGCTGATTAAATTGAACAATGGCACGAAAATATGGTAAAATAGAAGAAAAAGCACAGTCGGTGGCGAAATGAGTCAGCAGAGCTTCAGCGATATGGAATACAGCAATCGGAAACGAACAGCGAAACAGGAAGAATTTGTGGATATCATGGACGTAATTATCCCGTGGGACGAATGGGTCGACCTCATCAAGCCGCATTATTTCAGCGGCAAGCGCGGCCGTCCGCCGAAGGGAATTGAAAAAATGATGTGGATGTATCTGCTGCAATGCTGGTTCACGCTGTCGGATGAGGGCGTTGAAGACTCCATCTATGACAGCTATGCCTTTCGCAAATTCATGGGTATCAACTTTCTGGAGGAACAGGCGCCCGACGCCACAACACTGCTGCACTTCCGGCACATGATGGAAGAATCGAAACTCGGAGCGCAGCTGTTCCGGGCCATCAACTATGTCATTGAACAGAGCGGCTATCTGATGCGGGGCGGAACGATTGTGGACGCAACCATCATCAACGCGCCCAGCTCCACGAAGAATGCGGAGAAATCGCGTGACCCCGAAATGCACCAAACAAAAAAGGGCAACGAATGGCGATTCGGCATGAAATGTCACGCTGGAGTGGATGCGGGCAGCGGACTTGTCCATACCATCTCAGTAACCGCTGCAAATGTGCATGACATTAACGTTGCAGCGGATCTGATCCGTGAGGATGATGAGGTCGTCTACGGCGATTCGGGGTATCTTGGCATTGAAAAGCGAGAGGAAATTCAGAGCGACGAGCACCTGTTCGCCATTGAATACCGCATCAACCGCCGGCCTGGAACGCTCCCGAAGGTTTCGGACAACGCTATTGACTGGAATCACTATATCGAAAATCGCAAATCCTCGACTCGCTGCAAAGTGGAGCATCTTTTCCACATCATTAAAAATCTGTTTGGTTATTCGAAGGCCGTCTATCGAGGGTTATCCAAGAATTTAAATAGGCTGCACATTCTTTGTGCCAGCGCGAACCTGCTGGTTTTGGCCCGAGCCGGGCGACGCCTGCGGCGGGTATAGGGGTTATTGCGCCCTTTTGAGGGGAAATAGGAGAAATGGAAGCTTAAAACATTTTAAACAGCAGTCATATCTGACGTTTCTGGACATTTTAATGCCACAATACGTCATGCGCTATAAAGACGGGCTGTAAATCAGCGGTTCCCTAAACTTCCTCATGCACATGTTGCTTCGCAAAAGTGAGACCGAAAAAATGTATCGTCTCATCCATAGGTACAAGGATCATTGGAGCGCATGTTTAAAAAAGTCGGACTTTCATTTTGGGTGTCTCTTCAATGACCTGACAAGAAATCGTGCCCATCACGACTACGATTCCATAGAAATGCTACGCCCCATGCAGTTTGCCTATTGGCTTATTAACCCCTACTATGAAGAGATTTATGGGCGCGTGGGGAATGTGTCCACGCTCAATGATCTTCGTGCAGACTTCCTCAGCAATGACTTTTGGCTGTATGTGCTTGACAAGCTGTATGATGTCATCAATACCGGATGGGACTACCTGTTCATCGATCAGGAGTTTTTTTCGGTAGTGAGGGGCTTATTCTCCTGCGACCTGCCGACTAATACAAAGCCAACGCTGGCAAAGGTCAATGCAGCGCTCTCACAGATCAAAAGTTTTCGTTGAGGGTGCGGCTTTTTCTCAACGGGTTGCATAATTTAACATTTGAGTTCAAACACGATATTACTTCACTCCAAATCTTCGTGACAATAAGGAAGGGTTCTTTAAACGCGACACAGCGCCTCCCTTCTATTTCATCCTGCCGGGCAAAGTCAAAAGCGCCTTCAAGCGGATGTTCTTCCAGCCTGGGGGCGTTGATATATGTGGCGAGTGTTTCCGCTTCGTTCAGGGTTTCCTCGTCACAGATATCCAGTTTATTGACCAGTACCGAGGTGACGGGATAACATTTCGCGGAAATCGGGTCAAGGCTGTACCCATCTTACACCGCCTTTCGCGAAGGACAGGCAAGGATCTCGCGGACGAGCTCGTCTACAGTTACTTTGCCGCTAATCAGACGCTCGCAGTCCTGCTCGGTCTGAGTGGTGATCTTGAAGCCCTCCATGCACGAAGAGGCATGGCATCCCGCAGGGCAGCGTATTTTTTTCGTTCATGGTAAAACTTCCTGAAAAGTATAAAAAAATGGTCATATCCATTAGGATATGACCATTTGGAGCTACTGATGTGACTCGAACACACGACCTGCTGATTACGAATCAGCTGCTCTACCAACTGAGCTACAGTAGCATATTTCGTTTTGGGCGCAAAAAACGACAGCCAGCCATACTGCTCATTGAAGCAGTTGGCCTCTCACCGGGGGACACGTTCTTTCCGCCGGAACAGCAACGATCATACCATACTTTTCTACAGTCGTCAACACCGTTTCTCGCACCCGTTTGCCCGGCATACAAGAGGCCCGTATATTACTTAGCGTATTTTTGCAAGTAATCCTTCATTTTAATGTCTGTCATTTCGTCAAATTTCGTTTCCTTTTTCTGGTTTTTTTCTTTTTCTCTCATAATTTGCGTCCATACCGACGCCAAACTTCATGCTTTTTTCACTTAATTCTTTCTTTCCTCCCAGATTTCCGCGGTCGGATTTCATTGACATAACAGCTTGTCCATTCTCTGTTTACAATGAGTTATTCACATTTTCCACAGACTTATCCACATCGCTTTTTTCCTTTTATTTCATCACTTTTCTACTTTATTTACAAATTTTGTTATCCCCGGAAACGTGCTTTTCCGACGTTTTCAAAAACCGCATTGAAGTTACATAATGTTCCTTCTATTTTATACTTCTCTGTTTTCCGGCCAATTTTTTTCTGGACAAGCTTTTTACTGCATCCATTTTAAATAATCCTTCAAAAAAGCAAGCTCACTCACTTTACATGCAAATTTTATTCCTTTACAATATCCATTCCCACAAAGGCAAGCCCGCACACCGCTGTAGTTTCTTTTCCGCAGCCACCGCCGTGCTATCCTGCCAACGCAGTCGATTGAAGTTGTCGGTATGGACGAAGGCGGGCATTTGCAGAACACCGGGCGGACCGATCTGCAGGCTGGCAGTTTCCTGCATCAACATACTGATTGCGGCGTTTTATAACAGCCAAACATTTTTTTCGTCAGGTGGCCCAATGACAGCAGTTCAATTATAAAACAAATATTTTGGATGGTCTCCCCTCTTTTGTTCCGGAAAAACGGCCCCTCGGCCAACCGCCCAAACCATACCGCCGGACCTCACGGCGCGCGGCTATTGCGGCCATTTGGGTCGTCGTTGTATCGCTGGCCGTTTAGCCGGATCCGCGGGCGCATAATCAGCTGTATGAATCTCCAGCCCATCGCCGGCGCCGACTGACCTCGTAGCGGCTTTTTCACGTCTTTCACGCTGATTCCAACTTTTGCATAAAATGAAGGTACAAAAGCATATTTGTTTCAAAAAATTTGGAGAAACCGTACAGATTAAATTGTGAAAATTATGAATTCTGTGAAATATTTTTTTTACTCTTGACTAATGCAAACCTTTGCGGCATAATACGCACAGGCTCCACAGCAATGTGCGGGTTTTTTATTTCACATTTCTTGGAAACGTTTGCGTAAAGGAGGTTCTGTGCATATGTGTTTTTCATTCTGGATTCTGACCGCACTGATTTTCGTCTTTACATATGTAAACGGTTTTCATGACGGCTGTAATGTGGTAGCGACGCTGATTGCCAGCCGCGCCATGAAGCCGCGTCCGGCGCTGGCATGGGCCGCGGCGGTGGAGGTGCTCTCCCCATTTGCCATTCTGATTGTGGGGTCCAGCGTATCGGACACCATTAAAAAGCTGGTAAGCCAGGACTGCTATACCGATCCGCATGAACAGAGTGTGGCGCTGGCCTTTATCACCGCCGGAATCCTGGCGGCCATCATTTGGAATCTGACCACCTGGCTGTTTGGAATCCCAGCATCCTCATCCCACTCCCTCATCGGCGGCGTCGTCGGTGCGGGCATCGCGGCATTCAGCACCCACGCTATCGCCTGGAGCTACTTTTGGGGCCGGGTGGTACTGATGATTTTCCTGACGCCGGTGGTCAGCTTTCTGGTGGGCTTCTGCATCCTGAAGCTGCTGCTCTTCCTGACGCGCAGCGCCAGCGTGGGTGTGAACAAGTTTTTTACCTATGCGCAATGGGCGAATATGACCTTTTTGGCGTTCAACCACTCCTTTAATGACTCCCAGAAGTCCATCGGGATTGTAATGATTCTGATCGGTATTTACGGAGGCTCCACCAACAGCATCCCCCTGTGGGCCATCGCGGGCGCCGCTACCTGTCTGGCCTGCGGCATCGCCTTCGGCGGGTTTAAAATCATCAAGACGGTGGGTACCGGCATCTACAAGGTGCAGCCAATTCACTCCTTCGCCTCTCAGCTGACGGCGGGCACCGTAATTCTGGTATCCTCCATTCTGGGCGCACCGGTATCCGCCAGCCAGATCGTGTCCTCTTCCATTATGGGCGTTGGCTCGGCGGAACGGTTCAAGGCGGTCAAGTGGAATGTGGCCGGGCGGATCCTGCTCTCCTGGTTTATCACCATTCCCATTGCGGGAACGATGGGTGCACTTCTGTTCTTTGTATTCTCTCTGATTTTCTGATTGAAAGGGGCTTTTCCCGATGTTTAAACACAAAGATAGTTTGAATTTTTACAGCCTGTTGGCCAAGCAGACCCAAGTAGTCCGCGACACGGTGGATGCCCTGCGCAAGTACTGCGAAGATCCGACCCAGGAAAACGGCGATTTCGTAAAGAAAATGGAGAAGGAGGCTGATGATAGGCGCTATCTGCTGGTGGAAGAAATTAACCACACCTTCGTCACCCCCATTGACCGGGACGATCTGTTCCGCCTCTCCGCCTCCATCGACGATCTGGCAGACTACGCCTGGACCACAATCAAGGATCTCCGGATCTACGACATTACACCGGACGAAAATCTGCTGTCTCTGGTGAAGATCCTGCTGCAGATGGCCGACGGCCTGCTGCTGTGCGTCGAAAATCTGGAGAAGAATCACCCGCTGGTCTCCACCGAGGCCACCAAGGTCAAGAAGCTGGAAAACACCCTGAATGTCCGCTATCACGAGTCCATTGCGGAGCTGTTCACCTCCGACGATGTCAAGAAGATTCTCAAATACCGGGAGATATACAGCCACATGAACCACGCCTCCGACAAGGGCGACATCAGCGCGGACATCCTGCTGGACATCGTGGTCAAGCTCTGATTCTACATACTGTTACTCCTTTTGAAATGCTGAGCACCTCTCCAAAATTCAGTCCCGGCATTTCTCTTTTCAACAGCCGAAGGGCCTGTTTCCAAGCGGAAACAGGCCCTTCGGCTGTCACTTCGTTTTAATCCATCGTCAGGCGCACCGCCTGATGATATACGGGCTCCACCAGACCGGGAAGCTCTACCGCATCGGTAAAATAGACTTCCCGGGCATATTCCCGCAGCAGTTGAATGATGCAGGGATGGGGGCGTTCATCTTTTCGTCCCGCCGCCACGCTGACCACCGCCGTCTCCGGCTGCAGATGAGCAAGATACTTCCGGGTGACAGAGGACAGGCAGGCATGATGGGGAACCTTCAGAATACTGCAGGGTGCAAGAGTATCGTTGTCCCACGTCACGGCGTACGCGTCGCCGCCGAACACGATGTCCCGCCCCCGATAAGTCAGACGAATGCGCAGGCTGGTCAGGTTCATGCACTTGCCCCAGTGAAGCAGCTCATAGCGGTCCCGTCTCCCCGCCAGCGCGGCATTGTAGACCTGGGTCTGCCGGGTGTACAGGCACGGATCCCCAAAGTCAACGGTCAGCTTCAGACTGTCGGTCAGCTCCAGGGCTACGGTTCGCTCACCGGTCAGAACGGTCTCCCGGTCGATGTGCACGCCGGGCGTCCGCAGCGCCGTCAGAAGGAGATCCAGACAGCGCAGGAGGTTCTGTGCCGGGCGGGGCAGATCATTGTCGTCCGGATGCAGCTCCGCATCCCGCAGATCCCGGGGCGGCAGCCAGGTGCACATCAGTTCCCCCACACGGGCATGCTCCAGCACCCGGTCCAGCCCGCCGATATGATCCCGATGGTAATGGGTCAGAATCACCAAATCCAACGCCCGGATTCCCTGCTCCTGAAGAAACTCCCCGGCGTAGATCCGCCGGGAGCGGTCGTCCGGTCGCTCCACAAGATCGTGGCCGCAGTCAATCATCATGGCGAACTTCTGCCGCTCCCCGTCCATCTCGCGGATCAAGGCCGCGTCGCCGTTGCCGACGTTGATAAAGTCCAGTATCAGCATAACAGTCCTCCTTCTGTCAGACAGTTCGGGGGATCAATAGAACAGGCGGATGTACTCGTCCACGTCGGCCCGAGTGCCGCAGAAGGCGCCCGGAGTCTCCATCTTCAAAGAGACCAGAGCCGTTGCAAACCGCAGGGCGGCAGGAATGTCGGAGGTCAGCCGTTCGTTGACATATCCGGCAAAGGTGGTATCCCCCCGCCCGGTCCGTCCGGACAGATTCCGGGCCTTGATGGGGCAGGTATAAATCTCCCTGCCGTCGAACACCAGCACCTCGGTGTTGTGGGTAATCATAATCTCTTTGGCGCCCCAGCCATGCAGGATTTTGGCGGCCTCGGCCCGGTCGTCGGTCCCCGTGAGGATCTCGGCCTCCGCCGCGTCGGTTTTCAGAAAGTCCACATAAGGCAGAAACTCCCGTTTTTCCTCCCAGTCGTGATAGACCATGCCGCCGTTTTCCACCCAGCGCAGCATGCACTGAACGTCGATGGCCAGCTTGGCGTGCCGGGCAGCAAAGGGAATCATCTCGTTGGGCAGATCACCGCCCACTAGGCCCGCCAGATGCCAGATCTTCGCGCTGATCTCCGGGATTTCCTCGGTCCGATAAGGATCAATGATGCTGGCGACATTCGAGGTACGGCGCTCACGATCCGCCGTGTGGTAGACATTGCGGATCACCGTGCTGTTGGCACTGTGCAGCGGAAAGACCGTCACATTGGGCGCCTGGGCGAAAGCGGCTTTCAGATCCACTTTCGATGTATCCGCTTTGGGCAGAACCGCGATTTTGTGTCCCACTGCCGCCGCGGCGCACCCGGAGTAATACACGGCGCCGCCGATGGCCTCCACGGTGGTGCCGTCGAAGTCCACGTTGGTATCCAGCGCCACCTCGCCGATAATCAGGGAATCAAACAGTTCACTCATGCTGGTTGCCTTCCTTTCTCATCCTCTCGTCCGCGTCCACAAAGGACTGGAAGCCGGGAGCCCAAAGCCGGAACTGTCGGGTCTCAATCAGATGCTTGTAGGCGAAGGAGTCATGGACCCGCTCCTGCAGAATCACCCCCGCACGGGCCTCGTCTCCGTCCTGATGGGTATCGGAGCCGGCCAGCCGGTAAAAGTCGGCATGGCGGCGGCACAGCTCCAGTGCTTTTTCATTCCAGTTTTCGTGGCGGGGATTGCCGTTGATAATCTCGGAGCCATGGACGCTGTCGGCAAACACCACGGAGTTTCCGTCCCGATAGGGATGGGCGTGGATGATGAGCACCTCGTCATGGAACTTCTCAAAAAATTCACTGTGGCTCATGCCGCAGACGTAGGGGTTGCGGCGCAGCCAAGCCTCGTCGATGCCGTAGACCAGATAGTCGTTGTCATTTTCCGGGAACCGCAGCTCCGTGCCCAAGATCACATCCAGCCCCGTCTCGTCCCCGCGGGCCTTCGCGGCACGGTAGCCCGCCAGATAGTGGTCCACCACGTCGTCCCAGTTGTGGGTGGCGTCGGTTCGGGAGAGGTACTCATTGTGGAGATGGTCGGTGACAACAATGCCGGAGAAGCCGTTGCGAACATAGCGGTCAACCACGTCCGCCGCCGGCAGATGACCGCATTTGCTGGTCTCCGAGGTATGGACGTGAGGGTCGTACAGGTAGCCGTTCATAGTTCTTTTTCCTTCTTTATCTGAATTATTTTGGGGTAAAACATGAAAAGATGAGAGCCGGCAGCCGGAGGCTGTCGGACTCCATCACGTTTCCAAATCAATTTTTCGGCAGGAGGTGCGCTCAATCAGGTTGGGCATCAGAATCTGGTGCACATACCCCTTGGTTCCGTTCTCAATCTTGTCCCGCAGCATGTCCACCGCCTGCACCGCCATCTCCCGCTTGGGCTGTTCAATGGTGGTCAGCTCGATTCGGGGCAGACTGGTGGAGCGGATATTATCAAACCCGATCAGGGAGACCTGCCCGGGGATCTCGATCCCCAGCTCATCCGCCGCCTTGAGAATGCCCAGCGCGTTGGAGTCGGTGGAGGCGAAAATCGCCGTGTAGTCAATGGGTTTGGCGAACAGCTCCCGTGCCATCTCATATCCGTTCTCAATGGAGCTGCGGTTGTACTCGCTGTTGAAAAACCGCTCCTGCAGTCCGAAATGCTGGCAGGCGCGCATATATCCCTCCGCCCGGAGCTGATGGGTCGTGCTCTGGCGGCGCCCCAGATACAGGATTTTTCGATGGCCCAGATTGTACAGGTACTCCACGCCCAGATAGGTGCCGTGGCTGTTATCCACCGCCACATAACTCTGGGGCTGATCCCTCAAATTCTCACTGAGAAACACCGTGGGCACCTGATCCGTATAGGTGCGGATATTCTCATAGGTCTTGGGACTCTGGGGTACGAGAAGAATGCCGTCCACCTGCCGGCCCAGCAGCAGCTTCACCACGGTTTTCTCCTGCTTCAGATCCGGCCCGGAATTGCACAGCATGATGTTGTATCCGTGGTTGCGTGCGCTCATTTCGGCATAGTAGGCCAGCTCCGACATAAACTGGTTGTCAATGGAGGGAACTACCAGCCCGATGACATCCGTTTTCTTCATCACCATGGACCGGGCAACGTAGTTGGTGGTATACCCCATCTCATCACAGAGCTTCAAAATCCGCTCCCTGGTGTCGCTGCCGATCTGAGGGCTGCCGGAAAGCGCGCGTGAGACCGTGGCATACGAGACATTTGCCGCCTTTGCAACATCTTTTAATGTTACACTTTTTATAGTAATCACAGCCCTTCCAATCGCTTGAAATCGTAAACGTTTCCGGTTGACTTTGCCGAGACTCTCCCCCGGAGACGCCTCGATTTCCTATGGATAAAAGAATAGATGATTTTCCTTGTAATGTCAACAGTAATCTCTGTTATTGGGCAGAAAAGCAAATTTTCAGTCTTCGAACCGTCATTTGGCATATTGACAAAAGTACCCGCCTACCGTACAATAAAAATTAGAAAAATTCGCAAACGTTTGCAGATAGCGCACCCAACCTGTACTCTGCGTGCAATCCGGTGCGCTTCGGGCAGCACCGGAATTTTCGGCTCTCAGTTCGAAAGGAGGAACTCTATGATCCGTGCCGTTCTGTTTGATGTGGGCGGTACCCTGCACGTCGCCGCAAAGGACCCCCGTCAGGAGTTGTGCTTTTCCGAAATCGTTCTGGAAACGCTCTCCGCCATCGGGCTTCCGCTTCCCACAGACTCCGCTTCTCTTCGGGAACTGCTGAACCACAACGGAGAGGAGTACAAGCACTGGTCCGAGGCGCACCGCCGGGAGCTGCCCAACGATCAGATCTGGGCCGAGTATTATCTGAAGGAGTTTTCCATCGCGCGGGAGGCAATCGCCCCCATTTCCGAGGAGTTGTCCGTTCTCTACGACGCTGTCCGCGTCCGGAATGAACCCCGGCCCCACATGCGGGAGACTCTGCTGGAACTGAAGGCCATGGGGATGCATCTGGGCGTGATTTCAAACATTATCTCCCATACCTTTGTGCCCAAACTGCTGCAGGACTATTCCATCGCCGACGACATGGAGTGCGTCATCCTCTCCTCCGACGTGGGAGTGCGCAAGCCCGACGCCGCCATCTTCCGGGTCGCGGCGGATCGCGTCGGCATTGCCGCGGAGGAAATGGCCTACGTGGGAGACACGCTGTCCCGGGACGTGCTGGGCTGCCGGAACGCCGGCGTGGGTCTGTCCATCCAGATCAGCAATCCCTCCATGGCGCACCGGGATAAGGATTTGATCCAGACGGATCTGAAGCCGGACTTCCTGATTCAGGATCTGGCCGAGATCCCCGGCATTGTTCAGACATACAACTGTACAAGAATTTGAAGGAGGATATCGACCATGAGCGCGGATATCAAAACGATCTTTTTTGACGTTGGCAACACCCTGCGCATCGTTCTGCCAGACCAGCCCTTTATGGACGCCGCGGAGGCGGAACTGATGAAGCTGATTCAGACCACCGAATCCCATGACGAGCTGTTCGCCAAGCTGGAGAAGCGCTGGAAGGCTTACCGCAAGCAGTCCAAGGACACCCTGCTGGACTGCTCGGAGATGGAGCTGTGGACCCAGTACATGCTTCCGGATTACGATCCCACCCTGATCGGCGGCAGTGCCGCACGCCTGACCCGCCTGTGGCGGGATCACGATGGACGCCGCGTGGCCCGGGGCGACGTAAAGTCCACCCTGATCGAGCTGGACCGCCGGGGCTACACCATGGGAATCATCGCCAACACCGTTACCGAAACCGAGATCCCCGACTGGATGGTCACCGACGGCGTGGTGCAGTACTTCAAAACCACCATTCTTTCCTCCAAGGTCCGTCTGCGCAAGCCGAACCCGGAGATCTATCATCTGGCCTGCCGCTGCATCGGCATGCAGGAGGCCAACTGCGCCTATGTGGGCGACAATCCCGTCCGGGACGTGGAGGGCACCCAGGCCGCCGGCTTCGGCATGATGATCCGCATCGACGAGCCGGACACGCTGAGCAAGGAAAAGGCCACCGGCAAAGAGTTTACGCCGGATCACATCATCGAAAAAATCTCCGATCTACTGGAGATCTTCCCGCCCCGCACTTAAAAGGAGGTTCTCCCATGGATATGATAAAACGATACAAGGCCGTCTTCTTTGATCTGGGCGGCACATTGCGCATCGCCTATCACGAGGACGCCTATGAGCGCCACGCCCGCCGGAAAATGGCGGAGCTGGCGGGCACGGATCTGCCCTTTGAAGAGTTCTACCAGCTGGTGGAGAACCGCTATGAGCCCTACCGTAAGTGGGCTCTGGGCGAAAACCGGGAAGCCGGGGACGAGGAGCTGTGGTGCCAGTGGCTGCTGCCCGATTTTGACATTGACCGCATCCGGCAGCTCTGCCACGAGCTCTCCTTCCAGTACCGTCAGTCCAAGGGCCGCCGCGTGGTGGTGGACGGCGGCGAGGAGGTCATCCGGACCCTGCATGAGCGGGGCTACAAGCTGGGCATCATCTCCAACCTGATCGGTGAGAACGAGGTACCCGACTGGCTGGAGGAGGACGGTCTTGACCAGTACTTCGACAGCGTCATTCTCTCCTCCGTCTGCCATCTGCGCAAGCCCGGTTCCGAGATTTACGACATTGCCGTCCAAGACCTGGGCGTTGCTCCGGAGGACTGCGTGTCCGTGGCGGACAACGTGAAGCGGGATATTGTCGGCGCGAAGGCTGCCGGGATCGGCTGCAACATTATCTTCCGCTCTCCGGAGAAAAAACACGCCGTGGAATTCACCGAGGAAAACCGACCGGACGCGGTCATCAGCAATTTCCTTGAGCTGCTGGATCTGCTGCCGCCACAGCGGTAAGGAGGCAATCATATGAATACGGACATTCGTTACATCTTTCTTGATCTGGGCGGTACATTCCGAGTGATTAAAGAGGATCAGGCCTATATTGCCGCGGCAAAGGCAAAAATCGCGGAGCTGTGCGGTGTCACGGATCGGGACCCGGTGGAATTCTTCGACACCGTCATTGACCCGCGCTACGACATCTACCGGGATTGGGCACTGAACTATATGTCCGAGGCGCCGGAAAAGATTCTCTGGACCCGCTGGCTGGCCTATGACCGCCCGGCGGAACTGATCCGCCGGAATGCCTCGGAGCTGACCTATCAATACCGCCGAACCAAGGGCATCCGTACGGTGGTGGACGGCGGCATCGAGACGGTGAAGGAACTCAAGCGCCGGGGCTACACCCTTGGCATCATCAGTGACCTGGTGGGTAAACACGAGGTGGACGAGTGGCTGGATCAGGATGAACTGCGGCCGATTTTCTCCACCGTGTACCAGTCCTCCATCACCTATATCCGTAAGCCAAGCCCGGCCATCTACTACCACGCCATGGACGATCTGGGCGCCCTGCCGGAGCACTGCTGCTATGTGGGCGACAACCTGAACCGGGACATCGTGGGCGCAAAGGCCTGCGAGTTCGGCATGACCGTCACCGTCCACTACAATCCTCAAAAGCCCCTGAAACTGACCGAGGAGAACCACCCCGACGCCAAGGTCTTCACCTTCCCCCAACTGCTGGATCTCTTTCCGGCCCGGGGCAAGGTGGACACCAGCCGCCTGATTCTCCCCGAAGCGACAAAATAAGGAGGTTCTCTCTATGTCTGACTTGAAACACGGCGGCGTCCAACTGGCGGAGGCCGTCAAGCGTGCCTATGCCACCGGGCTGGACGACTATCATCTGGAGCCCATGGTTCTGACCGAGCACGGTGTGCCCGTGGGGAAAATCCAGGACGGCGACTCCGTGATTTTCTGCTGCCGCCGGGGTGAGCGCGAGATCGAACTGACCGAGATGTTCACCGATCCGGAGTTCAACCGGGTCCCCCGCCGGAAACCGGAGAACCTCTACTTTGCCATCATGACCCTGTACCATGACAAATTCAAGGATCTGCCCATTGCCTTCGCCCCCTCCCATGTGGTGAAGCCTCTGGCTCAGGTGCTTTCCGAGGCCGGCAAAACCCAGTTCCACTGCTCGGAGTCCGAGAAGTTCGCCCATGTGACTTTCTTCTTTAACGGCGGCGAGAATCAGCCCTTCCCCGGCGAGGAGGACACCTGCATTCCCTCCCCCAAGGGGATCTCCTTTGACGAGAAGCCTGAACTGTCCCTGCCCGCGGTGGCAGACACGGTGATGGATGCCCTGGGCAAATATGACTTCATCGTCACCAACTTCGCAAACGGCGACGTCGTCGGCCACACGGCCAATTCGAAGGCCAAGATCCAGGCCTGCGCCCACGTCAGCCGCCATCTGGACCGGGTGGTGCACGACGCCATGGCCAAGGACTATGTGGTGGCCATCACCGCCGACCACGGCAACATTGAAATTCTCCGCACGCCCAAGGGCAAGCCCGACGTGGCCCACACCACGAATCTGGTGCCTTTTATCCTGCTGGACCCCCGGGGCGGCGCGCCCATTGCCCTGCGGGACGGAGCGCTCAGCGACGTGGCTCCCACCGTGCTGAACGCCATGGGTGTGGCGCAGCCCGAGGAGATGACCGGCCGGTCTCTGGCTTCCGGTCACGACTTCGGCGCGGGCCGCAAGTTCCTGCTCATCATCTGCGACGGATGGGGTCTGGGTGACGGAACCGACAACGACGCCGTTTTCCTGGCGGACACCCCCTACTGGGACTCTCTGCTGGCAACCGCGTCCAACTCCAAGCTCCACGCCTCGGGCGAGCATGTGGGATTGGGCGCAGGGAAGGCCGGCAACTCCGAGGCGGGCCACTCCAATCTGGGTGCGGGCCGCTGCGTAGCGCAGGACGACATCCGTCTGGACGCCGCCGTGCGGGAGGGCACCTTCCAGAAAAACGCCGTATTTCTGGAGGCAATCGACCGGGCGCGGAGTTCCGGCCATGCGCTGCATCTGTTGGCCTATCTGACCCACAAGTCCTCCCACGGCTCCATTGATTACCCCCTGTCCATCTGCGAGATGGCCGGAAACCTGCCGGAGATCTATCTTCACATCATCTTTGACGGCCGCTCCACGGAGCCCGGCTCCGCCCCTGCTCTGCTGACGGAGCTGGACGACTCGCTGGAAAAGATCGGCACCGGCGCCCGCATTGTGGACGGTGTGGGTCGGGGCGTGGCTCTGGACCGGGATCAGAACTATGAAAAAGTCAAGCGCGCCTATGACGCCATGGTGGAGGGCATCGGGGCCGCCTACGAATAAGCTCCTCCCCACCTGAAAAAATTTGACTTTCCGGGAGGGACGGCGTATGCTCTGTCCCATCAGGAATCTGTTTTAACGCACAGAAAGGAGTTTTCCAATGAAACCTGTCAGAATCGGCATCGCCGGTTTGGGCAGACTGGGGAAAGTTCACGCCTGGCACCTGAAATACCAGGTGCCAGGCGCTGTGCTTGCCGCAGTCTGCACCCACGCAGAGGACGGAATTGCCTATGCCCGGGACGAGCTGGGCAATCCGCCGGTATACGCCGACTTCCAGGACATGCTGAATTTTGCGGATCTGGACGCGGTGGTACTTGTCACTGCCTCCGGTGCCCACTGTGCCCAGATTGAGGCGGCGCTGGATGCGGGCAAGCATGTATTCTGTGAAAAGCCGCTGGGCACCTCGCCGGAGGACTGTCTCCGGGCAGAAGCGGCGGTTACTCGCCGCCCGGACTTGATTTTCATGCTGGGCTTCATGCGCCGGTATGACGAGTCCTACGTCTACGCCATGGAGAAAATCCGTCAGGGCGCCATCGGCACGCCCTATCTGGTAAAGGCCACCAGCATCGACCCCAATGCCCAGGCGGAGCAGTTCATCCGCTATACGGCCCACTCCGCGGGCATCTTTCTGGATCTGGGCATCCATGACATTGACCTGATGCGCTGGTTTCTGGACAGCGAGGTATCCGAAATCTTCGCCCTGGGCGGCACCTTCAAACACCCCGAGTTTCGCGACGCGGGCGATGAGGAAACCGCGGTGGCTGCCCTGCGCTTCCAAAACGGGGCCATGGGAATGCTGCACATCGGCCGCACCGCCCCTCACGGCTATCATGTGGAGACCGAGATTGTGGGCACCGAGGGCACCATCCGGATCTCCGGCATCCCCCAGCGGAACCGGGCCGTCCTTCTGACCCCTGCGGGAGCGGTCACCGAGTGCGTGGAAGGATTTCAGGAGCGCTTCGCCGGAGCGTATCTGGCGGAGCTGCGGGAGTTTGTAACCTGTGTGGCCCAGGGGCGGCAGCCGGAGGTCACCGTGCGGGACGGTGTTCAGTCTGTCGTGGTAGCGGAGGCCGCCAAGCGCGCCTGGCAGACCAGAAAACCGGTTCAGCTGTAAAGCGGCTCCTCCGTCCGTGTCTTCCTGCGACGAAGCACTCACAGAGAACCGACAGAGAAGAGAGCCGCCCCGAAGGGGGCGGCTCTCTTCTCTGTCATATGCAGATTTCCCAAGCGGATTCCAGGTGAGCGGAACGGACGCACGCAGGTTCTCATGGCTTGTCTATGCGTTTCCCTGCGCCCTCAGCTCCCTGAGAATCGGATAAATCTCGTAAATATTCTCCACCGTATAGGTGGCGGCCGCCTCATTTTTCACATCCGTATCCTTGAGATTCGTCAGGAAGGAGTGGATGTGGAACGTCATCCCGAAGCCGGCGTTCCGGGCGCCGATAATATCCCTGGAGTAGGTATCGCCCGCATAGGCGCAGGTGGAAGGGTCCGATCGAACCTGGCAGAGGGAAACTTTGAAGATGTTTCCGTCCGGCTTGCGGTATCCGGTGACGGAAGAGAGCGTAACATCCTGGAAGTACCCCCGGATGCCGTACTGCTCCAGAATTTCAAACACCTGGTACAGACTGGCGGTATTGCTCACCACGCCCAGCTTCATGCCCAGGCCCTTCAGGCCCTCCAGCATTTCGGCTACCCGGGGACGGAGACTGCGGCGGTAGTAGGTGATCTCCCACATGTGGGCCAGTTCCTCCGAAAAGGGGGCCACCGCGGCCCGGTCCAGACCGAAGTCGGTCAGGACATAGTTGCCCCAGATTTCATCGGGCTTCAGCTCCCGGTTGGTGGGGGCACGGTATTCCGCGTAGCGGTCCCACCCGGCGTCCAGCTTCCTCCTTGCGGCTTCAGCCGTATCCGGTATCTCAATTCCATGGGATCGCAGAATCCGAAGCACTTCCTCGGCGGAGCTTTGCTTGCTGCTCTCATCCACGCAGAGATCTTCCAGCGTGCCTCCCATATCAAACAGTACAGTATCAATCATAGTTTCACAGCCTTTTCCACGAATCCGGCTCTTCCAGCGGAGGATTCTTTTTTCGGTACCAGCGGTACAGCCAGCCGGCCAGGCCGCCGCCCAGAAGGATCGGAGCCGGAACGGTCATAAGGTACAGTCTGAGGAACAGCCCCCGGGCCTCGGGTTCGGCGTGGAGGGTAATGGCCATTGCCGCGAACAGCGCCACGGCGTAGCATGCCAGCCACACATAGGCCATGGGCACATAGCGTTTCTCCTTGACCCAAAGCATGGGCAGCGCACAGATCACAGCACCCACGATTGCGGGCACCAGAGACTCCGCCAGGTTTTCAAGCCACGTCGGACCGCCGCTCAGCAGAGCGTTCATCAGGTCAATCAGGGTAAAATAGGAAATTAGGTCAATCGCCAAAAACAGCATACTGTACGAAAAGGTCATGACAATGACAGCACTCTGAGGTCTCCCGTTTTTCGTGAAACGGAAGATGTCCCAGAAGCTGTTCTTCTGATTCGGAGGCCGGTTGTCGTTGTTCATGTAAATATAACCTCCAATACGGTCGGGCGGGGAAGCCCGCAGGCTCCCCCGCCCACGTTGTATGCTTCCGGGCGACTCAGACTGCCGGTCGGATGCTGCTGCGCACGCTTTCTGGCCGCTGCCGAAAAAAGCAGTCGGACGGAGGGCACACCGGGGTCTGCTTACTCAGGTCCCGTCCTCGATTTACAGGGCCTGATGCTTGTTCTGACGGGACAGTTTGATGAGCTGGCCGCTGGCCTCGTCGAATACGTTGAAGCGGTTGGGCTTGAACTTGAGCCAGATCTTCTGGTTGATGTCATACTCCATGATGCCGATCTGCTTGAGCAGCAGTTCGTCCTCGGGTGCGCGCTCGTCCTTTCCGTTCTTGGTGTGAACGGTGACCAGTGTCTCCGATCCGGCGGGCTGCCCGGCGTAAACGGTGGCTTCGCAGCCGGCTTCCTCCGTTTTTTCGGTCAGGATCTTGATCTGCTCCGGACGGATACCGAAGACACAGGGGAATTCACCGGCGGGGATCGGTTCGTCGGTCATGTCGGCGCGGTCATACTGGAAGGCACCCAGTGAGCATCTGCAGGTCAGAACATTACCCTCCAGTTTGGCGGTACCCTTCAGGAAGTTGATGCGGGGGTTGCCGATGAAGTCCGCGTTTGTCAGATTCTTCGGGTTCATGTACAGAGCCATGGGGGAATCCACCTGGGAAATCAGGCCCTTCTGGAACAGCGCAATCCGGGTGGACATGGTCAGCGCCTCCACCTGATCGTGGGTAACGTAAATGATGGTGGTGCCCAGTTCGTTATGCAGACGCTTCAGCTCGGCACGCATATCCACGCGCAGTTTGGCATCCAGGTTGGACAGCGGCTCATCCAGCAGCAGCAGGCTGGGAGAGGAGGCGATGGCGCGGGCGATGGCCACGCGCTGCTGCTGTCCGCCGGACAGCTCGTTGGGATAGCGCTTGGTAAACTCGCCGATGCGCATCCGCTCCAGGGAGTTGATGACCCGCTTGCTGATTTCGTCATTGGACAGCTTTTTGATGCGCAGACCGAACGCCACGTTTTCAAACACCGTCATGTGGGGCCACAGGGCGTAGGACTGGAATACCAGATTCAGTCCGCGCTTGCTGGGCTCGGAGTAATAGTCCGTGTCGGAATCGATCATGATCTCATCGTTGATCAGCATCTTGCCCCGCTGGGGATTCTCCAGGCCGGAGATGACACGCAGGGTTGTGGTCTTTCCGCAGCCGGAGGGGCCGAGCAGCGTCATAAAATCGCCGTCCCGAATCGTCAGGTTGATGTCGTTCAGGACATGGTTGTCACCGTAGAATTTATCAATATGCTGTAATTCAATCTTACTCATTATTTCATATCCTCTCTATTCCATTCAGGCTTAGCCCCAGCTCTTGCTGACATCGGCGCCGGTCACAAAGTTCGTCACAATGTAGGTAATCAGCACAAATACCAGAACGACAACGGAGATCGCGTCCGCCATCTGTGGCATCACTTCCTTACTGTACTGGAAGGACAGATACGACAGTGTCTGGTTCTTGGGTGACATGAACAGAATGATCAGATCCAGCTCCTTGGCAATACTGATGAACACCAGCAGGAACCCGGAGAGGAAACCGTTCTTGGCCAGAGGAATCACGATCCTGCCCATGCGCTTCCAGAAGCTGCATCCGGCAATGTCCGCCGCCTCCTCCAGCTCCCGGCCGATCTGCAGCATGTTTGCGGTGCCGGACTTGCTGGCGAAAGGCAGATGCTTGACGATGGTGGCCAGCAGGATGATGGCAAAGGTGCCGTACAGGGAGGGAATGGGGCCGTGGGCAGTGCTGAACATCTCCAGATAGATGGCGGCAAACGCCACGGCGGGCATCAAATAGGGGACAAATACCAGTTGCTCGGTGAGGTTGCCGTACCAGCGGCCGCGGCCGCGGGCAGAAATGTAACCGACGAACTGGCCGAAAAACGCGGTGATGACGCTGCCCAGAATCGTCAGCTTGACGGTGTTCATCAGCGCCTTAAAGAAGGCCTCGTTCCGGAAGATCCCGGGATAGTTGATGGTGGTGGGCGCGTCGGACAGCTTGCCCGCCCAGTTATACAGGGTCAGGTTGGCCGTGCCGTAGCCGGCGCCGGTTTTTACCTGGAAAGTCTCCATCACCAGGATGAACATGGGTACGAAGAACGCAAACACCATGAAAACCAGCAGAACCGCCACGGCAGGATATTTGCTGCCGCCCAGCTTCATCATGGTACAGCGGCCGCCCTTGCCGCCGATGGTCTCATAGGATTTGCGGGTGCCGGTCATCTTCTGGTTGGCAAAGATCGTGCCGGAGGCCATGATGATCAGCAGGATCGCCATACAGTAGCCCACCGTGGGTGAGCCGGTTTTGATGAAATCGTGCATCTTGGTGGCCAGCGTGTAATAGGAGATGCGCAGGCCCAGGTTTGCCGCCACGCCGTAGGTACCGATGGCCTTGGACAGCGTCATGATGGCGGCGGACATCACCGCCGGCATCACCAGCGGCAACGTGATTTTCCGCACGATGAACGCCTTGCTGGCGCCCTGAATCTCGCCCATCTCCTCCAACTCCGAGTTGATGGAGCGAAGCGAGCCGGAAACCATAATGTAAGTAAACGCATAGTAGTGCAGTGACATGCAGAGGATGATGGCAATGGGGCCGTAGGCCAGCCAGTCCGGAATATTCAGCCCGAGACCCTGCAGAAAGCCGGGGCTTCCGCCGCGCCCATTGCGGAACACAGCCAGCCAGGCCATGGATTTGCACCAGGATGGAATCATGTACGGAATCATGATGCCGAGAGACAGCCACTTCTTGCCCGGAATATCCGTCCGGATCATCAGCCAGGCCATGCCCGCGCCGGCCGGAACGGAAAGCACCGTGACAAAGAATGCAATCAGCAGCGAATGGCACAACGGCGCCCAGAAGTTCGCGCTGGCCAGCTTGCCCGCCAGCAGGTACTTCCAGTAGTACAGCGTCCAGTCGCCCACCTGGGAACCGTGAACACGGCGCACCTCACCGGCCGCCAGGATAAACGTGCTTTTGATCATTGAAATCAAAGGAACCACAATGAGACAGATCAGAAGCACCAGGGAGATGAAAACGATCATGTTATAAGGATTCCCAAGCACATTCCAAATCTGATTCTTGATCCTCTTCCGTGAGAAAGGTTTCTTCGGGAGATCTCTTTTCGACACGGTAACACTCCTTCCTTTTCGCTGCCATGTTTATGAAATTTACGAAGCGTTGCGTCAGGTTATCTTTGATCCGCATTACGCAAACGCTTGCGCTTCTTCATATTGAATTATACAGGCTGCTGACCTTTGTTGTCAATTGCCAACTTGGCTATCTTGCAATATAAATTCTTGTTTAAACTTACAATTGTATTAAAATTTTACAAAATATAAATGTATTTTTTACAGTGGAAGCGCGAAAATTTCGTACACGTTTTCATCATTTTCACAGATCATTCCCCCGTATCCCGGAGTGTTTGGGTAAATTGGGCCCGGTACAGTTCCGCGTACCGGCCGTTTCTCCGGAGAAGAGCGGCGTGGGTGCCCCGTTCGGCCACGCGGCCGTCCTCCATCAGCAGAATCTGGTCGGCATTCAGGACGGTGGTCAGGCGGTGGGCGATGACAATGCAGGTCTTGTGGGCACGCAGCTGTTCCATGGCCCGCTGAATTCGCTCCTCCGTCTCCGTGTCCACGTTGGAGGTGGCCTCGTCCAGAATGACCACATCCGCGTCCGTCAGCAGACAGCGGGCAATGGCCAGCAGCTGCCGCTGTCCCTTGGACAGGTGGATGCCCTCGTCCGTCAGCACCGTGTCGTAGCCCCGGGGCAGTGCCCGGATGAAGCTGTGGGCCAGAGCATCCTTGGCGGCCTGCCTGATCTGCTCGGGACTGGCAGAGGGTGCGCCGTAGGCGATGTTCTCCGCGATGGTTCCGCCATGGAGCCAGGTATCCTGCAGCACCAGCGCGAACCGGCGCCGCAGCGGACGGCGGGCATAATCGCTCAGCGGCACGCCGTCCAGCAGAATCCGCCCGCCGGTGGGTTCATAGAACCGAAGCAGCAGGGAGATCAGCGTGGTCTTTCCGGCTCCGGTAAAGCCCACCACCGCCGTCAGCCCCCCCTCCGGAATGTCGGCGCTGAAGTCCCGCAGCACCGGCACGCCGGGCACGTAGGAGAAGTCCGTATGTTCGAAGGACACCGCCCCCCGCAGATGCTCGGGCACCAGGGAACCGGGCGGGTCCTCCGGTTCCGGCGCCGTGTCCAGCAGATCCAGCACCCGCTCCGCTGCGGCCACCGACGCCTGCAGATCAGAGAGCAGGTTGGCCGTCTCCCGGATGGGGCCGGAGAATTTGCGGGAATACAGCACAAACGAGGCCAGGTTCCCCAGGGAGATCCGGGCCGACAGGTACAGCAGTCCGCCGAATACGCTGATGAGCGCCAATGACAGGTTGTTGATGAAATTCACCAGCGGGCCCAGCACGGCGCTTTCATACTCCGCCCGGTAGTACGCGTCGGAGGCGGCGGCGTTGAACGTCTCAAACTGTGCGGTGCTCTGGCGCTCCACACCGTAGGTACGGAGCGTGCGCATCCCGGAGATCCGTTCCTCGGCAAAGCCGTTCATTCCGCCCAGCTTTCTGGACCGCTCCCGGAACAGGCTGTGAACCCGCTTCATCTGTCGCCGGGTGAGAATCACCGACAGCGGCACCGTCACGGCAAACACCAGTGACAGTCCCGGTGAGATGATCAGCAGCATGACCAGCGAGCCCAGCACCGTCACCAGGCTGGTGCAAACCTGCAGCAAATCCGTAGAAAGGCCGGCGTTCACCGTATCCACATCGTAGCAGATCCGGCTGATGAGATCACCCACCGGATGGGTGTCGAAGTAGGAAACCGGAAGCTCTGTCAGCCGGTGAAAGGCTGCCTCCCGCAGATCCCGGGACACCGATTCTCCCACCCGGATCAGCCACGCGGCCGTGCCGTAGGAGATCGCCGCGGACACGGCGTAGCACATCAGCATCCAAAAACAGTAGGAGAACACGGCGGAAAAATCCGCGCCGCCGGGCACATCCCCGATGGCGTCAATGGCCTTGCCGGACAGCAGGGGCGCCACCAGTGCCAGCAGGTTGCAACCCACCACCAGGCTCAGCAGAAACAGCAGCGTCCAGCGGTAGGGCCGCAGAATCCGCCACATACGGCGGAGGGTGTTCTTCTTTTTCATACCGTGTCTCCCATCTGCAGCTGTACCATCGCCCGATAGCGCGGGCAGCTTTCAAAGAGCTCCGCATGGGTGCCCTGGTGGGTAATCTGCCCGTCCTCCAGCACCAAAATCCGATCCGCCGCCCGGAGGGACGATGCCCGCTCGGAGATCAGGATCACGGTCAGCTCCGGGAAGTCCCGCCGGATGGCGGCATACAGCGCCGCGGCGGTGCGGTAGTCCAGCGCGCTGTCCGCGTTGTCCAGCACAAGAATCTCCGGGCTGCCCGCCAGAGCCCTTGCGATCAGCAGCCGCTGGCGCTGTCCGCCGCTGAAGTTGTTGCCCCGAATCTCCACCGGATGGTCGTAACCACCGTCCAGCGTGTCGATAAATTCCGCCGCCTGGGCCGTTTCCGCCGCCTGGGCCACCTGCTCCGGTGTCAGGCTGCGCAGACAGGAAATGTTGTCGTATACGCTGCCCGAGAGCAGGATATCGTTTTGCAGCACCACGCCGAGCCGGCTCCGCAATGTCTCAGGCAGCTGTGCGCGGATGTTCCACCCGTCCACCCAGACGAGACCGCTGTCCGCGTCATACAGCCGCAGCAGCAGGGAAACCAGCGTGGTCTTTCCGCTGCCGGTGGGACCCATAATTCCCAGCGTCTCTCCCCTTTGCAGGGAGAATGACGCATCCAGCAGGTTGTTCTCGGCTCCCAGATAAGAGAAGGATACCCGTTCCATCCCCAGTCCCGGGGGACAGGGTGTTTTCTCCGGCTCTACCGGCTGCTCCGCCGGCAGCTCCAGAATCTCCCCGATCCGGCGGGCGGAAGCGATTCCCTTGGACAGCCTGGTAAACACCTTCGTCAGGCCGATGGCCGCGTTGAGAATGATGGTGAAATAGGACAAAAACGCCACGATCTGCCCCACGGGCATCGCGCCGGAGTTGACCAGAAACGCGCCGGCCCCCACGACCGCGGTGAGACCCACGTTTAAAAGGAAACTGGTGGCGGGATTGGTCAGTGCCATGATCTGTCCCGCCCGCTGCTGGGTGCGGCGCACTTCCCCATTGGCGGTGCTGAACCGGGCCTGCTCGTCCTCCTCCCGGGCGGTGGCTTTGATGACCCGCACGCCGCCGGCGTTCTCGCGCACCATTCGCACCATGGTATCCACCGCCGACTGGGCCTGGGTATAGTACGGAACACCTCGGGCGGTCACCGCCCAGACTGCCAGTAGCGTCAATCCCGACGCCGCAAACTGGATCAGTGCCAGCCAGGGCTCCAGCGCAAAGGTCAGAAACAGCCCGCCGATCACCATCAGCGGCGCCCGGGTTCCCCCCCGCTGGAGCTTGTCAAACAGCTCATACACATTATAAGTATCATTGGTCAGGCGGGACACCAGAGACGCGGATGCGTAGCGGTCCGCCTGGGCGCAGGACAGGCCGGAAATTTTGGAAAACAGGTCCCGGCGCAGTGTCTGCGTCACATCCGTGGCGATCTTGGTGGCCTTGCGGTTGGCGGTTACATTCCCCCAGCCCACCGCGCCGGAGCACAGCACCATGACTGCGCCGGTACCCCAGACAGAACACAGGTTCCTTGCCGGTACGGACACATCAATGATGTGAGCCAGCAGCAGCGGCAGCAGCAGCTCCAGAACGGCCGCCGCAAATTTCAGTGAAACAACCCGGACAATCCGCCATCGGCAGGGTTTAAGATAGTCAGCCACCGCGTGCATCTCGTCTGTCCCCCTAATTCTCAAACGTTTGCGAAACTTCCTGGTTGAATCATATACCACCGCTGCCATCGCCGTCAATCCCCCGAGGGAAAGGGATGGTTCAAAGCGGCAGGGCGTTGATTCTGGAGAGTCCTCCATTTTTTACCGCGTTATCCTAGACGAAACCGTTTGCCGGTGTTATACTGGAAGTATCTGTATGGAATCGGGGTAGGCGGGCAATGGCGGACATCATCACAACCTTCGGCGAAACGATCTGCAGGGAGACTCCGGCGCACCCCCAGCGGGCGCGCCGGGTTTTTGCGGCCGGACTGCGGGCCTTTGGACTGGGACTGCGGGCGAAGCCCGATCCGGCTCTGCCCCCCTCCCGGCAGTACATCGCCGCGCTGTGCAACCGGGCGGTGACCGGTACGCTGGCGCATCCTGAGCTTTCTGCGCTGACCAGCGTGTTTCTGCCCTGTGAGCTGCTGCACTGCTTCGGCATCCGCCCCATGTGCGCGGAGGTGTTCTCCGCCTTCGTCAACGGGGCCCGGGCGGAAAAGGTTTTTGTGGAGACGGCCGAGGCCTTTGGCGTTCCGGAGACCTATTGCTCCTATCACAAGGTTTTGATGGGCGGCGCACTGTCCGGCGTCCTGCCCCAGCCTCTCTTCATTGTCAACACGTCTCTGGCCTGCGATGCCAACAACCTGACCTTCCGGGCGCTGGCGGAACACTACCGCATTCCCCAGTTCTACGTGGACGTGCCGTCCCGCCGGGACGAGGAGAGCGTCCGCTATGTGGCCGATCAGCTCCGGGAGCTGACTGCTTTTCTGGAACAGCAGACCGGGCGGAAGCTGGACGGGACAGCCCTGCGGGAAACCATAGAGCGATCCCGCCGCACCATTGAGAATTTCCGCGCCTGCATGCCCTATCGGCGGGACCGGTATCTTTCCACGGATCTGACCTCAGAGATGTACGAGATCTTCACTTCACATATTGACCTGGGCACGCCCGAGGCAGAGCATTACACGGAGCTGCTGCTCCGGGATTTTCGCTCCGCGCCGCCCGCCCGCGGCACCCGTCTGGTTTGGGTCCACACCATTCCCCAATGGCAGGAGCCGCTGCGTGCCCTGTTCAACCACAGTGAACAGTATCAGGTGATCGCCTGTGATTTCAACCACGAGAGCCTGTTGGACATGGACCCGGATCACCCCTATGAGAGCATGGCCCGGCGGCTGGTCTATTCCGCATACGGCGGGGCGGCACAAATCCGGGTGGACAATGCCCGGGCGCTGGCCAAAGAACTGAAAGCCGACGGCGCCGTCTGCTTTTGTCACTGGGGCTGCAAGCAGACTATGGGAGCCTCCGTCCTGCTGCAGTCCGCGCTGGAAGCGGACGGAATTCCCACGCTGATTCTGAACGGGGACGGCTGTGACCGGGCCAACTCCTCCGACGGGCAGGTGGCCACCCGCATGAACGCATTTCTGGAGATGCTGGAGGACCGCCGATGATCTACTATGTGTGTAAATATACCCCCATTGAGCTGCTGGAAAGCTTTGGCGTTCCCTGCGCCCGGCTGGAGCCCACTGTGTCCTCCTTCGACTGCGCCGACAGCTGCGCCCACCCCAATCTGTGCGGGTACGGCAAGGCGGTCATCGAGACCGTGCTGACGCAGGAGATCCGGGAGCTGATTCTCACTGACTGCTGCGACGTCATGCGCCGGGTATACGACGTGCTGGTGGAGAGCGGAAAGCTGGACTTTCTCTGGCTTCTCCCCCTGCCCCACAAGTCCGATGAGGCGGAAGCCCGGCTGCTGGGCGAAGAGCTGCGACGGCTGCAGGCGGAGTACGCCGCATACCGGGGAACGGTCTCCGACCCCGCCGATCTGCTGGCACGCTGGCGCGGAGCGACAGCGGAGACTGAGCCCATCGGAGCACACCTCTCCCTGTCCGGTGCTCATGGCGGCGCCCATCTGCTCCAGTCGGTGCAAAGCCGGTTTTCCCTCCCTGTGACGGACGATACCTGCTCCGGCATCCGGGTGCTGCCGGCACCGGACTGCGGCGCGGCCGCTCCCGATCTGCTGACGCGCTACGCCGGAGCCCTGCTGCGCCAGCACCGCCCCTGTATGCGGATGCTGGAAATCCGCGGTCGGACGGAAGACGGTGCGGTGGGCATCATCTACCACACCATGAAATTTTGTGATTATTACGGGTTTGAATATATGCATCTGCACAACCGAAAGCAGCCTCCGCTGCTGAAAATTGAAACCGACTGTACCGCCCAGAGCGAAGGACAGCTCCGCACCCGGCTGGACGCCTTCGCGGAGACGCTCCGCGTCCAGCCCTCACAAACCAGCGCGGCCCCCGCCGGGCCGGTGCGCTATGCCGCCGGAGTGGACAGCGGCTCCACCTCCACCGATGCCGTGGTTCTGGACGCGGCGCGGAACATTCTGGGCCGGGCGATTCTGCCCACAGGAGCCGGAGCGGCGGCCGGGGCAGAGCAAGCGCTGGCTCTGGCTCTTTCTCAGGCCGGCATCCGGCGGGAGGATCTGGGCGCGCTGGTAACCACCGGCTACGGCCGGGAGACAGTGGGGCTGCCCGGTGCCTCCGTCACGGAGATCACCTGCCATGCCCGGGGCGCCCATTTCCTGCATCCCGCCGCCCGCACGGTCATCGACATCGGCGGACAGGACTCCAAGGTCATCTGCCTGGGGCCCGACGGGCAGGTGGAGAATTTCGCCATGAATGACAAGTGCGCCGCCGGTACCGGGCGATTCCTGGAGCTGATGGCCCGGACCCTGGGTTTCAGTCTGGATGAGATGGGACAACGCGGGCTGGAGTGGACGGCAGAGGTCTCCATCTCCAGCATGTGCACGGTCTTTGCCGAGTCGGAGGTGGTATCCCTGGTGGCGCAGAATACGCCGGCGGCAGACATCATCCACGGCCTGAACCGCGCCGTGGCCGCCAAGACCCACACGCTGGTCCGCCGCGCAAACGGCGGCCCGGAGTACATCATGACAGGGGGCGTGGCCCGGAATCCGGGCGTCGTGCGTGCGCTGGAGGAGAAACTGGGCGCGGCGGTTTTCATCTCGGAGGACGCACAATTGTGCGGTGCCATCGGCGCGGCGCTGCTGGGGCTGGAGCACGCGGAGAGCTGAGTGAACTGATTTTCCTTCGGCACCGCAGGCGCGAAAACGCGCCGCCTGCTCTTTTCCCATCTCAGAAACGGCAGTTTTCTGGTTTTTCCCTGTGTCATTTGTGCAAATAGCACGATTCGCTCTTGTGATTTTCTATTTTTATAGGCAAAGCAACGGTTGACTTTCCGACGCACAGTCTTTACAATTAGAGCCATCTTCATCAAAATATTATTCAGAAGGGAGCCAACCGCCATGACCCGTACCTCTGCTCACGACAATTATATCATGGGTCATGCTGCGTCTGCAAAGTTTGCAGAGGCTCATTCTGCTTGTGCCAACACGAATCAGAATCTCGTTGCCCTGCTGCTGGACGCCATTTTTGTGGCGTCCATTCTTATTGCCCTGATCGGCCTGTTCACGCTGGCAGCGGTCCTGAGCCTGCGCTTGGTACTGGTATCTCTGGTACTCGTATCTCTGGTACTGGCGGTACGGCTGATTATGGGCGAATTGAATATGCGCAGGAGCTGGCAAAACTCGTAATACTGTGATACAGTAAAGCGGTTGCGCTCTTGAGGCGCAGCCGCTTTTTGTATATATCCATGCATATCTAAAGTATAGAAGGAGAAAAGAAGTAATGAAGAAGATCTTTAGTCTTTTGATGGCGGCTCTCATGGTTGCCACCACCCTCGCCGGCTGCGGCAGCAAGAGCAGCGGCGCCGCTTCCACCGGTTCCGGCAGCACTTCCTCCAGCGTCAGTGCCTTTAAACTGGGCGGCACCGCTCCCCTGACCGGCGCGGCCGCCATCTACGGCACCGCTGCCAAAAACGGCGCCACCATTGCCGTTGATGAAATCAACGCCTTGGGCGGAAAAACCCAGTTTGAGCTGAAGTACGAGGACGACACCCACGACGCCGAAAAAGCCGTCAACGCCTACAACGCGCTGAAGGACTGGGGCATGCAGATCTCCCTGGGCTCCGTCACCTCCAAGCCCTGCGAGGCCACTTCCGCCCTGAACTTTCAGGATCGCATCTTTGCCCTGACTCCCTCCGCCTCTTCCACCGCTGTGACCCAGGACAAGGACAACGTCTTCCAGATGTGCTTCATGGACCCCAACCAGGGCTCCGCCTCCGCCCAGTACATCTCCGATAAGACGCTGGGCACCAAGGTCGCCGTCATCTGGAAGAACGACGACGTGTATTCCAAGGGCATCCACGACACCTTCCTCTCCAAGGCCAGCGAGCTGGGCCTGAACGTCGTCAGCGACACCACCTTTGCCGACGGCAACGATACAGACTTCTCCGTCCAGCTGTCCAACGCCCAGAAGGCCGGCGCCGACCTGGTGTTCCTGCCCATGTATTATCAGCCTGCCTCTCTGATCTTTGCCCAGGCCAATTCCATGGGCTACGCACCCAAGTGGTTCGGCGTGGACGGTATGGACGGCATTCTGACCATGGACGGCTTCGACAAGTCCCTGGCCGAAGGCGTCATGCTGCTGACTCCGTTCAACTCGGATTCCACCGATGCGAAGACTGTTGCCTTCGTCAAGGCCTATCAGGAAAAGTACGGCGAAGTTCCCAATCAGTTTGCCGCCGACGCCTATGACTGCGTCTACGCATACAAGCAGGCTCTCGAAGCCGCCGGCTGCACACCGGATATGAGCGCCTCCGACATCTGCAGCAAGATGATCGAGCAGTTCACCTCCATGAGCTTCGACGGTCTGACCGGCACCGGCATGACCTGGGGCACGAACGGCCAGGTCTCCAAAAGTCCGAAGGGCATGGTCATCCAGGACGGTGCCTACGTCGGCCTGGACTGATTTCCGTCAACAGCGGTTCCGCGCGGCGGAGGGGGCTTCCCCCTCCACCGCCGTTCGGGATTCGGTGCGTATCTGAAAAACATCGCCGGCCGGCGATGTTTTTCAGATACGCACGCTCGGCGTTCCGGGGCGGCGAACCGTCCATACTAAAACTGCGAGAGGTGTTGCATCCATGAGCTTTCTGAACTTTCTCATCAGCGGGATCAGCCTGGGCAGTATCTATGCCATCATCGCCCTGGGTTACACCATGGTGTACGGCATCGCCAAGATGCTGAACTTCGCCCACGGCGACGTCATCATGGTGGGCGCATATATCTGCTTTTTCACCGTCTCCCGTTTTTCCCTGCCGCCCGCGGCGGGCATCCTGCTGGCCATTCTGGTGTGCACGGTGCTGGGCGTTGTGGTGGAGCGGCTGGCTTATAAGCCGCTGCGTCAGGCGCCTTCTCTGGCCGTCCTGATTACCGCCATCGGCGTCAGCTATTTCCTCCAGAACGCAGCGCTATTGCTGTGGACCTCCAACCCCAAGGTCTTCCCCTCCTTCTTTCATTTCGGCGGAAAGACCGGCATTAACCTCTTCGGGGGTCAGCTGAAGCTCTCCTACGTCACCATGATTACCATCGCCACCTGTGTGGTCATCATGCTGGCGCTGACGGCCTTCACCGGAAAAACCCGGATGGGAAAGGCCATGCGCGCCGTGTCCGAGGACAAGGGCGCGGCACAGCTGATGGGCATTAACGTGAATCTCACCATCTCCATGACCTTTGCCATCGGCTCGGGCCTGGCGGCGATCGCGGGGGTGCTGCTGTGCTCGGCCTACCCGACCCTGATGCCCACCACCGGCTCAATGCCCGGCATCAAGGCGTTCACCGCCGCGGTGTTCGGCGGCATCGGCTCCATCCCCGGGGCGCTTCTGGGCGGACTGCTGCTGGGCGTCATCGAGATTTTTGCCAAGGCATACATCTCCACCCAGCTCTCCGACGCCATCGTGTTCGCGGTGCTGATTGTGGTACTGCTGGTGAAGCCCACCGGTCTGCTGGGCAAGCAGATCCGGGAGAAAGTGTAAGGTGGAATCGATGGAAAAATTGAAAAAATCTCATATTAGCCGAACCACCCGCAAAAACGCATCCACCTACCTGCTGGTGATCGCGGCCTTCGCGATCCTGCAGATACTTCGGGGCACAGGTTCCATCAGCTCCATTCTCCAGGGCCTGCTGGTGCCCATCTGTGCCTACGTGGTCATGGCCATTTCCCTGAACCTGACCGTGGGCATTCTGGGTGAGCTGAGCCTGGGACACGCGGGCTTCATGTCCATGGGCGCGTTCACCGGCGTCACCGCCGCCATCGCTCTGCAGGGCACAATCCCCTCCGCTCCGCTGCGGCTGGCGGTGTCCATGCTCGTGGGTGCGCTGTTTGCGGCGCTGGCCGGCTTTTTGATCGGAATCCCGGTGCTGCGTCTGAACGGCGATTATCTAGCCATCGTAACGCTGGCTTTCGGCGAGATCATCAAGAGCATTTTCAATAACCTCTACGTCGGTGTGGATGGCGCAGGACTGCACATGAGCCTCCTGAGCGACAAGACGAACCTGGCAGAGGGCGGCAAACTCATCATCGGAGGACCCATGGGCATCGGCTCTATCCCCCATCTGTCCTCCTTCACAGCCGGCTTCCTGCTGATCCTCGTCACACTGGTTGTGGTGTTCAACCTGGTGAACAGCCGCGCTGGGCGGGCCATCATGGCCATCCGGGATAACCGCATCGCCGCCGAGAGCATCGGCATCCACATCACCAAGTACAAGATGATGGCCTTCGTGATCTCCGCAGCGCTGGCTGGTGCCGCGGGCACGCTGTTCGCCATGAACTTCTCCACCATCGTGGCCAACAAGTTTGACTTCAACACCTCCATTCTGGTGCTGGTGTTTGTGGTGCTGGGCGGCCTGAGCAACATGATGGGCTCCATCATCGCGGCAGCAGCCCTGACCATTCTGCCCGAGCTGCTGCGCCAGTTCAGCGATTACCGGATGCTGGTCTACGCCATCGTGCTGATTCTGGTAATGCTGGTCACAAACAACCCATCTATTAAGGCGTTTTTCGGTAAAATACAGTCCCGTCTTTTCGGCAAAAAGCAATCGAAGGAGGTGCACGGAAATGTTCTCTAAACTGGTCTCCGTCCCCTCCGGCGCTATGATTCCGGATCGGGATATCGACAAATCCCCCATTCTGCAGTGTATCAATCTGGGCATCACCTTCGGCGGTCTGAAAGCCGTGGAGGATTTCAATCTGACCATCGGCCGCACCGAGATCGCCGGTCTGATCGGCCCCAACGGCGCCGGAAAAACCACCGTGTTCAACCTGCTGACCAAGGTTTATCAGCCCACCGCCGGCACCATTCTGCTGGACGGCAAGGACACCCAGGGTATGAGCACCATTCAGGTCAACCGCGCGGGAATTGCCCGGACTTTTCAGAACATCCGGCTGTTCAACAACCTGAGCGTGGAGGACAACGTGAAGTCCGGCATGGACAACGAGATGAAATACAGCATGTGGAGCGGCATCTTCCGGATGCCCGCCTACTGGAAAGAGGAAAAAATCGCCCACGAACGGGCGCTGGAGCTGCTCTCTCTGTTTGATATGCAGGATCTGGCAAACGCCAAGGCCGGCTCTCTCCCCTACGGCGCACAGCGGCGGCTGGAAATTGTCCGGGCGCTGGCCACCAACCCCAGTCTCCTGCTGCTGGATGAGCCGGCGGCGGGCATGAACCCCTCGGAGACGTCGGAGCTGATGGAAAACATCCGGAAGATCCGGGACACCTTCGAAATCGCGGTTCTTTTGATCGAGCACGACATGAGCCTGGTGATGAACATTTGCGAGGGGATCTGCGTGCTGAACTTCGGCCAGGTGATCGCCAAGGGCAGTCCCGAGGACATCCAATCCAACCCCACCGTCATTGAGGCATACCTGGGCAAGCAGAAGGAGGCATAGGGCATGGAACCAATTCTGAAGGTTGAGGACATCAACGTCTATTACGGCAGCATCCATGCAATCAAGGGCATCTCCTTTGAGGTCAACGACGGTGAGATCGTCACGCTGATCGGCGCCAACGGCGCCGGCAAGTCCACCACCCTGAACACCATCTCCGGCCTGCTGCACAGCAAGACCGGCTCCGTCTCCTTTATGGGCAGCAATCTTTTTAAGGTCCCTCCCCACAAGATCGTGGAGCGGGGGCTCGCCCAGGTTCCGGAGGGACGGCGGGTGTTTTTGCAGATGAGCGTACAGGAGAATCTGGAGATGGGCGCCTACACCAAGCCCAATTCCGGCATTGCTGCCGACCTGGACATGGTTTACGGGCTGTTTCCCCGCCTCAAGGAGCGCTACCGGCAGATCGCCGGCACCCTGTCCGGGGGCGAGCAGCAGATGCTGGCCATGGGTCGGGCTCTGATGAGCCACCCCAAGCTGCTGATGCTGGACGAGCCGTCCATGGGTCTTGCCCCCATTCTGGTGGAGCAGATCTTTGACATCATCAACAATCTCCACAAGGCGGGCTCCACCATTCTGCTGGTGGAACAGAACGCGCAGATGGCCCTGTCCGTCGCGAACCGGGGCTACGTGCTGGAAACCGGCAAGATTGTCACCACCGGCACCGGCTCGGAACTGCTGGCCTCTCCCGCCATCAAAAAGGCATATCTGGGAGGCTGATTCTCCCGATTTCATCCATCAAAAGTCCCCCCGCCAAGGCGGGGGGACTTTTTCGTGCGCTGTCTTCACGGCCTGTATGGAATTAAAATATTCCTCTCGTTTTTTCAGCAACCCCATGCTATAATAGCTGCAAAGCAGCTATTATAGGCGTATCCGCACACTCCGTGTGCGCACGCTGAAAATTTCGGCCATGCCGCCAAAGGCGGCGGTTGGCCAGCTTACCGCATGAGTATCATGCGGTAAGCTATCATTTCTTAAAAGCAGCCGAGGTGACGACTTTTGCATTTCTGGGCTCATCTGAACACCATCAACCGCCACCGCTTTCTGGTGTGCAAATACTGCTTCCGGCTGGGACTTTACTGGCAGGGACTAACCCACGACCTGTCCAAATACTCTCCCCGGGAGTTCTGGGTGGGGATGCGGTACTTTCAGGGCGACCGCAGCCCCAACGATGCGGAACGCAGGGAGAGGGGCTTCAGCTCCTCCTGGATGCATCACAAGGGGCGCAATCCCCATCATTTCGAGTACTGGACGGACTACGGACCCAACGGTCAGGGCATTATCGGCGTGGCAATGCCAAAACGGTACATTGCGGAGATGTTCTGTGACCGGCTGGCAGCCAGCAAAGTATACCGCGGCAAAAATTACACCAGCGGCGATCCCTACCGCTTCTTTCTCTGGGGCAAGGGCCGTCAGCTTTTGCTGGACGAAAACACCTCCAGCCTTCTGGAATCCATGCTGCTCAAGCTCCGGGATGAGGGCGAGGATGCCGCGTTTGATTACATCCGTCACGATATTCTGGGGAAGTGAGACCCTCCGCACCAACCACACGACAGCCTGTACCTCCTGTCCGATCTGCCGCGCAACCGCCAAAAGCGGCAATTGTACCGGCGGCGGATGGCTTCGCAATACGGAGTTCTCGCCCAGCAGGTCTGCGGCGGAAGTAGATGCAGGGGCCGAAATAATTTCCCAAGCAGCAGGGGCTGCTGAGCATTCTGCGGACGCTCAGCAGCCCCGAAGACTTCTGCGCGTCTTCCGCCGGTGCGGTCTTTCCTGCCAAAGCCATAATTGCCCGCAGGTCATTCTGTCCTATGGGAAACGCGAGGCCGGCATCAAGTCTCTTCTCTTTCAGATCTGCGGATCGGGTGGGCTTCAAGCCGGCTTGCGTTAGCTTCCAGTTTGTTCACAGGCAGCCCCATACCGTGCAAGGAAGGCGTCCAGCTTTCGCTGGTAGCCGGGCATATCCTCGAGATAGCTGCGGCCGTGCCCCGCGTCGGGCACCAGCAGAAGATCCTTCTCGGCACGGCAGGCATCGTAGGCCTGCCGCGTCATTTCCGGAGGGACAAAGCCGTCCGCCCCGCCGTGGACAAACAGAATCGGCAGACGGTTGCGCTCCATGGCGGCGACGGTGGAGCGGTCGGTCAGGCCATAGCCTGCCAGCAGGCGGAACAAACCGTTTACCACCGCATAAAACGGAGTCACCGGCAGGTGAAGCCGACGGCGCAGAACATGGGTCACGATCGCCTTCGGAGATGAGAAGCCGCAGTCTGCCACGATCCCACGCACATCCTCCGGCAGCTCTTCGCCGGAGGCCATCAGGACGGCGGAGGCGCCCATGGAAACGCCCACCAAAAAGGTGGGCGCCTCGCCCCAGAGGCGATCCGCCTCCTCCGCCCAGGTTTTGCAGTCCCGGCTCTCCAGCACGCCGTAGCCGATGAATTTCCCTTCACTGCGGTGGTGGGCCCGCTCATCCGGAATCAGCAGGTCAAAACCCAGCTCGTGGTAATGCCGCAGAGCGGCGGAAAAGTCCTCCAGCCCACCGTGATAGCCGTGGAACATCAGCACCCGGCCTCTGGACGGTCCCTCCGCCGGCAGCAGATCCGCCGCCAGGCTCAGCCCGTCAAAGCTGTTAGCCGTCACGGTCTCCTTCTCCCGGGTACGGTACCAGGCCACGCCGGCCCGGGGCAGATCCACATTCCAGTGGCGCTCCCGTTCCCATTCGTCCAGCTTTTCCTCCGCCGTCACCTCAGGCGGGCGGAGAGCCGCCATACGGAACAGCGTCATGCAGGCATACAGATATGCCAGCAGCAATAAAATCAGCAGATACCATATTGTCATTGTTGTGTCACCCGTTCAAAGTCCAGAGCCGCCGCGTGGCGTCCAGCTCACCGTCATTCACCGTCAGGAAATGGGCCGCGCCGAAGGCCTTCGCCCGGTCGGGGTCCTCTTTGCACAATTTTTCCACCGCGCCCTCCAGGGCGGCGGAAAATCTTTGGTCCAGAAGATCGGCTCTGTCAGACTTCACCGCCGCCACCGAGGCATACAGCAGCGCCCCACTGGTACACAGTGCGGAGCTGTCTGCCAGGCCGTCCGCAAGCTTCGGCAGCTGGTCCACCGGCAGGGGAAATACATCCACATCTCCCGCTTTCACCGCCCGGGCCAGCTCGTCGTAGCTGTCGTAGAATGCCACATGGCTGAGATCAGAGACGGTGTTTCCCTCGTACTCGTACCACAGCCACAGGCTCGCCGCCGCAGTCAGGGACACGGAGGAGCCCTCGCTCTCCTTTACCACGCCCCAGTTCGCTCCGTTCAACTCGTCCCAGGGAAGGCCTTCTCCCTCCTTCGCAACGGTGGCAAGGGCCTTACCCCGCTCCGTGGAGGCGGCGCAGATTCGTACCTGACCGCCGGGAATCCCCTCCCCGTCGCCCAGGATTCCGGCCAGTCCCTCTCCGTACCGGGTAAAATCCTCCGAGGGCAGAAACGCTACGTCCACCCCTCCGGCAGAGAGCGCCGCGCAGGTGGCAGAGGTGGATGTCCCCACGGTGACGTGGACGCTGTCCACCTCCACTCCGGACTGTGCCAGGGCGGTTTTCAGCGCGGCGGGAAATTCCTGCAACGCCGCGGCCAGCGCCGCCGTGTTGTCTGCGGTCCGGGGCAGTTCCACATTCAGCGTTTCCAGCCGCAGCTCCGCATCGGCGGAGGTAGATCCGGTTGAGCCGCCGCCGGACGAACTGCCCGACGCGGAGGATGTCCCCCCGGAGGCGCCGCAGCCTGCGGCCAGAATCAACAGCAGCAGCGCGGACAGAAGGCATACAATTTTTCGCATGGCAATCGCTCCCTCTTTTTACGCGGGGCCTTCCGTTGAATTCCCCGCGCTTTGTGTGGATCTCAGATGGACAAATCCATCAGCTTTTGATAAAATAGTTAATAGAACCGACGCCCGACGGCGCCGGCCAGTGAGTTGATTGTATCACCCCGCGGCAGGCAGTGCAAGCATATGCGGGGAAAGGGAAAGAGGGATTGCAATGTACACACGCTCAGACAGCTGCCCCCGCCGGGAAACCGCCGTTGCCGGCGGCAGCGGACTCATTGAGATCAAGGACCTGGCCGCGAAGGACGAACTGTACGGCCACGCACGGCTGTTTGCCCAGGTCACGGTACATCCCGGCTGCTCCATCGGCTATCACGGCCACGAGCATGAGACGGAATTCTACTACATTCTGAAGGGCGAGGCCGTGTTCAGCGACAACGGAGAGGAGACGATCCTCCATCCGGGAGACATCTCTGCCACCGGCTTCGGTCAGGGACACGGTCTGGAGAACCGCACGGACTCCGATGTGGAGCTGATTGCTCTCATTATACTGGAATAAGGGTGCATGCGATGCGTGGACTGACGCTGCGGCTGCGGGCCTCCGGCGCGGATATGGACAGCGCATTGTCGCGGTTTGCGGGGGATGAAGCACTCTACGAGGAGTGCTTCGGGATGCTTCTGGAAGACCCCGCCTTCGCCGCGTTGGACAAGGCTCTGAAAGCGGGGAATCTTTCCGAGGCGTTTGACGCGGCTCATGCGCTCAAGGGTGTGACCGGAAATCTGGGACTCACCGCCCTGTACCAGGCCGTCTGCGCTCTGATGGAGCCGCTGCGGGCCCGGGATTGTTCCGCTTTGGAAGGGCGGTATCAGGCACTGCTGGCGGCAAAAGCCGCACTGGAAGCACTCAGATAACCGCCGCAGATGCAGTGCCGCTCCTTTCCTACAGACAGCATAATAAGTCCCGGAAGCTTTGCTTCCGGGACTTCGGTTTTCTCCGGGGATCAGACTCGGACAATATAGTTATCCTTCCGGGGCTTGGGCGCGGGCTTCTCGCCGCTGATATAACCCAGAAGACAGGTGGCCACGCCGCGGTAGGATTCGGAAAGGCCCCATTTCTTGAGCAGTTCCTTGCCCTCGGGCTTGTCGAACAGCTCCATGGCCCGGTTCACCCAGCAGGAGCCCACACCCAGGGACTCGGCGGCAATCATCAAATTGCCCATCACCAGCGAGCCGTCCTGTAACCAGTTTCCCTCCCGGGCGTCTCCCAGTACCACCACGCAGGTGGGCGCACCGTAAAACGGGTCCATACCGGGGCGGCCCATGATCTCCGCATTCAGGGCGGACATCCGGGAGAGCGTTTCGGCATCCTGCACCACCACCATGACGGCGGTCTGCTTCCCCATGGCGGAGGGCGCCCAGGTTCCGGCTTGCAGAATTGCATCCAGCTCCTCGGGTTTGATCTGCTCCGCCCGATAGCCCCGGATGCTTCTGCGCTGCTGCAGCACGCTCAGTGTCTCATTGGCCATTTTGATCATCCTTTCTCAACCGAATCAGGTTTCGTGATCCTGCCGTGTTGACGTTGGGCGTGTCCGAAGGCCAGGCGCACAGCCCCTTTTCTCCGGCCGCGGAAGACCGCCGCGTGCGGCACGTTCGCAAGAGGTTTATCCTCTTCCGCTCAAAATCACTCTGCCTGTATTTTATCACGCCTGCGCCGTTTGTGAAGAGGTTTGCGCAAAAAAGAGCGCCGCATTTGCGGCGCTCTCCTATTTTTTCCGGTCTCAGCGCAAAACCCGGACACACTTGTCGATCAGGGTCATATGGACGCTGTCCCCTTCACTGAAGCGCTCCGTCAACTGGGGATTATAAATCTCCACGATGATGGGTTGGTCGTTTACCGTCAGCTCGTACTCCACCTTCGCGCCATAGTAGGTGGCGCGGGTAATGCGGCCGGGCAGATGGCCGCTCTCGGCGGACAGGTCGATGGACTCGGGACGGACAGACAGACAGCACGGGCCGTCCTTCTCCACGCCTTCCATCTTCCCAGGGGCGGGAATTGCCATGTTCTGACCATAGATCTCCACGACGGCGGAAGTGCCGTCCATGCCCCGGAAAATACCTTCGATAAAGTTCGCCTTGCCGATGAAGTTGGCCACAAACCGGCTGTTGGGCTGCTCATAGATCTCGGAGGGAGCGCCCTGCTGCATGATGTCGCCGCTTTTCATAATCACAACCCGGTCGGAGATCGCCATGGCCTCGGACTGGTCGTGTGTCACATACAGGGAGGTAATCCCCAGCCGTTTCTGCAGAGATCGCAGCTCGTCGCGCATGCTCTCCCGCAGCTTGGCGTCCAGGTTGGACAGCGGTTCGTCGAACAGCAGCACGCTGGGCTCGATGACCACGGCGCGGGCCAGGGCCACCCGCTGCTGCTGACCGCCGGAGATCTGGTTGGGGAAGCGCTTCTCCATACCGGTGAGCTGCATCATCTCCACAACGCCGTCGGTGCGGCGGACGATCTCGTCCTGGGACAGCTTCGCCACCCGCAGGCCGTAGGCGATGTTCTCCCAGATGTTCATATGGGGAAACAGGGCGTAGCTCTGGAACACCATGGAGATGCCCCGCTTGTTGGGCGGGATCTTTGCCACATCCCGATCACCGATGAACACGTTTCCGCTGGAGGGGTACTCAAATCCAGAGATCATCCGCAGTGTGGTGGTCTTGCCGCAGCCGGAGGGTCCCAGCAGCGTGACCATCTCGCCATCCTTGATCTCCAGATCAATGTGGTTGACGGCGACAAAGTCCTTGCCGGTATCCGGCTGCTGAAAAATTTTGGTAACGTCTTTCAAATTCACGCCGGAGCTTTTCTTGCCCAAATGCTCGGCACCGTTTTTCTGATGGCTCATTTCGTTCCCTCCGTTTTATATGACTTGCTCTGCCGGGGCACCCTGGAACGGGGAGCCAGCAGCCAATTGACCAGTGTGTTGAAAATGCCGATGAACACCAGCAGAATCAGCACCATCATTGTAACGAACGCCGCAGCCTGGCTGTATTTTGCCTGGTCGAACAGCGTGTAGATCTTGCTGGTCACCAGGTTCCATCTGGGCGATACCAGGAAGATGACCGCGCTGACTGCGGTGATGGCCTTGACAAACGAATACACAATGCCGGAGAAGAAGGCGTTGCGCAGCATGGGCAGGGTGATCCGGCGGAAGGAATATCCGTTGTCGGCGCCCAGCACGGTGGACGCTTCTTCGATGGAGTTGTCGATCTGCAGCAGCGTGGTCGTGCCGGATTCAATGGCCACGGGCATGTTCCGGAACGTGAATACAATGATCAGAATCAGCGCGGTGCCTGTAAGGGCCAACGGCTTGCCATTGAATGCCAGAACATAGGAAATGCCCAGCACCGTACCGGGTACCGCGAACATCAAAACGGAAGAAACTTCAATAAAGCCTCTGCCGTAGTAATGGCGCTTGGCGGTGATATAGGCGATCACGATGCCCAGCATACCGCCCACCAGTGCGGAGATCAGACCCAGAAGAATGGAGTTCTTCAGACTGTCCAGGCCGTAGGCCAGCGCGCGGGCGTATTGACTGAGCGTCAGGGTATAATTGTAGCCCCAGGTGGTGACGAAAGAGCCAAACACCACCGTGCCGTAGAACAGCAAAATTCCGGCGGCCACGATCATACAGAAGATAAAAAGCGGATATTTGATGTGGGCCTCATCGATGGGCTTGCGGGCCTGGGTAGGCTTTCCGGTCACCGTGACGAAGCTTTTTTTGTTGACCCAGAACTTGTTCAAAAGATACGCGGTCACCGCCGGCAGCAGCAGCAGCAGCGCCAAGACGGAGCCCTTTCGCATGTCGTAACTGCCGGTGATGGTCTGGTAGATCTCCACCGACAGTGTGGTGAAATCACCGCCGATGGTCGCCGGATTGGAGAAATCCTCCAGCGACTGGATGAACACCAGCAGCATGCCGGAGATAATGCCCGGCAGAGACAGCGGGAAGGTCACGGTCCAGAATGTGCGCCAGCGGCCCGCGCCCATGTTGCAGGCGGCGTCCTCCACCGAGGCGTCGATGGACTCCAGAATGCCGGACAGGGTCAGATATGCAATTGGGAAGAAGGACATGACCTGTACCAGAACCAGGCTGCCCATGCCGTACACATTATTGTCGGTAATTCCCAACAGAGATTTCGTAATCAGTCCCTGTTTACCAAACAGAAAAATAATGGACAGGGACAGGATAAACGGCGGAGAGAGGATCGGCAGCGTCGCAATCATTTTCAGAAACTTCTTGCAGGGGGCGTTGGTGCGGGTGATGGTATACGCAAAGAGATAGCCGATCAGCGTGGAGATGACGGCCACAAGCAGGCCCAACCCCAGCGTACGCTTCAGCGTCTGCAGATAATGGGGTGTCGACAGAATCGACATAAGACTGGACAGGGACAGATTTCCGTTCTCGTCGGTCATTCCAAAGATCAGAACTTTGGCCAGAGGATAGACCACGAACAATAGTAAGAGCGCAATGACCACAATAATCGCGATCAGCAATACCGGCTGCCGCATGATCATTTTGGATTCGTTCCGCTTTTTCAGCCGGGCGGAGCTTGCTCCGCCGGCTCGTGCTGACTTCGCCATGTAGTTTCCTCCTGAGTATTAGTTGTCCGCTCTCAGCTTGGGCGAGAGGGGGACTCCCTCCGGTTTTAAGGAAGGAGCCCCCTTTTTGATTTTTCGGAATTATTCCTTGGGGGCAGTGGCGACGGCCGTCTCGAACTTCGCAGTGTACTCGGACTTGACACTGGCAGCCCAGACTGCATCATAGTCGATAACCTTGACCTTGTCCAGCGTCACCAGGCCGTCGGCGACGGTGGCCTTGGAGTTGGTGGGCACACGGAAAGAATTGTTCTCGGCGTACAGATTCTGACCCTTGACCGAGCACATCCAGTCGATAAACTTCTTGGCATTCTCCTGCTCGTCGGCGGGGCCATTCTTGATCAGAGCGGTAGCGCCGATCTCATAGCCGGTACCGTCGGTGGGGAAGGACAGCTCGATGGGATAGCCCTCGGAGGTGGGCTGCAGGCCGTCATGAGAGAAGGTCAGCGCGATGGCCGCCTCGCCCAGGGCGACGGCGTTAGGAGCCGCGGCGCCGGACTTGGTGTACTGGGTGATATTCTGATTCAGCTTGGACAGGTAATCCCAAACCTGGTCGTCGCCCATCAGCTGTACCAGTGTGGCCAGCACGGTATAGGCGGTGCCGGAAGTGGAGGGATGCGCCATGATGACCTCACCCTTGTACTTGGAATCCAGCAGATCCTGCCAGGAGGTGGGATAGTCATAGCCCTTGGAGGCAAACCAGTCCTTGTTGCAGGCAAACGCGATCACGCCTACATACAGGGGGTTCCAGTTTCCGTCGGGATCGATGTACTGCGTGGGCGTCTCGGACAGCTCCGGAGACTGATACGGCTCCAGCAGTCCCTGATCGGCTGCGGCGATGTAGTTATCAGTGGAGCCGCCGAACATCAGGGAAGCCTGGGGATTATCCTTCTCTGCTGCCACACGGGTCAGCATCTCGCCCGCGGACAGGCGGATGTAGCTGACCTTAATGCCGGTCTCTTCCTCGAATTTGTTGAAGTAGTAAACCACTTCGCTCTCGGGGAACGCCGTGTAAACCGTAAGGGTCTTGGAGGAGCTGGCAGAACTGCTGCCGGAGGATGCGGAGGAGCCGCCGGAAGCGCTGCCGGAGGATGCGGAGGAGCCGCTGCCGCACGCGGTCAGCAGGGCGACCATCATGAGGGCGGACAGTAACAGAGAAACTGCACGTTTTGTTGCCTTTTTCATCGTTTTACTCCCTTTCTTCCATCAAAATTCAGATCTATCCATGATGATTCCATGCGTTTCACAGAATCGGGAATACAAAATGAACTTCCGCCGCTCAGTCATCCAGCCGGCAGGATGCCCAGACGGCATTGTGATCCGACAGTTCAGCGCCTGTAAAGACAGCCAGTGCGGAGCCGGGACGGGCAAAAGGGCAGTCCGCGGCACTGGTGGAGATCATCCGGCTGCTCATCGGCCGGGCGCCCCGCGGCATGATCCAGTCCAGCCGCAGAGGCAGATACTCCCCGCCGGGCAGGGGTTTGCGGCGGGTGAGCTTCGGCTCCTCCGGCACGCAGGAATACCCGGCGGACAGAACCTCCGGCAGCAGGGGTTCGTACTCAAAAACGCCCTCCAGACAGCGGCGGCGGGACTCTGCGCTGGCGGCAATCCCGCCGATGTCCTCCTTGGCGCGGCCGTCGAATGTATTCGTGTTCAAATCTCCGCCCAGGAAAACCGGCATGCCGGGGAACATCCGCTCCGCTTCCTGCAGCACGGCGTGCATCTGGGCCTGCCGGCCCTCGCCGTGGGTGCGGTTCTCCAGATGAATGGACACGACTCCCACCGACCTGCCGCCCACGGCCAGCTCCGCAAATACCGCACAGCGGCCGCCGATGCGGCGCTGTCGGTCAAAATACCAGTTGTACTGTTCCGGCAGCCGAAGCACCTTCGCCCGCCGAATGGGCCAGCGGGAGAAAATGGCGTTGCCGTGGAAGCCCTTCGGATTTTCCTCGTTCACCAGCTCGATAAATTCCAGACCAAACACATAGTTCAGACCGAATGCCTCGGCGATCTCTCTGGCGGTATCCCTGCCGCCCGAACGGACACAGCCGTCGTCCAGCTCATTGGCCAGAATCACGTCAAATGGCTTCACGTCCGGGCTGTCCCGCAGAAAATCCTTGATTTCCTCCAGATGCACGCCCCGCTCCATGTTGAACACCAGAATGCCCAGTTCGTCGGCAACACACTCCGGCATCGGAGTTAAATTGTATATCGCCGCCTCCTCAAACTGGGGAATCATGGCCATGACGCGCTCCTGTGTCTCGGTCTCCAGCAGCGCGGCCAGAGTCTTTCTTTTTTCGATGTTTAATCCGTCCATTGCAGTCTCTCCTTATTTTTGCCTGCGGCATGTGGAACGAATGACCAGCTCTGTGGGCAAAACGTCCTCTGTTGTGCGGTCATCTCCTGCGATTTTTTCCAGCAGGCGTTCCACCGCCAGCCGCCCCATCCAGATTTTTCTCTGTGAGATGGAAGTGAGCTGGATGCGGGGGAACGCACCATAATAAATGTTGTCAAACCCAAGGATCGAAAAGTCCTCCGGCGACCGCAGACCGCACTCCTCTGCGGCCTCCAGCACCTTCAGCGCAATCATATCGGAATAGGCGATGATCGCCTTCGGCCGCCAGTCACTCTGAAACAGCTCCAGCGCCCGCTCATAACTCCACTGGCGAAGGCCTCTGGTCTCCTCCGGCGCCGTAATAACCTCGCCGGTAAAACCGTTCTCCTCCCGCATGCGGTAATAGCCTCTCAGCCGGGCGGCCAGCGTGCTGGACCCCTGACGGCCCCCCAGGAAGCAAATGTCCCTGTGTCCCAGTCGGAGCAGGTACTTCACAGCCTGACAGGCGCCGTTCTCGTTGTCCACCTCCACGAAGCTGCAGCCGTCGCCGTGGTTGCTGCCCAGATACACGCAGGGCTGGAGGCGGATCAGTTCATCCCGCTGGCGCTGCTGCTCCGGAGAATAGGCCGAAATCAGCAGGCCATCCACCTGCTGGGAGAGCATACTGTCAATGACCTCCAGCTCCCGTTCCGGGGCATGCAGGGAATTGCTCAGCAGAACCTGATATCCGTTCTCAGACGCCGCCCGGCCGATGGCGGTGGCCATGCCGGAGAAATAGGGATTCGACACATCCGGAACAATCAGCCCCAGCATATGGGTGGCGTGTCCGGACAGCCCGCGGGCCGCAAAATCAGGCATATAGTTCAGCTCCGCACAGACCGCGCGGACATGCTGCTTGGTCTCCTCGCTGATGGCAGGAAAATTATTCAGAACCCGGGACACCGTAGCGATGCTGACCCCGGCTCGGGCAGCAACGTCCCGCATGGTCACTCGTTTCATAATTCCCTCTCATTGCTTTCATGACGGATGACTTTATGCAATCGTTTTCGAACGTGTCTTTAAAATAGCATCGTTGTGTTTGTCTGTCAAGCCGAACAGGTCACTTTCAACAAATTGCATCAATTATTTTGAATAATATGTTTACTTTGCGCACAATTATAGGTGCCTCATTTGTTGCATTTCTTACATTTTCTGATATAATCTTTCTGTATCAGGGGCGCACGGCTGACCGCCCCGCTCCTGATACTGCTGAAACAGCCCCGTTTTTTTAGAAAAGCGGAAGAGATTATGAAAGCGCTTGCTTATTTATGCAATCGTTTTCGGAGACAGGGAGGATTCGATTTTGGCTCATATAACCATCAAAGACATCGCCCGCCTTGCCGGTGTCTCCTACACCACTGTTTCCCGGGCGCTGAACAATACCTCGGAGATCAATTCCGAAACCCGGGCGCGGATTCTGGAAATCTGCCGGCAGGAGGGGTACCGCACCAATCTGCTGGCCCGCAGTCTCAGCTCCCACCGCACGAATCTGATCGGGCTCATCATCCCCGACATCGCCTCCCCCTTTTTTTCCGAGCTTTATTTGAATATTGAGACCTATGCGCTGGATCTGGGGTATCAGGTTATGCTCTGTAACGGGCAGCCCGGCGACGGGAAAATCGAGGAGCTGTTTGAGTTCCTGATCGGACACCGGGCGGACGGCATCATTCTGGTCAGCTCCATCAACAACGCCCACGATTTGTTCTATAAATACTCTCAGACGGTCCCCACGGTTCTGCTGGGGGATTGTGTCTCCCTCGAGTCCAATCCAGTCAATATTGTCAGCGTGGACAACGCGCTGGGAGGCCGGATGGCTGCGGAATATCTGTACCATCTGGGGCACCGGAAGGTCCTGTACATGGGGCGGCGCCCGGGCAGCATCATCCATGAGCGACGCTACGGGGGATTCGTGGATGCCGCCCGGGAACTGGGGCTCCGGGTGCGGGTCATTGATAATCCCGGGTCCGCCTCCACCATTGAATCCGGGTATCAGCTGGCGAAACAGGTATTTTTGGAGGGTTTTGAGGAGACTGCCGCATTCGCCGCCGCGGACGCCATCGCCATGGGGATCATGCAGTCTGCGGATGAATTCGGCGTCTCCATTCCCGATCAGTTCTCCCTTCTGGGATTCGATAATATCAGCTACTCCGCCCTGCCCAACATCCGCCTGACCACGCTGGATCAACAGAAAAATCGACAGGCGAAGGCCACCATGGACCTGCTTCTGGATCTGATCCGTCATCCGGACCGGGGTGAATACACCCGGCGGCTCATCTGCCCCGTCCTGCTGGAGCGCAGTTCCTGCCGCAAGGTGAGTCCCTGACCGCCTCGTCCCCCTCAAAGCCCGCGCCGGAGTTTGCTCGAATCTTCGGTGCGGGCTTTGCAGGCTCCGGAGAGGCATTTTAAAAAGCCAAAACCCAGCCGGGAAAAACAGCTCGCCAGCGGCAGCCGTGCCACATAGCCGTTCCGCATGCCGTTCTGTAACAGGCGCGGCAAGCATATTGTATTTCTTTGTGTGAATCAACGCCCTTATTTTTTGCGAACTGGATTTGTTCACAAATATGCGGTATACTAATATGGTAATTCTTTACCGATGTTTTCCTGTTTTAATTGACATTTCGCGTGATTCGGTTTAACATGGTTTTCAATACAAGATTACGAGGAGTTTAATATGACTTGGAACATTGTGAGTGACAGCAGCTGTGACCTCAAACCCAGCGATCTGGAGACCACTACCCTCTCGTTTCAGGTGGTTCCCATGCGGATTCAGGTGGGCGGCCACGACTATCTGGACGATGAAAATCTGAACATTCCCATGCTGCTGGCTGAGATGGCGGCGGAAAAGGCCGCATCCTCCTCTGCATGTCCCTCCCCCGCCGCGTTTGCACACGCCTTTGAGGCCGGGGAGAACACCCTCTGCTTCACCATCTCCAGCAATCTTTCCGGAACCTACAACGCCGCCGTACTGGCCCGCAGTCTGGTTCTGGAGGAGCATCCGGAGAAAAAAATCTGTGTCATTGACTCCAAAAGCACTGCGGGAGTGATGATTCTGCTGATCCGAAAGGCCGCAGAACTGATCTGCGCGGGCGGCGGGGATTTTGAGGGTATCTGCAGCGCGGTTCGGGCCTATCAGGCCTCTCTTCGCACTCTGTTTACACTGGAAAACTTCGACAATCTCATTAAAAACGGGCGGATGCGGCCGCTGGTGGGCAATCTTCTGCACACGCTGGGCATCCACGTTGTCGCGGAGGCCACATCAAAAGGCACCATCCATGTGGTCGATAAGTCCAAGGGCGAAACCAAGACCTATCGCGCCATAACCGCACTGATGTCTCAAAGCAAGGACTGTTCCGGTGCGCAGGTGTTCATCTCCCACTGCGAGAATCTGCGGGGCGCGCTGAAGCTGAAGGAGCAGATTCTGGCGGATCTGCCGGTGAAGGACGTGTCCATTGTGGGCTGCCGGGGGCTTACCAGCTTCTACGCCATGGAAAAGGGCCTGATTCTGGGCTATTGAAATCCACCAACAGGCTCTTATGACGTCTTTTCTCATCAAAACATTAAAAGGTCCGCGGAAGCAATTCCGTGGGCCTTTTTTGTGCCATCATTTTTTCGCCTTATTTTACCTTTCACTCTTTCGATCCGAATCGTTCCGATGACCGCCGGAAGAAAATTTCCTCTGCTCATAACTCTAAAAAAGTCACAAGCTGCAGATTAGCTCGAGGATAGGCCGGCAGATGGCATTCTCAGATTCTCCGAACCGCATTTCATTCAAAGCCGCTTCCCGTAACATCGTTTATAAAAAAAATGATATAATTTTAGTAAACGTTTACAAAATATTGAATTCCCTTATCTTTCCTCAATCGAATGGTATTTCTGATTGAAATTATTCCACTAATTTCACTAGAAAAGCTATAATGCTCAAAATTTATCTTGAAAAATTCAGCATTATGTGTATGATGATTGTAGAACCAGATCCGTGAACTGGTTCTTGTTTACTCCATTTTTCGCAAACGTTTGCGAACCTAGATTGCCGCTTATCTCCTTCTGCTGTTTCACAGATCTTGCGATTGACAGTCAGCCGTTCCGCTTTTTCCTATCTGCACAGTACAGGATTATCTCATGTCATATCATATCCGGATCAAAGCGGTTATGCTGCAAAAATAAAATCAGCAAAGGGAAAGACGATGCATCGTGATGCATAGACTTGTGAAAGGAGGAGCGAGAATGCGGAAGTGATTGCTGCCGGCGATTTTCGGCTCATTTCTGCTGCTGACGTTCGGTGCGGTGTCGATGAACCCATCCGCACAGAACGAGGGATCCGTGCGTCAGCGGCTTCTCCCATGAAAACCCGGACGATCGGCACACTCTGTTTGCCGAGGACATCGCGGATGAATTTCTGCGGGAGAGAATCCATTCTCCACCGTATCGGAATTTTGGCGGAGCACACAGCGTACTGTAGACCAGCCGCTGGACAGCCCCTCCGCAAAGCGGTGAGCTTTCCGTGCAGCAGCTCAGCCCAAACTGTTACCCGGTCTACTCGGCCAATGTCCCGGCGGCCGGGTTCCCCGAAACGAGTGAAGCGATGGATGAGCAAATCAGCGTCAGACGGGCTTTCACAAATTTTTAATTGGTGAATAAGGGGGGATGGGTTTCCCTGTGCGCGAAGAAAGAAGTTCCGGAGCCTCGGCGGTGTCGCCGTTTTCCCCAGGGGCGCTGTCCTTTCTCAAAAAAGGAAACAAGCAGTTCGCGCACAAAGGGACAAAGAACGGTAAATTTGCCTATGTTTTGTCAATGTTACGCAAAAAAACCATTTAGTTGCGCAAAAAATTGGGTAATACATTCTTGCAAAACAGAGGCGGTGTGCTAAAATAGTGTACGTGCTTTAAATTCAATACCTTTAAGGAGTGGAGAAAGACATGAATCATATGTTTTGGGTCGGCTTCATCGGCTTTGCGCTGGCAATTGCCTTTGCCGTAATGCAGGCAAAGAAAGTCATGAGCTATTCCGAAGGCACCGAAAAAATGCAGAAAATCGCGGCATCCATTCGCGCAGGTGCGAACGCGTACTTAAAGCAGCAGTACACCACGGTGGCGAAGGTGTTTGCCGTGGTATTTGTGATCCTGCTGGTGATGGCCTTTGCAACGCACGGCACGATGCTGTCCGAGTTTACGCCGTTTGCGTTCCTTACCGGCGGAATCTGGTCCATGCTGGCGGGCTTCATCGGCATGAAGATCGCTACGAATGCCAACGCGCGAACCGCACAGGCCGCCTCTGAGAGCCTGAACAAGGGCCTGCGGGTTGCGTTTTCCTCAGGCTCTGTGATGGGTTTCACGGTTGTGGGTCTGGGGATGCTGGATATTTCGATCTGGTATCATCTGCTCTACTATGTCTTTGGAATTACCGATGCCACGCTGCTGGCCAACATTATGGTCATGAACGGCATGGGCGCGTCCTTTATGGCTCTGTTCGCCCGTGTGGGCGGCGGCATCTACACCAAGGCCGCCGATGTGGGCGCCGATCTGGTGGGCAAGGTTGAGGCTGGCATCCCCGAGGATGATCCCCGGAACCCCGCAACGATCGCCGATAACGTGGGCGACAATGTGGGCGACGTGGCCGGTATGGGCGCTGACCTGTATGAATCCTATGTCGGCTCCATTCTGGCGACCTTTGCGCTGAGCGCCGCTGCAGGCTATGGGTATGCGGGTATGCTGCTGCCGATGCTGCTTGCAGTTTGCGGCATTGTCTGCTCCATCATTGGTTCCTTCTTTGTCAAGACCAAGGAGGACGCCACGCAAAAGTCTCTGCTGACATCCCTGCGCACCGGTACATATCTGGCAGCTATCCTGTCCGCAATTGCCGCCGCGCCCCTGACCTATTACACGGTCGGCAACTGGGGCATCTATGTGTCCATCCTGTGCGGCCTGGTAGGCGGCTGTGCGATTGGCTATTTTACGGAATACTATACATCCGACGCGTCGAAGCCCACTCAGCGGCTGGCAGATGCCTCTGAGACCGGCTCCGCCACCGTCATTATCGGTGGATTGGCTCTGGGCTTAGAATCCACCGCGGCATCCATTCTGGTGGTTGCCGCGGCCGTTTTGGTCAGCTTTTTTGCCGCCGGCGGCCGCGCCAACTACTGTCTGGGCCTGTACGGCATCGGCATTGCCGCTGTCGGCATGCTGTCCACCCTGGGCATTACGCTGGCAACGGATGCATATGGCCCCGTGGCCGACAACGCCGGCGGTATCGCAGAGATGGCGGGCATGCCTGAGGAGGTCCGTAACCGCACCGATGCGCTGGATTCTTTGGGCAACACCACCGCGGCGACCGGCAAGGGCTTTGCAATCGGTTCCGCATCCCTGACCGCGCTGGCTCTGCTGGTCTCCTATGTCAATATCGTGGAGGCCAAGGGCGTCCACATGGATCTGAATCTGACCAATCCGACGGTTCTGGTGGGCCTGTTCATCGGTGCGATGCTGACCTTTGTATTCTCCGCATTCACTATGAGTGCTGTCCAGACGGCAGCGGAGTCCATCGTTGTGGAGGTGCGCCGCCAGTTTAAGGAGATCGCCGGAATCATGGAGGGCAAAACGGATCCCGACTATGCTTCCTGTGTGGGTCTGTGCACAAAGGGCGCTTTGCATGAGATGGTTGCGCCGGCCCTGCTGGCAATTATCGTTCCGATCTCGACCGGTCTGATTCTGGGTACCGCGGGCGTCGTGGGTCTGCTGGGCGGCGTATCTGTCACAGGTTTTGCCATGGCCGTGTTTATGTCCAACGCAGGCGGCGCTTGGGATAATGCAAAAAAATATATTGAAGCCGGCCACCATGGCGGAAAAGGGTCCGCCTGCCACAAAGCTGCCGTAGTGGGCGACACGGTGGGCGACCCGTTTAAGGATACTTCCGGACCTTCCTTGAACATTCTGATTAAGCTGTGCTCCACGGTTTCCATCGTATTCTCGGGCCTGGTGATTGCATTCAACCTGATGAATTTTCTGTAAGCAGCGGCTGCAGCTTCGTGAGAAAAGCAGGCCGCATGTCTGTATGTCAGAAAGGATTGCCGGTAAGCGTGTAAAACGCATTGCGCTCCCGCACAGCTTATCGGGATGATCCCGAAATGAAAAGAATCCGCTGTGGCCTGTGCCACAGCGGATTCTTTGTTTATTTCTTGGTCAGCTTTCGGCCTTTGTCCATGCCGTTTTCGGTTTGAGCGGAATCTATTTCCCGCTCAGGGCCTCGTCGATGGCCTTGGCGGCGGTTTTGCCGGCGCCCATGGCCAGAATGACGGTGGCGGCGCCGGTGACGGCGTCTCCGCCGGCATAGACGCCCTCGCGGGAGGTCAGGCCCTCCTCATTGACGACGATGCCGCCCTTTTTGTTGATCTCCAGCCCCTTGGTGGTGGACTTGATCAGCGGGTTGGGGCTGGTACCCAGCGCCATAATGACACAGTCCACATCCAGCTCGTATTCCGAGCCTGCAATCTCCACGGGGCGGCGGCGGCCGGAGGCATCCGGCTCCCCCAGCTCCATCTGCACGCAGCGGATCTTGCTGACGTTGTCATTCTCGTCCGCCAGAATCGCGATCGGGTTGTTCAGCGTCTTGAAGATGATGCCCTCTTCCTCGGCATGCTCCACTTCCTCGTGCCGGGCAGGCAGCTCCTCCATGCCGCGGCGATAGACGATGTACACCTCCGCGCCCAGCCGCTTGGCGCAGCGCGCGGCGTCCATGGCAACGTTGCCGCCGCCCACCACGGCCACCTTCGCCGGGTGCTGGATGGGGGTGTCGGAATCCGGCTTGTATGCCTTCATCAGATTGATCCGGGTCAGGAATTCATTGGCCGAGTATACGCCCTTGTAATTCTCGCCCGGGATGTTCATGAACATGGGAAGGCCGGCGCCGGAACCGACGAACACCGCCTCAAACCCCATCTCGCTCTGCAGCTCATCGATGGAAATGGTGCGGCCCACCACGGTATCGGTGGCAACGGTGACGCCCAGCGCCTTCAGCCCGTCCACTTCCTTCTGAACAATGGCCTTGGGCAGACGGAACTCGGGGATCCCGTAGACCATGACGCCGCCGGCCAGATGCAGTGCCTCGAACACGGTGACGTCATAGCCCTTCTTGGCCAGGTCGCCGGCGCAGGTCAGGCCGGAAGGGCCGGAACCCACCACCGCCACCTTATGGCCGTTGGAAGCGGGCTTCTCGGGTGCGGCGGTGGCATTCGCGTTGTGCCAGTCCGCCACAAAACGCTCCAGCCGGCCGATGCCCACGGGCTCGCCGTTCAGGCCCCGGACGCAGTACTGCTCGCACTGGCTCTCCTGCGGACACACGCGGCCGCACACCGCCGGCAGCGAGCTGGTGGTGGAAATGATCTGATAGGCCTCCTCAAACTCGCCCTCGGCTACCTTTTTGATGAACTCCGGAATCCGGATCATCACCGGGCAGCCCTTCATGCAGGGCTTATTCTTGCAGTTCAGGCAGCGCTGCGCCTCGTCCAGCGCCATCTCCTCCGTATACCCCAGCGTTACCTCTTCAAAATTCTTATTGCGAACATCCGGCTCCTGTGCGGGCATCGGATTTTTCTTCATACTCAGGTTTGCCATGATTATTCGCCCTCCTTCTTGAACAGGTTGCAGACTTCCTCGTGCTTATGCATTTCGAAGTCCTTGTACATCTGATTCCGCTTCACCGCCAGATCCCAGTCCACCTTGTGGCCGTCGAAGTCCGGGCCATCCACGCAGGCGAACTTCATCTCGCCGCCCACGCTCAGGCGGCAGCCGCCGCACATGCCGGTGCCGTCGATCATGATGGGGCTCATGGAGACCGTGGTGGGAATTCCGTAGGGCTCGGTGGTCTTAGAGACAAACTTCATCATGATCATGGGGCCGATGGCGAAGATCTCGTCATACTGATTGCCCGCCTCGATCAGCTCTTTCAGCGCTTCGGTAACCAGACCCTTCTGGCCGTATGATCCGTCGTCCGTGCAGAGCTTCAGCACAGAGGAGGCCGCTCTGAACTTGTCCTCCAGAATCACCACGTCCTTGTTCTTGAACCCCACTACCGCGTGCACTTCGGCACCGTCATCATGGAACTTCTTGAGCACGGGATAGGCGATGGCGCAGCCCACGCCGCCGCCGACCACGCAGACCTTCTTCTTGCCCTCAGTCTCTGTGGCCTTGCCCAGCGGGCCGACAAAGTCCTGCAGGCTCTCCCCCTGATTCAGGTGGCTCAGCTTTTCCGTGGTGGCGCCGGCGGTCTGCACGATGATACTGACTGTTCCCTTTTCGCGGTCATAGTCATGGATTGTGAGGGGGATTCGCTCCCCGTTTTCATCCACACGCAGAATGATGAACTGGCCGGGCTGTGCCTTCTTCGCAATCAGAGGTGCCTCAATCTCATACAGGATCACCGTCGGTTTGAGCGCCTCTTTTCTGACGATTCGAAACATAGTTCTCCTTCTTTCTCTTGTTCTTTTGCAGCAATTGTGTCGGCCGAGCAATAACACAATACATTGTTGATATTTTAACACAATCCCTGGAACCCGTCAAATAGTTTCGGAGGCATTTCGCCGAATTCTTCGGGATCTTTGCTTTTATGCGGAGTTTGCGATCACGGTGCCCGTGTCAGCAGCACAGCGTGATCTCCCGCCCCTCTGTGCGGATTTCACCGCTTTCCCGCAGGCGCTTCATCTCCCGCATCATGGCGCTGCGGTCCGTGGCGATATAGTCCGCCAGCGTACTCAGCGAAAACGTCAGCGTAAAGGTTTTGCTGCCGGCTCTGCCGGCCTGCTGGGTAAAGTAGCACAGAAGCTTGTCCCGGATGGTCCGGCGGGACAGAACGTCCACCCGCTCGCTGAGGGCCTGGGCTTTGTCCGACATCAGCCGCAGCATGTTTTGCACCAGCATGCTGTGGTGGGTGCACGCCCGTTCACAGCGCTTGAGAATATGGGGGTAATCAATAAACAGTACCTCGCAGGGCGTGCGGCAGACCACCTCCATGCTGTCCCGGGGGGAACCGGCAAATGCCAGTGACCGGCCGAATACGCCGCCGCAGGAAAGCTCCTCCAGCACGGTGGAGATACCATCCTCGTCGATCCGGATCAGGGCTGCTTCCCCCCGTTCTACAATCCCCACCGCATCGCTGAGGGTTGAAAAATCATAAATTACCTCGTCCGCCCGGAACGATTTGGTCACCGCATGAAAGCAGTCGTACATGCTGAGATAGCTCTCATAGGAAATATTTTCAAAAAGTGGGCTCTGTTTGAGCTCCTGAGGTGTGAGCATATCTGTCATCCTTTCTGTTGCATTTATCACATGTTTTTTTATCATAGCAGGTCTCCTGTGGAAAGTAAACAAGAACCTGCCAAGGTTTAAAAGTTTGTTCATCATTTTCACAACAGCTCTGTTATACTATTAATAACGAGCCGGAGTTCCGGCCAATACATAGAAATGAGGCATGCTTGTGAACATCGCTTACTTTCTGATTCCGAAAAGCAGCGTTGCCTATCTCTACGACGACTTTACTTTTCGGCAGGGACTGGAGAAGATGCATCACCACGGTTATACCGCAATCCCCGTGATCACACGGGAGGGGCAGTACGCAGGCACCGTCAGCGAAGGGGATTTTCTCTGGCGGATGCTGGCTTCTCCCGCGAAACCTGAAAGGGCGTTTTCTATGAAGGACATGGAACATCTGCATGTCCGGGACATTCTGGAAACGGACAGCTATCGCTCCGTACGGATCACCGTCTCCATGGAGGAACTGCTCAACAGTGCCATGAATCAGAACTTCATCCCGGTCGTGGACGACCTGGGTAATTTCACCGGCATCGTCACCCGCAAGGATATCATTCGGCATTTCTCCGACCAAAAAGCACTGTGCGGCACTCCCGAGCTGTTCCGTAAAATCGTATAAAACCGAAACGGACTGACTGCGGCGGGCAAGTGCCGCACGTAATAGTTTTCGCATTTGGGCGGACGGCTTCAGCCGCCCGCCGCCTTTGCGTCCAAAAGCAAGCGGCAGGAGCCACCATGGCTCCCGCCGCTATTTTATTCGATTGGAGCGCACCCCTATTTCAGCTCGTCCAGTGTCAAAGAAAAGCTGTCCAGGAAGGTGTCCAGGAAATACCGCAGCTCCGGGAGATCGAAGGCATCCAGCGCCCGGCGGGTCTGCTCCGCCGCCTCCCGGAACTCGGCGTTGCCCGCCTTGACCTCCTCCACACATTTGATATAGGCGGAGAGCTTGTCCGCCGCCTTCACCAGCTGGTGGACCTCCGGGGCGGTATCGAGCAGAATCGGACGATACGCGGGCCGCAGCTCGTCGGGCAGCATGGACAGCAGCTTGTCGTTGGCCACCTCTTCCACTTGATGATAGGCGGTTTTAATGGCGGGATTATAGTATTTGATGGGCGTGGGCAGGTCTCCGGTGATGATCTCCGACGCATCGTGGTACAGCGCTGCCACAGCCACCGCACCGGGGTCCACCCCGCCGCCGAACTTTTCGTTGCGGATGACGGCCAGCGCATGGGCCAGCACCGCCACCTGATGGCTGTGCTCCTGCACGTTTTCCGGAGCGGTGTTGCGCATCAGCGCCCAGCGGGAGATGAACCGCATCCGTGAGATATAGGCAAAAAAGTGACTTTTCATCCTTCAATCCTCCAAAATCTCGCCCAGCAGCACGCTGCCCCGAACACCAGTGATCCGGACGCGGCGCACTATATTGTGCAGATGTTCCCCCTCCGCCAGCACCTCCATGTAATTGGGGGCGTGGCCGCAGAACGCCCCGTCCTTCGGCTGTTCAAACAACACGGGATACACATATCCCACGCAGCCGGTGAGGTACGTCCGCTGCAGCTCCTCCGCCACGGCCGAGGCACGGCGGGCCCGCTCCTCCTTTACGGAAGGGGGCAGCTGTTCCATCTCCGCGGCCGGAGTACCCGGACGGATGGAATAGGGGAAAATGTGCGTTCGTGCAAGGCCGCATTTGCGGAGAAAGGCCAGCGTTCTCGTAAATTCTTCCTCCGTCTCGCCGGGGAACCCCACGATCAGATCCGTGGTGACGGCGGGGCGGTCAAAATAGCGGTTCAGCAGCTCCACGGACTCATAATAGCGGTCGGTGTCATATCTGCGGTTCATCCGCCGGAGCGTCTCGTCACAGCCGCTCTGGAGCGACAGGTGGAACTGTGGGCAGAGGCCGGGGAGACGCGATGCCCGGCGGCAGAACTCCTCCGTGATGGTGCGGGGTTCCAGACTGCCCAGCCGGATGCGGACTCCCTCCGCCGCGCGGCTGATGGCCTCCACCGCGTCGATCAAGGTCTGGCCGTTTTTCAGATCCTTTCCCCAGGAGGAGATCTCGATCCCCGTGAGCACGATCTCCCGGTAGCCGTCCTGCTTCAGACGGGCTGCCTGTGCCACGGCCTGCTCCAGCGGCTCGGAACGAACCGGGCCCCGGGCGTAGGGGATGATGCAGTACGAGCAAAAATTGACGCAGCCGTCCTCGATTTTCAGCATGGCCCGGGTGCGGCTCTCCATTCCCCCGGCGGGCAAAACCTCGAAGGTGCGGCGCTCGAACGACCGGTCGATGGCCTCGATGCGGATTCTGTCCCGGACGGTTTGCTCCAGCAGGTCGAGAAATCCCGCCCGGTCGCCGGTGCCGGCCATCAAATCCACGTTCAGTCTGCGCACATCGTCGGCATGGGTCTGGGGATAGCAGCCGCACACCGCCACCACTGCCCGGGGATGGGCCTTCTGCACCCGATGGATGGCCTGGCGGGACTTCTGGTCGCTGACGGCCGTGACGGAGCAGGTGTTGACCACGTAGGCATCCGCCTCGGCCGTGAAGTCCACGACCTCATGACCCCGGCGGCGGAGCTCCTGCTCCATGGCCTGGGTCTCGTACTGATTCACTTTGCACCCAAGGGTATAAATGGCAACTTTCACGGGGAGTTCTCCTTGCTATTCCATCGGCTTGCCGATATAATATAGGCGGACGCGTTTTCACGCGTTTTCATTATACTTGGATTTTATGCGTTGGGCAACCCCCAATCAAAGGAGCAGCTGTTTTCATGATTTATCTGGATTACGCCGCCACCACGCCGGTTCCCCGGGACGTGGCGGACGCCATGTACAAAGTGCTGACGGAGCAGTTCGGCAACCCCAGCTCGCAATACGCCCTGGGGCAGGAGATGAAAAAGCGGATGGAGCAATGGCGCGGCACCGTGGCCGAAGCCGTCGGCTGTGAGGCAAAGAACCTTTACTTCACCTCCTGCGGCACGGAGGCGGACAACTGGGCGATCACCGCCGCCTGTTGGCAGAACCGGCATCTGGGGCGGCACATTGTCACCACTGCCGTGGAGCACAGCGCGGTGCTGGAGCCCTGCCGGTGGCTGGAGCAGCAGGGGTACGAGGTCACCTATCTCACTCCGGGCCGGGACGGAAATCTCTCCGCCGAAGAAGTACTCCGCGCCGTCCGGCCGGAAACCGCACTGGTGTCGGTCATGCTGGTAAACAACGAGACCGGATGCGTCTTTCCCGTTGCCGGGATTGCGGACGGTCTGCGGGAACGGAATTTCAAAACACTGCTCCACACCGACGCGGTGCAGGGCTTCCTGAAACTTCCCTTTTCCGCCCGGACCCTGGGCGCCGATTTGATCTCCCTGTCCGCCCACAAAATTGGCGGACCCAAGGGCGTGGGGGCGCTGTATGCCGGCAGCCGGGTGCGGAATCCCAAGCCCCTGCTGGCGGGCGGCGGGCAGGAGTCGGGCCTGCGCTCCGGCACGGAGGCCACCGCCCAGATCGCGGGCTTTGCCAGGGCGGTTGAGCTGCGGCAGGAGGGCTTGCCCGACAAGCTGACCCGTCTGGCGGAGATGAAAGCCTACGCCGTGGAGCAGCTGACCCGGATTCCGGATCTGACGCTGGTGGGGGCCGGCGCGGCATCCCACATCCTTGCGGTCTCCCTTCCCGGCTACCCCAGCCAGAACATCGTCAGCGACCTGTCGGCCCAGGGCATCTGCATCTCAGCAGGCTCCGCATGCCACCAGGGCAAACCCAGCCACGTGGTGGCGGCGCTGAAGCTGCCCAAGCGGACCGCCGCCGGGGTCATCCGGCTGAGCTTCGGCCCGGAGACCACGAAGGCGGACATCGACGCGTGCGCGGCGGCGCTGCGGCGCCACCACGACACCCGCTTTCCCATGCTGTAAGCCGGAAAGTCTGCCCCGGCTGATCCTTTACCGCCCTGTCGGGGCGGATCCATGACGTGAGGAGGGATTTCCCTTGAGTCTGTTCCGCTGCCCTGTCTGCGGAGAGTCCCTGACCCGAGAGGCGCAGGCCTACCGCTGTCCCGCAGGTCACAGTTACGACATTGCCCGGGAGGGCTACACCTATCTGCTGCCGGCGAATCAGAAGCACTCTGCCGCCCCCGGGGACGACAGAGGCATGGCCCAGGCCCGCAGGGAATTTCTCTCCCGGGATTACTACCGCCCCCTGCTGGACGCGCTGCGGGGGCTGGCCGTCTCCCACGCCGGGGACGCCCCCGCCGTGCTGGATGTGGGCTGCGGCGAGGGCTACTATACCTCCGGCATCTATCAGTCGCTGCTGGACGCCGGACGGCGGCCCCGGATGGCGGGGATCGACATCTCCAAGTTCATCCTGCGCTACGCCGCCAAGCGCGAGCGGGATGTGGAGTTCGCCGTGGCCTCCTGCTATCATCTGCCCGTGCAGAGCGGCTGCGTGGATCTCCTGCTGGACTGCTTTTCCCCGCTGGCTGTTGAGGAATTTCACCGGGTGCTGAAACCCGGCGGCGCATTTTTCCATGTGGTGCCCGCCGCCGATCATCTGTGGGAACTCAAGCAGGTGCTGTACGACGATCCCTATCCCAACGAGGATAACGCGACGCCCTATCCCGGTTTTGACCTCGAGACCATTGTTCCCGTGGACAGCGCCATCACCCTCGGGAGTTCCAGCGACATTCACAGTCTGTTCCAGATGACCCCCTACTACTGGAAGACGCCCCAGACCGGCGCAGAGCGGCTGGCCGCGCTGGAGACGCTGACCACCCGGATTTCCTTCCGCATCCATGTATTCCGCAGACGGCCGGAATGAACAGGCGGGCTAAGAATCACAAAACGATGCCGGCTGCTTTGGCAGTCGGCATCGTTTTTTTCCGCAGCGGGTCGGAGCGATCACCGATCCCGCAGATACCCCTGCGCGGAGTGGGCGGCGTTGGCGCCGTCCGACATGGCGGTGACAATCTGGTAGAGCTTTTTCTGCCGCAGATCGCCGGCGGCAAAGACGCCGGGAATGGCCGTGGTTCCGTCCTCCTCGGCCCGGAGGAAGCCGCTGGGAAGCAGCAGCTCCCGGGGGAGGAGCTTCGTATTCGGCTCCATGCCGATGGCCACAAAGACCCCGTCCACGGCAATCGTCTCGGTCTCTCCGGACTTCAGGTTCTTCACCAAAAGACCCTCCACCTTCTTGGTTCCCAGCACCTCCACCGCCTCCCGGTAGTGGAGCACCTGGATATTGGTGTGCCGGTCGAACTGCCGGCGCAGCGAGTACATGGCGGGAAGGTCGTCTCCGTGGTAAATCACGAACACCTTCCGGCAGATGTCGGCCAGCTCCAGGGCGTATCCCGCCGCGGTGTTGCCGCCGCCCACCACGGCGATGTCCTCGTTCTTAAAGAAGTTGCCGTCGCAGGTGGCGCAGTAAGAGACGCCCCGGCCGGTAAACTTCTCTTCCCCGGCGATGCCCAGTTTCCTCCGCTCAGAGCCCAGCGCCAGAATGACGGCACGGCCCTCATAGCGGTTCTCCGCCGTTTTAACCACTTTGATCTCCGGTGAAAGGTCCAGCTCCGTGACCTCCTCCAGGAGGATCTGCGCGCCGGCGTCCCGGACGTGGGCTTCAAAATCCGCGGCCAGCTCGGCGCCGTAGATATCCTTGAATCCGGGGTAATTGTCAATCCGATAGGTAAGGGCGGCCTGTCCGCCCAGGGTCATCCGCTCCAGCACCAGCGTGGAAAGTCCCGCCCTCGAGGTATAAATGGCGGCTGTCAGACCGGCCGGGCCGCCGCCGACAATGATTACATCATACATACGTTCACCTGTGCTTCCCTGTTGCTTTTGCTCAACGAAGTCCCTTCACAGGGCGGCTTCGATCACAGGGTCCAGCTCCTCGGGGGTCACCGTCGGCTCGAACCGGCCCCTGACCTGTCCGTCACGCCCTACCAGAAATTTGGTGAAGTTCCACTTGACTTCATTTCCCGCGACATTGTCAGGGTAGTATTTCTCCACAACACCCTGAATCCTTTTTCCGGCTTCCTTGTCCAGTTCGAAGCCCTGAAACGGCGCGGCCTCCGTCAGATAGCGGAACAGCGCGTCGGCGTGCTCGCCCCGCACGTCGATCTTGGCGAAGAGCGGGAAGGTGACGCCGTGGTTCAGACGGCAAAACTCGGAAATCTCCTCGTCGCTGCCCGGTTCCTGAGCCAGGAACTGGTTGGAGGGAAAGCCCAGAATCACCAGGCCCCGATCCTGATACTTCTGATAAAGGGCCTCCAGTCCGTCGTACTGGGGCGTAAAGCCGCATTTGCTGGCCGTGTTCACGATCAGCAGCAGCTTCCCTGAATAATCCGACAGGGAGACTTCGTCACCACGGATGTTTTTTACCTTATACTCGTAAACTGACATGTTAAATTATCTCCTTTTACACCGTACGGAGCACGTCTGCGGGCAGAGGGTCTCTCCCCGCCGCCCGACGTCCCCTTGTTTATTGCTTACAGAACCAAAGACGGAGGCGTGTAGATCCGGGCGCCAAGCTCAGCGTCCAGCAGATACAGGCCCTTTGCGTCGCTGCCGAACAGATCGTACCGTTTCAGAATATCCTGGGTATTCTTCTCCTCCTCGCCCTGCTCCTTGACAAACCAGTCGAGAAACTGCATGGTGCGGAAGTCCCTCTGCTCGTAAGCGACGGCATAGATCTCGTTGATGGATTTGGTAACCTTCTTCTCATGCTCGAAAGCAGCTTCCGCCGGCTGGCGGAAGTCCCCAAACTGGGAACCGGGAGCTTTCACGTCCTGCAGGACGACCTTCTCGTCGTTGTTCAGCAGATACTTGATGAACAGCATGGCGTGGTCCCGTTCCTCCTGGGTCTGGACGGTGAACCAGTTTCCGAATCCGTTCAGATTCTGATCGAAATAGAAGTTGGCCAGGTCCAGATAGAGATAGGCGGAGTACCACTCCATGTTGACCTGACGGTTCAGCAGCTCAGTTAATTTTTGATCCAGCATATGTTTGCTCCTTTCGGTTTCTCCCCGTCGGAGGCTTTGCCTCCCCGGGGTCAGAACTTATGATACAGCTCCCGCTTGGCGCCGCAGACCGGGCAGTGTTCCGGCGGGTTGTCCAGAACCGTGTGGCCGCAGACCGGACAGACGTAGACGGCGGATAGCTGGAGGTCCTTCCCCTCCCGGACGGCGTCCAGCGCCTGCCGGAACAGCACGGCGTGCTGCTTTTCCGCCTCCAGTGCAAAGCGGAAGGAACGCTGTGCTCCCGCCTCCTTCTGGAATTCGGCGGCGCCCAGATACACGGGATACATCTGCTCCACCTCATGCAACTCGCCGTTGATGGCGCCCTGCAGGTTGTCGGCGGTTTGGTTCGGCCCGAAAACAGCCCCGGCCGTGACCGTTGCGTCGGATATGCCGCCGCCGATCTCGCGGAAGTGGTTGGCGGCGTGCACCTGCTCGGCAAAGGCAATCGCCCGGAACAGCCGCGCCACATTGGGGAACCCCTCCTCTTCCGCCGTGTCGCCCCAGATCAGATACCGCATGTGAGCCATGCTCTCCCCGCCGTACGCGGAGTGCAGGAAATCCGAAGTCATCGCATTTTTGACTGCCATACAAACGTCCTCCCCTAGTCAAATTATCGGCTGCAAGAGCCGCTTCGTTGTTTTCCCCGGGATCGGCCGCTTTATCCGGATTTGGCTCTGATTGCCGCAGGAGCCCGGAAAACCTCCGGGCTCCTGCGGCTGCGTCTATTGATCTTGTCCGGAGGAAATGCAGCCGGCGGAGAACTCTGCGGAGCAGATTTCTCCCTCAGTCATGGAGAATGGCTCGTCCTTCGACCGCTCGTCCTTCTTTTTTTCTTGGCTCGGTTTCTCTTTCGAATGTTTCTTTTCCATATTCATAAGTCAATCGCACCCTTCCATATTCCGGTGATGGAGATCGGGGCCGGCTATGTCCGTCAGGTTTTGAGCTTCTTAGAAATCCGTCTTCCACAGCCCGTGCAGATTACAGTAGGCGTACACCGTGCCGCTGGTGGCGTGGAACTCGGCCTTTGGCGCATCGCCCGGCTTGAGATACTTCACCACAACCTTGCCGTCGGTCGCCAGCGCAATCCACTCGATATAGTGCTCTGCCAGCATGGGGTGCAGAGTGGAGCCCACCGTAACGGCAATCATGTCTCCCTCTTTTGCAACGACAGGAACATGCTTCTCGGTAGCAGCATCGGTGGAATTGGCTACCAGCTTCGTCATGTTCTGACCGCAGCAGACCAGAGTTCCGCCGCCCTTTTTGATCAAGGCTACCATATTCCCACAAAGTTCACAGCGATAGAATTCGACGTCTGCCATTTTTAAAACCCCTTTTCAAAGATATTTTTTATCATAACCGACCCCGGCAACGGTTCAGCCGGCTACAAACATCATAATCTCAGGCGCGGCGTCCGCCAAGCGCATGAGAGCAGGAAACTCTTTCCTTGATTTTACCATATTCGCGCAGGAAATCAACGGTTTCAGGCATTCGCCAACGAATAAAGTTGAGGATGCCGGGCCGTCTCTTTCCCGCCCGAAGTTCCGCCGGCCGAAACGCTCACCCGATCAGCGCATCCAGCGCTTCGAAGGAGGACACCGCGCCCAATTCCCGGCCGCTCTCGATGCAGGCTTTGAACCGGCTTCCCCGGGCGGTATCCCCGATAAACGCCGCCCCGGTCAGCCTGCCGTCGGTCACCACGGCGGCGGAATACGCCGCGCCGCTGATTCTGCGGTAAATCCGGGCAGTTTCCGAAAGCTGCATGGAACCCACGGAGAGGACCGATATACCGACAACCTTCAGCAGCGGGGACGGCACAATGGTCTGATAAACCGCGTCACCACCGGCGGCGTTGATCCCCGCCGTCTCCCCCTGCTTTGCCGCAATGGCAATCAGGCCGGGCACCGCGCCGCTGAATTCGGCCACATCGCCGCAGGCATAGATGCCGGGCACGTTCGTCCGCATTTTTTCATCCACCAGAATCCCCCGGTTGGCCGCAATTCCGCAGGACTGCGCAAGACTCAGCGAGGGCCTCACCCCTGTGGCCGCGATCACGCAGGCACCCTCCGTCTCCTCCGGAAAATCCGCGGGAGAACCGATGCAGATGTGAACGCCCGTTTTCTCCAGCAGAGCCTGCAGAAAATCGCCGCCCTGGGAATCCAGCTGACGGGAGAGCAGATAGCTGTTGACGGACACCGACACATGGCATCCCAGCTTGGTCAGGGCGAAGGCCGCCTCCAGTCCCAGAACGCCGCCGCCCACGATAAAGGCTTTTTTCCGCTCCGCGCACACCCGATGGATCTCCATGGCGTCCTGATAGGTGCGCAGCGTGTACACCTGATCCGCAAACGGGAGGGGCGGCGCCGTGGGAGACGCGCCGCAGGACAGGATCAGGGCGCCGTATTCCGTGGCAGTGCCATCCGCCCAGCGGACAGTTTTTCCGCCGGGATCGATGGAGACCGCCTGTTTGGACGTCCGACACTGAATGCCATTGTCCCGGAACCAGGCTTCCTCCGACATGCGGATGCTCCCGATCTCCGCGCCGGTGCTGACGATTTCCGGAAGCCTGGGGCGCCAGTAGGGCAGATACGGCTCCGCGCCTGCCAGAATGACCCCGGCCTTTCGTTTGCCGGCAGCCTTGGCGGCGTTGTAGCCCGCCGGACCTGCACCTAAAATCAATACATCGGTATCCATAGCCTTCTCCTTCGTATTTTCCGCACCGTTTCCATGGCGGCGCTGAACTTAAACGCCGCGCTTACGCTGCGGTAAAGCGATTTCATCTGTACCTGTCTCGAACAGCTCCGAAAAAGCACCGTCCGCCCGTGGGCAAAGCATTCTCCGTCTTCCGGGAATTGCCGATATAGTGATTATACAATCGGCAGGCGGCAAATGCAATATCATATATCATAATAATTATCATATATCTTCATTCATTTTCGTCTGTCGATAATAGTCAACATCTGCTGTTCTCCAATGCCTGGAATTTCTCTTTCGGTTTTGTCGGTGTCGGTATGGTATTTTATGGCGATCTGCCGGTGGAATGGGTGTCCCGCTCGGGTTTGTTCTTTCGAAAAGCTTCATGACTCAGCGGTACTCGCACGTTCAATTTGAGAAGCTCTGCAAAAACATGCTAATTTACATGCTAATTAATATGCTAATTGTCTTATTTTGATTGATTTTTTTGACCAAGCATATATAATAGAAGTGTTGAGCATCCAAAAATTTTAGGAAAGGCGGTGTAAAAATGTCATCCAATGCAGTTGAAAAAATTGCCGATGCGGAACAGGCGGCCATAAGAATAAAGGCAGAAGCGGAAATGCAGGCCAAAGAGCTGATTGCTGCTGCAGTGCAGGCTGGACGGGAAAAAATGGGACAAGCCACTTCCGAAGCTGAAGCAAAGGCAAAGGCTATCCTTTCCCAGGCAGAAGAACAGGCCGGAGCACGCAGACTTGTCGTTCTGGATCAGGCACGTCTGGACAGCGAGCAACTGCGTACTCAGGCTGCAGGAAAACTGGATACAGCAGCAGAGCATATTATCGGAAAGGTTGTGGGCGGCTGATGGCGATTGTCAAAATGAAGCACATGCGTTTATTCGGCATGGCGGCCGATCGGGAAAAATTGCTCCATGTGCTTCAGGAAGCAGGTTGTGTAGAATTGAGTAAACCTTCAGAGACACCACCTGATGACCAATGGGACACCCTTGTGCACCCCTCGGACAGCGGTCTTTCGGAAGCCCGCTCCAATGCCGCCATTCTGACGGAGGCGCTTGGAACGCTGAAACGAAACGGTGTGAAAGGCCGAAGCATGTTTCAACCGCGCCCGTTTGTCAGCAAAAACGAATTGTATGATGATCAGACAAAGGCCGCAGCGATCGAGACGGCACAGAAAATCTGCGGTATCGACAAGCGTATTATGTCCATTCAGCTGGAGGGAAATCGTCTCAGGGAGCGCCGGCAGCAGCTGACTCCATGGCTTGATTTGGATATTGCGCTGGACACCCCTTCCACCAAGACGACTCTGGTGATGTTTGGGAGCATCTCCTCCCAATTCCCCCCGGAAGTGTTCTCTGCCGAGCTTGAGACCTCATCCGGGCTGGCACAGGTTGTCTTCGGCAAACGGGATTCAGACCGCCAGAACTGCGTGATCTTCTGCCACAGGAGCGCGGAGGCCGCTGCTTCGGACGTATTGAAAAAATACGGGTTTACCCGTGTCAACCTGAATGATTGGCACGGTACCGCTCGTGAAAGCATGGGGAAGATCGATCAGGAGCTTCACTCTTTGGACGCTGAGCGTGAAGCAATCAAAACCGCCATTTCCGACGAAGCCGGCTCCCGTGAGACGCTGGAGCTGATATTGGACCGGGTCAATCAGGAGATTGCACGCGAAACGGCAAAAGACTTTATTCTGCAGTCTCCCGCCGTTTTTTTTCTGGAGGGCTGGGTTCCCGCGCCTGATGTGTCCCGGCTGGATGTCGCGCTGAAACCCTTTACCTGTGCTCTTGAACTGACGGATCCTCCCGAAGAACTGTATCCGGATGTCCCCGTTCAATTGAAGAATAATTTTTTAACGCGCCCGCTCAACATGGTAACGGAAATGTACTCGCTGCCGGCATATGACGGACTTGACCCCAACCCTCTGATGGCGCCCTTCTTCATTCTGTTTTATGGCTTCATGATGGCAGACATGGGTTACGGGCTTCTTATGATGCTGTTTTCCGTGCTGGTTCTCCGGAAGTCACGCCCGATTGGCGGCATGCGGAATTTCTTCACACTGATGGGACTGTGCGGCATCAGCACCTTTATTATGGGCGCCATCACCGGCGGCTTCTTCGGGGATTTTCTTCCGCAGATTGCAAAAGTCATCAATCCGGACACCCATTTCACCAGTCTTCCTTCCCTGTTCACTCCGCTGAATGACACCATGAGCATTCTGATTGGAGCCATGTGCCTTGGCGCAGTCCAGATTGTCACAGGCATGGCGATTAGTTTTATTAAAAAGCTAAAAGACGGGAACTTCATGGATGCCTTGTGGGAAGAGTTTACATGGTGGGTGGTGTTTCTTGGCGCCGCTCTTGCAATCCTGGGGATCACAAAGTTCGTACTTATTGTCGGAATTGTGATGGTCCTGGTCGGTTCCGGGTGGAATGCAAAGGGCATCGGCAAAGTAACCGCCGTTTTCGGTTCTCTTTACAACCATGTGACCGGATACTTCGGCGATATTCTGTCCTATTCGCGTCTGATGGCCCTGATGCTGGCGGGGAGCGTCATCTCTCAGGTGTTCAACACGCTGGGCGCCATCCCCGGGAATATTCTGTTCTTTCTGATCGTTTCACTTGCGGGAAACGCGTTGAATTTCGCGCTGAACCTTTTGGGCTGCTTCGTCCATGACCTGCGTCTGCAGTGTCTGGAATACTTCGGCAAATTCTACAAGGACGGCGGCAAGCCTTTCCGGCCTTTGGCAGTAAACACAAAATACGTTGATGTTGTAAAATAAAAGGAGGAACTAACATGTTAAACGGACTTTCAATTGCGCTGCTCGGCTCCGGTCTTTCGGCTTTTATGTGCGGAATCGGATCGGCCAAAGGTACGGGCATAGTGGGCGAAGCCGGAGCGGGACTTCTGTGCGAGGATCCCACGAAATTCGGTAAAGTCATGATTTTGCAGGTCATTCCCGGAACGCAGGGGCTTTATGGACTTGTTGTCTGGTTCTTCGCCATTTTTCGCATGGGACTGATGTCCGGCAGCGCCTTTGACCTGACAGTCCCGCAGGGGCTGCTGTATTTCGCTGCCTGCCTGCCCATGGCATTTGGCGGCTGTTTCTCTGCAATAGCGCAGGGCCGCGTGGCGGCCAGCTCCATCACTCTTCTGGCCAAGAAACCCGAGGACTGGGCCAAAGGCATGGTGCTCTGCATCACCGTCGAATTTTATGCCATCTTGTCCTTGCTGGCCTCCATGCTGATGATCATCAATATCAGCGCCTGAGCCGCCAGAGAGAAAGATGGTACTGCTTATGGACGGTATTGAAAAAATCACGGCACAAATTGAGGCAGACGCGCGGCAGGAAGCCGATCGGATTATAAGCCAGGCGAAGGAGCAGGCAGAACAGATTCGTCTGGACTGCGAAGCACGTGCCACCCATGAGGCCGAGGAGCTCCTTAAAAAGGCGAATCAGAATGCCGCACTGCAGGAAAAGCGCCTGTACAGCATGGCACAGCTTGACGCCCGTAAACTGACCCTCTCCGCAAAGCAGGAGATGGTCGACAAAGCCTTCCAGCGGGCGCTGGAACTGCTGACGGGTCTGGACGATGAAACCTATGTGGCACTGCTTTCCGGACTTGCAGCCTCGGCAAGCAGCACGGGACAGGAAAGCCTGGTTTTCTCTCCGGATGACAGGAAGCGGTTTGGCAAGCAGGTGGTGTCGGGTGCAAATGACATTTTAACCCGGCGTGCGGCAGTAACGCTGCCTGCCGCGCTGCGTTCCTCCAAAATCGGTTCATTTCTGGAAAAGCTGGTCGCTGGGGTCTCCCCGATTTTTTCCGGTGCGGGCGAGCTGAGTCTGGACGATGAAACTCGAAAAATGGCCGGTGGGTTTATCCTGCGTGACGGAAACGTGGAGATAAACTGCACCTTTGAGGTAATGCTCCGGCTTGCTCGGGACGTTTTGGCCGCAGAGGTAGCGGAATGTCTGTTCAATTAAGGCATCCCACGGTCGGCATTCCGCTGGAAAGGGGGATTTCAAGCGGTGAAGAAAATTAATGAAATGGACTACCTTACCATTTCGGCCCGGATCCACGCCATGGAAAATCGCCTGCTTACCCGGGAGCGCATGGATCGGCTGATGGAAGTCTGCAGCGCGGAGGAGGCGTCAAGGGTTCTGTCCGAGTGCGGCTATCCGGAGCTGTCGGAGCTGAGTCTGGGGGGGATCGAGCGTATGCTTGCCGCCTCCCGGGGCGAATTGCGCAAGGACTTACGGGAATCGGCCCCCGATTCGAAGGTGGTCGATCTGTTCTTTATTCCCTACGATTATCACAATGTGAAAGTGGTTTTAAAGGCCAAAGCAACCGGACAGGATGCGGACAGGCTTTTCATTGACTGCGGCCGCTATCCTGCGGCTCAGCTGAAGGAGGAGGTCCTTCAGGGAACGCTGCAGCACGAAACAGCCGTCTTTACGCAGGCTGCTATGTCGGCGGAAGCGGCTCTGGACCAGGACAGCTCCCCCCAGGCGGCCGACCAGATCCTGGATCGGGCATGCTACGCCGAGATGCTTGACATGGCGCGGGAAACCGGCAGCGCTTTTCTGGAGGGCTATGTGCGCATTTCCATCGACTGTGTAAATCTGCGCACCACCGTGCGCTGCCGGCGGATCAGCTGCAGCCCCGACTATTTGAAAAACGCCCTGCTCCCCGGAGGGAATATTGATCCCAGCGCATTTCTCGCCGTGGCAACCGGAGCAACGGAATTAAATGAAGTGATCGGGCACGGTTTTCCGGCCGAGGCTGTTCTTGCCGGAACAGAGGATCATGCAGAAGACAGCCTCATGCAGTTTGAGCGTCTTTGCAGCATCATTTTGACGGTCTATTTTGCAAAAACAAAGAACGCATCTTTTGGGGAACTGTCTCTGATCGGCTATCTGCACGCAAAGCTTTCGGAGTTCACCATCGTACGGGTGATTCTCACAGGCCGACTTGCCGGTCTGGATGCAGAGGCTATCCGGGAAAGGCTGGGTGACATGTATGCATGACGACGCATACCATATCGCCGTGCTGGGCGATCCAACAAGCGTACTCGGTTTTAAGGCACTGGGCTTTGATGTCTTTCCAACTGAATCCGTGGAAGCTGCCCGTGAAATTCTGACCGCTCTGGCGGGCAGGAAAACTGCTGTCATTTTTATTACAGAACAGCTGGCGAAAAATCTGGGGCCTGAAATCGACCGATATCGCGACGAACCTGCGCCGGCAATCATTTTGATTCCCGGTCGTGACGGCTCTCTCGGCATCGGCATGAGCAACCTGAAAAAATCCGTGGAACGCGCCGTGGGCGCCGACATACTCTGACGCGGTGAAGCAGTTGAGAAACGCAGGTCATTTTCCTCGTGTCAAACTATAAAACCAATCCGAAGGAAGGTTGATATACTTGAGCAAAGGAACGATCGTCAAAGTCTCCGGCCCGCTGGTCGTGGCCGCCGGGCTGTCAGAAGCCAACATGGCGGACGTGGTCCGCGTGGGCGATCAGCATCTGATTGGAGAAATTCTTACCATGAACGGGGACAGAGCCTCCATACAGGTCTATGAGGAAACGTCGGGGCTTGGTCCCGGTACTCCTGTGGAAACCACCGGCTATCCTCTCTCGGTAGAACTTGGGCCGGGCCTCATTGAGAATATTTATGACGGAATCCAGCGCCCGCTGCAGGATATCATGGCGGCGGCAGGTGCGACCATTACCCGCGGCATTCAAATCCCCGCCCTGAATCGTGAGAAGAAATGGATGTTTACGCCCCTGGTTCAGCCCGGTACTTATGTTACCGGAGGAGATGTGCTCGGGTCAGTTCAGGAGACGTCCGTTGTGCTGCACAAAATCATGGTGCCGCCCGGACAGAGCGGAACTGTCGAAACCATCGCCGAGGGGGAATACACCGTAACCGATACCATCGTGGTATTAAAGACCGATGACGGACAAACGGTCCCCCTCAGTATGCTCCAGAAATGGCCGGTGCGTGTCGGCCGCCCATACAAGCGGAAATATCCGCCGGACACACCTCTGTGCTCGGGGCAGAGAATCATTGACACCTTTTTCCCCATTGCCAAAGGCGGCACGGCAGCCATTCCCGGCCCCTTCGGATCGGGGAAAACGGTGGTTCAGCATCAGCTTGCAAAATGGTCCGACGTGGATATCGTCGTATACATCGGCTGCGGCGAGCGGGGCAACGAAATGACCGACGTGCTCCGTGAATTCCCCGAACTCATAGACCCGCATACGGGGGAGTCCCTGATGAAGCGGACCGTGCTGATTGCAAACACCTCCGATATGCCGGTGGCTGCCCGAGAGGCATCCATCTATACGGGCATCACCATCGCGGAATATTTTCGGGACATGGGCTATGATGTGGCGGTAATCGCGGACTCCACCTCCCGCTGGGCGGAGGCACTGCGCGAAATGTCCGGCCGTCTTGAGGAAATGCCCGGAGAAGAGGGCTATCCCGCCTATCTGTCCTCCCGTCTCGCCCAGTTCTATGAGCGGGCCGGATGTGTCGAGTGCATTACGTCCGAAAAGATGCGCCGTGGCAGTCTCACCGCGGTCGGAGCCGTCTCTCCTCCGGGCGGAGATCTTTCCGAACCTGTCAGTCAGGCAACGATGCGCATTGTCAAGGTCTTCTGGGCTTTGGATGCACAGCTCGCATATCGCCGGCACTTCCCTGCCATCAACTGGCTGAACTCCTACTCTTTGTATATCAATTCCCTGAAAAACTGGTTCGATGATCATCTCGGTCGGGAGTATCTGCAAAACCGTGACAAGGCCATGAGTATTCTGCAGGAGGAGTCGAGCCTCAACGAAATCGTCCAGCTCGTGGGAAAAGACGCCCTTTCACCGTCTGACCAGCTTACCCTGGAAACCGCCCGGATGATCCGGGAGGATTTCCTGCAGCAGAACGCCTATGTGGATGTGGACAGCTTTTCGGAATATGACCGGCAGGAAAAGCTGCTGGGGCTGATTCTGGACTATGACAAACTCTGCCGTGACTCTATTTCCAGCGGAGCAGACTGCTCAGTGCTCTTTGCTTTGCCGGTTCGGGAGCATATTGGCCGGGCCAAAAGCGTCCCCTCCGACGCATATCGGGACACCTATGCCGCCCTACGTGCGGACATGGCCGCTGAGATTCAAGACGCATCAAAAGGAGGTAAGGCCCAATGATCCGTGAATACAAAACCATTCATGAAATAAACGGGCCCCTGATGCTGGTGCAGGATGTTCGGGGAGTTTCTTACGACGAGCTTGGAGAAATCGAACTCACCGACGGTTCCGTTCGTCGCTGCAAGGTTCTGGAGGTAAACGGCACCACTGCGGTCGTCCAGCTGTTTGAGCCCTCCGCCGGCATCAATCTTGCCAATTCCAAGATTCGCTTTTTAGGGCATCCTCTCGAGCTGGGCGTTTCCGGAGACATGCTTGGGCGGGTTTTTAACGGCATGGGCAAGCCCATCGACGGAGGACCCGAGATTCTTTCCAAAGAGTTTCGGGACATCAACGGCCTGCCGATGAATCCTGCCGCACGGGACTATCCAAACGAGTTTATTCAAACCGGAATCTCTACCATCGACGGACTCAACACCTTGGTTCGAGGACAGAAGCTCCCCATTTTCTCCGGTTCCGGCCTTCCCCACGCAAGTCTTGCCGCGCAGATCGCAAGACAGGCCCGTGTGCTGGGCGATGACGAGGGCAATTTTGCCGTGGTTTTTGCCGCGATCGGCATCACCTTTGAAGAGGCTGACTTTTTCATTCAGGATTTCCGCAGAACCGGGGCGATTGACCGTACCGTGCTGTTTACGAATCTCGCCAACGACCCGGCGGTGGAGCGCATCGCCACGCCGCGGATGGCGCTGACCGCCGCTGAATATCTGGCCTTTGAGCGCGGCATGCATGTGCTGGTAATCCTGACCGATATCACCAACTACGCCGAGGCGCTGCGCGAAGTTTCTGCCGCCAAAAAAGAGGTCCCCGGCCGGCGCGGCTATCCCGGATATCTCTACACCGACCTTGCCACGCTGTATGAACGGGCCGGTCGGCGCCTGGGTTATTCCGGCTCTATCACCATGATCCCCATTCTGACCATGCCGGAGGATGACAAAACCCATCCGATTCCGGATCTGACCGGTTATATCACCGAAGGCCAGATCATTCTGTCGCGTGAGCTCTACCGAAAGGGCGTAACACCTCCCGTGGATGTGCTCCCGAGCCTGTCCCGCCTCAAGGATAAGGGAATCGGCGCAGGCAAGACGCGGGAGGATCACGCCGGAACAATGAACCAGCTCTTCGCAGCCTATGCCACCGGCAAACAGAACAAGGAGCTGATGAGTATTTTGGGCGAAGCCGCCCTCTCCCCTACCGATCTTTTGTATGCCAAATTCGCCGACGAATTTGAAAGACACTACGTCGCCCAGGGGGCGGATGAAAACCGTTCCATTCAGGAGACGCTGGATCTGGGCTGGAAGCTTCTGAGCATCCTCCCGGTCTCTGAGCTCAAGCGGATCAAGCCGGAGCTGATTGAAAAGTACTTGCCGAACAAGGATCAGAAATAGGAGGTGGGTAAATGCCGTCGACAGCCGTTAACCCAACGCGGATGGAACTCACCCGCCTGAAAAATCAGCTGCAAACCGCACGGCGGGGCCACAAGCTTCTGAAGGATAAACGGGATGAACTGATGAAGCAATTCCTGGATATCGTGCGGGAAAACCGCATTCTGCGAAGCCGGGTGGAAACTGCGCTTTTGAAAGCCCACGGAGCCTTTGACTATGCTTCGGCGATGATGTCACCCGAGATGCTGGAACAGTCTCTCCTATATCCCAAGCAGTCAGTGGCCCTTTCGGTTTCGTTTCGGAACATCATGTCGGTCGATGTGCCGAAATACCAATTTGACACGCAGGGCGCCGCAGATGACAATGCTTACCCCTATGGCTTTGCTTTTACCTCCTGTGCTCTGGACGAGGCTGTGGATGCCCTGGCCGGAACCTGCATGGACCTGCTGCACCTGGCCGAGGTCGAAAAAACTGCCCAGCTGCTCTCCCAGGAAATTGAAAAAACCCGCCGCCGTGTGAACGCACTTGAATACGTGAAGATTCCGCAAATGGAGGAGAGCATCAAATATATCTCCATGAAGCTGGATGAAAACGAACGCTCCACAACCATCCGCCTGATGAAGGTGAAGGATATGCTCTTAAAGCAGGCAATTGAGGAGCAGAAGGCGCGGGACGCCAGTGCTATCAAGGCTTTCGAGGCGAAGAGCTGAGGGCGCGAAATGGTAAACTGTTCATTTCACGATTTTCCTTTGATGTTCAATCGAAATGAACTCACATTCCTCAATAGAAACAGCAGAAAGGCTTAAGCGATGAATCGCTTAAGGCAACACCGCGCAATGGCATAAAAAATCCACGCCATCTGCCCATATTGACAAACAGTGTGGAAAATCTTTGCTTTTTCTTCGCAAGCGCAACCTGAATCAGACTGCCAGACTTGGTCTGTCAGCCAGAATCAGATTTGCCAGCGCAAACAGCATATTCAGTTTTGCGGTCTGCTTCTGCAGGCCTCGGTATCGTGTCTTTCGGTATCGAAGCAAACCCTTTACAACGCCAAAAACGTGCTCGACTTTTGCTCGGACGGACGACTTCTCATGCTCTCTGCGCTTTAACTGAGCTTGCGATCTGGTGGAACCCTTTTTCATCTGCGAGGGACGACGATTGATTTTATAACGAATGTGCTTGCCTGAAAGGTTTTCGATGATGGCCTCTTCACGCTTTTCAGCTCCAAGATAGCCGCTGTCCCCATATACAACCGTCTCTTCTCTGGTCAATAACTTTGAAGTCATGATGACGTCATTGACGTTCGCGGCTGTAACTTTCACCGTGTGAACCAGACCACTGTCTTTGTCCACACCTACGTGCGCTTTGTAGCCGAAGTGCCACTCATTGCCCTTTTTCACCTGATGTGCGTCTGGATCCCGCCGCTTTTCCTGATTTTTTGTAGAAGACGGTGCAGCAATAATTGTTGAGTCCACGATGGTGCCCTTCTTTAAAAGCAGGCCCTTTTCTCGCAGCAGTTTTACTACCTGTGCAAACAGCTGCTCCTGCAAACCATTGTGCACGAGGATATTCCGAAAGCGGCCGAGCGTATCGCCGTCAGGCACCTGATTGCTGGAATCCACGCCGCAGAAATCCGAAAAGGCGCGGCTGTCGATGGCCTCGGCAACCGTCGCTTCGTCGGACAGGTTATAGAGGTTTTGCAGCAGATACAACCGCAGCATCAGTTCCAGATCATAGGGCTTGTTCCCGAGCTCCCCTTTGTAGTAGCACGGCTTGATAATGGCGACCCATTTGCCCCAGGGAACGATCCGCTCAATCTGTTCAAGGAATTCCTTTTTCTTTGTCCGCACCTGTGCCAGTTCATCGTTCAGGGCCGACAGACTCATTTGTTTATCCATGACTGAATTTTATCACTTGGAGACATTTTTTGCACGCAGTTTTCTGTGCGGTGTTGCCTTAAGCCTTTCTGCTGTTTCGCCGCCGTTGGGTTGCAATTTGAACGCAATTTGAAGGCAGATATTATATATGAAAACGCCTGCTCATCTCCTCAAGCATGTTTTTGCCCTCAAACACGATCAGCGCGGAAAGCGTCAAGATGCTGAGGGAAATACAGATGATGGAGGGCAGAGGGATATGCACAAGGCCGGTCAAATAAAACACGAGCGGGGCAATGCCGAACACAATGTCCATGTTGAGATAGACCAGATAATCCCCCGGCGGCATTTTCAGAACCTTTGCGAGAATCGCCAGGGAGAGCAGGGCCATACTGCAAGCGATGGGAAGCACGAAATCCAGCGACCATCCCCTCCATCCGGTCAGCCAATCCCAGACAAGGCCCAGCGCCGACACGAGAAAAACCTGCACGGTGATATTTTCGGGGATGTTGTCCCGCTTTCTCACCGCATAAGCCAGACTGATCCAGAAGCAGAGAAGGCCAAGTGCCACAAAAACGGACCAGTATCCCCTCTGGGGAAGGAGAAGGTTCACCGCGCCGCAGGTAACGCCCACTGCGATGGTAAATAAAATCAGAGCCCTGAAGAAGGTTTCGTACTGTCTGTAGACGGTTGGAATCGGAGGATAGATTCCTTCCTCAGCCTCGCCGGACAGCTTCTGCTGGCATAACGGGCAGACGATTTCCACGCCGCGCACCTTTACCCCGCATTTTTCACAGTATTTCATGGCTTCTCCCTCCCATCATCTACCCGATTGGTCGTGATCTCAACCTCCGCCCCCAAGGCGGCCAGCGTGCGGAAAAACCGCCTCTGCACTTCAGCGCTTACGAAAGGGGAGGAAAAGCTGATGCTCAGCCGACCCCGATAAGTGCATGTGCACGCCTGCATCTTATTGGTGCTCGCGCAAACATCGAACGAACGGATCAGATGCTCCAGCTCATGCGGCATGGACACAACGCCGAGATTGGAAAAGTCTACCGTATCCCGCCGCATGGCATTGCGGTAGGCGGCCTTTAATATGAGATCCTTGAAGCAGAGCGGCACCGCCCGCGCAAATGCGTTGTGTTCCATGGCCGAGTAGGCGTCTATCCCGCGGGAGAGGTTGTCCAGCGCGAGGCCGCTGCTCAAATCGGAGCCAATCTTTTTCACAACATCCCCAAACGCGGCGCTTCGTTTTCCGTAGTCATATCCCACAAACAGGACGCTGAAAAAGTTCCGTGCGGAGGCAGAGGGAAAATGGCTGCGTAAATTGACCGGTACAGACAGAACAACCGGCCTTTTTTTCGCACGGACCGGCACCGTCTCGCTGATGGCATCCATCAGGCAGGCGCACAGATATACGGTCAGCGTCGTTTGCTCCTTGTGCGCCGCCTCCAGAACAGGTTGGATGTTCATGAGTCCGGTGATGATTTTCAGTCCGTTTTCCGGATATCTCCTGCCGCTCAGGCGGCAGGCAATGCCGAATTCACTTCGCTTTGTGTTCGGGGAGCCGGAATAGTATCGGTGAAAGCTGTCGTCGCTCCTCTGCGTGGCGGAGGCGTCATAGTCCAGCGAAGGCTCCGTCAGTCCGCCGCGCAGCGTAAGATACTTGGTAATCAGCGTTCGCAGAAAATTCAGAGCGCCAGTGCCATCTGAAAGAACATGGTATACTTCCAGGTTCACCCGATTGTGATAATAGCTCACGTCAAAAAGCAGGCTTTTCCCATTGCGGATATTCATCGCCGCGCAGGGACGCCGGTTCTCTTCGTGGACTACCGGCGTTTTCTCCGTGCTCTCCAAATAGTACCAGAACATTCCCCGTTTCAGTACCGCCCGGTATACCTGGAAGGACTCCATCGTCTGCTCAAGCGCTTTTTGCAAAACAACGGAGTCGACCTGATCGTAAAGCTCACAGGATACCCGAAAAACCTGATGGTCCGCTTTTTCCGAGGCGGAGGGGAAAATCAGTGCCGCATTGTCCAGACCGCGCCAATTCTTATCCATTGTGTTTCACTCCCCCAGAAACTGTTCGATGAGCCGGTAACATTTTTTGACCTGCGCGGACCTCGGTGAAAAGGAAAAAAACCCGTGCAAAGCGCCATCCATCCGATGGAGACTCACCTCGTTGCCGTACCTTCTGAGTTTTTCCCCATATGCCTCTCCCTCGTCTCGGAGCGGATCGTACTCCGCCGTGATTAAAAGAGTTTTCGGCTGTCCCCCCAAATGGTCGGAAAGAAGAGGTGCAAAGTATGGGTTGCTGCGATCTGCTTTATTCCGAATATATAGTGCCTGATAGTCCTGAACCTTCTTCGAAGTCAGCAAAAAGCCCTTGCCATTTTCGGCGATAGAACGGAACGGGGAGTTCTCACTGTGGTCGCTGTAGGTGGACGGATAGAGCAGAATTTGCCGTCTGATCCGAAATTCTCCGCGGTCGGCCGCCATCAGACTGACTGCCGCGGCCAGATTTCCTCCGGCGCTGTCGCCCATCAGGATGATTCGGCGCTCGGCGATTTCCTTTGATGCGTTGCACAAAAACAGTTCGCGGGCGGCCCGATAACAGTCTTCCGGAGCCTGAGGGAACGGATACTCCGGTGCCCGCCGGTAATCCACCGACATCACCTGCCTGCCCGTCTCTTTTGCAAGTTTGGTGCAGACACTCGTATAACTCTCGATATCACCAGACACCCAGCCGCCGCCATGAAAAAACAAAATAATTTCGTCTGATCGCGGCTGCCTTGGGGCAAAGATCCTTATGGGCAGGGTGAAACCGTCTGTGATAATCTCTCGGTCCCAGATCTCGTAGTAGAGTTTCAGCGAGGGATGCAGAATCCTGTTCAAAATCCGTTCCATCCGATAATTGACATCACTTCCTACGCCGGAAAGGGCCTTCAAGATGGCCTTCAGCAGTGGATTCATCGCCATTAAAACAGGCCCTCCAATATCATAAATTGTCTGTTTTGCGGTCTTTTATTATAGTATAACATAATGACCGCGCTTTAACAGCCAAAACTTGGTGCTTGTCAAACACCGCAATACCAGATCAGACTCCATTTCCCGTACAATCCCCTCATCGCGGGGACGCGGGTCACCGTCTGAATTCCAAAACTGAAACGGGAGATGAAGTACACCATTAATGAGCATCCTAATTCTGGAGAAGCCAAGCGCAGTGCAGAGCCTGAACACGCAAAATGATAATTTTCAAGTAGCCAGGCCTCTGCCGGCCTGACGATATATGGCGGGAGCAAGGCCGGAATTGCTGGTATAGACTCGCTTCCGGTTGTAGTTGGTGATTATATAGCGGGACAATGCTCTTGACTGTGAAGAATCATACCGTATGCCGAGCTGCTTGAGTCGTCCCTGAAGATACTAAACATACATGAATTGATTCCTTCCAGCAGTATAAACAACAGGTTGTGAATGACTAAATGAAGATTTGAGATCAAGACGCTGGCATTGCAAATCGAGCAGCGGTTTACTAAGATGTACTCATATCAGAAAGAGAAGGTTGTTTTATGGAAATTTAATCGTACAATACCACGCAAATATGCTAAAATAGAAGAAAACGCCCAGGTGGTAGCGGAATGAATCAGCTGAGTTTCATCGATATGGAATACAACCTTTGGAAACGAACGACGAAACGGGAAGAATTTCTGGATATCCTGGACGAAATCATCCCGTGGAACAAGTGGGTCGACACCGAAGGGCATCGAGAAAATGCTGCAGATGTTTCTGCTGCAATGTTGGATTAGCCATATGAGATATAGTGATCCCAGTCAATGGCGTTGTCCAAAACCTTCGGGAGCTTTCCAGACCAGCGGTTGATGCGATATTCAATGCCGGGCAGGTGTTCATCAATCTGAATTTCCTCACGCTTCTCAATGCCGAGATAGCGAATCGCCATAGACGACCTCATCATCTCACGGATCAGATCCGCTGCAACGTTAATGTCGTACACATTGTCAGCGCACTGCGTGCATCCTCTCCCGCGTGGCACTTCATGCCGAGCCGCCATTCGTTGCCCTTCTTCGTCTGGTGCATTTCCGGGTCACGCGATTTTTCCGCATTCTTCGTGGAACCGGGCGCATTGATCATGGTTGCGTCCACAATCGTTCCACCCCGCATCAGATAGCAGCTTTGTTCAATGACATAGTTCATTGACAGCGTGAACCAGCATTGCAGCAGCCACCACCTGTGCTTTTCTTCTATCTTAGCATATTAGTGTGGCATTGTACGGTTAATCTGCGGTTCCCTTATTAGCAATAGGGGTTTGCCCAAAGAGGTGTAAAACGTGAAAAGGCACATGTTATTATTTAGCAATCTTATTATTATTGTTTCTATTGTAATTGGCTTCATTGGTATTGTCTATAAAGATACGAGGGCGTATCAGGATTTAGCGGAAAACCATTTGGAAAATGTACTGAGTCTTGCAGATAACGATATCTCGAATCATATTGAAGATTCCATGACAAAACCGGTGTTGGTTTCCAAAACCATGGCAAACGACGAATTTTTGAAAGGCTGGCTTTTACAGGAGCCGGAAAATGCGGGAAACGATGCATTTCTGAAACAGCTGTACAGTTATTTGAACGCTTACAAGGAAAAGTACGGCTATACAACCGTCTTTTGCGTTTCAGCCCAGACCGGAAACTATTATTATCAGGGCGGCTTAAATAAGACGATCTCAAAGAATGACGCGCATGATATCTGGTATTATAATTTTACAGAATCCGGGCATGAGTACGACCTGGAAGTCGATACAAATGAGACCAAGGGTAACTTTATTACATTATTTGTGAACTTCCGGGTGGAAAGCGGGGACGGCAGGCTTCTTGGCGTGATCGGAGTCGGGCTCCAAATTAGCACATTAGAAGATACAATCCGTTCCTATGAGAGGAACTACGGTCTGTCAGTCTTTATCATCAATGCCGGTGGTTCCCCAAACTCCTTCACTGGTGACACTGATATTTTTATCAACGAGGACGATCTGGCTAACCGTACCAAAATTGAGATTCAGTTGGACAAGCAGGAAGATCCTCGCATGCAGTGGTATTCCTCTGATAATGAGAGAAAATGCCTGATAACTAAATATGATAAAACGCTTAGCTGGTATTTAATACTGGAGATGAATACCAGCTCAATTAGCCGTGTGTTTGAAGAAAGAGTGATCAGCAATGTGCTTTTTATGTTCATTGTCCTAATAGCTTGTATTACGGTTACGACCGTCGTTTTTATCAATTATAATCAACGGATTATCGAACTGGAGAATACAGATGAGCTTACCGGACTTCCCAATCGGAAGCAATTTTCCAAACGGTACCCGGTATTGATTCGAAAAAACCGGGAACGGAGGAAGACTCTGTTCATGTTCGACATTGACCGTTTTAAGGACATTAACGATAAATACGGTCACCTGTTTGGGAATATCATTCTCAAAATGGTCGGTGAAAATCTGCGCAGCACAATAGACGGTTATGGGATTGCGGCTCGATGGGGTGGAGACGAATTTGTCGGTATATTGTCAGTCGAACCAAACGAAGCGAAGAAGATTCTGGAACGGTTCATGGACTCGCTGAAAAACGAGGACAAGGATGAATGTTACCGTGTTACTGTTAGCGTAGGATTTTTTGAAGTCGACGGAAAACTCAGTATGGAGCAAATGATAAAAAAAGTCGATGAAGCGATGTATCGTTCTAAAGAAGGCGGACGAAACCGAATGTCAAATATATAGCTGGGTGAGTGTGCAGGATTAACTAAGGAACCGCTGATTAACAGCCCACATTCACGCCGAACCGCCATTTGTTGCCTTTTTTGTCTGGTGCATTTTGCGGTTCCGCAATTTTTTCGCATTCTTCGTGGAGCCGGGCTCTCATGATGGTTGCATAAGCAGGAAGTACACCAGTGTTGTGGCGTCCGTCACCTGCTCCTCCGGAAAATTAATGCCCATAAACTTCCGGAAATGCAGATTGGGATTCAACTCAGCGCTCTTCGAGTTATATCTTCTCGGGCTCATTGCTGCGCTTACGGGGTATGCGTGATTACTATCGTGTGCAGGGACAATTGAAATAGCAGATACTGGAGGGGCAAACGAATGACTGATCTTATTTTGCGAAAAGCAACCGATTCGGATATGCTTGACATCATTCAGATACAATTGGATGTATTTAACGGCGAACAGAGAATTCCTTCTGCTCTTATTCCCCTGCCTGCTGAAAACTTCCCTCAATGGTGGTGTGCTTTGTTAGGCGCGGAAATGGTCGGGGAAGTGGGTGCATGGACAGAGAATAATCAGGTGCATTGGGGCAGGTTTGCAATAAGACGGAATTATAGAGGACTGCATATCGGCACAAAATTAGCTCGGTATTCTATTGAAGATTTATTTTCTCAGGGGATTGAGGAAATCCACATGGACGCAAGAGAAATCACTGTAAAAATCGTCTGCAAAATGGGTGGAAAAACAATCGGAGAACCATCAAATTTTTATGATGGCACCGTAACTCCGGTTGTTCTATATCAGAAAGATTATTGTGAGTAATGTGTACTGAATAACAGACGGGGTTTTCTTGAATCCGCAGCGATTCCTCTCTGCCCGAGAATCCGTACTCCGCTTGGATGATGCAGGCGCCCGGTGTCAGGTGCAGCGGCTTGCCGCCTTGCACGGCAGCTGAAAAACAAAGGCAGACAGCCCACGGGCTGTCTGCCTTTTTGAATCAAACAGAGTGTTTGCCGCCACCCGACAAATAGGTCATGGCGGCCTTCAGTTTGCTGCGGTACCCGGTGCAGCGGCAGAGCGTCCCCGCCAGATACTGCCGTACCGTCTCCTCCGGGATGGGCGCGGGAAGCTCCCGTTCCAGGGCCAGCACGGTCATGATATAGCCGGGGGCGCAGAAGCCGCACTGGTCGCCGCCCTCTGCCACCAGACACGCCGCCAGCGCGGAGGCCTGCGGCTCCACCCCCTCCAGCGTGGTGACGGCTCTGCCCTCCAGCCGGCACAGCAGCACCGAGCAGGATAGTACGGGCCAGCCGTCCAGCCAGACGGTGCACATGCCGCAGCTCCCTTTTCTGCAGCCGCAGCGGACACTGAGAAAGCCGTGAGCCCGCAGCGCGTCGGCCAGCGTCTCGGTCAGCGTGGTGTCCCATACACAGCGTTTTTCATTAACAAACAGCGTCACTTGCATCCGCGTTCCTCCTCCATGGCGCTCCGGATCACCGCGGAGCAGATTTGTTCCCGGTAAGCTTTTGACACTAGCAGATTGCCCTCCAGCGGCGTACGGGCGGCACAGTATTCCGCGATGGCGGATGCCTCCCGGTCCACAGGGTGGGAGAAGAGCAACGCTCCGCCGGGACGGGCACCCACGGCAATCCGCCAGGCACCATCCCTCTTCCGGGCGGCGGCACACAGCATGGCCGTATCGGTATAGCTGTTCCGCACGGCGCGGAAACCGGCAGTCCCCTGCTCCCGCTCAAGCGTTACCGCCAGAACGAGATCCCGGGGCTTCGGGTCGGTCAGCCACTCCTCCATGGAAATCGTCCCCCGGCCGTAGAGCACTACCTTGGCGTCCAGCGCCAGAAGCGCCGTCAGCAGTTCGCTCTGAGGCAGCCGGGCCCCCACGGAGCCACCCACCGTAGCCAGGTTGCGAAAGGCAGGCCCCAGCAGATGGGAGACCGACGACGGCAGGATGGACAGCGGCCCCTCCGCCAGCAGAGGGCAGACCTCCAGCGAGCGCAGGGTGGCCATGGCGCCAATACGGAGCGTCTCCCCCTCCGCCGTGATGGTGCTCTCCAGCAGTGGGGCCAGTTCCACACCTGTGCCGCCCATCTCCTGCAGCTGGGAGAGGGTGCCGCCGGCCAGAGCCAGAGAACCTGGGTGCTGCAGCAGGTCGTACGCCTCTTCCAATGTGGCGGGGCGAATCAGATTTGTCAGCTTCAGCATGGCAGTGTCTCCCCCGCCTTTCTCTTTTCCTCCAGTGCCGCGAGAATTTTCTCCGGCGTGATGGGCAGTGTGTTGAACCGGCAGCCTGTGGCGTGGAGCAGTGCCTCCCGAATGGCGGGGGCCGGCGTGTGAAGCTCACCTCACCGATGGACTTGGCGCCATAGGGTCCTGATGGTTCATAGCTCTCGATGAACTCCACCCGGATGGGCGGAACGTCCATGGTGGTGGGAATCCGGTATTTCCGCAGATCATTCGTCAGCAGCTCTCCGCCGGGGCCGAATTTCATATCCTCGTACAGGGCATAGCCCATGCACTGGGCGCAGCCTCCTTCCACCTGCACCCGGGCCAGAGGAGGGTTGATAACCGTGCCGCAGTCCACCACCGCCACATAGTCCAGCAGCTTGACCTGACCGGTCCAGGTGTCCAGCTCCAGTGTGACGAAGCCCGCCACATAGGGCGGCGGCGCGGCGGAACATTTGAAGCCCCCGGTGCAGGTCAGCTGATCCGTGCCGGAAAAGCTGGCCACCCGGTGGGAAAATTCCTCCAGCGTGTCCACCACTGATCCGTCCGAACGGAGCAGCTCCCCACCTGCCAGCGTGGGCTCCTCCGGCAGGTCGTAGAGTGCCCGGGCGGTCTCGCCGATCTTTTGGCGCAACCGGTCGCAGGCGGTTTTCACCGCGTTGCCGGAGACGTAAGTGGTGGAGGAGGCATAGGCTCCCTTGTCATAGGGCGTGAGCTTGGTATCGGATACCACGATCTGCAGCCGCTCCATCTCCACATTCAGGGCTTGAGCGGCGATCTGCAGAAGAATGGTGTCACCGCCGGTGCCCAAATCGCAGGCCCCGGCAAAAACGGTGAAGCTGCCGTCGTAATTCAGCATCACCGAGGCGCTGACGCTGTCCAGTCCGCCGATGCCGGATCCGTGCATGGCGATGCTCATGCCCGTAGCCCGGATGGTGTGGTCGTCGATCCGACGGCAGGGATACTCCCGTTCCCAGCCGATGAGTTCCCGACCCCGGCGGATCAGCTCCTCCAACCGGCAGCTGGTGACGGTTCCGCCGGAGAGGAAGGGGTGCTCGTCTCCCTGGTGGGTGACGTTTTTCAGCCGCAGCTCGCTGGGGTCCATGCCCAGCTCCCAGGCAAGGTCGCTGATGACGCCTTCCAGAGCGAACACCACCTGAGGCGCTCCGAAGCCCCGGAACGCACCGGCAGGAACCAGATTCGTATACGCCGACCGGCCGGTGAACCGCTCGGCCTCCGGACAGCGGTAGATGGGCAGGGTATTGCCGCCGCCCACGCACAATACGTCGAAGCTGTGCTCGCCGTGGGCGCCGCCGTTGGTGAGCATCTCCACGTCGATAGCCCGGAACGTGCCGTCCTTCGCCGCGCCGATGCGCACCCGGGTACGGGCGGCGTGGCGGGTATTGGTGATGGTCATGCTCTCCTCCCGGGTGAGCACCAGCGCGCAGGGGCGGTTGGTTTTCAGCACGGCGGCGGCAGCCAGCCCCTCGAAATAGGAGGTGTTCTTTCCGCCAAAAGCGCCGCCCACCCGGGGCTTGATGACCCGGAGACGGTAGGGCGGAATTCCCAGACCCTCCGCCACAATGCGCTGGGTATTGAACACGGACTGGCAGGAGGAGTACATGATCAGCCTTCCCTGTCCGTCGGGATAGCAGTAGACACGGTGGGTCTCCGCCTGGACGTGAGCCTGGGCCGAGGTGTAAAACGTCTCGTCCAGCACCGCGTCGCAGGTGGGCAGCACGGCGTCCACGTCCCCCAACACCCGATCCTTGGCGGCAACGATGTTCCGCTTAAACCGATTGCCGTTGTCGAAGTGGACAAAGACCTGCCCTTCTTCATAAATAGGATGTCCGTTATCGATGGCAGTTTCAAAATCCAGATTCGGTTTGCGTACCTGGTAAGTAACCTCCAGCAGCTCCGCGCCCCGGCGGGCCGCCTCCTCGGTCTCCGCGGCCACCACCGCCACCGGCTCGCCCACGAAGCGCACTGTCCGCTCCAGAATCACCCGGTCGTGGGGAGAGCCTTCCGGGGAGGCCTCCGCCGCCAGAGTGATTGGGTGATCCTGGGGCACGTCGGCATAGGTCAGTACACAGACCACGCCGGGCACGGCCATGGCGTGGGAGCTGTCGATCTTTTCAATGCAGGCATAGGCGTGAGGGCTTTGCAGAATTTTGAGTTTCAGGGCATTGGCGGAGATAAAATCCTCCACATAGAGGGGTTTTCCCAGACAGGCGGACATGCCGTCCAGCTGGCCGATGGGTTCCCGGATCATCGCGTGCTTCCTCCTTTCAAGCGGGTGATCTTATTTCAGCAGCGCCCGCAGAACGCCCCGATAGCAGTCCGCTGCCTGATAGAGCTGCTCCAGCTCCACATACTCGTCCACCGTGTGGGCCAGATTTTCACGGGACGGACCGAGGCCCAGGGTGGGAATGCCAAGCTCTCCGGCATAATGGCTGCCGTTGGTGCAGAAATTGTACTGATCGATTTTAGGCGTGTAGCCCATTGCGGTGATCTGCTCCATCACATCTCGGATAAAGGGTTCGTCCCGATCATACAGCCAGCCGGGGAAGAACCTCTCGTCCGTGATCTCCTCGCCGGTGTAGCACCGCTCCCGGCCCACGGCATAGGAGACCGACGCCTTCAGCGTGGAATCTGCGGCCATCATCCGCTCCAGCAGCTCCCGGAGGGGAGTCAGGACACTCTCCTTTGTCTCCCCCACCAGAAGCCGGCGATCATAGGTGGCGCGGCAGTAGTCGGGCACCACGGAGGCCCCGGGATAGGGCGAGGACTTGATGTCCGTCAGCTCCAGGATGCCGTCTCCCATGACGGGATGGTGGGGCGGTGTCAGCTTTTGTATTTCCTCGATCACGCGGCACATGCGGTAAACGGCGTTGACACCCTTCTCCGGATTGGCGGAGTGGGCGGGCACGCCGAAGGTCTCCACCACCACCTCGGCCCGGCCCCGCTGTCCGATTTTCACATTGCACTGGGACGATTCTCCGATGACCACCACGTCCGGCTTCACCCAGGCGCTGATCTCCCGGGCAGCCACGCCCTCGAAGCATTCCTCGTGCACCACGCCGGCCACATAGATCTCCCCCGGAAAGTCCCCGCCGCAGTCCTTGACAAAGAAGGCGGCCGCCGCCAGCATGGCGGACAGGGCACCCTTCATGTCCGAGGTTCCCCGGCCGTACATTTTTCCGTCGGCGATCTCCGCACCGAAGGGATCATGGGTCCACTTGGAAGGATCGGGCACCGGCACGGTGTCCATGTGCCCATCCAGCAGGATGCGACGGCCGGGACGGCTGCCGGAAAAGCGGCAGATGCAGTTGCCGTATCGATCCACATGAACCTCTCCGCAGTCGCTCTCCTGCGCGAACCTGCGCATCTCCTCCGCTACCCGGTCTTCGTGACCGCTGTAGCTCTGTGCCTGAATCATCCGCGTACAAAGCGCTGTCAGACACGCTTTTCTGCTTTCCTCCAACATGATGTCTCCTCCTCGTCAGCAGTTAATGCTCTCATAAAATGCGGCGGATTTCCGCTCCCGCTCCAGATCCTCCGGCGTTTGGGGCGCAGGGGATGATTGCAGTGCGCCCGTGGGACACACGTCCGCGCAGAGTCCGCAGCTGCGGCACCGGTCGCGGTCCAACCGCATCTCCGGGAATTCCAGCACCCGCGCTCCGTAGCAGCAAGCCCGCTCACACCGGTGGCAGGAGACGCAGTTTTTGCCGCCGTCCTCCCGGAACGGTGTAAAGGTAAAGTCCAGCTCGCAGACAGTCTCCCTTTTGGGGAAGTTGGGCAGGGCGGCACGGTACGCCTCCTGCAAAGACCGGTAGCCCAGCTCCGCCAGCAGACGGGAAAGTCCCGTGCATAGCTTCTCCACAAACTCCACGCCGTTCAAAATAGCCGCCGTGCAGACTCCCACGCCCATGGCGCCGGCCATCAGATACTCCACCGCGTCCTCCGGCTTCATGCAGCCGCCGGAGGCATACAGGTTTCGTAATTCCGGATTGTTCCGGGCAATCTCCGCATTGATGCGCAGCGATATGGGCCGCATGGCAGCGCCGGTCAGCCAGCCGAAGCCGTCGGCGCTCATGAGTTCCGGCCGGGCGTTTTTGATGTCGATTTTCAGCACCGGACCGATGGAATCGATGGCGCACAGACCGTCCGCTCCGTGCTCCAGACACTTTCTGGCCGTGGCCACGGGGTCCGGCCAGTTGCCGCTGAGCTTGCAGATCACCGGAATGCTCACATGACTCTTGGTGTAATCCAGCATGGGGAGCAGGGTATTCTCCGTATAGGAAACCAGCTCGATCATCCTGGCTCCGGCGGCCTCCACATCCGCCACGATGGCTTGGGCCTCCGGCAGGGTATGGCCCACACTGCCGATGACCACGGCCCCGGCGGCGGCGGCCTGCGGGATCTCCAGCTCATACCACCGCAGCCGGTCGTAGTCGGACCACTTTTCGCAGTTGATGAGGGAATCGCCGCCCACCGTGCCCATATGGTGGGCGGGATTCACCGCTGCGGCCAGCCGGATGGTCTTGGTAACCACGGCGCCGCAGCCCGCCCTGTGGCCGCGAATCAGCCCCTCGGCCCCGTAGCACAGGGGGCCGGAGGTCAGGATAAACGGACTTTGGAGATGGCAGCCGCAGTAGTCAATCTCAATGGATGCACCCGTCAGGTTCTCTTTCCGAAACATTTCATTGCCTGATGGCAGGCCTGCCTGCCACGCTTCCCTTCCCTCAGCTTTCCGGCGCCGGGGCAAGCCCCAGCAGCCGGGCCAGATTGTCATAGAAAATCGCCCGGATCAGCCGTTCTCCGTAGCCGCGGCGCTCCATGGCCGCCGCCAGAAGCGTCATATCCTCCACGCCCCGGATGCCGCCAGCCCCGGTGATGCCGCCGTCCCAGTCGGAGCCCAGCGCCAGCGTCCGCGCTCCGTCCAGCTCCAGGAAGTGGTCAAAATGGGCCAGCAGCGCGTCCATGGAACCATCCCCGCCGACAAAAACGGTGTACAGGTTGATGCCCACCACGCCGCCGCTGTCCCGAATGGCCCGGAACTGATCGTCCGTCAGGTTGCGGGTGTGGTTACACACCGCCCGGCTGTTGGAGTGGCTGGCAAAGAGCGGCCCGCGGGCCATCTTTTCCAGGTCCCGGAACCCGGCATCGGACAGGTGGGACACATCCGTGAGAACGCACAGTGACTCCGCCTTTCGGACAAAGGCGCGCCCCGTCTCGGACAGTCCCCGTCCCGGATCGTCACAGTGACTGCCGGAGACGGCGTTGGCGTGGTTCCAGGTCAGATTCACGGCGCGCACGCCCCAGAGCGCGGCCTCCTCCAGCCGCTCCGTGCTGCACTCCAGCAGCTCGCTGCCCTCCACGGACAAAAAGGCCCGCTCCATTAAAACCCCGTATCGTTCCTTCTCCCTGCGGAATAAGTCATACTGCCGCCGGACCCGACCGAAGATGCCCTCCGGCGGGACCCTGGCCCCGTCGTGGAAGATGGCGAACATCTGCCCGGCTGGCTCATAGGCGGAAAGCCGGGTCAGATCCAGCTGTCCGCAGGTTTTCAGCAGGCTCTCCCCGGTGACCAGGCATCGGCTCAGTGTGTCACAGTGTCCGTCCAGATAAGGCAGTCTCATGGTAATTTCGCTCCTTTCCTCTCTGCGTCCGTGCCGCTTCACCCATGAGCGGGAGGGACGCAGGCAATCGCTCCGTTCTCCAACCTGCAAAGTCTCCGCCTGTGAACAAAGCCAGGTTCAGCAGCCTTTGCGAAAGGGTGCCAAACCTGGTTTTGATTCGTTCTTCATTCGTTTCAGCCCTCCGGCAAGTCGCCGTTCCGGGAGAGCGAGGCGATTTTGGCCCGCAGGGGCAAAATCGCGGTTGGCGTTACGGACAGCTCGTCGATACCCATATCGAGAAACGCGGGCAGCAGACTCTCGTCCGCTCCCAGCTCGCCGCAGATCCCGATCCAGATGCCGGCCGCGTGGGCGTTTTTTGCCGCCAGAGCGATCAGTCGCAGCACTGCCTCGTGCCGGGGATCGTCAAAACCGGCCACGGCGGCGTTCTGCCGGTCCAGCGCCATGGTGTACTGGGTCAGATCGTTGGTTCCCACGCTGAAGAAGTCCGACACCCGGGCCAGCTCATCGCTGAGAATCGCCGCCGCCGGGGTCTCGATCATGACGCCGATGGGGACACAGGGATCAAACGCAATCCCCTCCCGCCGCAGCTCCTCCCGAACGGACCTCGCCGCTTCCCGGGCGCGGCGAACCTCGTCCGCACCGGTGATCATGGGAAACATGATGGCAGCGCTGCCAAAGGCCGATGCGCGGTAAATGGCACGCAGCTGCGTGCGGAACACCTCCGGACGGGTCAGACAGATGCGGATGGCCCGCAGTCCCATGGCGGGATTTTCCTCCGGCGCCAGATGAAAATAAGGCGCCTGCTTGTCGGCGCCGATGTCCAGCGTACGGATGATGACCTGCTTGCCGCCCACGCGTTCCAGCACACTGCGGTAGGCGCGGTACAGCGTCTCCTCGTCCGGATAATCGGTGCTTGTCAGGTACAGAAATTCGCTGCGGAGCAGGCCAATGCCCTCCGCGTCGCCGCAGACGGCCTCCTTCGTGTCTTCCATGCCGCCCACGTTGGCAAAGAGCCGGATGGTCTGCCCGTCGGCGGATCGGGTGGGTTTGCCCCGGAAGCGTTCCGCCTCTGCCCGGTGCTGTTCCAGCTCGGCCTGACGGGTCCGCAGCTCCCGGAGCCGGGTCTCGTCCGGTTCCACCAGCAGTGTGCCGGCCGCGCCGTCCACTGCGGCCGCCAATCCGTCCAGCTCCTGCCCCAGCGCGCCCACTCCCACCACCGCGGGAATTCCCATGGTGCGGGCAAAGATGGCGGTATGGGACGTGCTGCAGCCCTTGGCCGTGACGAATGCCAGAATCTTTCCTTTTTCCAGACGGGCGGTCTCGCTGGGAGCCAGGTCATCCGCCGCCAGAATCACCGGCTCCGCCCCGAAGGACAGGGGTTCCTCCGCCCTGCCGGTAAGAGCCGCCACCAGCTGCCGGGAAACATCCGCCATGTCGGCGGCCCGGCCCTGCATATAGTCGTCGTCCATGGCAGCAAAGGCCCGGGCAAACCGCCCCCCCGTTTCGTGAACCGCGTAAGGTGCGCAGACACACTCGGCGAGGATGGTCTCCCGGACGGCATCCTGAAAATCCGGGTCCTCCAGAATCATCTGGTGGATCTGAAACACGGCGGCGTTCTCCTCCCCCAGGGTGGAAACTGTCTGCCGGTATAGATCATCCAGTTGACCGGATACCTCCTCCAGGGCGGCTTCAAACCGCCGGATCTCGGCGGCGGCGTCCTCCGCAGGACGCCGCTGTACGCCGAGATTCATGTCATGATGGTAGAATTTTAAACGTCCAAAGGCGATTCCGTTGCTCACGCCTTGACCTTGCACGGTCTTCATGCCAATCACGCTTTCTCTCAGAAGATGCCGATCACGCCTCCGACAAAGGCAATCACGATCAGAATCAGCATCACTTTCAGGGAGCTGAGTTTCTTTTTCCGCATCAGCGCGAATACGCCCAATGTGACCAGCAGGGGCAGCAAATTGGGCATAATTGCGTCAAACAGCTGCTTTTGGAGATCAAATTCGTCCGCGCCGACCTTGAACTAAATCGTTGTGCTCAGGCTGACATAAGAGGAGATCAGGCCGCCCATGACGGTGCAGCCCAGAATGCTGGCTGCGCCGATCAGGCGCTTCATTTTGCCGCCGGAGAGGATGTTGGACACGGCGGAGCCGCCCAGCTGATAGCCCTTCATGTAGAAGTAGTGGGCAATCAGCATCAGGATGACGGGCAGAAGGAACAGAACCAGCAGAGAGCCGAAGACATTGCCCTCCTTGGCGATGCTGATGCCCAGCGCCACGATGATGGGAATGATAATGCCCTGGTCCAGTGTGTCGCCGATGCCGGCCAACGGGCCCATCAGGCCGGTTTTCACGGAGTTGATGGCTTCGTCGCTGATCTCAGCGCCGTTGGCCCGCTGCTCCTCCATGGCGATGGTGGCGCCATGAATCAATGTACCGAAGTTGGGATTGGTGTTGAAGAACACCAGGTGACGCTGAAGTCCCTGAATCTGGTCTTCTTTCTTGGGATACAGCTTCTGGATGATGGGAGCCATGCACGCAGCAAAGGAGCCGCCCTGCATCCGCTCGTAGTTGTAGTTGGCGTGGGAAAACAGCTGCCAGATCCAATAGGAGCGGCTGACATCCTTTTGGGTCAGCTTCACGCCCTGAGCCGTCCCAGTCTTGACTTCGTTACTCGGCATATTCCGCATCCCCCTTCGATCTGTAAAAGTAGATGGCAGCGGCGACAAAACCAACGAGTGCCACACCGACGATGCTCATCTGGAAATAGGCCACCAGCAGGAAGCCAACCAGCAGGAACGGAACGGTCTCTTTTTCCAGAATGGCGCCCAGGTTCAGAGCAATGCCCAGAGCCGGGAGCAGACCGCCGATCACTTCAAACCCGTGCAGAATTCCGATATTCTGAATCGTGGTCAGGAAAGACTCCACCAGTCCGGTGCCGTACATGCAGATGACGATGGTCACCAGCACCTTGAAGAAGAACATCATTACCGCGCTGGGCAGCCAGTTCATTCGCATGACGCCCTTCGCGTCACCCTTTGCGGCATAATTATCGGCCCAGTGCACGAAGATGGAGTCGATGCTCATCTTTCCAACCCACCACACGGTACCCAGCAGCCCCAGAGGCACGGCCAAAGCGAGAGCCATTTCGGTGCTGACATTGGTGGAGATTGCGATGGCGGTTCCGATGTATCCGGCCAGCGCCATATCCGAGGGCATGGATCCGCCCACGTTCAGATGACCCAGATAGATCAGGTTAATGGTCGCGCCGATGATCGCGCCCTGGACAGGAGCGCCCAGCACGAGGCCGGTCAGGAAACCGGCAACGACGGGTCTCTGCAGGACATAGTAGCCCTCGCCGAAGAACCACGGCGCATCGGACAGGTAGTACAAAACGCCCAAGATTAATGCTTGCCACCAGCTCATTGTTTTACCCCCTTAAATTCACACTTAAACGCACAGGTTTTTAGGCAGTCTTTCTGCCCTTGTCCGGATGAGAGAGTCCCGGCCGGAAACGCTCCTCTCCTTTTTTATGTGACGGATCGCCCGCAGCTTCCGGGCGCCGACTCATAAACCAACCACCAGCCCACGAAGCTCAGAGCTTGACTTTATCCAGCTCAATGCTCTTTCCGTCGTGAACGATCTGACAGAACACATGCACGCCCCTGGCGGCGATGTCCTGCAGCTGAGTCAGCTCCTCCGGGGAAATTTGGATATTCCGCAGAATTGCCTTGCGGCCCGGCAGATATCCCATTCCACCCAGATTCAGCTCTTTCATGGGCGCTCCGCCCGTCAGAATTGCCAGCATGACGGACGGCGTCTTCGTCAGCACGATCGTCCGGATGTCGGGAGGGTCTTTTAAAATCGCAGTCAGCCCGTCCTGCACGGTGCAGATTTGGACATCCATATCCTGGGGAACGGACATCTTCATGACTTGGCACAGGAAGCTGTTGGCCGCTGTGGCATCATCCACCACGATGATCCGCTTGGCGTTGTATACCTTTGACCAGCCGGTCATCACCTGACCGTGGATCAGTCGGTCGTCAATCCGGTAAAAAACTACACTCATGACTCACTTCTGCCTTTCTGCAATGATTTCTTCCGCACTGATAATGCCCGCTTTTCCGGACGCGCAGGCGGTTTTCAGCAATTCTTCCATCCCGACCTCGGTTCGCATGGCCAGCACCTCCACCAGCATTGGCAGATTACAGCCGGACAATGCATGGACATGGTGCTTTAAAACCATCATCATTGCCGTGTTGGACGGCGTCCCGCAGGGCAGATCGGAGAGGATCAGCGTGGAATCCGGGTCACCGAATACACGGATTGCCTTTTCGATTTTCTCGGAAAAGCTCTCCATCGTATCTCCCGGAAACACTCCGAATACCTCCAGCTGCTCCTGCTCTCCCAAAATCATCTCCGCCGCCTCGCGCATACCCGCGGCCAGAGATCCGTGGCTGACGAGAATCAGATTGATCACTTCGCAAACATCCCCTCTCTCAATTCCTCCGGGCCTTGGCGGAAGTCTTATTCCTCCGACAGGTCCAACAGAACCCGGTAGGTCTCCGGGCTGGCCGCCCGCTCAAAGGCTTCTGGCACTGGCTCATGGGATAGCGCTCGGAAATGAACGGCGCCACATCCACCAGATGGTACCCCAGCAGATGGGAAGCTGCCCAAAATCCCTTGGCAGTGGGGCTGAAGGAACCGGTGATGCGCTTTTCGCTGTAATGAATCTTGTTGGGGTCCACCTGAATGGGACCGGCGGGGTGGAAGGAGCCGTAATACACCATGCGGCCCCGCTTGCCCAGCGCTTCCAGATAGTCCTGCGCAAGGGACAGTACGTTCACGGTAAAGAAGCAGACATGGGCGCCGCGGCCTCCCGTGAGCTCCAGAATCTTCTCGATGGGGTCGCAGACTGCGGGGTCCACCACCTCGTTGGCGCCGCGCTGCAGCGCCATCTCCCGGCGGGCGGCGTCCGGCTCCACCAGGATGGTGCGGGCGCCCCGGAGTTTGGCCATCACGTTGTGCAGCTGGCCCATAATGCCGCCGCCCACGATAACCACATCCTCGCCGAATTCGATCTCAGCCTGCTCCATGCTGTGCAGGCAGCAGGCCAGCGGTTCGGCAAAGGCAGCCGTCTCCAGATCGATGGCGTTGCCGCCGGGCAGCGGATAGACCCGGTTGGATTCAATGGCCAGATACTGGGCAAAGCCGCCGGTGCCCGGAATTCCGTCGTACATGCGCCGCTTTTTCGGGCCGGTGCACTGGTTGTCGGCGCCGCGGTAGCAGTTTTCACACTGGCCGCAGCTGTCGAAGGTCTTGACCACCACCTTGTCGCCCACCTTGACCTCGGTCTCCGTGTCCTCGCCGATGGCGGCGACGACGCCGGAGATCTCATGGCCGGGGACAAACGGCAGCGGCATGTCGATGCCGGCAAAAATACGCTGTTCCCAAGTGCAGATCAGACACTTCTCCACGCGGACGAGAATCTGCCCTTCCTTGGGGTGGGGTGTCGTGAGCTCCCGGACCTCGGCGCGGTGCGCCTCGGAGATCACAATTGCTTTCATTTTCTCTGGAACCATGGTGACAGAACCCCTCTCTTTACAGGCCTTGAATCTCAGAGGCCTTTTTGTTGTGGTGGACGATGTCCACCAGCGCGCGAGTCACCTTTTCAGGATCATCGGACTTCCAGACGTTCCGGCCAATGGCCACACCGGCGGCTCCGGCGGTCATGGCGTCCTCCAGGCACTGGAAGAGGGAGTGAAGGTCACCGGTCTTCTCGCCGCCCAGCACCACCACGGGCTGGAAAGAGGCGGCGATCACCCGTTTGTACTCCTCCGCCGTGCCGGCAAAGGAAGTCTTAATGATATTCGCGCCGTATTCGCAGCCGATGCGGGCGGAGACGACCAGGTTGTCGATGGAATTGGGGATGGCGGGGTTGAAGCCGCCGGGCAGCATCTCCGCCAGCAGGGGGATGCCCCACTCCCGGCCCTCTGCCGCCAGACGGGCCAGGTTGCTCATGCACCGATGCTCGTAGGACGCGCCGGGGAATCCCATGCAGGCCATGGCGTCCGCGCCCATCTTGACGGCGTCCTCCACGGTGTACAGCACATCCGGGCACTCGTCGTCGCTGTTCAGGCTGGAGCTGCCGCCGTCCATCCGCAGGATCAGACCCACATTGCGCAGCACATCCTGATACCGGTTGGCAATGCCATAGGTGGTCAGAATCGCGTCCGCACCGCCGGCCACGATGGCCTTCAGGATTTCACCGGTGTGATCCATTGCGGGATTCACCGACAGGCCCATGCCATGGTCCAAGGCCACAATCACGGTCTTGCCGTCCGATTGAAACAGTCTGCTCATTCTTCTTACCATATCATATTCCCTCCAACATTTAATTAAAACGTAGTGACAGCCGGGCCAACCCTCCCCGCAGCGGGTCGGGACGAGGCCCATCTCTTACAGGCTTTCCCTGCAGATTCGTCGGACCTCGGGCAGGACCTGATCCTCGTCCGCACCGTCCACGGTGATGCGGATCTGATCCCCCTGCCGGATGTTCATGCCCATGACGGCCAGAATACGAATGGCATTCACGGATTCAGCACCCTTGGAAATTTCAATTCTTGACTGGTGATCCTTGGCCAGCCTGACAAATAAGCCGGCGGGCCGGGCATGCATTCCCAGTTCGTTCAACACCGTGTGTTCATATTCTCTCATGCTTCGTTCTCCCCTGCCTCCTGATGCTTAAAATAACATGAGGGGGCCATCGTTCCGAAGCCCCCTCGCTTGTCAAACACCGTCTGCGTTTGCTCTGTATCCAGTTCTCTTGCTTGATGATGAGTATACATGGTCTCCGGCAACAATACGATAGGGTCTGTTCATAAATATTTCAGGGATCTCTTGTGATCTGTCCACAAAGTGTGGTAACATAGCCGCAAGACGCAGAGATGCTACCTTAGCATACTGCCATGATCCGCAGGGAAAATCGGCGGCAGTACGCCGGAGAAAAAAACCGGGGGGATTTTATGCTGGAGATCAATGAGCTGCAGAGCACGGACACCGGCGCGTATTTTTCGCTGGGCGATCTGCTGCAGCTGGGTTCCATGAGCGGCGCCCGCCTGCTGGCCGGAGCCGCGGGTCTTACAAATCGGGTTACTCGCACCAATGTGGTGGAGGCCGGTGATCTGTCCGCCTGGGCAGAGGCGGGCGATGTGCTGCTCAGCTCGGGGTACGCCTTCCGGAACAATCTGGAAAGCCTGCTGAACCAGCTTGCGGAGCTGCACAAAAGCGGCGTGGCCGGTCTGTGCCTGAAGCCTGGCCGGGCCGGGCAGCAACTGCCGGACTCGGTGGTGCAGCAGGCGGAAACGCTGGGCTTTCCGCTGCTGGAGCTGCCCATGGCGGCGGTCTTTGCCAACATCGTCCAGGAGAGCATGGAGGAGATTCTGGCCAAAAAAGTGCTCTCCTTCCGGGAGATCCAGGATACCACGGAGACACTGCTCAACGCCATGTGTCGATCCGACCGCCCGGAGAACGCCCTGCAGGTGGTGGAAAACGCTTTCCGCAATCCGGTGCTCATCTTCGACAACGAAAACAACCTGATCATCACACCCAAAACCCGGGAGATCCTGGCCAATGACACGCAGGAGGAACTGATCCGCCAGCTGTACAATCGCAGACCCCAGGATTCCATCACGCTCCACAGCGATAACCGCATCATCACCGCCCACTTTCTGGACGTGGGAAGCAACGACGGCATCTATATCATTTTGCTGGAGTACTACGCCCCTCTGCGCCACATCGACAAAATTATTCTCCGCCAGATTGGACACAGTCTGGTGTTGGAGATGAAAAATGCGCTGGCCATTCAGAAAATCCGCCGGAAGTACAAGCGTCAGTTCGTGGAGGATCTGCTGTGCGGCCGACTGGACGGGGACGCGGTAAACATCTGCGTCACCGCACAGACGGACGGTTACCGCATGAGCATGGACAGCCGGTACCGGGTGATCGTCATGAATCTGAACCTGGCCAACCGGAACAACGCCTTCACGGAGCAGGACGTCAGCATCATCCGCCACATCATCCGCAATCTGGCCACCGATATTCTGTTCAACGTGCAGCAGCGAAAACTCATCCTCATTATGGAGGACGACCGGAACTGGAGCACCATGCTGCAAAACCTGTTTCTGCTGTCCCAGAAACTGAATTACGTCATGGACAAGGGTGAGATGACCTTCTGCATCAGCGATCCCTGCACGCTGGAGGAAATCAGCGCCGGCTATCAGCAGGCGCTGAAAATCAGCGACATCAGCCAGCACTGCGGCATGCGGGAGCAGGTGATCACCTGCGATAAGCTGGGCGTTCTGTACCTTCTGTCCATGCTGCCCAAATCCGACGCGGTCACCCGGTACAAAACCCAGTTTCTGGGCCCGCTGAAGGAGTATGACGACAAGCACAACAGCAATCTGCAGGAGACGCTCCGGATTTATCTGGACACCAACTGCAACAAACAGCTCACCGCCGGCCTGCTGCACACCCATTACAACACGGTAGTCTATCGAATTGCCCGGGCGGAGACGCTGCTGAACCTCAATCTGAACGACGCGGAGACACAGTTCCAGCTCCGCATTGCCTTTAAACTGGACCTACTGGGCTGATGGAGCCGCTCCTCGGTCCCAACACGCAGAAAAAACGGCATGGCCTTTTGGCCATGCCGTTTTTCTGACTTTATCCGAATATTTTGAGGGATCAGGTTGAATGGCGCGCCAGACTGGCTGTTTGTTTACGCCTCAGTCTTCCACAGGCCGTGGAGGTTGCAGTAGGCATAGGCCGCCACCGCTTTGTCTCCCTCCGTCAGGGAGAACTTGGCCTCGGGCGCGGAGCCGGGGGTCAGAGTCTTGCGCTGGCTGCCCTGGCTGGTCTCCAGAATCACCCACTCAATGTAGTGCTCGGGCGCCATGGGATGAGCCACGGAGCCAACCTTCACGGTTACGGTGCTTCCGTCCACGGAGATCACCGGCAGGTGCTTTTCAACAGCGGCTTCCACCGAACCGGGAATCAGTTCCTGCATTTGCTCGCCGCAGCAGGTGACGGGGGCGCCGGACGCCTTTTCAAAGGTAATGATATTGCCGCAATGAGAACATACATAGAATTTCATGGAAAAATCCTCCTATAATAATTGAATGTAATTGGTTTGAAATCCTGATTTCGTCTTGTCTCTTGGATTGGCTTTATCATATCAGAATATTCTGATTATCGGTGTTGCATAAGCAACTTTACGAAACATTTTTATAATAGGTCACCAGCAGATCCACCACGGTACCGTAGGACTTGAGCCCATCGGCTTCGCCATAGCCCTTCAGGAACTTGTCATACACGGAATTGGAGGCCTTTTTCACCACGCTGCTCCGGAACTGGGCCCAGTACGCGTTGTTGTTGTCCAGATCCGCCCGTACGGTTTCCGACAGGGAGCCGTACACCTCCGACCAGTGGGTCTGATCCGCGCTGTACAAAGCATTGCCCAGATGGATATAGCCCAGCAGCCAGCCGGAGTAGGCGTAATCGGTGCTGCCGCAGGTGGTGCCGGACAGGATGGCCAAAAAGTTGCACTCCTGCTCGGAGGCGATGCCCCGCTGGTGCGCCAACTCATGGGCGATGGTGGCAGGCAGCAGACACGCCGGCGCGTTCACGTTGACGTTGGACTCTCCGGTAAAGGGACAGTAGACCCCCGTGAAGTCCAGCAGGCTCATTATCCGGGAAAGGTGAATGGCCTTGGGCGGCTGATCATGAAAGGCCAGAAAGGGGAATTCCTCCGCTGCCCGATCATAGACATGGACGCTCTCGGCCAGGATTTCCGCCCGGGGCACATCGAACCGGCCGTTTTCATCCCGCGCCACGGTGTCCGCCGTGGCGTTCAGCTGATCGGCGAAATACTGCGTCACAGCGTACAGGTCGTCCGCGGACACCTGCTGGGCATAGATGCCGGATTTCTGCTGAAAGCCGTCCACATAATAGGTGACACCCCATAAATAACAGATCCCCATGTAGATGCTCACGCCCACGCAGACCGCCCCCAGCACGGCGCTGTACGCCCGGCTCCGGCGCCGCCCCTTCGCACGGACGACCGCCACGACGCTCCACGCCAGATAGACCACGGTAACTATCACCAGCGCCACGCACAGCGCCTCCGCCACGGAAAAGTCGACCCGGTAGCAGACGCTGCCGATGGCCTTGCGCAGGCTGAACATGGCGCCGTTCAGCCGGGTCATCCAGCTTCGGTGCCCCCGTATGGCAAAAAAGGCCGCCAGCAGCGTGCAGTCCGCCAGCAGCCAAATATGCAGTTTTTTATGACGTAAGAAAAAAGCTTTCAAAAAAATCACCTTTATTCCGCCGCAGCCAAGAGCTGGCGGGTATAGTCCGCCTGAGGATGGTCAAAAATCTCGTCTACCGTTCCCTGCTCCACGATGCGGCCGTGCTGCATCACCAGCACCCGGTCGCACAGCTGATACACCACGTTGAGGTCGTGGGAGATGAACAGATACGAGAGATCCAGTTCGGATCGCAGATTCTTCAGCAGCTTCAGAATCTGAGCCTGAATGGTCACGTCCAATGCCGACACCGGCTCGTCCGCGATGAGAAACCGCGGCCGCTGGAGCAGCGCCACGGCGATGCTGACCCGCTGGCGCTGGCCGCCGGACAGCTCCGCCGGTTTCGCGCTCAGGCACTCCTCCGGCAGTTCCACCCGGCCTAGCATCTCCCGCACCCGGCGCTTCCGCTCCGCGGCATCGTACTTGCCGAAAATCCGCAGCGGCTCCTCCAGAATCCAGCCCACCGTGTAGGCAGGGTTCAGGGAGCTGTACGGGTCCTGAAAAATCATCTGCGGGCGTTTCGTAAAGTGGATCACCTCGCCGGAATCCGGCTTCACAATCCCCAGAATCGTCCGGGCCAGAGTGGACTTTCCCGTGCCGGACTCGCCCACAAGCCCCAGGATTTCGCCGTGGCGCACGGAAAAAGTCACGTCGTGGAGAACCTCCTGATAGCCGCCGGCGCGGAAGGCTCCGCCGGTGCGGTAACCGCTGGTGACATGGCGGAAATCCAGGACCAGATCGTCACTCACTGTCGGGTTCCTCCTTCCGCGTCCGGGTGGGGATGGCGGCGATCAGCCGCCGGGTGTAGTCGTTTTCGGGGTGGTGAAAAACGTGATCGGTGTCCCCCTCCTCCACCAGAAGGCCCCTCTGCATCACGGCCACCCGGCCGCAGAGTCTGTGCACCACCTTCAGGTTGTGGGAGATGAACAGCATGGACATGCCATACTCCCGGTTCAGTTTGCGCAGCAGCTCCAGAATCTGGGCCTGAATCGTCACGTCCAGCGCGGTGGTGGGTTCGTCCAGCAGCAGCAGCTTGGGGTGGGAAACGATGGCCGCCGCGATCATGGCCCGCTGGAGCATGCCGCCGGACAGCTCGTGGGGGTATTTGCCGCAGAGTTCCTCCGGCTCCGGCAGCTCTGCGTCCCTCAGGGCGGCCACCGCCCGGACATGGCGCTCCCGCGCGGTCAGGTTTGTGTGGATTCGCAGCGTCTCCTCCACCTGATCGCCGATTTTCATCAGCGGGTCCATGGCGCTCATGGGCTCCTGAAACACCACGCCGATATTCCGGCCCTGAATCTTTCGCAGATCGGCCCGGTCGGCGTGAAGCAGCTCCACCCCGTCCAGCAGAATTTGGCCGGAGTAGTCACACCGGCGGCGGGGCAGCAGCCCCGCCACGCTCATGGCGGTGACGGATTTCCCGGAGCCGGACTCGCCCACCAGGCCGAGGATCTCCCCGTCGTGAATGGTCAGCGAGATGCCGCACACCGACTCACGCCGGCGAGTGTGAAACTGAACATGAAGATCTTTGATTTCCAGCATCCCTCACACCCCCTCGTCCCGTTCGCCCCGGTCCAGCCCCTCGCCGATCAGGCCCACGCCGAAGATCAGCGACACGATGACCAGACCTGTGCCCACCGCGTACCACGGAGCGGAGGTGATGACGCCCTGGGCGTCTGAGAGCATGTATCCCAGGGACGACATACTGCCGATGCCCAGATAGCTCATGGAAGCCTCCGCCAGCACGGCGTTGTTGAAGCCGATCGTAACGGCGGGAAGCAGCACCTGCAGGGTGTTGGGCAGCATGTGGACAAACAGGATGCGTCCGCTGCCCGCCCCCATCAGCCGGGCGCTTTTTACATAGTTGGCGTCCCGCAGCGACGCGAACGACGTGCGAGTCACCCGGGCGAAGCTGGGAATGAACACAATTCCCAGTGCCAGAATCACGTTGAAGCTGCCGGAGCCCAGGATGCTGATGAACACCAGCGCCAGCAGCATGCTGGGGAACGCGGTGATGGCGTCGTTGAGGCGCATGAACGCCTCGTCCACTGCGCCGCCGAAATAGCCAGTCAGCGCACCGATCACCGTGCCGATCACCGCGCCGATGGCCACGGTGCCCAGGGCGATCCGCAGCGTGGAGCCGGCGCCCTTGAGGACGCGGCTGAAAATGTCACGCCCGAAGTTATCCGTACCCATCAGATGGCGGAGCGAGGGGCCCATCAGTTTCTCGCTGCCCCGCATGGCGGCGGGGTCATAGGGCGTCCAGAAAAAGCCCAGGGCGATCAGCGCCAGCAGCACGGCGGTGAGAATCAGTCCCGCCCTGAGATAGCCGTTCATCTGCTGTTTCACCGGGCGCCACCTCCCAGTCGGAGGCGGGGGTCGATGCGCTGGCTGACCAGATCCGCAACGGTGCCCGCCAACACTACCCAAAACGCCAGAATCACCACGATGGCCTGCACCACGGGCCAATCCCGGTTGCCGATGGAGGCCAGCAGCAGCCGCCCCAGGCCGGGGATGGAGAACACCTGCTCCACCACGATGCTGCCGGCGACGATCTCCGCCATGGTCTGTCCCAGAAAGGTGACCACCGGCACCACTGCATTTTTCAGCACATGGCGGTACAGCACGCCCCGCCGGTCATTGCCCCGGGAGATGGCAGTGCGGACATAGTCCTGCCGCATCTCGTGGGAAATGGTACTGCGGAGCATCCGCAGCGTCATGGCAATCCGGGGCGCGGCGATGGAGACGGCGGCAAACAGCAGGTACTTCCAGAAGTCCACGGGATGGCCGGAGAATTCCGGGATTTTTCCCGGCGTGAACCAGTGCAGCACGATGCCGAACACCCAGGTCAGCAGAATACCGGTAAAAAACGGCGGCACGGCCATCAACAGCTGATTGCACACCGCACGGACGCCGTCCAGCGGGCCCTCCCGTCCGGCGCTGCGCATCCCCAGCGGAATGGACACCGCAACGATCAGCACAAAGCTCAACAGCGCCAGGGCCAGCGTCAGCGGGGCCTTCTGTGCCACCAGCTCCGCCACGGGTACGTGATAGCTGTACGATGTGCCCAGATTTCCGGTGAAAAAGCCCGCCGCCCAGGAGAGATACCGCACCGGCAGCGGCCGGTTCAGACCCATTTCCTCCCGCAGGGCGGCGACCTTCGCGGGGGTGGCCTCCGTGCCCAGCAGAAGCTCCGCCGGGTCACCGTGAACCAGCGTGAATGCCACAAACGCAAGAAGAGAGACGATCACCATGGTGACAAGCAGCATCACAATCCGCTTTGCCGCGTACTTCATGGTCATCGCCTCCTCTTTCCTTCGGAACGAGCCCGGTTTGCCGCGCATGCGGCCCGCGCCTCCGGCTGGACAGCGGCGGAACCATCCGGAAAAGCTTCCGGCGGTTCCGCGCCTCCCCTGTTAACTCTTTTTACTTCACATAGTGAACCGTGGAAAGATCCAGCACATAGATGGGGTAGAATTCCATCCCTGCCAGATCGGAGCGCATGGCCACCAGATCCGCCAGATCCTGAATGTAGACGTTGGCGGCGTGCTCGGTGAGGTTCTGCTCCATCTGCTGGTACAGCTTGGTCTGCGCCGCGTCATCGTTGGTGGCCTGCGCCTTCTGGAACAGCGCGTCGTAGTCCGCATTGCTGTAATTGCTGAAGTTCCCGCTGTTGCCGGTGGTAAACCGCTCCAGCATGGCCCGGGCGGTCATATTGGCGGCGTCCACACCGATCACGGTGGACTGGTAGTTGTGCTTCGTATATACGTCGGAGAGCCAGGAACCCCACTCCACCCGGTCGATCTTGGCGGTGATGCCCACCTCCTTCAGCTGCTCCACCAGCACCTCGGCGGTGTCCACATGGGGCTGATAGTTGGAGGGCACGGTGATGGTCATGGTAAAGCCATCGGGATAACCCGCTTCGGAAAGCAGTTCCTTCGCCTTCTGCACGTCGTGGGGATAGTAATTTGTCAGCGAATCGTCAAAATATTTGGTGAACGCGGGGTACATGCTGGAACCCAGAGCCTTGCCGTGGCCGTCGGACACCAGATCCAGGATGGCCTGCTTGTCGATGGCGTAGCATAGGGCCTGCCGGACCATTTCGTTGTTGAACGGCTCAACAGCATTATTCAGATACAGCGCCTGCACCAGATTCATGGTGCCCTCCAAAACCTGGAAGCCGTCGCCCAGCTGACTGACCTGGGTGGACGTCAGATGGGGGCACAGGTCGACGGCGCCGCTCTGCAGGGACAGCACCAGGCTGTCCGCATTTTCAATGACCTTGAACGTCACCTTGTCCAGATAGGCCGGGGTGCCCCAGTAACCGTCGAACCGCTCCAGCACAATGGTGTCCTGCGCGGTGCGGGAGACGAACTTGAACGGCCCGGTGCCCACGGGGGCGGTGTCCTGGTGGGTGTAATCCCGGGGGATGATCGCCGTGGTCAGATAGGAAATAAATTCATGGTTGGCTTTGTCGATGGTAATGACCACCGTGTGCTCGTCGGCTGCCTCTACCGACCGGATAACAGAAAACGCCTCCACCAGACGGGTTCCCCCGGTGGCGTCGGCGCAGCGATTGATGGAATAAACCACATCGTCCGCTGTCACCGTCTCGCCGTTGTGGAACCTGACTCCTTCACGCAGGTGGAAGGTGTACACCGTTCCGTCATCGGATACCTCGTAGCTCTCGGCAACCGCGGGGATAAGTTCTCCGTCGGAATTGGGCTTGACCAAGCCCTCAAAAACGTTGAACATGACCTCTTTGGTTCCTGCCGCCACCGCGTGGTGAGGGTCAAGACTGTCATCCAGGTCCTGAGAGATGCACACGGTGATTTCCCCACCCTGAACCGTCTCTCCGGCAGAGCCGCTCGCTGTCTGCTCTTCTGATCCCGTTGCTGTGCTGCCGTCTCCGCAACCGCAGAGTACAGTGCCCAGGAGAGTAATCAGAAGAAAAAGTGCCAGAATACGCTTTTTCATGCTCATTTCTCCTCTTTTTCATCACCGCCCGGTTGGGTCGGTGTCGGACGGCGGTCAGCCGCCCGTGCAGAATGGAATGGCTCTATTCAATTATGAATCTGCCCTGTGGATCGTTATTTTTGTAACACTCCACAGGGCTGTATTCTACACGATTCGTCCGGGAATTGCAAGCACTATTTTGCCCGATTTCCTTCGGTTTTCAGCCCGGGCCGGACGGGGGGGTCCGCCGCGGGGGCTCTTGTCCGGTGTAGGCCGCAGGATCGGAAGGCAGCTGTTTTCGGTGCAGGCGCACGTCAATGAGAAACCGAAACAGCGTATGGGCGCATGCGAACACGGGAACCCCGAAAAACATGCCCGGGATACCGAAAAAGCTGCCGCCCACCAGAATGGCCACAATGACCCACAGGCTGGACAGGCCGGTCCGATCCCCCACGATTTTGGGATCGATGATGTTGCCGTCCACCTGCTGCAGGGCAATGATAAAAATCAAGAAATACAGCGCCTTCATGGGAGAGACCAGAAAGATGAGGAACAGGCTGGGAATCGCGCCCAGGAACGGGCCGAAAAAGGGAATCACGTTGGACACGCCCACCATGACGCTGATGAGGGGCGCGTAGGGAAAGTGAAACATGCCGCTGAAAAGAAAGCACAGAATTCCGATAATCAGGGCGTCCAGCAGCTTCCCCCGCACAAAGCCCGAGAAAATATCGTCCGCCCGGCGGATGCCCAGGAAGATCCATCGGGTGTCCCGCTCCGGGAATACGGCGCAGATCAGCCTGCGGCAATGGGCGGCCGACAGCTCTTTGGTGGCCAGCAGATAGGTGGAGACAATCATGCCAACGGCCAGATTCTTGGCAAAGATCAGGGCGCTGACAATTCCGCCGGACACCGCGGTCATGATCTGCTGGGCCTGCGGCAGCACCTTTCCGCTCAGCCAGGTCAGCAGATCTTTATAAAACACATCCATTTGGCCGGAAGCCCAGGACTCCACGTCCGGATTTTTCACCAGCAGACTGTTGACCCAGTTGTCAATGGTGTTATAATATGTCTCCAGATTGTCCAGAAGCAGCCGGACACTCCGGTAAAGCTCCGGCAGCAGCACGCTCAGCAGCAGATAGGCCAGGACGAAGATGGTGAGCCAGGTCAGCACCAGGCTGCAGGTCCGGGCGCCCACGGAGCAGAACTTCCCCTGGTCCCGCGCCCGTCTGACGGCAGACGGCAGCAGATGCCGCTCGAAAAAATCCACCGCCGGCGCCAGCAGATAGGCGATCATAACGCCGTACAGAATGGGTTTGAGCGCTTCCAGAAGCTTACAGCCGAACATGACGACTGCGCGACTGCCAAACAGGGTATCATAGAACAGCAATATGGCAGCCACGGTCCAGAAGGCAGTCGCTCCCACCGCAAGGCAGTCGTTCTTATTTTTCACTCGTCGACTCCTCCCATGCAGTTCACTTGCAGCACCCGGATGGCTTTCATTTTACACGGCGCGAAAAGGAATTGCAATAGCGCAAAAGTAGTGATATACTTTTCATATTCCAATTTTCGATAACTTTCTGCCAAATAATCTTTCGTTCTACAGGAGCAAATTTATGTTCAAGAAATTATTGTTCATCATCAATCCGCGGGCCGGAAAGACCCAGTCCCGTGCGCCGTTGTTCGACGCCGTCAGCACCCTGTGTGAGGCGGGCTATCTTGTCAATATCCACAACACAACCGGACGGGGCGATGCCACGGAAGTTGCCGCCGGACTGGGCGAGCACTATGACGTGGTGGCCTGCAGCGGGGGGGACGGCACGCTGAACGAAACCATCGCCGGCGTGATGCAGCTGGAGAAAAAACCGCTCCTGGCCTATCTGCCCCGGGGCAGCACCAACGATTTTGCCGCCAGTCTCCACATTTCCAGCAACCCCGTAAAGGCCGCCGCGGCCATTGCGGCGGGAAGAGAGCAGGTGTTGGACATTGGGCAGTGGAACGACCGGTATTTTGTCTATGTCGCGTCCTTCGGCGCGTTCACCCACAGCTCCTATTCTGTGTCGCAGGCCGCAAAAAATGCCCTCGGCCACTTTGCCTATATTCTGGAGGGGATGAAGGATCTCAACACCCTGCGTCCTTATAAGGTGAAAGTCACCGCGGACGACCGGGTTTACGACGGGGAATACCTGTTCGGCGCAGTGTGCAATTCCACCTCCATCGGCGGCCTGATGAAGTTTGAGCCGGAGCACGTGGTTCTGGACGACGGCAAATTTGAGCTGCTGCTGGTTCCCAATCCCCCCACTCCCCTGGGTCTGCAGAATCTGCTGCTGGCCCTGATGAGCCAGCGCTACCACGACGAGGGCATTGTGTACTGCCACGTCTCCCACGTTACCCTGGAAACCGAAGAGGATCTTCCCTGGTCTCTGGACGGGGAGTACGCCCCCAGCGCGTCCCTGGTGGAGATCGACAACCGCCAGGGCGCGGTGACCATGCTGCTATGAGAAGCCTGGATGCCATTGCGGCGCACTGGGCCGGACACACGCCCGCCCTGCTGGACGCCAAATCCCGCTATGCCGTACTGTGCCCCTTCATAGATGCGCCGGAGGAGCCGCATCTGCTGCTGGAGGTCCGCTCCTCCGACCTGCGAAGCCACCCGGGCGAGGTGTGCTTTCCCGGCGGCCAGCTGGAACCCGGCGAGTCCGAGACCGACTGCGCCCTCCGGGAGACCCGGGAGGAGTTGGACATCCCCGCCCGCCGCATCCGCCTGCTGGGCATGGGCGATTTTATCTGCAGTGTGGCGGGCTTTACTCTGCAGCCAGTGCTGGGTTCCATCTCGCCCGAGACGCTGGCCCAGGCCCGTCCCTCCCCCGTGGAGGTGGCCGGAGTTTTCACGGTTCCGGTTTCGTTTTTCGCACGGACACCGCCGGAGGTCTATACTTACACCCTGTCCTCCAGCGGGCCGGAGGGCTTCCCCTACGGCGCGGTGGGCATCGGCACCGATCACCTCTGGGTGGGCGGGCAGGTTGATGTGCCGGTCTGGCACTGGCAGGGTCACGCCATCTGGGGGATGACCGCCCGCATCATCCGAAGCCTGCTGGCGGAGTGAAACGGCACATTCCGGCTATACTTTGCACGTTTCTCCCCCCGGTTTGCGGGGTATTTATGACGCGACCCCATTGACATTTCTTGCTTGCAGTCTCCGACTAACCGGAGACTGCTGTTCTATGGCGCTGCCGGAGTATCTTGGCCAATGTCAGTGCCCTGCAGCCACTCCCGGTTATATGGGCCGCCCTGGGAGTTATTGCCTCATCCTCTGCATGGCCTAATGCTCAGAGATGATTTCCGAATCGTCGCAGACGGACGTAGCCCTGCCACTGGCATCGGCTCCGTCCGCGCACATTTTTGCACACCGTGGAAAAACCGCGCCCTTCTGCTATGCGGCAGTCAAGGGCATGTAAACTGCCGCACCCTTGAAATACACCGTTTGGAGCGTCACGTTTTTGCTTTTAGGACGGCCTCATTTTTCGGGAAAGTCGACCGGATGAAGCCGGGAAGCTCATATATTCATTCGAAATGTCCGAAGTCAGTGGAAATTCCGAATGCCGTCGGATCGGTTTCTCCCGCCTGTACTCCTGTCGGGCGGAACCGCCGCTGCGTCGGGACCGGGGATATCGGCGGTCTGCCTCAGAAAGTGAGCTGCCGCGTTTTTGCTCATACAGCGTCCTGTTTCGGTACGTTCTTTGTTCGGTGGGATGAACTCGCGTTTGCCTTGATGCCGGGAACACAGCCGGTGTCGGCGCAGATGAAGGAACATCCGCAAAGCGCCGGGTGTTAGCATCGTGCAGGTATGGGTTCGGAAGCCGGACCGACTGCTACGGAGGGTCTGTGGGATCGGTACGCTGAGATTTCGGAACAGAAAAACCGCCGTGGCCGAAGCCGCAGCGGTTTCCATAACAAGTGATTTTACATGTGAGCTTTCACCTTTTGGCGCGAGCCCCTTTGTTTTACGGGGCGATTCAGGCCGGCGGGAGACTTTACCGCTCCGCCTCCCGGCGCAGCAGCGCAATCTCCTCCCGATAGCCGTCCAGGTCGTTGGGAGTCTCCAGACAGAAGGGCAGCCCCCGCAAAGCCGGATGGCGGACGATCCGCCCCAGGGCCTCCAGCCCGATGCTGCCCTGTCCGATTTTCTCGTGGCGATCCTTGTGGCTGGCAAAGGGGTTCTTGCTGTCGTTGAGATGGACGGCTTTCAGCCGGTTCAGGCCGATGATCCGGTCAAATTCCGTCAGCACTCCGTCCAGATCGCCCACGATGTCGTATCCCGCGTCATAAACGTGGCAGGTATCCAGACAGACGCCCATGTGCTCCGACCGCTTCACGCCGTCCAAAATCCGCTGCAGCTCTTCAAACCGGCCGCCCACCTCGCTGCCCTTGCCGGCCATGGTCTCCAGCAGGACGGTGGTGGTTTGCTCCGGCTGCAGGATCTCATTGAGCGTTTCCGTTATCAGGGAAATTCCGGCGTCGGTTCCCTGACCCACGTGGCTGCCCGGGTGAAAGTTGTAATACTGCCCCGGCACAAACTCCATCCGCGCCAGGTCGTCTGCCATGGTCTGATAGGCAAACTCCCGGGTCTGCTCCGCGGCGGAGCAGGGATTCAGGGTGTAGGGCGCGTGGGCGATGAGCTTGGCAAAGCCGTGTTCCTTCAGCAGCGCGCAGAGTGCCGCCGCATCTGCCGGGTCAATGTCTTTGGCTTTACTGCCCCGGGGATTGCGGGTGAAAAACTGAAACGTATCCGCCCCCAGGCTCAGCGCCTCCCGGCCCATAGCCAGAAAGCCCGCAGAGGAGGACAGATGGCATCCGATATGCAGCATGACGGATCTCCTGTTCCATAATTATTGTCGGTCACAATCATTCCGTTTCCATGATACCATCTGCCGCCGCCGATTGCCAGAGGCAGTTTTGCCCCGCCGCCGGTCTCGGGGCTTCTCCCGGCGGAAACGGAGTCGCCGAAACGGGCATGTTGTATTTTCATGCATTCCAGCTCAGGGCTTGAATGGAAACTATACAAATTTTTCTTTAGAATATTCAGCGTTTATGCATATTTATTCGAAATATCGCCTGTGTACCACCGATATACTATGGCCTTTTATATTAAATTATAGTATATTCTACATGGATTCATTTGTCGCAAATCAAATATTTATACAGTTTAATTGAAAAAGTATTGACATTTTTGCATGGTCATGCTATGGTAAAGCATGTTCATTGGAGACTGTTTCTCCACGGTAAAATCCGAACGCGCTTTCTCCTGGGAGAAGGTTCTAATTCTGGAAAAAGGAAGAAAAAAATTATGAAGAAGTTACTGGCACTCTTACTGGCTGTTCTGATGTCTCTGTCTCTTGCTGCCTGCGGCAGCGGAAGCAGCAGCACCTCCAGCGCAGCATCCGGCTCCAGCGCAGCATCCGGCTCCGGCAGCGCGGCATTCAGCACAGCCGCATCCTTTACCACTATCGAGAAGGGCAAACTGATTATGTCAACCAACGCCCAGTTCCCTCCCTATGAAACCGTCGCCGACGACGGCAAGGGCTATGAGAACACAGGCTTTGAGGGAATTGACATTGAACTGGCCTACGCTCTGGCGCAAAAGCTGGGGCTGGAGCTGGTGGTGGACGACATGGACTTTGATTCTGCCCTGTCCGCCGTGCAGCAGGGGAAGAGCGATGTGGTCCTGGCCGGTCTCACCGTCAATGCGGACCGTCTGGTCAATATGAACTTTACCGACTCCTACGCCAACGGCGTTCAGGTGGTCATTGTCCCCGATAAGTCCAGCATCAAGACCATCGACGATCTGAAGGACAAGATGATTGGCACGCAGCGCGGCACCACCGGCTATCTCTACTGCACGGATGATTACGGCGAGGATCATGTGACCGCGTTTGATGACGGCGCCACCGCCGTGCAGAACCTGCTGGCCGGCAAGGTCGATGCCGTGGTCATCGACAATGCCCCCGCTCAGGAGTATGTGCAGGCCAACCCGGGTCTGACGATTCTGGACACCGCGTATACCAACGAGGATTACGCCATTGGCGTCGGCAAGAGCAATACCGCGCTGCTCAGCGCCCTGAACACCGCGCTGTCCGAGCTGAAGGCCGACGGCACCGTGCAGTCCATTCTCGACAAGTACATCCCCTCCAAATAAGCCGGGGCAGGCAAATCCGAATAACCGAAAGGGCGGCCCCCCGAGCCGCCCTTTTGCTACGAAACGAGAGAGGTGAGTACATATGGGAGACTGGGCACAGCTCTATGCCAGCCTGACGGATCAGCTTCGCGCCGGCAAGGTTCTATCCTTCGGGCAGAACTTCTTTGTGGGCGTTTACCAGAGCTTTCTGGACGGAGACCGATGGAGACTCTATTTGAAGGGACTGGGCGTCACGCTGGAGGTCACGGTGCTGGCGCTGATCCTCGGCGTCATGCTGGGTATTCTGGTGGCAATGGTCCGCACCGCCCACGATCAGCAGCGGGTTGGCCGCCGCAATCCGGTTCTGGGCTTTGTCAACGCCGTCTTCAAGATTTACACAACCGTCATCCGCGGTACGCCTATGATGGTGCAGCTGCTGATTATGAGTCTGGTGATCCTGAGCAACAGCCGCAATTATGAAATGGTAGGCATGCTGACGCTGGGCATCAACTCCGGCGCCTACGTTTCGGAAATCGTCCGCAGCGGCCTGATGTCCATTGATCCCGGACAGATGGAGGCCGGGCGCAGCTTGGGTATGAGCTATGCCACCACCATGCGGTTCATTGTCATTCCTCAGGCCATCAAGAACATCCTGCCTGCCCTGGGCAATGAATTCATTACCCTGTTAAAGGACACCTCTCTGATTACGGTTATCGGGGGCAAGGATCTGACCTACGCCGCCAAGGCCGTCATCGCGAAAACCTACAGCGGTCTGTTTCCGCTGATCGGCATCGCCCTGGTCTATCTGGCCATGGTCATGCTGTTTTCCTGGCTGCTGGGCAAGCTGGAAAGGAGGATGCGTCAAAGTGATCGACGTTAAACATCTCTCGAAATCCTTTGGCGACCATCTGGTGCTGGATGACATCTCCGAGCACATCCTCCCCGGCGAGAAGGTCGTGATCATCGGTCCCTCCGGCTCAGGCAAGTCCACCTTCCTGCGGTGTCTGAACCTGCTGGAGAGTCCCTCCGGCGGCACCATCACGTTTGACGGCATTGACATCACCAACCCCAAAACGGACATCAACGCCATGCGCCGCAAGATGGGAATGGTGTTTCAGCATTTCAATCTGTTCCCCAATATGACGGTACGCAAAAATATTACGCTGGCGCCGGTGCAGACCCGGCTCATGAGTCAGGCGGAGGCAGATGCCGAGGCGCTGAAGCTGCTGGAGCGCGTGGGGCTTGCCGATCGCGCCGACTCCTATCCCGCCCAGCTCTCCGGCGGTCAGAAGCAGCGGATCGCCATCGTACGGGCGCTGGCCATGCGGCCGAAGGTCATGCTGTTTGACGAGCCCACCTCTGCCCTGGACCCCGAGATGGTGGGCGAGGTGCTGGAAGTCATGAAGCAGCTGGCCCGGGAGGGCATGACCATGGCGGTGGTCACCCATGAAATGGGCTTTGCCCGGGAGGTGGGCAGCCGGGTGCTGTTCATGGACGGCGGCCATATTATGGAGCAAAACACCCCCGCAGAGTTTTTCGCCCATCCCAAGAGCGAACGGCTGCAGAGTTTTCTGGAAAAGGTTCTGTAACAGCCATGTAGCGCCCCACGCCGAATGGCGTGGGGCGCCGCTGCATTTATTGGTTCGCATCGACGCGTTTCTGCGCCTGCGTTCCAAAATAAAAACCGATGACCACCGTGAATACGGTCTGAAATTGCTGACCTGTCACATCGCCGCGCAATGCCAAAACCGAGAACGTTACCGTCAGCAAAAAAGTCACCAGGCTTTTCACATCAATCAGTCTGGCGAGTTTCTCCCGGACAGGAGAAGAGAGTTGTCCCATAGGCATTCCTCCCAGCTTAGTATATGCCCCGGAACCCGCAGCGGTGAATCCGCTCCGCCCGGCCAATTCGGCGTTGCTTTTCACGGGGGTGTTTGCTAAAATAAGAACAGGTATCAACAGGATGGGAGCCGAAGGGCACCTGTCCTCCGGCTCCCTATTCAAAAAAGCGGCGACCCCCGGCTGGCCCCTGGGCCGGGGTACTGCGTGGTTTTCCGATTGGCAGCGGACGCTTCTCACCGCTCACCGTAGTGTATGTGCCCTCCGTGCCTTCCGCCACCGGGCCTGTCCGGCTCGTCCGCTCCCTCCTGTCCGATTCTTACACGAAATGAGGTCTTTGCCATGATTAAAATTGCGCCGTCTATCCTCTCCGCCGATTTTGCAAATTTAGAAAAAGATATCCGCCGCATTGACTCCGCCGACTACGTCCATGTGGACGTGATGGACGGCATGTTCGTGCCCAATATCACCATCGGCATTCCGGTGGTTCAGTCCATCCGCCCCATCACCAAGCTGCCGTTGGACGTGCATCTGATGATCGTGCAGCCCGTACGCTATGTGGAGCAGTTCTGCGACGCTGGCGCGGATCTGGTGACCGTCCATGTGGAATCGGACACCGAGGAGAACATCCACGCCGCCATCGACAAAATCCATGCCAGGGGCAAGCGGGCCGGCATCGTCCTCAAGCCCAAGACCCCCCCGGAAGCGGTGCTGCCTTTTCTGAAAAAGGTGGAGCTGATTCTGGTGATGACAGTAGAGCCCGGCTTCGGCGGGCAGCACTTCATGGCCGACCAGATGCCCAAGGTCACCGCGATCCGTGCCCTGATCGACGCGCAAAACCCGGCCTGCGAGCTGGAGGTGGACGGCGGCGTGGCCCCCGACACCTGCAAAACCTGCATCGACGCCGGGGCAAACGTTCTGGTGGCGGGCAGCGCCGTCTACAAGGCGGCAGACATCCCCGCCCGCATCGCCCAGCTTCGGGGCTGAGCAGAATCTTCATATTCGGGAGGCAGCTATGAAAAACGTTCAGAAGCTTCCGCATCTTTCTCTGGGGCAGTACCCCACGCCGTTTTACAAGCTGGAAAACATCAGCGCAAAGTACGGCAGAGACATCTGGATCAAGCGCGACGACCTGTGCGGCGTGGCGCTGGGCGGCAACAAGGTCCGAAAGCTGGAATATCTGCTGGCGGAGGCGAAGAACGCCGGGTGCGACGTGGTGTTCACCACCGGCGGCGCGCAGTCCAACCACGCCATGCTCACTGCCGCGTGCGCGGCCCGGCTGGGGATGCGTGCCATCCTGATTCTGAAGCAGCGGGGCGTCACAGGCCATCTGGGCAATCTGGTGCTGGACGGCATCTACGGCGCCGACGTCCGGCTGATGGATACGGACCGCTACGACGACATCTACGCCGAAATGCACCGGGTGGGCGCGGAGCTGGAAGAGCAGGGACACAGGTGCTGCTACATCCCGGTGGGCGGTTCCACGCCCCTGGGAGCGATGGGTTATGTCAACTGCGTCGGGGAACTGGCGGAGCAGGCGCGCTCCGCCGGCGTGAAGGTGGGACACATTGTCTCCGCCACCGGCTCGGGCGGCACCACCGCGGGATTGCTGCTGGGCGCAAAGCTGTACCTGCCCGGCGTTCCGGTCATTGGCATGGGAGTGGACACCGATCCCTTCGAGGACATCGTGCCGGAGCTGTGCCAGGGTGCGGCGGCGCTGCTGGATCGCACCTTTGAACGCTCCCCCGGTGATTTTGAGATGATCTATCACGTGGGCGGCGGCTATGCCATCCCCAATCCCGAGGACACGCCGTATATCCGGGAGCTGGCCCGCACCGAGGGCATCCTTCTGGACCCGGTCTACACGGGGAAGGCCTGGGCCGGCATGCTCCGCCAACTGGAATGCGGCCATTTCGGCGGGGAGGACGTCATCGCGTTCGTCCACACCGGCGGCGCGGCCGCTCTGTTCGCCATGGATCTTCCGGAGCGCTGAAAGCGCCCCCCTCCCGCACCACCGATCCCGCCCTTTAAAATCACCAAAGGAGCATGTTCATGGAGTATTTTCCCGCACCGCTTGAAAAATTAGTGGAACAGTTCGCCCGGCTGCCGGGAATCGGCGGCAAATCCGCTCAGCGGCTGGCTTTTTTTGTGCTGAGTCTGCCGGAGAGCGAGGCCCGGGAGTTTGCCGACGCCATCGTGGACGCCAAGATAAGCGTGACGCTCTGTCCCGTGTGCCAGAACTTCACCGCCGGCGGTCTGTGCCCCATCTGTTCCTCGCAGAAGCGGGACGGCTCCGTCATCTGCGTGGTGGCCGACCCCCGGGACGTGGCCGCTCTGGAGCGGGCACGGGAATTCAACGGACACTACCATGTGCTCCACGGCGTCATCTCCCCGATGAATCACGTGGGCCCCGACGACCTGCAGATCCGTTCTCTTGTGGAGCGGGTGGCCAAGGGCGGCGTGAGCGAGGTCATCATGGCCACCAATCCCGACACCGAGGGAGAGGCCACTGCCATGTATGTCGCCCGGCTGCTGAAGCCCTTCGACGTACGGGTGACCCGGCTGGCCTACGGCATCCCCGTGGGCAGCCATCTGGAATTTGCAGACGACGCCACCCTCATGCGGGCGCTGGAGGGCCGCCGGGATATCTGAGCCGTCCGGGCGAAGTATTTCAGTGGACCTCTTTTTTTGCAGATCCAAGGGAACGGCGCAACAGCAGCATCAAGCCCCCGGACTTTACCAGTCCGGGGGCTTAACGCTGTCCGAATCACAGCCGGAAACAAAGAATTCTCGCAATCTCAGACATTCATACCGAAGTCACTCCGTCATCTTCCCCCGTCGCTCTTTTCTGCACCCCGGAACGAGGACCGATTTCGGGGTGCTGTGAGCGGGAGCTTTAAGAGCTGAACGAGGCAGATCAGAGCCGTGCAGAGAAGCAAATAGGGATAAATCAGCAGTGCCCGGCAGACCGGAAGCGCAAGAAGCGCAAGAAGAGCCGACAGGATGAACTCTGTGGAAAGAAAGGAAACTGTGCGGAGACTCTCCGGCTTATTGCCGGAGAATCTGTACGAAATCAGCGGGAACGCCGCCAGAAGGATGCAAGCCACGACGGCGGCAGCCGTCAGATGCGCCGGAGAGAGAATCCCGGCAGCATAGCGCTGCCCGCGGTACACGAGGTGCCGATGAACCCCCATGGTATGTGTCCCGTAATACTGGAGCACCGCCGGAACCGCCAGCAGCACCAGCTGAATTCCGCGCAGCATCCATTTTAAAATTCTCCGCATGAACTTGCGATTATCCCTTTACGGAGGGAAGCCCGTCCTGAGCCCAGCCGCACCAGCCATCGGCAAACAGGGAGGTATCGGTGAGTCCCATCACCAGCGAATCCCAGTAAACCTCCGCCGCGCGGTAACCTCCGCCGCACATAAAGGCGAGGTGGTTGGCGGTATCAATGCCGCATGTCTTCCACATGGAGAGAATTTCATCTGCATTGCGCATGGTTCCGTCAATGTTGCGGTAGTACAGCATGGAGCCGGAGGTGTTGATGCCGGCATAGCCGTATACCGCGCCTTCGATCCGTCCTGCCATGTCAAAATAGCTGTAGCCGGAAGTTTTGCCCTCATATTCTTCCTTGGTGCGGTTATCCACCAGCGTGTAGCTGGACTCCTGAAGCATCTTCTGGGTTTCGCTGACCGTGTCGATCACATCCGGATTGGCGGGAGTTTCGCAGCCGAAATCCGTGGCGGGAGTCACCGTCGGCTCATCCGTGACCAGCTGATAGCCGGCGTTGGTCCATGCATTCACGCCACCGCTCAGAACGAAGACGTTTGTGACGCCCAAATAGCGCAAAATGGTGGCGTAACGGCAGGAGAAGATGGGATCACCCGTCACGATCACCGTGCTTGCGGAGGTAATCCCCTGGGAGAGGGCCAGCTTGACCAGCACATCGTCGGACTCCAGTACATACGCGCGATTTTCGTCGTCAAAATCATCGCTGTTGACGTGGATCGCGCCGGGGATATGGCCGTCCTGATAGCCGGACTCCTTTTCGGGGCCCCAGCTGACTTCCAAAACCACGGGCTTGGAGCCGGGGATTTCGCTGACCGTCTTGCCGTCCAGCAGATCGTGAAGAACGTCGGCCGGCACATAGAGCTGGTAGTTTGTGTACTTCACCAGAGGCTGCGTCCAGTCGGACAGGCTGAAGGTCTTGATGCTGCTCAGCCCCTGGGATGCGAAATAACCGGCGACTGCGACTGCGTCCGTTCCGTTTTCGTCATAGACAATCACGGCGCTGTCTTTGGTGATCTGCTTGTCATCCATATACTTCTTCAGCAGATCGTCGCGGGTCATTTTTTCGTCGTTGTTCGCGTCATCGTAGCTGCAGGTCAGCCAGCCCGCGGAAAAATTCGTGGCGCCGTCGATATGTCCGCCCAGCTGGTTGCCGCCGGAGATCCAGCCGCTGTAGGTGCTTTCGCTGCGGGCGTCCACCACAATGGCACTTCCATCACTCAGCGCGGTCTGAACGTCCTTGGCCGCGGCGGAATCGCTGCTTCCTTTGGCGGAGGCGGCGGAACCTGCGGACGACGCGGACGATGTACCTCCCTTTGCACCGCAGCCGGCCAGCAAAAGGCTCACTGCCAGCAGTGCAGCGAGTACTCCATGGGATCTTCTCATCATAATTACTTCTTTTCTCCTCTGTAAATATTTTTGACAGCCCGCTGTCCAGAATGGCGCGGGCCTGTGTCAACAAGGAAAAGCGGCACTTTTAGCGGCTGGAGTGCCGAAGACAGGTGCGGAGACGATTCAGCCAGCCGCAGCGGCGGCTTTTTCCATACAGAATTTCCAGAAGGTGTGCGGTGGGAAAGCCCTCCTCCGTGAAAGAACCGAGGCAGCCCTGGCAATAGCTTGTAACTTGCGGCGCGGGAACTTCCCGCGCCCGGCTTCTGCGCATTTTTGCGGCCTCTTCCGGGCGGCGGACATGCAGCATCCCCCGGTTTCCACAGCAGCGGGTTTGCTCCCGGCAGTGTGCAAATTCCACAATCTCGGCTCCCGCTTTTCGCAGCAGACTGCGGGCTGCGTTCTGCACCTCCGGCATATTCCGGCAGGGGCACGGGTCATGCAGTGCCCAGGCTCCGCTCATGGGTGTTTCCGGGCTGTAATGCCGATCCAACAGAGGCCATACCGGGAGCACCTCCACATCAGTAATCTCCCGAAGCGACTGGAGGCAGTTAGGGCAGGCAGTATAGATGCGCCGTACGTGATTCAATTCGAGCTGACGGCGGATGAATTGCTTTTTTCGCCGGTACGCGGTGTCTCCAAAGAGATATTTTGTGGGCTGTCCACAGCAGTCGGTGCACATGCCGATGCCAGGCTCCCCGACGCGGAGCGTTTTGACTGTTGCCTCCAGCACGGCAGGGGCTTTGGCAAGGAGGGCGCATCCCGGCCAGAAAACAGCATCCGCCCTGTCGCACCTCGCAAAAAGGGGGCTGAACGAGAGCGCCTGATGGAGGCGCATGCCAAGGTACAGCTGCTTCATTCCCTGCCTCCGCCCGAAGCGGGATCCCCGTGCCTGCTCTGATAGAGCTTTCGTATAAGCACCGCCAGGGCGCTGAGCGCAAATGCGCAGAGCAGCCCCATCACCAGATACTTCGTGCCTCCGGTCAGCATCCCGCCCACATAGGAATAGATCACGGTAGCGGGAAGCTGTCCCAGGCCGGTGGCAGCCAAAAACGGGATGAACCGCATGGGAGTCAGGCCGGCAAAGTAGCTGACCGCGTCAAAGGAGACAAACGGCAGCAGCCGGCAAATGAGTACCGTATTGACACCGTATTGCTGAAAGAAGTGCTCGATGCCGGAAAGAGCGGCTTTTCCGGCAAGCTTTTCCACAATCTCCCGGCCCAATGCACGGGAAAGACAAAAGCACACCCCGGCGCCGGCCATGGCGGAAACCCAGGACAGGATTGCGCCCTGCCACCAGCCAAAAATTGCGGCATTTGCAAAAGTAATCAAAAATGCGGGCAGCGGAGCAATTACGCTCTGAAATACCATAAAGAAAAAAGAGGCCAGCACGGCGCGGCTTCCAAAGGACCGGATCAGAGAAGCGACCTGATCGATTTTTCCCGAGGACAGCGCAGCCAAGATTCTATGGATTCCGCTTTGCAGCGGCAGAATGGACAGATAGAGAATAACAAGCACGGTACAGACACTCAGGAGAATCCATCCGCGGCGGTGGCGGGAGAAAAAATGACGCCCTTTCATGCGATCAGCTCCTTTTCTCCTGTCCCAAAACGCTGCCGTCGGCATCGCTCGGGAACAGTTTTTTTCCAAGGCCAGCCGTTACCGCCAGCAGCGCGGACAGGAGGCCAAGGGCAATCCAAAAACGAGGGGAGTACACGTTCTGCGAGCTTTCGCCAATGTTGATAAAGGCCACGGTGCCCGGGAGGATGCCGATCACGGAAGCCAGCATATACGTTGGAAACGTCATGCCCGTCAGTCCGGCCGCATAATTAATCAGGTTATAGGGAACCGCTGGAATCAACCGCAGCAGGATGACCGTAAAAAACAGCCGCTTTTGTGCGGACGAAAATAGGATGCGAAGCCACTTTTCCGGAAGACGGCGCTTCAGCAGCGACTGAGCTTCGTCGCGGGCGGCGTATCGGGAGATCAGAAACATCAGTGCGCAGTTGACCGATGCGCCAACAAGGGTGTAGAGGCTGCCCCGAACCAGGCCAAACAGAAAACCGCCGGCAAAGGCGAGAATTGCCACGGGAAAAAAGAACACCGGCAAAACGGCAAACAAAAGGATATACATCAAGGCGGCGGCGCTCCCGAACCGGAGCAAAAACGCCTGGATGTCCTGTGCTGAGAGCTTGGAGAAAAACAGCACATTCAAAAGGATCAAGCCCGCTGCCGCAGCGACGGCCAGGCCCCATTTCTGCAGTTTTTTCATCCCTGTGGAATTCTGATCCATCGCGTTTCTCACCAAACCTTCCGAGTTGCTTTTCAAAATATGACATGCTATGATGAAGCCGATTGACGGCAGGAGAATGGAAGCCGCTCCCGCCAGGAATCATCACAGACTGGGAAACGCCACGGGGAGGATTCTGCCGCATGAAAAAGGCCATGATTTTATTTACCCGCACCCCAAGTCAGAAGCAGGGAAAAACAAGACTTCGTCCCTTCCTGACGGGGGAACAGTGCGCCGCCCTGCAGACCGCTTTTTTGCAGGACATTGCCATGGAGATGCGTCAGGTTCCCGCAGCGCGGTTCGTAGCCTGGGAGGGTGATGATTCGCAGGCCCTTCGGCTGCTTTTTCCGGAGGCGGTGCTCTTTCAGCAGAGCGGCCAGGGATTGGGGGAGCGGATGCATCGCGCGATCACGCTGGTGCTGTCGCTGGGATTTGACGCCTGCATTCTGTTTGGATCGGATCTGCCCCTGCTGGAGGCAGGGCACCTGAACAGCGCCTTTCTCGCGTTGGAGCATGCCGATGTAACGCTGGGACCGTCGCCGGACGGGGGATATTACCTAGTGGGAATGAAGCGCCCATGCGCTGCAATTTTTAGAAACCAGAAATACGGCTGTTCTTCGGTGTATGAAGAAACCCGACAGGCCATCCGGGCGGAAGGCTGCTCCTTTACGCCGGCGGCTTCCTGCCCGGACGCGGATGCGCCGGAAGACCTGACGGCCGCATGGAAAATGCTCAGAGGCCGGGATACCTGTACCTCCCGCTGCCTCCGGGCAATCTTGAAAACGGAGAAGCTCTGCAATGAAGAGGACTGACCTTTTATCCTATACGCGTTCCCCGAATTTTTCAAACCGCCTCGGCCTTCCGCCAGGCACGCCAATATCCCTTGTGCCGCTGGGGCAGGGGGAGTACAATCAGAACTTCTTTTTCGTGCATCCGCTGACCGGGCAAAAACTGGTACTGCGGGTGAATACCGGAAGCCAGATGCACCTGGAAAACCAGATTGAATATGAGTTTTCTGCGCTGCAGGAGCTGAAAACCAGCGGCAGAACGCCGTGCCCTCTGTTTTGCGATGGGGCGAGCAGCGAACTGGGCCAGGGGGTTTTGGTAATGGAATGGCTGCCCGGAAGACCCCTGAACTACCGGAAAGACATGACCGCTGCGGCTGAAATTCTGGCCGACATCCATTCCGTACCGATACGGCCGGACACAAAGCTCCTCCGTCCGGCTGACCCGCTGCTGAGCATCTATAATGAGTGTCTGGAGATGTCCGCGCTGTACTTTCGCTGGAAGAACGCAGAGGGCACTGTTTGCAGCCTGCTGGAATCTATGATCCGGGATGCCGGGCGCCTGGCGGAGGATGCAGCGGGAGATCCGCCGCGCTGTATCGTCAACACGGAATTGAATTCCGGGAACTTTCTGATTAATGAATCCGGACAGACGTCTTATCTGATTGACTGGGAAAAACCACTTTTGTCAGAGCCGGCGCAGGATCTTGCGCATTTTTTGGCGCCAACCACCACACTTTGGAAAACGAGCACCGTCCTAACGGCATCGGAAATCCGCCGCTTTACGGACAGCTACCGCAAAGCGGCCCGGGAGCGGATTGACACAAAAGCGGCCATGGAACGGCTTCCCCTTTTTTTTGCGATGGCCTGTCTCAGGGGTGTGACCTGGTGCAGTATGGCACGGGCAGAATACGAGGGTCCTGACCGGATCCTGAAAAACGAGGATACCTTTCAGAAAATCTGCCGGTATTTACAGCCGGATTTTCTGGAGGAGATCCTCAATCGATACATCCGTACAGATTTTTTGAAGGTCGACTGAACGATGAGTATTTCACTGATTATCCCTGTTTATAATGAGGTTAAAGAGATTGACCGGTGTCTGGATAATGTGGAGACCTTGATGCCGGAGCCCAAGGTGCTGTTCGCCGACGGCGGCAGCACTGATCTCACCCGGGAACACATCATTGCGCGTGGTTTCAAGGTGATTTCGAGCACAAAAGGACGGTCTGCGCAGATGAACGCAGCGGCGGCGCAGGCAGACGGCGATATCCTGTGGTTTTCTCACAGCGACAGCATCCTGCCTGCGGATGGCTGCCGCGAAATCGAATACGGGGTAAATCGCGGCGCGGTTTTCGGTTGCTTCCATATCGCGTTTGACTACGACGGACCGTTTATGAACTGCTGCACGGCGCTCTCCAACCGAAGGGCGATCCGGGGAAGGATTGCGTTTGGAGATCAGGGGATCTTTGTTCAAAAAGAACTGTTTTTGCAAATAGGCGGCTTCCCGGATTTGCCCCTTATGGAAGATTATGAATTCTCTCGCCGCATGAAGCGGGAAAGGATTCCTCTAACCGTTCTTCCCGGTACCATTACAACCTCGGGCCGCCGCTATCGGCAGCAGAACCCGCTGCTTGTCATGTGGCAGATGTACTGTCTTCGCAGCCGGTATCGGCATGGCGGGGATCTTCAGGAAATTGCACGGCAATACCGGGACATTCGTTGAAAGAACGTATCCTGCACGATCAATTTTGATGGGCATGGCAAAGGATTCGCAGGAAAAAAATTATAACACGGTGTAGTTTTCAATGTCAATTTGATTCAAAAGCTGCAAAATTGTGAATATTTTGTTCATACGAAATTGTTTAGTTTGGAAAATTCACTTGCAAATTTCCACTTTGACGTGTAGTTTTGCCTTCTTCCCTATGGCAATAGCATCGAATTATCAGATGATTCATATCATCGTATCGAAAAGTACAATTATAAAAGCAGTCAGGTGGCCGGTTTTTTGCATTCTGTATACAAAAAACCGGCCTGCGCTTCATGTGGCAGCCGGCTTTGTCTACAGCCTGAGCTGCCAGCGGCTTCCGACGGAAGCCGCTGGCAGTTTGCTTTTTGCGGCCTTTATGGAGCATGTACATTGATCGCTGTTCTTTTTTTTGACCGGTCGCGCTTCGGCCTGCGTCAGTTCAAAGAAATGCTTATGGCGTTCTGTAACCCCGTCATGGCAGTCGCTCGTACATCGTTTCCATCGCCAAACCATATATTTTTACAAGCAAGACCCCTAATCAATATGTTGTTTGAAATGAATATACTATTGGGGGAAGGAGACGATACAATGTATAATAAAATCATATATACAAGCCTCAGCATCTTTGACGGTGAGACCGGAAATTTCATTGGAACCGCCCGGTTTGAATTACCGACAGAATCGGAGAAAAAGCTGCTTGATTTGCTCAATTACGGAAAGATTCCATCTGTGTTCGTAATTTTGGATGCCAGCGTATACGCGCCGGCAAAGACCTATTTTCCGCCGGAGCCTTCAAAAAAATACAAGCGCCGGGGGGTTATGAACATCGTGGCCGAGGATGAATATTCAGGTACGCCGACTCCGTTTGAAATACGCTTTACATATGACGTTGTAGTCAGAGGAAAACTTTCTTCAGAACTTCTTTACTTTGACAGTTTGGAGATGAGCAATATCAACATCATAAGTATCCAGCAAGTTCGTTTTTAGCGGTCATCTCTCCGGAGTCTGTCGTTTGATCAGCTCCGGCGAGTGTTTATGCGCCGATCGCTCCGCAGGAACACCCGCGCATATATTGGGATAGGAACGCCAGGATTCAGACGAGACGAGAGGAGTGGGAATATGGCAGCTTTTGCATCGTATCACGGCGTTGTCCGGTCGATCGAGGATTTCTGGACCACGGCGCAGGCGCCGGACGGCTGTTTCAAGCTGATGTCTGTCACGGGGCGAAACAGAAATTCTGTAAATTTCGTGGTCAGCCCCTGTACTTATTTTGTGGACGGCGAAGCCATGCGGGTTCGGGACACGGTAGTGGGCTTTTATGATCCGAACGTCCCCGTGCCCATGATCTATCCGCCCCAGTACCGGGCGGTGGTCATGGCAAAGGTGACGGGGAACCGGGTGGTTTTTGTGGATCATTTCAACTCACGGCTCATCAGCAGCGACGGAACACTGCAGCTGCGCGTGGCAAGGTCCACCCGCATTCTTCTGACCAACGGCCAGCTGTTCACCGGCAGTCTGCAAGAACGGGATCTGGTGGCGGTCTATCCGCCGTCGGCCCAGGGAATTCCGGCAAGACTCATCGGGATTCCGGAGCAGGTGACGCCCACGCAGATCATCGTCCTGTGCCGAAACGCCGGAGCGGGAGATTGCAGCTAGAGGAGTTCGCTCCTCTGGCTGCTTTTCTGGTTTTGATCCCCGAGCTCTCCCCGCAGCCACACCTTTGCGGGGGAAAGCCCCCCGCAAAGGTGCGGCTGGAATTTTTCTTTCCCGCATTGCGATTTTCCTGAAATCCGGCTATGATAAGGACATACAGGTTTATCAAAGACAGCTTCCCGTTGGACGATACCTCTCCGGCGGGCCGGCCGGAAGAACCGTCTTCTGATGCCGGAGGATTGTCAATCTGACAGAAATGAGGGAATGAGCATGAAAAAAGCAGTGGTATTCTTTGCAAACGGGATGGAGGAGTGCGAGGCCTTGCTGATCGTCGACCTGCTGCGCCGCGGCGGCGTGAACGCGGTGACCGCTGCCGTGGGCGGAAGCCGGGAGATCGTATCCAGCCATCAAATCCCCATTCAGGCCGATACGCTGGCCGAGGATGTGACCTATTCTGACGCGGACATGGTGGTTCTGCCCGGCGGCATGCCCGGCACGCTGAATCTGGAGGCCAGTGAAGCGGTGAAGCAGGCCGTTCTGGACTTTGCGGGCGGCGGCAAAAAAGTGGCGGCGATCTGCGCCGCGCCCAGCATTCTGGGCCATCTGGGGCTGCTGAAGGGCAAGTCTGCCACCAGCTATGTCGGTATGCGCGATCAGCTGGAAGGCGCAACCGTTCTGGATCAGGAAGTGGTGGTGGACGGCAATATCACCACCTCCTTCGGCCTGGGCGGCGCCATCCCCTTTGCACTGGAGCTGGTCCGGCAGCTGTCCGGCAACCAAGTGTCGGATCGCGTCCGGCAGGACATCGAGTACCTGCACTAATTCCCGGAGGAACAGCCCTGAAAGGCCGACCTCTCCAACAGGAAACATTAAACAGCGCACAGAGTGCGGACTTGGCAGAGTCCGCACTCTGTGCGCTGTTCTCTATAGAAAATACCGATACATTCACAATTGCATTCAGAAACAAAAAGATATTATCGAAATTTAGATGATATAATCGGATTAAACCGAAAATTTCACAGGCTGTGAACAAACTACAATGAATAAAGGAGACAGATATGGCAGATTATCATGAGATGTGGAAGGGCCTGGGGATGGATGTGGAGGCTCACGACCAGCTGTGCGAGGTGCTGCCGATGGCATTCGGAGATACTTACCTCTCGCAGAAGGATCGCCCGGAAAACATGGGGTTTTACGATTTCGTCGTATCCGAGATTCACGGCGTACGACCTGCCGAACTGATTGAGCATCAGAAGACGGGCGGCAAGGTGTTTGGCACCTTCTGCATCTTCGTCCCCGACGAGGTCGTGTTTGCGGCGGATGCCATCGCCACCGGTCTGTGCGGCGGCTCCCAGTTCTGGGTTCCCGCAGGCGAAAAGGTGCTGCCCAAGAATATGTGTCCCTTGATCAAGGCCTCTGTGGGCGCCCGGGTGGGCAAGACCTGTCCCTTCTTCCGCATTGCGGACATGTATGTAGGGGAAACCACCTGCGACGGCAAGAAAAAGGCCTGGGAAATCCTGAAGGAAGAGGTCCCCGTCCATGTGATGGACATGCCTCAGATGAAGCGGGAGCAGGACTATCGTAAGTGGGAGGACGAGATCCGCACCTTCATCGGTACCGTTGAGGAGTTTACCGGGAACAAGATCACGCCGGAGAAGCTGGCTGAGTCCATTAAAATGCTGAACAACAAGCGCAAAGCCCTGGCCCGGGTGTTTGAGTGCCGTAAGGCCGACCCCACGCCCATCAGCGGCAAGGACGCCCTGCTGATGATGCAGATTGCCTTCTACGACGATCCCACCCGCTGCGCCGTGATGGCCAACAAGCTGGCCGACGAGCTGGAGCAGCGCATCCGGGACGGCATGGGCGTGTTCCCGAAGGGCACTAAGCGGATTCTGGTCACCGGCACCCCGATGGCGATTCCCAACTGGAAACTCCACCACATCATCGAGACTTCCGGCGCTGCCGTGGTCTGCGAGGAGACCTGCACCGGAACCCGCTATTTCGAGAATCTGGTGGACGAGAGCGGCACCACGCTGGACGAGCAGATCCACGCGCTGGCGGACCGATACATGAAAAACAACTGCGCCTGCTTCACCCCCAACAAGGGCCGTATCGACGACATTCTGCGTCTGGCGGAGGCCTATCACGTGGACGGCGTCATCGACGCCAACCTGAAGTTCTGCACGCTGTATGACACTGAGGGCAGTGACGTGGAGCGCGCGCTCAAAGCCGCCGGCATTCCCGTGCTGGGTCTGGAGACGGACTATACCGACACGGACGCCGAGCAGCTGCGCACCCGGGTGGGTGCCTTCGTGGAAATGCTTGGATAATGGAGGAGCAGGACTACTACGTGCTCTTTCACAACCACACCGAAGGGATGAAACTATATCAGTATGCCCGCGGGCAGGGGATTCCGGTTCGGATCTCCCCTGCCCCCCGCATGGCCAGTGTGTGCTGCGGCATGTCGCTGCTGGTGGACGCCGCCGACATCGTCGCGGTTCGGCGCTGCATCCCGGAATCCGGCGCGGAGATCGACCGGATCGTACTGCTGCCCCGCCAGATTGACCCGGCGCGGGACCGCTACTGCTGAGCTTAGGGAGCCGGATATGAACGAGAAAACTTATATTGGCATCGACATCGGCTCTACTGCCGCCAAGGTGGTGGCGTTGGGGCGGGGGGAGACGCGGTTCGTCCTCCCCACCGGATGGAGCAGTCCTGAGACCGCAAAGGAGATCGCCCGCCGCCTGACGGAAAGCGGAATCCGGCTGGAAGACGCCGCCGTGGTGTCCACCGGGTACGGCCGCCGGGCTGTGGACTATGCCGCAAAGCAGGTCACGGAGATTACCTGCCATGCGGCGGGCTGCGCCGAAACCCACCCCACCTGCACGGTGATCGACGTGGGCGGTCAGGACACCAAAGCCATCCACCTTATCGGCGGGGCTGTGGACGACTTTTTGATGAACGACAAGTGTTCGGCGGGCACGGGTAAATTCATTGAGGTGATGGCCAACCGTCTGGACTGCGGGATCGACGAGCTGTTTGCCCTGGCGGAGCGGGGCACGGTTCTGCCCATCAGCTCACTGTGCACGGTGTTTGCGGAGTCTGAGATCATCGGCTATATCGGCTCGGGCCACGCCCGGGAGGACATCGCCGCCGGCATCGTGGACAGTGTGGCGGAAAAGGTGGCGCAGATGGCCCAGAAGCTGCCTCTGGAGGAGGACATCCTGCTCACCGGCGGACTGAGTCATCTGCCCTATTTCGCGCAGGCATTGGGTCGGAAGCTCCGCCATTGCGTGCAGGGGGTGCCAAACGGCCGCTACGCCGGGGCTTACGGCGCGGCGCTGCTGGCCCGGAAGGAGGCCCATTCGTCATGAAACCCATCTATCTGGACAACGGTGCCACTTCTTTTCCCAAGGCGCCGGGCGTCAGCGCGGCCATGGCACGCTATCTGGATGAAATCGGGGCAAACATCAATCGGGGAACCTACCAGTCGGCCATCGACGCCTCGCTGACAGTGCTGGAAACCCGGACGAAGCTGGCTTCCCTGTTCGGCTTCGGCGGATCTGAGAATCATGTCGTTTTCACCCCCGGCTCCACGGAGGGACTCAACCTGATCCTCCGGGGTTTTCTGCGACCGGGGGATCACGTGATTGTCAGCAGTCTGGAGCACAACGCCGTCATGCGCCCGCTGACCGATCTGGCAGAACGGGGCGTGACATTCTCCCGAATCCCGGCGGATCGGGACGGCGTCACCAACCCACGCGATCTGCTCCCCCTGATCCGTCCCGAAACCAGGCTGGTGCTGGTCAGTCACGCCTCCAATGTCAGCGGAACCCTCTTCCCGCTGGAGGAGGCGGCGGAGCTCTGCCGCGCCCGGGGGCTTCCGTTGGCGGTAGATGGCGCGCAGACGGCAGGTCACTTCCCGATCGACTTTGACGCGCTGCATCTGGCGGCGCTCTGCGTCCCCGGGCACAAGGGACTTCTGGGGCCTCAGGGCATCGGTGCAGTGCTGCTGCACCCGGAGTTTGCCAGGCAGCTCTCCCCGATCGTCACCGGCGGCACCGGAAGCGCGTCCGACAGTGAGCGACAGCCGCCGTATCTGCCGGACAAATTCGAATCCGGGACCCAGAACCTGCCGGGCATCTTCGGCCTGCACGCCGCACTGAAGTATGTGGAGTCCCGGGGTGTGGACGCGCTGCGCCGTCGGGAGGCAGCACTGACCGGAGCTTTGCTGGATGCGCTCCGGGATCTGCCGCTGCGGGCGGTGGGGCCCAAGGACCCGGCGCGGCGGGTGGGCGTGGTGTCTCTGGACTTTGCGGGTCAGGACAACGCCGCCGCGGCTTTCCGTCTGGAGAGCGAGTTTGGCATTCTGACCCGCTGCGGACTGCACTGCGCCCCCAATGCCCATAAAACGCTGGAAACCTTCCCCCAGGGGACGGTGCGGCTGTCCGTGGGACATGCCACCACGGAGGCGGATGTGGCCGCTGCGGCGGAGGCCATCCGCACCGTTTGCCGTTAAACCGGCAAATCGCGCCAGTTTAAAACAGCCGGCCACCCGGAAACACCGGAGTGGTCGGCCGTCTCTTTTTTTCGGAAAGCATCGCTGTTGTGGATGGCATTCTCTGTGCTCGTGTGGGGCGAATGAAGCCGGCATGCATCCCAAGCATCTTTTAACCGCCCCATGCCGAACGTCCGCGTCGTTTCGCCACTCCCCCGGGTTTTCTTTACTATTACCGGATTCGGCAGATATCCTTGAATAAATCAGAGGTTCCCCGGAAAGAGCATGGAGCGGTTGATGTCCGACAGGGAATGCGCGCCGCACATGGCCATGGTGTCGGCCAGTTCGTCACTCAGCTTGTCCACATAGACGGCAACCCCCTCGGCCCCGGCGCCGTAGACCATGGTGACGAAGGGACGGCCGATCAGAACCGCGTCGGCTCCCAGCGCAAGCGCCTTGAACACGTCCATTCCCGTTCGGATGCCGCCGTCCACCAGAATGGTCATCCGTCCGCCCACAGCGTCCGCGATTTCCGGCAGAACTTCAGCGGTTGCGGGACAGTGATCCAGCACGCGGCCGCCGTGGTTGGACACCACAATGGCTGCGGCTCCGGCTTCCAGCGCCTTTTTGGCACCGGCGGCGGTCATGATGCCCTTGAGTATGAAGGGCCGTTCCGCGCGGGCCGCAATCTCACGCAGCTGCGCCACTGTTTTGCTGCCTGCAGGCGGCTGCAGATGCTTCAGGAACGGCAGCCCGGCGGCGTCGATGTCCATGGCGATGGCAAGGGGGTCTGCGCCTTTTGCCATTGCCAGCTTCTCATATACCAGCTCCAGATTCCAGGGCTTGACGGTGGGTACGCCGCAGCCTCCGTTTTTCCCGATGGCTTGTACCGCTGCCTCCATCACCGCGGGGTTGCTTCCATCGCCGGTGAACGCAGCGATACCGGATTCCGCGCACGCGGACACCAGAATGTCATTGTAGGTCAGGTCGTCGTATTGATCGCCGTAGTGCAGCTGCATAGCGCCCACAGGGGCCGCAAACACGGGAATACGCATCCTGCGGCCGAACAGCTGGAGGCTGGTATCCACGGAAGCATTTTCGCAGATGGTGTCCATATTCACGCACAGCTCCTGCCACTTCTGGTAGTTACGGATGAAGCCCGTGCCGGTGCCCTTGGCGCCGGGGCCGGGAACGGTGTTTTTGCAGGCAATGCCGTTGCAGACGGGACAGGCCTTGCAGAAAGGGCCCACCCGGGGGCGGGCACGTTCCAGAATTTCTTGATAGGTCATGTAGGGTACCTCCGAATTTTGCAGATTTTACGAGAGCAGAAGAAGAACAATTTGCTCACATTTTACCGTGTTCGACGGAAAAATTCAACCGTTCGGAGCAGAATTTTTCGTTTGGGTAATGCTTTGGAACCTTTTTCAGCCCCTGGGCGTCAAAACTGCAAACACCTACCCAAACACAAACGGCAAATATGACAGGGAGGTCTTGTGATGAAAAGGAGATTATTCTCTCTTGCTCTGGCTACGCTGCTGATGGCGTCTGTACTGTGCGGCTGCGGTTCCTCCTCCAGTTCCGGTGAAACTGCGGCTGCGCAGACAGACACAGCCGGGGTGACGACGGGAGAGGCTTATGGCGGAGACATCGGCACCGGCGTCTCCGCGCAAAGCAAAACTTCCAGTGAGACAAAGCGGATTTACACCGCCGGCATGGAGATGGAGACCACTTCCTTTGACGAAGCGGCACAGGGCCTTTCCCAGCTGACGGAACGATCCGGCGGGTATTTTGAATCCAGCAGCATCGACAACTACGGCGCCGGTTACCGGACCGGCACCTATACCGTCCGCGTGCCGGCAAAGCAGTTCACCGCGTTCTGCCAGCAGGTGGGGAAGCTGTGCCATGTGATTTCGCAGACCACCGCCGCCCAGGACGTCAGCGAGGTCTATTATGACACGGCGGGCAGGCTCAAGACCCAGCAGACCAAGCTGGAGCGGCTGCAGGCACTGCTGGCCAAGGCGGAGAAGATGGAGGACATCATCACCATTGAGAGCGCGATCTCCGAGACGGAGCAGCAGATCGACTCTCTGTCCGGTGAGTTGCAGCACTATGACGCCCTGGTGGACTATTCCACGGTGAATCTGACGCTGAACGAGGTCTATAAGCTGTCCAACGTGGAGGAGCCAGTCACCGGATTCGGCGGTCGTGTGGCCGAGGCGCTGTCCTCCGGCTGGAAGAACTTCGTCAATGCCCTGGAGGGGGCGCTGGTGGTTCTGGCCTACGGCTGGATGTGGGTTTTGCTTCTGGCTGCGGTTGTGATCATCGTCTGCCGGGTGCGAAACCGGAAACGCGGATTGCCCGCATGGGGGAAGAAGCACGTGGCTGCCCCTGAAAAGAAGGAGGACCGCCCCCAGTGATCGATGGTTCATCCCTTGCGCAGACTGCGAAAAGAGGCAGGCGTTTGCCTGCCTCTTTTCCTTTTTAGGAAACGCCCATCAAACTTTGATTGTGTAGAGGGAGGCCAGCAGCAGGTACAGCTGGGAAAAGGGGCGCATGACATTCCAGATTCCCGCGCCCTTGAATCCGTACTCGGCAACGAGACGGAGCTTGGCGCTGAGACTGCGGGCATCCTCAAACCAGACCTGATGGTCGATGTTGGCACTGTCCGTATATTGGAAATGAGGAGACTGGGCCTCTTCATCGTACTGGATCGCGCTGCCGTGCTGTACCGCCAGCTCGATAGCCCGCTGGTTAGAGATGGACTGGGCCTTCGTGGTGCCCTGTACAAAGGGAAGCGGCCAGTCGTAGCCGTAGTTGGAGATGCCCAGCAGGATTTTAGCGGGAGGGATCTCGGTGACGGCATAATCCAGCACCTGGCGTACATTGGGCAGGGGAGATACCGCCATGGGCGGGCCGTATGTATATCGACCGTTAGGTTATAAGTAATCGGTGAAAGGGCGTGCTTTGGGGTAAACGAACAGCTGCATATCGCTCGCTTTCCATTGCCCCCCAACGGTTTTGAAGTAGACAACCCGTTCCAGAACGGACTTCAGCAGGGCGTTCTTCTGCCCCGGTGTCTCCAGGTTTTCGTAGACGGCCAGCACATTCCGAATCTGTGGGACCATGCTTTTCCGAGCAAGCTCAGCCTGACGCAGGGAGAACAAATGCTCACTGAGCGTCTGAATCCGCTTCTCGGCGTCGGTGACCCGTATGGTCAGATTGCGGGAGCGCTCCAGAAATACGTCCTGTGTGTAGATCCCCTGCTCCAGCAGATCGTACAGGCTCCCCTTTTGCTTGGTAAGGGCGGCCAGGGTTGCACGGGCCTTGGCAATGCTCCGCTCCGCGTCCTTGATGGCGGAGGAACTGTCCGGCTGCTCCTGCTTTGCGCTGATGCGGTAGCTCTTGAGCCAGTTGCGCAGGCTGTCCAACAGCGCGTCCTCCACCACGTCAAGCCGGCTGCCGACGGTGCTGCACTTGGGTGTGGGACACATTACCATGGGAACCCCATGGCTGCCCTGGGGGAGCTGCACCAGGGAGCGGCCGCAGACGGAGCAATGCAGGATGCCAGCCAGCGGATTGGAGATCTGTTTTTTACTGGGTACCGGGGCATGGCTGCGGCTCATTCTGGCACTCTTCGCTGCCTGCCATGTAAGCTCTGTAATAATGGCATCGTGGAGCCCTTTTTTTAGGTGGTGATCTGCGCTGACCGGATGGGAGACCACCACGCTGCCGTCTACCATCTGCTTGCGTTCAGCCCGATAAGACCAGCGAACAAACCCTGCGTAGGTAGGATTTTTGAGGATATCCCGCACAGAGGAGGCCGACCACTTCACGCCGCCCGGAGACGGAATATTCCGGGCGTTGAGCTGATTGGCAATCGCATAGCTGCCGATGGGCTCCACTGTGCCGTCCGGGCGCGGATCGCCGACGGTGTAAAGGCGGAAGATTTCACGCACCACCTCGGCCTGCTCCGGGACAATCTCCAGTGTATAGCCTTTCTGATGTGCTATCTTGACTTTCTTATATCCATAGGGCGGCGTCCCGGCAATATACTTTCCCTCGTCCAGCGACGCAATCCGCCCCCGCTGCAAACGGCGGTTAATGGTTTTATATTCCCGGCGGGACATGAACAGGCCAAACTCAAAATACTCCTCATCGGCCTCGTTGGAGGGATCATAGATTTTATCAGGCGTGATGATCTTAGTCCCGGAATACTTGAAGGTCTCCGCCACGGTGCCCTGATCCCGGGTGTTGCCGCGGGCCAGACGGGGAACCTCCATCACCAGCACGCCGGCATACTCCCCGGATTCAACGAAGGTGAGCAGCTTCTGCATTTCGGGGCGTTCCGCAATGGTATCGCCGCTGACCACTTCTTCGAGGATACCGGCGATCATATAGCCGCGCGCTTTTGCCAAGGCCATGAGCGTGTCACGGTGGCGCTGGAGCGTGTCAAAAACGCCAGTCTGCAGCTCTGCGTCCCGGTCCTGCCTGGATTTACGCAGGTAGATCAGGTATTGATCCATAGTCCCTCCTATAGATTCAGCAACATACTGAAAGCTATATCCAAACGGTAACCTCACTGCTGCTCATCGGAACGAAGGTGGTTTTTCGGGTGACGCAAGAAACGATACAAGAACTGACGAAAGCAGGCTGCAGAACTTCATATGATGTTCGAACCGGCGAACCTGTAGCTGAATCGCCGTTGCTGCCAACCGCTGTTTCTGCTGATAATTTCGTGTGTCTTGCCAAGCACCCGGAATCGTAACAATGCTGTGCACGCCGCCGACGGTGTCTTGTGCTGACTGATCCCAGACGTTCAACTTTATATTGGTGCCGGAATCCCATTTTTAACACCGCCTATCCAGCAACTTTTCCGAGCAGCACGAATTGCTCTTCCTATTACTGAGATAATACCTGTATCGTCTTTATGGACTTGTTCCGCGGGGTTGCGCCCGGAGATTGCCGTTTCCGGGGAGCTTATATTGCGTGGATTTCAATCCGAATTTTCCTTCGTAAAGTCAGATCAGACCTTGGAGTCCTTCGCCTGCTTTCTTAACGCATGCTGCAGATAGATCTCCACGATCTCCCGGTCAATCTGTTCCTTCTGTTCCTTGGTCATGTTGCGGCAGCAGGTATCCATGATGTAGCACGTGGCGCCGGCAGTCTTCACAACCATCTTGCAGTCGTCCATATTGGGTACATACGGGTATTGTGTTTTCATCGACATCACCTCACCGCAATGTATTGGGACGGCCGCTTGTCCTATTCCGTCCAATCCTCGCTCCTCATCCGTGATTGCACCATCCTCCGCAATCTGGAGCACCTGCCGGTTCCCGTACCTGTCCGAAAAGGCCGGTACCCGGTTTACCAGCCGGATGGACGCCATCGGCCGCAGAGTCCGCAGCTCAGAAGCTCTGCCTTCCCACGTCAGCCCTGCCACTTCCCGGCAGGTCCTGTAATGGGCTTGCCATTGCGAGGCATGGCAATGCAGCCAAAGATGTTTGCTATTAGAACCAGAGAATACTATGGACGAACATTTGTTTAAATATCGTTTAAGTGCATTAATCGTTATACTTGATAGCAGCAAGCAGCTTTCTTTCCATACCCGCATTCATTGCCTCCTGTATCTCGATCAGCGTGTAGTAAACCGCCCGGATTTATCGCCGTAGTAATAATCAATGCCGCAAGATCATTTATGTTCGCCGCCTCGGCGAAATAAAAAAGACACTATCCCAACGGATAGTGTCTTTTTTGCGTGTTAAGTTTATTGCCCGATCCCGAAAAACTGCTGATATTATGGTTTTCCAAGGTTCTTTATCCGCAGAAGCAGATCGCTCCGGGGCTTTTTTCCAGGCGCTTAATCCACGCTGATGAGGATGGTGCCGGTGAAGGATTCGCCGTTGGTGGCGTATCCGGTATAGCTGATGGTCACGTCGCCCTCGTTGTCCGTGCCGTTGACAAACGCCACCTTGGAAAGCTTGGGCGTCTTGCTCAGATAGCACTTTGTGGCGGCGGTCATGGCGCTGCCGCTCTCGCTGGAAGCGGAATAGTTGTAATACAGTGCTCCGTCAGAGCTGGAGGGAAGGGTGAAGGTCACATACGACAGTGTGGAGTCATCACCGAGAACATCCTCGCAGGCGCTGGCGAAGTCGGCTGAATCGAAGAACACATAGCTGTCGCTGTCCGCATCATACGCATAGGAGAAGGTGTCGGCCGCCGTCGCCTCAGTGGTAATAACCACGGTTCCGCTGACGGCGGTTCCGTCGGTGGTATATCCGGTGTAGCGGATCGTCACCGTTCCGGAAGAACCGGACACAAATGTAATGCCGGACAGATATTTTGCCTGACTGACATAATACTTTGTACTGGAGGACACCGCCGTATTGCTGGAGGAACCGGAGGCGTAATCATAGTACAGCGTACCGTATCTGCCCGCCGGAGCCGTAAAGGTCACATAGGACAGCGTCTCGCCATCGGTGGCCTCCGACACCGCGTCGCTGAAGTCGTCAGCATCAAAGGTGACGGTTCCGCCGCTGGTGGTGACCGTATAGTTGATTTCATCCGCAGTATCGGTGTCAGTGCTGTCGGAGCTGTCGGAGTCCTCCAGTCCGGAGTCGCTTCCGGTGAGGGCATAATACAGCAAGTTGGCTATGTCCTCTCGGGTTGCATACTCGCTTAGCTCGCTGTCCTGATAGTAGGATTCCAAGTCTCCGCTGAGCGTGATGCCGGCCTGCTCCGCTGCCCGCTCAATGAAGGCAATGGCCTGCTGAATCGTCACATTGCTCTCAGGGCTGAAGGATGTCCCGTTGCCCTTGGCAATCCCCAGATTTTTGGCAGTATTGATCGCTCCGGCATAATAGCTGCCGGAGGACACGTCGGAAAAGCCGCCGCTGTTGCTGTTGCTGCTGTCCGAACTGAAATCAAAGGCCCGGACAAGCATCACCATCAGGGCGCCCCGGCTTAGGCTTCCCGACATGTTGTAGTTTCCGCTGCCGTCTCCCCGCATGATTCCCTCATCAATCATATATTGCTGAGAATTGGTAAACGAAGAACTGTCGCCGGTCTGGTTTTGCTGGCTGCCGCTGCTCTGCTGCTGGCTCTGGAGCGACTGAGCGCTGTTTTGCCGGCTTTGAGAAGCGCTTGCCTGTCGGTTGGAATACGCGGACGCGGGCAGCGCCAGAGTGCTGGCCGCCAAAGAAAATGCAACGACCCCTGAGAATGCTTTTTTGAACACGATATCAACCTCCTTACGCAAAATTAGTTGAAGCTTCCGTCTATGACACCCGTGCCGTATCACCCCCATTCTTTTTTAATAAATCGTACTTCTAAATCCTAAAAATAGTCTTTAATCCATTTTAAGGTTATTTTCAGGAATTCTGCACAAATTCGTTCATGAAATATTCATACTTTTTCAATCTTAATTTCAGGTGCCCGTCTTATGCTCTTTTCATCCCCGGAGGAAACCTTCTCCAGGGCAAACGTGACAACAACAATAAAAATGCGATACGATAAGGCGGTGAACCGATGAACGATCCTGCCATTTTGATTCCATCCTACCAGCCCTCCGACACGATTCTCACGCTGGTGCGGGAGCTGCAAGACCGGGACTTTTTCAGAATTTATATTGTAGACGACGGAAGCGGTCCGGCATTCGCCCCGATTTTCTCCGCGCTGGAGGAGATGGACTGCACTGTTGTCCGGCACGGGCAAAACCGCGGAAAGGGCGCTGCCCTGAAAACGGGAATTGCGGAGCTGAGACGGGATCTCCCGGATTTAAACGCCGTGATCACCGCGGACGGGGACGGGCAGCACACCCCCGAGGACATCCGAAAAGTAGCCCTGGCTCTGAGCCAGTCCCCCAACAGCCTGATTTTGGGCGTCCGGGATTTCAAAGGCGGGGAGGTTCCGGCGAAAAGCCGGTTCGGCAACCGCTTCTCCTCCGCGTATTTTCATCTGACCACACGGGTGTCCTGTCCGGACACCCAGACGGGTCTGCGGGGGATTCCACGGTGCCTGTTCTCTCTGGCTCTGTCTACCCCTGGAGAGCGGTACGAATACGAGATGCAGTTCCTGACCACGGTGGCACGGGAAAAACGGCCCATCCGGTTTGTTCCCATCAAGACCGTCTATCTGGACGGCAACTCCGCCTCCCATTTCCGACCCGTCGCCGACTCCGTTCAAATCTACCGGACACCCCTGCGATATCTCAGCTCATCGCTGCTGTGCGCAGGCGTGGACGTGGGAATGTTCACTCTGCTGTCGCAGGTGTTCTCCAACGGCGTCTGGTCCCGGGTTCTGGTGGCGACCGTGGCGGCTCGGATTCTGTCCGGCTGCGTGAACTTTTCCCTGAACCGCCGCTGGGCGTTCGAAAGCAGGCGGGGCCAGGGGCAGGCCGGCAAATACGCCGCGCTGTTTCTGTTTCAGATGCTGATGAGCTGGCTGTTGGTCTCCTGCCTCTCCGTCCTGCCCATTCCGCTGACCGCCATCAAAATTCCGGTGGACTGTGCCCTGTTTCTGTTCAGCTATGTGGCACAGCGGAACTGGGTCTTTCGTCCTGAAACCGCAAAAGAGAAGGAGATTTAACTGTGCGCCATTTTTTTCGAAAGCCATTCCGGTTCGCACTTCTGTACGGCACCTGCCTGGTACTGGCCACCGCGCTGGTACTGCTGGACACCTTTGTTCTTCCCAGCAGCATTGCCCAGGTGCAGGAGTCCCAAGCCAGCCAGAGCTCGTCCTCAAACTCCGGAACATCCGCCGGGGAGTCCGGCACCTACACCGCCACCTCGTATGAGGACGGCAGCATCTCCATCTCGCTGAAGGAAACCTACGAGTACGATACCCAGATCTATATCGTGGACATTCAGCTCTCCGATATCTCGCAGCTGAAAACAGCACTGGCGGAGAACACCTACGGGCGCAACATTAAGGAGACAACCTCGGAGATGGCGGAAGAACACAGCGCCATTCTGGCGATCAACGGGGACTACTACGGGTTCCGGAACAGCGGCTATGTGCTGCGGAACGGAACACTGTACCGGAACACCTCGGGAGGCAATCAGGATCTGGCCATTCTCTCCGACGGCACCTTCCAGATCGTGGACGAGGATACAACCAGCGCGGAATCCCTTCTGAACGAAGGCGCGCTTCAGGTGCTCTCCTTCGGGCCCGCTCTGGTGAATGACGGCGAGATCGCCGTTTCGCAGAACACCGAGGTGGAACAGGCAAAAACCAGCAATCCCCGGACAGCCATCGGGATGATCTCCCCCCTGCACTATGTGATCATCGTCTCCGACGGGCGCACCAGCAAAAGCGAGGGGCTGTCCCTCTACCAGCTGGCGGGTCTGTTCAAAGAAGAGGGCTGCACCGTGGCCTACAATCTGGACGGCGGCGCTCCACCACACTGTGGTTCAACGGGAGCGTCGTGAACCAGCCGACGGACGGCAGAAGCGAAGGAGAGCGGGAGGTGAGCGATATTGTCTATTTCGGGTATTCGTAAGGAAGACCGGCACAGGAGCCTCATTTGGCTGGGCGCCGCCGCGTTCTGCGGATTTTTCAGCACGGTTTATAATCACTACGGCCACGGAGTCCACTCGTTTTTCATGAGCTTTCTCTTCCTGTGGCCCCTGCTGGGGGCAGTGTGGTATCTGCTGCTGCCGGGACTGCTATCCGTACACCCGGGCAGAGTTTCCGCCAACGCCGTAAACGCAGGTCTCGCCACGTTGGCTGTGGGGAGCCTGCTGCAGGGGATCTTTGAGATTGCGGGAACCTCCTCGCCCTATGTACCCATTTTCTTCTGCATCGGCAGTCTGCTGTGCCTTGCGGGCGTGCTGCACCTGCTGCAGCACCGGAGTTGACAGCCTGCGGCCCGGGAGAACGCGAAGCTGCTCCCGCCGCAGTTTTGATATAGCCGCTCCTGTCCGACTGGGCAGGAGCGGCTTCCTGCTTTTCATGCTGCGGCGAATGGATGAGGCTTCCTTGGCTTCCAATATTTAAGCTGCTTTTCAGAATGGGGGACTATAAATATCGTATATTTGATAGGAGGTAATCAAGTTGAAACTCAGAGGCACATTATCCGTTTTGTGTATTACCGGCCTTCTGGCCGCTACGCTGGCAGGCTGCGGAAGCAGCGCGTCCGACAGCAGTACAAGCAGCTCCACGAGCTCCGGAAGCTCCACTTCCGCCAGTGCCAGTACCAGTACCGAGGCGGCGGGTTCCACTGTTTCCGGGCAGGTTCAAAGCGTCACCGGAGACAGTCTGACCCTGCTGGTCAGCGGTGGTCCTGGCACACAGGGCGGCGGCGGTCCTTCCAAGCAGGATGGCGGCTCCGCTCCGTCCGGCCAGACACCGCCGGCGTCGGATTCCTCCTCTTCCCAGAGTACATCGGACCAGAAGTCCTCTCAGCCCGCGCAGCCGCCTCAGACGTCAGGCAGCTCTTCCGCAGCTTCTTCCTCTGCTTCCGGTGACTCCGGCAAGGGCGGTAGCGCTCCGTCCGGCCAGGGTGGAAATACCGCTGCAGACCAGACCGTGACGATTAAGATGGATGATTCCACGATCATCAAGGTGCAGGGCACCTCTGGCGAGAGCGATGGCACCACAGACGACATCACCGAGGGAGCCTTCGTGGAAGTGACCATGGGCGAGAACAACACTGCAGCCACCGTTGTGGTGAAGAACAGCTCCGCCCCACAGAATCAGCCCTCTTCCGGAAATACGGAGAACTCCGATTCTACCGCTGCCGGTTCTTCCACTGCCAACTAAACAGCACCCTCCCCCGCAGTAGAAGACTCTGTATCAAGCTTCAAATACACAAAAAAGAACCGGCCTTTCGGCCGGTTCTTTTTTGTGTATTTGAAGCAGCAGACAAAGTACCCTCGGGGCCGAGAGAAACTGGCGCTGGGGGTATTTTCCTGATAAAATGGAAGCAAGGAAGCGGGGTACCGCTATGATGACGCGGGAAGCGGCGAGGAGCCGGGAACAACTGGAGATGCTCAGCCTTGATGATCTGGCGGAGCCGCTGTACTGCGGTGAAACCGGGCGCCCGAGTCTCGATCCGGTCGCACTCGTCAAACTGCCGACCTGTTTAAGCAGATAATGGATTCTTCTGTTGTTTGAGGCCTTAACCTACGTCAAGGCCAAAGCCAACGGAAAAAACACCACGACGAGATGTGAAGTGACCCCAAAAAGTTAGACAAATATTTTAAATCAAGCAACCGAGAGGGCTTGTTGTCTGTGAATTGCGGGCGGCAAGCCCTTTAGCTTTGCCTTGCTTCGGCGGTTGTTGTAGTAATCGAGATAGTCTACAAGCTCTTTTCTGAAATGCTCCATCGACTTAAATTCCTGCAAATACAGCAGCTCGCTTTTCAGCAGGCCGAAGAAGTTTTCAATCACGGCGTTGTCCAGACAGTTTCCCTTGCGGCTCATGCTCTGCCGGATACCCTTTGCTTTCAGCATCCGCTGGTATTGCTTGTGCTGGTACTGCCATCCCTGGTCTGAGTGCAGGATGAGATTTGTCCCATGGNGAATCCTTGCAAAAGCCTTGTCCAGCATCTTTGTCACCATGGAGAGCACCGGCTTATCGGAGATGGAATAGCTGACAATATCTCGGCTGCACAGGTCGAGAATCGGCGACAGATAGAGCTTCTGCCCGAACAAACTGAATTCCGTGACGTCCGTCACCCACTTCTGGTTTGGCTTTTCAGCCCTAAAGTTCCGTTCCAGCAGATTCGGCGCGATTTTTCCCACTTCGCCCTTGTAGGAATGGTACTTCTTCGCCCTAACCCGGCAGACAAGGCCCATCTGCTTCATCAGCACCTGCACCGTCTTGTGATTTAGAGTAAAGCCGCAACGCCGGAGTTCCGCAGTGATGCGGCGGTATCCGTAGCGGCCTTTGTTCTCGTGAAAGATTGTGGCAAGGGTCCCTTTAGCTTCAGCATATTTGTCTGCCCTTGTCAACCGTTTCTCGTGGTAATAATAGGTTGAGCGCGCAAGCTGGGCCACTTCCAGCAGAATTTCCAGTGAAAAACTTTGCCTCAGTCCTCGAATTACCAGCGTTTTTTGCGCGCTTTTCGCTCGTCTTCCAAAACCAAGGCTTGCAAGTTTTTTAAGTATGCCACCTCTGCACGAAGACGCTGGTTCTCAGCCAAAAGGTCTTCTTCCACCTTCGACGACAGCTTTGCCGGCCGGCCCTTGCTGTCCCGCCCACGCCGTTCAATGGCAAGGCCTTCCGGTCCTTCTGTGAGATAAATGCGTTCCCACGCTACGGCTCGATTGCGGGGTAGATTAAATTGCCGTTCGGTCTCGCGGCAACTCAGCTTTTCGCGCCGCATCGTCTCCACTACCATTACCTTGAACTCCGGCGTGTAGCGCTTATTTGGTATCCCTTTTGGCATAGTAAAACACCCCAATCGTTATTCAGTATATCATACTGTCTAACAATTGGGGTGCAGTTCAGATGGCGCAGGATCGCGCTCCTCTTTTTATATTGCCGCGGCGCCGTGCGGTGATCCGCATTCCCGGGAATGGGCGCCGGGTGTCCGGTGCGAATTACTTCCGCACCGCAATCTGATCCTGGGATTTAAAGATGCTGTCCGCCGGAATCACACCCCGCACGGAGGACAGCGGATACACGCTGGTGTTCCGGCCGATGACCGTGCCGGGATTCAGCACGCTGTTGCAGCCTACCTCCACATGATCGCCCAGCATGGCACCGAACTTTTTCAGTCCGGTGGAGATTTGCTCTGCGCCGGACTTCACCACCACCAGTGTCCTGTCACTCTTCACATTGGAGGTGATGGATCCCGCGCCCATATGAGCCTTGTAGCCCAGAATGGAGTCACCCACATAGTTGTAGTGAGGCACCTGAACGCCGTCGAACAGGATCACGTTTTTCAGCTCCGTGGAATTGCCCACCGTGGCGCCCGCCCCCACCAGCGCGTTGCCGCGGATGAAGGCGCAGTGTCGCACCTCCGCCCCGCCGCAGATGATACATGGGCCGGTGATGCTGGCGGTGGGGGCTACCTTCGCTGTTTTGGCAATCCAGACAAACTCCGCCGGGTGGTCGTACTCGCTCTCCGGCAGCGCGGCACCCAGTTCCCTGAGAAAACCGCCGATCAGCGGCAGCACCTCCCACGGGTAGGTTCTGCCCGCCAGCAGAGGGGCTGCCAGCGTATGGGAGACATCGTACAGGTCATGAATGGTATCCATCACTATCATCTTCCTCAATTGTTTTCACGGGATCACAGCCGCCCGGGATTCGGAAACGACTTTGCTTCTCCGAAATGGTTTGTTTTATTTTAAACTTTTTCGCCGCGCAATGCAAGAAAAACTCCGGACCATACATCCCATATGTCTTGAGGGGCGGCGGATTTCCTCAGTCTGTCGAAGATGTGCCGTAAGGCTGGGCATTTTTATCTAAATACGGTACAATAAGGTTTGGGTGGACCCACCCCGTTCAAAACGGGGTGGGTCCTTTTTCATGTGCGCTCAAAGGCTGAGTTGAATGACATTGGCCTTTCGACCGGTTCCTTTTTGTGTATTTCTCCGCATCGGATGCTCTTCGCCGGGCAGGGGCCCCAGCGCGAGTGTCGAATTTCTCAAAACCGTGGAGCATAATTCTCTGTTTACAGCGGTTATCAGGCCTAATCCATGTCCGAAAACGTTTGCATTTGTTTATGCAAACGTCGGAATGTTTCAGATTTATTTTGTCATAAATATACCATTTATTTACTAATATTTGCAAAAAATCCGGAGTAAATACGCAAATTAGTATAGAATCCACAGATCTTTGCGTGGAGCAGTGTTTTTCCTTTTTCGAAGGGGATTGATTGAAAAAAGCCTTACGTTTTTTGTGTAATATATACATATATCGCCCCGGCATATTCGTATACATATGACAAAATTGAAGAAGTACCTTGACATAGATACCCCGGGATGATATTTTGATAGTAGATTTCGAAAACGTTTGCATAATAACGGGGGAAATCAAGAATCGATCCGTACAACCGAACGTATGCAAAATCGGAACACTGAGAGAGGGTGCAGAGCAAGCATGAAATCGGAAGATCTTCGTTACTCCAGGTCCAGACGGCTGAAAAATCAGATTCTGGCCGTGGTGACCAATCCCTACAACATCATCGTTGTGGTGACCGTCCTCCTGCTGACCTACCTGATTATTTTCCCATTGCTGGATATGCTATCCACCACATTTTCACTGTCACAGAGGGATCTGCGGCAAGTGACAGGCGGCGTTACCGGTCAATTCACGTTCTACTACTGGAAGCGTCTGCTGGCCAGTGAGCTGTCTGTGAACCTGCTGATCAAGCCACTGCTCAATTCGCTGCTCATCGGCTTCGGCGTGTCGATCGGTTCGATCGCGCTGGGTGCCGCGCTGGCATGGCTGATGATTCGTACCGATCTGCCCTGTAAGCCGTTTTTCTCTCTGGCGGTGATTATCCCGTATATGATCCCCTCCTGGTGCAAGTCACAGGCGTGGCTGAGCATGTTTAAGACGGCCCGCATCGGCGGATCACCCGGTTTTCTGGCCTCGCTGGGGATCCATGTGCCGGACTGGCTGGCATATGGCCCCGTGGCCATCATCATCGTGCTGACGCTGCACTACTACGCGTACACCTACCTGCTGGTGTCCTCGGCTCTGAACTCCATCAACTCCGAGCTGGAGGAAATGGGTGAGATTCAGGGCGCCGGCAAGGCCAGAATCCTGCGCACGATCACGCTGCCGCTGGTGATGCCCGCCATGCTGTCCGCCGTCATTCTGACTTTTTCCAAGGCAATCGGCACCTTCGGCGTCATCAACTACTTAGGGACCAAGGTCAACTTTGTGACGCTGTCCAGCCAACTGTACATGAACAGTAAATCTCAGAACACTCAGACCGCGTTCGCCATGGCGATTGTCATGATCTGCATTGCCTCGATCTCGGTGTTCATCAACCAGCGGGTCATCGGCTCCCGGAAGTCCTACGCCACTATCGGCGGCAAGGGCGGACGGTCCACACCCATCGGTCTGGGCAAGCAGAAGCCCATCATCACGATTGCCCTGTTTGCATTCTTCGTGGTGGGCATCATCGCTCCCATTGCGATTCTGGTGCTGGAGAGCTTCATGCTCAAGGACGGCGTTTACTCCCTGTCCAATTTCACCACCTACTACTGGGTGGGTACCGGCAATACCCACATCATGGAGGGCGTCCCCGGTATCTTCCGAAACACCAACTTCGTCCGGGCGCTGATCAACTCCCTGAAGCTGACGTTCGTCAACGGCATCTTCGGAACCATCTTCGGACAGATCATCGGCTATATCTGCGCCAAGGGCCGCGGCAAGTTCCACGGCCAGCTGGTGGAGCAGCTGGTGTTCATCCCCTATCTGATCCCGTCGGTGGCATTTGGCGGCATTTACCTGTCCATGTTCTCCCGTCCCCAGTCGCTGTTCGGCGTACAGCTGATCCCCGCGCTGTACGGCACCTTCGCACTGCTGGTCATCACCTCGGTGGTAAAGCATCTGCCCTTTGCATCCCGGGCCGGCACGTCCAACATGCTGCAGATCAGCGGCGAGCTGGAGGAGGCCGCCACCATCGAGGGCGCAGGCTTCTTCCGGCGGCTGGCCAAGATCGTGTTCCCCCTGTCCAAGGGCGGCTTTATCTCCGGCTTCATGCTGATCTTTGTGTCCATTATGAAAGAGTTGGATCTGATCATTCTGATTATGACCCCCACCACCTCCACGCTGCCGTATCTGGCGTTCCAGTATTCCAATCAGAACTCGCCTCAGGCTTCGAACTGTGTGGCGATCGTCATGTTCTCGATTGTGTTCCTGGTGTACGCGCTGGCGAACATCTTCGGTGACGCCGACCTTGCCAAGAGCATGGCCGGTTAAGACGGGCAAGACAGAGAAAGGAGTGCAACGAGCATGAGTAAGATTGAATTAAAAGGTGTTAATAAATTCTACGGCAAAAACCACGTCCTGAAGGATTTGAATCTGACCATCGAGGACGGCGATTTTATGACGCTGCTGGGACCCTCCGGCTGCGGCAAGACCACCACACTCCGGGTGGTCTCCGGCCTGGAAAAGCCCCAGAGCGGCTGCATTCACATGGATGGCAAGGAAATTGTGAACGCGGCGGAGGCATACTTCGCGCCTCCCGCCCAGCGAAACCTGAACCTGGTGTTCCAGTCCTACGCCCTGTGGCCCCACATGACGGTGTTCGACAACGTGGCCTTCGGCCTGAAAATCCACAAGGTCTCCGCCGACGAGATCAAGAAAAAGGTGGAGATGGCTCTGAACAGGATGCAGATCTCCGAGTTTGCCAAGCGCTACCCCGGCGAGCTGTCCGGCGGCCAGCAGCAGCGTGTGGCCATTGCCCGCGCCATTGTCTCCGAACCCCGGCTGCTGCTGCTGGATGAACCCCTGTCCAACCTGGACGCCAAGCTGCGGGTGGATATGCGCTCCGAATTGAAGCGGCTGCATCACGAGACGGGCACCACCATCATCTACGTTACCCACGACCAGGTGGAGGCCCTGACCATGTCCACCAAGATCGCGCTGTTCCGCAAGGGTGAGCTGGTGCAGGTAGCACCGCCTCTGGAGCTGTACGACAACCCCAAAAACCTGTATGTGGCGGACTTTATCGGCAATCCCAGCATCAATTTTGTCAAGTGTAAGGCAAAGCTGAGCGACGCCGGAATGGCGGTTTCGGGTGTCCTGGGCAACATGGAATTTTCCCGTGCCGACATGACGCCGGACGCTCCCCGGTCCGGTGAGTGTGACGTGACGCTGGGCGTTCGCCCTGAACAGATCACCATCCAGCGGGAGCGCACCTCCCCCACCGACGTGGAAGCCAGGGTCTACTCCGGCATGCCCGCGGGCTCTGAGACGCTGGTCAGCGTGAAGGTGGGTGACGTCCTTCTGACGGTGAAGGAAATCGGCTCCAGCCGGTACAGCAGCGACGACACGGTCTATCTCAGCATCCACCGCCAGAAGATCAACGTGTTCGACACCGCCAGCGAAGAGCTGATCAAGTACTGTGTGTAATCCGACGGCGAGGGCCGTTTGATGTAAGAGAAGAAATTTGGAGAATAATTAAGGAGGAAAAGAAAGATGTTTATGCGCAAACGCTGGCTGGCCGGTCTCTTGGCGGCAATGATGATTCTGCCCCTGACGGCCTGCGGCAACACTGGCACCTCTTCTGGCTCCGCATCCGGCGGCTCTGCATCCGGCAGCAGCGAGGCAACTCTGACGGACTGGGAAGTGAGTTCCAACATTTATGCCACCGACGAAACCGATGAAGCTCTGTATCAGAAGGCTATTGAAGAGGGCGGAGAAGTCACCCTGTACTCCATCTCCTCCCGCTGCTCCAAAATTGCCGACGCTTTCATGGCGAAGTATCCCAAGCTGAAGTGCACCGCGTTCGACATCTCCACCAATGAGCTGCTGGAGAAGGTCACCCGCGAGCACGATGCCGGCCAGCATGTGGCCGACGTGGTTCACATCAAGGACATGGACGGTTCCATGTACAAGGAGTATGTGGCCAACAAGGTGTTCTACAACTTCAAGCCCGCCGATATCTTCGCCCATATCGACCCCAGTTACACCGCCACCGCAACCCCGCTGTACATCGAGCAGACCCAGCTGTTCTATAACACCGAGGCATATCCCAACGGCTCCCCCATCACCAACATCTGGCAGTTGACCGAAGCGGATTGGAACGGCAAGGTTCTGATGCAGAACCCGATGGACAACATGTCCTGGGGCGCTTGGATCACCGGCTTCTGCACCGGCGATGCCCCCGATCAGCTGGCACAGGCTTATAAAGAGCTGTACGGCAAGGATCTGGTACTCTCCGACGGCTGCGAGAACGCGGGCTATGAGTTCCTCAAGCGCCTGCATGACAACGGCCCTGTCTACTGTGCCTCTTCCGACGAGGTCGCCGAATCCGTCGGCACTCCCGGCCAGAGCGATCCTCCCGTTGGTTTCTGTGCCTCTTCCAAGCTGCGCAAAGCAGCCGAGGATGGCTGGACCATGGCCCCTGTGAATCTGTATCCCACCACCGGCATTCCCGCCATCAATACGCTCTATGTGGTGGAAGGCTGCACCCATCCCGCAGCGGCCAAGCTGCTGATCCGCTTCATGATGGGCGGCATTGACGGCGATACCAGCGGATATGATCCGTTCAACACGCTGGGCGGCTGGCCCGTCCGCGATGACATCCAGCCGGCCGAGGGCTCCACGCCTTACAGCGAGCTGAATGTCTCCGCCTTCAACCCCGATGATATTTATACAAATTACAACTCCGTTCGCGATTTCTGGACGGCAATGGGCTAATTCATTTGCTTCTTCCATCTTCTCCTTACCAGCAGAAGATCCGCTTGAGAGCGGCGGGCGGATGTCCGCCCGCCGCTGCTCGCATTGATCACGGGTCGTTCCGACCCGAAAGGAATCACAAAGTATGAGCCTTTTTATCGACCCGAGAACAAAAAAACGAAAAAACCCCGTCGTGCTGATCAGCTTTCTGACCGCTGTTCTGTTCCTGCTGATCTACGGTTTTTTCTTCACTGTGCTGACCGACCCGCTGTACCGTCATGTGGCGCTGGGCAATCCGGTTTTGACCACGGTTGTACACGGGCTTCTCATCTCTCTGGCGGGCACGGCCGTCTGCTGTCTGGCCTTTTTGCTGCCGGACAAGCGGATTGCGCCCCTGGGCTTTGTCGCTCTGGCCGTGTTCCTTGCCCTGTCCTGCGTCGCGGCGGCGCTTTTGGACGCCGATGCCCGTTCCGTCATGCTGGGTCTGATCGCGCTGTACGGTCTGGGTCCGGTGGTGGTGGGAAATGCCGTGGTCTGGAGCGTCTATCATAAACTTCTGAAAACACGCAGGACGGAGTCATCCGCACCTGAGTCCATAGATACCGCCAACGTCTCCCCGGTGGGGCGCGAGCCCACGGAGGAAGAGGCGCTGTTCGGTCCCGACGCGGGATCGCCCGACGGTGCATCTTCCGGATCGAGAACCGAGCAGGAGGAAGCGGCGCTGTTTTACGGCGGCGGGGAGCTGTAACGCCCCCGGCGTTCGAATGAAGTCACCTGAACACACACCACTCCGGCATACGGGGGGTGGAAAACCCATATTCAATTGCAGGGAGGAAATCAATCTGAACACCATTTTATTTGACATGGGGGGTACGCTGGAGGACATCTGGTACGACTCCACCACGGAGACCGCCGCGGGCATTGCCATGCTGGAGCTTCTGAACCGTCACGGGCTGAATCCCGGCTGTGATGCCGCCGCACTGTTCCGGACGGTCTTCGCCGGGATGGCGACCTACAAGGTCTGGAGCGAGCGGAATATGCTGGAGAAAAAGCCGGAGGAGATCTGGCCCGAATATTGTCTGCGGGACCTTGCCCTGGAGCGGGACAAGCTGCTCCCCATCTCTGAGGAAATCGCAGATCTGTGGGAGGTCACCTACTACCACCGAGAACTGCGGCCAGGCGTCCTGCAGATGCTGCAGACACTGCGGGATCGGGGATACCGTCTGGGCGTCATCTCCAACACATCTTCGCTGTATTCCGTATTCAATGTACTGGAAGCCTATGGCATCCGGGACTTTTTCCAGGATGTGACTCTGTCCAGCGTGACCGGATACCGCAAACCCCACCCGGGGATCTTCCAGATCTCCCTGCGGGAAATGCGCGCCAAGGCCGAAAGCTGCGTCTATGTGGGGGACACCGTCTCCCGGGACATCATCGGTGCCAAACGGATGGGCTTCGGCAAGGCCGTTCAGATTCCCTCGTTCCTGACCGCAAAGAAGGACGCGGCGGTGGGCGACGCGGATCGGCCGGATCTGATCATCCGAGATTTTTCGGAACTGGTCACGTTTTTAGATGGGGAAAATCCCCCGGTATAAGCGGCACGGCCGCATAGACCGCATTCAAAAGGGTACGGGCGAAATCGCCCGTACCCTTTTTGTCGTACCCCTGCACCCACCGATTCTTCCCTCGCGGGATGGCGCGTTTTGTGTGGAGCTGAAATCTTTTCGTTTCTCATCGTTTCGCGTAATTTTGTCTTGGGATGTGCATATACTGGCAGGGAGCCCAGATGCAAAGGAGGAATTCAACATGCTATATCACAGCTTGATCGGGGACGTAGATGATCTGATCTTCCAGGACGGCTGGCTGATCAGTGATCGATAGGCCGGAGGCGGCGTCGCAGAGTGTGCTCTGCGGCGCATTGCTTTTTCCAGGGGTAAAACCGGCACCCTCATCCCCAAAATGAAAAGGGCCGCGAAACTCCGCAGCCCGTCAATCCTGATTCTGTTGCAGAAAGGCATCCCGGGGCAGGGCGTCTGACAGTGCCAGCAGCGTCCTGTTAAAACCGCCGGAGTAGTCAAACGGGATATCCTGCACCGCGGCGGTCCCGGATCGCCGTAAGGGAATGGACAAGGTGATCTTCGTTCCCTTGCCGGGTTTAGACTCCGCGAATAGGTTGCCGCCATGCCCTTCGGCGATTCGGCGGCACAGAGGCAGTCCCAACCCCAGCCCATGGGGCGTTGGATTCATCAGGTCCTTGTGGAGATACCGGTCAAACAGCGAGGGAAGCAGCTCCGGGTCGATCCCGGAGCCGGTATCCGCCACGGACAGCAGCACCCGCTCTCCCACCGTCTTGAGTTCCACCGTAACGGAGCCACCCGCAGGGGTAAACTTAAGCGCGTTGGATAAAAGCTGGGAGAGCAGAAGCTCCATCGAATCCCGATAAACCCCGCAGATCAGATGAGGTACCGCGCACACAAAGCTCAGCCGGATCTGCATCAAAGCAGCCAGCGAGGCACATTTACAGCAAAAGGAATCCAAAAGATCCGCCAGATCGCGATTTTGCAGAGGAAATGGCGCTGAGTCCTTCAGGTAGGTAGTGGTGGATAGATTATTTACCAACCGCAGCAGCTGGTAGTAGCTCTGATCCAACAGCGCGGCATATCTGTCCAATTCCGGATCCTTTTCCCGCTGCTCCGGCGTGGCCATTGCGACCGCCGCCAAGTGGATATTGCTCAGTGCATACCGCACTTGTGTGGCAATACTGGGAAACAGCTCAGTGATGATGCCGTCGTCCTGATCCATAAGAGAAACTCCTTTCCCAACAACCGGGGAATCTGGTTCTTCCTGTTGTGTAGGATTTGCGAAAAGAGTATAAAAAACCGTGGCAAACTTTCCCTATAATAGTAATCATTATAACAATATATTGTTGAAAAAACAAGAAATTTATAAAATTCTGTCGGAACCGGTCGAATGTTGTAGTGGATGACAGGCGGCAGGCGGAGTGCCAAGAAGCAAACTGTACAAACCGCTGATAATCCGCGTAAAATTACATACGTAATTTTACGTAATTTACAAGGAAATTCTTTCTTAAACCTGTTATGATGAAATAGTCGATTAGCGGAGCGGATTTCAGTCGGCAAAATACAGGAAGCGAAAGGAAATGAACAATGGCAATTCAAGTGGGGGTCAACGGGTTTGGCCGGATTGGCCGGGTGGCGCTTCGGCTGATGGTGGAGCGTGGCTGCAGCACCTACCAAATCTGCGGCATCAATCTGCGAAATGCGGATCTGGATTACATGATATATCAGGTGAAGTATGACACGGTCTTTCGGACATTTCAGGGGACGGTGGAGCGGGACGACCGGCATCTGATTATCAACGGGAAGAAGATCCGCGTTTACAGCGAGGACGACGCCGCCAATATCCCCTGGGACGACTGCGGAGCGGAGTACATTGTGGAGTCCACCGGCGTATACTGCAGCACGGAGCGGGCAAGTGCCCATTTTACCCACGGTGCGAAAAAGGTGGTGATCTCCGCGCCGGCGAAGGACGAGAATACGCCGACCTTTGTCATGGGCGTGAACCACAAGCTCTATACGCCGGAGATGGACGTGGTGTCCAACGCATCCTGCACCACCAACTGCCTGGCGCCCATGACAAAGGTTGTCAACGACACGTTCGGCATTGAGCAGGCGCTGATGTCCACCATTCACTCCGCCACGGCCAGACAGAAGGCCGTGGACTCCCGGGCGGGTCGGGACTGGCGCACCGGGCGGTCCGTGATGGGCAACATCATCCCCTCCTCCACCGGCGCGGCAAAGGCGGTGGGCATGGTAATTCCGGAGATGAAGGGCCGCATGACCGGCATGAGCTTCCGCGTCCCCACCAACGATGTATCGGTGGTGGATCTGACCGCCCGCCTGAAGCAGTCCGCCTCCTATCACGATGTGTGTGTCGCCATTGAGAACGCCTCCCAGAACAGCATGAAGGGTATCATTGCCTACACCACCGATCAGGTGGTCTCCTCCGATCTGACCGGAAATGCCCACACCTGCGTCTTTGATGAGACGGCGGGAATCATGCTGGACGACAATTTTGTCAAGCTCATTGCGTGGTATGACAACGAGTGGGGCTATACCAGCAAAATCCTGGATCTGATCTCCCATATGTACGAGGTGGATCATCGGTAAGTGCAAAAAGGCCCGTACCATTCCGGTACGGGCCTTTTCCATATGAACCTTAATCTCCGCCGGTCTCTATCAGACCGTAGCCGCCGTTCTTCCGCTGGTAGACGATGGACAAAGCGTCGTCGTCCACATTGCGGAACACGAAGAAGTTGTGATCCAGCAGGTTCATCTGCAGGATGGCCTCCTCCGGGCTCATGGGCTTCACGGCAAAGCGCTTGGTGCGGACGATGTTGAACTCCTTCTCCTCGGTGACTTCAAAGTCGCTGTCCGGAGCGGGCACGGGGAAGGCATCGCTGCGCAGGCGCTTGGCAAGGCGGGTCTTGTTCTTCAGGATCTGGCGCTCGATATAGCCGCAGGCCGCGTCGATGGCGCTGCGCATATCTCCGTCCGGAGCTTCCGTCTGAGCACGGAACAGTGTATTCCCTCCGCGGATGGTGACCTCCACAGTACAGAGGCGGTTTTTCTCCACGGAAAATGTCACAAATGCGGAAGGGGCCTCTCGAAAATAGCGATCCAGCTTGGAAATATTCTTTTCAGCATACTCCTTGATCGTATTATTCAGAGTGACTTTCTTACAGGCAAACGTGCACTTCATAGGTATCGCTCCTTTCGTTTGAAAGAGAAGAGGGAACTCACTTCTCGTCTCTTTACCTGCAGTATACCATGGCCTTTGGCATTTGAAAAGGGCAAACCTAATGCTTTACAAAAAATTCAAAATGGTACCAGGAAAACAGCAAAAAGGGGCCGCCCGGTAATAACCTGGGCGGCTCAAGCGGGTGGGATATTGGAAAGCTTCCTTTATTATGATAGCGCGTCCCGTCTCAAAGCGCAACGGGAGCTTTTGCCGAAGATCCACTACTTTTGTCGGAAATCGGCGATGAAAAACGCACACGCCCTATGGCGTGTGCGTTCAAGGTTCGGTTATTTTCTTCTCCGTCCGCCGCGTTTTCCGTCAATGTTGCGGTTCAGATCGGCCATCTTCCCCTCGGAGGAGGACATAAACAGCTTGAGCTTGTCCTCAAAGGACATATCACCGGTGGACTGCAGCGGCTGCTGAAAGCCCCTGGAAAAGCTGCGGGGCTGCGCGGGCCGGGGCGCTGCACTCATGGGACGATGCGGCTGCATCGGCGGGCGGGGTCCCCGCGGCGCAGACGGCTCTGGCGGCGGCAGGGCTTTTTTGATGGAGAGGTTGATCCGCCCGCTCTCCGCGGACAGAACCTTTACCTTGACGGTGTCTCCCTCGTGCAAAAAATCACCGACGTCGTTGACAAAGGTGTTGGCAATCTCGGAGATATGTACCAATCCGGATTTGCCGCCGGGTAAAGCCACAAATGCTCCAAATTTGACAATGCTGGTGACTTTCCCCTCTAAAATGCTCCCAATCTCAGGCTCCATACGGTAACTAATTTCTCCTTCTCTAGTTTCAAAAAACTGCGTTAACGGCCGCTGACGCGCAGACGAAGCCCGCGGTGTGCGCCGTTGAATTCCCTGATAATAAATGCCGGTGCGGACAGGTGCGGGGGTACCCCCTCGTTGCGTCCGGCACCGGTCAGTTGCTCACATCATAAAATACCTTTTCACCGGGAGAAACCAAGCCCAGTTGGTCACGGGCGATTTCTTCCATCTGATCCTGACTTCCGCCGTTTTCGATTCCCTTGGACAGCGCGTCGTTCTCCTGCTGTTTTGCGGACACCTGCGTAGCCAGCTGTGCCTTTTCCGCCTGGGCGGTCTTCACCTGATTGTGGATACGAACCAGCTGCCAGCTCAGTGCGGCCAGCAGGACGAGAATCAGGAGCTTTGTGAAAAAGCCGGCTCTTGCTTGCTTTTTTCTCTTTGCCGACGCCTTTTCCGCTGCCATACGCTCCGCCTCCTTTGTGCAAAAAACGGGCCCGCCCCTGCTTAGTGCTTTCTATTGTATAGTATTTTTTGCAAAAATAAAAGAGATTTTTCTCCGCTTTCCACATTTTTTTGCAAACTGCCAGCATTTCCCGGCAGGGAATGGTCACCAGACGCAGCAAATCGGCCGCCGCATCGGCCCAGAAATCCCAAACCGGACGGAGGGGCACCGAAAAAATCCCAAAAAACAGTGCCCCTCCCCCGGCAATGCCCAGCAACACATAGAATCGGAGCTGCCCCTGCGCCTGCCGGAGCGTGAACAGGAACACGGCGGCGGCGGCCGTCAGGCAGTAGAGGCTGTCCAGAAATCCGGCCAGCGGGGGAACGCGGAGCCGCAGCGGGCGCAGCAGATCATACAGCAGGCCCGCCGCCAGCCCCAGCAGAATCGACTGTCCGAATACCAGCAGCTGGGCAGAGATGTGATTCCCCATAGGCTCAGCCGAACAGGCGATGCAGCAGGCTGCCCCGTGGCGCTGTCGGCTCCTCATAGGACAGCGTGTCAATTCGGCCGTCCACATGCAGCTCTCCCCCGTCCAGCGACAGCTTCCCGATGTGCAGATCCTCCCCGGTTACCGTCAGGACTCCGGCGGAGGTGGACAGGACGATTCCCGTCTCGTCAAAGCGCTCCACGTCCTCCACGCCGAGGATGGTCAGCCGTTCCCGGCCGTCCAGTTCTACGCGGTGCACCGTGGGCGGCGTATTGTTATACTCATTCATGCGCGTCCCTCCTTGCCTACACTCTATGTGCGGGCCGGGCCGGTTATGCGTTGCGGGGAAGCTCCCGGTACAGGGCAGCGGCAGCGGCCTGGCGAACGTTCTCCTGTACGGACAGCACCTCCACCGAAACGGTGCGCAAACCGAATCGCAGGGTGATCACGTCCCCCTCCTTCACCTCGTAGGAGGCCCGGGCGCTCTTGCCGTTCACGGAGATCAGCCCGTTGTCGCAGGCCTCGTTGGCCACCGTGCGGCGTTTGATGAGCCGCGAAGTCTTCAGATATTTGTCAAGTCTCATAAATGGTGTTGTCTCTCCTTTTTGTTTTGGGTGCAAAACAGTCATGAACGGCATGGCCGTTTTGCACGCCATTCAATGGCATATTCAATCTTTTCTTGAACTCCTGTCAAACGAGTCTCTCCAAAAAAAGCCGCCGGCCGCAGCCGACAGCCGATGGTGCCGCGTCCCGACAGAGCGTGAAAAGAAACAAAAGGGGGGCAATCGCCCCCCTTCAATCATCGTCTTACTCCGCGACGGAGTCCTTCAGCGCCTTGCCCGCCTTGAATACGGGAACCTTGGAAGCCGGGATCTTAATGGACTCCTTGGTTTTGGGATTGCGACCGATGCGCTCAGCTCTCTTCTTTACCTCGAAGGAACCGAAGCCAACGAGCTGCACCTTGTCGCCTTCCTTCAGCGCGGCGGTAATCGTATCCAGGGTGGTGGCTACGACAGCCTCGGCATCTTTTTTGGAAACGTCGGCGGCAGCGGCGACGGCATTGATCAGTTCAGCTTTGTTCATTGGTAAAATCCTCCTATCAAAATTTAACGGTATGGGTTCGGTCTTATCTCTCAATGCGGCTTCCCCGCATTTAAGACTTGTTTTCCTGTTCCTTCGCCCGCTTCCAAAGGGCGATCAGCTCTTCCTGGGTGTAGTCGGTCAGCGGACGTCCGGTACCCTCCTCCACCAGTCGGAACCGCCGGGCGAACTTGTCACAGGCCCGGTGCAGGGCATCCTCCGGGTCCACGCCGGCTGTCTGAGCCACCTTGGCAGCCATGAACAGCACATCGCCGACCTCCTCACGGACCCCGTGGGGGGCATCGACACTGTCGCCGGACTCCACGGCCCGACGCAGCTCAGCGGTCTCCTCCTCCAGCTTGTCCAGCGCAGAGAGCTTGTCCGACCACTCAAAGCCGGCCTTGGCGGCCTTGCTCTGCATTTTTTCCGCCCGCCACAGCCCGGGCAGCGTGTGAGCCACGGCCTCCACGGCGTCAGCGGTGGAGGATTGTCCCTTCTCCCGGCGCTTCAGCGCCTCCCAGTTGACAATCACCTCGTCGCTGCTTCCGTGAACATCCACCGTGCCGAACACATGGGGATGGCGGTAAACCAGCTTGCGGCACACGCCGTTGACCACATCGGCCATGACAAAGCGGCCCGCTTCCTCCTCTATGGCGGCATGAAAGACCACCTGCATCAAAACGTCACCCAGCTCTTCGCACAGGTCCGTGGGGTCGTCGCGGTCGATGGCATCCACCGTTTCGTACGTCTCCTCCAGAAGGTTCCGGCGAATGCTCCCGTGGGTCTGCTCCCGATCCCAGGGGCAGCCGCCGGGGGCGCGCAGGCACTTCATGATCTGCAGAAGGTCCTCGTAATCATAAAATTCCTTACATTGAAAATTTACCATATCTCATCTGCCTTTGCAAGAAAATTCGATGGCAAAACCCTTGATTTTCAAGGAAAAATCACTTTAAATGGAGTAATTTAATCAATTGGTCGCCCTTTTTCATAGTCTGCACATCTTCCGCCCGGAGAATTCGCAGAGCCAGCACCAGGACGAAATAAACTGCCACGCCCGCCAGAATGCCGACAAGCGCAGAGAGGGTGGTTCCAAGGTGCGTGTTCAGTAGGCCAAACACGGCGTAAACGGCCGCGCCCATCAGCGCCGAGGCCAGTATCGGCTTGAAAAAGAGCGCCAGATAATGGGGCTTGGTCTCCAGCGTGCGGTACACAAAGAAGAGGTTCAGCCCGGCGATGGCCATGTAGCAGCAGAGGGTGGAGATGGGCGCGCCGTGAATGTTGATGTCCGGATTTCCCACCAGCACATAGTTCATGCCGATCTTCACCAGTCCGCCAAAAACCATGGTGTAGATGGGAACCATCTGCTTTCCGTAAGACTGCAGAATCGCGTTGGTCAGCAGCATCAGGCAGACGAAGATGGACGCAATGCCCAGCACCTGCAGATGGGGTCCGGCGGCGATGGCGTCCGTCCGCTGGGCGGGATACAGCAGCAGCAAAATGGGCTGCGCCAGAACGGACAGGCCCACACCCGCGGGCAGGGCCAGCAGAGCCACCAGCCGGAACGCCGACGAGACAATCCGGTCGGCCTTCGGCGCGTTGTGCTGGGCCACGGCGTCTGCCACGGCGGGGATCAGGCTCATGGTGATGGGAAAAACGAAGGAGGGCGACAGATTGAAGAGATCCAGACTGAAGGAATACTGGCCGTACAGCGCGGCGGCGGAATCCGACAGTGCGGTGAGGGAGTGGAGCCGGCCCAGGACGATCTTCATGTCGATGAGGGAGATGATGCTCATGGCCGATCCGCTCAGGGTGATGGGCACGCCCAGAGCCATCACCTTGCCCAGCAGGGTTTTTCGGGAGGCCGGCACGTCCATGGATTTCTTCCGGTCCTGATGGCGCAGCAGGTAATAGGTCAGGTACAGCAGGGCCAGCACCTCGCTGACGCTGATGCCCAGGATGGCGCCGGTGGCGCCTCCGGCCATTCCCTTTCCGATTTTCAGCAGATACCAGGCCAGGGGCAGGCCGATGGCAAGCTTGGTCAAGGCCTCCATCACCTGGGAGACGGCAGTGGGGTTCATGTTGCCCTGTCCCTGAGTATAGCCGCGCATACACGCCAGCAGACACACGCAGAAAACCGCCGGGGCCAGTGCCTTGATGGGCCAGTAGGAGTTGGGCTCGTTCATGAAGGCCGCCAGCTGCGAAGCCCCGAAGAACATCAACAGGGACCCGAACAGACCCAGGCCCAAAAACAGCCACATGGCGGTGCGGAACAGCCGCCGTTTTTCATTCTCCCGCCCCAGCGCCTGCGCCTCGCTGGTCAGCTTGGATATGGCCAGCGGGAAACCGCCCACGGAGAAGGCCATCAATACATTGTAGATATTATACGCACCGCGGAAGTAGGTCTTGCCCTCACTGCCCAGAATGTTGTTCAGCGGGATCAGATAGACCGCGCCGATGATCTTGACAATGACAACCGCGGCGGCCAGGATAGCCGCGCCGCCCAAAAAAGTCTGCTTGGTATCTTTTTTCACCATGAAATTACCTCAAAATCCATTCAAGAGTTGTCTGCGCCGCTGTTACTATATTGCGCCGCAGGACGGATTATGCCCGGGAATGCGGCTCCATCCCATCCAGGCACCCCTTCACCAGCGCGGCAAAGCGGGGTCCCGCCTTTTGGGCGGTCTCCAGGACCTCTTCGCCGGTGAGGGGCTGGGGCAGAACCCCCGCCGCCATGTTGGTGCACAGGGTGAAGCCCAGCACCCGCAGACCGCAGTGGGCGGCGGTGATGGTCTCCGGTACGGTGGACATGCCCACGGCATCGGCGCCCAGAATCCGGGCCGCGCGCACTTCGGCGGGCGTTTCGAACTGGGGGCCGGGGAAATACATGTACACGCCCTCCCGCAGAGGGATGTTCAGCGCTCCGGCCGCTTTGCGGGCCAGGGCCTGAAGCTCCGGCGTGTAGATTCGGGAGACATCCGGGAACCGGGGGCCGAACTCTTCGGCATTGGCTCCGCAGAGCGGGCCCACGCCGAAGAGCTGGATATGGTCGGTGATCATCATGATGTCCCCGGGCTGGAATCCGGTGTTCACGGCGCCGGCGGCGTTGGTCACCAACAGCGTCTCCGCGCCCAGCAGCCGCAGCACCCGCACAGGGTAAGCCACGTCCCGGGGCAGATAGCCCTCGTAGGTGTGCAGGCGGCCCTGCATCACCGCCACGTCCTGTCCCGCCAGCTTTCCGAACAGGAATCGCCCTTGATGCCCGGGGGCGGAGGAGTGCTTCATATGGGGGACATCGCTGTAGGGAACGGCGATGGGATCGGTCACCTGGTCACCCAGATCCCCCAGGCCGCTGCCCAGAATCAGCAGGACGCGGGGGGAAAATCCGCCCAAACGGGAGCGGAGCGCATCCGCACTCTCCTGATACTGCTGAAAAATCTCGCTCATGGAAGCCTCCTTACAGCCGTGCGCCGCAGTTGCGGCAAAAGACGTCCCCGGCCTTGGCCGCAGCGCCGCATACGGGGCACACGGCGGTGCCCCGCTGTGCCTTCAGCTCTGCGCTCATGGCGTCGATTTGGGCATTCAGGGCGTCGATCTCCCGCAGCTTTTCCAGCAGCTCGTCGGAGCTGGTGGGATCGCCGGTGTGGGTGGCGTAGACCATCTCTCCCACAATCTCAAGCTGGTGCGCTACCTCGGCCTTCAGCTCCGCGATACGGACATTCAGCTTTCCCGCAGACAGCAGCTGGTTTGCCTTTTTGCCCACGCTGTATGCTGCGCCTCCTGCGGTATTGGCGGCGGTGGTAGCGGTGCGCTGCACGCTGTCCAGAATACTTTGCAGTCTCTCATCCATAAAAAACGCTCCTTTCTTCTATCCGAAACCGGAGACCGCAGTCTCCGGCCGGTCCGCCCGCAGGCGGGCAAAGTGAAGTCAAACGGGTGCGAAGTCCACGGTTCAATAGTTGTATGCGCTGCCGCCGATGAACTCACGGACCAGAGAGTTGGGCGCCACATACCGATCGTCCAGCGCTTCCAGCCGGTCAAAGCCCCGCAGAATCTGTTCCACGGGATCGGCCCGCTTTTCGGCGGGAATTGCCTCCAGCAGGGGGACGATGTGTGTCTTCAGAACCGACAGCTCATAGGGCAGTACCGTGTCGAACAGGAGATCGGCGCTGTCATGGAAGGGGGAGATATACAGCTTTTCTCCCCGGCAGACGCCGGGCCACAGCTTCAGGGTGAAGGCCGCGTCGCTACCCCGGAACTTGGCGTCCCGGATGATCCGCCGGCACAGGCGGATCCAGGCATGTTCAAAAACTGTGCCTCCCTCCCCGTCGGTGATGTTGGACCGGGCGGCGATATACAGCTTGAACGCCTTGGGATTTTTTCCGGTGATCACATCGTTCAGCGCGTGGATTCCCTCAAAGATTGCCAGCTCATCCTTGCCCAGCTGCAGCGGCCGGGTGTTGACGGCAGAGCGCAGCTGGCGGGCAAACTCGAATTTGGGAATGTGGATGGTCTCTCCCCGATCCAGCATGGCGAAGTGCCGGTTCAGCAGCTCGATGTCCAGGCAGAACGGGGACTCGTAGTCGATCGCGCCGTCCCGGTTCCGGGGCGCGGTTTCCGGGTCCACGGACATAAAATAGTTGTCCATGGAGATGGTGTGGGTGGTCACACCAGCGAGGTTGAGCGCCTCCTCAATCTTCAAAGCGGTGGTGGTCTTGCCGGAACCGGAGGGACCGGACAGCAGGATGATATGGGATTCGCCGCGGTGCGCCTCAATTTTCTCCGCCGCGGCGGACACCTTCTTCTGGAACTCGGCGTCCGACTCCTCGACGAATCCCTGCGGATCACTGTGAATGGCCTCATTGATCTGTTTGAGAGAAATTGCCATCAGGTATTGGCTCCTTTCGATTCATAAAAAGCGGCAAAGGCCGTCTGATTTGACTTCCATTTTTCCGGGCGCGTCCCGTACTCCCCAGGATACTTGAGGTTGAATACCCGGGAGATGCGGCTTCCCGCCAAATCCACCATCTTGGTGGACCCGCCCGCACCCAGAGAAAGGACAGAGCACAGCTCCGACATGATATAGATATTATAAAGGCACTCCGTCCCGCTTTGGCACCATCCTACGTTCTCAAAGCTGCCGGACATGTATTTCTGCCGGTAGAGATAGTAGGGCCCGTAGCCGTGGGCACGGAGCGTGGGGTCGGCATAGTTCAGCATCTCCCCCACCGCCTCGGCGGACGGAATGGGGATTCCTCCGGTGAGAATCGCGCTGCCCTTCTTCAAAGAGAGGGTGTGGACGGTGATGTTGTCCGCCCCCATGGTCAGGCACCGGTCCAGCGACCGGCGGAAGCCGTCGGCGGTGTCGGCGGGCAGCCCCGCGATCAGATCCATGTTCACATGCCGGAAGCCGGCGGCGGCCACCAGTTCCATGGCGCGCTCAATATCCGTCGCCGTGTGGTGCCGGCCGATGGCCAGGAGGACGTCGTCCTCCATGGTCTGAGGGTTGACGGATACCCGGGTGGTGCCGTGGCGCTTCAAAACGTCCAGCTTCTCCGCCGTGATGGTGTCGGGCCGGCCGGCCTCGATGGTGCACTCGCCGCAGGGGGACAGGTCAAAGGACTCCTCAATCGCAAAGAGCAGGCGATCCATCTGATCCGCCGTCAGGGTGGTGGGCGTGCCGCCACCCATATAGAAGGCCCGGACCCGGAGCCCCAGCTCCCGCGCCATCCGTCCGGCGGAGCGGGTCTCCGCGATCAGAGCGTCCACATAGGGGGCAACCTGCGCAAAGGTCTTCTCCACCGACGCGCTGACAAACGAGCAGTAGGCGCACCGGGTAGGGCAGAAGGGAATGCCGACGTACACCGCAATGTCCTTCGGCCCCAGATCCCGCCGTGCGGCAAGGCCGGCGGAGGCGGTCTCCAGTGCCAGACGGCTGCGGGAGGGCGTTACAAAATAGGTATCCCGCAGGAGACGGCGCGCCTCGGCGGGAGTTTTCCCTGTCTCCAGCGCACGGACGGCAATTTTGTCGGGCCGCACGCCGATCAGGCTGCCCCAGGGCGGCGTGGTCCCGGTTACGGTGCGGGCGGCCTTGAAAAAGCTTAGCTCCAGCAGCCTGCGGCGCTCTCCCTCCCGGGTATAGCCGTCCTGAGACAGGCGGCAGCGGGAGATGCCCACGCCGGTGACGCCGCCGTAGGACAGCACTGTCCGGGCGGTGCAGAGCACGGCCCCCTCGGACAGGGTCAGCTTTGCCCAGGCGGGGTCTCCCGGCGCGATGGGGGCATACACGGGGCGCTCACCGGGAAACAGGGACAGCAGGCTCTGTTCCACCGCATAGGTCTCATTGTGGCCCGAAAATTCCAGTTTCATATGGGTTCCTTTCGGAAAGCTCAGCTCTGCATGGCCGTTTTCAGATAGAAGTTCTCTGCCCGCTCGGTGTCCAGATCGGACGAGGACATGTGGCCGGGGAGAACCCGCAGGTTCCCCTTCAGGCCGCCCAGCCGGCGGAGGGAGGCCATCATCGCCTCGTCGTCGCCGCCGGTGAAGTCCGTGCGTCCCATGGAGCCGGCGAACAGAGTGTCACCGCACAGCAGGACATCACCGCAGCGCAGCGTGACGGAGCCGGCGGAGTGGCCCGGCGTGGCCAGCACCTGAAACGTCAGTCCGCCCACGGCCACGGTATCCCCCTCGTCGTACTGCTTCGTCTCCCCGATATAGGGGAAAAGCCGCCGGGCATGGCGATCCTCCTCCGGATAGACATCCCGGCTGTTGAGATAAACCGGCAGGCCGGGGTATCGCGTCAGCAGGTCCTTCACGCCGCCGGTGTGGTCATAGTGGCCGTGTGTCAGCAAAACGGCGCCGGGGCGGCAGCCGGCTTCCTCCACAGCCGCGGCGATCCGGTCGGCATCTTCACCGGGGTCCACCACCGCGCACACCTTGGTCTGTTCGTCGCAGACGAGATAGCAGTTGGTCATAATATATCCGACCTGCAGGGAAATGATGTTCATGGAAGCACCTCGTTTATCGTGTTTCGGAGGGAGGTTCCCTCCGGTGCGGAGTTCACAGGCTATCCGTGTCCAGAACCAGCGTCAGGGGCCCGTCGTTCCGGGAGTCCACCTGCATGTCGGCGCCGAACACGCCCGTCTCCACCCGAAAGCCCTTGTCCCGGCAGAGCGCAAGGAACTGTTCATACAGGGGCACGGCCACCTCCGGCCGTGCGGCGGCGAGAAAATCCGGACGGCGGCCGTGGCGGCAGTTTCCGTACAGGGTGAACTGTGAGACAACCAGCAGCTGCCCCCCAACCTCCTCCAGCCCCCGGTTCATCTTGCCGGCATCATCCTCGAAGACACGGAGACTGCAAATTTTATCGGCCAGCTTCCGGGCCTGAACGGCGGTATCCTCATGGGTGACGCCCAGCAGGATGAGAAATCCCTGCCCGATGGCGCCGTGAACGCTGCCGTCGATGGTGACGGAGGCACTTTGAACGCGGGTGACGACTGCGCGCATGGCGGTGTCCTTCTTTCGTATCGGCGGACGGCGGATATTCCGCCGTCCCGGTTTATTGTTTTCCTCTCGCCGCAGCCCTTCGTCCCCTCACATCAAATCCTGCGCAGCGGGTTTGATGTGAAATAGGAGACACAGCGGAATGAGCGGGCTTTGTCCTGGGGGCAAAGCGAGGATATGCAGCTTGTGCCGGCGACTCAGCCGGCGGGCCGGGTCACCTTCAATACGCCGGAGATCTGGTTTAGACGGTTCATCACGGTTTTCAGCTGGGCCTCATCCCGGACACTGATCTCCAGGTGGAACAGGGCAAACTCGTCCTCGGTACTGCGGGAATTGATCCCGGACACCCAGGTGTTGGTGGTGGACAGGGCCGCGGAGATATCCAGCAGCAGGTTATTCCGGTCCTTACACACCAGCTCCAGGGAGGTGGGGTACTTCTCATTGGTATCGGTGCCCCAGGTGACTTTGATCCAGCGCCCGGCCTGGTCCGGTGAGTTACGGCGTTCCGGGGCGGCGTTGGGACAGTCCGCCCGATGGACGGACACGCCGTATCCCCGCGTAATGAAGCCCACGATCTCGTCGCCGGGCACAGGGGTGCAGCACTTGGAGAATTTCACCAGGCAGTTGTTCAGGCCCTCCACGATGATCCCCTGCTCGCTCTTGATCCGCTTCGGTACGGCGGGGCGGAACTCCTCGGGCTTGCCCTCCACGGGCACCACGGCGCTTTTCTCCTGCAGGTGGATTTTGGCAATGCGGATCAGCTCGCCCTGCATCCGGCTGACGGCCTTCTGCGCGGTATAGCCGCCGTAGCCGATGGCGGCGTACATTTCATCCAGTGACCCGAAGGACACGCGCTTGAGCAGACCCGGCAAATTCTCCGGGTCCAGCACGTCCTTGACCGAAATGTTGCAGTGCTTCAGCTCAGCCTCGAACGCGGAGCGGCCGTTTGCAATATTCTCGTCCCGTTTCTCCTTTTTAAACCACTGGCGGATCTTACTCTTTGCCTCGCTGGACTTGGCGATCTTCATCCAGTCCCTGCTGGGGCCCTTGGCGGCTTTGGAAGTGAGAATCTCCACAATATCGCCGTTTTTGAGATGGCAGTCAAAGGTGACGATCCGGCCGTTGACCTTGGCGCCCACCATGTGGTTTCCCACGGCGGAGTGGACGGAGTACGCAAAGTCGATGGGTGTGGCTCCGGCGGGCAGGTTGGTCACATCCCCGGTGGGCGTGAACACGAACACCTCGTCAGAGAACATGTCGATTTTCAGGGAGTGGATATAGTCCTCGGCGTCCGCGCCCTCCTGGTTTTCCAGCAGACGGCGAACCCATTCATACTTGCCCTCGGTCCCGGAGCCCTGCCCGTTCTGCTTGTATTTCCAGTGGGCCGCCACGCCGTACTCGGCAATCTCATGCATCTCTATCGTGCGGATCTGCACCTCGAAGGGGATGCCGTCGCTGCCCATGACGGTAGTGTGCAGGCTCTGATAGCCGTTGGGCTTGGGGGTGCCGATATAATCCTTGAACCGGCCCAGAATGGGCTTATAGATGTCGTGGATCACGCCCAGCACGTTGTAGCAGTCGCCCACGGACTCCACAATAACGCGGAACGCGAACAGATCAAAGATCTCATCCAGGGATTTATTCTGGTTGAACATTTTGCGGTAGATGGAGTAAGGGTGCTTCATCCGGCCGTAAACGGTGTGCTGAATCCCCAGTTCCCCCAGCCGCTGGTCAATCTGGCCCTGGATTTTCCGCATGAAGGCATCATACTCCAGCTGCTTCACGCCCAGGTTGGAAACAATCTCACTGTACCCGACGGGATCCAGATATTTCAGCGACAGGTCCTCCAGTTCCCACTTGATGCGCTGCATGCCCAGACGGTGGGAGATGGGGGCGTAGATCTCCATGGTCTCCAGAGACTTCTGCTTCTGCTTTTCCGGGGACTGGTACTCCATGGTACGCATATTGTGAAGCCGGTCGGCGATCTTGATCAAAATGACGCGGATATCCTTGGACATGGCGATGAGCATTTTGCGCAGATTTTCCATCTGCTCATCTTCCTTGGTGGCATACTGAATCCGGGTCAGCTTGCTGACACCCTCCACCAAATCGGCCACGGTGACCGAAAACAGCTTGGAAATCTGATCGTGGGTGGCCTCCGTGTCCTCAATGCAGTCGTGGAGCAGGGCGGCCTCGATGGATTCGGAGTCCAGCTTCAGCTCATCCGCCACAATCTGGGCCACGGCAAGCGGGTGGGTGATATAGTCCGACCCGTCCTTGCGCTTCTGTCCCTGATGGTGCCGTTCCGCAAATTCAAATGCGGCGCGGATCTGGGCAAAGTCGGCGGAGGGATTGTAGGAGCGGACGGTCTCCTCCAGCATTTCGTATTGTTCCTGCACGGTCATGGGGCGTCACCTCGGTTCCTGGAAATGATACGGACTGTTCAGCCGCTTGAGATACGGACAGGCGGTTAAGTCCACCTTGCTGTGGGCGGGGGTCAGCTTGACCGTCAGGCGGCTGCCGTCCTGGGAGCAGAACAGCAGCCCCCGTTCGGCAAACACCGCCAGCGCAAACGCGCTGCGCAGAAAGCTGTCGCTGCCCCCGGTGTCGTCCGCAAGAGAGCGAAGCAGCGGCAGGGTGTCGCCCTCCACCTTTCCCTGACGGAGGCGGCGTTCCAGCATCCGCCACACCTCGGCAAACTGTTCCCGGGTCAGTCGGCGCAGGCGCATCTCCTCCTGCGTCGTCAGGGCGCCCTCCTCCCGGCAGCGCCGGATCAGATCCAGTGCCTCCGCCTCGTGGCGGCTGGGCGCCAGAGATGGGCGCAGATCGATCAGCTGCAGCTGCAGAGTCGTCTGCCCCCGGAAGGTGTTGACCTGCAGATAGAAGGCCGCGTCCACCCGGTCTCCCACCCGGAGACCGCACTCCCCCTCCGACACGGAGAAGAAGATGGCGTCAAACCGGCTGGGGCCCTTGCTGAGCCGGACCTTCAGATGCCTTCCCTGCCCCACGGCCTGAAGCGCATCCACCGTGGCGCCCAGCAGGGCGAACACAGGCCTGGGATTGCCGGCGCCGTAAGGCTCCAGCATGGACAGGGATTCCACTTCCTCCAGCGAGATCTCCCCGGGGCAGGCCAGCGCGGCGTCGATGTCCAGAGAGCTGACAGGCAGCCCTCCCCCGACGGAGGAGCGGACATAGCGGTTCATCCGGGCGCGGAACGCCCCGATGTTTGATTCCCTGATGGTAAAGCCGGCGGCCAGCTCGTGCCCGCCGAAGCCGTCCAGCAGGTCGGAGCAGGACTCCAGCGCCGCGAACAGGTTGAACCCGCCGTAGGACCGACAGGAACCCTTGCCCATGCCGTCCTGCAAGTGGATCATAAAGCTGGGGCAGGAGTATTTTTCGCACAGCCGGGAGGCCACGATGCCCACCACGCCCTGGTGCCAGTCCTCACTGGACAACACCAGCGCGCTGCGCTCGTCCTCCGGCAGCTTTGCGATCTTAGCCACGGCCTGGGTGCAGATCTCCTGCTCCACGCTCTGGCGCTCCCGGTTCAGGTCGCACAGCTGCTTGGCCAGCTCCTCCGCCCGGGCGGGATCGTCCGTCATCAGCAGGTCCGCCGCCAGATCCGCCGCGCCCATACGGCCGGCGGCGTTGATTCTGGGGGACAGGACAAAGCCGATCTGGATGGAGGTGATGGGCTTTCCCAGCAGACCCACTTCCCTGAGCAGGGCGTGAACGCCCACAAAGTCGGTATGGGGCAGGGCATCCAGTCCGCAGGACACGATGGTGCGGTTTTCCCCGTCCATGCGCATCACATCGGCAATGGTGCCGATGGCGGCCAGCGCGCAGTACCGGGCGAACAGGGAGTCCTCCCGACTCTCGCCTCCCAGGGCCAGCACCAGGTTCAGCGCCACGCCCACGCCGGCCAGACATTTGAACGGGTACGGGCAATCACTCCGGTGCGGGTCCACCACCGCCGCCGCCCGGGGCAGCGGCTCCCTGCATTCATGATGATCGGTGACCACCACGTCCATGCCCAGAGAAACCGCGAAGTCAATCTCCTCATTCCCGGTGATGCCGCAGTCCACGGTGATCATCAGCGTGGCGCCCTGCTTGCACAGACTCTCGATTGCGTCCCGGGACAGGCCGTAGCCGTCCTCGATGCGCCGGGGGATATAGCGCAGGCAGCGGGCGCCGCAGCGCTTGAGATAGTCCATCACCAGCACGGTGGAGGTAATGCCGTCCACGTCGTAATCGCCAAAAACCGCGATGGTCTCCCCCGCCGCGATGGCGTGCTGAATCCGGGCCACCGCCCGATCCATGTCCCGCATCAGCAGCGGAGACAGCGACAGCTGGTGATCCCGTTCCAGAAATCCGGCGGCCGCCTCGTCTGTCTCAACGCCCCGGACTGCCAGCACAGTGGCCAGCAGGTAGGAGTATCCGGCGCTTCGCAGAAGGCTGACGGCCTCCGGCTTCGGGGTTCCGATGTTCCATTTTGCAAATTTCATGGCCGCATGCCTCCCTTCCGGAAATTTACCGGGGAATATTCCCCCACCATAACTGTTCTATTATACCAAAGAAAGCGAAAAACGTAAAGGAATTTCTGCTTGACACCTGCCATCTCGCGGCAGCCGGGGGACTTCGCCCGCAGGTTCCATCCCCGACATCGGATTTTTGGGCCGTCGGAGGGCCGCAGGGAGGCGCGGTCCTTGTTTCCAACGCAGAAACCTGCCATCGGATTTTTGCGGGGAGGGCCATCTCTTTTTCATTGGGATGTGCTAGAATAAAAGTTCAAAGCTCGCGAGAGCCATTTCACCAGAGAAAAGGATGGAATCGTATGAAGCACTACGACACGATCTTGTTCGATATGGACGACACCCTCTTCGATTTTCGCCGTTCGGAGCGTGAGTCCCTGCGCAAAGCGATGCTGTCGCGGGGTCTGGAGCCTACGGAGGAACGGCTGAGCCGCTACCGGGAGATCAGTGAAGAGCTGTGGCGCAGGTTTGACCGCGGAGAGGTCTCCGCCGATTGGCTGTCAGTGGAGCGCTTCGCCCGGTTCGCCCGGGAACTGAACTGCCAGACCGACCCCGCCGCCTGGAACACGGAGCACGCCGCCGGCATCAGCCGGGAGTGCTGGCTCATGCCCGGAGCCGAGGCTCTGTGCGGTGCTCTGTCTGCCGCCGGCTGCCGTCTCTTCATCGTTACCAACGGGTTGGGCATCTCCCAGCGGAACCGGCTGGCAGCGTCGTCGGTGGCCTCCCGGTTCTCCGGAATATTCGTCTCCCATGATCTGGGCGTCCGGAAACCGGAACGCGCTTTTTTCCAAAGTGTCTTTGAGCGGACGGGAAATCCCGATCTCAGCCGCACCGTCATCGTAGGGGACAACCTGCTGTCGGACATTCAGGGCGGCATCAACGCAGGAATCGACTCCATTTGGTTCAACCCCGAGGGTGCGGAGCCTTCCCTGCCCATTTCCCCCACCTATCAGGTCCGCTCCCTCGGAGAGGTCGAGGGCCTCATTCTGCGTTAGTAAAAGCCCGGACGAGATGCATCCTCTGCGGCGAAAATAGAGGAGAAAGCCCGTCGCGGATAGAGCAAGACCGGGAGGCGGTTCTAACTTTTTGCTGGAAACCGTCCCGGTTCCCAGCGAGACACGAGAGAAAGGGCGGTTTCAGATCGGCAGTCGCCCGGACAGTCCGGAAGAAGCCGTGTGACTTTTGCGCGATCCTCCGGCCTTTCATTTTTCTCAAAGTAAACGCACAGGTTCTGCACGTCGGCAAGGAGGCCATCCGGGTCTTTTCGCGCTCCGGCTCCGCCGAAAAGCGGGCGGGACCCCTCGGTCCCGCCCGCTGACGGACAGATGATCGGCAAATTCGCTCCATGCCGCCGGGACGACGTCCCATGCCGCTGGATGGCCGTTACTCCCCCTGATTCCCGGAGCGGGAAGGAACATCCCACCCGAAGTGGTTTGTGTGGAGAAGGTGATGGGACTTCTCTCCCAGCGGCCGCTTCAGATACGTGCGATACAGCGCCTGGACGTCCGGATTCTCGTGGGAAAACCGGACAGGCTCCTTGGCGTCCAGCTTCCACAGCAGACTGCTGCGGGAGGCCGCCATTTCCATGCCGTCATGAATGGGCTGACCGCCGCCGCCCGCGCAGCCGCCGGGACAGGCCATAACCTCCACAAAGTCGTAGTCCACCTGTCCGGCATCGATGGCCTCCATCAGCTTGCGGGTGTTGCTCAGGCCACTGACCACCGCCACCCGGATATTCCCCGCCCCGGGAATGGTAAAGGTGGCCTCCTTCCAGGGCTTGCTGCCCCGGATCGCCGCGAAGGCGTCCGGATCGGGATTGGAACCTGTGACCAGGCAGTAGGCGCTGCGCAGCGCCGCATCCATCACGCCGCCGGTGGTGCCGAACACCACGGCCGCGCCCGTGCCGGTGCCCAGCGGGGAATCAAAGGCCTGCTCCTCCAGATCCTCGGGGACGATGTAGTCGCTCCGGAACAGACGGTCCATCTCGCGGGTGGTCAGCACCACGTCCACGTCCGGATCGCCGCAGGCATCCTTCATGGTGGGCAGTTCACACTCCGTCTTTTTGGCGGCGCAGGGCATGATGGACACCACAAAGATCCGGCGGGGATCCACGCCGATCTTTTCGGCGAAGTAGCTCTTGGCCACGGCGCCGAACATCTGCTGGGGGGACTTGGCCGTGGACAGACAGTCGGTGTAGGCGGGGTACTGGGATTTCAGGAAGCGAACCCAGCCGGGACAGCAGGAGGTGAACATGGGCCAGCGGTACTTCCCACGGTGGGCAAACCGCTCCAAAAACTCGCTGCCCTCCTCCATGATGGTCAGGTCGGCGGCAAAATTGGTGTCGAACACATAGTCGAAGCCCAGCCGCTTGAGCGCCGCCACCATGCGGCCGGCGGTGGCGAATTTGGAACTGAGACCAAAATCCTCCGCCCACGCCACACGGACCGCGGGGGCAACCTGAACCACCGTCACGATATTCGGATCGGCCAGCGCCCGCAGGGCGCGGTTCGTCTCGTCGCGGACGGTCAGCGCGCCGGTGGGACAGTGGGTCACGCACTGGCCGCAGAACGTGCAGTCGGTGTTTTTCAGCAGCCGGTTGTAACTCACGTCCACAGTGGTGCGGGAGCCGGTTCCGGTCAGGTCCCAGATGTGCATGCCCTGCACCTTGTCGCAGATCTGAACACAGCGCATGCACTTGATGCACTTGCTGGCCTCCCGGACCACAGGGACCTCCAGATTCACCCGGGAGCGCTCGGGCTGGACGGGATAGGGCTGATAGTGGATGTTCAGGTCGTGGGACATCTTCTGCAGCTCGCAGTTGCCGCTGCGCACACAGACGGTGCAGTTGGAGTCATGCTGGCTGAGAATCAGGCGCAGATTGGTCTTGCGGGCCTGACGCACCCGGGGGGAGTTGGTGCGCACGCGCATCCCCTCCACCACCGCCGTGTCGCAGGCGGGGACGAGGCGGTCGGTGCCGTCCACCTCCACGATACAGAGCCGGCAGGCGGCGATCTCGTTGATATCCTTCAAAAAGCAAAGATGTGGGATGGGAATCCCGGCCTGTTCGGCGGCTCTTAAAATAGTAGTGCCCTCGGAAACGCTCAATTCCCGATTGTCGATGTTGAATGTTACCATTTTTCCACACGTCCTCCCTTGAAGTTGCCGTAGCCGAAGTGATCGCAGCGCAGGCAGCGGGAAGACTCCTGCTTCGCCTCCTCATCGGTAAACGCGCACTCGATGCACTGGAAATCGCTCTTGCGCTCCATGGCCTCACGCTCCTTGGAGCTCACGCGGCCCCGGGGACACAGGTCGTTAAACCGTGGGGTGGGCACCTGGACATCCGCCTTGATCTCATGGTGGAAACCAAGATAGTCGTCAATGTTGGCTGCGGCCGCCTTGCCCGCCGCGATGGCGCGGATGACGGTGGCGGGACCGGTGACGCAGTCGCCGCCCGCAAACACGCCCTCCATCTCCGGCATCTGGGTGCTGGAGTTGGCCAGCAGCTCGCCGCCGCGCTGGATGCGGATGCCGCTCTGCTCAAAGCTGGCGCTCTCAATGCCCTGTCCGATGGCCACGATGATGGTATCGGCGCTCAGGCGGACCTCCTCCACCCGGGCGGTGTTGGGCCGGGGCCGGCCGTTGCTGTCGATTTCACCGATGATCTGGGGCTGAATCCACAGCGCCACGGCGTTGCCGCCCTCATCTGTTTCGATCCGCACGGGGGCCTCCAGCGTCAGAACCTCGGCGCCCTCGGCGATGGCGCCCTCCACCTCTTCCATCTGGGCGGTCATATCCGCCTGGCGCCGGCGATAGACACAGGTGACCTTTTGCGCACCCAGGCGGATGGCGCTGCGGGTGACGTCCATCGCCACGTTGCCGCCGCCGATGACCACAACCCGCGCTCCGGTGAAGTCAGGCATCTCCCCGTCGCCTATGTGGCGCAGCAGCTCCACGGCAGAGATCACGCCGCGGCTGTTCTCTCCCTCAATGCCGGTTTTCTTGTCGGTGTGGGCGCCGATGGACAGGTACAGACAGTCGTAATTGCGCTTGAGGTCGTTGAAGGTGATGTCTGTGCCCACATCGATCTGCGTATGTACCTCAATGCCCAGAGACAGAATGGACTCGATCTCCGCATCCAGCTTCGTCCGGGGCAGGCGATAGTCGGGAATGCCGTAGCGCAGCATGCCGCCCAACTGGCGGCGCTTTTCATAGACAGTAACCTTATGGCCCATCAGCGACAGATAGTAGGCGGCGGACAGACCGCCGGGGCCGCCGCCGATGACCGCCACCTTCTTGCCGGTGGACTCGGCACATTTTGGCTGGGGCACGGTGCCCGCCTGATCTACGGCGTAACGCTTCAGACCGCGGATGTTGATGGGGTCGTCCACCATGTTCCGGCGGCAGCGCGCCTCGCAGGGATGCTCACAGATATAGGCGCAGGCGACGGGCATGGGGTTGTCCTTGCGGATCAGGCGCACAGCATCGGCGCAGCGGCCCTCGTTGACCAGGGCGACATAGCCGGGAATATCCACACCGGCGGGACACAGCGCCACACAGGGAACAGGGTTGTGCAGGCCGCCCAGGCACCGGTGATGGAGAATATGCTCCTCGTAATCATCCCGGAACCCCCGGATCCCCATCAGCACCAGCTTCGCGGCATCGATGCCGATGGCGCAGTCCGCGGTATCCACGATCACCTGCGCCGTCTCCTCGATGCGGCGCAGGATCTTCAGACTTGGCTCGCCATCCAGCACTTCCCGGATCATATTGGAAAGCTGCGTCAGACCGATGCGGCAGGGAACGCACTTGCCGCAGGTCTGCGCCTGACAGAGATTCAGAAAATTCAATGCCATATCCACCGGACACAGGCCCGGCGGGCTGGATGCGATGCGGCGTTCCATATTGCGGTACAACTGATCCACAATCGCCTGAGATTCGCTGGGGGTTTTAATGTCAAGACGGCTCATGGGGTTCACTCCTCTGTTCACAATTCGCAAATTGGGGCGATGCACTCCTGCACCTCTCAACTTGTCCGCTATCAACTATTCAATACACTATAGCATATTTGTCGAAGAAAAGAGAAGTCCATTTTTTTGTATTTACGTTATCTTACTGAATAATTTTTCCGTTAAAATTATTTTACGTATGATTTACGTACAACTGCTCTACCCCGCGTCTTTGCTGCCGGGCATGGAGGGTTTGACGCCGCACCGTCACTGCCCTTTGAAAATTTTTGTGCGGAATTGCCGCGGAATTGAAACCTTTGTCTTCCGGCGTTCGTCTGATCAGATAACCGACGGCTCGCTCAGCCTGCATCTTACCGTTTTTTTCTAGCGGGGCGCGGTTTACTTTCCCGCTCCGCTGTGCTATGCTGAAAGCGTTATGTAGACCAAGTACATTCAAGAAACCGGAGGCAATCCACTCATGAAAAAATTCCTGCGTGTCCCGCTGTCCCTGCTGCTGACCCTGGCCCTGCTCCTTGCCGCGACAGGCACGGCTGCCGCAAGCGAGGCGCTGGGCGAAGATCTGACCGCTCAGGACACCGCCATCCATCAGTCCACCACCCTGTCCCAGGATGTGTTCTGGAGCACGACTTATTCCGACCTGCGAACGGAAAATGTGGTGACCTACCAGCCCAACGCATCCGTCACCCCCATTGTGACCTACGGCAGCACACTGACCAGCTGCAATACGCTGTCCTCCATGGCCTCCACGCTGCAAAGCGAGGGGTACCGGGTGGTGGCCGGCATCAACGGCGATTTCTTCAACTTCTCCACCGGACTGCCCATCGGTCTGGTGGTCTCAAACGGTGAGCTGAAGAGCTCCGACAGCGGATATTATGCCATTGGCTTCAAATCCGACGGCAGCGCGGTAATGGGTCAGCCCGCGCTGAAGGTCAGCGCCAACCTGGGTTATGCCGGCACCGACAGTTCCGGCTATTCCACCGAGGTGGTTCGCGCCATCGCCGGCGTCAACAAGGCCCGCATCTCCACCGGGGGAATCTATCTCTATACATATGACTTCAATGCCAAACACACCACCGGCAACACCGAGTCCGGCGTGGACGTGCTGTGCAACATCGTGGGCGGCTCACTGGCCATCGGCGGCTCGCTGACTCTGCAGGTCGCCAGCGTGGCTGCGGATACCGCCACCGCCACCGCCGTTGGACAGAACCAGGTGGTTCTGTCCGCCAATAGCGCCAGCAGCGAGTATTTCACCACGGCTCTGAAAAACGAGACCGTGGGCAACACCATCACCGTCTCCGTCTCCGCGTCCGATCCCCAGTGGAACGATGTAACATACGGCATCGGCGCGCTCTATCTGCTGGTGCAGAACGGCACGGTGCTGTCCGATCTGCCCACCGGCGCCAGCCCCCGCACCGCCGTGGGCAAAAAGGCCGACGGCACGCTGGTGTTCTACACCATCGACGGCCGCCGTTCCGGCTACTCCATCGGCGCTACCATGGCTCAGGTCGCCCAGCGGCTCGTTGAGCTGGGCTGCACCTCCGCCATGTGTCTGGACGGCGGCGGCTCCACCACCCTGACCGTCACCGAGCCGGACTCCACCAGCGCCGCCACCATCAACAAACCCTCCGACGGCAGCGAGCGCTCCGTGTCCAACCAGATCTTCCTGGTGGCCTCGAACAGCGCCACCGGCGTGCTGGATCACTTCTACGTCTCCGCCGACAACCCCTACGTGCTGGCGGGCAGCGCGTTGAAACTCTCCGCCTCCGCCGTGGACACCAATTACATCCCCATGAGCGATCAGAGCTATTCGCTTTCCGCCAGCTCCGGAACGCTGAGCGGAGCCACCCTGACCACCCCCGCCGCCGGCGGCGACGTCACGGTCACGGCCTCCGGCGGCGGGACAACCGGCGCCACCGTTGTCCACGCCATCAAGACGCCGTCCTCCATCACCGTGAAAACCGGCTCCACCGCCATCACCAGCCTGACGGCGGTCCCCGGCTCCACCGTCAGCCTGACCGCCTCCGCCGTCTATAACCATCTGGCGCTGAAGGCGGACGCCGCGGCGTTTACCTGGACGGTGTCCGGCAATATCGGCACTGTGGATTCCACCGGCAAATTTACGGCCTCACAGCCCGGAACCGGCTCCATCACCGTGGCCGCCGGCGGCAAGAGTGTCACCGTGGCCGTAACGGTTTCCAAGGTGGCGCTGTCCACGGTCGAGAACTTTGAAAGCGGCGTCGGAACCTTCACCAACGACGGCGAGGGCATCGTGCCCTCCGCCTGCTCCAATCCGGAATATGTCCGCTTCGGCACGGGATCCCTCAAGCTGGATTACTCCGGCCTGGATGTCTCCGCCAACGCCGCCACCCCCGCCAGCTACTCCGTCACCACGCCCTATACCCTGCTGAACTTCTGGGTATACGGCGACGGCTCCGGCAACACCCTGTCGGTTCTGACCTCCGACGGTTCCACGGCCACATCTGTCTCGGTCGGCACGCTGGACTTTATCGGCTGGAAGCAGCTGTCCGTTGCCCTGCCCTCCGGCGTCTCCTCCATCACCGGCCTGTCCGTCACCGGCAGGACCGTCACGACCGCCGATCCCCTGACCGGAGACGTGACCATCACCTATCCCCATGCCTCCGGCACCATCTATGTGGATCAGATGGTTGCCTCCTACGGTTCCATCGTGGACACCGCCGCGCCCGCTGTGACCGCCGCCGTCTCCGGCACGGCCCTGACCGGATCGGTCACCGACGCGGTGGACGGCGTCCTGCCCAAGTCCGCCGTCTCCGTCACACTGGATGGCAAGGCCGTCAGCTTTACCTATGACACCGCCTCCGGCGGCATCACCGCCGCCCTGCCCGTCACCGATACCAACGGCCACCGGGTCACCGTCACGGCCCGGGACGCCTCCGGCAACATCGGCCGGGCCTCCTGCGATATCGCGGCCACCGCCGCCGCCCATCAGTTCACCGACATCGATGGATTCTGGGCGGCAGGCTATATCGACTGGCTGAAGACCGCCGGCATTACCACCGGCTACGCAGACGGCACCTTCCTGCCCGGGAAGAACATCACCCGTCAGGAGTTCGCCGTCATGCTGTACCGCTATCTGGGGCTGGACGCCGCCAAGTATGCCGACGTCACCCTTCCTTTTGCGGACAGCGCCAAGATCTCGGATTACGCCGTGCCCGCCATTCGCGCGCTGTATTCCGCCGGCATCATCAACGGCAGCGCCGGCAGCGACGGTAAGCTGTACTTCAGCCCAGCCAGCAACCTGACCCGGGCCCAGGCAGCCGCTATGATCGGCCGAACCCAGGCCAAGGGCTATGCCACCGCGGCGCTGAGCTTTACGGACGCCTCCTCCATCCCGTCCTACGCCACCTACTACATTCAGTCCATGGTGTCTCAGGGCGTCATCGGCGGCTATGCCGACGGCTCGTTCAAACCCGGCACCAACATCACCCGGGGACAGATGGCAAAGATCCTGTATAATCTGCTGTGACACAGAATGGGCCGGCGCATTGCGCCGGCCCTCTTTTTGTGGTAGGATAGATTCAAATCAATCAAAGGAAGAGAGGAGTACGGCATGGGCGCCTATACATCGGTTCAGTGGGTTTTGTTCTTCTTTTTTTATTGTTTCTGCGGCTGGGTGTGGGAATCCTGCTACGTCTCCGCCAAACAGCGCCGGTGGGTCAACCGGGGCTTTCTCCACGGGCCGCTGCTTCCCATCTACGGCTCCGGCGCCATCCTCATTCTGCTGGTCACCCTTCGGGTGCAGGGCAGCATTGTGCTGATTGATCTGATCGGCATGGCCGCCGCCACGGTGCTGGAGTATTTCACCGGCGCAGCAATGGAATCGGTGTTCGAGGTCCGGTACTGGGACTACACCCGCCAGAAATTTAATCTGAAGGGCTACATCTGCCTGAGCAGCACCCTGGCCTGGGGCGTGTTTTCCATTCTGCTGGTAAAGTTCATACACCCGCCGGTGGCGGCGCTGCTGCTGCATATCCCCACGGCGTGGGCGGAGCCGCTGGCCCTGACGCTGGTGACCGTCACCACAGTGGATACCGTCCAGTCCGTCCACGCCGCCCTGAACCTGCGGGAGATTCTCGCCAAGCTCACGGAGGAGTCGGAGGAACTGCGCCGTCTGGCCAAGCGGGCCGAGGTGGCCGCCGCCTTCGTGGGGGACGATCTGCGGAAGTTTCGGGAGCGCACCGAGTTGGAGCTGCTCTCGCCGGAGGACCGCGTCCGGGCCAAATACACCCGGACGATGGAAAATCATGCCGGCCGTCTGCTGCAGCAGGAGGAATACTTGCGTCAGCGTTCCGGTGCCAAGCTGGACATTCTGCGCAACATCACCGAGGTGCTGGAGAACTGCGCCGCCCGGCTGGAGGACATGAAGGATCAGGCCGGCGAGGCCATTGCCGAGCGCAAAGCGGACATTACCGACGCCATGGAGAACATCCGTATCCGGGAATTCGCCATCCGGGGCCGTACTTCCAAATTTTATGGGCACGCTCTGCGGATTCTGCGGGGCAATCCCTCTGCCGCCGCCGCGAAAAAATACGCCGAGGCGTTGGAGAGTCTGCGTAAAATGGGCGGCATTCGCCGGGACTGAGCGGAGAATATGTCCAGATCTTCTTCGCAGACGCCATTCGAACCAAACAGAAAAGGGACGCGCCTGTACGGCGCGTCCCTTTATCACATGTTCAGTGGGTGACTTGCACCCAAATCAGATTCCGGAGAGATCGAAAGCCGGGGTATACTCCTCCCGTGCGGAAGTCCGCTCCTGCAGAAAGCCATCGGTAACGCCGCAGTTCTCCAGATATGCCGCAGCCGCCGCGTATTCGGCACGGGTGACGTGGCGGGCCAGTCGGCCCTCCGCTCCCGGTTGGGGGGTGTACTGACTCATCAGGGAGAACAGCACCTCTCCGGGCCGGAAGGTCCCGGCCACCCAGTCAATCACCCGGCGGGTGTTTTCCAGCTCCCCGGGAAGCAGCAGGTGGCGGATCAGCACGCCGGATTTCAGCACGCCGCCCTCCATACGGTACGGACCGGTCTGGCGGAACATCTCCAGAATGGCCGGCGCCGCCCAGTCAAAGTAGTCCCCCGCGGCGGAGTACCGCTCCGCCGGACCCGGCAGGGCATATTTCAGATCCGGCAGGTACACCTGCACCTTTCCCTCCAGAAGCCGCAGCGTCTCCTCCTTCTCATACCCACCGGAGTTCCACACCACCGGCACGGGAAGCGGCGGCTCCAGAGACTGCAGAACCGCCGGTGTAAAGTGAGTGGGCGTTACCAGGTCGATGCAGGCCGCCCCCTGGGCGATCAGCTCCTGATAAATCTGCCGCAAGCGGCGGGCATCAATGGGTTTTCCGGCCCCCTCCTGCGAGATAACGCCGTTCTGGCAGAACACGCACCGCAGATTGCAGCCGGAAAAGAAGACCGTCCCCGCGCCGTGTTCGCCCACCAGGCACGGTTCCTCCCACAGGTGGAGTCCCGCCCGGGCGCACACCGGGGTGAGCGGCATGGCGCACACACCGCCGGCCTTCGTTTCCGTCCGCTCCGCGGCGCAGTTTCGGGGACACAGCATACAGATCATAAGCTTCCTCCGGAGCGCTCCGCACTCAGTAGTTTTTTTGCCTCCGCGTAATATTTCGCGAAGGCGGACGGCACGGCACACCGCTCCAGCGTCTCCGCGTCCGCCCAGAGAATGTTCGCCGGCCCGGCGCCCGCCACCCGCAGGGAATAGCCGGTCATCTGCCACTCCACATGGGTGAAGATGTGCTTGGCCGACAGCTGCTTCTCCCACGCTCTGAGCTCCAGACCCCAGGCTGTCAGCACCGACGCGGCGGCTGCTTCGTCCAGAATGCCCTCTGCATTAGGGAACTCCCACAGCCCCGCCAGCAGGCCGGTTTCCCCCCGGCGGCGGAGGGCCACCCGGCCTTCCCGCAGCAGCAGGAACACGGTTCTCTCCTCCCGGCGGCGCTCTTTTTTCGGGGGCTTCACCGGCAGCTGGGCGATGGTTCCCCGTTGCCGGGCGAGACAGAACGGCTCCGCCGGGCAGAGGGCGCATTTCGGCGCGCCGTTGGGCACGCAGACCGTAGCCCCCAGCTCCATAACGGCCTGATTGTACACGCGGATTTCCGCCGCCGTCTCCGGCATGGCCTCCGCCACCTGTGCCCGAACCGCCTGCTTTGTCCTGGGGGCGGTGATGTCGTCGTGACAGTCGGTGATCCGGGTCACCACCCGCAGCACATTGCCGTCTACCGCCGGCTCCCGGAGCGAGAAGGCCGACGACGCGATGGCCCCGGCGGTGTACTCCCCGATGCCGGGCAGCGCCAGCAGCGCGGCATAATCCGGAGGAAATCGGCCGCCGTGCCGCTGCGTCACGAGCTTCGCGGCCTTTTGCAGGTTCCGTGCCCGGCTGTAATAGCCCAGCCCTTCCCAGCGCTTCAGCAGCAGCTCCTCCGGCGCGGCGGCCAGCGCCTCCACTGTGGGGAAGTTCTCCAGAAACCGGGTGTAATAGTCCAGCACCGCCGCCACCCGGGTCTGCTGGAGCATGATCTCGGACACCCAGATGCGGTACGGGTCGTCCGTCCGGCGCCAGGGCAGGTCCCGGGCATTTTTCCGGTACCAGGCAAGCAGCGGCCCGGTCAGCGGGGCGAGGATCTTTTCGGTTGTCAGTATTGTTTGTTTCATGGTATCATTATAACATCAAATCTTCCGCGCCGGAACCTCTTTTCCTGCATTCCGCCCTTCGGCACGGGAACTTTCTCACATTCAGGAAGGAGAAATGTCATGCACGTCACATTTCTGGCCCACAGCGGCTTTCTGGTAGAGACAGAGCAGTGTGTTCTGCTGTTCGACTGGTGGAAGGGTGAGTTGCCGCCTCTGCCGGACAAGCCCCTCACCGTGTTCGCCAGCCACCGCCACACGGACCATTTCAGCCCCCGGATTTTCACGCTGGACGACCCTGCCAGGGACGTGACTTACGTGCTCTCCCGGGATATCAAGCTCTCAGCCAACAACCGGCTCAAATGGGATGTCTCCGAGGAAACCGCAGCGCGATGCCGCACTTTGGGAGGAGATGAGGCGCTGTCCCTGCCGGGAATGGAGGTGGAGACGCTCCGCTCCACCGACGAGGGCGTGGCCTTTGTGGTGACCTGCGGCGGCAAGGTTATTTATCACGCCGGGGATCTGAACTGGTGGCACTGGGCGGGAGAGGGCGACGCCTGGAACCGGAACATGGAGTGTAATTTCAAGCGCTATCTGGAGCCACTTCGGGGCCGGCGCATCAACCTGGCCATGGTGCCGCTGGATCCCCGGCAGGAAGCCGCCGAGGACTGGGGGCTGCTGTATCTGCTGGCGGTGGCGCAGGTAGAGCGGGTGCTGCCCATGCACCAGTGGGAGGACTTCAGCCCCACCGCCCGGCTGAAATCCCGTCATCCCGAGCTTACCGAAACCATCCTGGAAATCACTGGGAACGGGCAGGTTTTCACTTTGCGCTAAAATGAGCCGGGCCCAACAGGGCCCGGCTCAGACTGTTTTCATCAGGAAACCAGCAGATACGGCTGATCGCCGGAAACCGCAGGAGCGGTTGACAGCTCTGGTATCAGCGCATCCGGATCCGTGATCCGCTGCCGCAAGCCATTCACCTTGTCAGCGGTGGTGGGAACATAGACGTGGTCAATCAAAGACTCCAACCGGTTCGGGTAGTCGATCCCGGCGGTCTCGTCCACGCCGTTGTTGTTCAGCACCGTCTCCGGCAGCTCCAGAGACAGCTTTACACCGCTGCCTTTCAGCGCGTCCCGGATGGCCGTCAGGCAGCCGGAGAGCTGCTCGGCGTTGTAGTCAAACTGGGACTGGGCGCCGGTGCCCGACCCGTAATGGATCTTCGTGAGCTTGCCCACGGTGGGATAGGAGAGATCTGTGAGTATGATCTCATCAAATCCCATTGCGGCACACTCCTTGGCGATCGCGCACAGATAGACCCGGGTGCCCTGCTTGGATGGGTCCAGCCAGTTTTCATTGTTGCCGTCGTAAAAAATATAGCCACCGGCGTTTTTCAGTCCCGCGTCCTCCACATGCGCCTTGGCATACAGGGTGTCCCGCAGGCAGGAGATCCGGGCAACGGCGTATGCGTCACCCACCAGAAGCTCCGGCAGCGCCTTGGACGCGGCCGACGCCGTGTCGGAAAGGGGCGCGCCGTCTACGGCGGACTGATACTGCAGCTGCCCGCCGACAGCCTTCATGGTGACGCAGAAGGCATCCTGCGCCGCAGCGGTCAGACCGTCCACCGCCGATTTCCAGGCGGAGGGATCGCTGCCCAGCTGGATGCCCTGAAGCTTTATCTTCGTCTCCTCCGGCTGCTGGACGGTGATCTCCAGATTGTCTGCGGAAGAATCAGGCAGCGCCGAGGACGCAGGGGAAGGCGATTTCTCCGGCAGTACCAGACGGGGCTTGCCGGAGTCGTCGTAGACCACGTACCTCTGCAGCACGATGAATCCAGCGGACGCCAGAATAATCAGAACCAGCAAAATCGCCAGGATGATTTTGCCCACCGGCTTGCGCCCGCGGTATGAGTTATAACCTCTTTCATGTGCCATTGCTTCTCACCTCGGACTATCCGAACCCTTCGGAATCAGGGCTGTATTGCGTCCATTTTTTCCACGCGGCGGGCATGGCGTCCCCCCTCGAACTCCGTGGTCAGAAATACCTCCACCATGCGCTCGGCCAGATTTTTTCCGGTAAAGCCGGCCCCGATGGCGATCATATTGGCGTCGTTGTGGCGGCGGGTCATCTCGGCCTCCAGCGGGTCGGCGCAGCGGGCGCAGCGGATGCCGCGAACCTTGTTGGCGGCGATGGAGATGCCGATGCCGGTGGTGCAGATCACAATGCCCCGGTCATATTCGCCGGAGGCCACTGCCCGAGCCGCCGCTTCGCCGAAGTCGGGATAATCGCAGCTCTCGGTGGAATAGCAGCCGAAGTCCCTGTACTCATACCCTTTGCTCTCCAGCAGCTTGATGATGTCGCACTTCAGTGCGTATCCGCCGTGATCGGAACCCAATGCAATCTTCATACTCGTTTCTCCTTTGACTGTTACTTTATTTTAACAGGTTTCCCCGTATTTCACCGATATAACCATTTTGAGTTTACTCCCTTCCATGGGAAAAAGCAATCACAGTTCATGCCAGAGAGGGGTACGCTTTTCAAACGTGCAGAACCGGGTAAAGCCGCAGGTTTTCAGCAGCTCCTGCCGCTGCCGGACGGCGCAGCCCACATAGGAAGGCCGGTGGGCGTCGGAGCCGATGGTGATGATCTCTCCGCCCTCCTGGCGGTACATCCGCAGCCACTTTTCATCCGGCAGGGGAATGTGGCCCCGGTTGGTGTTCAGTTCGATGCCGCAGCCGTTTTGGATCACGGTGCGCAGAATGGCGCGGATTTCGTCCTCAAAGCCGTCAAAGCTGATGCTCTTTCCGTGAAGCTCGCCCGCATAGCGGACCGGCAGCGTCAGATGGCCCAGCACGCTGAACTGCCCCCAGTTTGCAAGCTCCAGCAGCTCGCCCAGATAATCTCCCTGCATCCGCCGGATGGCATCATCCTTCTCATAGTCGTAAAAATACAGATTCGTCCAGTCGTAGGACGCGGGCAGCGCGTGGATCGAGCCGATCACAAAATCCAGCTCCGGTGCCTGGGCCAGCAGCCCTTCGCTGACGCTTTGAATCCGGAGGGCGTCTCCAAGTTCAATGCCCAGCCGCAGCCGAATCCGGCTGCTCCAGGCATTCCGTGCTACCTGAAAGGCCCCCTCCAGCGCCGCCCAGTCATAATTGCTGCAAAGTCGCCCGGTGCATACCTCCACCGCATCCACATGGTCCGTGAAACAGATCTCGTCCAGACCCGCCGCCACCGCGGCGGCAGCCATGTCCCGCATGGAGGTGTCGGCATCCGGCGAGCAGGCCGAATGCAGGTGATAGTCCGCCAAATAGCTCATGGTTTTGCTTAGTCCTTTCCGCACCCGGGCGTTTTCCCGAACACGCACGTCAGCACCCGGCCATCCGGCCGGGTGCCGCCGCGCTATTTTTTTGACTTTTTGAAGAACGTCTTGCGCTCTTCGTAGTTGCCTTCGCCCAGCGCTTCGGAAAATTTGCGCATGGCTTCCTTCTGTTCCCGGGTCAGGTTCCGGGGGGTCTCAATGTATACCGTGACATACTGATCGCCCCGGCCATGTCCGTTGAGCGCGGGAATTCCCTTCCCCTTGAGCCGGAAGGTGGTGCCGCTCTGGGTTCCCTCGGGCAGGGTGTACTTCACCTTGCCGTCGATGGTGGGGATCTCCAGCTCCGCGCCCAGCACCGCCTGGGAAAAGGTGATGGGAACCTCGCACAAAACGGAGGTGCCCTCCCGGCGGAACAGCTCGTGGGGCCGGACAGTGATGGTGATCAACAGATCGCCAGCCGGGCCGCCGTTGTGGCCGGCGCTGCCCTGCCCACGGATGGAGATGGTCTGTCCGTTGTCGATGCCGGCGGGAATGGACGCCATGATCTTCTTCCGGACATGAACCGCGCCGGTGCCGTGGCAGTCCTTGCAGGGCTGATGGATGATGCGTCCCTTGCCGCCGCAGCGGGTGCAGGGGGAAGTGGTGGCAAACACGCCCATGGGCGTCTGGCGCCGCACCTGCACCTGTCCCGTGCCATGGCAGTCGGGGCAGACCTCCGGCGTGGTGCCGGGGGCGCAGCCGTTGCCGTGGCAGGTACCGCAGGTTTCGCTGCGGTCCACGGTGATCTCTTTTTCGCAGCCGAAAGCCGCCTCCTCAAAGCTGATGGCAACGGACATCCGGATGCTCTCGCCCCGGGCTGGGGCGTTGGGGTTGGTTCTCCGTCCGCCGCCGAAGCCGCCGCCGAAAAAGCTGCCGAACAGATCGCCCAGATCGCCGAAATCGAACCCTTCGGCGCCATTGAAGCCGCCGGCGCCGAAGTTGGGATCCACGCCCGCGTGGCCGTACTGGTCGTAGCGGGTCTTTTTGTCCTGATCGGACAGAACCTCGTACGCCTCGTTGATCTCCTTGAACCGCACCTCGGCCGCCGTGTCGCCGGGGTTCAGGTCGGGATGGTTTTCCTTCGCCAGCTTGCGGTAGGCTTTTTTGATCTCGGCCTCGGACGCGCCGCGGTCCACGCCCAGTACCTCATAATAATCTCGTTTTTGCTCCGCCATAGAAACACTCCTTGCATGCGGGGACTGTATTGGAACCTGAATTTCCGGAAACGCCGCAAGAGGGACAGAAAACTCCTGTCCCTTTTGCGGTATGGTTTCTGTTTACTGCTTCTTATTCTCATCGTCGTCGACTACTTTGTAGTCGGCGTCATAATACTGGCCCTGCTGCTGTGCGCCGCCGCCCATATCGGGTCCGGCCTGCGCTCCGCCCTGCTGGGGATTCGCCTGCTGATACAGTTTCTCGCTGACGGCGTAGAACGACTGGGTCAGCTCCTCGGTGGCGGCTTTGATGGCTGCGGTATCCTGTCCCTTCAGGACTTCCTTCAGCTTGTCGATACCGGCCTGAACCTTGCTTCTGTCGTCGGCGGGAACCTTATCGCCCATCTCGGACAGAGTCTTTTCGGACTGATAAACCATCTGGTCGGCCTGGTTGCGGGTCTCCACGTCTTCTTTCAGCTTCTTGTCCTGGGTGGCATACTGCTCGGCTTCCTTGACAGCCTTCTCGATGTCGCCCTTGGACATGTTGGACGAGGAGGTGATGGTGATATGCTGCTCCTTGCCGGTGCCCAGATCCTTGGCGGAGACATTCACGATGCCGTTGGCGTCCAGATCGAAGGTGACCTCGATCTGCGGCACGCCGCGGCGGGCGGGAGCGATGCCGTCCAGATGGAAGCGGCCCAGGGACTTGTTGGCAGCCGCCATCTCCCGCTCACCCTGCAGCACGTTGACCTCGACGGAGGTCTGGTTGTCCGCGGCGGTGGAGAAGGTCTGGCTCTTCTTAACGGGGATGGTGGTATTGCGGTCGATCAGTCTGGTGAACACGCCGCCCATGGTCTCAATGCCCAGAGACAGGGGGGTAACGTCCAGCAGCAGCAGACCCTTGACGTCGCCGGTCAGCACGCCGGCCTGGAGCGCGGCGCCAACGGCCACGCACTCGTCGGGGTTAATGCCCTTGAAGGGCTCACTGCCGGTGAACTTCTTCACGGCATCCTGCACGGCGGGAATCCGGCTTGAGCCGCCCACCAGCAGCACCTTGCTCAGGCTGGAGGGCTGCAGGCCCGCGTCGGACATGGCCTGACGCACGGGACCCATGGTTGCGTCCACCAAATGGGCGGTCAGCTCGTTGAACTTGGCGCGGGTCAGCGTCACGTCCAGATGCTTGGGGCCGGTGGCGTCCGCGGTGATATAGGGCAGGTTGATGTTGGAGGAGGTGACGCCGGAAAGCTCCACCTTGGCCTTCTCCGCCGCTTCCTTCAGGCGCTGCATGGCAACCTTGTCACCGGACAGATCCACGCCGTCGGTGCGCTTGAACTCGCTCACCAGATACTTCATGACGCACTCGTCGAAGTCGTCGCCGCCCAGACGGTTGTTGCCGGCGGTAGCCAGCACCTCGATGACGCCGTCGTCAATCTCCAGAATGGAGACGTCGAACGTGCCGCCGCCCAGATCGTAGACCATGATCTTCTGGGACTGCTCCTTATCCACACCGTAGGCCAGAGCGGCTGCGGTGGGCTCGTTGATGATCCGCTTGACGTCCAGACCGGCGATGCGGCCGGCGTCCTTGGTGGCCTGACGCTGGGAGTCGGTGAAGTACGCGGGAACGGTGATGACCGCCTCGGTGACGCTCTGACCCAGATAGGCCTCCGCGTCGGCCTTCAGCTTCTGCAGGATCATGGCGGAGATTTCCTGGGGCGTATAGGACTTGCCGTCCACGGTGACCTTGTAGTCGCTGCCCATCTCACGCTTGATGGAGGAGACGGTGCGCTCCGGGTTTGTGATGGCCTGGCGTTTTGCCACCTGGCCCACCATACGCTCGCCGGTCTTGGAAAATGCTACAACAGACGGGGTGGTGCGGTTTCCCTCCGCGTTGGCGATGACGACGGACTCGCCGCCCTCCATCACTGCCACGCAGGAATTTGTGGTTCCTAAATCGATGCCGATTACCTTTGACATAACTGGTTCCTCCTATATGATTGTCTCAATTTATTCTTTCTGATTTGAATCTCCGGTATCCGTCGGGGATGACCGGGAATCTGTTAATTTGCAACGCGGACTGTGGCGCAGCGCAGCACCCGGTCACCCAGCAGGAAGCCGGACTGGAACACATCCGCCACCACGTTCTCCCCAAGCGATTCATCCTCGACGTGCATCACGGCGTTGTGAAGGTTGGGATCGAAGGGCTGACCCTGGGCCTCCATTTGCGTGACACCCAGTTTTTTCAGAATTTCCACGTACTGGCCGAAGATCATCTCCAGGCCCTTTTTATGGGGCGAGTCCTCGTCGCCTCCGGCGGTCATGGCTCGCTCCAGATTGTCGTACACCGCCAGAAATTCCCGAATGGTGTCGGCCTTGGCGTCCTGATACAGGCTGTCCTTCTCCTTGGCGGTGCGCTTGCGGTAGTTGTCGTATTCGGCGGAGAGACGGACGAACTGATCCTTCACGGATTCCAGCTGCTTTGCCGCCAGCTCGGCGGCCTCCATCTGCTCCTGGGTCAGGGTATACCCCTTGTCTTTTTTTTTGGATTCCTTTTTGGCCTTCCCCGCCTTCTCGGCGGAGTCCTGTTTCATTTCTTCGGCAGCGGGCTCCGTCGTCTCCTGGACAGGCTCGGTTTCGGGAGTCTGCTTTTCTTCTTCACTCATTGGCTATGATCCTCCGGCAATTCAATTTTTCCGAACATCCGCGTCAGACCGTCCGCAAATCCGGCCAGCCGCGCGGCAACTGTGGCGTAATCCATCCGGGTGGGGCCCACCACGCCGATCAGGCCCCGCATATCGTCGCCGATGTCGTAGCTGGCGACCACCACGCTGGTGTCTCTCAGCGCGTCACTGACATTTTCCGGTCCGATGAGGATTTTCATGGGGGAGTTCTCATCCGGCACGGGAAGGCTTTCCTTGCTTTCGGTCAAAAAATCCATCAGCGCGTGGGCCTTGTCGGCATCGCGGAACTCCGGCAGCTTCAGCAGCTGACTGGCTCCGGCGGTAACGATCTCCTTGCTTCCCGCCTCCTCCAGCACATCCACCGCGTAGGCGACGGTCTGGCTGAGCAGCAGGAACAGCTGGGGCGAAATCTGGTCGGAAACCCGCATCAGCGACGCGTTCATCTCGTCTGTGGAGACGCCGGTAAAGTGGCTGTTCAGCAGATTTGTCATCGTGGGAATCTGCGCCTGATCCACCTTGAGCTGCAGCCGCAGCAGCTGACTTTTCACCCGGTTGTCGCCCATCATCATCACGACGATGCAGCTTTTTTCATCCACCGGCAGCAGCTCGAAATGCCGGGCGGTAACCTTTTTCCCTCCGACAGCGGCCACATAGGCGGGATATCTGACAAACGAGGAAACAGCCCTGCCCGCCTGGGCGATCACCCGGTCCAGCTCCTCCATCTTCAGGTGGAGGGACTGGTTGATCTTTTCCGTCTCGGCCATGGACAGCCGCTGCCGCTCCATCAGTTCGTTGACGTAGAGCCGGTAACCCTTGGGCGAGGGAATCCGCCCGGCGGAGGTGTGGGGCTGTTCCAGATATCCCATCTCCACCAGATCTGACAGCTCGTTGCGGATGGTGGCGGAGCTGACGCTGACGCCCATCTGGGATGCGATCACCTTGGACCCCACCGGCTCGGCCGTGCGGATATAGTCCTCGATGACCACCTTCATGATTTGCTTTTTTCGATCGGTCAATTCCAATTCCGTATCCCTCAATTGCATTGTGAAACGGTTTGAATCATGTTAGCACTCTATTTCTCCGAGTGCTAACATGGAGTTTAGCACCACAGGAAACCATTGTCAATGTGTGGATATAAACATTTTGTAAATAAAGGCCCCCCACATTTCCGCTGCGGAATTTTCAGGGCGGCGGGGCTGGCGCTCCCGCAAAAACAGCCGCCCCCCCGATCCGGGGGGCGGCTGTTTTCATCGGGATACATCCGGAATCAGTCCACCGGCTGGGTAAACCGCTGGCGGCGCAGAAACCGCACCAGCGGGATCGCCACGGTAGCAATCAGCACGGCGGTAATCATGCCGGTGACGAATCGAACCAGCATGTCTCCGAACACATAGGCAAATGTGTAATAGTGGTAGATCACGCTGTCCAGCCAGATGACGGCGGTGTTGCACACGGTGGTACACACTGCCGCGCCCGCGCAGGCGGTGTAAAATACCGCGGGCCGGCTGTCCATCGGACGGCCGGATTTCATCAGGCGCAGGGCCGCCGCGCCGATGATCAGTCCCCGGACGGCGGGGGGGATCAGCCAGAGCACCGTGGTGGCGGTAAAGCCATAGGACAGCATCTGGTTGAGAAATTCACCCAGCAGCGCCGTCACGCAGGCCTCCACCGGGCCGAACAGCACGGCGGTGACCACCACCGGCAGGGATGCAAAGGTGATGTGGAGGTTCCCCATCTTGACGGAGATCATGGTCAGCAGGACGTAGAGCGCCGCCATAATGGCGACCCGGCAGATGGTTCTGGTGTTGAATCGGGATCTTCGGGACATAAAAATACCTTCCTTCCGTGAATTGGCAGTCCGTTAAGGAACGCCGCACAGAGGAAGAGGATTCGCGCCATCTATGCGGCAGCGGGATGCGGAACACGCACTGCAGACGGCGCGCCGCCGTCTTTTCGTCCGGAAAACAACTCCCCGTTTTTCCGGCACTGTCTCACGCGTGTATCCTACTCTGCCTAATTGGCATTATTATATCTGATTCTATTGAAATTACAACCGTTCAGCCAAAAAAAGAGGTGCCGAATTCACCGAATTCAGCCCCTCATTTTTTGTGAATTTTCACGTGACCGCACCGGAATTGACGCGGCGGCCACCTACCAGATCTGCAGGCCGGAAAACCCCTGAAACGCCAAGGCCATCAGCCCCGCCGCAACCAGCGCCATCGGGAAGCCCCGGAAGCTCTCCGGCGGGTCGGCGAAGGTCAGACGCTCCCCCACGCCCGCCAGCAGAACGATGGCCAGCAAAATGCCCAGCCCGCCGGCGACGCCGTACACCACGGACTCCCCAAAGCCGTATCCGTTCCGGACATTCAGCAGTACCGCGCCCAGCACGGCGCAGTTGGCAGTCACCGCCGGCAGGTAATCGCCCAGCGCGGCGTGCAGCGCGGGCAGACATCGGTGGGAAACCCACCCCAGAAGCTGCATCAGCAGGAGAATGACCAAAATAAATGCGGCGGTGCGCAGATAGGTCAGTCCGAATTTCACCAGGAGGAACCGATCCACCAGCCAGGACGCGGCGGAGGCCAAACCCATGGCGAAGGTGACGGAAAGGCCCAGAGCGGCAGCGGCGTCCAGCTTTTTGAAGGCCCCCGGAAGCGGGCGGGCCCCCAGCAGCTGGGAGAAGATGAAGTTGTTGACCAGAATCGCGCCCAGCGCGATGGATGCCAGCCTTGCAAGACTCATTTCCGGCGCTCCTTCCGATTTTCGGATTTGAAGATGCCCCACCGCAGCGCGGCGGCCAGGCAGCCCAGCACGAGAAATCCGCCCACCGGCGTTGCCATCGCTTCCGCGGCGAACCGCTGCGGCAGAATGCGGATACCGTTCAGCGTTCCCGCGCCCAGCAGCTCCCGGACGGCGCTGACCAGCAGCAGCGCCCCGGCGTAGCCCAGGCCCCGGCAGATGCCGTCCGCCGCCGAGGGCAGTACGCCGTTTTTCCCGGCGAACCCTTCGGTCCGGCTGAGCAGGAGGCAGTTGACCGCGGTCAGCGGCAGGTAAATGCCCAGCGAATCGGACAGCGCCGGCGCAAATGCCTGCATCAGCAGATCCGCGCAGGAGACAAAGCACACGATCACCAGAAGGGAAACCGCGGTGCGGAGCCGGTCGGTCACCAGTTTTCGGGTGGCAGAGAGAACGATGTTGGACGCTGTCAGTACCGCCAGCACGGCAAGACCCATCCCCAGCCCGTTTCGGACGGAGGTGGTGACCGCCAGTGCGGAGCACAGGCCCAGCATCTCCGCCAGGACAGGATTTTCGGTAATCAGACCCTCTTTGAGCTGTTTTCCGAGCTTCATTCCGATTTCCTCCTTCCTCAGCCGGCGGTGCCGACCGCCGCCAGCGCGCCGTTGACGCCCCGGGTGACAACGGCGCAGGACGCGGCGGTGCCGGAGACCGCTTCCACATTGACGCCGACGGCCAGCGGCAGATCGGCGGCCGTTTTTCCGATAAACTGATCCAGCACGCCGGTGCCGTTGGGCAGCAGATCGCTCTCCGTCACTCCGGTGCCGGCAGGTTCAGAGCTGCTGACGATGGAGACGCCGGAGACGGCGCCGTCCCCATCCACGCCCACCATCAGCACAAGATCGCCCTGCGCGCCGGTAGAGGTGATCTGAAAAACAGATCCGCCGTTTTCGCCGCCGGTCCGGACGGAATAGACCTCGTCCAGCGTGGTGCCGTACCCGGCGGCGGCGGCGATCTGCGCGGCAGTGGCCTGCACCCGGGTGAACTGGCTGCCGTCCGGCTCGTCCACCACCCGGCGCAGGGCCGTCTCGGTCTCTTCCCGGTCAAGGGCGGCAATCCGGTCCCGGGTCAGACGGTGGACGGCGGTCAGCGCCCCGGCTACCAGTGCGCAGGTAATCAACAGCGTCAGGGCCGTTCGGAGAAGGTCGGACTTCCCGCTTGCTTTTCCGGTCTGAATGCTTTCCTTCATTTCGCGGCCTCCTCGCCCGGTCGGATCTCCCCCGCATGGGAGGGGTGGAGACCCTTGTCGATCAGGGGCGCAATGCAGTTCATGATGAGGATGGCGTAGCCCGTGCCCTCCCCGACGGCGCCGAAATACTGGATTAAAACGGTAAACAATCCGCAGCCGATGCCGTAGACCGCCCGGCCCGCGCCGGTGACCGGCGAGGAGGCGTAATCCGTCGCCAGGAAAAAGGCCCCCAGCATCACGCCGCCGCTCAGCACGCTGTACAGCGTCCATTCCACCGGATGGTTGCCCCGGGGGAACAGAGCCGTCAGTGCGGCCACGGTCCCCAGGTAGCACACGGGAATCTGCCAGGTGATGACCCGCCTGGCCAGAAGGTAGACGCCGCCCAGCAGCAGCATCAGGGCGGAGACCTCCCCCAGCGGCCCGCTGACGCGGCCCAGAAACAAATCCGTCAGGGAGGTCTGGGACGTCAGGGTCTGAAAGGAGGTCACCAGATCCGTTCCCTGCAGGAACGAGAGGGGCGCGGAGGCGGTGGTCAGATCCGCGTTGGAGCCGAAGATGACCGCGTGAGTGCCGGCTGCCGCCCAGGTGGTCATGGCCCCCGCCCAGGAGATCAGAAGAAACGCCCTGGCTGCCAGCGCCGGGTTCATAAAGTTTTTGCCAATGCCCCCGAAAAGCTGTTTGACCACCACAATGGCGAAGAAGTCACCGATGAGAATCTGCCAGTAAGCGATCTGAACGGGGCAGACAAACGCCAGCAGAATGCCCGTGACTACAGCGGACAGGTCGCCGACGGAAGCGGGCTTTTTCCGTAGGGCGCGGTACAGCCATTCCCAGAAAACGCAGCCGGCGGCGGACACGCCGGTAACAGCAAGGGCGCGGAAGCCGAAATTCCAGCACGCGAACGCCAGCGCCGGAAGCAGGGCAAAGATCATGTCCAGCATAATGGATCGGGTGTTCTCGGCCACGCGGATGTGGGGCGAGGAGGTAGCTGTCAGCTTCAGGTTCCGATAATCCGTCACGCACTATCCCTCCTTTTTCGCCCTTTGGGCGCTCAGTTTTCGTTTGCCGTCTCTGTTCATCTGCGTCAGATGCAGCCGCGCGGGGCAGGCATAGGTGCAGGCGCCGCACTCCATGCAGTTCATGACACCGGCATCCTCCAGCTCGGCCAGCAGATCCCTGGAGGCAAACTGATAGAGCATCAGCGGCTCCAGATGCATGGGGCACACAGAAATGCACCTGCCGCAGCGGATGCACTGAGCATGCTCCGACGCCCGCTCCTCGTTTTCGCAGAAGGCCAGCACGGCGCCGGTGCCCTTGTTCACCGGGATTTCAGCGGTGGTCAGGGCGGTTCCCATCATGGGGCCGCCCATCACCAGCTTGTAAGTGGTATCCCTCAGCCCGCCGCAGGCGTCCAGCAGGTCGGAGATCGGAGTGCCCACGGGGCACTCCAGATTTTTCGGCTCCAGTACCCCGGAGCCGGAGACGGTGACGATTTTCCGGATCACCGGCAATCCCAGCACCACGGCCCGGTAGACGGCGCGGACAGTGTTGATATTGAACACGGCGCAGCCCACCTCCACAGGGGACGCGCCGGGCGGAACCCGACGGCCCGTGACGGCCCGGCACAGCTGCCGTTCCGCGCCCAGGGGGTAGCGGCGGCGCAGGGGATCCACCACCACGGGGGCCTTCCGCTCCGCGATGACCCGGGCCAGCGCGTCGATGCCGCTCTGCCGCCCGGCGTCCACGCCCAGATAGACCTTGTCCACGCCGAACATCTTGGCCAGGCAGGCGGCTCCGCCCACGATCTCCTCCGGCCGCTCCACCATGGCCCGATGGTCGGAGGTCACGTAGGGCTCGCACTCCGCGCCGTTGATGATGACGGTGTTCACCCTGCCGATGCTGTCGGAAATTTTGCGGTGCGTCGGAAACGGCACGCCGCCCATTCCGACCACGCCGGCGTTTTCCACCTGAGCGATCATCTGCTCCACCGTCAGGCTCTCGGGGGATTCAGGCGCCCGGACTTCCCCGCTCAGCTCGTCCTGAAAGTCGTTTTGGATGACGACGGACAGCGCATTGCCTCCCGCGGCGCAGGGACGGGGCTCCACGGCCGTCACGGTGCCGGATACACTGGCATGGACGGGCGTGCCGTCGCCATCCCTCGCTTCCCCGATCCGCTGGCCCACCTTCACCCGGTCCCCGGCGGTAACCAGGGGGCGGCAGGGGTCTCCCACATGCTGGGACAGGGATAGGATGACCCGAGCCGGCGGCGCCAGCTGTTCGATGGCCTTTTCGCTGGTGGCGGCTTTCATATCTCCAGGGTAAGAGCCGCCAAAGAAAACCTGTGCCATTTCTTCACCTCGTTTTTCTTCCGGACCGTATCTGCCGGTTAACTCAGTAATACGCATTGCATTTTACTTTACACCAACTCCCCCTAAATGTCCATACCATGGTGCGGATTCCACAATATGCAGCCCTTTTCCCCGGAGATTTTTGCCGGATTTTGTCAAATAGTTTGCTTCCTCAAACGCTTGATCCGCAGAATGCCCTCTCTTGTGTTTTGTAGGCCGCTGTGATATAGTTCAGGTATCCGCACCGGCAGCGCGGGTTCCGGGCCATCGCCCGGGGCACGGTGCCGTGCCGTATCAAGGAGGTCTCATCACCATGATGGCTGAAACGATCGACCGGCCGCAGGTTAAGGAAGACTGCCGGGAGCTGCTTCGCAGCGCCCAGGTAAATCCCAGGGCCTTTACAGCGTTTTATCTGGGAGTGATTCTGATTCTGGGGCTATTGGACTCCATCACCGGCGGAGAAGTCTATCCCTCCGGTCCTCTCGCTATTTTCGTCTCCGTGCTGACCAATCTGATGGCGCTGGTTCTGAGTGTCGGCTTCATCTTTTACTGCATGGCGATCCGCCGGGGCGAGCGGGCGGAGTTTCTCACATTGTTCGACGGCTTTTCCCTCGTGGGAAAGATCATCCTACTGTACATCGTGGAATTCTTTTTCGTGCTTTTGTGGTCCATTCTGCTCCTCGTCCCGGGCATCATCGCCGCCTACCGGTACCGGTTCGCCATTTACAACCTGTGCGAGAATCCCGGCATCGGCCTGATGGAGGCCATCGCCATGAGCAAGCAGCAGACGCTGGGCTACAAGGGCCAGCTGTTGATGTTGGATTTGAGCTATCTGGGATGGAGCATCCTGGCCCAGCTGCCCAGCCTCTTCTTTTACTATCAGGCGCTCGTCCCCGCGCTGAGCGGCAGCGCCGCCCCGTCGATGCTCTCTGTGCCGGTGCAGACCCTGATCTGCGGTGTGTGGCTGCTTGCGGTGTCGATCTTCTACCTGCCGGGATACCAATGCGTGGAGCTGAGCTACTTTGAAACCGCCATGCGCACCTCCGGCGTAGGCGCGGACTCCGGCGATTCCGGCGGCCGCCCCTACGAAAACGGAGAATTCTGATCAGACTTTTTAAAAGAAAGAGACGGCAGCAGCCGTCTCTTTCTTTTTTCATTTCTCTGCAGGCTCCGGTCACAGGTTGGGAAACCGGGTGCGGGCATAGCCGCCCTTGCGCAGCGCCAGACACAGCATGGTGGAGGCGGCAACACCGAACGCCGCCTGCACCAGATTGGCCGGGATGCCCGCCGCGCTGCCCGCGAAGCTGCGCAGCAGCCACGCGTCATACAGCCAGTAGCCCGCCACCATGGGAATCTCCCCCGCGATGCCGGCCAAGACAACGCCTGCAGTCCGCTCCCGCAGAGACCGGTACAGCATCCCCGCCAGCAGCGCCATGGCAGCCTTGATGATCAGCGTCGCCGGGGCGTAAGCCACATAGCCGCCCAGCAGGTCCGCCAGCATGGAGCCGATGCCGGACGCCACGGCGCCGTAGACCGGCCCCAGCAGATAGGCACTCAGCAGAACCACCGCGTCCCCCGGGTTGAGATATCCGCCTGTGGGCGAAGGGAGCCGGATGACCAGGGTAGCTACGCAGGCCACCGCCGCCAGCAGAGCGGTCATTACAACGGTTTTTGTCCGATTTTTCGCTATCATGCGCTTGTATCTCTCCTTTTTCACCTGTCCCGGGCGTAACCCGGAACTTCCCTCACATTTACTGTGGCCATTGTAGCAGGGATATGGTATGATTGAAATATCCACTTTCTAATTTTTCATTAAGGTCAGATTGGAGGCTTCAGCATGCTGACCTATTCCATGGAGAACCGGGGCGGAGTGCCGCTCTACGAGTATCTGTACCGCCGCATCCGGGAGGACATTCTCTCCGGCGCGCTGGCGGAGGGGGAACGGCTGCCCTCCAAGCGGGCGTTGGCGGAGCATCTCCGCATTTCTGTCATCACGGTGGAAAACGCTTACGCTCAGCTGGAAGCAGAGGGCTACGTCCGGGGGGAATCCCGCCGGGGCTTCTTCGTGACCCGGGTGGAGCGCTCGCCCGCCCCCCATACGGCACCGGAAATTCCGGCTCCGCCACCGGAACCGGACTGGCGGCTGGATCTGAAGACCAACCGGGTGGACGCGGCCCGGTTCCCCTTTGCGGTCTGGTCCCGGCTGACCCGGCAGGTGCTGAGCGAGGAGGGGGAGCGACTGCTGGACCCCGTTTCGCCTCAGGGGCTGGAGACTCTGCGCCGGGCCATTGCCGCTGACCTGCGGGACTATCGGGGGCTGGCGGTTTCGCCGGAGCAGATCGTGGTGGGCGCGGGCGCCGAATACCTGTACCTGCTGCTGGCGCAGCTGCTGGGCCGGGACACGGTGTTTGCCGTGGAGGACCCGGGCTATCCGAAAATCCGGCAGGTCTACGGGAAATGCGGCGCAGTGTGCTGTCCCGTGCCGCTGGACGACCAGGGGCTGGACATGAAGGCCCTGAGCCGGAGCGGTGCCGCGGTGGCCCACCTCTCCCCCTCCCACCACTATCCCACCGGGCTGGTAACCACCATTGGCCGGCGGCAGGAGCTGCTGCGCTGGGCCGGGGACAGCCGCACCATTATCGAGGATGACTACGACAGCGAGTTCCGGTTCACCGGACGGCCCATTCCCGCCCTGCAAAGCATTGACCGGCGGGGGCGGGTGATCTACCTGAACACTTTCTCCCAAACCATCGCACCGTCCATGCGGGTGGGATATCTGGTGCTGCCGCCGGAACTGCTGGAGCGCTATCGCCTGGAGCTGAATTTTTATGCCTGCACCGTCCCCGCCACGGAGCAGTATGTGCTAGCCCGGTTTCTTGCCGGCGGCTGGTACGAACAGCATCTCGCCCGGATGCGCAACGAGTACCGGGCTCGCCGCGCCGCCGTGCTGGACGCCTTCCGCCGCAGTTCCTTTGCCGGACGCATCGCCATCCACGAGCAGGGGGCGGGCCTCCATTTCCTGCTGCGGCTGGAGACACGCCGCACCGACGAGGCACTTCGAACCCGGGCGGAGGAACTGGGCGTGCGGCTGGGCTTCCTGTCGGAATATTCCGCAGTGCCCTCCCCGGCCTTTGCCCACACGCTGGTAATCAACTATGCCGCGCTGGAGGAATCCCGTCTGGAGGAAGCCATGGAGCTGCTGACGTCGGTGTTTGCGGAATAAAAAAAACGTCCGAAACTTCGGACGGCTGAAAAAAGGAGACGGCTTCCGCCGTCTCCTTTTGATTTAAAAATATCAGAAGCTCAGCACTTCTCGAAGATGGTGGCCACACCCTGACCGCCGCCTATGCACAGCGTGGCAAGGCCCTTCTTGGCCTCGGGCCGCTTCGCCATCTCATGGAGCAGAGTGACGATGATGCGGGCGCCGGAAGCGCCGACGGGATGGCCCAGCGCAATGGCGCCGCCATTGACGTTGACCTTGCTGATGTCCAGCTTCAGCTCGCGGGCCACGGCGATGGACTGAGAGGCGAATGCCTCGTTGGCCTCCACCAGGTCGATGTCCTCAATGCTCAGGTCGGCCTTCTTCATGGCCTGACGGGAGGCGGGCACGGGGCCGACGCCCATGATCTTGGGATCGACGCCGCCCTGGCCCCAGCCGATCAGCTTGGCCATGGGCTTCAGACCGTACTTCTCAACAGCCTCGCCGGAGGCCAGCACGATAGCGGCGGCGCCGTCGTTGATGCCGGAGGCATTGGCGGCGGTCACGCGGGGCTGACCCTTGTCCTCGGTCTCCTGGGCGCCGGTGAGCTCAAAGGTGTGAACCACCTTGGGCGCGGGGGACTCGGGGCCCACGGGGAAGGCGCCCTTCAGCTTGGCGATGCCGTCCACGGTTACGCCGGCACGGGGGAACTCGTCTACCTTGAATTCCACAATGTCCTTCTTGACCTTCACGGGAACGGCAACGATCTCGTCGTCAAACCGGCCGGACTTCTGCGCGGCCTCGGTCTTCTGCTGGGAGGAGGCGGCGAACTCGTCCATCTCCTTGCGGCTGATGCCCCAAACATCCGCGATGTTCTCTGCGGTGGTGCCCATGTGATAATTGTTGAACGCATCCCACAGGCCGTCCTTGATCATGCTGTCAACCAGCTTCTTGTCACCCATGCGGGCACCCCAGCGGGCGTCGGGAGAGACGTAGGGCGCGAGGGACATGTTCTCGGTGCCGCCGCAGACAATGATGTCGGCGTCGCCGCTGGCGATGGTGCGGGCGGCCTCAATCAGGGACTTCATGCCGCTGCCGCACACCATGCCCACGGTATAGGCGGGAACGGAGTAGGGGATTTCAGCCTTGATCGCGGCCTGACGGGCCACGTTCTGCCCCAACGCGGCGGTCAGGATGCAGCCGAACATGACCTCATCGACCTGCTCGGGCTTCACGCCCGCGCGCTTGAGTGCCTCTTTGATGACAATCGCGCCAAGATCAACCGCGGGAGTGCTCTTCAGCGCACCCCCAAAGGAGCCGATTGCGGTTCTGCAGCAATTCACAACATACAGTTCTTTCATGGTATTCCTCCGTTTAATAATATTCATCTTGCGGATTCCGGCATCCGCACGGATACAAGTTCAGGAGAGCAGAGACCCGGACTTGCGGCGACATTGTCAATCTTTAAACATGATTGATAATTTTTTGACAAACAGCTTCATGGAGCCCTGCTTTTCCTTAATTATAGGGGGTACCGACCGCTACGTCAATGGAAATTTGAGCGATTGAGTAAATTTTGTTAAATTATTAACGTTAAAGCAAATTTCCCCTGCTTTTTTCGTCAAAATGACAAAAGCGGCAGGGGAAATTCGAAATTATTCGGGCAGTTCGTCACCCGGCGCTGCCGGCTGAGGACTGGGGAAGCGCGTCACTGTCGCTGCCGGACCCGTCGGCCGACCCGGCGGCGGTCCCGCTGTTCAGCTTCTCCCTGGCCCGGGTCAGCCCATCATAGAAGTCGGCGGCGGTGATGGAATCATAGGCGTCGGCGTATTCGATTTTGGCGCTGTCGGCGGCGGAGCGGAGCAGGTGGTCAAAATAGTCCGCGGACACGGTGTCCATGTCCAGTGGCTTGCGCAGGATGATGTAGAATCCCTCGTCGGACTCCACAATTCCGCTCCACTTGTTCTCCTCCAGCGATTTGGCGGCCGCTTCAAACGCGTCGGACATGGTACCGCTGCCGGCGGAAAAGGTGAAGCCGCTGGGGTAGTCGTCCCGGTTGTCGTCGCTGTAGGTTCCGGCCAGCGTCGTAAAGTACTCCAGAGGATTGGAGCTGGCGCTGAGTTTGCTCAGAATCATTTCCGCCCGCTCTCGTTTTTCCTTCAGCGCCGCCGTGTCATCCTTCGCCACGCCGGAGGTGGAGATGAGGATCTCGTCCACGGTCAGGTAGCTGTTGTCGGATGCGTAGGCGTTTAGCGTGGCGTCGTCGGGATGCAGCTTACCGGACGTGTCGGAGTAGACCCCGTACAGGTGTTTGTATAGGTAGTAGTCCTCGGAGAGCTGCTCCGCGGACGCCTGATCCAGCCCCAGGTTTGCCAGCACAGCGAGATATGCTTCCTCGCCGCCGTACTGCTTCGCCTTGGTTTCCCACTCGGTGTTGATGCCGCTGCGATCCTCGTCGGTGACGGTGCAGCCGTATTTTTCCGCCCAGGACTCGATGACGGCGTACAGTACCGAGGTGGTGAGCGCTTGCTTCTTGACGTAGTCCCCCAGCTTCTCTCCGGAGAGCTCCGTGTTCCAGTCCAGCTCCTTGCCCTGTTCGGTATAGAAGCTGTTCATGGAATCACAGGCGTCGGTCAGCCAGTAAAAGTACCGGCCCGCCGTCACGTCCCGCCCGTCCACCGTCAGCAGCACCGCGTCGGGACTGATGCCGCTGGCGTCGTAATACAGACCGGATTTTACGGTTCCCTCCTTGGTTTTGCCGCAGCCGGACAGCACTACGGCGCACACGGCGGCGGCTAAAAGCAGCGCAAATGCTCGTTTCATGGCAATCTCCTCGATTCTGCAGGGATAGTTCCATCCTATACCCCGCCGAGGCGAGAATCCAAGCTTATTCTGGGGAATCCTCCACCGCCAGGCGCAGATCCTCCACCAGCGTCAGCGCCGTCTCCAGCACGTCGGCGCCGGGGGCGAGCTGCAGCCGCACGGAGGGACTCTCTCCGACGGAAAGCGTCAAAACCCGCCGGTACTTGGGCAGGGCGCACACCGCAACCAGGGCCTCCGGCCGAAACACGCCCAACTGCAGCTTCAGCACGCTGCCCTTCTGGGAGATGTCCGTGACGCCGGCCTTCACCGCCGCCGCGCGGAGCAGCGCCACGTCCAGCAGCGCCAGCACCGATTTGGGGGCGTCGCCGTAGCGGTCCAGCAGCTCATCCAGCAGGTCGGAGGCGTCGTCGTCCGTGCGGATGGCGGCAATGCGGCGGTACAGATCCATCCGCTGCTCCGGCGAAACCACGTACGCTTCGGGGATGTTGGCGTTCACCGTGAGGTCGGCGGAGCACTCCACGGGAATGTTCTTCTCCTCGCCCCGCTCCTCCAGCACGGCCTCCTCCAGCAGCTTGAGGTACATGTCGTAGCCCACGCTCATCAGATACCCGGACTGCTCCGGGCCCAGCAGGTTGCCGGCGCCCCGGATCTCCAGATCCCGCATCGCGATTTTGAAGCCGGAGCCGAACTCCACATACTCTCGGATGGCGGAGAGACGCCGGGCGGCGTTCTCCTGCAGAATCTTGCCCCGGCGGAAGGTCAGGTAGGCGTAAGCCCGCCGGCTGCTCCGTCCGATGCGCCCCCGGATCTGGTGCAGCTGGGCCAGTCCCATGTGATCCGCATCCTCGATGATGAGGGTGTTCACATTGGGGATGTCGATGCCGGTTTCAATGATGGTGGTGCACACCAGCACGTCCGCCTGCCCGTCCACCATGGCCTGCATGACGGAGGACAGCTCCTGCTCGCCCATTTTGCCGTGGCCGGTGACGATTCGGGCCTCCGGCCCCAGCATCTTCTGGATACGGGCCGCGGTGGAGCCGATGGACTCCACCCGGTTATGCAGGTAATACACCTGCCCGCCCCGGGCCAGCTCCCGGCGCATGGCGTCTTCGATCACCGCCCAGTCGTGCTCCAGCACATAGGTCTGAACCACCTGGCGGTCCCGGGGGGGCTCCTCGATGGTGGACATATCCCGCAGGCCGCTGAGTGCCATGTTCAGCGTCCGGGGAATGGGAGTCGCGGACAGCGTCAGGGTGTCCACCTGCCGGGACATCTCCCGCAGCCGTTCCTTGTGGGTGACGCCGAAGCGCTGCTCCTCGTCGATGATGAGCAGACCCAGATTTTTAAACTTCACGTTCTTTTGCAGCAGTTTGTGGGTGCCAATCAGAAGATCCACGGAGCCCTCCCCTGTCTCCTGAAGAATCCGTTTGACCTCCTTGGCAGAGGTGAACCGGGACAGTGCCTCAATCTGCACCGGGAAATCTCGGAACCGGCTCACGGCGGTGGCGTAATGCTGCTGTGCCAGCACCGTGGTGGGCACCAGAAGCGCGGCCTGCCTGCCGTCCAGCACGCATTTCATCACCGCCCGGAGGGCGACTTCCGTCTTGCCGTAGCCCACGTCGCCGCAGAGCAGCCGATCCATGGGACGGGAGTTCTCCATATCCGCCTTGATCTCCGTGATGCAGCGCAGCTGATCGTCGGTCTCGTCATAGTCAAAGGCGTCCTCAAATTCCTGCTGCCAGGTGGAGTCCGGCGAGAAGGCGAAACCCGGGCGCTGCTGGCGCTCTGCATACAGGGCGATGAGTCCCTTGGCCAGATCCTTGGCCGCCGCCTTGGCCTTGGACTTCTGCCGGGCCCACTCGGTGCCGCCCAGCTTGTTCAGCCGGGCCCTCTCGTGGTCCTCGCCGCCGCCGATGAATTTGCTCACCAGATCCAGCTGTGTGGCGGGGACGTACAGGCAGTCGCCGGCGGCATAGTCGATCTTGATATAGTCCTTCTCTACGCCGTCCACCGGCATCCGCTGGATTCCCGCGAACCGGCCCACGCCGTGGTGGGCGTGGACGACCAGATCCCCCACGGTCAGATCCGTGTAGGACTGGATTTTCTGGTGGTTGGACACCTTTTTGACCCGCTGTTTTTTCGCCGGCGCGGAGAGCAGCTGCCCCTCGGTCAGAAGCGCCAGCTTCAGCGCCGGCCACTCGCTGCCCGCCGAGAGGGCGCCGATAGCGATGCGCACCTCGCCGCTTTGGGGCATGGCGGTATTTTTCAGATCCAGCACGGCGGGAACGCCACGCTCGTCCAGCAGCCGCTGGAGATTCTTCGCCCGGCCCTCGCTGCCGCACAGCACCAGCACGGCGCTGCCGGTTCTCCGGTAGTGCTCCATGTCCGAGGCGGCGGTCTCCAGACTGCCGCCGTAGGAAGAGAGCTGCTTGGCGTTGATGCTCACCAATCCCCGGGGCTGCATGGGATAGCGGGAGGTGGGCAGGGAGTTTTCCAGAATGACGGGGAACTCCCCCAGTCGGCTGTACAGCTCCTCTCCGGAGAGGGTCAGTCTGGCCCAGTCGCCTGCCAGCACACCGGCCTCCAGCAGCGCTTCCGTGTCCTGCCTGCTTTGGAGCAGGGTGTGCTTGACCCGCTCGTCCACCCGCCCGCTCTCGCTGAAAAACACAATTGCGTCCCGGGGCAGATAGTCCGCCCCGGCAGTCAGCTCCGGGTAAATGGCCGTCAGATACCGATCCATGCCGCCCACCTCGGCGCCGCTGCGCAGCCGCTCCGCATCCTCCCGCAGGGAGGCGGTCAGCCTCTCGTTCTTCTGTTTTTTCTCCAGCTTGTCGGCAAGCCCCGCCAGCTGCGCGGCCAGACCTGCCGCGCCGCCCTCCGCGTGGGAAGGCAAAACCTCCGCCGCGGGCAGCAGCAGGGCGGACTTGACATTTTTCACCCTGCGCTGGGTGACGGGGTCGAACTGACCCATGGAGTCGATCTCATCGTCGAAGAACTCGCAGCGCACCGGCTGCTCCATCAAGGGGGCGAACACATCCAGAATCCCGCCCCGCAGGGCGAATTGCCCCACGCCCTCCACCTGCTCGCACCGGACGTATCCGGAGGAGAGCATCCACTCCGGCAGGCGGGACAGATCCTCCCGCTCCCCCAGTTTCAGCGTTCGGACGGCGGAGAGCAGCTGCCGCTTCGGTGCCGTTCGGGCCATCAGACCGTCCGCCGTGGCCACGGTGACGGGAGCCTTCCCCTTCGCCAGGGCATACAGCGCCGCCAGACGGCTGCGCTCCCACTCCCGGGAGGACACCGCCCCGGCGCGGAACTGCCACTCCCGGGACAGCAGCAGCACCGGCTCCGCCCCCGTGAGACACCGCAGATCCGCCGCCAGACGGCGGGCCTCCTGCTCATCCCCGCAGACAAAGACCGCCGGGCGGCCGCAGCCCTTGGCCACCGCCGCGCCCACGCAGCTGCGGTGAACCGGCTGCAGACCCGTCACCGCCACGGGGCAGCCGCCGTCCTCCGCTCTGCGAATCAGCTCGGCCACCTCCGGAATGGTATTCAGTTTTTGCAGGAACTGCTCCATGGCGCTCTCTTTTCTTGTAAAATTTTGGAAGTCATAACGTGGAACAGGGCGCACTCCGACCCGGAGGGGCGGGGTGTACCCAAATCAATCTATGCGCTTGCGGGATAAATCTGACGTGAAAAGTGGAAGTCAGTTGAATCGGTTCATGGCTGCGGCAGAGCCGCTCTCAATGATGCAGGCCGCGGCATCCACGGCACGGCCGAAGGCGTCCAGCAGCTCCTTCTTTTCCTTCTGGGAAGGCTCGCCGATGACCCAGCCGACCATATCATGCTCGGCATCGGCAGGCGCGCCGATGCCAATTTTCACCCGGGGGAACTGGTCCGTGCCCAGGTGGGCGATGATGTTCTTGATGCCGTTGTGACCGCCGGCGGAGCCGGAGGGCCGCACCCGGAGCTTGCCCACGGGCAGCGAGACGTCGTCATAGATCACCAGCACATGGTCGGCGGGAATTTTGTAGAACTGCGCCGCCTCCCGTACGGCCTCGCCGGAGAGGTTCATAAAGGTCTGGGGCTTCATGACCAGGCATCGGGCGCCCGCGAAGTCCAATAGGTTGTAAGCGGCTTTGAACTTGATCCGGTTCAGCCGGACGCCCTGCCGCTCCGCCAGCAGGTCCACCGTCAGAAAGCCCATGTTATGGCGGGTTTTTTCATAATTCTGGCCGGGATTCCCAAGTCCCACCACCAGCCACTCCACAGCGGAGGAATTGTTTCCGAACAGCATGGTGTCACTCCTTTGGGATAAAAATCGGGCAGATGACACAGGCGGGAAAGCCGCCTTTCCCGCCTGTGGTCAGAGATACCGGGTGGTTTACCGGAACAGCTTCGAGATGGAGATCTCCTGGTAGGTGCGCTCAATGGCCTCGGCAAACATGGGGGCCACAGTCAGATAGGTGATTTTGTCGCTCTTGGCGGGATCGATGGCGGGAATGGTGTCCAGCAGCGCAAGCTCGGTGATGCAGCTGTTGTTGACCCGCTCGATGGCCGGGCCGGAGAGCACGCCGTGGGACGCGCAGGCGTGGACGCTCTTGGCGTGACCCACGTCGATCAGGGCCTGGGCAGCGTTGCACAGAGATCCGCCGGTGTCCACCATGTCGTCGAACAGGATGCAGTCCCTGCCCTCCACCTCGCCGATGACGTTCATGACCTCGCAGCAGTTGGCCTTCTGGCGGCGCTTGTCCACGATGGCCAGAGACATGTGCAGCTTCTGCGCGAAGGCCCGGGCGCGGGCCACGGAGCCCACGTCGGGAGAGACCACCATCATGTTCTCACACTCGGAGCCAAACTTTTTGGCGTAGTAGTCCACAAAGATGGGATTTCCGGCCAGGTTGTCCACGGGGATATCAAAAAACCCCTGAATCTGGGCGGCATGCAGGTCCATGGTCAGCACCCGGTCGGCGCCGGCCTTGGTCAGCATGTTGGCCACCAGCTTGGCGGTGATGGGGTCCCGGGCCTTGGCCTTGCGATCCTGCCGCGCATAGCCGTAATAGGGGATGACGGCGGTGATGCGGCCGGCGGAGGCACGCTTGAGCGCGTCGATCATGATGAGCAGCTCCATCAGGTTTTTGTTGACGGGGTCGCAGGTGGACTGGACCACAAACACGTCGGAGCCGCGGACCGTCTCGTACAGGGAGACAAAAATTTCGCCGTCGGAGAACGTTCCCACCTCGGCCTCACCTAACTTGGTACCCATCAGCTTGCAAATGTCGGTCGCCAGCCTGGGGTTTGAATTTCCGCAGAAAACTTTAATATCCTTGCCGTGAGCAATCATTGTTCAGCGCCTTCTTTCTTTGTTCCGTATTCTGTATTTTTTATCTCGTCATTTCATAATTCTCTTCATAACGCCGGGTCCGCCCCCCTCCGGCGGCAGTCCGGTGCGCTCCGTCCCCGGTTTGAACGGCAGACAAGAAAAAACCGCCCGGCACCACAGTTCATCCGCGTCCGTTCACCCTTTTTGGGGCGACGCGAACTGGATGGCTTCCGGTGTCGGCGGCCTGGTAACAGCCGGGTAGAAAGGATTCGCAGGCAAGAACAGAACGTCACGATTCATTGCCATGGAAAGCCCCTCCTTGTGCTTTGGTAATTGTATTATACCAAAGCTCCGCAAAAAATCCAGTGTTTGTCTGCAGAATGTTCTCATAATTTTTCCGCTGCTTTTCGTCAAATTAAACGGTTTTTTATGAAAAATGCCCCGCCGGGCCCAAAAACATGCGAACTTGAGCGGTTTTTTCGGCGTTTTGTAAAAATCTCCTGGGGTTTCCCATAATTTTTTCCTGAAATCAGCTGTTTTTTGCACTTTATAGTTGAATTTCTATCAATCAAGGGGTACAATAATGCTCGTCTCTGAAAAAGGAAGGTCGCGTGTTCAATGCTCAACATCGTTCTGGTCGAACCGGAAATTCCGCAGAACTGCGGCAACATCGCCCGCACCTGTGCGGCTACCGGCAGCCGGCTGCACCTCATCCGTCCGCTGGGGTTCGAGATCTCTGACCGCGCCGTCCGGCGCGCGGGTCTGGACTACTGGCATCTGGTTGAGGTGTCTGACTATGAAAATCTGGACGCTTTCTTTGCGAAACATCCGGAGGCCGCGGACAATCTGTGGCTGACGACGACAAAGGCGCCCCGCCCCTACTGCGAGGCATGGTTCCGGGACGACTGCTGGCTGTTTTTCGGCAAAGAGACCGCCGGTCTGCCCCTCTCGCTCCGGGAGACCTACCGCGATCGGTGCATCCGCCTGCCCATGGTGTCCGACGCCCGGAGTCTGAACCTGTCCAACACCGTGGCGGTGTGCGTCTACGAAGCGCTGAGACAGATCGGATTTGACGGCCTGCAGGGCACCGGTGAAATGGCATCTCAGTCCCCCCGGACGTAAGTGTTTTCTTTTTTCAAGTCAAAGAAATCGTTTAACATTGCTCATGCAACAATTAAGTAGGAGGTCTTTAAATGAACTACAACAAAAAAACCGTTTTGGATGTGGACGTCCACGGAAAGAAAGTCCTTCTCCGCTGCGATTTCAACGTTCCGCAGGACAAGGTGACCGGCGCCATCACCAGCGATAAACGCATTGTGGCCGCGCTGCCCACCATCCGGTATCTGCTGGAGAACGGCGCGGCGGTCATCGCCTGCTCCCATCTGGGCAAGCCCAAGAACGGGCCGGTGCCCGAGCTGAGTCTGGCTCCCGTGGCGGCGCGTCTGGGCGAGCTGCTGGGCCGCGAGGTGATTTTTGCCCATGACACCGTGGGCGAGGATGCCCAGGCAAAAGCCAGGGCGCTCCAGCCGGGAGAGATTCTGCTGCTGGAGAACACCCGCTTTGAACCGGGTGAGACCAAGAACGACCCCGAGCTGTCCAAGCAGCTGGCCTCCCTGGCGGAGCTGTACGTATCCGACGCCTTCGGTTCGGTGCACCGGGCCCACGCCTCCACTGTGGGCGTGGCGGACTATCTGCCCGCCGTGTCCGGCTTCCTGGTGGCCAAGGAGCTGGAGATCATGGGCGGAGCACTGAATAACCCCAAGCGCCCCTTCGTGGCGGTGCTGGGCGGCGCCAAGGTCTCCGACAAGATCGCCGTCATCAGCAACCTGCTGGACAAGGCCGACACTATCATTATCGGCGGCGGCATGGCCTACACCTTTGCCAAGGCGCAGGGCGGCAGGATCGGCAACTCCCTGCTGGAGGCCGACAAGCAGGAGTTCGCGCTGGAGATGATCCAAAAGGCCAAGGACCGGGGCGTGAAGCTGCTGCTGCCCTCCGACACCCTGGCCGCCAAGGAGTTTTCCCCCACCGCCGCACCCGTTGTGGTGGACACCATGAATATCCCCGACGACATGGAGGGGCTGGACATCGGTCCCAAGACCGTGGAGGTGTTCTGCAGCGCCGTCAAGGGCGCCGGCACCGTGGTCTGGAACGGTCCCATGGGTGTGTTTGAGTTTGAGGCCTTCGCCGGCGGCACCCGCGCCATGGCCAAGGCTCTGGCGGAATCCGGCGCCGTCACCATCGTGGGCGGCGGCGACAGTGCGGCAGCCGTGGAGCAGATGGGCTTTGCCGACAAAATCACCCACATCTCCACCGGCGGCGGCGCCAGCCTGGAGTTCCTGGAGGGCAAGTCCCTGCCGGGCGTGGCCTGTCTGCTGGACAGGTAAGCACTCCCCTCTATCGTTTTCCCCGGCCGCAGCCAGCGGACCGCAAAACTGTTTCTCAAAAAATACCATCGTTTTTTTCGCATAGATTGCGACCATGACAGAAATAAAAGGAGTAGAGAATATGAATCACAGATATCGTAAAACCGTCATCGCCGGCAACTGGAAGATGAACATGACCTCCACCGAGACCAAGAAATTCGCCGAGGACCTGAAGAAGATCATGCCCCGCGCCAAATGGTGCGAAACGGTGATCTGCGTCCCCGCCTGCAATATCTCCACCGCCGCGAAGGCATTCAAGGATCTGCGCATCTCCGTGGGCGCCGAGAACATGTACTTCGAGTCCAAGGGCGCCTTCACCGGCGAGGTTTCCGCCGAAATGCTGAAGGATCTGGGTGTAAAATATGTCATCATCGGCCATTCCGAGCGCCGCCAGTACTTCGCCGAGACCGACGCCACCGTCAACAAGAAGGTTCACGCCGCGCTGGAGGTGGGTCTCAATCCGATCATATGCGTGGGTGAGACGCTGGAGCAGCGGGAACTGGGCATTACTCCGGAGTGGATCGCCCTGCAGGTCAAGTCCGCTCTGTACGGCGTGCCCGCCGACAAGCTGCGCCGCTGCATCGTCGCCTACGAGCCCATCTGGGCCATCGGCACCGGTAAAACCGCCACCTCCGACCAGGCCGGCGAGGTCTGCACCGGCATCCGCGCCACCATCCGTGCCCTGTACGGCGCCCGCGTGGCCCGCTCCGTCACCATCCAGTACGGCGGCTCCATGAATCCCAAGAACGCCGCGGAGCTGCTGGCCCAGCCCGACATCGACGGCGGCCTGATCGGCGGCGCAGCCCTGAAGCCCGACCAGTTTGTCGACATCATCAACGCCGCGAATCAGGAGTAAATCCCGGGGAACAGCCCCCCTCCGCGCCACGGCGGCGCTGGGCGCAGCTTCCGTGGCCGCACTGTCAAAATTGTGAGCACTGTCCGCGAATGCGGATGAAATGAGGATTTTTTCAATATGAACAAGACTCCTACTACCTTGATCATCATGGATGGCTTCGGCCTTTCCGATCAGGGGTCCGGCAATGCCGTCCGCGCGGCGAAGACCCCCCGGCTGGACAAGATTTTTGCCTCCTCCGCCAACACCACCCTGCAGGCCTCCGGCCTGGAGGTGGGTCTGCCCGAGGGCCAGATGGGCAACAGCGAGGTGGGCCACACCAACATCGGCGCCGGACGGGTGGTTTTCCAGGACCTGCCCCGCATCTCCAATGCCGTTGCCGATGGTTCCTTCTTCCAAAACCCGGCGTTCAACCACGCCATGGACGACTGCCTGAAAAACGGCACATCCCTCCATCTGATGGGTCTTCTGTCCGACGGCGGCGTGCACTCCCATATCACGCATCTGTGGGCGCTGCTGAAGATGGCCAAGAACAAGGGCCTTGAGCACGTGTATATCCACGCGTTTCTGGACGGCCGCGATGTCTCCCCCACCTCTGGCGCCGGCTTTGTGGCGGAAACGGTGGAAAAGTGCCGTGAGTTCGGCGTGGGCAAAATCGCCACGGTGATGGGCCGCTTTTACGCCATGGACCGGGACAAGCGCTGGGACCGGGTGGAGCAGGCCTATGACGCCATGGTCTATGGCGAGGGAGTCATCAATCCCGTCCCCGTGGCGGCGGTGAAGGACTCCTATGCCGCCGGACGCACCGACGAGTTTGTGGAGCCTGTGGTCTGCGACGCGGACGGCTGCATTTCCGACAACGACAGCGTGATTTTCTTCAACTTCCGGCCCGACCGGGCCCGGGAGATCACTCGCTCGCTGGTGGATCCGGAATTCAGCGGCTTTACCCATCAGCGCTTCCCCCTGACCTTTGTGTGCAGCACCGAGTATGACGCCGCCATGCCCAATGTGGAGGTGGCTTTCCCCCGCATCGCCGTGAAAAACGGACTGGGTGAGTATCTCAGCCAGATGGGTATGACCCAGCTGCGCATCGCCGAAACGGAGAAATACGCCCATGTGACCTTCTTCTTCAACGGCGGTTCCGAGACTGTGTTCCCCGGCGAGGACCGGGTGCTGGTTCCCTCCCCCAAGGTGGCCACCTACGATCTTCAGCCGGAGATGAGCGCAGCGGAGGTCTGCCGGAAGTGCGTGGAGCGGATTGAATCCGGCGCGTATGACGTCATCATTCTGAATTTTGCGAACTGCGACATGGTGGGCCACACCGGCGTGTTCGAAGCGGCGGTTAAGGCCGTGGAAACCGTGGACGAGTGCGTGGGCAAGGTAGTGGACGCCACGTTAAAGATGGGCGGCATCGCCATGATCACCGCCGATCACGGCAACGCCGAGCAGATGACGGAGCCCGACGGCAGCCCCATGACCGCACACACCACTAATCTGGTTCCCTTCATCCTCTGCGGCGCCGGCACGGAGCTGCGCTCCGGCGGGCGGCTTGCGGACATCGCGCCCACCATTTTGGACGTGATGGGTCTGGAGCGCCCCGCGGAGATGACCGGCAAAACGCTGATCGTGAAGTAAACGTCGGCTTGTTCCGGCCATTCTATCAAAAAAGCCGACGGCAAAACCCCGCCGGAAGGCGGGTGCTCAGACCGCTTTTGCGGCGCAAGCGCAATGCCTGGCATCCACATGTTATCGTGGAGCCAGGCACTGCGTTTTTTATATAACGGTAAAGAACTTAAATCTCATTCACTTTTTTATCCAGCAGCTTACTCAGCACAACATAGAATACCATGGTGCATACCATGCCGATGATGGGCGAAATAAAAAAGTTGTTTTTCAAAGCGGTGTATCCGCACAAACTGCCGCCCAGCCAGGATACGAGTGCCAGCCAGTTGACGGAACGCTTCTCTTTGCTGTTCTTAATAATGAACCATTCCGCCACGATAAGGCCGGGAATGGGCGGCAGCAACACGGACAGTGCCTGTGTCACCGGCAGAAGGTATTTCACGGCGCCTACAGCGGCAAAGATGCCAGCGGCTGCCGAAACGACTATGGCCAGCAGCTTATGGCTGACTTTTCCTCCCAGTTTGGTGCCTTCAAATACATTTTGTATCGCAAGACTGGCGCCATAAATATTATTGTCCTGCGTCGTCCACAAGCAGAAGATCGCGCAGAAAAACACCAGCACGCCAAGACCCAGGGCGGAAGTAGCAGCCACAAAGCTCTTTTCTCTTGTCGCGGTAGCCACCATGATTCCGCAGAGCTCCAGCCCGAAAAGGCCGACAATCACGGCGATAAAAGCGCTTGACACGACGTGTGATGTCTTTTTGGCGAACCGGCATACATCGGGCGTGATGATGCATCCGAAAACCCAGGCACCGATAAATGTGGCTGTGGCCGCGGTAAATGTGAGCGGTGCGGCATCAGGCGTGAACGCCAGCATGTTCCCGTATCCCACTTTCATACCCACAGCGATGACGCTGGCGATTGTGAGCACTAAGGCGCAGGGAACACCCAGCCAGCTGACAAACTCAAGACCTTTCATACCGCGGATGGCGGACTGCGCCCAGAGGGCTACAACCAAAATGGCGGTGAGACCCACGGGAACGGGCCACCAGGAAAATGTGCTCTGAATCATATGAGAAAACGTATCGGCATTGACTGCAATCCAGTTGACTGCAGAGAGCGCAAGGATAAAGGAAAATATGCTGGAGGCCCTTGCGCCCAGCGCTTGACGGGACAGGAAAGAAGTGGAAAGGCCGGTGTGAAGGGCTACAAGACCCAATAAAATGGCAATCAGCGCCAGGAACAGGTTTCCGACCAAGCAGGCCAGAACGGCACCCTTAAAGGCCATTTGGGAACCTACGGCCGCCCCGGTTACAAAGTTTGAAAGGGAAATTGTGTAACCTGCCAGTATGACAAAAATACTGCTTCCTTTCTTGCGCTGGCTGTCCGGCACCTTTTCAAAGGCATATTCGTGGACTTCATCGACTTCCGGGGCAAGATTTTCTGATTTCTCTTTAGAGATAATGGCTAACTTCCGCTAAGATAACTCATATTGGTTATACCCGGCGCCCCTCCTTCAAGCGTCGCGGTACTTTACCACCAGGTATGTGGGATAGGGTCTGTTATAGAATGATGCTGCGATTCCACGAAGGATCTTCCTTCAAAAAATCAGTGCGTCTGTGACAGCCCCGGCTTTCCGTGCGCTCCAGCGAGGCGCGGAGGATCAGCCGCCCCAATGTAATCAGCTGCAGCATGTGCATGACCTTTATAGCCTGGTCGAAGTCTCCTCCCGGCTGCGCTAGCAGCTCCTCCTCCAGCATGGCAAGCGCCTCCAGCCCTGCCGAAAGACCCTCTGCATTCCGCAGGATACCGCCACAGCGCCAGAGAATACTCCCCAGCTTGTTTTTTCCCTCTGCAAGCGCCGCATTCAACGCGGGGTTTTGTGGCTGCTCCGCCCGCTTCAGCGCCGGCTCCATGAGACATTCTATCCAAGACGGGTACGCTCCGGCGAGGGTGGCATCCTGCGCCGCGCACCTCCCGGCAATACTGCCAAAGACCGCGTTTTCGGTTAAAGCGGTGGCCCCAAGGCGGTTGGCTCCATGAATCCCGCCCGTTACCTCGCCTACCGCATAGAGACCCGCCACGTCTGTGCGGCAGTTTTCATCGATGATCACACCGCCGCAGGAAAAATGGGCGGCCGGAACTACTTCGATGAGGTTTTTGGAGGGGTCTGCCCCTGCCGCCGCCATCTGTCCGGCATAACTGAAGCTCTGCGACAGGGCTTCCGGGGAAATGTGTCTGGCATCCAGATACACGCCCCCGTGCAAAGAGCCCCGGCCCTCCGCCAGCTCGGTTGCTATAGCGGCGGATATCACAGCCCGCGTGGAATTTTCCATAGATTGCGCATCATATCGCTCCATAAATCGTTCCAGATGACCGTTGAGCAATATTGCGCCCTCGCCCCGCAGGGTATCGTTCACCAACCGCCCCTTCAGCCGCGGCGGATAGGCAATGGTTGTGGGCATAAACTGGACAAACTCCATATCTCGCAGACGGCATCCCGCCTCCCGGGCCAAGATGTAACCCTCGCCTGTGAGGCCGGGCGTATTGGTCGTATGTTCATAAAGGGCGGCCAGTCCTCCGGTTGCCAGAACAACTGCCTTTGCCAGAATAAAAAGAGGCGCTCCCCCACTGTCCATTCCAGCCGCACCCACCACCCTGCCATCCTTCCGCAGCAGTTCGGCAATCAGCGCGTTGCTGATAAAACGAACCCCCAGACCCTTAGCCCGCTGCAGCATAACCCGATAGGCGTCCGCACCGTGTCCGGAAGCGCAGCGAAGGGAGCGCGGGTGGGTATGTCCTCCGGATCTGAACAGCCGGTAGCTGCCATCTTCGCGGCAATAAAACTTCACCCCCCAATCGGCCAGGGTTTCAATAGCCCGGGGGGCCTCCTCGGCAAGGCGGGTCACCAAACAAACATCCGCAAGTTCGGCGCCGCTGCGCAGGGCGTCAGCCACAAAGCACTCTACGGAATCTCCGGCTTCATCCATTGCCACCGCGAATCCGCCTGCAGCCATGACGGTGGAATTTCCCCCCGCTTTGGAAATCACAAGAACGGATGCGCCTGACTCTGCCGCGGCAATCGCGCTGCATAGGCCGGCGCCGCCGCTCCCCAAAATCAGTACGTCTGTTTGAATTGCGTCATTCGGAACGCGCATATCACAGTTCACGCACATTCCCCTCCTTCCGCTTGCAGCGTATATATTGAGACGTGAAAATCCATTAAATGGCCGGATTGGTCAACGTCCTGTGCCAAAGCAGGCTTGTCCCAGTGCAGGGAGGGCGAAGACCAGCTATCATTTCTGATGCAAAACAGATTGAATCTGCCGCGCCCACCGGCTGCAAGTAAGCTGGTGGAATTTTTTTCCCCCCGCAGAGCAGCCGACATGGATCAGGCGGCGTAGACTTCGCCCGGAAACGCCCTCCGGTTATCTGCAAACAGTCCACCGAGCCATGCATTCCCCACGCAGGCACCCATTCGCAGTTCGAGACTATCATAAGTGTGAATCGCAGCGGGGGGCCAAGCGTTCTGCTTATAATTGGCGTGCAGTATAGTACTACCATTGATAGTGTATCACCACTTACCACACATTTCCAATACCGTAAAGTATACCAAACATGACCCTTGCAAACATTTATGTATATGTAAAAAGCGCTGATTCAATCGACAGTGTCCCCCTAAAATGGTATAATAGAGAATTGCAGCGATCTTGCGGCCGGTTGTGCCGGAGATTGGCAATAAGGAAAACTCTGATATTTTTCAGAATTCGGGTATCTCATCCTTCCCGGTTAATTGTATTTTTTCCTCATACCAGAGCGGTTACGGACTTTTTCAGACAAAGCGGGGAGCGGCTGCAGTGCAGCCGCTCCCTTTAACCGGTGATTACTTTTTCAGTACCGAGGCCGCGACGGCATCCGCCAGGGCGTCCATGTCGGTCAGATTCTGCTCCAGCAGCGAGGAGGTCATGGTCAGGCTCTCGTCGAGAATGTCGATGTGCTTGAGCTCCTCCAGCGTCTCCCGCATCAGGTTGCCGGAGCTGGGGGCCCAGGAGCCGTTTTCCACGATGGCGCAGGTACGGTTCTGCAGATTCAGCGCCCGCATGTCATCCAGGAAGCTCTGCATCGGCGGGAACACCCGCAGGTTGTAGGTCACCGACGCCAGCACCAGATGACTGTATTTGAACAGGTCCGAGATCAGGTAGGACACATGGGTGCTGGAGACATCGTACAGCCGGGTGTTGATCACGCCCCGCTCCGCCAGCTTTGCGGCCAGAATCTCCGCTGCGGACTCCGTGTTGCCGTACATGGAGGCGTAGACGATCATCACGCCGGTCTCCTCCGGCTCGTAGGTGCTCCAGTGGATATATTTGTCCAGAATGTAGCCGATGTCTTTGCGCCACACCGGGCCGTGGAGGGGGCAAATGTACTTGATATCCAACCCACCGGCCTTTTTCAGCAGCGCCTGCACATGGGGGCCGTACTTGCCCACGATGTTCGTGTAATACCGCCGGGCATCGTCCAGCCACTCGCCGTCAAAGTCGAACTCGTCGGCGAACAGCTTGCCGTCCAGCGCCCGGAAGGAACCGAAGGCGTCGGCCGAGAACAGAACGCCGTTGGTGACGTCGAACGTCACCATGGCCTCCGGCCAGTGGACCATGGGCGCGTTCACAAAAGCGACGGTGTGAGCGCCGAAGCAGCGGGTTTCGCCCTCCTGCACTTCCTCCACATTGTCGCCGATGGCGAAGCCAAACTGGTGGAGCAGGATGACGGCCTTGGGCGTGGTGATGATCTTCACCGCGGGCCAGCGCAGCAGAATCTCCTCGATGGCGGCGGCGTGGTCCGGCTCCACATGGTTGATGACCAGATAATCCAGCGGGCGACCGTTCAGAACCGCCTTCACGTTCTCCAGAAACTGGCGGCCCACGGACCAGTCCGCCGTGTCGAACAGCACGGTTTTTTCATCCAGCAGGACGTAGGCATTGTAGGAAACCCCGTGATACAGGGGGTGGATATTTTCAAACAGGGCCAGCCGGTGATCGTTGGCGCCAACCCAATACAGGTCATCCGTGACTTTCCGATAGCAGTACATAGAAATACCTCCTTTTATTCTGTACAGTCCGCTCCGCGTGACGCGGCTCAGACCTCAATTTCGATGAACTGATCCGCGGATTCACCGCAGTGCGGGCAGCTCCAGCCGTCCGGCAGTTCCCGGAACGGGGTGCCCGGCCGGACGTCGCTCTCCGGATCGCCCAGCAGCACGTCGTACTCGAAGCCGCAGCCGTTGCAGAGGAAGAGCTTGCGGGACTGGGTGACCTTCTTGGCGGTGGCGCGCTTGATCTTTTTCATGGGCGGCGCTTCCTTCTTGGGCTCGCCGTTGTCCAGAGCCTTGGTCAGCAGGGGCAGAATTTCTTTCACATCACCCACGATGCCGTAGTCGCAGTTTTTGAAGATCTTGGCGTTGGGATCGATGTTGACCGCCACGATGGTGGAGGCCTCCTTGATTCCCTTCAGGTGCTGGCCCGCGCCGGAGATACCGCAGGCGATGTACAGATTGCCCTTGAACTTCTGGCCGGACATGCCGACGTAGCGGTTCAGCGGCAGATATTTCAGCGTCTCCGCCACAGGGCGGGAGGAGCCGATGGCCGCGCCCGCTGCCTGAGCCAGATCCTCCGCCAGCTTCATGTTCTCCTTCTCGCCGATGCCCTTGCCGGCGCTGACCACCCGTTCCGCCTGCGCGATGGGAGTGTCCATGGGGATGCCCACGGTGAAGTCGTAGCCGTCCTTGACCAGATTGGACACCAGTGTGTCCACCCGCTCCTGTGCGGTGCCGTCGTTCAGAATCAGCTTCTTGCGCACGCCGGTTTCCGGGCCGTGCTTGGTGCGGACAGCGGGGGTGTCAGCCTTGGCAATCCTGCCCAGAATGTGGGAGGCAATGACCACCCGCTGAATTTCGTTGGTTCCCTCGTAGATGGTGGTGATCTTGGCGTCACGGTAGGCGCGCTCCACCTCCATTCCCTTGAGATAGCCGTTGCCGCCGAAGATCTGGAGCGCATCGTTGGTGATCTCCAGCGCCACCTCGGAGGCGTACTGCTTCGCCATGGCGGACTCCATGCCGTAGGGGGCGTGCTCCTCCTTCAGGGCGGCTGCGCTGTAGATCAGCAGCCGGGCGGCGCGGAGTTTTGTGGCCATGTCCGCCAGCTTGAAGGCGATGCTCTGCTGCTGACAGATGGGCCGGCCGAACTGGACACGCTCCTTGGAGTATTCCAGCGCCGCTTCATAGGCACCCTGGGCAATCCCCAGCGCCTGTGCGGCAATGCCGATGCGGCCGCCGTCCAGTGTGGCCATGGCGATCTTGAAGCCCTGGCCCTCCTGTCCCAGCAGGTTCTCCTTGGGCACCTTCACGTTGTTAAAGATCAGCTCACAGGTGGCGGAGGAACGGATGCCCATCTTGTCATAGTGGTCACCGAAGGCAAAGCCTTCCCAGCCCTTCTCCACAATGAAGGCGGAGATGCCCCGCACGCCGATGTCGGGCGTTGTAATGGCGAACACCACGTAGGTATCCGCCTCGCCTCCGTTTGTAATGAAGATTTTCCCGCCGTTCAGGAGATAGAAATCGCCGTCCAGTTCGGCGGTGGTCTCGGTGCCGCCGGCGTCGGAGCCTGCGTTGGTCTCGGTCAGGCCGAAGGCGCCCAGCTTCCGGCCTGAACACAGATCGGGAAGATACTGCTGTTTCTGTTTCTCGGTGCCGAATGCGGCGATGGGCCAGGTTCCCAGAGAGGTGTGGGCGGACAAAATCACGCCGGTGCCTCCGTCCACCCGGGCCAGCTCCTCCACCGCGATGGCATAGCTGCCAGCGTCCAGACCCGCCCCGCCGTATTTTTTCTCATAGGGAATGCCCATCAGGCCCAGTTCCCCCAGCTTTTGCACAATCTCCCGCGGGAACTGGTTTTCCTTGTCCATCAGGAATGCGACGGGCTTGACCTCGGCCTCCGCAAATTCCCTGACTTTTGTCCGCAGTGCCTCCTGTGCCTGTGTTGTTTGATACAACATATCCAGACCTCCTTTATTTCATTTGGCCGCTCTGCAGTTTCCCGCAGATCGGATCAGTTCTTCCAGTGTTTTCTGCTTCAGCTCCTCTTCCAGCCGGTGCTGAATGCGGCAGAACTCCCGGTGGACGCCGCAGCAGCCTTCGGGATTGTTTTCGCAGAGAAAGTCGGGCCGCAGACATTCGGTGAGCAGCAGATCCTCGCCCAGCGCGTGGAACAGATCCCACAAGGTCAGCTCGCTGCAGGGCCGACTGAGAAGATACCCGCCCTCGGCGCCCCGTCTGCTTTCCACAATGCCGGCCTTGGCGAGCTTCTTCAGCATCTTGTAGGTAACGCCCGTCTGGATATGCTCCCTCCTGGCGATCTCCGGAGCAGGCAGTTGTCCGTTCCGGTGCAGTGCCCGGATCGCCCGGACCGCGTAATCCATTTCTCGGGTGACCAGCATGCAGGCCGCCCTCCTTTCAATCTGAACCATTTAAGTACAGTATAGACCTGGAAGTTGGTTTGTCAATCCTCTTTACAAAACTAATGAATTTTTATATAAAAAGCAAAAAATTCAAGTGAAATTAAAGCGAGATGAACAAAAATTTCCTTTCTTACCGGTGCGCAGTCCGGAAAGCCTGCCGGGAAAATCCCGAAAACCTTCCATTTGGCGAGGAATGCCGGAATTTTGGGGGCATTCGCTTGACGAAAGGAAAAAGGTGTCTTAGTATTAAGGCGAAAAGGGGTGTGCGGTGTGAATATCGCGATTGTAACCGGCGCGTCCAGCGGACTGGGCGGGGAGTTTGTCCGGCTGCTGGCCCGGGATGCGGCACTGGATGAAATCTGGGTGATCGCCCGGCGGGAGGATCGGCTCCGGGCGCTGCAGGAGGGAATTTCCACGCCGCTGCGGGCGCTGCCGCTGGATTTGACAGAAAAATCCTCCATCCGGGAACTGGTGTCCCGTCTGGAGGAAGCGCAGCCTCTGGTGCGGATGCTGGTGAACGCCGCCGGGTTTGGAAAAATCGGCAGTGACGAGGACATCTCTCTGGAGGACTGCGAGAACATGATTGATCTGAACTGCCGGGCCGCCGTGGCGGTGACTCACGCGGTTCTTCCGTACATGGGTCCCGGAGACCACATTATGCAGATCTGTTCCACCGCCGCATTTCAGCCCTTCCAGTATCTGAGCATTTATGCCGCCAGCAAGTCATTCCTCTATCGATACAGCCGGGCCCTGCGGGTGGAACTGCTGTCCCGGCGGATCTCCGTCACGGCAGTATGCCCCTACTGGATTCGGGATACGGAGTTCATCGGCACGGCGCAGAAGACCCGAAACAGCACCTATGTCCGCCGCTTTCCATTGGCCTCCCGGCAGCGGAATGTGGCCCGATGGGCCATGTCTGACACCCGGCTGGGTCTGGCGGTTTCCACTCCGGGTCCCATCTGCCTGATTCACCGTATTGTGGCAAAATTTATCCCCAGTGAGCTCATGATGGGTCTGTGGGCCATTCTGCGCAGACTGTAAAGGGGATACCACTGAGGGCGGTGAGCCGGTTCGGCGGGCAGATTTTCGCTTTTCCCCTGATTGCAAGCGGCTTTTATGCATAACATATCTTATTGTGGTACGCACCCCAACGGCGCTTCGCGCCGCCGCATGATCAGTGGGGAGGCCTGAGCCTCTCCGCGCGGAACTGAAAGGAGAAATTTTTATGGACGACAAGAAGAAAGACACCAAAACGGAGTTCACCGAAATGCTGGAGCCGATGGGCGAGGCCGTCGTGAAGGCGTCCCAGACACTCACGGAGATGGCAAAGGAGGCGGCGGAAAAAGCCGCCCCGAAGGTGAGGGCTGCGGCAAGGAAGGCGGAACCCACGGCGAAAGCCGCGGGAAAGGCCATCAAAGATACCGGACTGAAAGCCGCCGTCATCACGGCGGAAGCCGCCAGTGCCCTGTTACCCAAAACATATGTCCAGTGGGGGGAGAGCCAGATCTCCTGTGCCGAAGTGGCGGACAAGGTCAAGGCCGACTTCCGGGCGAACAACAAGGGCGCTATCCGGTCCTGCCGGATCTATATCAAGCCGGAGGACGGCATGGCCTACTATGTCATCAATGACAAGGAGGGAAAGGTTTCGCTGTAAAGGCGCTTTGCCTTCCCCTGATTCAACACCTGCTGGGCGTTCGCGGGGAATCCTCTGGATAAAAGTGAATCAGGAATTTCTGGGATGAAGCGGACAGTTTCGGCTGTCCGCTTCATCTTTGGCGGAATTTGAGAAAAAAGGGATGCCATATGACTGCGCGCCAAAAGGGCTGTGATCGAGAAATATCTTACATTATCGCAAGTGGTTTTGAAAAGACTCCGCCGAGAGAGGCCCAGGCTTCCAGCTTGAAGTTCAGCCACCGCTGCGGTTGCTTTTCTCCTGCGGCCTTCTTGCTTTCCTGCGCGTGGATGACTTGAGCATCTTCGCAGGCGGCTTCTGGCTTGCCCGGGCACTTGTCTCACCGGTGACAAGTCTTATCCCAACCTGTCACCCTCAGGTTTCGTATTGCGATAAATAACAGTGCCAGCACGACCAGCGAAAGAAATACGTTGGGAACCAGTTGCATGTACAAATGAAAATAGTCAGCCTGATACTTGATATAATAAAAGCATGGCGCATAGAGAAAAATGCCGGTAAACGGAATTGCTATTTTCCAGACTTTGGGTACCGAGAGAATTGTCTTCCCATTGAGACATCCGAAAACCAGAATCTGAATTCCAACGAAAGCGTTAACCGCAAAAATAACAGTTTCACTGATCTCAGAAATCATAATCATTCTATCTTGTTCTGCGCTGACTTGATTGTTAAACATTTGTCAATCCAGATCAGTCCAACGATGGATTGTCGCCCCGGAAAAAGCAAATAAATCTTCATAACGGAAAACATCCGCCATGAAAATGAGTAAAAATGCCAGATTACACAGCAGAATAAAAAGTATCAGGACTTTTAATTTTCTCTTGGACATTTCATCCTCCCCATGGTACATCATCCATCGTTCTGCAGGTGATTTCCCCAATACTATCTGCGCTCCGCTCGGCCGCACCGTAAAATCGCGTCTTAACTGAGTATAAGAGGCTTGAAAGCGTTTGGATCTCCGCAATCCGGTCACTTTTTCACATAAAAATGGTTCTGCTCAGATCAGGCCTTGATGGCCCAGCGCATTTTGGCAGACCGGGCGCGGCTGTTGCGGCCACACTCCTCCGCCGTGGGACGGATGATATCGGTGGCGATTTCGCAGTAGACGCCATCCTGCAGGAGCTGCTTGAAGGACTGCTTCACCAGCCGGTCCTCTCCGGAGTGGAAGGTCAGTATGGCGACACGCGCGCCGCTGGCGAGCACATTGGGGAGCTTTTCCAGAAAGGCACCCAGCGCTTCGAACTCGCTGTTCACGTCGATGCGCAGGGCCTGAAATGTCCGCTGGCAGGATTTTTTAACGGTTTCCTTCCGCTCGCCCGCCGGCAGAAAAATGAGCGTCTCCTCGATGAGCTCCCGAAGTTGAGTTGTGGTGGAGACTTCTCCCCCCCGCTTGATGCGGTTGACGATGGCCTTGGAGATTTCCGCCGCATAGGGTTCGTCCGCATTTTCTACCAGCATGCCCTCCAATTCCTCACGGGTGATGTCCCGGAGACGCTGGGCAGCGGATACGCCCGCCGCAGGGTTGAGGCGCAAATCCAGGGGGCCGTCCTTTTTAAAGGAGAACCCCCGGTCCGGATTGTCGATCTGCATGGACGAGACGCCCAGATCCGCCAATACAAAGTCCACAGGTCCCATCTCGTCAGCCAGTTGGTCGATCTCAGCGAAGTTCAGTTGCTTGACGGTCAGGATCTCCGGCCCGTAGCCCATCCGCTCCAGGCGCTGCCTGGTTTTAATGATCTCAATGGGGTCGATGTCCAGGGCGTACAGATGCCCCTTGCCATCCAGGCGCTTGAGCAGTTCCGACGTGTGACCGCCGTATCCCAGGGTTGCGTCCAGACCGGTCTGACCCGGCTTCACCTGTAAGAACTCCAGAATTTCATTCACACAGATGGGAATATGCATCCCTGCGGGGGTGTTCCCCTTCTGTAGAATTTTCGCTACGGTATCCGCGTATTTTTCAGGAGCAAGCTCCTTGTATTTCTCTCCAAATTTCTTGGGGTGTGTGCCCTGGTAGCGTACTCGGCGCCTGTGTCCCTGCTCCTCGTTGCCCATTTCTGCGTGCTCCTTCCAGACTTTCCGTGCCGTGCAAAAGCCTTTTCCTAGAAGTATAGCATACGTAAGGGTGGTAAGAAAGTGATATTTCCTTGTATTTCTGCCATTGGGAGGAACCGATCACTTTCTGTTAACCATAGTGACGCAATCTAAACGCGGACGGTCCTGTACAAAGACGCATTTCGAAAAAGTTCGGAAAATCGCCAGCCAAGCGCGCATGGCAGATGCGCAGGAACTTGTTCTGCGCATCTGCCATGTAAACAATGTGTGTGCTGTATAGAGGTCAACCCTTTTTCATCCAGCAGGCATCCGGGTCGCGTTTCTTTTAGCGATTCTTCCTCGAAGCCTGGGCCGGGTATCGCTCTCATCCAGCATAAGAACGGAAGTGATCGTTACTCACAGTCCTCCGCCAGTTTGCGATACTTGGCATAGCGCGCCTTTGCATCGGCGATATTCTTCTCATAAAGGGCATCGGCCCGTTCGGGGAAGTTGTTCTTCAGGGACGCATAGCGGTTTTCCCCCATGAGAAACTCCCGGATCTTTCCGGTGTCGGGTTCGGGGGAATCCAGCTGGAAGGGATTCCTGCCCTCGGCGGTACGGCGGGGATCATAGCGATACAGATGCCAGTACCCGCATTCCACGGCCTTCTTCATCTCATTCTGGGTGCAGCTCATGCCGGCCTTGATGTGCTGCTCCAGGCAGGGGCAGTAAGCGATGATGATGGAGGGGCCGGGATAGGCCTCCGCCTCGCGGATGGCCTTGAGGGTCTGCGCCTGGTCATAGCCCATGGCGACCTGGGCGACATAGACATAGCCGTAGTTCATGAAGATTGCGCCAAGATCTTTCTTTGCAATCTGCTTGCCGCTTGCGGCGAACTTGGCAACGGCAGCGGCGGGCGTGGACTTGGAGGACTGTCCGCCGGTGTTGGAATAGACCTCGGTATCGAGAACCAGCAGGTTGACATCCCGGTTCTGGGCCAGGACGTGGTCGATGCCGCCGAAGCCGATGTCATAGGCCCAGCCGTCGCCGCCGATGGCCCAGACGGACTTCTTGGCCAGATACGCCTTGTTTTCCAGGATAAATTCGCTGTCCGGCGTCTTTTCGCCGATCTCCAGCGCGGCGATGAGCGCATCGGACACCGCGCGGGACTGTTCCTGATCGTCCCAGCCGGCCAGGTAGGCGTTGACCGCATCAGCCGCCGCACCGGAGCCCTTCATGGCTTCCAGACGAATGAGAATCTCCCGGCGGATGGCATCCTGCGCATGGAAGAAGCCGTAGGCAAACTCCGCATTGTCTTCGAACAGAGAGTGTTCCCAGGCGGGGCCGAAGCCGCGGTCGTCCCGGCAGTAGGGCAGAATGGGTGCGCCGCCGCTGTAAGCGGAGGAGCAGCCTGCGGCATTGCCGATATACATCCGGTCGCCCACCAGCTGGCTGACCAGCTTGAGATAGGTGGTTTCGGCGCAGCCCGCACATGCCGCGGAGAACTGGAAGTAGGGCTTTGCAAACTGAATGGACTTTACATTCTTGCTGCTGACAGCATCCTTCTTCAGATAGGCCTCGTTCATGGCGATTTCATCGAAATTGCTCTGCTCAGGCTTCATCTCCTCGAAGGGCGTCATGACCAGGGCTTCCTTGGCAGGGCATGCCGTCAGGCACACGCCGCAGCCCAGGCAGTCATAAGGCGAAACCTGCATGCGGAAGAAATAGGCGGGAGCGTCCTTGCCCAAACCCTTTGCGGGAACGGTGGTGAAGAACGCGGGAACAGCGGCCTTTTCCTCCCCGGTCAGGAGCACGGGGCGGATTGCCGCATGGGGGCAGACCATGGCGCAGCGGTTGCACTGAATGCAGGCTTCTCCGTTCCACTTGGGCACGGAGGTGGCTACGCCCCGCTTGGAATAGACGGAGGTGCCGTTTTCCCAGGTGCCGTCCAGCACGCCGTGCTTTTTGAACACGGAGACGGGAAGCTTGTCGCCCTGCTGGCGATCCATGGGAATCACAATGTCCTTGACGAAGGAAGAGGCGCTGATTTCCGCGGCAGGGGCGTCGGGCACATCGGCCCAGCTTCCGGGAATCTCCACGGCCACGGCAGCGCCCACGCCCGCATCAACGGCCTGATTGTTCAGGTCGACAATCTTCTGGCCGGCTTTTTTGAAGTAGGAATTGTAGTTGTTCTTCTTCATGTCCTCGACGGCAACGTCCAGGGGAATCACCTTCGTCAGGGCAAAGAAGGCCGCCTGCAGAATGTTGTTGGTCCGGTTGCCCAGTCCGATCTCACCGGCAATCCTGGCCGCGTCAATGATGTAGAAGCGCGCATGCCTGCGGCACAGATCCCGCTTCATCTTCGCGGGGAGATGCTGCTCCAGCTCCCGGGCGCTCCACGGGCAGTTGAGCAGGAAGATCCCGCCCTCCTTCAGGTCTTCGGTGGTGTCGTACTTGTTGACATAGGTAGGAGCATGCACCGCCACGAAATCCGCGGAGGAGACCAGATACGTCGAGCGGATCGGCTCATCGCCGAAGCGCAGATGGGACTGGGTCAGTCCGCCGGACTTCATGGAGTCGTAGGAGAAGTAGGCCTGGGCATACTTGTCCGCGGTCAGGCCGATGGTGGTGATGGCGTTCTTGTTGGCGCCCACCGTGCCGTCTCCGCCAAGGCCCCAGATCTTACAGGAAATCTGGCCGGGGTGCGCAAGCTCCACCTCTTTGTAATCCAGCGAGGTATGGGTGACATCGTCGTTGATGCCGATGGTGAAATTGTTCTTGGGCTTCTCCTGCCCGAGGTTGTCGTAAACGGCAATAAACTGGCCGGGGGTGGTGTCCTTGGAGGAAAGACCGTAACGGCCGCCGACGATCTGAATGTCGCCGCGTCCGGCCTGATTCAGCGCCGTGCACACATCCAGATACAGCGGTTCGCCCACGGAGCCCACCTCCTTGGAGCGGTCCAGCACCGCGATCTTTTTGCAGGCTGCGGGAATGGCATCGGTGAAATGCCGCACAGAGAAGGGCCGGTACAGGTGCACCTGCAGCAGACCGACCTTCCGGCCACCGGCATTGAGCGCATCCACGGTTTCCTTCACCGCTTCCGAGGCGGAGCACATCACCACAATGACCTCCTCGGCATCGGCGGCGCCATAGTAGTTGAACAGCTTGTAATCCCGACCGGTCAGGGCATTGATCTTGTCCATGTAGTGCTGGACCCTGTCGGGCAGGGCGGCGCTCTTTTCGTTGGCGCCTTCCTTGCACTGGAAGTAGACGTCCGGATTGACGTTGTTGCCGCGGTTGGTGGGATGTTCGGGGTTCAGGGCGTGGCGGCGAAACTCCTTGAGAGACTCGTAATCCACCAGGCCTCTCAGGTCTTCATAGTCGAGTGCTTCGATGCGCTGCATCTCGTGGGAGGTGCGGAAGCCGTCAAAGCAGTGCATAAACGCATACTTCGAGCTGATGGCCGAAAGGTGAGCGACGGCCGCCAGATCCATGGCCTCCTGCGGCGTTGCGGACATCAGCATGGCGTAGCCCGTGGTACGGCAGGTCATGAAGTCGGTGTGATCGCCGAAAATGGAGTGGTGATTGGAGGTAACCACGCGGGAAGCGATATGCATGACGTTGGGGAGAAACTGCCCGCCCATGGCGTACATGGCGGGGATCATCAGCATCAGCCCCTGCGACGAGGTAAACGTGGTGGTCAATGCGCCGGCCTGCAAGGAACCGTGGCAGGTTCCCGCGGCGCCCGCCTCGGACTGCATCTGGATCACGTCCACCGTGGAGCCGAACAGGTTCTTCCGGCCCTTGGCAGACCACTCGTCCACTTTTTCCGCCATCGGGGAAGACGGAGTGATCGGGTATATCGCCGCAACCTCAGTAAATGCATAGGCCACATGAGCCGCAGCCGTATTTCCGTCCATAACTACATAATTCTTTTTCATATGGAACACCTCTCTGGTATGATTAACCTTGTCCTCAATTTTCTTGATGCCCTGCCCCTGTCATGAGTTTGACCTCATTGACAGGAAGAATCGACGCGTCAAAAGCATGCTTTGGCGCGTCGAAATTCGGTTTGCCAAATGCAAAACCAACCATCAGCCGGTTTACATGGCCAAACATCTTCCAAATTTGTGAACGTGGAATATATTTGCTTTTACTCTGCAGTGCCCGCCATTTCTGGCTGTGCTGTTTTCTGCGCAGAGTTGCCTATTACACTTTGGATCTCACACAAAATTGCAAACGCGCGCGATTGCCATTTCCGTAAATCCGAGCGTTTCTGCCTTGGTCTGTTTGCCGCCGGCCACATCTCTGACCATCTGATAGAGCTCGTCGCCAAGCTCCTCCAGCGTCTTGCTTCCGTAGATGAGCGGTGAGGCGTCCAAATCGATGTTATCTTCCATCTTGGCAAAGGTCAGCTTGTTGCCGGTAATTTTGATGACCGGCACGATCGGATTTCCGGTGGGGGTGCCGCGGCCGGTGGAAAACACCACTACCTGCGCACCGCCGGCCACCATCGCCGCCACAGAGGACGGATCGTTGCCCGGTGTGTCCATGATCACCAGCCCGCTTTTCTTTTCCACCTGCTTGGCATAGTCATAGACGGCGCTGACCGGGGCATGGCCGCCTTTGTGAATGCAGCCCAGCGATTTTTCCTCCAGAGTCGTAATACCGCCAGCCTTGTTGCCGGGAGAGGGATTCCCCTCCCGCACCTCTTCACCGATCAGCTGCAGGGCTTTTTCATAACGGTGTACGATCTCCAGAATACGGTCGTGAACCTCGGGCGTCGCGGCGCGCTTTGCCAGAATGTGCTCGGCACCGATAAACTCCGTGGTCTCGCTCAGGATGGAGGTTCCTCCGTCCGCGACCAGCAGATCGCTCAGCTGGCCGATGACGGGGTTGGCCGCCAGGCCGCTGGTGGGATCAGAGCCGCCGCACTCCGTGCCGAGAATCAGCTCGGACATCGGAAACTCCTGCTTTTGCAGCAAGGATGCATCCTGTACCATTTCTCTTGCGTAGCGGGTGGCGAGTTCCACAGCCTTGAGCGTTCCGCCCACCTCCTGAATGATGACCTGACGCAGCGGCTTATGGGTGCGCTCTTCAATGGCCTTTACCACCAGATCCATCTGGCAGTTTTCACAGCCCAGGGAGATGACCACAGTTCCGTAGATATTGGGGTTTGCGGCATAGCCGGCCATCACATCCATCGTCAGCTGCTGATCGGAGGCAACCTGAGAGCAGCCGTTCTGATTGTGGAAGGACACGGCTCCTTCGACCTGACCGGCAACGATCCGCGTGGTGTCGGAAGCGCAAACGCTGGCCGGCAGAATCAGTACCCGATTGCGGATGCCCACACGTCCATCCGGACGCTGATATCCATAAAAAGTCATTTGCATCTCCTCCTGTCAGCCATCAAGATTTTCCCGGTGATTGGTGACGTTGTGAACATGGACATGCTCGCCTTTTCTGATATCACAGGCAGCAATGCCGATGTGCTGTCCATACTTGGTGACAGGAGTACCCTTGGGGATGTCCCGGCAGGCGGCTTTATGATAAATCGTGATATCTTCCAGGGCAGGAAAGCTGAACGTTTCACCGTTGCAGACATAGACGATCTCATCGCCCTTTTGGATTGCCTCAATGGCAACCACCGCATTGTCTTCCGGGTCGATGATCATTGCATTGCGCATAAAAGGTATCTCTCCTTTAGAATATCTGAGCCATCATCAGCCAATCAGACCAAAGGTGGCAGGCAGCGGAATCACCAGAGCGCCGATCAGCGCAAGCACGAAAATAAAAACTGAGGAGATGAAGGAGCCCAAGGTGTAGGTCTTAAGACCGCCGGTTACAGTCAGACCGGACATGTTGGTTGCAACCCAGAAGCCGGAGTCATTGACATGACCGATGGAGTTGCCGCCTGAGAGGCAGGCCAACGCAATCCACACGGGATGGCAGCCGATTGCAGGCGCAACCGCAGCCATGATTTGCATGGAGGTCATGCCGGCCACGGTGCCGGAACCCTGTGCCACACGGAAGATCATGCCGATCAGGTAAGACAGGAACATCGCCGGAATCACAGAGTGAGTGCCGGTGCCCAGCATAGAGACAATGCTCTGGCCGATGCCGGTCTGGGTGATGACGGCGGCAAAGCTTCCGCCTGCGCCGGTAATCAGCAGCACCACGCCTGCGGACTTCAGCGCCTCGCCTGCGGATTTTTCAAAGTTCTTGCGGCCGATGTAGGGTATGCTGACGAGATAAGCGCCCAGAGTTCCCAGCAGCATGGCAATCACCTTGGAACCCAGGAACTGGCAGATCACCGGGGACTCATCAAACATGGCGTCGCCCACAGTGCCGGCCAGGATGCAGATGATGGGGATGATAATAGGCAGCAGGGACATGAACATGGAGGGACGTGCCTTCACGGCCTCGCCGCTCTTTGCAGCCTCTCTGGCAGCTACAAGCTCATCCACCACATTGGAGCTGTGGTTGATGTCCTTTTCCTCGTTCCAGATGCCCTTGTCGTGAATCCTGATGTAGATAAAGTCGGAGATCAGAACGGTAATTAAGCCGACAATCAGTCCGACAATCAGCATAATACCCAGGTCAAAACCGAAGATATCAGCAGCGGCCAGCGGATTGGGCGTAGGAGGGACAACGCAGTGAGCCGTTGTCGCGCCGATGGTCAGGCAGCCGGTGACATAGCACATCTTTTTATTGATCTTGGCCGCAATGGTGATGCCGATGGGAATCAGAATAATAAATGTCACGTCGAAGAACACCGGGATGGACAGAATAAATCCGGCCAGGCTGAGTGCCCACATAGCGCGTTTTTCCGGGAATGTCGAAACGATCTTATCAGCAATCGCCGATGCCGCACCGCTGTCCGACAGCAGTTGTCCCAAAATGATGCCGAAGCCAATCGGAAGTCCGATGCTGGTCATCATGTTGCCAAAACCTGATGAAATCGTACCCACCGTATCCATCAGAGAAAGGCCGCATGCCGTGCCCATATACAGGCAGGCAATCACCATACTAATTGCTGCGTTCAGCTTCAGTGCGATGATACAAACCAGAATAATTGCAATTGCGATCGCCAGATTTACAATCAACAGAGTGCTTGTCATTAAATTTTCCCCTTCCTAATATCCAAGATAAAATCCATCTGTAAACACTGTTTCCTCTGTGCCGTGCTCCAATCAGCAGCGCAGAGTATTCAGGATTTACCACATTAAAACAGGTTGCCCTGCGCGTTAAATTGCAACTCATACGGCTCAGAGAGAATCTCAATATTCGGGTTGGCCTTGGCCAGCGGCAGCAGGCCCTCGGAGATCTCGATATACTCGATGTGTGCCGTGTTGTGGATGCGAATCATCTTCATTTGATCCTGATCCTCGGCCTCCGGGCAGCAGCAAAGCGCCAGCTGCAGAGCCTCCCGGTCGTTGTCCATAATCATGGGAATCTTCATCAGGTGTAAAAACGTATTGGTAACGCCGGTGGGATAAGTCATCTCCAGCTTCGTCTTGTTGTAGAGCCGCCGGGTTGTCACCTCCGCCAGTCCAACCCCCTGGGCATTGCCGTGGGTTTCGTCCGTCAGGTCCAGAATAACCACCTTTTCCGCATCGATGCCGCCGGAACAGTACTTGGGCTGGACAAAGCGTCCGGATACATTGGGATCCATTCCGTCTCCGCTGATGTTCTTGCCGATTTGATCCACAACCAGCACATCACATTTGTCAAACAGCAGATGGGCAATGGTCTGATAGGAGATTTCCTTCAGCTTGGGTTCCTCATCGATGATCTCCTGAGGGCACAGCCCCTTAATGAGGTAGGTCTCATCATAGGCGTTTTCGATGACGGCAATGCCGCCAATAACGGGTGCGTTTTTCAGAATCGTCAGGCCGTACTCCTCCACCAGCTCATGCATGATCGCCGGGCTCTGGCTGTGCAGATCATGCGCCCCCTTCTGCTTTCCGAGACCGATGGCCATCATCTTCATGAGACCGCTTTCGTACTTGCCGCGGAACGAGGTGTGCGGCTTAATCCGGTTGAACAGGATTATCCCGTCTGCCTCCGCTGCATTTTTGTCGATCTGAACCGGCTGATGCCGCCGTTCGGAAATACCGATCTGCACAGTGTCCATGCAGCTTTTCACCGGACAACCCATGCTCTGCTCCGTGATGCCATAGTCGGCAAGAATCTGGCTCTGGCCTTCCGCCGTGGCGCCCCCGTGGCTTCCCATGGCCGCAACAATAAACGGCTCCCCGCCGCGGGACTTCACATAATCCACAATGGCTCTGGCCATGATGGCATAGTGGTTAATGCCGCGGCTGCCGCATGTAATGGCAATTTTCATTCCCGGGTGGATTTTCTCTGCAATCACTTCCCGAGAAAGCTCCCAAGTCACCGTTTCCGCAATCTTTTCTTCCGGAATGTTGGTGGAGTTATAAATTTCCCGCACCCGCACCATTCGGGGAATCGGAACTTCTTTTATCATGTTGGTAATTGTTTTCATAAAGCCGCCTCCTGCTCTATGCACATACGCCTATTTTTGAAACATATGTCATCTTTTATTTTAGTTTATCGGTTTATGCTTGCCTTTTCAACAAATATACTCAAAAAATATTGTTTATATTTAAAACGCTTTGAAAAAATGTTGATAATATTTGTCTGTTTTGCTATAATGCGTTTAATATTTGAACATGTTGAGGTGCACAATGGAGAGAACACTTCGCGTTTTAGGCATTGTCCCGTACGAGGGAATGAAAACCATTATGTCCAGCCTGGCGGACGAGTACCCACAGCTCTGCATGGATATCTTCATCGGAAATATGGAGGGCGCCGCGTGTATTGCGCGGGAGCGGTTTCCCTCAAATTATGACGTCATTATCTCCCGCGGCGGTACGGCCGGTCTTTTAAAGGAAGAGGGATTTCCGGTCATAGAAGTAGAGATTTCCCTCTATGATATTCTTTGCGCGCTGAGGCTGGCTGACGGTATCAACGGAAAAATCGCCATGGTGGTCTATGCAAATATCGCCGTCAGCGCAAAGATGCTGTGTGACCTGCTGGGATATCAAATTGAGATCATCTCCGTCAAGAATTTTGAAGACCTGGAGCCCACGCTGCGCACCCTTTCCGAGCAGCAGTACAACACGGTGCTGTGCGATACAATCGCCAACAGCATCGCGCAGCGTCTGGGACTCAACTCCATTCTGGTCACATCCGGTGCAGAGAGCATTCGCCGCGCCTTCAACTGGGCAAGTCTCCTATGTCGCGACCGAAACCGTCTGCTGGACGAGTGCCGGTTTTACCAGGAAATTCTTTGCAGCCAAATGGGGCAGACGGTGGTTCTGGATGAGCAGGGCACCGTTCTCTTCAATACGGAGGGAACGGTTTCCGAAGAACTATTATCCATTTTGCGCCAAGAACTGCAGGTTCCCGGTCAGGAATCCACCCGGCGGATCACGCGGTGTCTGGGGGGAATGGCGCAGCTGATCCGCGTGCGCCGCATCCCGGTTGGCAATCGCGCCAACATCGCCTTCTGCATTGAGCCTCGAAAAGTCCCCGTCTTTCCGGGGCAGACAGGAATCCGCTATCTCTCCCGACAGGACGCGGAAACTATGCTGTATGAGAGCATCTTCGGTTTTTCCGGAATTATCAATGAATACCGCAGAGATATCGATCGGCTCTCCAGCGGTACAACGCCGGTTCTGATTACGGGCGAAGATGGTACGGGAAAAGATCAGATGGTCAGCGCACTTTATCTCCGCGGCCCTTACACTACCTCCCCGTTGGTGTTCATCAACTGCAGCGCTCTGAGTGACAAGAGCTGGTCGTTCCTTCTGGAACATCACAACTCTCCGTTGACGGACACCAAAACCACCATTTTCTTTTCAAATGCAGACATCCTTTCTCCCGCGCGCAGACACCAATTGATTGAGATGTTCCAGGAATTAAATGTATGCCGCAGCAATCAGGTCCTCATCTCCTGCTCTTGTTCCTCCGACGGGCAAATTGCCTCGGAGAGTACGGAATTTCTCAACGCCTTGGGTTGCCTGCCATTGCACTTAATGCCGCTGCGGAAAATGGAAAAGAATATTTACACGCTGGTAAATTTGGCACTGGGCCACTTGAACATTGACCAAACGGATCCGGTTCTCGGGGCCTCCCCAGAGGCGATCCGTCTGCTTCAGGAGTTCAGCTGGCCGCACAATTATACGCAGTTTTTTCGTGTTATTCAGGAGCTGGTCTCCACAACGTCAGACCAGATTATCACCGCTCAAACTGTTTCAAGCGCCCTGCAGAAAGAACGGTATTCCGGTGTTTTCACCCCCCGGTCCGACGGCACGGCAGCACCGTTGGATTTAAACCGAACCTTAAACGAAATCAGCCGCGATGTAGCGATTCGCGTTCTGCATGAAACCGGCGATAACCAGACGGCTGCTGCAAAGCGCCTTGGCATCAGCCGCACAACGCTGTGGCGCCTGCTTCGTTCCGAGACATCTCAGATGTAGGGCCGTCCCCTCCCGCGATTCTTCCTGCAGCAGGGCGGAGAGACAGACGCTCCGATTGGTTCCGTTATACGAAAGCGGCCGGCTCTGAAGGCTTTTCAGAGTCGGTCGCTTTATTTGATTCCTGCGGGTAGCTATACTGGAAGACAGTGGTATAATCTGTAGAAAAATAGTGCGTAGACCGGTTCATGGAATAGCGGAGGCTGTGTTGACCCTTCCTTCATAGGTAATGTCAACTGAACAAAGGCTGCTTTTTCTGCGGGACCAACCATAGCACCAAAAACGCAAGCAGCCGCAGCAGGGCGCACTGAATCTTTCTGAGATTCAGCACCAAAATGGACATGGCGACGCTGTGGGCAATCGTTTCCCGCAGCCTGGTCATAATCAGCCCCAAGCCACACTTGCGCTTGGCCAGGCTGAACCGCCGCTCCACTTCCACACGCTCACATTCGTCCAGAAAATCCAGAGTTTTGTTTCGGATCTCATCTTTCTTTGGCCTGCCTAGCGCGGGACCGGAGAGCCGGATGCCATGCTCCTTACAGAATCGCAGATTCTCCCGGTTGCGGTAGATCTTATCCGCCAGAATCCGGCTGGGATAATGCCCCTCCCGTTTCCAGAATCGCTCTGCCATCGCCGACAGGTTTCTCGCTTCATTGTAGGCATCAAAGGAGAAACACTCCAGTCTTGTCCAGCCGTTCACCACACTGATGTCCAGCTTCGCGCCGAACTCCACAGGTTTTCCAGCCTTGCCCCGCACAATGGGGCGCAGGAAAGGCTGGCTGACGCTGACGATTCTGTCTGGAACCGTGTGGCAGCAATGGTCATACATGTATTTCTGCTGTTCGTAGAGCGTGCGGATGGCTGCAAGACGGGCCGCTTTCCGCTCGGCAAGAGTCCTGCCCAGAGCGAGCTTTTCTTCAATGGCGGCAAGGTTTCGCGCCAGATGGCGCAGCTGTTTTCCGACCGCCTTGCGGATCTTCTTTGCCGTCTTCTTGCGACTGCGGCTGAACTGCAGGAAATCCCGATGCGCCTGGGTGCGGTAAGTGCGTGGCTTGCGGCCGTCGGCCGAATCATGCAGCTCGTCCAGGAGCTTTTCCGTGTTTTCCCGGGCTTCGTTGAGCAGAGATGCGTCCTGAGGGTAGCGAATATTGGAGGGTGCGCAGGTAGCGTCCACGATCATGGTACCGCGGTTGCCGCCGTTTCCATGGCCGTCGTCGTAACGGTTCTCCTCTTTTTGTGCTTCGGATAAAATCATCTCGTTGATTTCGCCCAGGATCTCCGGCGTCAGACGCTTGCGGAAGTACACCATCAGCGACGGGTCAAAGGGCAGCTTGGAATCGTCATAGCCGGGGTAGCCACAGAAATACTGAAAATATGGATGCTCTTGTATCATTTGAGCAGTTTCTTCGTCCGAAAAACCGTACTCCGCCTGAATAATGCAGGCCCCCAGGGCCAGGCGCAGCGGCTTGGCCACGTTGCCCTTCCGGTTGGTAAACAGGGCGGCATAGCGCTTCTCGATTTCCAGCCAGGGGATGGTCTGCGCCTTCTTCACCCACCGGTTGTCCTCCTTCAGGTGCATTCCCACCGGCTGCCTGAAATCCGCAAGACTGATCTGCCCGTTGCTATATTTGTACATCCACATCACGACCTTGTGCAAGCTTTTGATCTTTTAAGGCTGTTTTCTTTGCACCTATTATACCATATATTGGGCGCTAAGTCTTGCGCTGCAAGGCACTTTGCATTATTCAGGAGACATTAGGTAAGACAATTTTGGGGCAGGTGATTCAATACAAGTAATAAAACAGATAAAACCATTCGATGTGCCAGACTGCACCGAGCCGGTTTTTAATATTTATAACATAATGGTTGATATGTATATCCCCATTCATAAGTCATCAGCAGTACGCCGTCCACGGCGGCTCCGATCTTCGCGTAGTTATGGCCTTCGTACAGAAGGCCGGGCTGATCTGCGGAGGTCTTGGGGGCCAGTGCCGCCCAGACGAACCAGCCCTGGGAGGACAGCAGCCGCTGCAGACGGCCCAAAAAGGTGGCATAGGCGTCCGCCAGGCGGCCGGGGAGAAACTCAAAATCCACATCCAAACCCGCAAACCCCTTGCGGCGCATAGTGTACTGAATTTCCTGCACCAGTTGGTCCTGCACCGTAAAATCCGTTAAAACCAGCATGGCCCGGTCCGTGTCAAACTGGTCGTTTTCCGTAAAGGTGGAGAGGTGCATAACAGGCGGCGTCCCATGCGTGCGGGCGCTGGCAAGCAGGGCGTCGTCGTCCAGCGGCAGCAGGTGACCGTCGGAGGAGATGCCGTAGGTGAACAGGGTGAGGTTTGAGAGAAATGGTACCTCGGCGGAGAGCAGCTCCCGCTCAATATAAGGATAGGCATAACCGTTGAACACTGCCGTCCCCAGTAGATCGTCGATGTTGGAAACAGCCAGTGTGTCGCCGGGACGAACCAGGGCACCGCCCTGCAAATACCAGTTGTTCTGCCAGAGCTGCCGCACGGGGACCCCATAGGCTGTCGCGATTGAGGACAGCGTTTCGCCCTCTTTGACCGCGTGAATTTCTTTCGGAAACCGGACAACCAGCGTCTGTCCCACGGCCAAAGCCCCGTTGGCCGGCACTTCGTTGTCCGACATCAGACGATTTGGCTCCACGCCATAGCTGTCGGCAATGGAATACACGGATTCCCCGGATTTTACTACGTGGATGGTCATTTGCGCATCCCTCCCTCACAGATACCGTATGTCCTCCGGCAGATGGGTATGCAAAAACACCGCTTCCGTACAGACGGAAACGGTGCTGTTTGAGAGGGGGGACAGATCTCTTCTAACCTTAAAATTAAAAAAGCCTGTCCTGTATGAGAGAAACCGAGTCGCGCCGGAGAAGGGCGCGGACGGCTGAAGAAAAGCACTTGCCTCTTTGTATAAAATAGGATAACATAGAATCTGCCATTAGAGAATGTCTGGTTTGTACTATCACGTATGAAACGCCGGCATAGATAGGGAGGACGCTTATGAACATCAAAAAATACGAGGCATTTCTGCGCGCCGTGGAACTGGGCAGTCTCTCCAAAGCTTCGGAGGAGCTGGGCTATACCCAGTCCGGCATCAGTCATATGATGCAGTCCCTGGAGGATGAAGTGGGCTTTCCTCTGATGATCCGCACCTCCTCCGGCATTCAGCCCAACGCGGAGGGACAGCTGCTGCTGCCCACGATCCGTCAGCTTCTGAACACCAATGAGAGTTTGGAGCAATACATCGCCAAAATCAAGGGGGCCGACACCGGCCGCATCCGCATCGCTTCCTTTTCCAGCGTGGCCACCTACTGGCTGCCCCATATTATCAGCGCGTTCCGAAAGGACTTTCCCAATGTGGAGATTCAGATCATTGAGGGCGGCGCCAACACCATCGATACCATGATGGAAAATCGGGAGGCCGATCTGTGTCTGTATTCCGGCGGCAAGCAGAGGGATTTTGAGTGGATTCCGCTCTTTGAGGACAAGCTGCTGGCCCTGATGCCCCCGGGGCACCCCCTGACGGAGCTGGAGTCGGTACCCATCGATGCGCTGATGAATGAGCAGTTTATTATGCCGCTGGCGGGCTACGACTATGAAGTTCACCACATTCTGGACAAGTTGGAGCACTATCCGCACATCCGGTTTTCCTCCTGCAGCGATTATGCCATCATCTCCATGGTGACGGAGGGGCTGGGAGTGTCCATCCTGCCGGAGCTGCTGCTGCGCAACTACCGCAACGATGCCGTTGCCATGCCCATGGACCCGCCGCAAAGCCGGGTGCTGGGCATGGGCGTTTCCCAAATCCGCACCTCGTCTCCCGTGACCCGGAATTTCATGCGGTATGTGCAGGAGTATCTCAAGGCTGCCCGTGCCAAACAGTCGGCGGAGCAGGGCGCTTGACGGGAATCCTCCCGCATGGTTCTGCGCGCACGGCAACCGGAATACGGTAGTACCAGCCCCTGCGGCGATCACCCGGGCAGACGATTTCCCGGCGGAACACCACAGGGGAAACTGCTGACTGGAATGGGGGCCCTGCAGACCCGTGAGTTTTGTGATGAACGTTGCCCTAGTCACTACGCTGGCCACTGTGGGCGGGACCGGAATGGGCGGGGTGACTGCCTGTTTGTTCCGGAAGGACTCCAGCCGGACGGTCAGTTTGCTGATGAGCTTTGCGGCCGGCGTTATGACGGCAGTGGTATGCTTCGACCTGCTGTCCGGGGCCTTATCCGCAGAGGGGCCGGGCGGAGCCAGCCTGCTTTGGGTGGTGCTGGGCGTGATGCTGGGTTACGGCGTGATCTATCTGCTCAACGTCTGGGTCGATCAGAGTACAGGCGGGAACCGGCCCGCACGCACGCAATCGGCCGGGCCGAACCGCAGCGGTTCCGGTGTCGCGGTTCAGCCCCTTCACAGCAGCCTGCTCGTCGCCGGGTTGGTAATGGCCGCGGCCATCGCGCTGCACAATCTGCCCGAGGGCGTGGTCATCGGCGCGGCGTTTGCCAAGTCAGGCGGGGACGCCGTGGCGGTGCAGAGCGGAATCGTCATGGCCGCTGTCATCGGCATGCACGACGTGCCGGAGGGGATGGCCGTGGCCGTGCCCCTGATTTCGGGCGGCATGAGCAAAGCCAAGGCAGTTGCCGTGACGGCGGCCACCGGCGTGCCCACTGTGCTGGGGGCAGTGCTTGGATACTATCTGGGCTCTCTGGGCCCGGGCGCGCTTTCCATGTCTCTGAGCTTTGCCTCCGGCGCCATGCTGTATGTGGTATTCGGCGAGCTGCTGCCGGAGGCGGTTTCCCTGTGGCAGTCCCAGCTGCCCGCGCTGGCTGCCGTGGTGGGTATCATGACCGGCATGGTCATAATCTATTCCTGAGGAAAAAAGCCGTCAACCAACAACCCCAAAAAAGGTCAGAGGAATCACAGAACGAAGCAGCCTTACGGGATTGCTGTCCGCGAATTGCAGACGGCAATCCCTTCCGCTTTTCCCGTTTGCTGCGGTTGCTGCGGCAATGGAGACGCATCGGTGTGCTTCGTCCCCGAAGCGCACTCTCGGAAACATCGTTTTTGAGCGTGCACACAATTGCGCAGAGCAGCGTTCCGGCATGTCGTCCGCAGGCATCTTGGTCGTCCTAACGGAACAGATCGGCCGCAGCGCTGATGTCATGCGCAGTCTGATGGACTTTGTGTCGGTATGGGGCAAGCGGCAAAGGGAGAAATCGGACATGCCCAGCGAGATTGCTTACAGCGCTTGAAAACTCCCATATCTTACAATATAATGGAAAATAAACGGAAGGGAGATGTGCCATGCCAAGTACAGAAAAGACGAACAGTGTGCATACCAGCACCCTGCTCAGCCGTATCTTTAAAACCAGTAATATTACCGCCTGCATTAAAACGAATGAACATCAGATGAACACACCGGCCTTTTCGGCTTATATCACAGCTCTCTGCGCGGGACGCGGTCTCGTACCGCAGCGGGTAATTACAAAGGCGGATCTTGAAAACTCGTATGGACATCAGCTGTTCAAGGGCAGCCGCAAGCCCTCCCGCGATACCGTCATCAAGCTGGCATTCGGGTTTGACGCAGATTTGGAGCTCACGCAGGAGATGCTGAAATATTCCCGCACAGTCCCGCTGTACCCCCGCGTGAAGCGCGACGCCGTGCTCATCTATTGCCTGAAGCACCGTCTGAGTCTTCTGGAAGCGCAGGCTCTTTTGCAGGAACTGGAGATGCCGCTTTTGGGAGGTGAGCGCACATGAACGACATCAAGCAAGCAGCCGCTGCGTTCCTGACGGAATTCAGCTCCGTAATATTTCCGGATGGCTTTCTGGATAATTACGATCAAATCGAATGCCTTTCGAGCGGCCATGGCACTGAGACTTTTCTGGTCCAAAGCAAAGATAACGGCAGTCTTTTCATCGCAAAGTGTTATAACAAGCAAATACATAGAATTGAGAAAGGCGAAGGCAGTATCCTGCGCGGACTGTCCCACAGCGGTTTACCGCACTTTGAAAACGAATTTGAGGATGACAGCACACTGTGCGTAATTCGTGAGTACATCGAAGGAACTCCGCTTGACCGGTATGCGGAGGAAAACGAGCTGGGGATACAGGAGGCCGTCCGGATCTGCCTGCAGCTTTGCGATATTTTAATCTATCTCCATACGCGGGAAGCGCTGGTGATCCATCGTGACATCAAGCCTCAAAATATCATTGTGCGGCCAGACGGCCGCATCGCGCTCATTGACTTCGACATCTCCCGCGTGTATGACAGCAAGGCTGAAACCGACACGCAGTTTTTCGGCACCCGCAACTATGCCGCACCGGAACAGTACGGTTTTATGCAGACCGATGCCCGCGCCGACATTTTTTCCTTTGGCGTGCTGCTGCGATATCTTGTTACCGGGAATGAGCGGAAAAATGACAACATCACGTTCTACAGGCCAATTGCCAGAATCATCGGCAGATGTACCGCCTTTGCGCCGGAAGCCCGATACCAGAGTATGGCCGATGTCAAAAAAGCGCTGCAGAAAGCAAATCCCCGGGCACAGCGGCTTCGGACCGCTAAAATCGGCGCATGCGTGCTGTCCGCTCTGGCGCTGCTGACCTTCGGCGGCATAAAGCTGTACGACTACGTGACCTTTGACCCCTTTGCCGAGGGAAATATCCCGGCCGTGATGACGGACGCAGATCGGGTGAGCGATGCCGTATCGTATCTGAAGGAGACCTATGGAACGGATTTATTTGACGATGCGGAGAATTATGCCACCGTCGGATTTGTCAAAACTGTGCTGACAGATGTGTACGGGTATAATTATGAGTACGTCCATGCTCTGCCCGCAGACGACGGCATTCCCCACGAGAGCGAGGAAAACTTTTTTCCTTGGGGGATGGGCGACGAGCAGTATGTGGATCGGGATTATATGGTGTACGTCACGGTGAAGGTCTATTGGCCGGAGATCGTGAGCGAAGAAAACTGGTCAACCCTCAAGGATGACAACGGATACTATCCGGGTGTGCGGCTTGCTGTGGCCTTTGCCGAGGAGCATGGCATTCTGACGGGAGTGGGGCGGCCGCTGGACATAACGATGGGTGAGACAGCAATTCTGCTGGCAAATGCCGGGCGGGTCAGCACAGCGCTGCATGCGGAGTGAATTGAATTTTTGAGAAAGCGGAAAAGGTGGGCAGCCAGCCCACCTTTTCCGCTTTTTTGTTTGCTATAATCATTGCGAATGCACAATGGATGTGCGATTAGGAATCGAAGATGGAGGGACAAGTATGAGAAAACGCATTCTGGCAATCGTTTTTGCACTTTGCATGACACTCACGCTCCTGCCCATGACGGCGCTGGCGGTCACACCTGAATCACAGTCCGAAGCCGATTTTTCCGATATGCCGGACGAGGGATCCTGGTCGTATGCGGCGCTGAGCGCTGCCGTTGAAAACGGCCTGCTCAAAGGCAGCGACGGGAAACTCACACCGAAGGGCTGTCTGACCCGCGCACAGATGGCGGTCATCATGGCGCGCGCTTTCGGTGCAACAGAACAGGCGGATATTTCCGCTTATACCGACGTACCGGCGGATGCGTGGTATCACGATGCATTGGCTGCCGCAGTACAGATGAAGCTGTTTGCAGGCACCAGCGCAGCGACCATGGCGCCCGATCAGTACATCACCCGCCAGCAGGCATTTGTGGTGCTGGCGCGGGCACTGAAACTCAACGACGGCACAGAAACGACGCTGGCAAAGTTCTCGGACGGCAGCTCTGTCAGCGCCTATGCCAGGGGCGCGGTGGCGGCAATGGTGGAGGCCGGTTATGTCGGCGGAACTGGCAGCAGCCTCTCACCTGCCGCTGCAATTACCCGCGAGCAGTTTGCCCAAGTCTTGTATCATATGATCGGCACATATTATACCTCTCCCGGAACCTATACCCAAACGGCAAGCGGAACCGTGATGGTCAACACCCCGGGCGTCACGCTCAAGGGGATGACCATTGACGGCGATCTGATCCTTGGCGACGGGATCGGCGGCGGCGATGTGTATCTGGACGGCATAACTGTCACCGGCAATGTGCTGGTGCGCGGCGGCGGTGCAAACTCCATCCATGTTACCAACAATACGACCATCTATCATCTGACAATCTGCAAGACCGCCTCCGGCGGCATCCATCTGTTTACCGAGGGTGTTCGCACCGAAATCAGTCAGGTCTTTATTGAGGACGGAAAGGACGATATCATTCTCGAAGGCACATTCCCTCAGGTCATTGTGAATGCGGGCGTATCCCTCGTGCTGCAAAACGCCTCTGTCTCCAATATGACTGTCACAGCGGGGGCTGCTGACGTGAGCGTCGGAAAGAGCAGTGCGGTCACCTCCGTACTGATTGCCGCAGACGCTGCGGGTACTGCGCTGAACGTCGCCTCCGGTGCGATGGTGGGCAGCGTGAACAGCGCGGCCGCAAAAGTCACCATTGACGGCGGCGGGACGGTCAAGCAGGCCACAATCAGCGGCAGCGGCACTGAGGTGAACACCACCGGCACGGCACTGACAGTGGCCAGCACAGCAACCGGCGTCACAGAAAATGGCAAGACCGTTTCCGGCGGCACCGAAACCACCACAAAGCCGGCGGCTTCTTCCGGCGGCTCCTCCTATTACACCGCCACCGTCACCACCGAGGCCCAGCTGGCAGCCGCGCTGACGAACTCCGGTGCAGAGGCGGTCAACATCGCAGGCAGCTTTGCGCTGGTTGACGACTCTATCTGGACCAAGCCGGTGACGCTGAGCAGCGGATACACCCTGACCATTGACCGCAGCGTCAGCGTTGTTGTCAAGAGCAGCTTTGTCAACCGCGGCACGGTCGAAGTGCTGGGGACGAACGGTGAAAACAGCGGAACGGGCTTTCTGGAGATTCAAGGCGCCTGCACCAACAGCGGAACCATCACACTGGGCGGCGCATCCTACGGGACGCCCAGTACTGCAAACCCCGGCGGCGGTATGCTGATGCTTACCAGTGCAACACTGGTCAACAACGGTACGATCACCTCACTGGCCGGAGTCGGCGCGTGCTGGGGCGGCAGTATTTTCCTGGAGAATGCCTCCACCCTGACCAACAACGCTGTCATGACGCTGAACGGAATCTCGATTCTGGCCGTTGAGGCCGAGGCAAATGCAGCCGGCACAGCCACCCTTGTCAACAGCGCGGGCGGCAGTATTACCACCGCGGGGGCGGCCAAGATTGAGATCCGTGACGGCGGCTCCGTCAACACGCTGGGGTCGTTTACGAATACCGGCGACATCGTCATCGGCGCAACCGGCGTGACAGATGCCGCGCAACCGGAGGATAATGACCCGATCAATTGGTCTGCCAATTTCGTAATCAACAAAACAGATCTGGCCACGGGCTCTCTAACCAACACCGGCAGGATCTCCGTGCAGGGTAACGGCGCCAACGCGCTCGTCATCGCCGGCGAACTGACCAACAGCGGCGACGGTGTGGATACCGGCGTCATTCTCAACGATCATGCCCGCATCAATATGATGGGCACGCTCATCAATAACGGCAAGGTCAGCGTCGGCAGCGGCGCGGAATTTCTCGTGCAGGTTGAAGCGGCAATCACCGGAAACAAAATAGAAGGTCCGATGATTGCGCTGACCTTCTTTGAAGACGATTTCAGAGAGATGCTTAGCAGCTATTTCCACGCGGATAATGACGCAGGGCAATACGCCTACATCACAATGGGAAATGACCAGTGGCAGCTTGAGCTGGATGAGAATCTGGATATCCCCGCCGGCGTGGAAGTGCATATCCCCGCAAATTGCATTGTGACCATACCCCAGGGCGTCACCATGACGCTGACAAGCGGCGCCATGGTGAATATTGAGCCAGACTATGACCGAAATAACCCCGATTCCTGTGACGGAACACTCAACATCAACGGTTCCGTTACCGTATCCGGCACGATAAACAGCGGGGGAACCATGAACGTTAACGGCACGGTCAGCGTGGAAAGCGGCGGCAAGATCAGCATTTACTCCACCGCTGCTTTCAGCAATCTGATGCTGAATTCCGGGTCCACGCTGACGCTGACAGCCGGCAGTCTGGAAACCAAATCCGAGCCTGAAGACAACGTGCCCGCAATCGCGCAGATTTGGGTCAACGGCGGCACGCTGAACGCAGCCGGCGGCTCGATTGCCGGCGGCTCCACCGTATACTATACCTCCGGTACGATGAGCCTGCCTTCTAACCTTGCTGGCGTCAGCGTCGGTTATAGAGTAATCAGCCTGGAAGAACTGACCGCTGCACTGTCTGACATCCGGGTAACCAGCGTTATGATTCAGGATAGCTTCTCCGCTTCCGGGAACGTGATCCTTTCGAAGGACACCATGGTGCTGGACGGTGCGACGCTGACCATCCCCTCTGGCACGAGCCTGACTGTGAACAGCGAAGTGACCCTGACCATCGGTGAAGGCTGCACAGTGACCAACAACGGCACGATCTACAAGAGCGGCACGATCAGCGGCGAAGTCTCCGGGAACGAACCGGTGAGTCCTGCCTAAACCTGGTTCTTTAACGTGAAAAAACAGAACCGAACCATGAACGGCAGCAGGAATCCGGTGTTGATTCCTGCCGCCGTTTTTCTCTTGTTCCAACATAAGCACCAGACGCTGAGCACAGCCTGAAGTGTCATCCAGGAGGCCCGGCGTCGGCAGGGGCAAGTGTGCACACCTTACAGCTAATAAGAGTTTTTGCGGGTTGGGTCCATGGCATTCTCTGCGCCTTCATCCGAATTTCCCTGTAAGTCCCTGCCGGATCAAAAGGACCAGCATCCGAGGAAGGACGTTTTTCATGCGGCCTGCCTTCGGACGGATATCAGGGATCTGAGTTCTGCCGCAGGGGGGGTGATGCCGCAGCAAGCCGTTTGGCATTGCGGAGACGCCGGAATTCATCTCCATCCCCATTCTCTGCTTCCGGGTGCTCAGACAGGCTGGGTTTCGGGCGTCACCGCGAGACTCCTTCTGCGCCGGGCGACGCCCCGTTTCGTACTTGCGTTTTTGGAACCCCGGAGATAATATAGTAGATGTCTGTGTGCGATATCCGATCATCCTGTAGCGCAGGCTGATCGTGGTTTTCCATAAGGAAGGAGTACCGGCCGACAGGCCGGAAAATAGCTATGAAAGAAAAACTCAAAGACGGAACAACCCTGATTGGAACAATGATCACGGTTTTTGACAGCCCGGAAATCATGCGTCTGATCTCCAACGCGGGATTGGACTGGGTGTTCATTGACACGGAGTCTGTATCCCCTGACCCCACAAGACTGGGGGCGATGCTGGGATATGCGCAGATGATCGATCTTCCGGGAGTGGTACGAATCCCTGAAATTTGCAAAACAGAAGTTACCCGCGTTCTCGACCTTGGCGCAGCGGGGATCATCTGCCCGGATGTCCGTTCCCCGAAAGAAGCCCGTGAGCTGGTTCGACTTTCCAAATATTTCCCAGAAGGAGAACGGGGTGTTGCGTTGGAGCGGCCTCATACCCGTTACAATCTCTCGAATTTCACGGACAAAGCTCACTATATGCGGGCGGCCAATGAAAAAAACCTGTTGATCTGTCAGATCGAATCTCTGTCCGGATTGGAGCATGTCGATGAGATCGTCTCAGTCCCCGGAATCGACGGGCTTCTCATCGGCCCCAACGACCTGACGCAGTCCATGGGGATCTTTGGGCAGACAGAACACCCTGATTTTCTTGCAGCGGTTCGCCGAATCATACAGGCAGCAAACGCCCACGGAAAGTATGTGGGGATGAGTTGTGGGAGTGTTGCAGCCTGCAGCCAGTGGGCGGCAATCGGGATTCGCTTTTTTCAAGTGGGGACAGATGTTACGTTGTACACCGGGGCGCTGCAGGCGATCCAAAAACAACGGCAGCAGTATTTCGGCGCAGCGCAGTACGCCGCAGAATAAGCCGCCGGCAAAAGGGCGCTCCACCTGCAAATCGCAGGTGGAGCGCCCTTTTGCTGTATTGGTCTAATTTTTCAGGACAGCTTCCCTTTGCCATGGTAATTTTTGCGATTTTACTTGCTCAGGGCCTCGTCGATGGCCTTGGCGGCGGTTTTGCCGGCGCCCATGGCCAGAATGACGGTGGCGGCGCCGGTGACGGCGTCTCCGCCGGCATAGACGCCCTCGCGGGAGGTCAGGCCCTCCTCATTGACGACGATGCCGCCCTTTTTGTTGATCTCCAGCCCCTTGGTGGTGGACTTGATCAGCGGGTTGGGGCTGGTACCCAGCGCCATAATGACACAGTCCACATCCAGCTCGTATTCCGAGCCTGCAATCTCCACGGGGCGGCGGCGGCCGGAGGCATCCGGCTCCCCCAGCTCCATCTGCACGCAGCGGATCTTGCTGACGTTGTCATTCTCGTCCGCCAGAATCGCGATCGGGTTGTTCAGCGTCTTGAAGATGATGCCCTCTTCCTCGGCATGCTCCACTTCCTCGTGCCGGGCAGGCAGCTCCTCCATGCCGCGGCGATAGACGATGTACACCTCCGCGCCCAGCCGCTTGGCGCAGCGCGCGGCGTCCATGGCAACGTTGCCGCCGCCCACCACGGCCACCTTCGCCGGGTGCTGGATGGGGGTGTCGGAATCCGGCTTGTATGCCTTCATCAGATTGATCCGGGTCAGGAATTCATTGGCCGAGTATACGCCCTTGTAATTCTCGCCCGGGATGTTCATGAACATGGGAAGGCCGGCGCCGGAACCGACGAACACCGCCTCAAACCCCATCTCGCTCTGCAGCTCATCGATGGAAATGGTGCGGCCCACCACGGTATCGGTGGCAACGGTGACGCCCAGCGCCTTCAGCCCGTCCACTTCCTTCTGAACAATGGCCTTGGGCAGACGGAACTCGGGGATCCCGTAGACCATGACGCCGCCGGCCAGATGCAGTGCCTCGAACACGGTGACGTCATAGCCCTTCTTGGCCAGGTCGCCGGCGCAGGTCAGGCCGGAAGGGCCGGAACCCACCACCGCCACCTTATGGCCGTTGGAAGCGGGCTTCTCGGGTGCGGCGGTGGCATTCGCGTTGTGCCAGTCCGCCACAAAACGCTCCAGCCGGCCGATGCCCACGGGCTCGCCGTTCAGGCCCCGGACGCAGTACTGCTCGCACTGGCTCTCCTGCGGACACACGCGGCCGCACACCGCCGGCAGCGAGCTGGTGGTGGAAATGATCTGATAGGCCTCCTCAAACTCGCCCTCGGCTACCTTTTTGATGAACTCCGGAATCCGGATCATCACCGGGCAGCCCTTCATGCAGGGCTTATTCTTGCAGTTCAGGCAGCGCTGCGCCTCGTCCAGCGCCATCTCCTCCGTATACCCCAGCGTTACCTCTTCAAAATTCTTATTGCGAACATCCGGCTCCTGTGCGGGCATCGGATTTTTCTTCATACTCAGGTTTGCCATGATTATTCGCCCTCCTTCTTGAACAGGTTGCAGACTTCCTCGTGCTTATGCATTTCGAAGTCCTTGTACATCTGATTCCGCTTCACCGCCAGATCCCAGTCCACCTTGTGGCCGTCGAAGTCCGGGCCATCCACGCAGGCGAACTTCATCTCGCCGCCCACGCTCAGGCGGCAGCCGCCGCACATGCCGGTGCCGTCGATCATGATGGGGCTCATGGAGACCGTGGTGGGAATNCCGTAGGGCTCGGTGGTCTTAGAGACAAACTTCATCATGATCATGGGGCCGATGGCGAAGATCTCGTCATACTGATTGCCCGCCTCGATCAGCTCTTTCAGCGCTTCGGTAACCAGACCCTTCTGGCCGTATGATCCGTCGTCCGTGCAGAGCTTCAGCACAGAGGAGGCCGCTCTGAACTTGTCCTCCAGAATCACCACGTCCTTGTTCTTGAACCCCACTACCGCGTGCACTTCGGCACCGTCATCATGGAACTTCTTGAGCACGGGATAGGCGATGGCGCAGCCCACGCCGCCGCCGACCACGCAGACCTTCTTCTTGCCCTCAGTCTCTGTGGCCTTGCCCAGCGGGCCGACAAAGTCCTGCAGGCTCTCCCCCTGATTCAGGTGGCTCAGCTTTTCCGTGGTGGCGCCGGCGGTCTGCACGATGATACTGACTGTTCCCTTTTCGCGGTCATAGTCGTGGATTGTGAGGGGGATTCGCTCCCCGTTTTCATCCACACGCAGAATGATAAACTGGCCGGGCTGTGCCTTCTTCGCAATCAGAGGTGCCTCAATCTCATACAGGATCACCGTCGGTTTGAGCGCCTCTTTTCTGACGATTCGAAACATAGTTCTCCTTCTTTCTCTTGTTCTTTTGGGTCGCCAGTGAAAAAATTCTTTTATTCGGATAAATCATTTATGTATTATAGCCTGTATGGCCGGTAATCTTTTTTCTCCGCCAACCTGCGAATTTTCGTATATATGATGCATTTCAGATAATATATGACACATTTCAAGTAAATGTTTTGATAAAAGATCGCCCCTCTGGGAAACAGAGGGGCGATCCGGTACGTTGCGAAGATTAGTGCATGCCGTCCTCGCACTTGGCCTCAGACTTCTGCAGACCGCCAATTCTACCAACGCCATTCACCGTGGCATGGGGACGACCGCCGTCAGCCAGAACAACAGCCATAATGATCTCATCAGCCTTGGGCGCATCGGGGATCTGAACCTCAAAGGAGCCGTAGTGCGTACGAACAAAAGCAGCATCCTTATAGTGCAGGGAGATATCCAGAGCACCGCCGACACCGGCAACCTTCTCGTTGGAGGGAATGATGGACTTGCCGCCGTTGATCGCGGCACGGATGGTCTTGCCAGCCTTGGGATGCAGCATGGCAGAGGAATGCTCCAGCTCACCGTCAACACCGACGATGCAGCCCTTGCCGTAGGTTTCCACAGCATCGGCACCCAGCAGCTCAGCACCCTTGCGCGTCAGCAGGTCGCCCAGGTACTCACCATACTCGGTCAGCTCACTCAGATCCTCCTGCCATTTACCGGCATACGGATTCTTGATGACGGCCGCAACAGATACGGTCTTAATGGACTTCTTCTCACCGTTCTCGATGGGCATGTCCGCTCCACCCTCGTAGAACACTTCTTCCAAATTGGTTACGATCTTGCGAATCTTAGGTTCCTTCATGACTATTCCTCCTATTTTAATATTATGGGCTCCAAGCAGAGTATGATCTGCTTAGCAGGGCTTTCTCTTGGCGGGCGGGGTATTGCCGCTCTTCTTGACGTTGATTTTGCCGTCGATGATGACGTAGCTCAGGCCGGGGAGATCGCCGGCAGCAAAGGCACCCAGGGCGTCCTCAGCCACAGAGCCCATCGGCGCGTCCATAATCAGCAGATCCGCTTCCTTGCCCACGGCAACAACGCCGCGATTCAGGCGATCATAGACCTTGGCAGAATTGCCGGTTGCCATGGCGACAGCAACCTCGGGCTTAATGTCGGCCATGGAAGCGGCGAAGGAGATATTGCGCATGATGCCCAGCGGGATGATGCCGGTGCCGGAAGGAGCATCATTGCCAAAGATAACACGGCTCAGCTGGCCCTTTTTGGCAGCACGGTTGAGAACGTATGTAGCGATCTTGGGATTGCCGCACTGGACAATCTCCATAGCGAAGTCCGTCTCATCCATGATGCGATCCACCTCATGGTCAGGGATCGCGGTGGGGCCGCCATTGATGTGGGAAACCACATCGGGCTTGGTCCTGATGACATCGTCCGCAGTGACGGTTGAACTGCCGGGAATGGAGGTGCCGCCCGTGTGCATCTGAACCTTAAATCCATACTTATGAGCCCATTCCACCATCGGGGAGGCCAGTTCGGGGCTGTTGACAGATCCCAGGCCGATTTCGCCCACAATCCAAACGCCTTCTTTGGACAAGTCCTCAAAGTCCTTCTCGACCAGGCCCTTTTCCAGAATTAGGGCGCCGCCTTCAACCTTCACACTGCTGGGATGGGCGTTTTCAAAGCTCTTGTGGCCCACAATTGCCAGAGCCTTGGTGCCAGAGGGATCCTTAGGACGGCCAGGGGTATGGCACTCACCAGCGGAGATCATGGTGGTCACACCGCCATTTTTGGCACTCTCAATATAACCTACGGTCTTCTGCCGCGTTCCATAGTCACCGGAGGTGACATGAACATGGGTGTCCCACAGGCCGGGGGTTACCGTCGTACCATTGGCGTCAACAACAGTCGCGTCCCCGATGTTAGCGAGGAGTTCTTCGCCACCGATCGCAGAGATCAGGTTATCTTCAATAACAATGACGTTGCCCTCGAGGATAGGCTTATGAATGTCGCCGGAAACAATAGTTCCAATGTTCTTGATTACTAAAGTTGCCATGATTGACTCCCTTCTGCCGCTATAGAAGCGGCAATCCATTATTTGCAACTCTTCCGCCGGGCAAAGTCCGGCAGAAATACTTGCCAAAATTAAGAAGCAGCTCTGGCTTATACGATGCGGGAAAGTCGCGTCCTGTACTCTTCTGCGTCCGATCACCTACCGAGTAGATGAAATTCCTAAATACGCTCCCAATCCCGGCGGCAAAGCGCCGGGATTGGGGCGCAGCATAACTCAACACCTATGTACCCATTCCGTTTGAACTTGGTCCTCTGGGAAATTGCGATTTCTTCAGCGCTATGCCTTGAAAATTAGTACCGCAAATGAATAATTACAGATCCAACTTGTAATCACCGAACTTGATCCAGCCCTTCTTGCGCATCAGCTCAGAAACCAGCAGAGAAACCACTGCAGGAATTACAAAGCAGATGATGATCAGGCCAATCCACTGCATGGCAGGATTTGCATAGGCGGTATCCAGATTCACACCCAGACCGCCTCCCACAGCAGCCAGAGCCTGATCAGAGGGGCTCAGCCAGCCGGTGACAACACCGATCGGACCCACCAGACCGGAGGTTCCCATACCGGAGGAGATAGGTGCGCCATTCATCTGCATCTTGAACAGGCAGGTGGCAATGGGGCCGTTGACCAGAGAAGCAACCACAGGCGGAATCCACAGCACTGGCTTGCGCAGCAGGTTGGGAACCTGCAGCATAGAGGTTCCCAAGCCCTGGCTCAGCAGGCCGCCAATGCGGTTTTCACGATAGGACACCACAGCAAAGCCCACCATATGCGCGCAGCAGCCTGCCACGCAGGCGCCGCCTGCCAGGCCTACCAAGCCGAACGCACTGCACACTGCGGCAGAGCTGATGGGCAGCGTCAGGATGATGCCCATCAGTCCGGCACACACGATGCCCATCATGAAGGGCTGCAGCGCAGTGGCCTTCATAATCAGCTCGCCCAGCAATACAGCAATCTTGCCGATCGGCGGGGCGATGATCAGCGCCACGATAACACCCAGGATGATGGTAACGGCGGGGGTCACGATAATGTCCACCGGAGTACGCTTGGACACCAGCTTACCCAGAAACACAGCGGCGACCGTTACGAAGAACACGGCCAGAGGTCCGCCGCCGCCGCCCAGTGCGTTGGCCGCGAAGCCAACCGTCAGGCAGGAGTACATGACAAACGGGGGTGCCTTCATGGCATACGCGATGGCGACGGCCATGGCGCTGCCCTGAATCGCATAAGCATAGGTGCGTACCTGACCGAGCAGGTTAACCGTTTCACCATTGATTGTAACCGGGATGTTCACATAGTTGGAAATCGTGCCAATGATACAACCAATCAGCAGCGATGCGAAGAGGCCATGAGCCATGCCGCTCAGGCCGTCAATGAAAATGCGCTTGCCGGAAAACTCAATGTTCTGCTCTTTGAAATACTTTTTCCAGCCAGTCAGTTCGGTGGTGGTGTTATTAGCCATTGATTCAAATCCTCCCTCAATTTACGTGTCTTCAATGTGACTACTCAAATGTTACAGGTACTCAAACGGAAGTGGTAAGATCCGCTTTCAGCCAGGTGGGAGCTTCCGGCGGGCCTCCGAGTGATGTTGAGGTATCCTTAAAGTTAGATTTCCCCTGTCTGCTTTTCCTTCCACGCTTTGACAATGTCTGTGGGGAAGATCGGTGTGGAGGTGAAATTGCTGCCCAGCGCATCGTTGATCGCCGCAATGGTGGCGGGAATGCTGGGAATCAGCGCCGGTTCACCGACGCCCTTGGCGCCAAAGGGACCGGCTTCGCCCTCGCTGCACACCACAATGGGGTACACAACAGGGACGTCCATACTGGTTTCAATGATATACTTGGACAGTGTGGGGTTCTTGATGGCCAAGGTCTTGGGATCGATGTCAATCTTTTCGCTGATGACGAAGCCGGTGCCCATCGCAGTTCCGCCTTCGATCTGCCCTTCCACCATCTTAATGCCGATGGGTGTACCCACATCGTGGGCAGAGACAGCTTTCAGCAGTGTGACCTCGCCGGTGTCAGTATCCACCTCCACCTCAAGAATGGTGGTGGCGTAGGAATACAGTTCGTAGGGAACACCGGACATATCTTTCGGGTTGAGATAGGTGGTCTTGGGGTTATAGTAGCCAGCACCCACCGCCAGACGCCCTTGTTTCCCCATCGCAGCCATTAACTCGGGGTAGGTCATCTTAACGGAAGGATCCTTACTGCTGTATATCTCCCGTTTGCGGAAGATCAGGTCTTCCTGGGGGACATTCAGCTGCTCGGAGGCGGTGCGCTTGAGTTCGCCCATGGCCGTGGTGCAGGCGTTCTTCACGGCATTGCCGGTGACGAAAGTCTGCCGGCTGGCGGAAGTGGCGCCGCCCTCGGGGGCGTACATGGTGTCTGCCCAGGTAACATGGATATTCTCATAGTCCAGCCCCAGCGTTTCTGCGGCTATCGAGGCAGCCACGGTGGAAGAACCCTGTCCGATATCCGCAGCGCCTACCGTAACGTTGACACTGGTATCGGACAGCACCTCCACAAAAGCAGCTGCGGGATTGGGAAGACCGGTATTGCCGACGCCGTAAAACATACAGCCGACGCCTGTTCCTTTTCTTTTCATGTCACATGACCTCCCTTATTCCGTCATTAGGCGGTCAAGAGCCTCCGGCATGACCTCCGCAGCCTTATCGCGCGCCTGAATCAGCGTGTCCATGAATCCCACGCTCTCCGTCAGCTCCTGTCCGGTGGGGATCACAGATCCCACCCGCTGGGCATTGAGCATCCGAATCTCCAGCGGGTTCATGTGGAGCGCCTTGGCCAATGCATTCATCTGGCCCTCATGGCACACAGCGGCCTGCGGTACGCCGAACCCGCGGAACGCTCCGCACATGGGATTGTTGGTATAAACGAATACTGCGTCACAGCGAACATTCGGGCACTCATAGGGACCCACGATATGCACCGGCGCACGACCAATCACCGCTGGCGCATAAGAACTGTACGCGCCGGCATCACAGGTCATAACGCAGTCCACCGCCACAAGCCTGCCATCCTTGGTAGCGCCGGTCTTGCACTTCATGGTGATGGGATGGCGCTTAGCGGAAACCATGGTGGACTCTGTGCGGGAACGTACCATCTTCACCGGGCGCTTGGTGTACCAGGCCATCAGTGCACAGTGCAGCTGCACGCTGATATCCAGCTTGCCGCCGAAACCGCCGCCGGTGGTCGCCTGCTTCACACGGACACGATTCTGGGGCACACCCAGCAGCGCCGCAGTCTCGTTGCGATCATAGTGGGCATTCTGGGTGGAGGCAATCACATTCATGACGCCCTGCTCATCCAGATAGGCAATGCCGGCATCGGGCTCGATGAACATATGGGACAGGACGTGGGTGGAATAAGTATTCTCCACAATAACATCACACTTGTCCCAGGCCTCGTCCACGTTGCCGAATTCCAAATGTTTTTTTACATTGATATTGGTATCGCCATGAACCTTGGGGGAATCCGCCTCCATGGCCCGCTCGAACGTGGAGATGGCTTCCAGTGTCTCGTACTCCACCTCGATCAACTTCATGGCGTCCTCCACCAAATCCGGTGTTTCAGCCGCCACCACAGCGATGGCGTCGCCGTAGCGGCGGACCTTGTCATCCACCAGGCAGGGCTCGTCTTTAAAGATAATGCCAAAACGGTTTTTCCCCGGGATGGCAGTGTAGTCTAATGCACAAGCCACGCCCGGCAGCGCGCGCGCCTTTTCCAGATTCAGCTTCTTGATATACGCGTGGGGCACAGTGCTGCGAAATACACCGCCGTAGAGCATATTGGGCATTTTGTAGTCCGCCGCGAACTTGGCAGTGCCCAACACCTTTTCCAGCGAGTCGACCTTCACATGGTCTTGGGCGAGAACGGCATAGTCCTTCATGCTTGTGCCTCTCCTCTCATTCTCTCCGCGGCCAGCAGCACGCCCTCCACCATCTTTGCGTAACCGGTGCAGCGGCACAGGTTACCGCTCATGGCCATTTTGGCGTCCTCCTCCGTGGGGTTGGGATTCTTCATCAGCAGCGCCTCGGCGGTGAGAATCATGCCGGGGATGCAGAATCCGCACTGAACGGCGCCCACATCCATGAAAGCCTGCTGCACCACGTCGGGCCCGCCGTCCACACTGACACCTTCCAGCGTAATGATGTCCGCGCCCTCGGCCTGACCGGCCAGCATACAGCAGCTGGTCACCGGCTCACCGTTGAAGATCACCGTGCAGGCACCGCACTCGCCTTCGCTGCAGCCTTCCTTCACGCTGGTCAGATCCAGATCCTCCCGCAGCATATCCAGCAGGCGCTTGTTGGGATCGGTCTCTACAATCACAGGCTTGTGATTCACCGTGCAGCGTACCGTGATTTTGTTCATTCCTGCACCTCCTCAATTCCCAGCTGTCCCAAGATATCTGCAAACAGCTTCTTAAAAACGCCCTGTACGCTCTCCTTCTTATAGAACACAGACCAGGGTCGTGAGCGATTGGCCTCCAGAACCTGATCGTGCATGATGGGCAGCGTCTCCAGCATGGCTGCGTACGTGAGCTTCTTTCCCACCAAATGCTGCTCGCAGGTTGCGAACTGCATGGGATATCTGCCCATCGCGCCGGCCCGCATGGAAGCGTACGTACAGATCCCGTTATCATCCACAGTAGCCACCATGCCGCCGCCGATAACGCTGATCGCCAGAGATTTGCGTTTGGCCAGCTTATAAAATGCGGTAGCCGTGTGCTTTGTATCGGGAACCGGGAAAGAAACCTCCGTCAGCAGCTCATCCGCCGCCAGGATATTGCGCTTTTGCGCGCCCTCTCCTGCCAGAAAGTCATTGATGTTCATCGTGCGCTCGCCCCGTACACTGCGCAGCGTCACATCCGCGTTGAGCGTCACACAGGCCGCCAGACCGTCACCTGCCACAGACGACTGGGCGATATTTCCGCCGATGGTCCCCAAGTTGCGGATCTGCGGCGATCCCACCTGGCGGGTGGCATCGTGAAGAATCCGTACCTTTTCCTTGATGGCCTCATCTGCCGCCAGTTCAGCATGCGTCGTCATCGCGCCAATCCGGAATCTGCCGTCCTCAACACGAATATAGTCCAATTCCTTGAGCTGTTTCAAATCGATGACGACAGCCGGCGTGGTCTTGCGCTCATTCAGCTCCAGAACCAGATCTGTTCCGCCGGCGACGACGGAAACACCATCCTGATATCTATGCAGCAGTTCAAGAGCTTCATCCACCGTAGCAGGCCCATAAAAATCAAATGGCTTCATGCGTGGATTCTCCTCCTATCATTTAATAAACCGTTACTTTTTACAACATACGAGATGCGAACCGTCAAGCCCTCAGTTCTCCTTGGGGGTGCGGATCTCAACGCCGCACAGCTTTTCCCAAACCTTAATCACAGCGGACATATCCTCGCCGCCAAGGCCGGAGGCTCTGGCCTGCTCATATACAGCGAGGCAGGCATTGGACATGGGGATGGGGACATGGGTGGTGCGGCTGGCCTCCTGCGCCAGAGTCAAATCCTTGTACTGCACGTCCAAGGCAAATCCCGGCTCAAACGCGTCAGCCATGATGAACTTTTTCATCTTGGCGGTCAGCGCGTAGCTGTTTCCGGAGGAAGTGCTGATAATGTCATACATGGTGTCAGGATCCAGACCGCACTTTGCGCCCAGAACCAGCGCTTCTGCCAGAGATGCCATGTTGGCGCCCAGCAGCATGTTGTTGACGATTTTCATGGCGTCGCCCATGCCTGTGCCGCCAATGTGATGAATCCGCTTGCCGATGGCCTTCAGAACCGGCTCCACCTTGGCAAACGTCTCATCATCAGCGCCTACCATGATCGTCAGTGTGCCGGCCTCGGCGCCGACAGTGCCACCGCTCACGGGGGCATCAATGTACTTGACCCCTTTTTCGGCAGCAATTTTTGCCATCTTCTGTGTGGTAGCAGGTGCCACGGAAGACATGTCAACAATGATCGTGCCGGGTTTGCAGAATGCCAGCACACCCTCGGGGCCGCACATCACGCTCTCCACAATAGCGCCGTTGGGCAGCATGGTGAAAGCCACATCCACTTCGGCGGCCAGGGCCTGGTTGGTCGGGCAGTGCTTGGCGCCCAAAGCCACCAGCTGATCCACCAGCGCAGGAACCAGATCGTTGACATACGTATCAAAGCCATTCTTCACTACGTTGGCTGCCATATGCTTGCCCATACGGCCAAGACCGATAAATCCAACTTTCATCTTTGTTTTCTCCTTATTTTTTAGTTCCTCAACCTGAGAGGATCGGCCGCACCGGCCATTCAACAGAGCGGTTCCGGGACCCAGAGCTGACGGGTTTGGATATCCGCCGCCACATAGGTCAGATTGCCGCGGTCCAGCTGTCTTCGGGCTTCTGCCCGGATCTGTTCCAGTCCCTGTTGAATCTCTGTCTCCTCCAATGCCTCCACATCCCGGACCACGCGCAGCGCGGCGATATCGCTTTCCGGATCCAGCTCTCCGGCCAGACAGGTCTGCACCCGCGGGGAGGAGACATAGGAGCAATTTGCAATATGAGTGGCGCAGGCATCCGCCAGCGCACAGCGGCGGGCAAACACCGTCACGGAATTTGCGATCCCGCGGGTCAGGCTCCGTCCTCCCAGTCCGCTGGTACAGACGCCGCCGATTCCGTCTTCCGACCGCAGGGTGATGACTTGGGATATCCCGCTGTCCAATTCCGGAAGGATTCCCATGCGCATCTGCTGTCCGGGTCCTAACCGCAGTGCTACGTCTCCGCCGTTATTCACAGCCACTTGATCCGCCCCATGCGCAAAGAGCCAATCCGCCACCACGTCGGCCACCGTACCGGCTACTGCCGCCATGGGGGTCAACGTTTCCTCACCAACAGCCAGCACCGCCTCTGCCATGATTCGGGGCAGCCCCTCCAGCTGAGAGAAGTCTCCCGCCTTCGTGTATTGCCGCAGAATGGGTAGCGCCTGAGCGATCTCCTCCAGCCCATCTCGGATCAGCGGGAAAGCCGCCTCCGCCAGCTCAACGAGAGGCGTGCCCTGCCGGCGAGCCGTAATCACCATGGACGTGGGCCCATAGTCCACGAATACCCGCCCATCAGGCAGCACATGCACGCATTCGCTGCTCACTTTTTCTGATATTCGGGGAAATCCTCAACATTCTTTATTTTGTCCATATGCCCGCCGATTTTTTCATAGTCAGCTTTGGTCATGGTGTACTCCACCGGAGCCACAGTGGCCGGCGTGGGAACCCAGGTAAATGCCTTGTTGATAACCTTAGCGGTGTCCACAATGAAATTGATGCCGCCGCCGGGATACACGAAAGCAGGTGCGCCGCCGATCGTCAGCTGGGCACGGCCATCGTGAACTGCCTCGGTGATCGCCACCGGGTGTTTGCACACGCCGCCCCGTGCGGAACCGCCGGTTCCGCCGCAGTACATGACACTGGTCGTGGAACCCTGGCAGTTCTCCTGAATCGTCCGGGCCACCTTGGCGGCCTTCTCGGTCATGGGAATCTCCTTGACATCGCCGTCCGCCTGAACTTCAAACAGGGCGGCAATCTCGCCGGTGGTGTTGGTGACCAGAATGGTCATGCCGGCATGGGCAACAGACATGTCCACACTCTTGATGGCATCCCGCGGCGTCTGCAGCACGGTGCCGCCGATCCCGTCGCCATGGCCGCCGAAATACCGGCCAACCGTACTCTTCGTAGCATTCGGAACAACGCCGGACCAGGTCATACCCACCTCGCGGCCGGCAAGGTGCTCGCTGAACAATCCGGTGACGTGATGATCGATAACAATGCACTCGTCCACCGCTGCCTTCATCACGTCGGCCAGCAGTCCGATTGTCGCGCTGCCGCAGCCGATGCGCATGGTCTGCTCCTGCACGCCGTTGATCACAGGAGCCTTTCCCTGCTGGCAGCGAATTTTGATTTTCTTGTCCACGGCCAGCTCCACTTCCTCGCCGTTGGCCAGCTCACAGATGGTACGGGCTGTAACAAATCCGCCATCTTTTGCAGTCAAACGGTTGGCGCCGCCAACGTAAATCATCTTGGAGCCATATTCCTCGGTCTGAACCATACCCACGGGCTTGCCGTCGCGATAGACGGTGGCGCCCTCTTCCCCGATGTATGTATTGGTGTCCAGCTTCACCAGCACGCCGCTGTAGCTCAGCGGCGCCTCCGTGACGGTAGTAACCACATCCACACCGTCCCGTTTTTCACACACGATGTGGGGAGCGGGACGAATGCAGGGGTAATTGGTGCCTGCGCCCACAGCGGTAATAATGGGCTTGCGGATCTTCTCATCCACCTCCACCTGGGGCTTGGGCTCCAGCACCAGCGCGCGGTTGCGCACCAGCTTGCCGCCCTCATTGGTGTACCGTTTGCAGGCGCCTGTGGAACCTGCCGGAACCTTGCACTGGATGGAGCAGGACGAACACTGCACAATTCCCTCCGTCTGATCGGCATTTTCGATTGCGCCGAAAGGACATACGCGGCGGCAGATATTGCATTCCACGCACTTATCTGTAATGCGCACATACTTCTGGCCGTTCTCTTCTCCTGCAACAATTGCCTCGATAGGGCAGTTCTTCATGCAAATCCGGCATTTTTTGCACACATCTTCTTGAATTCTAAGCATGGGACTATCCTCTCCTTCTTGATAATCGGCTGGTTGTGATAATCACACATTTCTTCCTTATAAAAGGTATCACAATCCAATAATGATGGCAAATATAAAAAAGATTAGCAGCGGGTCACTCTCATATAAAAATGTTATTGGACTGCGAAAAGTATATCGCTCTGTACCGAACATATCGGGATGTACTTCTGTTGTTCTTCGTGTCTCATCGGTAAAATCGGTCACGGGCTCGGCCTTGAATCGCCCCTGATGCCGGTCCTTCTTCGAGGCGGGAACCAGTGTACAGAAGCTGCGAGGCCGGATTGCGCTTTGGCGCATCTGGAGCCGGTTTTATTTCCGGCCCACGCACAGCAGCTGGGTACAGCGCCGGATACCGTCCGTCCGGCAGCGGGCCTGGATGTCCAACGCCTCCTGTTTCAGCGCCGCATACTCCGGCAAAGCGGAAATCTTTTCCACCTCGTCCGCCAGCTTCCGGTTCTTCACACTCAGTTTCGCATCGTACTCCGCCTCTTCCTGAAAATCAGTAAAGGTCATGTCCCGCAACGGGAGGCTGCGGAAGATCTCCACAATCTCCTCCCGCTTCCAGGTCTGACGCTGATAGCCGCCCAGCAGGCAGTCCAGCTTAGCCTCCAGGGTATGCTGGGCAGCATGTACCTGTTGGGCTGCATCCTGCCCGTCCCGGTACATCTCGTTCAGAATAAAAAATCCGCCGGGCTTCAGCACCCGCAGCATCTCCGCCAGAACCTTGTCATAGTGCTCAATGTGATGCAGCGTGTTGGAGATTGCCACGACTTCAAAGGTTTCGTCTGGATAGTCCATGGCGGCGCCGTCCATGAGTTCAAAGCGGAGTCCCCGTTCGGCAAACTTCTCCCGGGCCTTTGCCATACTGGCGGCGTCGTTGTCAATGCCGATCACCGTCGAGTCTTTCGGCATGACTGCCGCCAGACGGAAGGCAAACTCTCCCAATCGAGTCCCTACATCCAACACTTTGCCCGGCCGCACACCCTTCAGAGCCTCTTCCAATAAAACCATTTTCAATTCCTCCACTTTTCCAGAATACGACGTCACGTCTGCTTATAATAATATTCCAGGGGTAAACGTTTCCGATTTCCCCTTCTCTGTCCGACACATGCCCCACAGGCCTTTCCCGAAAGCAACGATCGCTGCCCTCTGGAAAAGCCTGCGAATTGCCGGTTGTCCCGCCGCGCGATGTGCGGCAGGACAACCAATCAATGCAATGCTTTATTCTACCACGACGATTCCCAGACGCTTAGCAGCCTCCTGCGCCTGTTCCAGGCCAGGAACGGCGCTTCGAAGCACCAGCCGACCGCCGCCCCGGTTCAGGGAATCCACCTGAACGGTGTTGCCCTTGTCGGTAACGATTGTAACCTTCTGAATAGAGGGCTCATGCCCCTCCACGATCTCCACCTCAATCCCGTCAGCCTTCACCATATCCACGGATTTTTCGTACATCTCATAATCCGCAGTGGAGGCGCCGTAGACCGCGCCCATCAGCACACCGGGGATATTGATGGTCCGGCGGGCAAAAAGCTCCGGGTACAGCTCCACGGTGATCTTGCGAACTTTCTCCCCTTCGCCCATCAGTTCGTGGGCGATGCGGGCACAGTTCGTGGGGCTGCCCACAGCCTGACTGCTGCCGCCTACCACTGCGTCGCCAAACGTACTCAGCACATTGCCGGCGCCGGCCGCCAGCTTCTTCGACGCCTCACCGGCCTTTTTCAGCGTCTGCTGAATCTGCTGCTTTTCGGCGTCCCGAACCTCCTGTTTGACCAGGGATTCCACGCTGGCGGTACGCTGGAAGAAAGGTTCCATGTACTCCACCACGATGGGGACAATGCTTTTGGCAGAAGCAAGATGAACCAGAGATGCCATGGACAGCATCACATCAAAGGGAACGTTGACGTTCATATCAACAGCCATGCACATGCGGGCGGAGTACATGCCGATCAGGATCGCGCCGCCCACATGGGTGGTGCACAGTGCCGGCACCAGTACCCGAGGCGTGCAGGGCACACCGATGGTGGGTGACATGGCCAGCACCATGGCTTTTTCCATCTGTTCCGGCGTGCCGCCCTCCAGAGCCACAGTGGCAGCCGCCACACAAGCGGAACCCGCGCCGAAGCCCTCCATATTGCAGCCGGTGGTGACCTTGCCCACGCGGAACAGTCCGCCGATCTTCAGCATCAGAGCCGCAATTTCAGCAATGGTCTTGGCATCCACGCCGGTGTCGATCATAGCCCGGACAAAGCCGGCGTAGGGGCACGAATCACCGGTGCCCGCACAGGGACGGATGCCGATGCAGTGGTTGCCGATCTCGGCGCCCACGGTGTACATCAGCGCCTTGTCCAAAAACGTATCCTGAAAACATACGCCGGTGCCCTTTTCGCGCAGCTGTGCGGCCACGTTGCCCAGCAGGAAGCTGTTGCCCTCCGTGACACCCAGCTCCACAGCCTTCAGATTATGGGCATACTCATCCATCACCCGGTTGAGCAGATCTTCTCTGGATAATCCGGTGCTGATCTCGTTTTCAATGAGGATCACGTCTACCACACGAGCCTGATATTTCTTAGCCAATGCGATAGCTTCGCCCATAGTCAAGGGCATCGTCCCCTTGACAGCACTTCTCAAATCAGACATCTCAATACCTACTTTCGATGGTTACTTTACCACCCGGCCAGTGGAATAATTTGCCTCAATTTCCCGAATGCGGGAAAGTCCGATAATCTCGTTGAACTTGGGGAACGGAATCATCTTGTCCATCATGGTGGCGGTGGTGCCATCCCGTTTGAGCCCCTCCCACAGATCCACCATGGCCTTGGTGGTGACATAGGTGGAGGCAGTGGGATAGATGACCAGATTATAGCCCAGAGAGGCCAGCTCGTCGTTTGTCAGCAGGGGCGTCCGGCCGCCTTCCACCATGTTGGCCAGTGTCAGGCAGTTTACCTTGTCATTGATGAGCTGCATCTCTTCCTTGGTCTCGGGAGACTCAATGAACACGATGTCGGCGCCGGCTTCTTTATATGCTATGCCGCGCTCGATGGCCTCTTCAATACCCAGCACCGTGCGGGCGTCGGTACGGGCCATGATCATCATATCGCCCTGGCGGGTGTCCACCGCAGCCTTGATTTTTCCCAGCATTTCGTCCTTGGTGATGACCTCACGGCCAACCATGTGGCCGCACTTCTTGGGCATGACCTGATCTTCCAGCTGAATCACGGCCACGCCGGCCTTCTCATACTCCCGCACCGTCCGCATGACATTAACGGCGTTTCCGAATCCCGTGTCCGCGTCCGCGATCACAGGGATCTCCGCAGCCTCCACCATGTTGGCGGCGCGGGCAACCATCTCCGTCATCGTCATCAGACCCACGTCAGGCTTTCCCAGATGACTGGCTGCCTGACCGTAACCGGTCATATAGACCGCGTCAAACCCCAAGGTTGCAATGATCTTGCCTGTCAGCATATCATGGGCACCGGGGGCAACGATAAATTTCCCGGCGCTAAACAGCTCTCTGATCTTTTTGGCTCCGTTCATAATTCATTCTCCTTATTTTTATCAATCATGTAGTGTTTTTTCATGAAATCCAGCACCATGTCCGGATAGTGTTTTCCCAAAACGCCCAGGGCATAGAAAATATAATCCCGATCGAGCAGAATCTTCGGCTCGCGGATGGGCAGCAGTGAAATGCCGGGATCTGCAAAACAGCGGCGCACCAGCGCTTTCCCCTTCTCCTCCTCTGTATGGACAAAGATGCCGCCCACACAGAGCACCCGATCCACATTACGCAGGTCGCGGCCCATCGCCGTGCCAGCCATAATTCCCATGACTGGGTCCGACTCCTGGGCGTAAAACCCCGCGTGGCGGCGCAGGGCCACACTGATCGCGCAGGAAGCCAGCGCCCGATCCAAGGATGCCTCCCGTTCGTCGGCAGGAATGTGGTCAGTATGGCTCTCCAGTCCCTCGGTGTAGTCCAAGACATCCTCCCCCGTCACGCCGAAGTCGCCATCCATGGCCCGCACCACAGCCTTTGGACCTACCGCGTCAGGGATTCCCATGGCACTGACCCGCAAGCCCAGGTTGCCTTCCACCGTACGATAGGAAAACTGTTTTTCATTGTTGATGATTAGGCCCCGCTCTTCTATGGTCAAATTCTCCAGTTCGGGCAGAGCGGAATGGATGTCGGTGGTAGCGCCGCCGATATCCACCAAGATCACCGAGCCGATCCCCTCCTGCTCATAGCTGCCTTTGGCCAGCAGTTCACTGGCCAGCAACACCGCGCCGGGCGTGGGCACCACCACCTTGTCCGTCAATCCGGTCTGGAATTCCATCAGACCGCGGGCACGGGTGATTTGGCGGATAAACTGCTCATGAATGGCCGTGCGGGCCGGAGCCACATTCAGTTCATGAATGGTGGGCATTATGTTCGGTACCCGCACATAATCAATTCCCGCGGCTTTGAACTTCTCCGCCGCAGTCCGCTGGGCAAAGCGATTACAGCCCAAAATCACCGTGGCTTTACTCTTCAGTTCGCAGATCATATCCGCGTTTTCCTGCACGCAATCCTCATCTCCGCCATCCGTTCCACCGGAGAGCAGAATGATATCCGGGTTGATCTCTCGCAGCACTTCCTTGCGGAAGGACAGGGGCTCATCGGCGGAAACGACCTGCATCACCCGGGCGCCGGCGGTCATCGATACCTCTTTGGCTGCCTTGACGGTTACTCTGGGCATATAGCCCAACGCCACCATCCGCAGACCGCCGGCGGCGCTGCACGAGCTATACCGTCTGACATCGGGAGCAAAAGTAATCCCCTGTACGGCCAAAGCCGTCTCGGCGCCCCGGGCGCCGTCCATCACGTTGGCCAGCGTGGTGGGCGACTGGCCCCGGCCCAGATATGACAGCGTTTCGTCTTTTTCGGAAAACGCCGCTACTTTTGTATAGGTGCTGCCAATATCATAAACCAGAATATTTGCCAACATACGCTTCCCCTATTTCTTTACAAAATTTGCGGAAAGCAGCCATCAATCGTCGTTGAGAACCAGCGCGTAACCCTCCATCAAACGGCGAGCTGTGCGAATCAGCGCAGCCTTCTTTACGGTGGTGCCCTCCACCTCCGCCACAACAGGCAGCACACCGGCAGGATGGCCGATGCGGATGGCGGTCAGGTTCTCTACGTTGGGGATCACCTGATTCACCAGCGTGCCTTTGATCTTCGCCGCAGCACCGGTGCAGGCGGTGGCGGTACCGGCATAAGTTTTATGCAGCACCTGCATGAACATCAGACGGGAGACAAAGTCCACCTCATCCTTGGCGATCGTTTTGCCGGTGGTGAAATTCACATAGTCCTGAGGTTCCGCCACAAAAGCCACCATGGGGAAAGCGGGAGAATTTCGGGTAGCGTCAGCAGAGTTTTTTGCCATACCGATCATGGCGCAGCACGTGGAACGGATCTCCTCCAGGTACTCCAGCAGCTCCTTGCTGCCGTTGATGACATCCGGAGTCTCCGTGCCCTTCATGCCCACATCCTTGGCCAACACAAACACGCAGGGATTTGCCACATCTACGATGGAAATCTGGATGGGGCCGCGGCTGGTTTCCAGTATGTCCACAGGGTTGCCGGTGGGCAGTACCTTGCCGGTGGCCGCGCCGGCGGTGTTGGAAAAGTCCATCAGGATGGGAGACCCCGTGCCGGGCACACCGGCGATTTCACAATCGCCCTTCACTTTTGCCCGACCGTTCTCAACCTCCACGTCGGCATAGAGCAGCTTGCCCGTATTGGTGTTATGGATACACACACGGGTCATGGGGGACACCGCCCGCACCATCGACTCATCAATGGCAAAGGGACCGACACCGGAGGAAATATTGCCGCAGTTGCCGTTGTAGTCCACAACCCGCTCTTTGATGCTGACCTGGGCAAATGTGTAGTCCACGTCCGCCTCGGGCCGGGTGGGCGGGCCGATGATTGCCAGCTTGCTGGTCAGCGGATCGGCGCCGGCCAGACCATTGATCTGGCGTACGTCAGGGCTGCCGAAAATCTCCAGAATCAGATCATCCCGCTTTTGGGGGTCGTCCGGCAGGTCATTCGCCTTCAGATAGATGCCCTTGCTGGTGCCGCCCCGCATGATAACGCAGGGAATTCTTCTTTGATCATACATGATGTAATCCTCCTCTATCTATGTTCGGGTCGCTCAGCCGCGCTTCTTTTCTTCCAGCAGCTGTCCGATCTTTTCCACGCACTGTTCCGGCGTGCTGTCCGGGCCAAAAAAGGCGTCCACGCCCAAGAAGCCAACACCCTCAGTTCGGATCTTTTCGTCGAAATACTGGTGTTCTTCTTCCTTCTCCGCGATGCGGCCGCCGGCCCAGACCACAGTCTTGTCCCGCAGTCCCAACTCTTTCAGTCGCTTCTCCACACGGGGGAAGAGGGTGCAGCCCAAGCCGAGCAGATTGCTCACGCCGATGGCGTCCGCCTTGGCCTCCGCGGCCACCTCTGCCACCGTCTCGGGAAGGTTCATGCCCCGCAGATAGATCACGTCGTATCCGGCGTGCTGGAATGCCTCCCGCACCACGTTGATCCCGTTGACGTGCGCGTCCGCGCCCACCGTGGCCAGGACGATTTTTTCCTTGCGGGTGGGTGCGTGCTCAGGCTCCACCGCGATGTTTTCCGCGCTGACAGCCACCCGCGCGGGGTCAATGCCCAGCGGCGTGTAGCCGGCCACATATCGCTTGATGCCATCCGGATCGCGGTTGGTCTTTACAAACCGTTTCAGATCCCAGCCGCCGGCACGGGGGCAATCCATCAGGCCGCTCTTGCCGCCCTCCACGATCATGTCGATCAGTTGGGTATCCGTCCACTGCATCCAGAAGGCAGGGGTCAGATCCTTCATCTTGAGGCTGTGGGGTTTCAAGTGCAGCACCGCCTCCAGCACAGCCGCGGCCTCTTCCAGGATTTCCAGCTTGCGCTCGGTGATCCGGCTATCCTCGATATCCACCGCGTAGGTATTGGTGAACACGTTCTGCGTGCCCCAAATGGCTCGCCCCATGGAATCGCCGGTGGGAATCCCGACGGACTCGGCAGCCTTGGGCCGATAGAAATCCGCGCCGCCCAGCTTGGCGTTGACCGCCATACGCGCAAAGTGCGCCGACTCCGCGATCAGGTCACCCGGAGGGCTCTGGAATGTTTCGGGCACCACGATCAGTCCATCGCTCCACAGCGTCTCACGGAAAGCCCGCATCAGCGCCAGGTCGGCAAAAATGTTGATGCCTGCTATGTTCATCTGAATGGCGGACAGCTCCTTGGGCAGCTCAGCGTGAATCGCCAGACCCTCAGCCAGCAGACACATAGCCAGCGCCATGCCGTCGGTGCCCCCGATATTGTTCAGGTGCTTATGGGAGTCCAGCTGAACATAAATGTTGTTCTCGGCGCAGATCTGGAGCGCCTTGTAGCCGTTGACAACCTTGGTTTTATAATCATGGATGCCGCGTCCGCCGAAATGCACATGGATGACAGGGCCGATATCGGTGCCGTCAAATCCGGCAATCAGTGCGTTGATGATGGACAGATGGGGCGTGTCGCCGGTGGCGTTGATCCGCACGGGATGGAGGCTGCCGCCGCCCATCTGAATGAACTCCCGCTCTCCCATGGGCGTAATGCCGCCCTTGCCGCGGGACTGCTCGATCAGCTCCCGGCCCTTGAGAGGGTCAATATGGCGAGTGGCTTCGCTATGTACGAAGTGAAACAACGTCTCATGGAGCTTTTCGGCGTAGGCATACATCTCTTTGCTTTCCTTCAGCGTCTCCTCAGCGCTGTTGCGTCCCAGAATGGGGTTCTGGATCGGCCAGCCCCGCTCCCGGGCCTTCAGCGCCAGTTCATGGATCCGGTATCCGCTGCGAACCACTCCGGCCACTTCTCTGGGATAGGGCGCCGGCAGACCGACAACCTCACCGTTCTGGTCCAGATCCGGCATCTCCACACTGAAGCAGTCAGCATAAGCCCGCACCGCTTCGATATCACCCTGAATGATCCGTTTTGTTTTTTCCTGCATAACTTTACTCTCCTTCTCGCTCCGTAATGCCAAGCTCTGCCCGAACACGCGGAATTAAGCCGCCGTAGGTCAGGGTTTTCATTACGTTTTCCGCCATCGGCTGAAATTGCTTTTTCTCACCGTTCACGACTACCGTGCCCTGCTCCAGATCCACCTCTATCCGGTCCCCGGTCTTCAGGCTGCCTGCCACATCCGCCGCCCACACCGGCAAGCCGATGTTGATCGCGTTGCGCCGGAAGATCCGGGCAAAGCCCTTGGCAATCACCAGGGCAATTTGCGCCTGTCTCAAAGCAATCGGGGCTTGCTCCCGGGAGGAGCCGCAGCCAAAGTTCCGGCCCGCCACCAGGATACAGCCAGGCTCGTAAACCGTCTTAAAATCCCCGCTGGCCAAACCCGCCATCGCAAATTTACCCAGCTGATCATAGGGTTCCGCCATTGCATAGCCAGGCAGAATCTGATCGGTATCCACATCGTCTCCCAGGACGATCACTTTTCCTTGAATCGTATTCATTGCTGCCTCTCTCCTTCGCTCACACATTCGGCACAGTGATCTTACCGGTCAGCGCCGTAGCCGCCGCAGTAGCCGGAGACGCCAGGTAGATGTTGGCCTTCATGCTTCCCATACGGCCGGGGAAATTGCGGTTGGTGGTGGAGACCACCACATCCCGGGCACTGGTCAACCCCTCATGGGCGCCAAAGCAGGAACCGCAGCCAGGGTTCAGCACGGTTGCTCCCGCGTCCCGCATGATCTTGCACCAGCCCCGTTCCTCCATCTGCTCCAGGATCTCTTTGGAGGCGGGAACGATCAATGTGTTCACTTCAGGGCTGACCTTCCTGCCCCGGAAAACCTTCACCACCTGCTCCATATCTGACAGCCGGCCGTTGGTGCAGCTGCCCACAACCACCTGGGTGACGGCGGTTCCCGCCACCTTGCTCACCGGCGCCACGTTGGCCGGGGAGAACGGACAGGCAATCATCGGCTCCAGCGAACCAAGGTCCAGCTCCAGATCCTCCACGGTATCCGGCTCCCGCTCAGCGGTGCCAAACAGGGTGATCATACTGCCCAGTTCGATGCCCATATTGCAGATGGTCATGCGTTCCGCCACGCTCAGGCCCTCGATGCCGGGGCCGGTGAACAGCAGCGCCCGATCCACCAGATGATCTGTGCCGAATTTGCTGCCCAGATACAAAATGATATCTTTGCCGAAAACATTGCCGGGGCACTTTCCGGTCAGGTAAACCTGCACTACTTCCGGAACCTCCAGATCCAGCTTACCGGTAGCCATGGCAGCCGCCAGTTCCGTGGAACCCACGCCCACGCCCACCGCGCCATACCCGCCGCAGGTGCCGGTATGGGAATCGGCGATGACCACCAGTTCGCCGGGCTGGGCTCTGTGCTTTTCATACATCAGCTGATGGATCACGCCCTCACCGCGCTGATAGAGATGTACGCCAAACTCCTTTGCGAAGTCATCCATGATCCAGACGTTGTCCCGCGCCTTTTCCGAAGAGGCCGGATAGATGTGATCCACGATCAAGGCTACACGGTCAGGGTTGAACACCTGCTTCACGCCGATCTGCCGGAACATCTTAATGGCAATCGGAGCCGTCACATCATGTGCCGCCACATAACTGACGCTGCAGGTCAGATCCATGCCGGGGGATACCGTCTCCTTTCCGGCGGCCTTCGCCAGATACTTCTCAATAAGATTCATAGCTTTCACTCCATATTAAAAAATATTTCATCCATCGCTCTTTCATAAAATGCGCCGTTTTTCTTTTCTGATAGAAGGCACATGATATAAGGCCATTTTTCATGCTTTTCCCAGCTTTATGATGCAATTATACAGGACGTTGGGCAGGATGACAAATACTTAAAATCTAACCAAACGCCTTTGCTATATATTATTCAAATCACTGTTTTGTCAGAAAGAGAAGACACCATCGCAAACTGTTCCAGCTCGCAAAGGTGTCTTTCATTCCATTTTTTATCAGGCAGGCAGCGGGGTTCAGACCCTTTTCCCGCGTCGAATTCGCCGCTTTTCAGCCGCATGGATTTTACAGCGTGTTGGATTGCCGCCTCTCCAATCCATGGATCGCACCGTCACGCGTCCCACGAAAAAGCGGGGTCCCCTTTATTTGGGATATACCCATCCTGGCGGAATGGCATAGAATTGCCGCAAAAAAGGAATGATACCGGCAAAAGAATTTCCGGTAAATCTCCTCCGAATCTCAATCCCATTTTGGGCGCCGACGCTATAACAGAAATCTGCTGCTCTCCTCAATCTCGTCCAGATAGCTGTCATCAATGGCGGCTTCTTCAAAAGTTGCCATTTCTCTCATGACTGCGCAGGCAGCAGCAATGACCTCAAAGGCCAATGGGCAGCCGCTCCCCTCTCCCAGCCGCATGTTGAGATTCAGACACGGTGAAAGATCCAGCTGCTGCGCAACCAAATGATATCCATGATCGGTAGCGGCATGTGACGAAAACATGTATTTTGCAGCAGTGGGGCAAAGTCTCGCCGCGCAAAGGGCGGCAACTGCGGAGACGAAGCCGTCAATTACCACAGGGCAGCGATTCTCCGCAGCCCCCAAGTAAACGCCGCACATCGCCGCCAGGTCCAGCCCTCCCACTTTGGAGAGAATATCAATCGGGTAGTTAGGATTCAGGCGATATCGCGCCAACGCGGTTTCAACGGCCCTTTTCTTTCTGGAAAATGCCGCATCACTGATTTCACAGCCACTCCCCAGCACCAGTTCTGCCGGCATCCCGGTCAAGGCGGCAAGGACCGCAGAGGCAGAGGCGGAATTTCCAACCCCCATCTCGCCAACACCGATGATGTCGATTTTATCGTTTTTCGCTTGCTTGGCAAGATCAATTCCCGTCAGAATTGCTTTCACCGCATTCTCATGCGGCATCGCCGGCCCATAGGTAAAGTTGTACGTTCCAGCCATGACTCTGCGGTTCAAAATTGCCGGGCACTCATATTCACTGGCAATGCCAACATCCACCACCTGGACTTCAGCCCCAAAATACTGCGCCAGCGCAGACATTCCGGTGCCTCCTTTGGTCATGTTGATTGCCTGGGCAACAGTGACGGATTTCGGGGCCAGTGACACCCCCTCCTCCGTCACGCCGTTATCCGCGCACAGAACGATAATTCTCCGTCTTTCCACCTGGTTTTTTACTTTTCCGGTAATCCCCGCCAGCTGAACGGCAATGTCCTCCAGTTTCCCCATGCTCCCAGGCGGCTTTGCAAGCCGGGTGTGATGAATCGAGGCCAGGCTCATCGCCTTTTGATCCAACAGCCCGATTTTTTTGATATGCGCATCCAAACTCTGCATATCGAATCTCCTTGTATAATGGGGTCTCGAGAGCCCCACTACCTCCCTCTCAATTATGAGATAAAATAATGACTGCACAATCAGCCAGTTCCTTCACCCGCCGGTGACGACGGCAGCCGGTGACATTGAGTCCGCGGGCGTTCAGGCTCCGCATGCGGCTCCCGCTTCTTATCACATAATACCACATTTTTAGCTATTTCGCTCAGTGAGTTTGCATTTTTTCAGTGATCAATCCGGCAGCGGCGCGAACCGGTGCTCAATTTTCATCACGGCAGATGCCTTATTCGCGCACAATTTGTAAGTACTTTTTATGAAGTTATATGTCAATTCGCGTATAATCGTGTTATAATATATTAAATGTCCTATGATCGTTTCTTTATTTCTTTTCCCTTCTCCGTTTAGACCATTGTAAAGGTAACTTTCAGAAATGCCAAATACTTTAAATCTTCACAGAATGGGCATGCTTTTGTTTTTTAAATGTGCTCAGATATCGAATCAGTACAGGGAGTCATGCTCTTTTTACGGATTGATCTATCGATATATTAATACAGACCCTGCTTTTGGCATTTTCCGGCAGATGTAAAAGGAGGAGAAATTGTGACTCTGAAACAACTGGAGTATTTTTTAGCCATTGCAGAAACAGGAAGCATCACACAGGCTGCTGAGATTCTGCATGTTTCCCAACCGCCTCTGAGCCTTCAGCTCAAAGCTCTGGAGGACGAGTTTGGGGTTCAGCTTTTTGAGCGCACGAAACGCGGATTGTCCATCACACAGTCCGGGCGGCTGTTGGAACAGCGTGCGCAGGAGATTTTTGAACTGATCAACCAAACGATCAACGAAGTCCGCAGCAAAACCGTTTCCCCGAAAATTGAAATTCGGATCGGAACCATCAACTCTGTCTCCAACCGTCTCATTCCTTCCTGGATTTATACTTACAAATGCTCGTATCCAAATGTTGACATTCAAATCTCGGAAGCCAGCACCACGGACATTCTCTTCTATCTGGATGAGCGTAAAATCGACTTGGGCATTGTCCGGGAGCCTTTCAACAAAGCCCACTATAACTATCAGCAGATCTATGATGAGGCGCTAAACTCCCATGAATCCGATTGCTTTGTCGCTCTGGCGGACCCCGGCTTCTACGCCGGTTTCGAAAGTGACACCATTCCCCTATCGGAATTGCGGGACTTTCCTCTGCTGCTGCACCGTCGGTACATTTCCATGTTTACCAAATACTGCAGATCCTGCGGGTTTATCCCCAATATTATCTGCAAAAACAACGATGTCATGTCTCTGCTGAGCTGGGCAAAGGCCGGGATCGGCATTGCGGTGCTGCCATACTCCTCCTCTCTGCTGAACACGGATCCCCATTTGGTGAAAAAAGACATCATCGACCCCGTGATTTCATCAAAAATCTATGTTGTGTGGAACAAGGATGTTGAGCTGTCTGCAGAGGCGGCACAGTTTCTCTCATTGATTTCCCAAAAACCGGGCAGCACATCAGAAAGGAAGACAGGTCATGGGCAGCGAGATAAAAAAACAGGAACAACCTGATTGGCACGGAAGGGGATATTCCTTTTTTTCGAACACAAACTGCGAGTATTTTCCGTGCCATCCGGTGCCGGAAGGTGCCGAATTCAACTGTCTTTTCTGCTACTGTCCCCTATACATATTGGGTAAAAATTGCGGGGGCAATTTCACCTATCTGGACAACGGCTACAAAGACTGCAGCCAATGCCTGCTGCCACACCAGCGGGAAAATTACGGATATATTATTCAGCATTACCGGCAAATACTCGCCGTAATGGCCGAGCGTGAAGCTTCCCAGTGACCGCAGTTTGACTGCCCCTGGTTCAGCATCGTATGGAAGTGAAGCCTTCCAAAGGATGTCAAAAAGCCATTGGGACTCCGATCCATGAATGGTGTCGAATCATTCAAGACGGAGTTGAAACCCAATGGCTGGAGGCGTATGAAGTTCCGGCCGCCGCGCCGAGAGTCCGGAAAAACACTTTCGTTGCTGCGCACGGCAGCGCGGACCGAAAACTCCGTCGCTGGTGGTTCCAGCCGCCAAGTAGAGATTTGCCACCTTCTCTTCAAGCGAGTTTCCCCGGCGTGCCCGTCAGCGGACGGAGCAGTTCCGGGTGCGATGTGAGCGCTTCATCACCAGATCCCCAGCAGCCGCTGCATCAGAAGGCTGACACAGGCAATGCCGATCCAGCAGCACAGCCCTGTAAAAATCGGTTTTCCGCCGCTCTTTACCAGTTTAACCAGGTTGGTATTGAGACCAATTGCAGCCATCGCCATGACAATGAAGAACTTGCTCAGCGTCTTGAGCGGCAAGAATACGCCGCTTGATACACCCAGCGCTGTGCATGCAGTGGTGATAACGGAAGCCAGCACGAAGAACAGAATAAAATACGGAAATATTTCTTTCATCCGCACGCCGGAACCGCCGCCCGCTTCCTTTTTCGTCCGATGAAGCGCAAGCACCAGCGTGATTGGAATGATGGCCAGCGTCCGGGTCATTTTGACGATTGCCGCAACATCCAGCGTGTTGGAGCCGTGGATGGCATCCCAGGCGGTGGCAGCCGCTGTTACAGACGATGTGTCGTTTACCGCTGTACCGGCGAAAAGGCCGAATCCGTAATCGGAAAGGCCCAGCACTCCCCCCAGTGTCGGGAACAAGAGCGCCGCAATAACGTTAAACAAAAAGATAACCGAGATGGACTGCGCAATTTCCTCATCATTTGCGTCGATAACAGGCGCAGTTGCCGCGATTGCCGATCCTCCGCAGACAGAGGAACCCACACCGACTAAAATGGAAATTTTAGTCGGAATTTTCAGCAGTTTATTCAGCGCAAACGCGATCAGCAGAGATACGCTGATGGTGGACAGAATAATCGGCAGGGACTGGATCCCCGTGGCTGCGACCACCGACAGATTCATCCCGAAGCCCAGCAGTACCACCGCACACTGGAGGACTTTTTTTGAAGTGAACGAAATGCCGGGCTTCAGTCTCCCTTTCGTTTTCAGTGCCATGGCCAGCGCCATTCCTATGAGAATGGAAAACACAGGTCCTCCCACCACAGGGACAAGCTGCCCCAAAAACCACGCCGGCAGAGCAATGATCGCACAAAGCGCGATTCCCGGCCAATTTGTCTTGATCCAGTTCATATCAGCATCCTTCTTTCCGTGATGCCTATCCTACCATTGATATATCAAAATGAAAAATAATAAATAGTGATTGAACTATAAATATTTATTATGATATACTTTGCCCGGAGGGGATGCTATGCAGGATTTCAGAATGGACACGTTTTTGACCGTCTGCGGTTTTTTGAATTATACCAAGGCGGCGGAAGCGCTGCATATCACACAGCCGGCAGTATCGCAGCATATTCATTATCTGGAAGAGCACTATGGGGCGAAGCTCTTCTGCTATGAGGGGAAAAAGCTTCGACTGACCAAAGAGGGCGCCCTTCTTTGCAATGCGGCAACCACCATGAAGCATGATGAAATCATCCTTCATGAACTGATGGCGCGCGGCGAACGGCTGCGGTTTGTTTTTGGAGCGACTTTGACCATCGGAGATTTTGTGCTGCCGGCAAAGCTGGCCCGGTATTTGAAAAACAACCCGGAGGCAGAGGTTCGCATGCTGGTGGACAACACCGAAACGCTGCTGAAAAAAATTGACACGGGCGAGCTGGATTTTGCGGTGATCGAAGGTTATTTTCACAAAACTGAGTACGACTATAAAGTATACTCTCGGGAACACTACATTGCCGTTTGCGGAAACTCTTTCGTTTTCCGGCGGGTGCCGGAAACGGTAAGCGATCTCTTCGGGGAACACATCATCCTGCGGGAGCGGGGTTCCGGTACCAGGGAGATTTTAGAGCGGCATATGGAGGAGCGGAACTGTTCTGTCCGGGATTTTCGGCATATCACCGAGATCGGCAGCATAAGCGCAATCAAATCGCTTGTCGCCGCAGGCTGCGGCATCACCTTTTTGTATGAGGCAGCGGCGCAGGGGGAACTGGAGCGCGGAACATTGCGCCGGATTCCTTTATCGGATTTTAAAATTCACAGCAATTTCACGTTGGTTTGGAGAAAAAACAGCATATTCGATGATCGGTACCTCCATATATTTGATGAATTCTTAGGAAATGACAGCTGAGATCCACACAAACGGCAAGTGAACCATCCCGAAAACTCCGGGATGGTTCACTCTGTGCGATCGCTCTGCGCTGCAGGTTGCTGCTTCGGCCACGCGGGATGAAGCGCCAAATCTTACTGATATTTGGCGCGTTTGTTCCCGCTGTTCCCGGAGTTCCCGGTTCTTGCCGGTCTCGCTCTCTTATCTGTGGGACGGCTTGAGGCTACGCGGCGCCCACTCATCCCGGCAACTGATCGCGGCTCTTTTTCGGTCTTTTCCAGGATGACCATGGGCCAGTCGGATTCTTTCCGTTCAATCGTCCGCCCAATGAGCTTCTCAATATCCTTCAGATACGGCAGCTCATCGTAGTTGCAGAAGCTGATGGCGATTCCGCCCAGCCCGGCACGGCCGGTGCGCCCAATCCGGTGGATGTACGTTTCCGGTTCATTGGGAAGCTCATAGTTAAAGACATGCGATAATTCCGGAATATCAATCCCTCTGGCAGCAATATCCGTTGCGACAAGCACTTTGATGCTTCCGTCTTTAAAGCTGTTCAGCGCGATCTGCCTGGCTCCCTGGCTCTTGTTTCCGTGGATTGCAAGCGCAGTGATGCCCGCCGCGCCGAGCTCCTTCACTACGTTATTGGCGGCGTGCTTTGTTCTGGTAAAGACCAGCGCACTGCCCACCCCTTTTTCCCGGAGCAGCTTCGTCAGCAAAAGCTTTTTGTTCTTTTTATCGACCAAATAAACAGACTGTTCAATGGCGGCCACCGTGCTGGTCACCGGGTCCACCTTCACGGTGACCGGGTCGCGGAGCATGGATTTTGCCAGCGCCTCGATCTCCCGCGGCATGGTCGCGCTGAATAGAAGCGTCTGCCGCTTTGCGGGCAGGGCGACCAAAACCTTCTTTACGTCATGGATAAAGCCCATATCCAGCATCCGGTCCGCCTCGTCCAGCACAAAGATCTCAATTTGGTTCAGGTGAATATATCCCTGATTCATGAGATCGCACAGACGCCCCGGCGTGGCGATGAGGATATCAACGCCCCTGCGGAGCGTTTCCACCTGAGGGACCTGACTGACCCCGCCGAAGATGGCGGTGCATCTAAGCGGAAGGCCGGCTCCAAAGCTCTGAAAATTTTCAAAGATTTGGATGGCCAGTTCTCTGGTCGGTGTTAAGATCAGCGTGCGGAGCGCATGTGACCGTGTTTCAGCCAGATTTTGCAGAATCGGCAGTGCAAAGGCGGCGGTTTTTCCCGTCCCGGTCTGTGCGCAGCCAATCAGATCCCGCTTCTGAAGCAGCAGCGGAATTGCCTGCTGTTGGATGGGCGTGGGCTCGGAATAACCCATTTGGTCGATTTCTTTTAAAAGCGGTTCGATCAGATTGAATTCTTTGAATGTCATTTAAGTACCTTTTTCTTATTAATATCCGAATAGTAATCATTTCTGATGCATATTTTCGTTTACAACTTCAGGATACAGCTAATCGGTATTTAATAGTATACCATAAAATCGTCCAAACAACCAATTAACTTTTGGAACGCCTCTTTCGCTGGCCCATGGTCACGGTATGAATCTGAAAACAGCAGGGGCAAACGGAATCGCGCACGAGGGCAAGTGTTTATTTCCCCGCAGAATGCCGGCTTCCGTTCATGGTACAAACAAGAAGTGCCACCGCTTCTTGCAGCGAGATTGCGCGCATATCAAAGCAAATCGTTTCTCAGAACAAATCGCGCTCTGATTATTTGCAAAAGCCGGTTCATTGATCCGGCTTTTGCTGAAGCTGGAGGGGCAGCCATGAAGAAGCGGATTATCGTTACAGGCGTGATAACATGTCTTATTGTCATAGCCGCGGTCTATTTTTCAGTTCCCGCGCCCATTGCAGATGATCCGGATGATATCCGGATTTATCTGGTCACCGTCGCCAATTCGGAGTGTATCCACGAGGATATCACCGGCCGCATCGATTGCGGTCAATTGGCGCAAGTGATAAGCAGATATCAAAGGAGTAAACTGCCGCGCTCTTTTGCTCCGTATCAAATTGCACCCGGTGAAATTGAAATCGTCGGCTCTGCCGGCAATCGGACGATGAACCTCTTGCTTGGGGATGTCAACGTTGTCTATGAAAGCGCCGACAGGGGCGGCTATGTCATTCGCAATGGCGAACAGCTGGCGAGTGAGGTTCGGAAATTGATTCCATAACGATAGCCAGGGCTTTTCTTCTCTCAGAGCTTTTGGCAGATTGCAGAAGTCAAGAACCGTGCAAAATGGAAACACGCCGCAACAGGCCGGCCCGCCGCAAGATATGCCGCGGGCCGGAATTTCAGGCCGACAGCGGGAAGAAAAATTGCAATCGCGGTCCGAACCGTGTACAATTATTTCGAATGGAACGGGGTTGCGGGAGGGGAGTGGCTTTGAACAGTTACCGAATTTTTATTGTGGAAGACGACGAGGTGATTGCCCGCGTGATCCGGGAGCATCTTGCCGGATGGGGGTATACCGTTCGCGCGGCAGCGGAGTTCGACCATATCTTGAGCGAGTTCGCGGCCTTTGATCCGCAGCTGGTGCTGCTGGACATCTCGCTCCCCTTCTTCAACGGCTACCACTGGTGCTCCGAGATCCGGAAGATCTCCAAGGTTCCCATTGTGTTTATCTCCTCCGCATCAGACAACATGAATCTCATCATGGCCGTGAACATGGGCGGCGATGATTTTCTGGCCAAGCCTTTTGAGCTGTCGGTGCTGACTGCCAAGGTGCAGGCCCTGCTGCGCCGGACTTACGATTTTGGCCCGTCAGCCCATCTGCTGGAGTGCGGCGGCGCGGTGCTCAACTTGTCCGACGGAACGCTGCAGATCGGCAGTCAGATGGTGGACCTGACCCGAAACGAATGGAAAATCCTTCAGCTTTTGCTGGAGAACCGGGGGAAACCCGTCAGTCGGGACGCTCTGATGATCCGCCTGTGGGAGTCCGACGCCTTTGTGGACGAGAACACGCTGACCGTCAATGTCACCCGGCTGCGAAAAAAGCTGGAAGGCAGCGGCCTGCCGGATTTTATCCGGACGAAAAAAGGGATTGGCTATATGGTGGGGTGAGAGACTGTGCTGAGTTCTTATCTGAGGCGCCAGTATAAGCTGGTTTTGATGCTGGCGCTTTTTGCCGTGGTATTCGCGGCGGTATTTTCCCTGTACGATTTGCCCGCCGAAGCTGTGGGCTACGCCGCCGTGCTGTGTCTGGCCATCGGACTGGTGCTGTTTGCGGCGGGGTACTGCCGGTATGTCCGGCGCCACCGGGAGCTGATGCGTCTGCTGCGAAACGTGCAGGAGGCCGCCTTTCAGCTTCCGCCGCCCAGCGGCGCCCTGGAGGCGGATTATCAGACGCTGCTGAGGGCGGTCTGCGCAGACCGGGCCGGCATCGCCGCCGCCGGGGAGAGCGCCCGGCAGGAGATGATGGATTACTATACGCTCTGGGCACATCAGATCAAGACGCCGATTTCCGCCATGAATCTGCTGCTCACGGAGGAGACGCCGGATCGCGGCGCCCTGTCGGCGGAGCTGCTGAAAACGGAGGAATACGTGGAGATGGTGCTGTCCTACCTGCGGCTGGGCTGCGATACCATGGACCTCGTGCTGCGGCGGTGCCCGCTGGATGATATTGTGCGCGGCGCCGTTCGGAAATACGCCCGGCTGTTTATTTTGAAGAAGATTGCCCTGCAGTTTCACGAAACCCAGCGAACCGTCCTGACGGACGAGAAATGGCTCGGCTTTGTCATCGGGCAGCTGCTGTCCAACGCGCTGAAATATACGCCGGAGGGCGGGATGATCCGCATTTACGGCGACGGGGAGACCCTCACCGTCGCGGATCACGGCATCGGCATTCAGGAGGAGGACCTGCCCCGGATTTTCGAGAAGGGCTTTACGGGCTATAACGGCCGGGAGGACAAAAAATCCACCGGCATCGGGCTGTATCTGTGCCGCCGCATTGTGGACCGGCTGGGGCATGACATCACTGTCACCTCCCGGCCGGGGCAGGGCACCATCGCGCGGCTGCTGCTGCACGACGGGCCGCAGGTGATGGAGTAACCTTACAAAACTGTAAGGAATCGGGCGGAACTGTAAGCCAAAGCGATGGCTGGCAGACCGGGAAAAGTCTATGATGGAAACAGACAAAAGGAGGAAACATCATGTCACTTTTGGAAGTCAGTCATCTGAAGAAAATCTACACCACCCGGTTTGGCGGGAATCAGGTCGAGGCACTGCACAATGTGACCTTTTCCGTGGAAGAGGGCGAATACGTCGCCATCATGGGCGAGTCCGGCTCCGGAAAAACCACGCTGCTGAATTTGATCGCCGGATTCGCTGCTGGTCGTACTCGGCCCGTCAGGTTGCGGAAAAACCACGCTGCTGAATTTGATCGCCGGATTCGCTGCTGGTCGTACTCGGCCCGTCAGGTTGCGGAAAAACCACGCTGCTGAATTTGATCGCCGGATTCGCTGCTGGTCGTACTCGGCCCGTCAGGTTGCGGAAAAACCACGCTGCTGAACATTCTGGCCGCTTTGGACCAGCCCACCTCCGGAGAGATCAGTCTGGACGGACGGAAGCTGAGCGAGATCTCCGAGCGAAATATGTCCGCCTTCCGCCGGGACAATCTGGGCTTTGTGTTTCAGGACTTTAATCTGTTGGATACCTTTTCGCTGAAGGACAACATTCTTTTGCCGCTGGTGCTGGCGGGTAAAAGCTACGAAATTATGGAGACGAAACTCGCGCCCATTGCGGCAAAGCTGAACATCGGCGAGCTGCTGGACAAATTCCCGTATGAGGTCTCCGGCGGGCAGAAGCAGCGTTCCGCCGTGGCACGCGCCCTCATCACGGACCCGCAGATTGTCCTGGCCGACGAGCCCACCGGCGCGCTGGATTCCAAGGCATCGGACGCGCTGCTGCGGCTGTTCGGTGAGGTGAATGCCAGCGGGCAGACCATTTTAATGGTCACGCATTCCGTCAAGGCGGCAAGCCACGCCAAGCGGGTTTTATTTTTGCGGGACGGCGAGGTATACCACCAGCTGTACCGTGGTTCACAGACCGCTGAGGAGCTGTTTGGGAAAATTTCCGACACGCTGACGGTTTTGGCACAGGGCGGTGAGCTCCATGCGTGAGTCCGGCTTTTACCCCAAATTGGCCCTGACGAACATTCTGCGGGGCGGCCGGTTCTATCTGCCCTATTTTCTCACCTGCAGCGGTACCGTGGCCATGTTCTACATTCTTTGCTTTCTCACCTGGAACGATCTGATCGGCACGCTGCGGGGCTCCAACATCGTGCAGACCGTGCTGTATCTGGGCTGCATCGTAGTAGGACTGTTTTCCGTGGTGCTCATCTTCTACACCAACGGATTTCTGATGAAGCGGCGGCGCCGGGAACTGGGACTTTATAATATTCTAGGCATGGAAAAGCGCCATATCGCCCGGCTATTATGCTGTGAGGGCTTGTTGATGGGCAGCAGCAGCATTGCAGTGGGTCTGGCAGCGGGCATTCTGCTGTCCAAGCTGATGCTTTTGCTGCTGCTGAAGCTGCTGCGGCTGAACGTCGTTATGGGCTTTTCCGTCAGCGGGACGGGAGTTTTGTACACGGTCGCTCTGTTTGCCGCCATCTTTTTTGCCGCACTGGTGCTGAATCTGGCCCGGGTCCACCTGTCCAACCCGGTGCAGCTGCTGACCAGTGAGGCTGTGGGAGAGCGGGAGCCCCGGACGAAGTGGATTCTGGTGGCGGTGGGCGTGATTGCCATGGCGGCAGGGTATGGAATCGCCAATGTGGTGAAGGATCCCCTGTCTGCCCTGCTGCTGTTTTTTGTGGCGGTGCTTCTGGTCATCATCGGCACCTACTGCCTGTTTACAGCCGGTTCCATTGCGCTGCTGAAGCATTTGCGCGCTAAAAAGAGCTATTACTACCGGCCGGAGCACTTTACCGCCGTGTCCGGCCTGCTGTACCGCATGAAACAAAACGCGGTGGGACTGGCCAGCATCTGCATTCTCTCCACCATGGTGCTGGTGACGGTCTCCACCACCGTCTGCCTGTATCTGGGCGCGGGAGAGGCGCTGCAGTCCCGCTACCCAACGGACATATCGGTCACCCGTGAGGGAGCGTCAGCCGATTCCGCGTCGGACACCAGGACGGCGGTGGAGGCGGCTGTGACGAAATCCGGACGCACCGCCAAGGATCTGCAGGATTACACTTATCTGTTCTTTACCGCCCAGCTCAGCGATGACACGCTGGAGCTGAATACCGCCAACGACTATTCCAGCAGCAAACAGTTTCAGGCACTGATTGTCATGACGGAGCCGGAGTACAGCCAGCTGACCGGAGAGACATTGGTGATGGGCGCCGACGAAGTGCTGTGCTACGGGTCCCAGGGGCAGCTGCCCGATCAGTTCTATCTGGGGAAGACTGCCTATCATATTACCCGCCGACTGGCGAGTCCGCCGGTTCACAGCGCCGCCGGGGCCTTTCTGTCCAACGTGCAGTATCTGGTAGTGGCCAACGACCAGGTGCTGGCCGACTGGACGCAGACCCAGCAGGATGCCTACGGCGATCAGGCCAGCAGTCTGGTCTATGAGATGGACTTCAACCTGGACGGAACCGATGCGGAAAAAATCGATTGTGCGGATACGATCAGCGGCCTGCCGAATATTTCTGATACCTGCCGGCAGAGGGAGTCCGAGGAATTCTATGCCATGAACGGCGGCTTCCTGTTCCTGGGTCTGTTCCTGGGGCTGCTGTTCAGCATGGCCACCGTGCTGATTATCTACTACAAGCAGATCTCCGAGGGGTACGAGGATCAGCGCCGCTTTGAGATCATGCAAAAGGTGGGAATGAGCGAGCACGAGGTGCGCCGCAGCGTCCGGGGCCAGATCCTGCTGGTGTTTTTCCTGCCGCTGGGCATGGCGGCCGTCCACATTGCAGCGGCATTCAACATGATCACCCGCCTGCTGGTGGTGTTCTCGCTGACCAACGTGAAGCTGTTCGCCCTGTGTACGCTTGGGACGCTGGGGTGCTTCGGCGTGCTTTACGCCCTGGTCTATTGGGCCACCGCCCGGACCTATTACAAAATCGTTCGCGCATAGTCCCTGTGCGCTGCATTTCCGGAACGTTCCTGCGGCAAAGCCGGCGTGATTTGTATCACGCCGGCTTTGCCGCAGGTTATACGGAATTTTAACGGGTGGTGCTCAGGGTGAAGCCGGACATCAGTTTTATCCGGGAACCGGCCTGCGGATCACTGCCAGAGCAGCATCAGCCCCAGCAGACAGACCAGGCTGATGGGAATGCACAGCGAGTGCGCGAGGCCTACCGCCGCGGGTTTACAGCCACATTTTTCACAGTAAGCCAGCGTGACGGAGGGCACCGGAGCCAGCAGAGACAGCACCGCCACCTGGCGGGCCGCCAGCGGCATCGGCAGCAGGAAGTAGCAAGCCGCTGCCGCTGCCGCACCGAAGCCGTATCGCAGCGCAACAATCCGCAGCGCGTCGGCGCTGTCCGCCCGATCCGCCTTCAGCTCGAACATCATGCCGATCATCAGCATGGCGAGGAAGGCGTTGGCCTGACCGAACATGCCGGCAACGGTGTAAAGCTCCTGCGGCAGCGGCAGATTGAGCAGAGACACGCACAGCATTACCAGAAACGTCATGAACGGTACAGAGGAGAGCATCTTCTTCAGCACAAACGACGCCCGCACCCGCTTGCCGTCCAGCACCGAGGCGGTGATTGCGTACGCCCCGCCGCTGTTCATGGGACAGTTGCCCGCGTCGAACATGGACACGGCGACCAGGCCCTCCGCCGGCAGAAAGCTCTGGACGATGGGCAGCACGAACGTTCCGATATTATAGCTGGGCAGATTGAGCATATAGAGGGCGCGGGTCTCCTTTCCGCGGCCCCGGGAGAGCCACGCCCCCACCGCCAGCAGTACAATATTGGCCGCTGCCGCAACTGCCGGCAGCAACAGCAGCTCCGCGCTGTACTGAAAGGAGGCAAAACCCGCGATCAGCGCGCCGGGCAGCGTCAGGTTGATGATGATTTTGGACAGGATGCGGGAGTCCTCCGTCCGGAACACACCGCGCCGCTTGAGCGCGTAGCCCAGCAGGATCATCAGAAACAATCCCGCCGATTTTACCAGAATACTCTTCATGACAGATCTCCTTGACCGTTGAATTTCTCCGGGCGGCGCGCCCCTCCGGCCAAGGGGATAGTCCGGGGTCAGTTTTCGGCATGAATGCGGCGGCGGCTGCGGACAATAAGCGTCTGCATCACGATGAACAGGCACAGCAGCAGCGCAATGATGATCCGCGTCCACCAGGCGGACAGCGTCCCCTGGAACGTAATAAAGGTCTGAATGATGCCCTGAATCAGCACGCCGAACAGAGTGCCGGGCAAAAATGCCACGCCGCCGGACATCAGCGTACCGCCGATGACGGAGGAGGCAATCGCGTCCATCTCCATTCCCACGGCATGGAGCGGATAGCCGGAGAGCATAATCAGGGAGTAGATCACGCCCGCCAGCGCGGAGCAGAAGCCGGAGACCATGTAGGTGAGGATTTTGGTGCGTCTGGTGGGAAGACCCATCAGCGCGGCGGAGCCCTCACTGCCGCCCAGCGCATAGATGTTGCGGCCGAACCGGGTGTATTTCAGCACCAACGCCGCAATCACCAGGGCAATCAGCGCGATCACGGCGCCCACCGAAACGAACGCCTTGGGCGCCAGATAAATCCGGGCGGAGGCCACGGCCGTGTACGCGGGATTGACGATGTCAATGGTATCGCGGGAGATGATGGCGGTGAGACCCCGGGCGAAAAACTGTCCCGCCAGCGTCACAATGAACGGCTGCATGTTGAATTCGGCGATCAGCCACCCCTGCAGCAGGCCGAACAGCACACCCATGGCCAGTGCCAGCACGGTGACGGTGACGGCGCTCAGGTTGGTTTTGTCCAGCAGCTGCGCGATGGTCATGCACGTCAGTGCCACCACCGAACCAATGGAGATGTCAATTCCGCCGATCAGCAGAACGAAGGTAATGCCGATGGTGGCAACGATCAGAGCTGCGTTGTCAATGAACAGATTGCAGAACACCTGCGGTTTCAGAAATCCCCGGTAGTTTGCCATGCCCACCGCATACAGCAAAAGAAACAATGTCACGGTGATTCCAAAGGAGAAGTAACGGGAACCCAGTATATTTTTCCGAATCCAGCTCATGCCTGATCCACCGCCTTTCTGTAGGAACGCTGCTCCAGAAGCCGTTTTACCTTGTCAGACTGGAGCAGACAAATCAGAATGACCACCAATGCCTTGCACACCGGGAGCTGCTCGGAAGAAACGCCCAGCGCGTACAGGGTCGTCGTCAGCGTCTGAATGGTGATGGCGCCGATGATAGAGCCGCTGATGTAGTATTTTCCGCCGGAGAGCAGCGTGCCGCCCAGCGCCACCGCCAGAATGGCGTCCAGCTCCATGTTGAGACCGGCGTTGTTGGGATCTGCGGCGGCAATCATGGACGCATCCATCAGTCCCGCGATGCCGGCACAGATTCCGGAGAAGATGTAAACCAGGAAGACGATGGAGTTCACGTTCAGGCCGGAGCCATGGGCCGCCTTGGAATTGATGCCCACCGTTTGGATGAACAGGCCCACCGAGGTCTTTTTCTGCACCAGCACCACCAGCAGCACCATGCCGATGGCCAGATAGATGGTGGTAGGCAGAGGGCTTCCCGGGATGGTGTTTCCGATGTAAGTGAAGGGCGTGTAATAGACGGGGACATTCTGCCCCGCGGTGATCAGCATGGCAATTCCGCGGCCGGCGGTCATGAGAATCAGGGTGGCTACCATGGGCTGGATTTTCAGCGTGGACACCAGAAAGCCATTCCATACCCCGCACAGCATGCACACGGTCACGGCAATCAGGCAGGCCAGCACCAGCGGCATCCGGGCAGTGCCGTCCCCAGCGCCGCCGATCAGCGAGCAGCAGACCGCGCCCGAGATGGCGATTACGGAGCCCTGGGAGATATCGATTCCGCCCGTGGCGATGACAAACGTCATGCCCAGCGAAAGAATCACCAGAACGGATGCGCGATTCAGAATGTCAATAATTCGGCCGAAGAGCTGGCCGTTTTGAAACTGAATGTGAAAGAAGCCCGGCGTGGCAAACGCGTTGAAAATAAGCAGGAGTCCCAGGGCGAACAGTGGAAGGAATAAATGGCTGGAAATCAGTTTCCGGAATTTGTTCATGCTCATACGCCTCCTGCGATGGCTGCCATCACGCGGTCGGAATTGATTTCGCCGCCGGTGAGTTCAGCAACTTTTTTGCGGTCACGCAGCACCACAAGGCGGGTGCAGGTACGGATCATCTCGTCGATTTCGCTGGAAATAAACACAATGGACATATTTTTCTCCCTGGCCAGCTGCACAATCATTTTCTGAATTTCAGCCTTGGTGCCAATATCGATTCCCCGTGTGGGCTCATCCAGAATCAGCAGATCGGGCTCCGTGACCAGCCAGCGGGCAATGATCGCCTTTTGCTGATTGCCGCCGGAGAGATTCCGGATCAGCTGCTCCGGGGAGGAGACTTTAATCTGAAGCATCCGGATGTACTCGTCTGCGATGCGCTCCTGCTCCTTGATGGGAATATGGCTCCAGGCCCCCTTTTTGGCCTGCAGTCCCAGGATAATATTCTCGCGGACGGTCAGATCGCCGATGATCCCCTGCACCTTGCGGTCTTCGGGGCAGAAGGCAATTTTGTGACGCATGGCCTCCAGCGGCGAGGAAAAGCGCACTGGCTTGCCCTCCAGTTTCAGCGCGCCCTGCTCCGGTCTGGCCAGACCGAAAAGCAGCTCCGCCGCCTCCGTGCGCCCGGAGCCCAGCAGTCCGGCAAAGCCCACCACTTCTCCGCGGTGCAGCGTCAGGTTCAGATTTTGGATGCGGCCGAACGCGCTCACGCCCTCCGCCTCCAGCAGAATCTCTCCCGCCTGGGGTGCGCCGCCGGCGTTGACGCTCTGAATGTTGCCCAGCTCTTTGCCGATCATCTTGGAGATCAGCTCCATCCGGGGCAGCTTCCCGATTTCGTACTCGCCCACCAGCTCACCGTTGCGCAGCACCGTCACCCGGTCGCACAGCTCATAGATCTGGTCCAGGAAATGGGAGACAAAAACGACCCCCATCCCCCGCTCTTTCAGTCTGCGCACCACGGCGAACAGCCGCTGTGTCTCGTTTTCGTCCAGCGACGAGGTGGGTTCATCCAGAATCAGAACCTTGGCATCCACGTTCACCGCGCGGGCAATGGCAACCATCTGCTGGACGGCCACCGCATAGCTGTCCAATGTCTTGGTCACGTCAATCGGCAGATCCAGCTGGCGCACAAGCTCTTCTGCCCGGCGGTTGACGGTTTTCCAGTCAATGCGCCCGGCCTTTTTCGGCTCCCGGCCGATAAAAATATTCTCCGCGACGGACAGATTGGGGCAGAGGTTGACCTCCTGGTACACAGTGGAGATCTTGGCCTTCTGCGCCTCCAGCGGGCTGGCGGGGGCAATCGGCGTCCCCTCCATGAGCACTTCGCCCGCGTCCCGGGGATAGACTCCGGTCAGGACCTTAATCAGGGTGGACTTGCCGGCGCCGTTCTCCCCCATCAGCGCGTGGATCTCCCCCGCGCGCAGAGTGAAGTCCACATTCTGCAGCGCTTTGACGCCGGGAAAGTATTTGTAGATGCCGCGCATGATCAGCAGCGGTTCCGACATGGGGTGTTCACATCCTTTCTATCAGAAAAACACGTCTGCGGGCAAAGCGAGCGTTGGCCCGTCTTGCCCGCAGGGTGTTTTTGCACTTGCTGGTAGTTTTAGTAAGTACGGTTGGGAAGCTCCTGCTTCGCGGTGTCTGCAGGGAAGATTCCCTCCTGGACTTCAATGGTAGCGGGGACGGATTCCCCATTCACGATCTTCTTGGCGGTGTCCATCAGAATATCGCCGAAGTTGGGCGTATGCTCCACAGCGCAGTTCATTTTGCCCTCAATCATAGCGTTGAACGAGCCCTTGGCGGCATCGATGGAGACGATCACGATGTCCTGGCCGGGCTTCAGACCCGCCGCTTCAATGGCCTGGATGGCGCCCAGCGCCATGTCGTCATTGCAGGCAAACAGGATGTCGATCTTATCGCCGCCGGATTTCAGGAAGGACTCCATGACTTCCTTGCCCTTGGCACGGGTGTACTCACCGGTCTGCGAGTACAGGATGTTATACTTGCTGCCGTCCTCGGCGGCCTTGATGGCATCCGTGAAGCCCGTGAGACGGTCCGCCGCCACAGAGGAACCCACGGTTCCTTCCAGAATGGCGATGTTGAAGACGTCGCCGGAGCGGGGGGTCTTGTTCTGATCCTTCATGTACTGGTCAATCCAATTGAAGGCGTTCTGGCCTTCCTTCAGGGCGTCGGCATAGATGTGCGTGACATACAGGGAAGCGTCGGCAGTCACGCCGCGGTCCACCAGAACCACGGGGATTCCGGCGTCCTTCGCCTCCTGCAGCACCGTGTCCCAACCGGTCTTCACGATGGGGCAAAACGCAATGACATCCACGTCGGACGCAATGAACGAGCGGATGGCTTTGATCTGGTTCTCCTGCTTTTGCTGTGCGTCGGAGAACTGGAGATTCACGCCGGCGTTTTTGGCGGCCTCCTTGATGTTTTCGGTGTTGGCGGTGCGCCACTCGCTCTCGGAGCCGACCTGCGCAAAGCCCACGGTGATCTCGTCACCGCCGGACGCGGCGGAGCCGCCGGACGCGCTGGCGTCGCTTCCCGTGCTGCCACACGCGGCAAGTGCCAGCGCCATTGCCCCGGCCAGCAGACCTGCAAAGAGTTTCTTCATTTTCATCTCTGATTCCTCCTCATAAAACTAATCTGGAGTCTGGGATCTCGGTAGCTTCAGTATAGCAAAAGGGCTGCCGAAAAGGGAATGAACGGATCTTTGTTCTTGTTCAGCTTTTTACGGAAGACCTCCCACCGGAGGGCGGGAGGTCTTCACTATTTTCAGATTCACTTCAGCTTTCTTACGGTTCCTGATAATCGGCCCGCACCCGCAGCGTGACTTCCGTGCCCTCGCCCTCCCGGGATTGGATGGACAGGCCGTAGCCGGGCCCGTAGCCCAGGTGCACCCGTTTCTGAATATTGGAAAGGCCAAACCCTTTACTGTCAAATGTGCCCGTTTCGATCGTCTTCCGAAGCGTTTCCAGCTCCGCCGCCGGGATTCCGCAGCCGGTGTCGGACACGGTCAGCACCAGATCGTCTCCCTCCCGGTATGTCCGCACACGGATGGAGCCGCCCCCGCGCTTGCGCTGGATGCCGTGACAGAGAGCGTTTTCCACCAGAGGCTGCAGTGTCAGCTTCTGAATGGTACAGTCCATCACATCCTCGTCAGCTTCGATGGAATAGGTCAGGATATCGATGTAGCGGATCTGCTGGATATAGAGATAGCTGCGGATGCACTCCAGCTCTTCCCGCACCGTAATTCTGGCCCGCCCGCCGCTGAGGACGGTTCGGAAAAACCGAGAGAGCGACTGAACCACCTCCACCAGCTGCTGCTTTTCCCCGGACTGGGCCAGCCAGACGATGATCTCCAGCGTATTGTACAGGAAGTGAGGATTGATCTGTTCCTGGGTGAGCCGCAGCTCCATCTGCTCCCGGACGCGGGTGTCCTCGCAGATCTGCTCCATCAGCCGCTGGAGCTTAACCACCATGCCGTTAAAGCTCTCATTGAGCACGGTGATCTCGTTTTTGTTCTCCCAGTCCGCCCGGGTATCAAAATCGCCCTCTCCCAAACGGTGCAGGTTGTCCAGCAGAACCCGGATCGGCCCGTTGATATTGCGGTCCAAACGGTACTGATTGATACCCAGAATAATCAGAATGAGCAGCAGCGCCGCGGCGTTCATCACCAGAACCTCTTTGGCACGCAGTAAAATCTGTTGATCCAGCCGGTCCAGCTCGTTCAGCTGCAGATAAATATACCCGCTGACCTGGTCGTAGATCAGGGAGGACACGCTGCGCACCTGATCCAGCGTCTGGTCCTGCTGCTCCAGCGGAATCTCTTCACCGGCCTGGGCGATTTGCAGCCGGCAGTAGTGTTCCAACGTATTGAGCGTGCGGCCGATGATGCGCAGCTGCTGGCGGCCGGTCTTGGTGTTCTGGCCCTCCCCCAGGCCGTCCAGCATTTCGCGCAGCTGAAGGATCTCATCGTCCAGCAGCGTGGTTGACGGAACCTGGCGGCCGGCCACCAGATAATACGCCTCGGTGCCGATCTGTTCCCGTAGCAGCGGCACCATGCGGTTGGCCAGCGTGACCTGCGCCGCAATGGCGTGGTATTGGGAGAGGGAGTACTGGGTCGTGGCGATCCCGGTGACGCTGATGAGGATCGCGCCGCACACCGTGAGTAAAAAAGCAACGATGGTCTGGTAGCGGATGGTGTGCCGGTTGAGTCTGCGGCGCAGCCTGCCAAAGAGCTTTCTCATGGCCGCTCTCCCCGGTATCGGCTGGGAGAAACACCCGTCATCCGTTTGAACAGCATACTGAAGTAATTGAAGTTCTGATAGCCCACCCGGGTCGCCACCTCCGCCGCCCGCAGATTCGTTGTGGCCAGCAGCTGTTTTGCCTGCCGAATGCGCACGGCAGTCAAATACTCCGTAAAGCCCACCCCGGTCTTTTCCTTAAACACCGTGCTCAGGTGATTGGGACTGATGCGCACCACTCCGGCCACCAGGCCCAGGGACAGCTCAGCATCGGCATAGTGCCGGTCAATGTATTCCCGGGCCAGGTCGGCCACCGGCGTGTACCCCCCGGCGCCAGACTGGTCACGCCGGGAGATCACGTCCATGCACAGCTCACAGCCGAATTGGACGAGGCTGTCCACGGAAACATCCCCTTCAATGCGTTTTTCCAGCAAATTGGGCTCTGTCAGCGCCGCGGGAAGCGCGATGTTAATCTCTCCGCAAAATTTCCGGATCGCAAAGAACAGCTCGGTGTACAGATAGCACCGGTACATCAGTGAGCCGAACCCCTCCTCCATGGCGGAGCGGTAGCCTTCCCAGAAGCGGTGGGTCATGGACAGTGTTCCTGTGCGCAGAAATTCCAGCAGCGCGTCGTTTTCAAACGGCGCGGAGCGGGCGGACAGGCCCGGATCCCCCGTCCCGAAGGAGTCCGGCCTCGGCGTCTGAAAGGCCGACTGATAGGAGGAGGTCACGTCGCTCAGACGGGACACAGCCTTGCCCGGGGACCAGAACGCCCGGACGTTCAGCCGGGACGCAGTCTGTACGCACCACTCCCGCAGCTCCAGGCTCTTGCGGGTCAGTTCTTCCCCGTCCCCCGCCCGGAGGAGATAGACAATTTGCCGCCCGTTGAACCCGGAGGCCAGCGTATCTTCGGGCGGATAGAGCAGCGGCGTATCCCCGTCCTCAGCGCTTTGAGACGGCGGCGTCAAATAGAGGATGCAGACCTGGTACACCACGGCGCTCAGGCTGATGCCAAGCTGCTCCGCCCGTTCCAGAATTTGATGGGGCTTGCCCAGGAAGCCGCCATACAGGCGGCTGAAGAAATACTCCCGATGCATCCAGCGGTTGCCCTGCTGGTCAATTTTTTGCGCACGGGAGCGTTCGATTTCCGCCCGCACCTTAGCCACGGCGCCGAGAATGTCGGAGACGGAAACCGGCTTGAGCAGATACTCACTGATGCCCAGGGAAATAGCCTCCCGGGCATAGTCAAATTCGTTAAAACCGCTCAGCAGGATGATTTTGGTGTCCGGAAGCTTTTCACGGACAATTTTTGACAGCTCCAGCCCGTCCATAAACGGCATCCGGATGTCGGTCAGCAGAATGTCCGGCCGCTTCTCCAAAATCTGGGGCAGGGCGACCTCGCCGTCTGAAGCGTCGCCCAAAAAGAGGATGTCATTCTTCTCCCAGTGCACATTCTGCCGGATACTCTCCCTGGGGATGCACTCGTCCTCCACCAAAAAAACGCTGACCATGTGCTCGCCTCCCTCATCCAAATCTCTGTCCCTGTTTGGCAGCCGTCCGGACAGGACGGAAGAAGCCGTGAGGCTCTTCTGCGGTCTCACGGCCTCTGCTGCCGATCTTTTTGATTCTCATTGCGGTGATTTCCCACCCAATCGGGTGCGTTTGGTGTTGTCGCTTTCAGGATACCATTTTTCCGAAAAAAATCAAGTTCTTCAGGAATTATCCAAATATTTCCTGTTGCAATCGTTGCTGCCCAAACGCCGCTGACGGTAAGAAAGAACGGATCCGTGAAAGCAGGCACGAATCCGTTCTTTTATCCGCTATAAACCTTTTTTTGATTGCTCTTGTCAATGGGTTTTCTTAGGCCCCTTGTGAATGATTCCCGGAGCAAGGCTTTCGCGCTACCAGGGGTATACATATTCCTCGGAGGGCGGATGGGCGGAGATAACCTGCCGAACAGAGATTACCGGCTGTTGCTCGCCCTGCTCTTTCTGAATCTGGATCGTGCCGGTGACGGTTACCCAATCACCGGCCTGAAGTTCCGAAACCTTGTCATACTCGCACAGCATGCCGCAGGGAACCAGATCCGCGGCACAGCAGTACATCAGCATGCGGGCCGGGACAAATTGGTTTGATTGCATAGCCGAGGAATCCCGGTAGACAAAGCCCTTGATCGTGATGGTCTTCCCGTCGTACTTATCCATGTTGGTGTAGATTTCGGAAAGCCAGGCATAAAACTGATCGTCCGAGACCTGAATCGACCCGTCCTTTGCAAGAGACAAGCTGCTTTGCTTTACAGCATCGGTTTGGGAGGACGCTGCAGCAGTTCCGTTTGTTCCGGAAGACGTTCCGGAGGAAGCGGAGGCTCCCGTGGAAGCCGCTGTGCCGGAAAATGCGGTTTGTCCCGATCCGGAGATGCCGCTCAGCGTCGAGCCGTATCCGGACGAGGAGCTGATGGCTCCCAGCGGCAGCAGAAGCAGCAGGGTCGGAATGATCAGAATCAGGCAGTGGGCGGCCCGGTTACGGTGCTGGGGCCGGAAGAGCTCTCGGAGTCGAAAACCCGCCCAGGCCAGCAGGACAATGGCTGTAAAGCACAGATAGGGAACCATTCTGGGGGTTACATAATTCAGATATCTCTTGCTGCCCACCAGGTAAAACAGAAAAAAACCAAAGGCGGTGAAACAGGCGGACTCCAGAGCGGCCTGCGAATTGATGCGGATTCCCACGGATTAACCTCCCAACAGCGGACGGGCGAGAAGGAAAACGACTAAAAAGCAGATTCCAAAGGTGGAACAAACCAGCCGGATCACAAATTTCCGGGAGAAGCCCCCGGAGAGCATCAGCAGGTTTTTCAGGTCCATCATGGGACCGAAGACAAGAAAGCCCATGGCCGCGCCGGTCGGCAGACCGACGCTGACCACGATGGCGTCGGAAGAGGAGCACAGCGACAGAAAAAACGCCAGCATCATCAGGAAAAGCAGTGCGGAGAGATAGCCGAACTTCCCTCCGGACAAACGGGAGCCGATGCCCAGCGCTTGAAAGAGCGAAGAGCAGAGCGCCCCCCACAGAAGATACTTTCCGATGCTGAAAAAATCAGATTGAGAATGCCGGAAAAACTGCGCCCATCGCTCACTGCGGCTGCCCGCTGTCCCGCCGCTGTAGCCGCAGCTGCACAGCGTGGAATCCAGCGTACTTGTGAGCGGGGACACTTTGCCGGGGTGCAGAAAGAAGGAGAGTCCGATCAGCACAGCTGAGAGAATTCCCAGTCCCGCCCGGACGCCCACCGCCCGGAGGTTTCCGCTGAAAGCGTAATAGGTTGACAGCAGCACCACCGGGTTGATGACGGGCGTGACGGTCAGAAACGTGATTGCCGCTGGAAGCGGCACGCCCTTGCGGACCAGCGTCCGGAAGATGGGGACGGCAGCGCAGTCGCAGACCGGGAGGCAGAACCCCAGCGCCACGGCCGTCAGAATACCCAGCGCCGGATTTTTGGGAAAGCGCCGTCGAATGGCGTCCGCCGGCAAAAACGTCTGAATCGCCGAGGAAATCAACACGCCAATCAGAAGAAACGGAAGTGCCTGCAGGAGAATCCCCAGAAACAGGACGGCCACCGTGTTGAGCGGTGTTCCGGACAGATGAAAAAACGGCTTTACAATCACTTGGTACGCCGCAGCCAGCAGGGCAATGCCCCAGCAGAAAAACAGAACCGGAAAACTCCGCTTGCTGAAAAATCTGTTGACCACATGGCGATCATCCTCCAGCGGAAAGACGGCCAGGCCGGGGCTGATGCTGCGTAGGAGCGCCTTGGCGCGGCGAAGCTTTTTCGGGGTATCCGCGTTCCGGACGGCGGCAAGGTCGCAGGCTGCAATCTGCTCCGGGACTGCGCCGCCGGTTTGAGTGAGCTGCAGCTCCAACGACTCACCGTCCGCCAGGTACAGCACCTGCTCCACGTCGCAGAGCCGGCGGAGCGCGGGAGTGAGGGCAATCTCCTGCAGTCGGGAGAAGGGAACCAGTCCGTTCCACTCCACCCAAATCTCATCAAAGGACTGTTCCCCCAAACGCTCCGAAATTCGGCCGGCGAGCTGGGACGGGGACTGCTGCAGGTCCTCCCGGTCAAAGCAGAGCGAGCCGCCACGCTCCGGGGAAAATTCCAGCTCCTCCTCCCCGGACTCGAATTGGAGAACCAGAATCTGTGTGTTCTGAAGATCGCAGTCCCGCAGCAGATGATTGATAAATGTCGTCTTTCCGGAATCGAGGAACCCACACAGAATATAGACCGGCAGTTTTTTTCGGCGCATGGCAGCTCCTGCCGGGGCGGCCGTCTTGCTCGAGCCGCGCCCGGAAAGGGAAGATCGGATCATCAGTTCTTCTTTGCCTCACAGTTCTTGCAATATCCGTACAGCTCTACCCGGTGCCCCAGGACGTGAAACTCGCTTTCCGATAGATGGGGCACATAGTTTTCCAGCGGACAGTTTTCCAGTTCGATAATTTTATGGCAGCTCAAGCAGATGGCATAGTGCGCATGCTGCCGCCGAATGAGCGCATACATCGCCGTGTCGCTCTGCGGAAGTGTGGTCTTCACCGCTGCGGTTTCCCGGACAAAACACTCCAGAATCCGGTATACGGTGGAAAGTGAGATCTCTGTGCCGGAATTGCTGATCTTTTGGTAAATCTCCGCCGCACTGAGCGGAATCTCCGATTGTTCCAGCGCGGAATAGACACACATGCGCTGTTTGGTTTTTTTCATTCCTGCCGGCCAGGAGTCCTGCTTTTCATTCAACAACAACACCTCCGCGCATCCAAATATAGACTATCCTACGGCAGAGCCGGTTCCTTGTAAAGCTTGTTCAGGTCGCGTCTCCGTTTTTTAACCGGCAGGCCTGAACGATTCGCTTCCCAATCAGAACCGCAGTCAGTACCGCCACGGCAACCAGCGCCGTAAACCCGCCCGGCGCGACATTCAGATAATAGGATAGAATCAGGCCGGACAGTACATCCACCGCGCTGAACAGAATCGAGAAGAGCAGCGTCCAGCGGAATCCCTTTTCCAATTGCATGGCCGTCGCCACCGGAAGCGCGATCAGTGAGCTGAGCACCAGGACGCCCACGATGCGGATGGAGACTGAGATGGCCGCGGCCACCAGAATAAAGAACACATAGTTGATGGCTTCCACCTTCACGCCCGCCACCTTTGCCGCCTCTTCATCGTAGGCGATGTAGACCAGCGGATGATAGAGCAGAACCAGTGCCAATAAGGAGATCACACTGAGCACCATCACCATAATCCGATCCAGCCGGGTCACAGTCAGAATACTGCCGAACAGAAAGGAGTCCGCGTTGGCATGGATCTTTCCGGAACTGATGAGTGTAATGGCAACGCCCACGCTCAGCGACAGCACAATGGTCAGAATCAGATCGGTATATTTTTTGAAATATTTGCGCAAAAACTCGATCAGCCCACCGCAGATGGAGGTGAACAGAAACGCCCCCAAGATTGGGCTCCGGTCGAAGAGCAATCCGATGGTGACCCCGGCCAGCGACGCGTGGGCCAATGTGTCCCCAATCATGGAATAGTGGCGGAGCACCAGAAACACGCCGATGCAGGGGCAGAGGATCGAGATGAAAAGCGAGACGAGCAGCGCGTTTTGCATAAATCCATATTGCAGCATACCGGTTATTCCTCCTTGATTCCCATGGATTCTTCCGCAAAACGATGCGGTGTGCAGACATGTCCCTGCCCGTCAATCAGGTGATAGATGAGCGTGGAGTTGGCCAGCGCCGCCTTCAGATTGTGCTCCACCGCCAGAATTGTGACGCCCTGCTCCCGGTTGAGACGGTTCAGCAGCGCATAAATTTCCCTCTGGCTCTCCGCATCCACTCCGGTGGAGGGCTCGTCCAGAATCAGAAGATCCGGGTGCCCCATCAAGGCTCGGGCAATTAGAATTCTCTGGCTCTGCCCGCCGGAGAGCGTTCCCATCAGGGCGGCGGAAAAATCGGACATTCCAACCTGCTGCAGTGCCTCCGGAACCGCCGCGCCCTCCCGGATGCGGAGAAGCCTGCGGTAGGAATTCAATACCTCGAATACGGTGATGGGAAAACCGGAGCCCAGAGAATCCGCCCGCTGCGGCACATAGCCGATTCTTTGGGCGCCGACGCGGGCACTTCCCTGCGTCGGCTTCAAAAAGCCCAGCAGCAGCCGCATCAACGTACTCTTCCCGCTTCCGTTCTCCCCCACAATGGAGAGATACTCCCCGTCCTGAATACTCAGGCTGATATCCCGTAATACGTATGGAGCCTTCCCTGTATAAGAAAAGCTGAGTCTGTCCACTTGAATCATAAGCAATTTCCTTCCGGGCCGTCGGTTCAAAAATTACGCCGACCCTCTTGACAAAACTTACCGTCTGTGTTTAAGATCTATTATATGCGAATGCGAACCATTTGCAAGTAAAATCTGAGAGGACTTCGAAAAAATGAAAAAGTGGCTGGCAATTTTTCTCTCCATCGTATCCCTGCTTGGTCTGACCGCCTGCGGCAGCCGGAACAACGACGGAGATGAAAAGACGGACAAAATCAGCGTTTCCGTGACGTTTGACGCCATGAAAGAATTTACCGAAATAGTCGGCGGCGACCATGTGCAGGTATCCACCATTATTCCTGACGGCACTGAGCCTCACGATTTTGAACCAAAGGCCCAGGATCTGAAGGCGCTGAGCACTGCAAATGTGTTTGTCTATAACGGCTTTGGGATGGAAACCTGGGTGGACGACGCGGTTTCCGCTGCGGACAATTCCAGCCTGGTGACCGTGGAAGCATCCAAGGGTGCGGAGGCGATCACCAATACGGATGAAGCGGAAATTTCGGAGCACGGGCAGTACGATCCGCATCTATGGCTCAGTCTGAAGGGCGCAGAAACAGAGGCCCAGAATATCCGGGACGGGCTGATTCAGGCGGACCCGGATCACGCGGAGGATTACCGAACGAACTGCAGCGCCTTTGTTGCACAGCTGGAATCTCTTTACCAGGAGTATGACCAAAATTTCCAGTCTGTCAGCAATAAGAGTATCGTCACCGGACACGCGGCATTCGCGTATCTCTGCCGGGATTTTGGCCTGACACAGAACAGCGTGGAGGACGTTTTTGCGGAAGGCGAGCCCAGCGCCCAGCAGCTGACAAAGCTGGTGGAATACTGCAAACAAAATCAGGTGAAGACCATTTTTGCCGAGGAGCTGGCCAGCCCCGACGTTTCCAAAACGCTGGCAGACGAGGTGGGTGCCACGGTCAAGACGATTTACACCATCGAAAGCGCCGAGGACGGAAAAAGCTATTTGGACCGGATGAAGGACAATCTGTCTGAAATTTACGAAAGCCTGCGCTGAACTAGCGGGTACTCTCGGGAGCTTAAATCGCCCTGTCGGGTGAAACATGCTCTTGGAAGGCCGGAGTGTGACCGGAGCCAAAGCAGACATCTCCGGGATGTGAACCATCCCGGAGACTACGGCTCCCAATGCCGTGTGGATACGCTGGAAAAAAGGTGTTTTGATGAAGTGTGCCGCGGTCAGGTTACAAGCCGCAACAACTTTCCATAAATATCCATAAATTTTTTTATTGCAATATTGCTGAATATATGCTAAGTTAGTCGCAAGGTCTTTTTGATGCCTTTTTATTTCAAAAAGAACCAGACCAATCTTTGGCTCTCCAAAGATAAGCCCTTACGGACAGGCGGGTCGGTTGCCGGGCGGTAAAATCCGCATTATTGATTGAGTTAAAAGCTCAAATTTTGCAAAGTTGATTACTTAATAATCGTGGCAAATCATCTTGTGAAACGGTCAATAAGAGCAGCAACCGAATCTGCTGAGATACTCTTTAATCCTCCGTGAAATATTGCGTTTTAGGGGCACATTGTGCCTTTACTTGTGCGCGGTTATTTTATGGCGGATAGTAATCAGACCGTTTTTTTATGCAGATGACTTTGTCATCTGCATTTTTTTGTTTCACGGAAAAATGTGATAAGCCAAAGGAGGGATGGAACTTGAATCTGGAATGGCAGCGATCTGCGCCCATCTGCGAGGCGCTCGAACAATTTCAGCGCCGGCGCGTTGTTCCCTTTGATGTTCCCGGGCACAAAAGGGGCCGCGGAAACCCGGAACTTTCAAAGCTGCTGGGAGAGCGCTGTGTCGGGCTTGACGTGAACTCCATGAAGCCCCTCGACAGCCTGTGTAACCCCGTTTCAGTCATTCGGGAGGCAGAGGAACTGACTGCCGAGGCTTTCGGGGCGCAGCATGCGTTTTTTATGGTAAATGGAACCACCAGCGCTGTGCAGAGTATGGTGCTTTCTGTATGTAAAGCGGGAGACAAGCTCATTCTTCCGCGGAACGTCCACAAAAGCATCATCAACGCATTGATCCTCTGCGGCGCCATACCGGTTTACGTGAACCCTTCAATTCATCAAAAGATTGGCGTTGCTCTCGGAATGGAGCTTTCCGCCATTGAGACAGCCATTCAAGAAAACCCTGACGCTGTTGCAGTGTTTGTCAACAATCCCACCTACTATGGGATCTGCTCCGATATCTCATCGATCTGCACACTGGCGCACGAACACGGAATGAAGGTTCTTGTGGACGAGGCCCATGGCACGCATTTCTATTTTGGGGCAGGACTGCCCGCTTCCGCCATGGCGGCAGGCGCGGATATCGCCGCGGTTTCCATGCATAAATCCGGCGGAAGTCTGACCCAGAGTTCCATTCTCATCACAGGGAACGATTTCGATCACAGTCATCTGCTCCAGATTATAAATTTAACGCAGACCACCAGCGCCTCTTACCTCTTACTTGCCAGTCTTGACATCTCCCGCCGCAATCTTGCTCTGCGGGGCCGGGAATCCTTTGAGAAGGTCATACAGATGGCGGAATACGCACGAAATGAAATCAACAGCATCGGCGGATACTACGCCTACAGCCGGGAGCTCATCGACGGCGTTCACGTCTTTGATTATGATGTGACCAAGTTGTCGGTCAGTACGCAGGGCATCGGTCTCACCGGGATCGAGCTATACGATCTTCTCCGGGACGAATACGACATTCAGATCGAATTCGGCGACATCGGGAATATCCTCGCTTATATCTCCATCGGCGACCGGATGCAGGACATCGAACGGCTGGTCGGGGCTCTCGAAGAGATCAAGCGTTTATACGAAATAGATCCCACGGATTTTTATTGCGGCTATTCGATCCAGCCTGAGGTCGTTTTCTCTCCGCAGAGGTCGTTCTATTCAGCGAAGGAGTCCCTGCCGATCCGTAAGACAGCCGGCAGAATCAGTGGAGAGTCCGTGATGTGTTACCCCCCCGGCATACCGATCATATCTCCCGGTGAACGCGTTACCGACGAGATCATCGACTACATCCTCTTTGCCCGTGCGAAGGGCTGCACAATTCAGGGCGCGGCCGATCCAAGGACGGATGATCTTCAGGTCATAAAGGAGTGATGAACCGTGGATATGTGGTTTTCAGAGATGCATACGGACAATGTAAAAATGAGCATTCGCATCGATCGGCAGCTTTTTTCGGCCCAGAGCGAATTTCAGCGCATCGACGTATTTGAGAGCCCGGAGTTTGGCCGTTTCCTCACCCTGGACGGAAATGTGATCTTTTCCGAGGCGGATGAGTTTATTTACAACGAGATGGTAACCCATGTTCCAATGGCTGTGCATCCCAATGTAAAAAAAGTGCTCATCATCGGCGGAGGCGACGGCGGTGTTGCCCGTGAATACACCGCATATCCTGAAATTGAGGAAATTGATGTTGTGGAACCGGACGAGCTGTTCGTTCAGGTATGCCGCGAGTTTTTCCCCGATGCTGCCAAGGGCTTTGAGGATTCCAGGGTAAACATCATCAATAAGGATGGGCTGCCATTTCTGCGGGGCCGCAAATCGGACTATGACGTCATCATCAACGATTCAACCGATCCGTTCGGCCATACGGAAGGTCTGTTTACCAAGGAGTTCTACGGCAGCTGCTGCCGCGCCCTGAAGGATGACGGCATTATGGTCTATCAGCATGGCAGTCCTTTTTTTGACGAGGACGAGGCGGCATTCTGTTCCATGCATCGAAAGGTATTTCAAAGTTTTCCAATCAGCCGCGTCTATCAGGCCCATATCCCAACCTGCCCTTCCGGCTATTGGGCATTCGGTTTCGCATCTAAAAAGTATCATCCCATCAGCGACTTCAACCAGCAGCGGTGGAACGCCCGCGGAATCAAGACCAGTTATTATACAACCAATCTTCATTTAGGCGCATTCATGCTGCCGAAATATGTGGAAGAATTACTCATCGAAGCAGAGGGAGCAGGCGGCAAAGCCAACTGACAACCATAAGCATAAATTTATTTCAGGAGGAACTACAAATGGCAAAACTTCTCGTGATCGGCTGCGGCGGCGTTGGCTCCGCTGCCATCCACAAATGCTGCCAAAACAGCGGCGTATTTACCGATATCTGCATTGCAAGCCGCACAAGATCCAAATGTGACGCACTGAAAGCAAAGCTTGAGGGCAAAACAAGCACCCGCATTACCACGGCGCAGGTCGACGCAATGGATGTCTCCGCGCTTACTGCCCTGATTTGTGACTATGCCCCCGATGCAGTCCTCAACGTCGCCCTTCCCTATCAGAACGTCGCAATTATGGAGGCGTGTCTCGCCGGCGGCGCGAACTACATAGATACCGCCACCTATGAGCCGGAAGACATCAACGACCCCAACTGGCGCCCCATCTACGAGCAGCGCTGCAAGGATCTTGGGTTCTCCGCCTATTTTGATTATTCCTGGCAGTGGGCTTATATGGACCGGTTCCGGGAGGCAGGGCTCACGGCGGTGCTCGGCTGCGGCTTTGACCCCGGGGCGACCAACGTTTTCTGCGCATATGCGCTCAAGCATTATTTCGATGAAATCAACAGCATCGATATTCTGGACTGCAACGGCGGCGATCACGGCTATCCCTTCGCCACGAACTTCAATCCCGAGATCAATCTGCGCGAAGTTTCCTCCCCCTGCTCCTACTGGGAAAATGGGCATTGGGTGGAGATCCCCGCGATGTCCGTCAAGACCCAGTACGACTTTGAACAGGTCGGCAAAAAAGACATGTATCTCATGCACCACAACGAGATCGAGTCCCTGATTGTCAATATTCCCGGGATCGAACGCGTGCGCTTTTATATGACCTTTGGCCAGAGCTATTTGACCCACATGAAATGTCTTGAAAACGCAGGGATGCTTTCCACGGTTCCCGTTGCCTATCAGGGACAAAAGATTGCGCCCATTCAGTTCCTGAAGGCCCTTCTGCCCGATCCCGCGTCCCTCGGCCCCCGCACGGTAGGTAAGACAAATATCGGCTGCATCTTCACCGGAAAGAAGGACGGCAAGGAAAAGACTCTCAAAATCTACAACATTTGCGACCACCAGGAGAGCTATCGCGAGATTGGCAGTCAGGCCATCTCCTATACGACAGGCGTTCCGGCCATGATCTTTTCCATGCTGGTTGCGGAGGGGCGTTGGAAAAAGCCCGGCGTTTACAACGCCGAGCAGTTCGATCCTGATCCGTTCATGGATGCCATGGGCCAGTGGGGTCTGCCCTGGGTCATCGACGAGAATCCGGTGACGGTGGACTGATGAGACTGGATCAGCTTCCAACCCCCTGCTATGTTGTGGATGAAGGCAAACTGGTTCAGAACCTCACCGTTCTCAAACAGGTGCAGGAGCATACAGGCTGCAAAATCCTGCTTGCGCAAAAAGCATTTTCCATGTTTGTGGAGTATCCCCTGATCCGCAGTTATCTTGCCGGCACTACCGCCAGCAGTCTCTTTGAAGCCAGGCTCGGCGCCGAGGAAATGGGCGGTGAGAATCACATCTTCTCCCCTGCTTACAAAGGCGCGGAATTTGACGAAATCGCAGCGCTGTGCGGACATATCGTATTCAACTCGTTTGCACAGCTGGAAAAATTCCGCGGGCGCTGCGGCAAGGCCAGCATCGGAATTCGCATCAACCCCGAATGCTCGACACAGGAACACGGCATCTATGACCCCTGTGCCCCCGGCAGCCGTCTGGGCGTCTCAGCCGCAAACTTTCGCCCTGACCTGCTGGACGGCGTCGAGGGCCTCCACTTTCACACTCTGTGCGAGCAGGACGCGGACGACCTGGCAATCACTCTGGAGGCAGTGGAAAAGAAGTTTGGACCATGGCTGCGCCGGATGAAATGGCTCAACATGGGCGGCGGGCACCATATCACCCGGCAGGGCTACAATCTCCCGCTTTTGGAGAAGTGTATTCTCAAAATGCAGGACAAGTATGGCCTTCAGATTTATCTGGAGCCGGGTGAAGCCGTTGCCCTGAACGCCGGATATTTTATCACCGAAGTCATGGACATTGTTGAAAACAGCGGCGTCACAAACCTGATTCTCGACAGCTCCGCCGCCTGCCACAACCCGGATATCCTGGAAATGCCGTTTCGCCCACCGCTGAAGGGTTCCTTCCCGCCAAATGAAGCGCCGCATACCTACCGCTTGACTGCCTGTACTTGTCTGGCCGGCGACATCTTCGGCGACTACTCCTTCGCTCATCCGATTCAGGTCGGCGACAGGCTTTGTTTTGAAAATTTCGGAATCTATTCCATGGTCAAGAACAACACCTTCAACGGGATCAATCTGCCCGCAATCGCCGCCCTCGCCGGGGACGGAGACTGCCGCATCATTAAAAGCTTCGGTTACGAAGCTTTTAAGTCCCGGCTCTCTTGATCTTTCCATTTGACTAACTCTGATCAGAAGGGGGCAAACGCCTTGCGTAAGATAACCATCGGAGCAGTGCAGATGCAGTGTTCCTCCCAAACGGAAAAAAATTTGGATCAGGCCGAATCTTTGGTCCGCAAAGCAGCTTCAAGCGGCGCAAATGTCATCCTGCTGCCCGAACTGTTCGCCCGCCCTTATTTCTGTCAGGAACGGCAATACGTCTATTATTCATACGCCGCGCCCACAGCACAGGATCCTGCGGTGCGCCGCTTTTCCGCTGTTGCAAAAGAGCTTGGCGTCGTTCTACCCATCAGTTTTTACGAAAGGGACGGCAACCGTCTTTTCAACTCTGCGGCGATGCTGGATGCTGACGGAAGCCTTTTGGGCGTCTATCGGAAGACGCATATTCCGGACGATCACTTCTATCAGGAAAAGTTTTACTTTACCCCCGGCGACACCGGCTTTCGAGTCTGGGAAACCGCTTTCGGCAAAGTCGGCGTCGGCATCTGCTGGGATCAGTGGTTTCCCGAGACCGCCCGTGCTCTGGCTCTGGGGGGAGCGGAGATGCTGCTCTTTCCCACAGCCATAGGCAGCGAACCGATTCTGGACTGTGACAGCATGCCGCACTGGCGGCGCTGCATGCAGGGCCATGCCGCAGCCAACATCATGCCTGTTGTTGCCGCCAACCGTGTCGGAACAGAAACAGTTACCCCCTGCAAAGAAAACGGAGGACAGTCGTCCTCCCTGCGCTTTTACGGTTCTTCCTTTATCACCGACGACATCGGCGAGCTGGTTTCCGCTGCGGGGCGGGAGGAAGAAACGGTACTGACAGCCGCTTTTGATCTTGATGCAATTGCTGAAAATCGGCTCAGCTGGGGCTTCTATCGTGATCGCCGACCGGACTGTTACGCAAACGGCCCCCATGAAACTTGCTAAAATCATTTGGTGACTGAGCCCAAGCCTCTCCTGCAGGCAGATGCCAATTTAAGTGTTTCAGTATTATCAAAGACGCTGAGCCTTTCGTCAGCCGGTCATCGCGCAGAGTAACTGGTTGCAAGAGCGGAGTACCCTGCCCGCGCAGAGCTTAATGCACGTCCTGCAGTTTGCGTCCGGGACATTTCCCAGAAGGGAAATGTCCCGGCTGTTAAGCATCGGTCTTATTCCCCGAGGTGTCTGCCTTGGACACGCCGTCCCTGATCAGCGCCCCTACCTGGCCCGCCGCGCCCTTGCCTTCTTTACTTTCATATTGAAATATAAATAATGACAGCGGATACGCTGGAAAACAGGAAGATTACAACAGACGTTGCCGCGGCAAGCTCATAGTTTCGATGATATTGAAATTGCCGCCCTCAACGAGCCATCCATTACCACGATATCCGTCAACCGCAGCGGAATCGGTCGCACCGCTATGGAATTGCTCCGCTCCTATATCGATAACCCAAATCGCCCCAGCAAAACGATATGTCTGGAAAATCAGCTGGTGATTCGTGAAAGCACTTGATTACTATGTGCAGAAGCCAACAGATCAAATGGTTCCGCAGGGTATTTACCCGATATGACAAGCTGAATACATCCTTTTCGGCTCTATATCGCCGCTACCGGTGGTTTGCTGAAATAGCACATATAAGATTAATTTTCACAAAGCCAAGTGACTGCGGCAAATACTGTTTTACCATCTACTTTGGACCAATGACCCGTTTTGATATGACCTCCAAGACTACGGTGTTTCCGCTGTCAAAAGGAGGCGGATAAGCTGCAAGAAACTGTGCAATCCATTACAGTAAATGGGTTGCACAGTTTCTTGATAAAACCCGAGCGATGACAATTTCAAGCCGATGATGCGACGGTACCTGAGCCGGTCAGCGGAGTCTATGTGCCGGAAGACGATGAAGCTGCAGCAGATCTTGCGTGCGGGAAAACTTGCAGCCGGAAATGGGAAAACAAATTAGACGTACGGATGACCCTCCCCTGAAAGCGGCTCCGCCAGCCCATTCCGGAGACTATCCCACCGGCAGAAAAGCCCGCAGGAGGCATGGCCTCTGTCCGATCCGTAAGCTTTCGAGTGTCTTCGGACACTTAGCGGTACAGGAACTGCGTCACGCATTGAAAGAATACGAACAGGAACATGATGCAGTATCCGCCACACTCGCTGATGAATTTTTTAGTACTTACGCCGCTGCGCCGCCGGACGCTGTACAGGGCAAAAAGAAATATACCACTGCAAACGGTCAGTACGCTCCAGCAAAAGCGCACGGCAGGAATTGCTGCCCCCCAGGCCATCAACAACACACTGGGGAGCAGGATCAGCATAGCTCCCGCACCTTCAGCAAGCTTTCTGGTCATGTATGGTTTCATAATGCATCGTCCTCTCTGTTCTTTTGTGCGCAATCATCTTCAGACTCGTGCCATCTGCTCCACCAGCTGTTTACCGGCGTCGGTGAGGCTTGCCTTCAGACGGCCCTGACCAAACACACGCACCAGACCCAGCTCGGACAAGTGCTCAGAGATAGCACTCAGCTCCATCATATAGATCTTGTGTGCGATGGAAATATCACTCATGGAGGCATCGCCGCTGCCGATCCAGGCCATAAACTCCATGCTGCGCTTATCTACCCCGTACTGCTTCAGCAAGGCACTTTCGTCAGCGTCAATATTTTTCGCGGCCAGTGTCTCTCCCTTTTCTGTCAGGGTGAAATACAGCTGTGCGATCAGGCGCTTGCCCTTGCGTTTAATATAGCCGCTCTTTTCCAGACGATCTAAAGTACTGTGGATGCGTGCGGCCTGCAGCTGATGTTCGCTGTTGAAGTTCGTCATGCTGGTGATAATGGAACCGGTATTCAGATAGCCCCGCTTCATGGTTTTGAGAATTTCCAGGCCAACCTTATCCGGGCCGGCACTGCCGAATGCCTCGACAGTATCCTTTCGGGTCAGCAGACTCACGACCACCAGTGTAACAAGGGCGGCGGGGAAGATCAGCCACAGACTGTTTACCTGCGCAGACTTTTTTGTCAAGATGTCCCAGTAGAATACAATCCCCATTGAAACCACAACCGATGAAATTGCGCCCTTCTGGTTGCCTACACGCAGCAGCCAGGAGTCCAGATAATACACAAACAGCGGTGCACCCACGCCGGTACCGAATGCAAACAGGTAGCTCAAGCCGCTCTGCCAGCACATAGCGAAAACGACGGAGGCCATGCCATAAATGATGGTACCCCACTTTGCCCACTGCAGCAGCTTCTTGGTATCTCGGATCTTCAGGAAATACTGTGCTACATCACGCACCAGCTGGTTCACGCCGGAAACCAGATAGATGTCACAGGTGGACATCGTGGCAGCCATCAGTCCGGCCATAATACAGGCTGCCAGAGGAATGGGCAGGATGTTCATCAGCGAACCGAACGCCGTGCTGGCATTTTCCAGATTGGGCAGCAGCTGCCGGGCGTAACAGCCGGTAAACGCACCCACAATGCCCGTAAAATAGGCGATGACAACTGTCCACATCCAGCCGCGCTTGCAGGCCTTCAGACTGCGTGTACCAGCCGCGCGTGCCCAGTAGGGAGACTGATTGAGCAGGGATTGATGCATCATCAAGAATGTGATGGCAGAAGGAGCCACGAACTTGATAACAGGGAGTGTCCCGAAGGGCAGCGTCATAAAGTCTGCCGGCAGTGCAGCCACATCGGGCATGCCATACTTGGCGATCAGATAGATGGGAAGGATGATAAACTGAATGATGAACACCCAGCTGAACTGAATCAGATCGGTGGCCGTGGCGGCCCAGATCCCGCCGAACACCACATACGCGGTCACTACAATGCCGACCAGCAGCATTGCAATCTTTGGGTTGATGCCAAGTGCGCCACCGATGGTGGCGCCACAGCCCACATACTGCCAACCCAGAATCGCAAGGGAGGCGAACAGGATCACGATGGTAATGGCCATGCGGCCGCCCTTGCCGTACCGATATTCAAACCATTCGGTAGGCGTCAGCGCACCAGTGGTGCGCCAGAAGCCGGCCCAGCAGAGCCATGCGACCAGTGCGCCGGTGCCCCAGCCCAGATAAAACCACATACCGCCCATACCGAACATATAGCCATACATGATAATTGAGGGAAGATATCCGCCGGAAATCAAAATAGAGCCATTGCCCACCGCAGTCATCAGGGTTGTAAACTCGCGGCCGCCCACCATGAATTCGGTTTCGTCCTTAGTGGTTTTCTTTCCAATATACCAGCTGAGGCACATCATCGCGCAGATGTAAATTACAGTAATCGCGATCATCCAAACCTGCGAAGTCATGAAAAATCCCTCCTTTTAATATTGTACAGACATTCACCTTACCCGAAATATTTCTTGCGCACACACCACATATCATGCCCGGTGAGAAACCACTTGGGATCACGTTCCTCACCCAGCATCATAATTTTATTAAAACTGTCATAGCAGGCGTAATGGTCATAGATTACACCGTTGATAATATACGGGCCATAGATGTCCGGTGCGGGCGTGATGTCCACCACCGTACCGTCCGGCAACTCCATCTTATCCAGCTTGGGGAACAGGGAGCAGCCCAAATGGGGCATATCGCCGGTAAGTACATACTTGCCCTCGGCGGTCTGAACCTGAATGGCCATGCCGCCCAGCGTGTGGCCGGGTACTTTCACCAGACGAATCCCGTTGCCCATGTCGAAATCGCCGTCGATCATCTGAATGTGTTTCAATCCGGCAATGTCGCCCGGCGTTCTGGGGTCGTAGTCGGTACGAATTTTTTGAGAAGGCAGGGGGTTGATCATGTTGGCATACTCATCCTTTTGGAACAGGTGCAGGGAGTTGGGGAACAGAGCACATCCGCCGGCATGATCGTTATGCAGATGGGTGTACATTACAATATCGATGTCATCGGGGGTCAACCCTTCACCCCTAAGGGCATCCAGGACATACTGGTTGCCGCCCACTGCGGGGCATCCGGCCCATGCTTTGCCGTCGTGGATGTTGTCCTGATGTACGCCGGTATCCACCAAGATAGTCTTCTTTCCGTTTTGCAGCAGATAACCGCTGTAAACGAAGGGCATGACTTTGTCCTCGTCAATGCCGGCGCAGAAGATTCCCTTGGGAGCTGTCAGCGTACCATAGAAAAGACAGGTGATTTTCCATAGGTGGTTGTTCTCCATAAATGTTCTCCCTTTCCATTTGATATGATTATAGAAGCACGGCCTCTATATCGATGGGTTACTCCGGCATGTGCCATAGCCGTACATCATCCAGATAGGGTGCCTGCTTGCGGTAGCGGAAGTCGTCCGCATCTTTTTTTGTCCAGTCAAACAGTCCCTGCCCGGCCGCCTGCCCCGTCTTGCCGCAGGCCAGTCCATCCGCGGTGGTTTTTTGAATCTCCCTGGTGCCGCACAGATCCGGGTAGACATTGCGCGCAATGTCCCGCTCCAGCGCAAAACCAACTGCGTCATAATACTCCAGCAGCCCGATGGACGCATACCGCATCCCAACGGCATACTTGACCGCCCGGTCAATGTCCTCCGCAGTGGTCACACCCTGTTCAATCAGATAGATGGACTCACGGAACAGCGCCTGGGCAAATCGGTTCACCAGAAAGCCGGGCACGCTGCGATTGAGGATTACGATCTGCCGGTTCAGATCCCGCAGCAAGCCGCAAACCGTCTCGACGGTCTGCTCCGAGGTCTGTTCATGGCGCACCACCTCCACCAGCGGAAGCATATGAGCCGGCTGAAAGGGATGGGCAATGAGAAAACGTGCCGGATTATCAATCAGCTTGGCCAGAATTGCCGCATCAATGGAGGATGTGGTTGAGGCGACAGGAACCTCGGTTCCGCCATGCTTTGTAATGGCGGCGTAAACGTTCTGCTTGACCTCTGTGTCCTCCGCCACAGCCTCAAACACCATGCTGCAGCCCTCCAGCACAGCGGGGTCGTCTGTGATTTGAGTCAAGGCCATGGCGGCAGCCTTGTTCTTCGCCCCGGCCAGACCCTCCTTAATCAAATCATCCCAGTTCTGCTCAATCATTCTGCGGCAGCGCTCCAGCCCCGTTTTCGAGTGACCCACGACCACGGTGGAATAACCGTTGCCCGCTGTCAATGTGGCTTCGCAGGCGCCAATGGTGCCGGAACCGTAAATACCGAATTTTGCTTTCATGTTGGCCTCCTTTCTTGTTTTGCTTTTTTATGTAGCAAGAAACGTGCCAATAACGGTATTTTATAAAAAAACCGTTATTGGCACGTTTTGATCGTCAAATTGCACAACTCGTTTTTTATGGCAGCTGATAGCTATGCAGCTTGTTATAAAGCGCAGTACGTGAAATCCCCAGTTCCCGGGCGGCTCTGGCCTTGTTCCCGTGGCAGGACTTCAAAATCTCCAACACCGCTTCCCGTTCAGCCTTTTGCGTTCTGTGCCGCAGTGCACCGTTTTGTTCTGCAGGCTGAGTGGCCGTGGGTATCTGGTCGTCAAGATGATTGAAGTAATCGGAAAAATATTTCCATTCCAGCGTCTCAAACCATGCAAGATTCATCGCGCGCTCCAATACGTTTTGCAGTTCTCGCACATTGCCCGGCCATTCATATTCCATCAGCCGCTCCACTGTCTCCCGCGTAATGCCGGGAATCTGTAGATTTAGTTGAAAATTCAGGTTTTTCATCAGGTAATGGATAATCAACGGTATATCCTCCCGCCGTTCCCGCAGGGGCGGAATGCGGATTTTGATGACATTCAGGCGATAATACAGGTCGCTTCGGAATATATGTTCGCGTACCAGTTGATCCAGCGGCACATTGGTGGCAGAGATAATGCGCGTATCGATTGAGATCGTTGACGAGGAGCCAACACGTTCGATCTCCCGCTCCTGCAGGGCTCGCAGCAGCTTGGGCTGGAGCGCGAGAGGCATTTGGTTAATCTCGTCCAAAAACAGGCTGCCTCCATTGGAGATTTCAAATTTACCGGCCTGACCCCCTCTTCTTGCACCGGTAAAGGCGCCCTCCACATACCCGAAAAACTCCGATTCCAGCAACTCGGCAGGAATGGCGGCACAATTGACTTTTACCATACGGTGATCTTGTCTGGGGCTGATCTCGTGGATGGCGTGTGCTACCAACTCCTTGCCGCTGCCCGTTTCGCCTTCAATCAGCACCGTGGAGGAGGAGCGAGCAGCGCAGACAATTTCGTTTTTCATTTTGACGATCTGTGGACTTATCCCTATAATGCTGTCAAGCGCAGTCGCCGCCGCGACCGACTTATCTCGGAATCTTGACAGCTGCTGATTAAGCTCCTCCATCAGCGTGATGACATTCGGGGGAACAGTCAGGGAAATGTGCTCACTCTTTTGAATCATATAGACAAAGCACCCTTCCATCTCCCCCTCGTGGAACAGCGGCGTATAAGAGCAGTAGACCGGCACCTCTTCGCCGGTTCGGGCATTGATCAGCACGGCATCCCCGGAAATATATTTCTGGCTTAACAGAACCTCATCCACGCGGGAATTACGCACAATGTCTCGCACATATTTCCCCTTCACCTGATCGAGTGTATAGCCCGTCATCGAGCTCCAGCGCGGGTTTACATAAATATACCGCCCTGCAGCATCCGTAACAATCAGCCCCTCCAGCTCGTTGGCAATACGCTGCATTAATTCCTTGGTAGGAATCTTGTCAAGTCCCCCTACTTTCACGCGTTCTCCCCTCCCATTTTCGTCATTTTGCTATAATTATACTATCAGATAAATACAACTGGCGCAAGATAAAAGTGTTTATAGAACGTAACATGTTTACACATGAGATAAGGAATTGTTAATATTCATTTACATGTTGTTCTTCCAGATCCTTGCCGAATTCCGGAACACCAGGCGAGCATGCCTCAGAAAGCTGCCGGAACGTAACCGTCAAATGAGGATACAGTTGTCGGATGTACATGATGTTCCTGGCATCATCTGGATGCCGCTATTTCATTGCTCCGGCAGTCCAAAATTTTATCATGCCACTCCTGAAGTTTGCTTGGTGCTTGATTTCATTAACTTTCATCCGTCGACATACCTCCTGAAATTTGTAGGGACAAGTAGCCACAAATAGCGCTACTTGTCCCTGCATTATCTTTTTTCTCTTGGCGTGTTTTCAATCCGCTCTCAGGTTTGACGGTTCCCATTTTATATCCTTATTTGACGGTTACGCAAAAGGCCCGCTCCTTTCGGAGCGGGCCTTTTGTTATCTCAACGCGAATTCGTTTTTGATAAAGGCTAATCTACGAGCAGATTAGGTTGCAGAAGCAACCTGAATGTCGCTCAGAGTACCGTAGGTAACCTTGTAGGTCTCGCCGCTTGCAAGAGAAGCAGCCACAGTGCCAGCGGTCGCGTTAGCGGCAACAGTCACGGTGTAGGTACCAACCGCAACATAACCGGTGTCGCGCAGCTGAGACAGCGTCACATCATAGGTGGTAGCGCTGCTGGTGCCAGTGGTCAGATTGACAGTGATCGTGCCGTTTGCGGCCAGATCAATAGAACTCACATTAGCACTGGTGTCAGTCGGGGTCTCAGAAGAACCGGTATCGTTCTCTTGAATGAAGATGTAGTTGACTTCGCCGTCATCCGTGGTGAAGATCACCTTTTCAGTGGTATCCTTCGCGATGGAGGAAACACTGCTCTCGGTGATATCGCCGTCGGTGTCAACAATGAAGACCTTGCAGTCATCAGCAACAGTGTAGTAAGAGATGCTGGAAGAACCGAAGCCGATGGTGGTGTCGCCGGACAGCTTGGTGATGCCGGTCACAGAAACGGCAGTAGAAGCAGTGGTCGTGGCCTTAACGATGTCATCACTGTTATAAGTGACGCCGCCGTAAACCACGTTGGCCTCCACGTCAATCACAGAAGCCAGAGTGGAGAGAACCTTCACAGGGGTGATCTTGCCGTTGATAACCGCGTTGTAGGTAACATACTTGTTGCCATCTTCGTCGGTGATGATAGCGGACTGAGACTCCTCAGCCAGGAACACAACGTCATCGCTGCTGCTGGTAACGGTTGCGCTAGTAGCATCAATGTAGGCGAAGGTAATCATGCTGCTGCTCTTGCAGTAGTATGCAACGGTAACAGTGCCGCCGACAGAGGGAACGTTGGCAATGCCGGTGTAAGCCTTGTAGGTGTCGGTGCCGGTCTTGACAACAAACACGGTCTTGCTGTTGGCGTAGACAACAGTATCAGCAGAAGTACCATTGTTGTCAACCGTGATAGAGGCAGTGCCCTTAGTCATGCTGAAGGTAGTCGTATCGATGTCATAGGCAGCGCCGGAAACAGCCTTCAGGACATACTCACCGTCGGAGTTGGTCTTATAGGTGACCATCTTGTTGTTGTAGGAATCAGCGGTGTTACCGTCATCGTTAGGATCGGTATAATCGTCGTCGCAGACAACAACCTTGGTAGTGCCGTCAGCCAGAGCCAGCTTCGCCTTGTTCTCGGTAAAGCTGCCGGAGGACTGCAGAGCCAGGACATACGCATAGTCAGAAGAAACAGCGTCCTCTTCCTCGACGTAAGCCAGATAGCCGTTGGAATCCAGATAGATGGTGTAGTCGCCCTTAACAGTCAGGCCAGACTCGCCAGTGCCATCTTCAAAAGCCTTCTGAGCGGCGTACTTATAAGTAGTGCCGCCAACGGTGAGGCTCTTGCCGGTAGTGATCGTGGTCAGAGTGCCCTGGACAGAAGTGGCCAGTGCAACGCTCTGGATCTCACCGGCGGCGTAGGTGTACAGAACAACTGCGTCGTCAGCAAAGGTGTCGTCGGTCTCGAACGTGTTGGTAGAAGAAGTGATGGGGCCAACCTGGTTCGTGACTACAACATAAGCGTCCTTGGCGGAAGTGGCGGCAACAGACTTGGAAATGGTGCCGACATAGGTAGCTACTTCGATGATGTCGACGGTCTCGGCATCGGAATCATAGTAGACCTCAGTCAGAGTGCCGTTGCCAACTTCAGTGTTGGTGGCGTTCAGCTTGATGGAGTTGCCCTTGGAAACCAAGACATCAGTGCCTTCCACGCCGTTATAATAGACGTTGGCAGTGATCTTGCTGGACAGGCCCAGGTCAGTATAGATGGTGCCCAGAGTCACATTGGCAGTGTAGGTGGCATCAGCCTCGTCGGCATAGGTGCCAATCTTCTCGTTCTTGAACTTCCAAGTGGTGGCGGGACGAGCGAAATCGTCGGTGCCAACGCTCTTGGTCAGCTTGCTGAAGTACTTCTCAGCGAACTGCATGTAGTTATCGTTCTTGATGGTCTCGGTAGAAGCCGAGTTGGCAACATTGGAGGCCTTGGAAGCACCGGAAGTAATGGTGGTGCCGCCAACAACGATGGTGGTGCCAGTGGTGTCATACTCAACCATAGTAGCCTGCAGGGTGTTGTAGGCATACTGGCAAGCCTCTTCACGGGTCATAGCGGCAGTGCCAACGAAGGAATCGTTGCCGTCGTCCAGACCGATGGAAACAGCCAGCTTAGCAACAGCAACACTCCAGTTGGCGCCGGTGAAGCCTTCATTGGTAGCATTGTAACCCAGAGCGCCCAGCAGCATCTTCATGAACTGGTAGCCGGTCACGGTTGCGGAAGGCTTAAAGGTGCCATCAGAGTAGCCGCTGATGATGCCCTGCTGAGAGCAGTAAGCGATGTAGCCGGCAAACACGTTGCTGACGGGAACATCCTTAAAGGGAGCAGCATCAGCACCCAGAGAGGCGCCGGTGGTGGGCCCCAGGATCAGGTTGCAGATGATCTTGGCGGCAGCACCGCGGGTCAGGGTGGCGGTGGGATTGAAGGAACCATCAGTGTAACCATCGATGATTCCGATTGAGGAGATCACGTCAACAGCTTCGCTATAGGCAATCTTGCTGTCATCGGTGAAGTCCTTGGCGCCGGCGGTGATGGTGACCAAAGACATGGTCATAACCAGAGCCAGTACCACAGAAAGGAACTTCTTCATAGGTTTTCCTCCTTTAAAATTTACCGGATAGCCCGGCGCGTTTTGAACATCCGAGGAAACCATCTCATTACCCGGCCCACATACCGTGGCATGCCGGTCCCGTATCTGTGCCGGGATCCGAGCGCATTTCCTCTTTTGCTCATACCGTAGTCTACCACAGCTTTTTTTCACGTGCAAGTAGCATCCGGCATCCGTAACGCAATTGTAACATTGGGGGGGGCTGCCGGTTGTGATGGGCGCCGGGGAGAAAAAGAGCTTGCCAGTTGAGGTACAAGCAGGTAAAGTAAAGATACGATAATCGCAGCAAAGAAAAGGAGACGATCCGATATGAAAACCACTCTGATCCGGCAGGCCCGGGCCATTGTGACCTGCGACGCGCAGGATCATGTATATTATGATGCCGATTTACTGGTGGAGGGCCCGAAGATCAAGGCCATCGGCCAGCACCTGGACGCGGCGGCGGACGAGGTGATCGACGCCAGGGATCGCTTTGTCTATCCCGGTCTCGTCAACACCCATCACCACTTTTTCCAGACCTTTGTACGGAATCTGAAGACCATCGACTACCCCAATATGACCGTGCCGGACTGGATCGACAAGATCTATCGCATTTTTCAGGTCATCGACGACGAGGTGATCTACTACTCCTCCCTCACCGCCATGGCCGATCTTTTAAAGCACGGCTGCACCTGCGCCTTTGACCATCAGTACTGCTTCACCAAGGCCACGGGCAAGCGGGCCGTGGACCGCCAGATGGAGGCCGCGAAGCAGCTGGGCATCCGCTACCACGCGGGCCGTGGTACGGACACTCTGCCCCGGGACAAGGGCGGCTCCATTCCGGAGAATATGCTGGAGACCACCGATGAATATCTGGAGGACTGTGACCGTCTGATCGGCCTGTACCACGATTCCAAGCCCTACTCCATGTCCCAGATCGTCATGGCGCCCTGCCAGCCCATCAACTGCTATCCGGAGACCTTCTCCGAGACGGTGGACTTTGCCCGCCGCCGGGGCGTACGGATGCACACCCATCTGGGCGAGGGCGAGAACGAGATCATGGTGGAGCGCTGGGGTAAGCGGACGCTGGACTGGTGCCGGGACATCGGCTTTGCGGGGCCGGACGTCTGGATCGCCCACGCCTGGGAGCTGACGGACGAGGAATACGCCTTTCTGGGCCGGGAGGGCATGGGCATCTCCCACTGCCCGTCTCCCGCCATCCTGGGGGGGTTCCCCATCCTGCCCATGGGAAAGCTGCGGGATCTGAACGTCTGCGTCAGCCTGGGCTGTGACGGCTCCGCCACCAACGACAGCTCCAGCCTGATGGATTCCATGCGCACCGCCTGGATGATGCAGGCCTTTTACAGCAAGGAGCGAGGCGGCTGCATTTCCCCCTACGAGATGCTGAAGATCGCCACCGTCAACGGTGCAAAGACACTGGGGCGGAACGATCTGGGCTCTCTGGAGCCGGAGAAGGGTGCGGATCTGTTCCTGATCGACGCCGGGCGGCTGGAGCTGGCCGGGGCACTCCACGACCCGAAGAATCTGCTGCCCCGGGCCGGGGTCACCGGCTGCACGGAGCTGACCATGGTCAACGGCAAGGTTGTCTGGCGCGACGGAACGCTGATCGGCGTGGACGAGCGCAAGCTTGCCGCCGAGGGCGAGGCTGTCTGCACCCGTGTCCTCCGTCAGCCCTGCGAGGCGTTCCACAATCTGGACTGAGTGCCCGGCCCGGTGGGCAAAAGCAGCGGCATTCAAATAAACGCGGCCTCCGGTGAACGGAGGCCGCGTTCTATGCTCCGACTGCTGCCAACGCCGCCGGGGCTGCCGGGTCCTTACCCCCGCGCTCCCGGTACTCGCCGCTGCGCGCGTAGTAGAAAATGTACTGCTGGATGACGCCCTCAAATCCGGCATAGCGTCTCAGCGGAAACCGGCCTTTGTACTCCGCATCGATGATCCGATTGATCCACACATCCCGGGGAAATCCCGAAAGTCGGTGGTAGCCGAACAGCGAGACGCAGTTGGCCACCTTCGGTCCCACCCCCGGCACGGCGGTCAGGGCCTGAAGCAGGTCGCAGTCCCTGCGCGTGCACAGGTGGGAGAGGTTCAGCGCACCGTCCGCCACCAGAGCGGCGGCAGCGTGGACGTATCCCGCCCGGTAGCCCAGAGAGCAGGCGGCCAGTTCCTCCGGCGTCAGCTCTGCCAGCCGCTCCGGCGTGGGGAACGCGAAACGGCCATCCGCCAGCTCCTGACCGCACTTCCGGCTCAGCAGCTCCACGGAGCGCTGGATGGACGGGATGTTCTTGCGCTGGGAGATGATAAATGTGATCAGCATCTCCCACGGGTCCTGCCGCAGGATACGGATGCCCCTGCCGTACTGCGCGGCCCGGAAGAGAAACCGGTCCCGCTCCGGAACCGCCGCCCGGAACGGGGCGTAGTCCGTTTCCAGATCGAAGTAGCCCTGCCACAGGTCGGAAAACTCCTCCTCCGAACAGTGCATTCGGGCCCCGTCCGGGAGAGCGTCGACGGACAGAACGCGGCCCAGCGCCGTGAGAGTGAACCGGTCTTGCCCGGTTTGCACCAGCCGGAAACACTGCCCGCTGTCCGCGATTTTCACAATATCCAGATCCTCCGTGTGCAGCTCGACCATGTCCGCTCCTTCGCTTTCGTTTTGATTCCTATTATACAGGGTCTGTCAAATCGGAAACCCATCAAAACGGCACCTGCGGCAATCGCCGCGGGTGCCGTCGTTCCGTTATAGCAGAATGTTGTACAGCCCGTCCACATCCAGATGCTCCGCCATCACCAGCTCCTCGATGGCATCCCGGCTCTCCGGCGGCGCGCTCCAGCACATCCCGCATCCGGCGGTAATGGCCCGGGGCACCGGAATCAGCCGGCCGGGGACGCAGCGCGCATGACAAAGCTTTTCCATGGCCATGGCGCCGGTGGTGGTACGGAAGGTCACGACAAACCGCTCCTGCTTTTCCCGCATGCTACCGTGCCTCCTCCGCCAGAGTCCGGACGGCGCCGATGGCAGCATCGGTCTCCTCCTCGGTGTTGTACCAGGACCAGGAAAACCGCACCGCTCCCTGCTCCTCCGTGCCCAGAGCGCGGTGCAGCCGGGGCGCGCAGTGGGCGCCGGGGCGGGTGGCAATGCCCCAGCGTTCTGACAGCTCGTCCGAAACCGCGCCGCTGTCCAGCTCACCGATATTCAGCGCCACGATGGGCGCCCGTTCCGCCCGGGAGAAATCCCCGTACACGATGATGCCGGGCAGATTCCGCACCTCCTCATAAAACCGCCGCATCAGCGATTGTTCATGGGCACGGATGGTGTCGATGCCGGTTTCTTCCAGAAACTCCAGCGCCGCCCCCAGCCCGGCGATGCCGTGGCCGTTGAGGGTGCCCGCCTCCAGCCGGGTGGGATAGTCCTCCGGCTGGGTCTCGGAGTAGCTGTGAACGCCGGTCCCGCCTACCTTCCAGGGGCGGATGTCCACCCCCTCGCGGACGCACAGCCCGCCGGTGCCTTGGGGCCCCAGCAGGCTCTTGTGTCCGGTGAAGCATACCACGTCGATGTGCCGCCGCTCCATGTCGATGGGAAAAAACCCCGCCGTTTGAGATCCGTCCACCACCAGCAGCAGCTGATGGCGGCGGGCGAGGGCGCTCACCGCATCCAGATCCACCATGTCGCCGGTGAGATTGGAGGCGTTTGTGCAGACGATGCCCCGGGTTTCCGGGCGGATCAGCGCTTCGAAAGCGTGTTCATCCAGCTGTCCGTGCCTGTCCGCCGGCACAAAGTCCACTGCGCCGCCCTGCTGGCGCAGACGGTAGAGGGGACGCAGCACGGAGTTGTGCTCCAGATCGGTGGAGATCACATGATCGCCGGGGCCGAACAGTCCCGCCACGGCGATATTCAGCGCCTCGGTGGAGTTGGCGGTGAAGCACACATGATCGGGCCGGGGGCAGCCCATGAGGCGGGCGAGATGCTCCCGCGCGTGGTAGATGATGCGTGCCGCGTCCAGCGCGGTGCCGTAGGCGCCCCGGCCGCAGTTGCCGAGATGCTCCATAGCGTCCGCCACCGCCCGGACAACCTGAGGCGGCTTGCGCAGCGTGGTGGCGGCGTTGTCCAGATAGATCACGGCTTGATGACCTTGGAAGCGCCGGCCAGCTTTTCCACGATGGAGTACATGTTGCTCACATTGCCCACGGCCAGCTTGTCCTGCAACCCGTAAAAATTCAGGCAGGTGCCGCAGGTCAGGATTTCCACGCCCTGGGCTTCCATGCTTTTCAGATCTTCCAGGGAGTCGGAGCCCTCGACGGTCAGGTGCGCGCCGCCGTTATAGAACAGGATGGTGCGGGGAAGCTCCGGCAATTGGCTGACGGCGTACAAAAAGCCCTTCATCAGAGTTTTGCCCAGATCATCGCTGCCCCGGCCCATAATATTGGTGTCCACCGCCACCACGGTATTGCCCCGGGCATCGGGAGTGCAGACCAGCTCCGGCTCCTCGGCCACAGCGGAGGCCAACGGTTCAGCAACCTCGGCGGTGATGACAAAATGTGCGTCTCCCACTTTTTCGGCTTTGGCGCTCAGGTGGAATCCGCTGGCCATCCGGGTCAGATTCTGAACGGCAATCTCGTTGTCCACATGAATCTCCAGCGTGCCCGGCTCCTGCATCTGGCGCAGCGCGCGGGTGGCCTTGACCACCGGAATGGGGCACTGTTCGCCCACCGCATTAACCACTACAACTTTACTCATGATACACTCCTCCATTATCTTACCCCAAACGGGGGATCGTATTTTACACTCATTCTAAGATTCGCGGAGGGCAATTGCAAGTGCTCGCTCCAATTTGAGGGGATATGAGTGGAATTGTAAATTATAACTGCATTTAATCGAAATATTCAATTATTGAATCAGGGGAATCGAGTAGGAGGTCGCCCATTTGGGTGGAACGAATAGTCGGAACGGGTGGAACTGTTGTCCGGACAGCCGGGCACACATTCCCGGAATATTCATCTACCTTTTCAATCTTCTTTCAAGGGAGATTTGCGATCATGTATAATGTCTCCTGAACAAAGGCCCGTTTTTGTAGAGGCAGTATACGTAAACAGATACAAAAGGGCGCAGTGTATCTTTCTGAGATTCAGTGCCAAAATGGACATGGCGACACTATGGGGTGCAGGAACGGCTGGCTAACGCTGACAATCCGGTCCGGAACGGTGTGGGAGCGATGGTCGTACATGTACTTGTGGTTTCTATCAGTTCAGCTTTTTTGAAGCCTTGTTTTTTTAACGTCTCCACAAAAGCGTTCATGTCGCCGTATCTTTGCGGAGACATAATATCGTGTATCGTAAATGTGCCGCCTTTTTTAAGCACACGAAGTGTTTCAAGAAGCAGCTCCTGCTTGTTCTTGCCGGAAATATTATGGTACACATAGTTGCTGGTAACGGCGTCAAAGCTCCCGTCAGGAAAATCAAGGCTGATTGCGTTGCCGTTTATGAAGCTTGTGTTCCGAACACCCTCGGCTCTGGCGTTGTCCTCACAGAGCCGCTTGCTAAAGGACGCGTATTCCTTGCCCCAACGGTCAAGTCCGACCACCGTGCCATGCGGATTCCTTTTGGCGCAAGAGATGGTCAACGCGCCGCTTCCGCACCCGACATCCAATATTTTTCCTCCGTCAGGTACGGAAATATACTCTGCGACTCCATCGATAATCTGTTTTGAGAGCCGCCTTTTACCGTTATACGAGAACGCTCGGAAAGCGTTTACACACCAAATGGAATAGCCTGCACAGACAAGAAATGCAATCCCCAAAAAAGTGGTTAATATCCATCTGAGTATGCTATTTGCAGCAAGGTTCGTCACAGCAAAAGCAATCGCGCCTGCCAGTAAAACCACGGCAGCAGTCACGAAGCCGAAAACCATTCCTTTGGGCATCCAGTTTTTATAATTTGGCTTCAAGTTCATACACATCCTTTTCTTAATACGTCATGGCTCCGGTGAACCGGAAAACGTCAAGACACGCAAGAATCGCACGAATTGAGCCTCCAGTTTGCGGCTTCTTTTCTGCCAAGCACAAAATCCGAATAGATGCCCTCTTGTCCGATTAGTTCCTCGTGTTTGCCGCGCTGGACGATTTGGCCTTCGTTTACAACAAGAATCTGATCCGCATTCCGCACCGTTTTCAGTCGATGAGCAATCATGATGATGGTCTTATCGCGGGTCAGCGCCTCAATCGCCTTCTGGAGCCGATCCTCGTTTTCCGGGTCTACGTTGGCGGTGGCCTCGTCGAGAATGACAATGGGTGCGTCCTTCAGCATGGCACGCGCGATACTGATCCTCTGCTTTTCTCCGCCGGACAAGGAACCGCCGCCTTCGCCGATCACGGTGTCATACCCGTCCGGAAGGGCCTCTATAAAGTCATCACAGCAGGCTTTTCTCGCTGCGGCAACCACCTCCTTATGCGTGGCCTCCGGCCTGCCGAACTTGATGTTGTTTTCAATGGTATCGCTAAACAGATACACATTCTGAAATACCATACTGATCTGATCCATCAGAGACTCCAATGTGTACTCCCGCACATCTTTTCCGCCGATTTGAATGCACCCACTGTCTACATCCCAAAACCGCGCAATCAGGCTGCAAACGGTCGTTTTCCCTGAGCCGCTGGGTCCGATGATGGCCGTGGCGCTCTTATCCGGGATAGTCAGGGATACACCGTGCAGGATCTCCTTTTTCTCGTATGAAAAATGGACATTTTCAAATACGATATCGTGGGACTTCGGGCTGAATGTCTTTCCGCTCTCATCCATCTGCGGAATATCGTCCATCCGGTTTGCATGCTCGATGGAGCTGCTGACGATGCGCAGTATTGACAGGCCGCTGCCTGCGGTCTGAATCTGCGCGAACACGAGAAACGACATGATAACCGTCATCAGCGCGTTGGCAAGGGACATCGTACCGTTCAGGAAGAACAGAACGCCGGCCAGAATCATACCGATTCCAAAAATTTGAAGTGTTGCTCCCTGGGCCATACCGTAGGGTGTAAAGGTACGCTCAATATTATGGTTGCTCTTGCGGTTAAATTCCAGTGCATCCTGAACCTTTTTGTCGCCTTTTCCCGTCAAATTGAAGGATTTGATAACGCTCATACCCTGCAGGCTTTCCAGAACCGCTGCGACCAGCACGGCTTCGGACTTTTGCCGCCGGGGGGCAAGTATTGCCGATTTTTTCTCCATGGCTGATGTAAGCATAAGATAAAATATGATTCCCACTGCCACAATCAAGCCGATACGCCAATCAAAGGCAAAAATCATCAGCGTGAATACAACGGTGTTGATGAGTCCGCCGAAAATATTCACCAAGACCATGGGGGCCGTATTTTCCACGTTGTCAAGAACTGTGGTGGTAACGCCGGTAATCTCCCCAAGGCTATTCTCATTGAAGTATCCCATCGGGACGCTTTTAAGCTGATTGCCGATGGTAATCCGTTTGTTGGCCGCCATGAAATAACCCGCGTGCGTCTGCTCCAGCTGCGAAAAGTTTTTCACAATCCCACTTCCAATAATGCTGATGAGCAGCAGAATCAGAGAAATCAGAGCAGGCCGGCTTCCGGTTTCGCCGCCGGTGAGCGCAAGCACTACAAAATAGATCGCGATGATTTGAAGCATTTGGAAGATCGCGTGCAAAAAGCAGAACGCGACCGACTTGTTGATATTTTTCCGTTCTTCCCCGGCAAACTGCCAGATTTTTCTGAGTGCACCGATCATGCCACATCACCATCCTTTACACCGATATGCGCCTGCCACATGGATTCATACAGCGGGCAGGACTCGAGCAAAGATTCGTGCGTACCGGCGGCCTCCACCTGTCCTTCTTTGATAACAAGAATCTGGTCGGCATTTATGATGGTGGAAAGCCTGTGAGCGATCACAATTACCGTTTTTCCGCTTACAAGCTTTGCCACCGCTTTTTGGATCATTGCCTCGTTTTCCGGATCGATATAGGCGGTGGCCTCGTCCAGAATCACAATCGGCGCGTTTTTAAGCATCGCTCTGGCAATGGCAATGCGCTGCCGCTCACCGCCGGAGAGGTGCGCTCCTCCTCCGCCGACTACGGTATCGTAACCCTTTTCCAGTCCGCGGATCAACACATCGCACCCGGCGGCTTTCGCCACAGCCTCAACCTCACGCTCCGTGGCAGTCGTCCGCCCCATGCGGATGTTCTCCCGTACGGTCTCATCGAAAAGGAAATTGTCCTGTGATACAAATGCGACCTGATCATAAAGCTGCTTCAAGGGAATGGCTTTTTCGTCCACGCCGCCCAGAAGGACTTTTCCTTCGCCGACATCCCAGAATCCCGCGATCATTTTGGCGATAGTGGATTTTCCGCCTCCGGATGGGCCCACGAGAGCCGTCATGGTTCCCTCCGGGATAGAAAGACTCACGTCGTGAAGGATTTGTTTCTCTGCGTGATATCCGAAAGACACATGTTCCATGGTGATATTGAGCCCGCCGAGCTGTGCGGGAGCACTGCCGTGTACCTGCTCCTCACCCTTCAAAATTTCGTCAATGGAACCTACAATCGTACCAACCTTTGCCAGACTGTCTGTGAAGCCCATGGCCGCCATAAGCGGGCCGACAATTCCCAGCGAAAGGATAATTGACATAACGAAAGTTTCTATACTCAGGCTGCCCCCGCGATAAAGGAGCCAGCCCACCGGCAGTACGGTGATCAGCGTAGTGGGCGTGATTGCCTGTGCAAGGGACATATTCAGCTGGCAGCGCTTCATCCAGTTGTAGTAATAGGCAGCGTTGGCAATAACCCGCTCTGAAAATTTTGCATACGAATTTTTGCCCTGATTAAACGCCTTGATGACCTCAATGCCGCTTATGTATTCTACGATTGTCTCATTCATGGACTGCGTGGCCTTAACGGCGCCTTCATAATCCTTTCCGTAATTCCTCATAACCACCATCAGGAATATCATGCCCACCGGGATGGACACGAGAGACAGCAGCGCCATCCGCCAGTCCAATACGAACAGGTAGATCAGAATGAGAATCGGTGCCACGATATTGGAAGTCATCTCCGGCAGCAGATGCGCCAGCGTGGTCTCCATGCTGTCCACCTGATCCACAATGATTTGCTTCATCTTTCCGCTGGAAGTATCAAGTATTGTGCCAAGCGGCATCTTGGGCAGTTTTTCAAGGATACGCTGACGGATGTCCTTCAAAACCGAGAACGCCGCTTTGTGCGACATGGCCAGAGCCAGACTGTACAGCAGAGTACGGACCAGGTAACCGCCAAGTCCCACGCCGCACCACAACAGATAAAACTGCATCGAGCGATTGCCGCCCACAAGACCGATAATAATCTGTGCCGCGGCATAATAAGGAAGTATGCCCCCTGCTACACCGATCAGCGCAGATACGATTGCCCGAATCAAACCGCCGTGTTCCTTATCGGCAAGCTCCCATACCCGGGGCCACGGACTTTTTGTTTGCATATGAATCCCCCTTCGCAGGTTAGCCTTGTCTAACCTGCTGATTTATTGTAAGGCTGCTCCTTTTATAATGGAGGGATATCATAGAAGTGCAGAGAGTAAACACCCAAAATGTGATAGAATCAAAGAAAGAACAAGGTGGTGTTTGCAATGCGCAAATATGACAAGGAGTTCAAGGAAGAAGCGGTCAAGCTGTCCGATGAAATCGGCGTGAAGCAGGCGGCGGCACAGCTGGGCATTCCGTACTACTCTCTGGCGGAGTGGCGGCAGAAGCGAAAGGCCTTCGGAGATCACGCCTTCGTCGGCAGCGGCATTCGCCGTGACGCGCCGCTTTCCGAGAACGAGCGCCGACTGATCAAGGAAATCGCGGAACTGCGGAAGGCCAATGAGATTCTCAAGGATGCGCTGGGTTTTTTCGTCAAAGACCGGAAACGGTAAAGCCGGAGCGGTTGTATGAGTACATCACGCTGCGCCGTGAGCGGTTCTGCATTCATACCATGTGCCGGGTTGTAAACGTCAGTGAATCCGGGTACTACCGCTCTTTGCAGTCGGCTGGCAAACCAAAACCATGGCAGCTGCTTCTGGTCAAAATACAGGAGATTTACAAAGAAAATCCGGACAATGATAACTACGGTGTCGGTCGAATTCTCCTGGCGCTTACACAGCACGGTACCCGGGTAAGCCGAAGCAGCGTGCGGCGTGCCATGAAGCGTGGAGGCCTGCTTCATCACTTTTCTCGTCACCCCAGCAGTCTGACAAAAGCAGACTTGGCTGCGCAGAGAGCGGAGAACCTGATTCACCGGGATTTTACCGCAGACGCTCCTAACCGGAAGTGTCCCATATTTTCACAGGCAAAAGCAATTTCACTCGTGGTGTCCACACAGAAAAACTGGCTTCTCGGATTCTGAAAAACGCTCCCCACAATGTAAGCGGTCTCATACAGTTCTGCCTTGATCACGTCCAGTCCGCCTACGGTTACGCTGCCCTGTAGATCTCCCTCATAATAATGCGGAATTAAGCCGTTTATAAGGCGTGTTACGGTTGTTTTACCGCAGCCTGATGCTCCGCACAGCAACACTACCTCACCGCTGCCTATTGTAAGAGAAATATCCTTTAAAGCGCCGGACTCCGAGTTCGCATATTTGAATTCAACATTATTTAATTCTATCAAAAGCCGCTCACCTCATAAATGCCAAGCCCTGAAATTGCCAATAGGACAAATGGAACAGCGCATACTAACATCATAATGACGTCCTGAAAGCGGAAACCTATGTCGCAGACGTTGGTCCGCCGGACATCCCCGCCCAGACCGCGTGTAAGCGCTGCCGCGGACAGCTCCTCTCCGATCTTTGAGGAGCATGTCAGCAGCGGTATCAGGCGGTATTCCAGCATTTTACCGGCATTCTTGCCGCCAAAGCTAACGCCGCGCATCCGCATTGCCGCGTTGATAGAAGAGAACTCATCGGCCACCGTCGGGAAGAAGCGGAACATGACGGACAGAGGAATAATCAGCTTTTCACTGACATGCATGCGCAGCATTGCGGCCGTAAATTCGCTGACAGTGGTGGTCGAAACGACATAAATCCCCATCATAATGCCGGGCATGAACCTTGTCAGAATCCCGGCCGTGCCAAGGAGTAAAAAGTTAACAATACCGGTTGTTTTCGGGCCGAAATAATAGAACAAGAAGTACATAGTGCTGTATACGACTACGTATATTACTGCCGTTTTAAACTTTTTAGAAGAAAGAAGCAGAACAAGCGGGAGAATACACAAACACGGATTTATGAACCACAGTACGGTGCTCCCTGCACCGCCGAGCACGAACACTGTCATCGTAATCAGTAGAAGCAGCTTCGTTCTGGGGTCAAGTAAGAGGCCGCGATCCTCAACGCCAGACTGCATGAATCCCTGACGCATCAGGCAATTCCCGCCTTAATGAAGTGCTTTTTCAAAACCGCCTTGCCAAGCAGACCGCCGATAATACCGGAAACAATAGAAGCTGCCAGCAATGTCGGGAACATCCACATCGGCATCAGCGCTGTCAGCGTGTCTATGTATTCCTGTCCATAATCCTGTCTGGTCGAAAAATAGCCCGAAATATTCGTAAACAACGGAATATAGTTGGCCCAGACCCAGATACTGAAAATACCGGAAGTCCACACCGCTTTCGCCGAGCTTTTGTAATTGCCGCTTTTATAGATCATTTCGGCAATCAGGCCGGATACAACGCCGACGAGCAACGCGTAATAGCCCATGCCGGTAAGAAGCATCAGTATTCCCATTAGTATGCTCATAATCAAAATCATGCCGAATTTATTGACTTTGGTCAGGAAGAGCATGAAAGGAATTCCTGCGATAATCGGACCGAGCACACAGAGCAGCGGCATAAAAATCGGTATATACCCAAGCATGGCTATCGCAAAAGTAATGACAGCATAGATAGCGGTATAGATACCGACATTGATCAGGTCTTTTCCCTTTAACTTCTCATTTTTCATTGCTTCAAGCCTCCATAGAATTATTATTCGAAATTTCATCCACAGTTGCGGACACATCTTGATAAAGTGCGATTCCCTTTAGCGATCAGCATACATACGTTACGCCCGTATCGAACCTGCAAATTAATCAATTTGGTTAGGCATAACAAACCAAACGTAGTTTAATACGTCTAACCGGAATTGTCAATAGATTCAAGCAATTTGGTGTAAAGTCTCCGCAGCAACGTACTATACTTGTCTCATTCCTGCTTTAATCTTGTGACAGCCAGGTTTCTGAATTCCGACACTACCAGAAGAATGCTTATGACGAAAATAATTCCGTCTGTTACGGCCGGAGCCAAAAACACGCCGTGAATTCCAAGGCCGCCGATCTTCGGAAGCAGAATCACCAGCGGGATAAACAGGACAAGCTGGCGAAGTATAACAAGCACGCTGGCCTTTGACGCTTTTCCCAAAGACTGAAACAGTGTAATAGCCGTAATCAGAAAGCCCAATGTGATATATGTACTGAAAAGAACACGAAAGTCACCTATTCCCTGCGTCACAATTCCGGCGTCGGTAATGAACCACGACAGCATCGTACCGGGAGCAAGAAGCGCCGGCAGGTAAAAAACAAACGCAAGAACGGTTGCTCCCAGAACAAAACCCAACGTGACCTTTTTCACGCGGTCATATTCTTTCGCCCCATAGTTTGTTCCGGCTGCCGGCTGGAATCCCTGGCTCATGCCCCAGAGGGGGATAAACGCGAAGGACTGTACACGCAGCGCGGCGCCAAGAATAACCTGCCAGGTGTCTCCTCCATATCGAGCGGCCACGTTGTAAAGAACTGTCTGCTGAACAAGCGTCATTACCTGCATAAGCATTGCGGATAAGCCAATCCCCAAAAGCTCCGGAAGCAGGACGCCTTCCAGCTTGATGCGGTGAATTCTGATCATCTTGCTCTTTTTCAGAAAGTACCACAGGGTAATGCATGCGGTAATAAACTGCGAAAGGACGGTTGCCAAGGCGGCGCCCTCCGCGCCTAAGCCTTTCCCCTTAAGAATTGCAATCAGGATCGGGTCGAGTATGATATTCAGTACCGCGCCGGTTCCTGTAATCAGCATGGCTTTTTTTAAAATGCCTTCCCCGCGCATAACCATGTTGGCTGACTGCGCAAAGTTTACAAAAACGGACCCGGCAAAAATAATCCGCAGGTAACGTTCAGCTATGTTCAGGATTTCGCCGTCCGCCCCGGTAAGTCTTAAAATGGGCCGCGTGAATACCATGCCGATTACGGTGATAGCGATAGAAAGAATAAGATTCAGCGCAATCAGGTTACCCATAATTTTATCAATGGTTGCGTTATCTTTTTTTCCAACTGCCCGCGACAGGACGGAGGCGGAACCGACACCGACAAGGGTGGCAATGCCGCTGTTGATCATGGTAAACGGATAGGATACCGAAACCGCCCCCATTGCGTTTGTTCCTACCATTTGCCCGACGAAAATTGCGTCCATAAGGTTGTACAATCCGACTACCACCATGCCGATGATGGCGGGCAGACTAAGTGAAATCATCAGCTGCAGCGGCGAGGCCGTAAGCAGCATTGTCCTTGTATCTGTTTTTTTACGCATACTGTTCTTCTCCAATACTCCAGCCTTCGGCCCGCCTACGCACCTCGGCAAACCGTTTATATCGTCCCTCCTGGGCCGCCAATTCCTGATGGGTACCGCACTGGGCAATCCGGCCGTCGTCCACAACGAGTATCTGATCGGCGTTTTCGATCGTCGCAAGCCGATGGGCGATAGTAATGATGGTTTTGCCGCGGGTCAGCTCCGAGATGGCGGCCTGAATCAAATGCTCGTTTTCCGGGTCTACACTGGCGGTCGCTTCGTCCAAAATAATGATCGGTGCATCCTTAAGTATTGCCCTGGCAATGGAAATACGCTGCTTTTCGCCTCCTGAGAGCGTACCGCCGCCCTCGCCGACAATGGTATCATATCCGTGCGGCAGCGCCATAATAAACTCATGGCAGCAGGCTTTTTTCGCGGCCTCGACCATTTCCTTTTCGGTGGCGTCCGGCTTTCCGAAGCAGATGTTGCTGCGGATGGTATCGTGAAACAAATATACGTTCTGGAACACCATGGAGATGTTTTTCAAAAGGCTGTCGCAGGTGAATTCCCGCACATCATGCCCGCCCACCGTAACGCTGCCGCTGTTGACATCGTAGAACCGGGCGATCAGATTGCAGATCGTGGTCTTTCCGCTTCCGGACGGGCCGACGATAGCGGTGGAGGTTTTTTCCGGAATTGAAAAGCTCACATCCTTCAGGATTGGCCGGTTGTCATAACCGAAGTTCACATTTTTGAAGGCAATATCATAATGCTTTATTGCAATTTCCTTGCCGCTTTCATCAATGAAGTTCTCTTTTTTAAGTGCGTCCATCTGGTCCATTGCGTTATCGATGTGTTCGTCAAGTAAAAATGTTAGCAAAAGGTCCCCAAAAAGGTTAGCACCTTGGAGCACCTAATTCTTTGTTTGTGCGTGCAGCGTCAAGGCCTTTTGAGGGGCCAAACAGGACAGGGCCCAACGCTCACATTTTGGAGACCCACGGGGCCAAACAGGCCGGGGCCCAATGCTCACTTTTTGGAGCGCCTTTTCAGCGGGGACGCTGGCGCTGCATGGACTGGGTCAGCCGGTAGCTCTCGCCAGAGAAAATCACAATGTGGGAATGGTGGATCAGCCGGTCAACCAGCGCTGCCGTCAGGCGGTTGTCGCCAAAAACGGTGTTCCACTGTGAGAACTCCAGATTGGACGTAATAATCAAGCTCTTGCGTTCGTAGCAGTCAGAAATTACCTGAAACAGCAGTTCCGCGGCATCCTTGTGCAGTGGGACAAAACCAATCTCATCAATCACAATGAGCTCCACTTTTTTCAGCGTACTGAGATAATTGTTCAGCGTGCCCTTGTTGTTCTTTTCCAGCAGGATATTGGCAAGGGACGCCGCTGTATAAAAGCGGACACGCCGCCCTTCCTGGCAGGCTTTCAAGGCAATGGCTGTGGCGAGATGAGTTTTGCCGGTACCAACGGTACCCATAAAAATGAGATTTTCCTTGGGCGTGAGAAATTGCAGTTCCTCCATGTACTCGGCAGTCAAGCCGCTGGGCAGTTCAATGGCGGAAGTCCACACAAAGTCATCCAGCATTTTCAGGACACGGAAACCGGCGGTTTTCACCATGCGGTTAATTCTGTTGGCTTCACGCTCTTTCAGC